>Ga0222427_100013_pt1 | contig 712717 bp, 639 predicted proteins | sample 2B20Ametagenome_FD_182890 | JGI IMG/M metagenome (GOLD analysis project Ga0222427, IMG submission 182890) | Enriched microbial communities from leaf-cutter ant dump, University of Wisconsin, Madison, United States - 2B20A (version 2) | ecosystem: Environmental > Terrestrial > Nest > Insects... | reverse complement strand
AACTTAAGGGTGAAAGTCTAAGAAAAAAAAGGTAATATTGTCAGGCTATTGGTAATAATCCCCAGATAACCAAAATCTGAGGGGTCAGTATCGCCGGAAAGGGGTCAATATCACCGGAATATGCATACGAAAAATCAGCTTGGTTGGCACATATAATTGTTGACGAACCCTACCGTGGTAAAGGTATTGGCTATCACATTGTGAAATATCTAGTGGACTTGGCAAATAAAAACGGGTCATTGTCCATAAACTTGATTGCAACAGATTTGGGTGCTCCGGTATATAAAAAAGCTGGTTTTAGGGTAGTAAGTTCTTATCATTTCCTAAAAAGAGAACAAAAATGGCTGCCGAACGCTTTAGCCGAACAATTGCGAACAGCTGAGCCAGCCTTTTATGAGCAGATGTTTAAACTGGATCAGGAAATAACTGGGGAGAATCGAAGGTACCTGATCGAAAACTATCTTAAACAGGCTGTAATTTTTGAGCAAGACGGAATAGTTGAAGGTTATTATCTCCCCACGATTGGACAGGGACCGATCTACGCGAAGACTGAACGGGCAGGTTTGGGATTAATGAGCCTTAAATATTCAATATCAGATTCAGCTGTCTTACCAGCGGACAATACCGTAGGTCTTAAGTTTCTGTCTGACATCGGGTTTGAAACACAAAATACAACGGCAATAAGAATGACTTTAGGAGACGAAATAAGGTGGCAGCCTAAGTTAATCTTTAGCAGGATTGGCGGCAATTACGGTTAATTTGATATAAAATGTACTAATCTCAAAAATTGATCCCCTTACTAACTTAATCCCAATCGTATGAACCACCTCAAACAGTATATAAAAGACAAAAATTGGGTAGAAGTGCTAAACCAACGTAAAATGCTGACTCCCGATGAACGTGCTGCAACTATAAAATACTTGCATTCGTTAGATATTGATCGCGATATTTTAAAAAAGGATGGTAACAGCTTAGATGTACTGGCTCGATTAGATTTTTATGAGAATCGTAATCGGATTTATACCAGGCTAAATTTTGCACTTATCGCCTGTACCCGCCAGTTGAGGATATCGCGAAGATTAAACGCATAAATGGAACTTGGCATTCCTGCCCATTGAGCTCCCCTACCTGGGAAATCCGGCTATTGGCGTGTATCCCATTAATCGACCAATTCAGAAAGCATCGTACTGGCGGGATTACTTGTGAGCTTTTAGATGGTTCGCGCTAGATTTATCCTCCAATCCAAAAACTTTTTTATAAATTAGGTACAAAGCAATACTTTTAAAACTATAAAACCGACTGCAAATGACGGATAATATCGACCAAATTTTTAACGCTATTTGACCACGGGAGTAGGTTCCGTTTACACGGAAGATATGCCAAAAGACATAATGGCATCCGAGGTAAACGAAGATGGCTGGTATAAATGGAAACTTATCCCAGGCACAATGACCGCTAAGGAAATAAAAACATTTGAGCCATTAGTAAAAGTTGGTGCTGGTAGTCCTTACAGATATACACAAAAATGGAAAAACCACAATTTGAATTAACGAACGAACAAAGAAAATATTTAGGCATTACACCAGTTGAAAACAATTGGAAACTTGTGAAACTTTTTGACAACTATGTTTACTTTGATGGTGATATCATTCGCAAAGAAATTACCGTTTCAGACCAGTCTTACTTTGAACGTGATCTTTATGAAAAAACAGCAGAAAACAGAACTATCCTGCTACCAAAAACAGAGAAAGGAAAACCTAAAAAACTAAATTTTACCGCCACACAAGCTTTTAGAGGAGCTGGTGTCTATTTTGCGTTTTCTGATAGTTACCTAACCATTTCAAGCTTTACAACTCAAATCACATATTATGCAGAACGTTTTAAAGACAAGGATTTGGGTTTCCTAAAAACTTGGTTAAATAAGTGGATTGCTGAAACTTCAGAAAAAGATTTGCAAGAAATAGACACCTTCAAAAATGCTGAAAGAAAACACTATAAGTATAAGGAAGGTGATTTTTTTGCATTTAAAATTGGCAGAAGACAATGGGGATTTGGAAGAATTTTAATTGATGTTCAAAAAACAATCAAGGCAAATAATTTCCAAAGAGATGAACACTATGGATTAACCAATTTGATGGGAAAATCGCTCATTGTAAAAGTTTATCACAAAATAAGCAACGACTTGAATGTGGATTTGAAAGAACTTTCTGAAACAATGGCACTACCCTCGCAGGTAATTATGGACAATCATTTTTTCTATGGCGAAAATCCAATTATTGGTCATAAACCACTTGAAAATGATGAATATGATATGCTTATATCCTACAGCCAAAGCATAAACAGTGACAATTATCATAAAGTTTATCTTCAATACGGATTTATTTACAAAGAAATTGATATTTCGAAGTTTAATAAATATCTACGTTATGATGATGAAACTCTTTATTTGGGATATGAGGAAAATCCATACCGAAAAGAAAGTACAGGATATGCATTAAGTACTGATACGCTCCAAAAATGTATTGAAACAAAATCTAATTTGCCGTATTGGGAATGTGAGGACGAAAGATATGACAGAAAATTAGATTTGAGAAATCCGGCAAATAACGAAATCAAAAAAGACATCTTTAAAGCTTTTGGTCTTGATGCCGACAAAACTTATGAAGATAACCTAAAAATTGCCAGCAGATAACATCGACTTGGAAAAATCTAGTAACTTTTTATATATTAGTTTCACAAAAACAGTTGTTACCTGCAGGCTAAGGTATGGGGTTATAGTCATGGAAATTATAACTATGGAGTTATATATTTTGTTTTTTGAGTCCTGTTTTGTAAATTCAGAAGTCAATATACCAAAAGGCTAATTACTATCGTGATCCGGGCCGAATGGATTGAAAACCTACGGATCAAACTCTGCTATAACCCTAAAATTTGTTCAAAAGTAAAGGCTTACTATGACAAGGAAGAAGCCGGAATGCAGCGATATACAGAACAATTTATCAATGAAATGTTTATCGGTATCCCGCAATGGAATAGTCCTGAGTCCAAATAATGTATAGATAATACAATTTAACAATTGCAAATGAACGAGCTTGACGATTTTACGATTGGATTGCGCTCAGGGGGGCAATCAATTTCAATTAAAGTAATTGGATTGTTAGTTATTGATGCGACTAGCAACTGGGATAAGAATTGGTTAAGGACCAAAATCTCAGTACAGGCCGGAGCTTTTAGCGGTATATATGACGCAGACCTAACAACATTTGACTTTGAGAATTTTGAACAGGATCTGAATTCGCTATATGAAAATTTAAATTCCGAAATTGAATTTAAAGATCTGGAAGGTTATTTATACATGAAAATTAAAGGGAATGGGCTAGGTAATATCAATGCTGAAATAAGCTGTACTGACAATCCAGGAGTCTATGGCGCTACATTGGATTTTGAGCTCGATTTTGACCAGACTTATATCAAGCCAATCCTTCAGAAATTAAATAATATTACGAGCAAATATCCTGTTGTTGTTTAATAATATGGATTTCGGAACGAGGGTCTTTCCCACTTTTGGTAGTCAACAAGGAGTATATAACAGACGTTTCTTCGATAAGTCAAAGCTGAGATACTTTTTTTCTTTTCAAAAAAAATAATAACGAACTTTGTATCAGGAAGTTTAGAACATGAGCATAAATACGAATAAAAAAGATAAAAATAATGCGGATATGACGGCCCAAGATCGTCAGAATATTTATAATACATCTTCATTTTTTAAGAAAAAAAACGAAGATGCTATTGAATTTCTGAAAAAGCATCCTATACCTAAGGAGTATATCCGAAAATAAAATTTTGCGTTAAATCTGGTATATTTCCCAGATCACGCCATCCAAAACCAATTTGACAAGAGTCCCATCTTGAACCAGTGTATGTAGTACCTTGTGTAATTCCGACTCTTCTAATTTGTCTATTCCATATACCTTGTTGGTCAAAATAAATTCGCTCATTTTCCATAAAGAAAACTTTATGGGATATTCATTGATTGGCATAAAATCAAATTCACATACTATCCAGTCTTTCTTTATGCGGCAGCCCGCACCATGAAACTGGTAATTGAATCCACCAATTTGTCCCGAACGATTTCGACTGCTTTTTTGTTCAAATTCATCCATATTTGGAGAGAACTGATATTTGAAGTCGTTGATGAAAGCAACATAATCATTCAAAACCTTCCTTATAATTAGATTAATCATGTACTATCAAGATACAAAATAGGTATGGGAATTATAGCTATTGAGTTATATATTTTGTCTATTTAGATCCTGTTTTGTAAATTCAAAAAATAGTTAGCCACATCCCATATGAAGTTAAGAGATGACCTCTAAAAAAGACTACTATTTGATGATAGTAGCGCATATGAAATGCTTCGAAATTTCTTTAAGGAGATAAGTCATCCTGTAGAGTCATGAATTAAACAATAAGAACTATTCCCTATGAACAAAAGAACTATAGCAATATGTATGATGGCCGTGGTGCTATTTTCATGTAATTCAAAGAGCAAAGTCCCAAGTAGTACTAACGACACCCTTGGAACAACAAACAAATTTGACCTCACAGATACCATACCGAAAATAATTATCCAGGACACCTCTCTGGCATTCCCAAAGATATTTGAGGGAAGTTTCGTGAAGCACACAAAAGTAGCGCAATTCGGCACGGAAATAACGTTTGATAAGATAGCTGTAGGAAATCTAAAGGTCTCATCAGGTCAGATTATCGCTACTGATCCTGTTACCTTAAGTGATGCGATTGCTTTTAATGAGGAGTTCCCTATTGGCGAGTTCCCAGTCGAATTGGCAATGGCAAATATCAGCGCCAATAAGGATCGAAGGGTCGCATTTGCACGAGTAAAATTCTCCGATAAGCCGATCCGTAAATGGGAGTTTGCGTTATTACCTGGACAGACTCCAATCCCCCTCAATTCGAAAGAAATATATGGATATGGAGTAGATGCAGGACTAGGTCTTTTCGTTGATCAGGAAGCAAAGAATAATCTGAATATGATGCTCGAAAAAAATTGGCACAACATGTTCTCCGAAAAATTCGAGCATTATTTAAATTACAGTTTTCAAAACCACAATGCCGTATTCTTCTCCACGGGGTATGGAGATGGTTTTTACGCTACTTACATCGGAAGGGACAGCGAGGGTAAAATTTGCCAGCTGCTGACTGACTTTGATATTGTACTGTGGCGGAATGCTGAGGAGTATTAAAAGTATTTTTACAGAGCCAAAAGTCAAGAATAACAAAAACAAAATTTTCATCTTTTTGAACTTAATCTCCAGACCAATTTTGCAATTTGGATGGAAGTTTTAACTCAACCTGTCCATTAGGTTTTAACCAAGCAAAAATTTTGATACGCGTTGTTTGCGGCCTTGCGCTAGCATTTGTTGCCGCAGCCCAATTCGAATGCCCAGGCATACTGGATTTATTATTTGTATCATTCAAAACCTTGCGTACAATATCAGAGAAATACGTCTCTTTGCCATAAATTAATTCGTCCATTTGTAATTTATCCTGATTACGGGACTCTCCTGCTATTACCGTAGCCCGAAAAACAATAATTGAGTCAGGATTTCTTTTTACATTAAGATCAGCCAACTTTTGTGAAATCTGAGTTTCCAATAACCTTAACTCTCCCTTGAATTTCGCGGGCTGCCCCCAAAACATAGGTTCTGGAAGGGAGTCTGCGCTAAAGAAAAATACACTACTGTCCTTAAATACACCAATCGAAATTAACTTGTAACTACATTCAGGGCTTAACTTACCTCGCTTATCTAGAAACTGTAATCTTGGAGTTAATGGAACTTCAATACTACTGTAGTTTTTCCTAAAAACTAAGCGATCGCCTTCAAAACTTAAGTCGAAATACTTGAAACGTTGTTTCATGCTGCCTTTTAAAAACTCGCGGTCCATGTAGGTTTCGTCCTCAACAGGTTTTACAATGACCTGAGACATCGTATCAGCATCAAAGCCATAATGTATACTCAAAATATGACTGTTAACAAAGTTGCTTTTGGTTGGAAAAGTTAATTTTAAATATTTCCCTTCTTTAGATTCTATTACATTCTGCGCAAAGGTGGTTGTACAAAAAGTAAGCAGTAAAATGAAAATGAGTTTATCAAACATAGGTTATCTAATTATTTTTCTTATAATACACTACATTGTTCGGATCTTGTGGTCTATAATCAATTTGCTCCATTTGACCTGTAATTGGATTATATTTAGGTTCCCAAGGCTTAAAAAACTCATTTTCTGTCATCCCTGTTCTTAACGGAAAATCACTACCGCCACCTTTCGCACTATAAGTTCCGTCAGCCGCTATCTTACCAGCATGTATAGCTCCACCTGTAGCACTGGAGGTATCACAAGTAATTCCTTTTCGAGCTCGTCAAAAGCTAGTTTAAGTTCTCTTCTCATATTAATTTAAATTTTAGGTTTATTGACTCCGTTTACTCCAAAATAGCTTTTCAGACTTTATAATGCTCTGTAATACCATTAAAATAGCATCAGAGGATCGTTCGGATCTTCTTTATAATCCTTAATTCGAAGCTTTCTTTCTCTACCACTCCCACTGACGCTAAATGTCCTATCAGGATTTAAGCGCACAAAGATCTCTATAATGCTGGTAAAAGGTGTTCCTCCTGATCGATATGGCAAAAACAATCCCTTCCTAGTTAGATTAGCTTTGTTTTCTTGATTATAGTCCTGATAATTATCACATATATAGCTATATAATTTATCGTCTTCATCTCCATGCAATAGCATTTTTTTCCCAAGGCTACCATCTCTGTTTACAATAGCCTGAAGAATCAGAATAGAATCACCAGATGGAACTATTGTTTCCTTATAATTAGCATTTAGTTTTTTTTGAAATTCCAACTGAGATGAATATCTAAATCCACAAAAGACTGACCCATCAAAGGGAGGCTTTATAGAAATTGACTGGGCCTCCACGGTTAAAATAAAATTTCTGTCTTGCCGATCAATAGAATTCATCAATTCTTTATTTTTTGTCAATTTCTCGATAAGAGGATATTGCTTTTTCAAAAAAAATAGATCGCCAAGATATTTAAGCGAGAAATAAGTGTTGTTTTTCGAGCCTTTCAATACATCATTATCAATCGGCCCGTCAACGTAAACGGCTTCAGCCAAATCATTTCTAACAACGATTTGCATACGCTTAACATCGTTATAATTTGCAAATATTTCAGCCAGACTATCCTTAACGTGTTTATTTAAAGCAACATGCCTCTGTGCCAATGCAGTATCAGATAAAAAAATAAATAAAACACAATATATTAACTTTGAATACATATTTAATTTTACGCTATAATTTCTCATAATTTATAGTATTTTCTCATCGATTGAGCATATAAAGTTTCATTCTTACCATCAGCAAAAAATGCGTCAAGGCTAGTATAATGTTTAGTTTCTCCATGATCTGTTTTACTCCATATTTCGCCTGTTGAGGGATCCCGTTTTACACTATCCAAACAAGAAATTGCAGCCAGTCTGACTGAATAGAATCTATAGTCACTGGTGACGGGTGATCCTCCTGCTCAACTAGATTAAATACCGTACACATTCGGATGACTGTAGCTACGATCAGTGTTTTTCAAAGACAAATGCTTTAAGTTCCGCCATTTTTCCATCTTCGAATCGCCAAATGTCGCAATAATCGAAATTTTCATATCGCCCGGCCTTATTTTTCAGCTTGATTTCCCCGGTCACCATAACAAAATCACCCTCCTCAATAGACTTTTCCAATTTGAAAACTGGCGGTTCATGATAGAACTCTTTCATATAAGCGCGGACTTCTTCTATCCCATGGAGGACACGGTCCCCTACAAAGACCCATTTCGTTTCTGCAGTACAATAGGCTAGAAAGCTTTCATAATCTCCCTTTGCTACAAATTCATTGGCTGTCTGTAATATCGTTGTATTTTTCATTTTCATCTAAAAAGGGCCGGGCACATGAATTCCCGACCTGATAACTACTAAAACAAACTATCTTTACCTATCCAAAGAACGTTGTCCAAGGCGAAAAGTTCATTATCTCTAAAAAAAAGCACTAATCTTTCAACTAGTTCCCTTTACTAGATTATATACAAATCGTTCCTGGATTAGCGCGCGTATTATTCACTCCGCGGGTCGGGCTTCAGAGGCATCTTGGCACAGCGGATTACTTCAATAGAAGGGCAATCGTATTCAAGAACGACTTTACCTTCGATCAGATAGATGCCGGCCCCACGGAGTGGGTAGTTGGCCAGGCTCTGTGGAAAGTGTACCGTATCAAACAAAACTCTTGTTAATGTATCAAAAATAAAAATATTTATTTCTTCTAAAGCCTTCATATGGAGTTTCATTAAGAGTAAAAATAAGAATTTGCATCAGATCTGGTACACTTCCCAGACTACATGATTTAAAACTAATTTGACAAGAGTTCCGTCTTCAACCAATGGATGTAGTGCTTCATATAGTTCGGATAGCTCTAGTTTGTTTATGCTATATGTATTATTGGTCAAAATAAATTCGTTTATTTTCCATATCGAAAACTTAATAGGGTATTCATTGGTAGGCATATAATCGAATTCACATACAATAGCGTCTTTCTCCAAACGGCAACCTGCTCCATGAAACTGGTATTTGAACTCTCCAATATTTCCCGAAGGATTCCGGTTGCTCCTTCGTTCAAATTCTTCCATATTTGGAGAAAACTGGTGTTTGAAGTCATTAATGAACGCGACATAATCATTCAATATCTCCCTTATAATTAGATTAATCATTTTGTATCAAGATACAAAATAGATATGTAAATTAGCTACTGAGTTATATATTAATACAATGGGAATTCCCTGGGGTCGCAAATTATCATGTATATGTATTTTATCAATAGATCTGCTATCGCAGGCTTTTGGTCAATCCCTTATTTTGGATTCCATGCGTAGTAACTCCGTTTTAATCAATCATCAATCATTGATTGACTTCTTGCACGCTGATCCAAAGACTAATTTTGTTATTGATGCGATAGGATATTCGGTAAATGAAAAGGATAAACTCAATCAAAAACTTGACGAAATCAAAAGTCAAATTGTTTCGATCGATTACATAAAAAATAAAGGACAGATCGGTTGTAACCCAAATGATGTCATCTTTATCTGTACAGAGGATTTCCTTAAAATGAAATGGGCAAAATCGAATGGAATAAATAACAATACAATCATCGATACTCTTCCAGAAATGAACGAAGTATTTCCTAAGCCCCCAGGTGGGCCAGATGGATTCAAAAATTGGATTATAAGCAACTATAAAGTACCGACGGCTGCCAAGAACGCAAAAGTAAGCGGCAGACTGATTATCAATTTTACGATTGAGAGAGATGGTAAGCTTAGTGATTTTCAGATCACCAAAGACATTGGATATCATACTGGTGAAGCATTAATTGAATTAATTAGAAAATCCAGTCCATGGAAACCGGGATATCAAAATGGACGTGCTGTAAAATGTGGATATACATACCCCCTATTATTTAGGAATGGTGATTTAAAATTAAATATTGATGCAAAAAGACAAAGATGAAAATCCATATTGTTAGCGACCTGCATAGAGAATTTGGATACAACGATATCAATCTGAATATAGCAGACGTACTTGTATTGGCTGGAGATACTGATCTAGGGGTGAAAGGGATCAACTGGCTCAAATCACTTTCTTTGGATATGCCGATCATTTATGTACTGGGCAATCATGAGTATTATAAAGGAGCCTATCCGAAAACATTATATAAAATCAAAGACGCCGCAAGTAACTCAAATATCCATGTGTTGGAAAACGAATCTTTGGAGATCGACCAGGTTTGTTTCCATGGCTGCACACTCTGGACCGATTTTTCCTTAAAGGGCAATCCTGCTGCATATGGATCGCTATGCCAAAGCCGTATGAATGATTATAAGAAGATCAGACTAGGTGACAGTTATGCCAAATTGAGAAGCATCGATACGTTTAGAATCCACCAAACTTCAAGGCAATGGCTGGAGCATAGTCTTAGCGTCAATCAAGCGAAGCATAATATCGTAGTGACGCATCATGCGCCGAGCATTCAATCCCTGCCAATGAAGTATTTAGACGATCCGATCAGCGCCGCCTATGTCTCGGATATGGAAGACTTTATAATAAAGCATCAACCCTCCTACTGGATTCATGGCCATTTGCATACTCCTGTAAACTATAAAATCGGCAACACCGAAATTATATGCAACCCGCATGGCTATATTGATGAGCCGTATAATGGATTTAATAAAAATCTTATTATCGAGATATGAACAAAGAAACGGCAATGAGAATGTAAAGGGCTTATCTTGCTATTCGTTGGCTAACCATTTACGATTTCACCACCATTGGGATGTAAAACTTGACCGCTCATAAAATGTGAATCTTCGCTAGCTAGAAATAGAAAGCTTGGTGCAATTTCATTTGGCATCGCTTTTTTTTATTTGCAATATTCGTTAATTCGTTCTTTCGCATACTCTGCTCCGTTGTCCAGTGCTTTATTCCAATTTTCGCAAGCTCTCTTTTTGTCTTTTATATTGAAATAAGTGTTGCCTAAATTAAAATATGCCTGTTGTTTTGCTTCCTGTTCCAATTTATCAAGTTTCAAAACTGTTTCATAGTCAGCGATTGCACCTTCATAATCTCCATTTTCGTCTTTAAGTCCACCACGATTTATTAAAGCGCTCGCAAATTTTGGTGCAATTTCTATTGCTTTGTCGTAGTCTTTAAGTGCCGATTTCCAAATGTACAATTCGTTTTTCACTATAGCTCTTGAATAGTAAGCATTTGGGTCTGTGGGGTCAATTTGGATTTCAAAGTTCCAATTAAATATTGCGCCGCTTAAATCTCCATTGTTATAACATGCTAAACCTTTGTCAAAATAATAGTCCGCCTTTGTTGTGTCAATTACTGGAAATTTCTGTTCCTTCGGATCAAAGGGGCCGCCGTAAGCGTCAAGTTTTGCGTCAAATTCAAAACCTCTTTTATACATATCCAAACTCCAAAAAAGTAAGTTGTCGGCTGTCATTGGAACTTCATTTGTCTCTCCGTTTAGTTCCCACAATTTTCCGTATTTCTTAACTTCTTGAACAGTGTATGGATAGTGTACCTTGATAAATTCTCCAAGCTTTTGTAAGTTCTCACTTTTATCTGAGATAAAAGTAAAGTCCATTTTCGTTAAGCAGTTGTCTTTAAGACCACTCTTGACCATATGATTAAAAACGTCTTCAGCAGAAACCATTTCTTTAGCAAATCCGCCAACAAAATTGTCCCAAGTGAAGAATGTCTGTTCCATTTTCTTTTGTCCGTAGGATGTTAAGGATATTAATAAAAGTATTAGTGTTAATATCTTATTTCTCATTCGTGGTGTCAGTTTGGAATTAAATACTGTGAAACTTGTAGAGATCACCTTTTTAACTATTAAAATCAAAATAAATATTACTGTTATTTAGATACTATCATGAGATGCTACTTTTCAATCGGGCAAGGTTAATACCCTAGCCTAATATACATTATTTATTCCGAATTAATACGTTTATAGATATTAACTTTCAAGATTATTTAACTGTAAGGCGAAGGTATTGGTTGGAAAGTAGCACTGATTACAGGAAACCGTAAGAAAACGAGAAGTAAATTTTATCCCAAACAAACAATTAAAGGAGGCAGTTTAGCTAGATCTCCATTTTGATCTAAAAATAACCTTTATTAAACTCACAAATTTTAATTGTGCTCAATATTTCATTTTGTAAGAAATGTTCAATGCTATTTGCCTTTAAACGATCCCTTTTGATAAGTTTCCATTTAATTGTCCCATAATTCAGCTTGGAAAACTCTATCCTTAATTTCTCAATTTCTAATTTATGCACTTGTTCTCCATCTGCTAAGAAATTATCCAAAAGCAATAATTTCTGACATAAAAAGTATACTTTCTCTTCTTCCAAAATAACATCTCTCCTGAAGGAAGATAATAATGAATCTTTGATTTTATCCCACAAAGACTCTTCACCAATAAAAATCAAGTTATTCAATTTTTTAACATCTAGTCCCAAATTATCAATGAGATAATTTGCAACTTTTTTAGGAGAAATTTGGCTTCGATAAAAATCCCTCAGATTATCAAGAGGTTCCCACCTACTTCTATCTAAAGAAAGGTCAATTTGGTGCAAATAGGCATATAAAAATACTACAAACGGATAGTTAATTTTCATCTTTCTAATTCTGTTATGTTTACCATTTCCACCAATTCTTATTATAAAACTGGCGTAGTTCCTTTCAGATCTAATGGAGCACCTCAATGTATGAAAGCTGGCTCGGCTGATCTATGTTACGATTTTTTCATCATAACTGTTTTAAATCCTTTAAAGTAAAATTTTGAAAAGTACAATCCCATTCATCGGAACCGTAAACGAACAGTTCTAAACTATGCAGTTTAAAATCTGCTATATTTCCAACAAATCCAATACCTGGATCAATTCCTTCGGTTATTATGATTTTGTCGACTGACAAAATATCCTCTGAAATTGGGAGGATATCTTCTTCGTCATAATACTTGAAAAATATATACTGCCCTACGCCAGTACATTCCCTTTCTACAACATATAATTTTTCTATATGGCTAGTTAAAGCCTGATATTTGTGTGCGAAAACAGAAAGCAATTCTGATTCTAAAACTGTCAACTTATTCATAGCTATACTAAACTTCATAGATTCTCTAAATAACACGGCTTATTATTCAATTGCCCTAGGAGATTTATAATCTTAATACTAGGCAGAAACATCTGACTCCCTTTCTTGGGATTTGGTCGATATCTACACTAAGCCCTATAATAGCATCAACTTGAATTGCCTGTGCACGTTGCTTGAGCAATTCGCTCAGGATATGTTGCACTTCAGATTGTGCATAGGTCACTCCAGGAGGTAAGCATATATTAATCCTTTCAATCGGCCAAGGTTAATACCCAAGTCTAATCTACATTATTTATGCTTAACGAATAAATTTGGAGATTTGATTATACGACAATTTTGTAAGTAGTGTATCATTCCTATGTATTTTTCTAATTATGCAGGATTTATTTTTTATTCATCATTTTGTTTCAAGTATTTTATCGGCACATCCTCTGTCAGCCAAACACCATTGTCTGAAATGAAAAACCGAAAATTGTCATTATACATTTGTTCTGCAAGCACTTTGAAAACAAATGGTTTTCCGTGTCTTTGGCCAACTTTCATTGCTGTTTCAATGTCGCTACTTAAATGAACATGTTGTCTATTTCGTTTTTCAAGTCCTGTGATTAAAATGGACTGGACTGATTTTTCACTTGTTCCGTGGTATAAAATTTCTGGTGGTTTTTGATTTGTGTAGCCTAACTCAATTTCTACTGAATGTCCTTGACTAGCTCGTATCCTATCAAGTGTATCATTAAATGCAAATCTCTTTTTAGAATTTGTTGCTACAATGTGATTAAGGGTTTCTCTGTCTAACTTTATTCCGTAGTTGTTTACTTTTTCTATTAAGTTATTTACATGAGTCCAACCATTTTGGTCAAGTTGAATACCGATTGTTTCAGGTTGGTGTCGTAATACCAAACTTAAAAACTTGCTTATGTTTATTTCGCTCTTACCCATAATTCTAATATTAGGAGCCGAAAAGTCTCTGCCACCACGTCCGCACCGTTTTTGGCGAGCCGCTGTTATGTGCAGTAATTTTTTCCTCTTTCATTATTGCTGTCACGTCCTTAATTAAACCGTCCACCATTGGTGAAAAATTTCTGTACTTTTTATATTGAACTTTTATAATATGATATGAATTTTTAGCTATCTCATCTGATGAGCTGTTGGTTCTAATAATTATTCTGCAAAGTTGTTCAATACAATCTCTTATCATATTGCGGTTATCTGTTCCTTTTATTACGCCCTCAAGGATTTCAAAAGCTTTATTAATTTCACCAGTCTCAACATATAACTCTGCCAATTGTCGATTGTAAATGTCGGTTAGAAAATCTTTATCATTTTTTTTGAGTGTCAATTTATAAGCTTCAATCTCTAAAGCCTTGTCGTTTACATACTTCGCGTATGTCCTATATAAACTTAGTTCTTCATAAGTCCACGCTCTTTCTTGATTGATCCATTCAGGTAGTTTCTTCAAAAATAGTTCTCTTTCATTTGTGGAATAGAGAAAATACAGTTCGTCCTGAATTGGTGATTTGTAACATCTGAAATAGGACTTCTTCATTTCTTTCCAATCGTCAATGTCTACCTGCGAATAAATACAACTTTCTTCCGCTTCTCCAATATACTTTAACAGTTCTGTTTTCTTTGGGTTGTCCGCTGTTTTTAAATATTGGTAGGTTTCTTTAATCCCTGCCGAAACCAAATATTCTCCGTCAAATCCAATTCCGCTGTCAAAATCAATATTTTTAGCTTCAAGAAACAACCATACGATTTCGGGAGAATTGAAAAGTGTCAGAATGAAGGCACAGAAATATAAATTATCAACATCACCGTCTTTCCCATATTTTCGCCATTCCTTTTCTTCTGCAAAAAGATATTTTACAATATCATAGTCCGTCTGTTTAAGATCATTGTAAATTGCAATATTTAGTCTTAATCGGTCAAAGTGTTTTGAATCTATGGCGTCTTTGTCAAAGCGATAATTGTCCAAGAGTTTTGGGTTCTGTCGGACTAAGTCGAGTTCAGTTTTATATTTTGCTACTACTGTCACGCTGCCTTGATATTATTGTGCATCAATCTCAAATATACGCAATCCAGCAAATTAGAAACAAAATACCTTTTAACGTATCAAAAATAAAAACGTCTATTTCTTCTAACGGGTTCATATGGAGTTTCAAATTCATGTGTTATCAAGGTACAAAAAGGTATGATAATTATCATTACTGGGTTATATATTTTGTCTATTTAAATCCTCTTTTGTAAATTCATCAACTTGTTAGCCATATTCCTTAGAAATTTAAAAGATGACCACTAAAAACGGCTATTACTTATGTTTCATAATGGAAGAAATTTATTTTTTATTTGATGGAATTGATTATTTATTGTGGAATCCAAGCGAGCGGAAAAAGTTCTTTTTACAAAGAAAATCATTTTAATAGCCATGTTCGGATTTCGATGGATCTCCTGAATACGCGTAATAAGGAAGAGCGGTTTATAAAAACTTGTCTTGAAACACAACAGGCCTTTGTCATAGATAATACAAATCCGACGAAAGCAGATCGAGCAAAGTATATTCAACTCGCTAAAACACATAAATACAAAATAATAGGATACTACTTTAGCTCTAGCCTTCAGTCCTCGCTGGAAAGAAATAGTACGAGAATAAATAAAGAAAGAATTCCCGATATCGGCATTCGCGGTACGCATAAGAAGTTACAGATACCTGCTCTTGACGAAGGCTTTGACAAATTATATTATGTTTCCTTAGATGCAGGCATATTTACCATTAAAGACTGGCAAAATGAAATTTGATGATCTAGATAAAAAATTACGTATTTATGAGACATATCAGGACAGGCAGGTCCTACCTGGAATGTATATGGTCGCGCGAATAGATGGTCGGAACTTCACGAAGCTGACAAAGGAAAAACATGATTTCCAAGCACCTTTCGACGAGCGGTTTAGGGATATGATGGTAGAAACCGTAAAGCATCTCATGTGCTGTGGGTTTAATATTATTTATGGATTTACGGAAAGCGATGAAATCTCTCTACTATTTCATTTACGTGAGAATACATTCGGACGAAAAACCAGAAAATTGATTTCTATCATGGCAGGTGAAGCAAGTGCGAAATTCTCATCTATGCTAGGTGATGTTGCTGCATTCGATTGTCGGATATCTGAATTGCCAAATGCGCTACTCGTCGAGGATTATTTCAGATGGCGGAATGAAGATGCTCACCGTAATGCGTTAAATGCACATTGTTACTGGAATCTAAGGCAAAACGGTCATAATAAAAACGAGGCCACCAAACGAATTGAAGGCCTTAGCGTTTCAATGAAGAACGAGTTGCTCCATACCTATGGTGTAAATTTCAATGACCTGCCGAACTGGCAAAAAAGAGGAATTGGAATATATTGGGAAAATGTGAAATCAACAGGTGTTAATCCTTTGTCGAATGAAACAGTTGAGGTTATCCGAAGACAATTGACCACCGATATGGAGCTGCCTATGGGGGATGCTTATAATCGTTATATCGCTGAGCTGATTCAAAGGAATGAAGCCTAATGAACCAGAATATGTAGGCAATATTTGAACATGTTTCAAAAAACTATATAATATCCACTATGTTTCCTATAGATCGCGAGTTTAAAATTGTCTATGCATTATACATACTGCTGTTCTGCTATATTATCTATCGGATTTTAATAGGCGGTAAAGGCGAAAAAGTTCGACTGATATTCATTGTGTCAATTGGCATTGTATCTAATGTTTTTCTATATATAGACCCCGTTAATTTTCAAGGTGGAGCATCATTAGGCGTGCTATTTTACTCATTAATTATTTGGTTGTTAACCGCCCTAGTAACAGTTGTCAATTGTATTTTTTCAAATTGGAAGAAGAAAACTTAGCCATTATAATTATGGAAAAAGAAAAACAAGATTACATTATAAACCACTACATTCATTTGATGTCCCCAAAAGAAAAGCTTGCTTATAAACATGCGCATTCACTTTTAAAGATCGATCAAAATGAGGATATTGATAAAATAAAGAGAGTTTACTTTAAAGCTGGATGGCTAACCGAAGACGAAAATGCACTAAGTTTAGTGAATAATGGTCTAGAGAAATTTAATGAAGATACTGCAGCGCGTATCATGCGTGATCATGCTGCTGAAATATTTTTTAATTATTGTCCCAACTGTGGAAAGCTGGCCAGGACTCCAACGGCAAAACAATGTCGTTTTTGTTATTATGACTGGCATTGAATTGACTAATATAATGCACAATGAAAATCCACATCGTTAGCGATCTGCACAGAGAATTTGGATACAACGATTTCAATCATGAATATTATAAAGGAGCCTATCCGAAAACACTATACAAAATCAAAGATGCAGCAAGTACTCAAATATCCATGTGTTGAAAAATGAATCTTTGGAAATCGACCACGTTTGTTTCCATGGCTGTACACTCTGGACTGATTTCTCCTTAAAGGGCAATCCTGCTGCATATGGGGCGCTATGCCAAAGCCGGATGAACGATTACAATTTTATCCGATTGACTTTATAATCAATACGACACTATTAATGGGAAATTACCTATTGAGTATGGTCTTCAATTTGGGAAGATCCATTTCATTCAATCCGATATAAGAAGATGTCAATACTAACCTTGATTTGAATGCTTGTGGTAATTCATTTAATGATTTATCATCATCTATAATGATCATTTGCTCCGGAAGGATATTTTGACGCGCAATCTGACCTAATACCTGATCTTTCCGTGTAAAGCGATGATTTAAGTGTTGGTTTACATCATCCAACAACGTAAGCGAACCTATTCTAATATCTCTATCAAAAAACATTTTTTTCCATTCTGCTATTGTGTATCTAAAACGGTGCGAGCTAGAAAGGATAATTTGATCTTCCTCTGCAATGAATATAGTATTGAATGTTTCAACAGCTGTACTACTGAATATATAAAAGCCATCGGTTGCCTGCTCTACCGACCTATGTGGATTGGCGTGTACCATGACACCGTCTATATCTAAAAAGAAAATCATACTACACGAATCTAATAATTAATTTGGCACTTCCACTCCACCGGTTTGCGATTTAATAATAAAAAAATATTAACCTTAGATGGATAGTCCAGCCTAATTTTGTAAATTCAACGTATAAGCCATAGTATGAAACAGTTCATAAAACTATTCCACATTTCTGCCCTTACTATCCTCGTTACTGGGTGCAAGGATCCATCTCCCACAAAGACAATGGATTTTGGTCTATTTACGATTGAAGTTCCTTATAAATGGCAGCAGGTCAAACAAGATGGAATCGACAGTTATGTCGGTGCAATTGCTGTAGACAACACGGATACACTTTACTTCGATCTGGGTATGTATTCAAATACGTTGACAGAACATAATATAGAAATCATTACGAGACAAATGATGGAGGAAAGCGCAACAGACTCTTCTGACTATATTATTGTAAAAGATATGCCGATACTGGATTTAGATCTCGATGCCGATCTGTACAGAAAACAGAATGTATCCTGGGATACCATTGATAACAGAAGAGCCAAAATTGTATTTCCGAGAATGTCCGGAAAAGGAATGACCGGAGTGTACATCGGCAGTCTATGGGGAAACGCTTCGAAAGTCCGATTTAATCTTTGTGGTGTAGATCTAAAAACGCGAACAGAACAGGATCTTCTTAAAGCGATAAAAACATTGAGATTCCATAAACGTAATATTGGTAATGAAGAGAATTAACGCTCCCCTATTTGTACATCTCTGTTTTATGATACTGACCTTTTATGCGGCATTAACAGAAGGTGATTGGCTGAGGTATTTTACGAAGAATTTAAATTTTAACCTGATTATCTTTGGATTGCAAGTTGCAGGACTTATTTATGCAGGATATCTACAGGCGCAAAGAAATAGAAAGATTTTCTCCATATTCTGGCCAGCATTGATTGGATTGATCATACTTATATCGTGTGTACTCATCACGGGAAATTATCAGTTTAATACCAATATAAATATCACGATTTTATGGCTGATTCCTGAGGCTTATTACATAGCATATGATGTTTTAATAGCTTATCTCATCAAGGGAATCCCGCTCCCATTGAATATAAATTGGCAATTTCAAGCGAAATGCAGCTATGTTATTCTCTCAGCCATATTTCCCTTGATCGGATATACTGTATTTAAATTGAAAAGAGTAGGATCAACATGTAAATAGGAATCTATGGAAGATAATTGGAGTAAATATGGTCTTACACATATCGCTTATGATGAATCTTGTATTCCATTAATCGATCAATTAAGGAGGCATCATACTGGCGGGATTACTTGTGAGCTTTTAGATGGTTCGCGCTAAATTTATCCTCCAATCCAAAAAGTCTAAATATATATTAGATGCAAAATGATACTTTTATAACGATAAAACTCACTGCAAATGACTGACCAGATCGAAAAATTTTTTAATGCATATTTGACTAAAGGAGCACGTTCCGTTTACACGGAAGATATTCCAAAAGAGATGATGGCGTCCGAGGTCGACGAAGATGAATGGTATGAGTGGAAACTTATTCCAGGAACATTTACTCCTGAGGATTACAAAAGAGTGGCGACGCAATTTGGTGTTACGTTACCTGAAAGCTTTATTGAATGGCATAAGCGCTATTTCTTTGCCGACTGTGATTGTTCAATCGTCAGACTCCCCCACTCCTTGCCTTCCCAACCGCTTGCGGAAATAATAACTAATCTTGACTGGTACATACCTGAACAGCTCATCCCACTTGGCCTGATCCCGTTTGCGAGTGAAGGTAATGATACGGGACCACTGGTATTTGATACGAGAGGCTCCGTAGAAACAAATGATTATCCGATCAGAGTCTACGACCATGAATATGATGGTGAACTCGACGGATTGAGCGAAATTATCTTTTCATCATTCGACAAGATGTTGGCATGCTTAACCCATTTTCTAAACGAAACTAATACAAGAAAACATTTTGAAGTAATCCCTGACTTTTATGCTATCGACCCAGACGGCGCGGGAGCTGCTGGTCGACCATATTGGGAAAGCTGGATAGTAATGGGCAGGGCGAACTTCGAGGAATTTGGATATTAAAGTCTGATTCCAATAAATGAAATCGTAGCATATTATGAAGGAAACTCTTTTAGTATTGGATTTGGATGAGACATTGTTGTACGCCACAAAAGATAGGTTGATACAGCAGGAAGACTTTGTTGTTGGTCAGTATTATGTATATGTCCGTCCAAATTTAGACTATTTTTTATCAGAGATGGCTGGGGATTTTAAACTGGCCATTTGGAGCTCAGCGGATGATACTTATGTGAATGAGCTCGTGGAAAAAATAAAACCAGCTGCCGTCAATTTTGAGTTTGTCTGGGGACGATCTCGCACGACAAAAAAACGGATGAGTGTGACTGATGAATACTATTACGTAAAAAGGTTATCCAAAGTAAAACGCAACGGCTTCTTATTGGAAAGAACGCTTATAATAGATGACACCGCTGAAAAATCAATATTGAACTATGGCAATGCAATCCAAATAGCCGAATTTACAGGGAACGATAACGATGATGAGTTACTCCTATTGGCTTCCTATTTAAAGAAGTTTAGAAATGTTGAAAATGTCCGAAAAATCGACAAAAGATATTGGAGGAATCAAGATATGTCCAGATAATAACCTTTATTAAACTCGCAAATTTTAATTGTGCTCAATGTTTCATTTTGTAAGAAATTTTCAATATTATTTGCCTTTAAATGATCCCTTTTGACAAGTTTAAATTTAATTGTGCCATAGTATGGTTGCTAATTTTACTCCTGTTAATATTATTACAAACGAAATGAAAATTTATAACTTTAAGTTTAATACAGATTATCATCAGTTTTACATTGAAGATGGCAATGATGAAAGCAAAGGAAATGCCGCATCAAATGAGTTTTGGAATGAGAATGCTTTTAATGCGAGACTTGCACTAACAAACAGAGTTATTGGTGTGGGTGTGGAAAGTTTTGGCAATGATATCAAAGGTGATATAGCAATACTAGAAAAGCCTAGGAATGATACAGATTACGAGAAATACGATCATATAGTAGAAGGAGGAATTGATCTTCAATCTGGTGAGCTCCAGGTATTAGACTGTCCATATCACAAAATACAGTTATCCATAAAGGTAATTCCAGGGAGATATAGAGTCCGAGTTTATTCTTCTAATTTGGGCAGTGTAAAGGATCCTGGGGTTGCTAACGACTCAGATAATGATTATTACCATATCGAAATTTGGAAAGATGAAGAAATGGAGCGAAAAGTTTTAAAACAGTACACAAGATCCTTTCAATAAATAAACAGATTTTTTTAGCATAAAATATATTGCGGCTGTCCCACATGCGGTTTAGGGCTAAGGTATAAATTGGCAAAGATGGATACTTACGTGAAACCACAACTGATTTAATCAATAATCCCAATTAAGGGCACAAAAGCCACGCAATTCGGCACGGAGATAATTTTTGATAAGATAGCTGTAGGAAATCTTGTGAGGACTTGTATAGCTGTCCTTAGCGTAACTTTTTATATATTAGTTTCACAAAAACAGTTGTTACCTGCAATGCAGAGAAAAACCATTCTATGACAAAAATAACAAATATTAATCAAGGCGAAATAGAATTAGTTCCGTTATGCAAGACAGAAGACAGAAAACCTTTAAGATAGCTGCAATTATAAAACCTTAGAGTTTTTCGACCTCTTCGACTGAAAGTCCTGTGCCCTTAGCGATATCAGCTATTGGTAATCCCATTTCCTTAAATGCTTTAGCAGTCTCAAGCGCTTTTTTGCGCTCCCCTTCTGCCAGACCTTTAGCTTTACCTTCTGCCAGACCTTTAGCTTTACCTTCCGCCAGACCTTCCGCCAAACCTTTAGCGTGACCTAAAGCTTCTCCGGATTTCATGGCCGAATTGAATACGCTCTCCGCATCGCGCTTATGTTTTAAACTTGCTTCGTATGACATGAGTTCCTCCTCCGTTAATTTACCTATCTCTCCTATCTCAAAGATAAGACCAAATATTCTTTTATCCAAAAATGATGGCAATCTATCCATAGTACTCAAGTGCTTAAGTAAGTACAACCACTGATCCATAACTGTCTTTAGTTCTTCCGGCTGTTTATTGAACAATGGAAGCGAAATCATCTTATACCCCAATTTATCATAAAATATTTCTTTGGTCAATTTGTCACACAGCGCCACATCATAGAAATAAGGGCGCTCTGTGACACGGGATATACCAGAACTTCCGTTTCTATCCATGTCAAACTCCAAAATACCAATAAAGTAAACCTCCGGTAGGTAATAATCGCTACCCTTCTTGCCTCGCGCTAATTGTTTATTGATGAGACGTGAGGTATAATACACCGCGCGGTCCTTAAAAAATTCTTGAAAGAGCTGCTGCATCTCAATGATAAAAACCTCACCATCACTGCCGATACAATGTAAATCAAATACAACACGACGCATTTCCTCATAGTCGCCATCTTGTTCTACAGGCTTATATCTTAGATCCGAAATTATCTTCTCTCCATGAAATAGACTATTGAGAAACTCAATTAGTAAGATTTTGTTGTCTTCTCTACCAAAGTAAAATTTCCAACCGAAATCGGTACGCGGATCTACATACTTACCCAAATGTTTTTTTGATTTAGCCATAATATTTATTAATTGGTTATCAAACAAATATACAATAATAAATTTAAAAATACTAACATAATTAGCAAAAACACGAACCGGAAAGTAATTTATATTGATAATCAATCGCACGAGCTGAAAAGTTACAGACAGACTAGTCTTTATCAAATTTTATGAGTTACTTAGTATGTCTTAAATTAGGACCATAGCCTAGTAAATAATATCGATTATGTATAAATTACTTTTAATCACTTTCTTACCCCTTGTTGTCTTATAGCAGCTCCGCGCATTATCCTATAACGCTGCAGATAAAATACAAAACGCGTATTCTTATGCGTATATAGGATTATAAGATCACAGCACTAAAAATGCAAGGCCATAGCCAAAATGCATTGCCGCAGGTTACCGGGTGTGATAAAACCCCTACCTCCATAATAATAACGGGTATTAAATAAATTTTCGGCGGTCAATTTACATTGAAATTGCTTGAAAACATAACCTATATTACCATTACAAAGTGTATAAGCGTCGGTATAAAAACTTCCAGCATTTGTACTGTTAATAATCAGATCCTGACCAACATAATTCCCTCCTAATCCGGCACTCCACTTACTGTCTTTATTTGCCGGTAGTTCATAGCTAGCATACCAGGTGAAAGACCATTTTGGACCAGCATTTACAGGCCTTAATCCCTGAACGGCAGCATCAGCAACCGTTAACTTACTAGCATTGTAAGCTCCCCCCGCATGGATAAAAAAATTGGCCAAGGGTTCGGACTGTATATCGAGTTCTACACCACGACTATACTGTTTTCCTCCTTGAATATATTTCGTGGCATCCGCTGGATCTGTAATCACCGAATTGCGTACCCTAATATCATAGTAGCTCAGAGTAAGATCAAGTGCATTGTTAGGAACCGCTATTTTGACACCGGACTCGAACTGGTTTCCGTATTGGGGTTTAAAATTATATAGAATGCCGTTGGCACTTGTAGGTGCGAGATTTTGAAATCCGCTCATATAATTTCCAAAAACTGTTATAATTTTTGGAATAACCTGATAAGTCAGACCTATTTTAGGCGTGATGGACGACTGTTTATAATCGGCTGTGGTAACGGCAGTCAACAGATCTTTTGTGCCAAAATTGATCAATCTATCGTACCTGGCGCTAAGCATCAGCGTCAATGCATCGGTGGGTTTGATGACATCTGAAATGTAGGCCGAGTAGCTGTTTTGAGGAGCGACCGAACTATTGGGCTGCTTGGAAAGTACGATACCACGGATCAGGTCTGCATGAAATAAATTTGCTGTAGCCGAAGGATCAGCAATCGATACCGTATCCACATAACCTGCATTTTTATAATTTGCGGCATAGCTATAGCGCTGGTAATCTAGACCGATCAGTAATTTATTGTCCCAGTCCCCTATCTTAAAATTGCCAATAAAGTTCTGTTGAACCTGATAGTTACTGATATCCTCGGATTCATAGTGTAATATCTTCCTTGCTACCGCAGTATTATTGTCGAGCAGCAGGTTTGTCTGATAATCGCCATTTGATGTACTGTTTGTACTGGCGAGGTTTGTTTCAGACTGCCAAGCCGGAGAAATGGCATAACTTATCTTTCCATAAAAATTAAGTGACGATGTTCGCCATAGCAAGCTGTTATTCGTATAAGAACTGAAGTAGTCCAAATGGAGATCTTTAGAACGCTGTACGTTTGTTGCAATGCCGCCGATTAGTGGATTGCTAGGTGTAAACAAAGGATTATTGGTAGTATTTCTGCGCAAGAATTCCGCCTCCATTCTAATCTTAAGGTCAGGACTCAACTGGTAGCTAAAACTTGGTGCCAGAAAAAGGCTTTTGTTCAATCCCTGACCCTGGAAACTCTTTCTGGAGGTATATGTACCAAACATTCTGAACAGGGATTTGTGTGCTGAATCAAGTGCTGTATTTATTTCAACACTGCCGCGATGCAGGGCATTGTTGCCCGCTGCGAGCGAAATAGTTGTAAATGTACTATCCACGGGAATATAGGTGAGTACATTAATCAATCCCCCGAAAGCCATATTTGTACCACCAAACAGGGTACCACTGGGTCCTTTGATTACATCCAGCTGCTGTATATTGCTATTTTCATCGCTATAGTGTAGGTAAGCATTGAGACCATTTCTAAAATTGCTTCTGGTCCGAAATCCACGAATAGTAAAATAAGGTGCAACCCCGGCCCAGCTAGGGGTAACCCCAGCTGCATTTGCCAACATAGCCGTCTGGGTATAATAGTTTCTATTTTTAGTTAGGTTGATACCGACACTTGTTGTGACCTGTGGATTCTCGTAATCAGGTATGTTTATCCGTGCAGACTGATAGCTAGACCTATCTTTCCTAAACTGGGATTTTATAAAAACAGAATCAAGCTGTTTTGGCAGTAGCGTATCAGCATGGGGCGACTGTGCATGGGCGCTAAAAATTGGAAATAGAAGCGTAAAAATTAAAAATGACTTTAAGTATAGCGTTTTCAAGGGTATAATAAATTAAATTTGACCAATATATACCCACAACAGATCTGTTGCCTGTAAGCAAATAGCTCGAGCCATCCTGGTACAGACAACAATCTGATTTTGCGGGTTTGCATAGCTGGGCTTATTTCGCAGCGCTGTTACGCTCTCTCAAATATTCCAAAATAGCTCTGGCTTCCTCCTGCTGCAGTCCTAAGCTAATCATAGGAGAGCTGAAACCTTTGCTCAGCGCTATTGCATCGGCGTCTTTTTCGAGCATAGTAGCGGGATCCAGCATCATATTCATGATCCACTCTGGCGTACGCCGCTTTACAACACCATCCAACGAAGGCCCTACCAAGGTACGTTCGAAATCGTGGCACATGGCACATTTAGACACAAAGAGCTCCAGGCCTTTATTAGCTAGCTGTGCGTCGAATGGTTTGTGTTCGATCGCGCTAACAGGCCCCACTCCTTTGGATCCATCTGATTTAAAATCCAACATGGCAGCTTCTGTTGAAGCTGCCGGTTGGTTTGCTGTTGTACTACTGTTGCTTTCTTTCTTCTTGTCTTCATTTCCACCGCAGGCGATTATCCCGATGATACCGAGACAGCAAAGGATTACGTTGATTCGTTTGTTCATTTTTCTTTATGTTATAGTGATTAAAAACTTTATGAAATATCGGACAGCCAGCAGCCGTCCAATTTTTTTACTTAATAATGTAGACCTGGTATTTGATATCATCCTGATTTGCTTTCTTGCCGTCTTTCCACAGCTCAACGATAATTTCCCATTTGCCAGCCATGGAGAAATTTACTTCTCCTTCATAGTAACCCTGTCCAATGGCTTCCGCATCCTTATTACCCGATGAGCCATGTCCCATAGCTGGCATATTTGTTTTCAGTTTGATGAGGTATCCATCCAACGGTGGAAAATCATGGTGCTCCATCCTACTCATCAGAAATTTGATAGGATGCTTTCCTTGCTTTAGGGTATCCGGCAGCAGATTGGATATAAACACGCGGCTATCATCCCGTGTACCGGAACTCATCGTCCGCATTGTCTTTGCAGCAGATACGGGAAGTTTTAGGGCTATGGTATCCTTTTTCCCTTTCGTTTCAAGGGTTGTATACAAATGCCAACCCGGTCCCATATCCGGTATATCGGCCATGATAAACACCATTGACCCTCGGTACCAGCCCTCGCCTAGGGCAACAGGATGTTCAAAAGGTCCTCCATGCTTCATCAGTCCCATATCCATCTGTGGGTAAAAGTCAAGTGATGAACTATTGAAGGGTTTACCATCTTTGTCCTTTACCTGTAAATAAACCGTATGGTATTTATTGTCAAGTTTAGCGTCGGCATAGACCTTAAATGTCAAGCCATTGTACACGGTATCTGCGATAGCAATTAGGTTGGATTCGTCTGGAATAGCAGGTGTCGCAGCATCATGGGCACCAACATGTTTTTTCTGGGAATTCTGTTGAGTACAGGCAATAGCAGATAGGACAACCGAAAATGCTACGATAAATTTGAAAACTTGTTTTGATAAATTCATTGAATTGTTTTTTGCTATCCTTTATTCAGCAAAAGCTGGATATCGGCTATGATTTTTGGAATTGAATCTGTTTTTGTCCCATCATATACGGCTCTGATCCTATAAGCCGTATCGACAAGTGTAAAAGCACCGCTATGGTCGAATCCTCCCGGAGCATTCGGGTCTTCCTGTGCAAACGAGAAATAACCGTCAGCACCAGCGAGCTTATACAGCTCGGTTTTCGGACCGTTGAGGAAAAGCCAATTGGATGGTGCTCCCAGTTCTGCTGCATACCGCTTCAACACATGGGGTCTGTCGTATTTGGGGTCGACTGTGTGTGATACGATCACGATTCTAGGGTCGTCCGCAAAATGCTTTGCTACTTTAAGTAGATTGCGAGAGGTGATCGGGCAGATCGTAGGACAACGTGTGAAAAAGAAATCAGCTAGGTAGATTTTTCCTTTCAATGTCTTTTTGGACACCATGCTACTGTCCTGATCCAACAGTGTAAAATCAGGTATTGTATGGTATAAAGTATCGATGACCTTAACACCATCCTTATTCCTTTCCATGATATCCCGCTCACCCAAAATAGGCAGAGGACCTGAAGGAGATGATGGCGTACATGCAATAAATTGACATGCCAAAAATGAAAATAAGGTCACAACTATCCCTATACGGGAATATGTGCTCATGAGATTTTGATTTAATTATTATTAACAATTGCAATTGAAAAGGCCACCTCGTCGAATAGCTTATCAATTGCTAACACGTATAAGAATAATTTAAACCAATGGTGGATGGAAAATTGTAAAGGTGGGATTGTAGGAATAATCTTGTTTGTACGCTGGGTAAGACAAACTAATATTATCTTCATTGTTTAAGGAAGACATATCAAAAGAAAAATTGTGGGAGTTGTCGATAAAGACTACGTCAATAATACGGGATTCAAGATTTTTTTGTTCTTTTTCCTCATGTTCGCGCATTTTCTTCATCAATACACACTGCCCACGGCAGGACAGTGCTTTTTCATTAAAGCGATTCACACATTCATTGCGTGCGATATAATCCCTGTTCAATGCAAATACAGACCATAGCCAAACATTTGAGAAACTCTGTAAGAGCATCAATGGCAGTAAAATCCATATGAATTGTTTCGCTTTCATGCTTAATTAATCCGCCAAATATAAAAACGGAAGATGGAATAAACAACCTTATCGAAAAAAGAATTGAAAATTATTAAAAAACGTTATTAAACTATCTATATCTCAGCTTGGGCCAATGGTAACCGGAATGATAAAAGCCGACTTCTACAACATGATAAGATAAACCCAAGGATGTTTCTCAGGTAATTAAGGGAAAAATTTCTATACAAAAATGCTTTATCTTTACCATTGCTAATTCAGATTCTTAAATTACATCACAGAATGAAAAAAATACATGTATGGTTCGGAAAGTTTAAAACGGAGAAAGAATTAAAAAAATATCTGGATCAAAATGGTTTACCAACCGTCCAATCAGTGGCAGAAAATCTTAATGTTACGCCACGCTATCTGAGCGATCTGCTGCGCAACCTAATCGGATTGAATACCCAGCAGTTCATCCACGAAAAAGTAATAACGAAGGCGAAAGAATACTTAACAAAGGATGAACTGACCATCGCTGAAATCGCATATCATCTAGGATTTGAACATCCGCAATCTTTCAATAAACTCTTTAAAAGTAAAACTTCGTTGTCCCCTTCTGACTATAAAAAAAGCTTATTGAATTAACAGGAAGACTGGAAATTAAATTCTGAAAGGAATGTATTGGAAAAACCATAACAGAAAGGGGTAAGATGTTCGTCAAAATGGCAACGAACTCTTCCATTTTGACGAACTTTACCTTCGCACCTTAGTCGATCTTTGTACCAACATAAATTAATAAACAATGAGTTATTGCGACTACATACCTATGATGAAGGAACCCAACCGCAGGCTTCATCAGAATTATCATGACAATCATTACGGATTTCCCATTCATGATGACAATGAGCTTTTTGGTCGCTTGATTATGGAAATAAATCAAGCGGGGTTGAGTTGGGAAACTATCCTTAAAAAAGAGGAAAATTTCCGTAAAGCCTACGATAATTTTGACGTCAAGAAAGTGGCTGCCTATGACGGGTATGATCGCGAAAGGTTGCTGAATGACGCGGGAATTATCCGTAACAAATTAAAAATTAATGCAGCAATTGAAAATGCGAAAACCTTTCTACTTCTGCAAAGGGAATATGGTAGTTTTGAAAAGTGGCTGGAGCACCATCACCCAAAAACCAAAGGAGAATGGGTAAAACTGTTCAAAAAAACATTCCGTTTTACCGGTGGGGAAATCGTCAATGAGTTCTTAATGAGTATTGGCTATCTACCCGGTGCTCACTCCCCCTCCTGCCCTGTGCATAGAACTATATTAGAGACAAATCCAATGTGGGCTAAACAACAGTAATGATATGAATATAAAGACATTTATCAAGAATTTAATTGCTGCGAGCAATGCATTCGATACTGAAAAATATCTTACCATTTATCTGCCGGACGCTGTTTTAGATGACTCTTCGGTAGGTAGAATATTTGAAGGGCATAAAGGAATTCAGCAGTATTTTGATTGCTACTTTATCGGATACAATACACATACGGAACAGGCAGAACTGAAAATAATTGATGAAGCAAATGCTCATTTAGCTGTACAGTTCACAGGAGATTTTTCCGAAGGTAAAATTGAGGGTACCTTTGATTTTAAATTTAAGGAAGGCAAAATAGCCTTTGTAAGGGCAGATTTAATTCATTTATAATAACAACAATAGTAAAGATATGAGTAAAGACAATTTTGATGAAATCATTCGTCGCAGCATGGAAATTAGAAAAAAATACCGTGAACTGGAATTGATGCACCATGGAAGTGAATGGACTGTGGAAGAAGATGCTCTGGCTTATTTAACGGACGCTGGGCTAGTAGGCAGAAACATTATGTCGCAACAACAACGTTGGCCGAAAGCAGGCTCTGAAGCGCAATTGGAACATAAACTTGGTGAAAACATTTGGTGGTTGATTGTCTTGGCGGAAAGATCTGGAATTGATATTCGGAAGGCCGTTGATCAATTTTTAATCAAAACAGAGGCTGCTTTAAAATGAGCAGGTTTCTTAACATGCCCACCTCTAGGTTTGAAAGGTAGATCTAGGGCTCCATTGCTGTGAATAGCGACCTCAGAAGAACTCTATATAACTAGCACCGATAACGTTAAAGATATCGGTGCTGATAATAACATCGACGAATATATACAGATTACAGCGGGTATAGGACGTAAAAAGAAAACAAAGGTAACTTGATTTTTCGGGCACACTTAAAATTCGGTCACTATCGTATTAAACCCGTATCCCAATTCAAAATCAGGGAGTCGTCGCATTTCCCATCAATAAGATCAATGTCACCTCTGATAATAGCTGGAAAATTGTTATTTCTAGTATTGATGACTATGGGAAACATCGAAACGAGCCCCTCCGGAATTCAATGCCAGAAAATTCTCACAATACGTCGGTTGCCGAAACTGCTATCTTACAAGCTTCTTGAAATACGACCGCATTTTTTTAATTAAATTTCCACCAGTCGAAATAAAAAAGTTCTTTCTCACCCTTAAAAACAAAATATAAATCGTGGATTCCTTTTATAGTTTTCATTGCTGTATTAATAGTCTTATATACGTCTCCCTCCCCTTTTCCTGTAACATTAACAACTCCCAGCATGATTAACAAGACCGCTTTTGACTAAGGCATCAGCAGCACGCTTGATTTTTTCAGCAGATACTTCATGTCCAAAACAATTCCAGCTGTTCCATCCCATGGTTGGAGTAAGTGCTATTTCATCTCCACATACAATTCGTAATTGCTTTGAAGCTTCACCTTTTCCATTACACGCTACTAATCGTACTTCATAGATACCTTTTTTTTCAATATTACCCCTAATAATTCCGGTAATTGAATCCAAAGTGAGTCCTTTAGGTAAATTCGAGGCCGAAAAATGCATAGGCCTTATACCAGTAGCAGCTATCCTAAACAAGAATGGTGATCCCGGTCTGACACCATATACTGAAGCGTTATTGATACGTGGTGTTTCTTTTGGTTTTGGCGTAAGAATATAGGGAACTGAAGCTACTGGATCAAAAGTTTTGAAAATAGCCTTTTCATCTGCAATAAATTTTGCATCTACCCAATTGGCATGATCATAATATGGACCATTACCTCCGTCTGTTACAACTAATTCTAATTTTTGAACACCCTTCAGCTCGACGTCAATTTTTTTTGCAGCATCTTTTGATCGCATAATACCACTTGACCATAATTTTTTATTATCTCCATAAACAATAAATTCTACAGCGGCGTCACGATCCCGCACAGCATCGTCTAATCCCACGAATGCTGTGAATTTTCTTGCTTTTCCATCTATCTGAATAAAAAGTGAACTTTCAGCATGTGTACCAAAGCCTCTTTTATAGACCTGACCAGCTATCGTTAATGGCTTTCGTGACCCACCGTTGCTACTTTCAGGTCCAAGTCGTCTAACCACACAATATGTTGAGCGTGGACAATTTGAGTCATAGACAACAATAATAAGATTAGTATTCCTTTTTTTATGCTGTATATCATATTTTGTATTTATTTGTTTAAGATGAAAAATATTACATATCCCATTAGTGCCTTTCGACTAAACGAACTTGAAATATCCGACCAGTGCTGTTGTTTTCCCTTGCCTTAAATTCAACGCGAATTGTGGTTTTGCCTTTCGTCCATTCTTGCGGAATGGAATAAGTGATATCAAAAAATTTACTTTGTTCCCATTTTCTAGCCACATCTTCTGTAACCAGTATCTTGTCATCAACCAAAATATCAAATTTCTTATTCCCGAGCTCATATCCCCAATACCGAACTAAAAGATCCAATGGTTGTTTCTTATTGGTTTGGAGTTCAAAAGAAAAGCTGCCTCCTCTATTAGTTTGACGCCATGACTCACCTTGATGTACACCTTTGGCTATGTTTTCGCCTTTCAAGACATGGTCCACTTCGGGTTGCTGCTCTCCTAGCTTGATCATATCTGCAGTTCGCTTATCCAACCCAATTTTTTCCTGTTCTTTATGCTCCATTTCCTTTTGGAGATTATCAAATCTATTTTTTGTCACAGACAACCAATACATCATGTAACGACTATCATGAATTTGATAAAATGGCTGAAGTATCAAATTCTTTTCATTTCCCTTGGTAAGCGCTGCCGGCATCCTATAATGGAGAGGATCGCCATCTACAGGCGGGGTTTCGTTCAGCAATTTTATTATATCCTTTCGATCTCCCAAAAGGATTGGACTATCGAACAGCGAAACCAACGGACCGTGTGCTATATGCCCCCAACGATGTTCATCGGCAACCAAGCCTTCCAAATTTTCAGTTCCTACTTTTGCCCCCATTAAAATTGGCCCACGAAATAACGCTACATAATCCGGGTTAAATGGAAGTTCTTCGATGTGAAATTTTAATTTGGTATCTAATTTAACGATGTCTCCTTTTTTCCATAGGCGATCAATAACAATATACTCGCCTGGTTTGATATTCTCTGCATAATTTAACCCGTCCACCTGTACCTTAAATTCGCCTTTTTGTACCCAAAGCGGATAACGTACAAGCACTTTGATTCGAGTGGGCAGATCAAGATCAATAGTTAGGGAGCCTTCGCCGGTTACGGGTAAATTGCCTTGCTGGGTTAACGTAATTTTCTTCTCTTTCCACTGAACTTCCGAAGGCACAAAAAGATTTACATAAAGGCTATCACTCTGATGACTATAAATCATTTCGCCATACTTGCCATGATTTTCCATTCCAGTCCCCACACAACACCACATTGCACTATTAACACTGGAGTACACTCTATAATGTGCGGGTCTAGCTGATGTAAAATAAACATAACCGCCATGCTCAGGATGCTGCGTTGAAAGAATGTGATTGTAAAGTGCTCTTTCATAAAAATCCAGTAACCTGGCATCATGTCTCATCCTAAAAAGCCCTTCGGTCAACTTCAACATATTATTTGTATTACATGACTCAGGCCCTTCACGTTCTTCTAAGTAACTAAAGAAATCCTTTTGGGACGGAAAATGTTCGCGCCGACTATTTCCACCCAATGCAAGCGAACGATATCCAACAACAGTCTCCCAAAAAAATCGCGCCGCAGTAGCATAATCCATATCACCTGACACTTCGGCAACACGTTGATATCCCACAGCTTTAGGAACCTGTGTATTTGCATGCTTATTATCTAGATTATCCACTTTTTTACGCATACTGTCAAATATTTCCCGATGTGAGAATCTCTTTGCCGTCTTTAAATAACGATCGTCTTTTGTCATTTGGTAGGCGTCTGCATATACCTCGTTCATTCCACCAAATTCATTTCCTAACATTGTCTCCATCTGACTATCATCTAGCTTACTGATCAGCTGCGCACCCCAATCACATAGCTTTAAAAACATCTCCTTAGCTTGCTCATTCCCCCCATACAACCAGGCATCCCGCAGACCGGCATAGGTCTTGTGCAAATTATACCATGGTACCCAATAACGCCCTACAATATTCACGTTCCCTTTCCTAACTTCATTCCAGATATGTTTACCCTCGGGAACACCACCTAAGTAACCATTGCCTTGTTTATCCTGACATCTTTTCAATTCAGAAAGCATATATTCCATACGAATTTTCAATTGTATATTACCTGTGGCAGCATAATGAATGGCCAATGCTGAAAGGTAATGGCCACCTATGTGACCATCGAGATCAATCCAATTGTCAAAACTTGGAGCTTTTGGCGGCAGACCAGCCTCCTTTAGAAATGGAGCCAATAGCCTGTCGACATCATAATGGAGTAATGTGATTACATTTAGCTCCTGCGCATGTTTAAAAGGGCTTTCCAAAAGCTTAACATCTGCTAAAGCGAAGTTAGTTTTGTAAAGACGATCTTGCGCTGATGCTGTACCGCTAAAGAATAATAAATAAATCAAAAATTTAAAGGAAGCTCTCATATCTAATAAGGTTTAAAAATTTTGTTGAAATAATCCGCTTTTGACCTATGATTTTTGAAAAAACATCGCCGTTCAACAGATACTTTTTCGATCTGTCAACTAGTATCCGACTTTTTCTCCTATTCAAATGTATGTACGTATCTAATCTTGTGGCGAAGGATTCCCTACTTACAATTGGTTATTGATGACGCTATTTTTTATACTCAACGACCAGATCATTAAAAGCGGTTAATAAAGTCAGGTGCATGTTGAGATTCTTAGATCTCTCTTCAAAATTATCATACTTAGTCAAAAATGACTTCGTAAAATGTTACTTTTAATTTTCTATTTGTTTCAATTAATAGTGTTTTCAGATCCTAATACCAAAAACACCGCACTTCTAAAGATATACAAGCCGACAATGCGCATTAATCACAAAATCATCAATGTAAACAACTATCCTCAACGTGCACTCTTTTCCGCCTGATTTTTATGTATTACTTAACCTGCTATGGCGAGTTTGCATTCGGGGAATTCAGGTCAACACTTATATATGCGATATGCGCTCAAATCACAGTTAAGCTTTAGGTAATACACTATTCGCACTGAAAGAATCTCTTTCATCCGTAAGACCTGCTACAAATTTATTACAGTTAAAATAAAATTACTGCAGCATCTATATGATAGGGGCTTGAAGTCCACTTTGGCAATCCACATATATCTATGAATCATAGATATAAGATAAGTTAATATCAATCTTACTTATATAATAACACCGTTTAAAAATGCATAATTCAGCGCTATTATATACGAAGCAGAGTATTAAACAAGTGATTTGAACTCACATCTACATACAGTAGTTTGCCTCTGACATAAATGAGATCATAGCTCCCAACGCCATAAAGTAGAATGCCCAACTAAATTTATCCCCTGAATAACAATAAGTTAAAAAGGATGTAACAAAAAACAATGTTTATGAAACACGAGGGTATTCCAGTTTTAAAATGTTATTTCGACATTTATAATCATAAACGGGCTACAGCATTCGACAGAAGTCAAAGAAAAAGTCCTAAAACCAATTATAAATTCTATTAAAATTATGAAAAATCCAATTGCAGGAATAAAAATTCCTATGCTCCTATCCACTGGGCCATTCCGATATTTGGCAGCTGTTGATAATACTCAGCTAGATAGTGTACCGCAAATTTACTACCTTTTTTCTCCAAGTAAAAATTGATTTAGAAGCTCGATAGAAGACAACACTCTTTCTAGAAAGAAAAATCTGAACAACTAGCTAAACTGTTTAAATTATGAGAATTCAACTATTAATCATTCTCTTTCTATCTACTTGTGTTTATGCATTTGGGCAAAATACACAGATAGAGGGCTCCGTTAAAAACATATTAGGCGAGCCGTTAATCGGCGTCACAGTAGGGATAGAAAATTCCAGTATCGTGACCAAGACGAACAAAGATGGGTTTTATACCATAAAGGCGCCAAAAAATGCCACTCTGAGCTTTTCGAATGTAGGTTATAAGACCATCACTGTTGCGACTTCAAATCGTAAAACAATCGACATTATTCTACAAGATGACACGAGAAAAATTGACGAAGTCGTTGTTAACGTGGGTTATGGCACTATGAAAAAAAGTGACCTTACAGGGGCTGTTTCGTCAATTACAGCAGAGAGTATACAACAATCTGTACCCACTACGATAGATCAGGTCTTTCAGGGACGAATAGCAGGCCTTCAAATGTCATCCAACTCAGGTCTTCCTGGTGGGGGAAGCTCGATTCAGATTCGCGGCATAAACTCTATCAATAGTACAAATGAACCTATTTACGTTGTAGATGGAGTCATTATGAGTGGACAAACTGGTAATAATGACGTAAATGCACTGGCAGGAATCAATCCGAATGATATTGAAAGTATCGAGGTACTTAAAGATGCATCTGCTTCCGCAATTTATGGCGCCCAGGGTGCAAATGGTGTCATTATTATCACCATGAAAAAGGGGAAAAATGCTCGTCCAATTATAAATTTCAATACAAAATATGGTATCGAAGAACTTCCCAAAAAGATAAAAATGATGAACCTCAGGGAGTATGCCGAACACCACAACGCATTCTCCGATGTGCTCGGCTATGGGCATCGGACAGACTTTGCTCATCCCGAATACCTAGGCGAGGGAACAAATTGGCAAGATGAACTTTATAGGGTGGGCAAATTACAAACTTATGATATCGCTGTTAGAGGAGGGAACAAGATCTCCAATTATGCTGTCTCGGCTGGTTATCTCAATCAAGATGGGATGATCTATGGATCAGGTTTCAAACGATTCACTTTCCGGTTAAATCAGGAAACAGAGTTGTTTCCCTGGTTAAAGATGGGGGCTGTACTCAATGCGAATTACACCAAGCAGGCTACGGCAGTTTCAGCATGGAGTGTTGTCGGTAGCTCCCTCCTTCAAACGCCGTCCATCCCGGTTCGCAATGCCGATGGCACATTTGGAGGACCATCGTCAGAATACGATGCCAATAATCTGGGATTTTCAAACCCCTTGGCAATTGCGCAGCTCAATCAGCGTAATCGCACTCAATTCGGAGGACGAGGTAATTTCTATCTAGAGGTTAAACCCACGCAATGGATGAATTTCAGATCCGAGCTTACCGGCGAAGGCAATACAAATAACTATCAGCAATTTTTGCCGGCCTATGCTTTTGGCGCTTCGATAAAATCCAATGCCGAAACCAGGCATGAGAAATCCTTTAACACGTTCTGGTCGCTCAAAAATCTTGTAAATTTCAATAAAGATTTTGGACAAAAACACAAAACAACATTGATGCTCGGGCATGAAGTCATTACCACCAGATATGAATTCTTAATGGGTGAACGACAATATGGATCTAGCGAGCTCCCTGGGCTCGATGCCGGAGACGCTGAATATGATTCGAATGCGGGAAATTCCAATGAAACTAAAAGAGTTTCTTTTCTTGCGCGAGGTACCTATAATTATGATGACCGTTATCTCTTTACAGCAACATTTCGTCGCGATGGATCACACAACTTCGCAAGAGGTCATAGATGGGGAAATTTTCCCTCAGCAGCGATTGCATGGCGAGTATCCAAGGAGCAATTTTTCACCCCTTTGAAAACTACCATTGATGATTTAAAATTTAGAGTGAGCTATGGCGCAGTTGGAAATGCCAATGTAGACGCATTTGCCTATCAGGCCATTTTAGCTAATGCACTCACCAACAATTGGGGTGTCGGTTATTCGACTTCAAATATTCCAAACGAAAATATTACATGGGAGACAACAAAATCCTGGAACCTGGGATTTGACCTAAGTATTTTAAAACGACGTATCGAACTAGTTTTCGATGCATACAACAAAATCACAGATAATCTTCTTCTTCGGTTGTCGTTACCCTCATTTACTGGTACCCGCGGCAATACTCCGGGTTCAGCCGCTCCTCCTTATTATAACATTGGTGCTATAGAAAATAAAGGAATAGAGTTTTCCCTCAATACACATAACGTCAAAAAAACAGATTTCAATTGGCGAAGTGGACTTGTATTCACTCTTAATCGAAATAAGGTAACACGGATGAATACAAGTACTGCGACTATACAACAGATTGATTACTCCAACGGAACCAACATCATCACACAAACCATGCAAGGCCAACCTATTTCGCAGTTTTATGGGTACAAACAGATTGGGCGCATCAACACCGCCAGTGACTACTTGAAAGACAATGGTAACGGAACCAGCACTGTGATCACGGCTACCTTTAAAAATAGAATTGGTGATATCGTCAATAATGAAGGCCTGGCCACTTCAACCTATGTGGGCGATATCCTCTATGCAGATCTGAATCAGGACGGAATCATCAATGACGCCGATATGGCATTGATCGGAAGCCCACTACCCAAATTTACCTTTGGGCTTAACAACACCTTCAATTATAGAAACTTTGATCTAACTGTTTTTTTAAATGGTTCCTTCGGACATAAAATCTTCAATATTCTAAGGACTTCATTGGATAATCCCAGAACTTACAGTAACGTCCGAGAAGATGTTGCCAATTATGCTAAAATCGGCTATTACGACGGTAATGCAGAAAATACGAATGTTTGGAATGCTTACGTGCTACCGGGCTCAGATCCCGAACTGGGACGCATATCCGTCAGAGATGCCCAAAACAGTATATTTAGTGACCGCTTTGTAGAAAATGGCACTTTCCTTAGAATACAGAATATTGCACTTGGCTATAGGTTTCCGACAAAATTCCTTTCTAGGTATAATATCAATAACATACGTGTGTATTCCAATCTACAAAATGTATTCATCTTCACAAAGTATAAAGGATATACCCCGGAGGTAGGCTCCAGCTCGGGGCAAAGTATGCTTCGCTATGGCGTCGACGGTGGCTTTGTTCCTTCACCACGCACATATACATTAGGTTTAGATATCACTTTTTAACAATTTGATCATGAAAAAATCATTTTATTATATCTCATTAGCCTGCGCTGCTATATTAGGCTTTTCAAGCTGCGAAAAATACTTAGACGTAACATCCGAAACACAGAAACAGGCTACACAATCATTTAAAAACATCGCCGATCTCCGTGGAGCAACAGCTTTTCTTTACTGTCGGCCATGGTATACTACTAACACATCTGTACGGGAAATCACTGAAGCCAGGGCTGGTAATTTATATGTCGATGGTGTGACAGGTGAGTTGATAACAACAGCCCTATTTTCTGAAGTTGCCAACTACAATAATATAGCAAACTCTTGGGCATCTCTATATCTTGTGATTACCCAAGCCGACTATATCATCAATGATTATGTAAAAACAGCGATAGAAAATGGTGTAAACGAATCGGAAGCAAAAGCATGTGAAGCGGAAGCCCGCTTTATGCGTGCAGCGGCTTACTGGTACCTTGCAAACTTGTGGCATGATGTACCTATAATCGACGATCCTAGAAACCATACATTAAATCCACTTACACCTCCGCATCGATTTGAAGATGTTGTCCAGTATGCTATTAACGACCTGATATTTGCATCGGAATACCTCAAAGATTCTGACACAAAAGGGAGAGTAACCAAAGACAGTGCCCGTGGGATGTTAGCACGATTTTACCTTATGGCTGCAAATTATGCCATGGGCAACCATTTCTCAGCCGAATATATAAGCAGGAACAACGGCGGAAGCAACAGTGGATTGGCAGATCACTATTTCGAGCAAGTAAAAAAACTCTGTCAACAAGTGGTGGAAAGCGGGTATTATTCCATGTTGCCGGATTTCGAACAACTGTGGCGCACGCAAAACAATAATAATTCGGAAACATTATTTGGCATTCAATTTATACCCGGTATTACCGAATGGGGATATACTAGTCCATTGAATGATCTTGCCTACAACAGGGAGTTAACGGGCAACCTAAATGGAGGTGGGACGATATTCGTTTCTTATGATATGCTTAAGTCTTTTGTTGACGATGGCGCATTAGCCAGAATGCGAGGAAGTGTAGCAGTCCCCGGACAAAATTACAACTACATAGGAACTCACTTAAGCGCTGGAAGCTGGACGGTACCCAGTGGTAAAACAAAGGTCAATTTAAAGAAATTCGTGGTTGGTAGTAGTAAAGACACCGACGGTGCGGCCGTTCAGGGCAATACGGGCTTAGTATCACCGATGTTACGGATGACAGAAATCTATCTCATGTACGTCGAGGCTGTACTGGGTAAAAAACAGCAGACCAATGATGCCGTTGCGTTAGCTTATTTTAATAAAGTGAGGGAAAGAGCATTCAGCAAAAATATTCAGAATTACATACCGGCTACCATAATTACCCGAGATAAATTATTTTTAGAAAGAAGGCTCGAGTTTTTTTATGAGGCGATCTATTGGACTGATCTTAAAAGGAGATCTTTTTACGACATGGACTGGATCCTTGACTTCTTAAACAATAAGTTAAAAGATAGTGATGCGGAAACCCCATTTACGAACTATGCCTCCTGGGCATACACCTATGATCCTTTACTTTATCCCACAGGCAAAGGCTGGACAAACTCTCCTCGCGCCCAAAGTGGTTACAAACCCCAGGCGGTGGTACATAACGTTCCTGCAGGATCTTATGTGCATGCAGTAGGTGCAACATCTAATATTTGGTGTTTGCCCTATCCATCAGCAGATGTAACTACTGATCCTGAACTGACCTCAGCTCCAATAAATTATGACTTTAACTAATTTGATATGAGAAATTTGAGAATTACATTTATATTTATCTTAGCGCTGATATGTTATAGTTTTTTTTCATGCAAAAAAGATTCATCCAGCAGCAACATACAAGTGACTGGTGTCTGGTCACACAGCAGAAATACTGAAACCACCCAAATATCTTCTATTTTTTTCAATAATTGGATCCGTATTCACGGTAATGGGTTTACAGGGTTACAGCGCGTTTATTTTAACGGGACGCAGGTACCCTTTATTCCTATTTACGTGACCGAAACGGACATTATTATCAACGTACCCGAAAATATACCAACAGGTAGCGACGTGCCGGACCAAACACTTTTGAACACCATAAAAATAGTTACCACAACAGGGCAAACGAGTTTTAAGGGATTTACTTTTCGGGATCCAGATAAAATTCCATCGATCAGCGGAATATCCTATACCATGCCCTATGCAGGAGACCTTATTGAAATATATGGGAAAAATCTGAAAGAAACTAGTGCTATCACCTTTCCAGATTCGACAAAAGGAACCATAAAATCCGCCAATGACTCAATTTTACAAGTGATCGTTCCAGTAAATATCGATAGACAAAAATATGGCCGCATTACGATTGAGATCGATAATGAGCGCTATTCTTCAGCTCCCTACATGTTTTTCCAAAATGGAATATTTCTAAAAACTTTTACGGAGGAAGCTATGGTAACTGGGGGAAATAACGGGATCAAAATCTACTCGAATCCAGGGGATATTGCGGGACTGACTGGCCTTCAGCGAAATCCAGAATACGTGATTGCTATCCCTGCTACAAAAACAGATATACCCATAGCAACAAATAATGGTATAAGCGGCAATTTTTTTAAGTTTCACGCTTACAAAGCTTTCAACAAATTGATTGAAAACAATAGCGAGATAAAAGGAACAACCTCCATTGAAAATCTCGCCATACAATTTGAACTATACATGCCATCACCCTGGATATCAGGCGCTATCCCTTTCAAAATGAATAAAAACAGAAGTGGCGTGAACTATGCCTACCTCTATAATATTACAGCCTGGGAATGGAAAAAAATGATTTCCGGAGGTCTGGAATTAAATCCGTTTAAATTTGACAATGGTTGGAAAACGATCACAATCAAATTTAGCGACTTCCCAACACTGGCAATGAGTTCACTAAAAGACTACTCTGCATCACTGCAAACCAATGGCTTCGAATCGTTAGTGGGCTTTGCAAATTACGACCTCAACGAAGATGGGCATACGCCACAAGCCGTAAAGAATTTTCAGATGTACCTTGCAAACTTCAGGCTTGTTCCATTGACAAGCTTAGAATAAAAGATCCAATATATCATCCCTCCCTTATCAATCCTTTCCGCCCAGAATTAACTCTAATTCCTGGGCGGATTAATTTTGTCCCCATAACGATGCCCATTTCGTTAGCTAGCGTCCCATTTTTGGGGTCATCATCCACCCATCCATCATTCCAATCGTATTACATTAGCATTATCGTACAAATAATATCACCACATTGCAGTAATTTAAATTAGTAATCCTTACTGGTAGCAGCTAATCTATATGTTACATTTCCTTTGGCCTTTGTTACGGCATTATTCGACGATTTTTCGGGGCCGGTTTTATTGAATATGACCCCAGAACAAAAGTCTCGAAAAATTATAGCATGAATATTAGCAATTCGAGAAAAGGCACGTTAGCAAACGATTGGATTTCAACTATTTTATGCGATAAGGATGGTCTTATCTGGTTCGGGCATCATAAAGGTCTGAGCTGCTTTAATCCTGAAGACCAAAGCTTCTCCATGCGCTACACTGACATTATTCTCTAATGCTCCTGCTTGCATAAGTTTTTAATATCTTCAGGAGTTCAATTATAAGAAGTAGAGCAATGAGACAATTAATTACGGCTATAAAACAAAAGCACGAGAAAGATGGAATTGACATCTATCCTGGAGCAATTCTCTTTCTTTGATTTACTCCGATAAAAACCTTTCCAGATCTTCATCCTTTCCCAAACCGAACTTTTGCTTTAGGCGGTACTTAAACATCCGTACGCTTTGTGGTTCTACGTACAATGCATGTGCTATTTGCTTGGTGGTCATTTTAAGGTAAATATAGGTGCAATATTTTAAATCAAGAGGTGTCAATTTCTGAGTAGCTTTCTCTGTAAGACGATGGAAGAAATCGGGATGCAGTTCCTGTACCTGCAATTTGATATCTTCGAAATCAGACTGTACCAACATTTCTTCCTTCAGGAGTTTTGGTATATGGACAGCTTCGCCCCTTTTTATCTTATCCTGTATTTGCTTTAAAATTTCGTTCTTTCGGTCGATAATCAGAGAATTTGCCAACGCTTCTTTTTCCAGCTGCTGTTTGCGCAAATCCAACAATTCCTGTTCGGCTTTCAGACGTGCCTGTTCTTCTTTTTCCAACAAAAGTTGCATCTGAGCCTGTTGTTCTGCATCCTCTTTCTCTTTCGCTAATTTCTTTTCACGTTCAATCGAATACCGTAATTTAAAGTGGTAAGAGGTAAACATAAACACTAACCCAAGAAGCAAGGCAAATGCAATTGCGCCATAAAGGTATTTTTGCTTTCGGCCAAAAGCCTCCCGTTCTTTTAACAGTTGAAGCTCTTGGTCTTTCTTGGACGTCTCGTATTGTACTTCCAGTTTTTGGGCGTTGAAAAGTTGTTGCTCGTTGAACGACTTTTTCAGTAATTCTTCTGCCCGTTGCTGATAAGCTAATTCCGCCTTCAGGTCACTTCTTTTACCGGCCAATTCCGCAAGGTCTTTGTTAACTGTATATTCCAACCTGAAATAATTACCATTGGCCTTCATAAGCTGGCTTAGTCCCAGCAAGAGGTATTGTTCGGCAAGCTGTACGTTCCCCTGCTTTTTGGCAAAACCACTTTTGATGCCAAATATATTCATCCATTTCTCAGGCGTCGCTTCATGCTTCTTTAATATTTCTTCGCCAAGACTTAGATATTCAGAGGCCTTCTGTCCACGAATTGACAATTCTTTTGTCGAAAAATCCAGATAGTAGTTGGCTAGATTGATATACGTAATCACAGAAGTATTGCCACTGACTCTTTCAGGGTGCTGCTGTAACAGTTTAAACGAATTGTCCAGATAATGAAAACTACTGTCGAGCAGACTTTGTTGCGTTTTTTTTCTGTAGCGCATCAGGTAGATACTTGAAATTCCGTTATTAACGTTTACCTGAAGGTTAACGTTACCGGATTTTAATGCGTAATACTGGGCTTCATGAATATAGCGTTCCATTTTTTGATCATCATCCCATTTGCTATAAGCACCGTACAGTAAATAATTAAGATGATATTTTGTAACGGGGTCTTCGTCGCTTTTTTCGATCAATTTCAGTCCATCCAGTGCATCTTTTACGACTAGATCAGGCAGGTTCATTACATTATTCAAAAAAGCTTTGGCACGAAATGCAACTGCCAGCGACGTCGGCTTTTTTGATTTTTTAGCATTTTCAAAGCTGAGGTCTGAAAGCCTTTTTGCCATTAGTAGGCTGTCTATAGATGCATATATACTGCTTTTGTACGCATACAGATAGGCAAGGTCGGCAGGTGAATTAATTGATTTGATACCTATATCCAACACCTTAATGGCCTCCGCCGATTGATTGTGCAACTGATATTGCTCTAACTTATCCAAAACTGCTTTTGTGCCGGGTTGGATATGTTGAGCTGTTGCATAGTTGTTTATAAAGAGAATAATCAAATAATATAGGATATGCTTTTTTTTCATACGATTTCTATCTAAAAACTGATGAATATATCTTTCCATCAGACGGGGAATTATAATTACCGAAAACCGGAGTGCAAAAATTACTAAAAATTTAGGAAACTACATTTGAAACTGGCAAGAAAACATTTTTTCAAATTAGCTAACTAACTGTAATTCAATCCCATTGAATTACATGTAGATACTTTGTATATAAACATTTGAATGATGTAGACGCTTTGTGAAGCTTATTAGACTCCTTATTCACCGATTTCTGATGATTTTTGTACAGAGCAAAACATACATAATATTATGAACCCAAAAGTAAAATCTATTCTAAGTTACCTCGGCATTTTGTGGTTGCCTTTGATCGGAAAATTGTTGGAATACAAATTTGATTTTATTGACCTATAATTTTTTATCCATGAAGAATTTATTGATATACTTTGCAGGTCTTGTATTGCTTTTTGCATCCTGTAAGGACGATGATGATAATCCCGGCCCGTCAAAAGATTATGAATGGCAAGATGGCCCCGGACACGTTCGGGTATATCTTTCAGGTGCACATACCTTTGTAATAACCGCAGATAATACTTTGTGGGGAAGAGGCCGGAGTTTTAACAACGATCCGCAAACCAATGATAAAGGCTACTATAAAATTGCTCAGGACGTATTGCGCGTTACTTCAGACGGCAATAGCCTCTTCTATCTAAAAACAGATAAATCGGTTTGGGGCACACTAAACTACCTTGGCAAGCCTATTCAAACGCAGTCGATTGAAAAAATAATTGACAATGCCCGATCGGTTCAGGCAGGTGTCCGTTATGTTACCATCGTAAAAGAAGATGATACAGTATGGGCTATGGGAATAAACACAAACGGACAATTTGGTGATGGAACATCAGATTATAATGCCCGCCGTCCTTTAGCGCAAATTGCCACCGACGTAAATGCGGTTGCTGCCGGTTACAACACACTGTATTTGCTTAAAACCGATAAGACTCTATGGTCTGCTGGTGGAAACAATTATGATAAATTAGGTTATGCTTCCAAATCCGACCAAAAAAAATTTAAGCAGTTTGCAAAAGACGTAATAATGGTCAAAGCACGATTTAATAATGTGTTCCTAATAAAGACAGACAGATCGGCTTGGTCTTTCGGTGCAAATGTAAGTGGTTCGCTTGGTTTGGGAAATCGGGAACAACCTGCACCCGGGCCGATTAAAGTTGCCGAGCAGGTGTTGAATGTCTTCCCGAATGGTATTACCTCTTTACTAATGAAAACAGATCATTCTCTATATGCTGCTGGAGGTTCAACGCCCTCTGCTCCTGTTCAATACCAACATCTCCTTGCTCCGGACAGCTTCACGTTATTTAATGAGCGAGTAAATACAGTGGCAAATGGCGAGCAGAGTATCCGTATAGCGATGATGCGCAATGGAACATGGTATGTTGCCGGAGAAAACGAAAAACGGGAAATCGCTCCAACAGACGAACCCTTTATTGCTTCATGGCAAGAGATGATATTACCCGATTAAAAAAATGCGTAATCTACTGATCATATTTTTCTGTTGCATTTTAGCATCCACATTGTTGGCGCAGGAAACTCCTACGCAACAACATTTTGTGATAAAGAAAGACCGGATCATTGATCATGAACATATCTTTAACTTAAGTGAGATGCAGCGGTTAGACAGCATTGTTACTCTGTGCTGGGATAAAGGAATCGCAGAAATCGCTATTGTGACCATTGACGATCGCCATACCGACAAAGAAAAATTTGACAGTTACGTATTCAATAATCTTACCGCTTATGCTCTTGGTGAGTATGGGAAGAGCAATGGCGTAGTGATTGCCATCTCCAAAAAACTACGCCGGATCCGTATAGAAAATGGATATGGCATAGAAAAGGTTTTGAGCAACACGGCTACAAAAAAAATCATTGATGAACAGTTTATCCCAAAATTCAAAGATGGAAAATATTTTGAAGGTACGCTAAACGGGCTGAACACAATTATCAGTCATGTACAAAAAGCAATGAAGGATGATGATTTTACCAATTCCTCGTCTATCTTTACGCCCTCTATCTTTAAAAAGATACGAGGTTTTGTGCTGGAAAACGGTGAGCCCCAAACATTCCGCAACCTGGATAGTGATAATCCTTCCTATAGCTTTACTTCGCTGGATGTGTTCTTAGGTCCGTCGAGAAAAAATTCCTTTGTACTGAAAGATTTTCGGGAAGAAGATTATTATGAAATGACAATCCGGGGTAATGACGACAGTCATTATCAATTTATTTATTTTGAAGAGCCTGCGCCCGAAAGCACATTTATACACAGGAAAATGCGGCCCCGGCAAGTCTACTGGTGGCATCCCGGCAATAAATTTATTTCATCGGATATATGGCCTTTGCTAGCGCAGATAGAAGATGAGATCTCCCAGCATTCATCGACACATGAAGTAATATCTTTTACGGAGTATCAATGGTTATTGAAACAGGAATTTCATCAGATGGAACGTCATTATGCGGATATTGAGAACAAGGATACCTTATCTTTTCAGGGAAATCATATTTCTATCAATGGTAAGAGAGCCGGTACATTCGAAATCGATCAGGCGGAAAGAATATTATCGCTGAAAATGACGGATGGAAAACAACCCGCATTCGCGATTTTTAAAATGCATGATCGTTACAACTACCGTTATCTCTTTAATAAAAAAGAAAGAAAATTATACCTGGTTCCATTGGACGAGATTGAAGGAAACGACCTTGTTTGCGTGGAAGGATGCACGTTGTTATTTGAAATTTTAGAACAATAAAAATACTGAAAATGGCAGAATACAGCTCGCTTTATATCAAGATCACTATTAGAAAAGAAAAACTCCAATACTTTTTTCAGGATAAACCAGTGCCACAAAACGTAGATGAAAATTGGTCGAAATGGTGGGATAGCCGGGAAATGTTTGGCAAACAAGCCTTATTGAACATTCCATATTATCATGTTCAAAGCAATCGTACCGTCTTTGACCAATTGCTCGATGGAAGAGATTTCGGCAGTGTCGAGCATTACGATAAAAATGACGAGATATGGACATTTACCGCTATTTTCTTTAGCGAGAATTATACGGAAATATTACCGATGCTGTCGCTGATGAAACAATTGGCAACTTATCAGGATAAAGCAAACACAGGCATTGCTTTTATCTATGATTTTTGCTGGGGCAGCGAAGAAGTGATGGCATATCTAGAGTTTACCGGACAGCAGGCGCTGCTTAAAAATTATAAGGTAACTGATGAAATAGAATCGAGCGTTTTGAAAGAAGCCAATCTCAAACTTGAAGATGCTGTGGAGAAATTCAATCAAGGGCTCAAAGATTAATGAATGAAAAACTTTAAAAAAGATGCAGGCAAAAATATTTACCTACAGCAAAGTTAATCAAAGGAAAATCGCGTTACTGTTTTTAGCATCGGGCATATTAGGTGCAGTGGTCTCCATGTATTTGTGTTTGTGGGCAGATTCCATTTTATTGGCAGTGTTGGTTTGCGGAATATTTTTGACTGTGCTTGGTATTGTAGCATTTTTAAAATTAATACTTGCTCCGAAAAAAGAAAATGAAGCGGCTATCATTATTGCAAGTGAAGGCATAACGGCACGTACAACACCCGTCGCAAAGGCTGCGGGGCTAATAGAATGGGAAGATGTGGAAAGCATAAAGCTTTATTCAAGGTTATTAGCTATGAAAATTAAAAATCCGAAAAAATATGCCGCCAGAATGACGATTTTTTTTGTGCGGGATACATTTCTGAAATCATGGCAAGGAACCATAAGGATTTCGTTTGTGGAGACAAATGCCACATATGAAGAATTGATAGATATATTGTCGAAGTATTGCGAGCAAAATAGCATTTCCCTAAATCAATAAATTTAATAAATACAGTTACTATGTTTTTTGTAATCAGCAGAATAGAACTTGCAGCCCACCGTAACGATAGCTTGCAAAATCCAAAGAATTCGGAAAATCAAATGATATTGGGTATTTACCGGCAGTTTACCCGTTCGGCACTTTTTTCAGTTTATTCGAAAAAAGCGTATGGAGAATTTTGGGATGAATCCACACAAAAGAAAATTGCCCGTCGTCTCTGGACATTCGAAATGAAATCTTTCGCCAACCAAAAAATTGCAGAAGCTCCGAAACCGCCATATATTTTCAAACTGACGATTATCGGTTGGATCTTTTGTCTGCTGATGCTCACCGCTATGGGAATGATTGTCTATCAGGAAATGAAACCACCCCTACCCAAAACCGCAGAAGCCGTGGCAATGGAAAAAACGCCAGCTGTTGGCGCTATCTATTTCGGGCACTATGAAATATATAAAGAAAAAGGAACTCCTGTTGGCGCGGAAATTGGCTTTGGTTGGTTTAAAATTACAAGAGTGGATGGAAGCAATTTTTACCTCGCCAAAAGCAAAGATATGAGCAAGACCTCCAAGCCAAAGGAACAACTGAGCAATGCCGATTTTGAAGCCACAGAATTGCCCGTAGTGAAGCTATCCGAACAAACCGGTTACAATATTCGATTCAAGTCGGCCGACGGATTGACGGAAATATATATCACAGATAAAAAATAGCATGACCACAAAGCGAATAATTGGTATTGTAGCCCTAGTGATTTTAGCAGTCTTAATAGGATTTATTTTTATTCTGTACGCTACGATAAAAACAAAATCCACCAGTCTCAACAAATTCGAACCATACAAGCAATGGATTGGTAAAACAGTTGTCCTGAATAAGGAAACGGTTTTGTTTAAAGAAAGTATTCCTATGATCGATAACAGCGATTATCCATATGTGTTGTTGGATAGCCTGCATCCTCGATGGCGGTATGTAGAAGAACAAAAGAAGATGGGGGATATAGAGGAAATCATCGGTTTCCCGGCTGGCACACAACTCAGATTTGATAAAGCAATCCAATACACCAACGGCGTATCAGGTTCATCCTATCCTACCATTTTCGGAACAATTATTTATAATGGAAAAGATTATAAAGTCGGTTACCAGTGGGGTGAGCGAGACATCACCAAGGCATTCGAGAAAATCGGAAAATCCTGGTTTTTTCATCAGGCGCCGTGGCAGACCTTGGCTGACAGAAATTTCTATACATTGCCAACAGCCAATTTTTGGTAATATCTTGAAAAGGCAAATAAATGGTTGATAATCCTCTAAATGAAAAAGTTTGTTACGCATGTTATGGGTTTCAACCTGCTGCAAGAAAGGCCTCATCTATAGGCATACTGGCTCAGATGTATTAGAGCTTTTCGACCTCTTCGACAGAAAGTCAAAAGTACCGCTCTATCAAAAAATGAGCTTGCAAAAAAGGGAGTTAAACTGTTAATTAGGGTGCAATGGGATTTGAACTGAAAAATGATAAAAAGGCCTTTAAAATAGGCTTTGATGAAAATGTTTTTGGTGATCATGGTTTTAAAGAAAATAATTTTAAAACGAATATTCCTTTTGGACAGGAACTCTGGTTGCTTTCTCAAATTCTAGTCTAAGTATTGACCTGCCAATACAAACCTGTATCCATTCGATTTTGAATTGTGATTATTCCGGTGGGCTAAAGCGATTGTTTCTTCTTTCGAAAACCATTGAGTTGCTTGTTTTGCAAGCAGAGTCTTTAAATAATCTTCAAGATTCAACATCACGATACATAAAACATGACTATGATAAAGAGCGAATTGTATACGCCCGTGATTATCTGGTTAAAAATATCGGTGCGCCCCCAACGTTAATAGAACTGGCGAGAATAGCCGGAATGAATGAATATAAACTAAAACGAGGCTTTAAGGAAATATTTAATCAAACTGCTTTTTCCTATTTATCGGATTTACTTCTGGATCTGGCAAAAAATGATCTATTGATGGGTAAAAAACAAGTCAATGAAATAGCGTTTGAATTGGGATACTGTTCCTTACAGCACTTCAGCAAGGCGTTCAAGAAAAAGTTCGGCATGGCACCAAGTAAAGTCAGACGTTAAAGTTAGGTATTGTTATTTCTTTTTATGTGTCCCTTTGGCATTTAAGATTCTTTGAAAATTGAAGTTTGTTTTCATAATTTTTTTTACCACAAAAGTTTAGTCTTGAGGGCTAAGGTAAAATTTGCCAAAAGTTTTTAAATAGTATTTCCAATTTCAACTCCAATAGTTGTTAAAATCAGTCCTTTTATATTAAAACGATTATTTCTGAATAGAACTTGGCTTTCAGCTTCAAAACGATTTAGATGTTTTAAAGCAGAAAGATAAAGACAAGGTCAACTTAAAATAGTGGACCTGTTTCTGAAAGGCTTAGAACCTTTACCCAAGAAGCAAAAATAATTTTAGTTATTTAAAAGTTATGTTATATTTATTTGGAAGTAATACGATTGCATAAGCCCGCACAATACATGATAGAAGCAGAAAAATATCTTGAGGACTTTAAACAAGCTGTGGTGAACGTGTATCCTATTTCGGATAAGGCTTTTGATTTGCTGGCAGAGATTACATACGTTCAACAGTTTAAGAAAAATGAGGTCTTACTAAGGGAAGGACGTATCGCCAATGACATTTTTTTTGTTTGTAAAGGCGCTTTAAACTCTTATTTTATCGATGAAAAAGGAGCTGTCTGGAATAAATGGATTTATTTGGAGAGAGATTTTGCCAGCACCAGATTTTCGGCAATCATAAAAACACCCAACGAATTTACACTGCAAGCTATTGAAAACACTACAGTGATATGTATGCCTTACCATCAAACAAGAGAAGCTATTAATCAGAATGATGAATTAAAAAACCTATACATTGCTTATTTGGAGAAAAAATGGATAGTCATTAATGAAGAAAGAGAAATCTCGTTACTTACCGAAAGTGCCACTGCGAGGTATCTAAAATTGCTGCAAACGCATCCGGGAATTGACACCAGAATTCCACTACAGTATATTGCTTCGCACCTCAGCATTACCCCAACACAGCTCAGCAGGATACGTAAAGCACTAAACAGATAAAAATTCATTGTGCTCAAACTATATAAAGTGTGCCCCGAACAATCACACTTTAATTTTTTTATGGATAAAATAGTCCAGACAAGATGGAAGGCCAATAGTTCATTTTTGATCCTTTAATTATATATTTTAAGAAAATGAAGTGTATGTAGCTGTATTCCTGAAATGAATAAAAAAATCCTTGCACTCAACCTATGTAAAGGATATCCCCGAAACCATACTTTATTTTTGGTTGGAATTGAAATCCATGTAGAACTAATTCAAGAAGAAAAACGTACCAACTAAAAAACTAATATTAAATTATGCAAACAATCTCTAAAACACTAAAAATAGTTTTGACCACGCTGATTCTTTTCAATTGCTTACTGATGGCTTGTGTAGTCTACTTATTATTTAACAAAAAGCACAACTTAACTGCAGAAAGAATAGATATCAAGGACAGATCGGGGAAAAATCGTGTCGTTATCGCAAACACTGATAATATTCCACAACCCATTATCAAGGGTAAAACATATAAAAGGGCTTACTCTCCCGCTGGTCTTATTTTCTTTGATAAAAACGGAGATGAAAGAGGGGGCTTGGCAATTACGGATAATGAGGAGACTAATCTGAATGCGTTAGCATTTGATTATCAGAACGCCGATGCAGTCGGTATCTTGGCGCAGGATAATAAACACGACAATTATTTCAGAGCCGGGATATTGATTAACGATAAAGATCTATCTGGTAAGCCTGGACATAATATAAATCGTATCAACCTGCTAACCGAAAACGGGAATGCATCTCTAGTCATGAAAGATCATAATGAAATACCGAGAATTATTTTAAAGGTAGACAGTCTAGGCAATCCTTCTATTGAAATGTTTGACAATAACGGAAAAATGAAATGGAAACAATAAGCGATATATCGCTTATTGTTTCCGAAAATCTATATAAATCTTCACGGTTCAAACCTGAAAACGCAAACCGAAGAGGATCTTCTTAAAGCGATAAAGATATTGAGATTCTACAAAAATAATTTGGATAATGAAGAGAATTAACGCTCCCCTATTTGTACATCTCAATTTTATGGTTTTGACATTTTATGCACTATTAACAGACGGTGATTGGCTGAGGTATTTTACTAAGAATTTAGATTTTAACCTGATTATCTTTGGATTGCAAGCTGCAGCACTTATTTATGCAGGATACCTACCTAAGCGATATAAAATTGACTTGATCAGTTCCAATTTCTACAGAAATTTCCGCTAAAGAAACTAGCTCGCTAATCGAAAGCCAAATGTGTTTGACGAAATCCCCTTCTGTTTCAAAAAACAGGGTAAAGCTTATATTTATTTATCCAATAATTGATCAATCGAAGGTCTTTCAAAGTTTAATGTTTATGTAGTCAAATGAATTTTGTACGAAAAGACATGTTCTGTCCTTTATGATCTATGTGCCTAAGTATACGACATACTCATTCATAAATACAAAAATACAAATTATTGATGCTTAGAAAAACAATACAGACCTTTGAAATCTTCCAATAAAGGTGGACGAACCGAGTTCTACTAGAGGTAATATTTTCGGGTCTTTATAAAATTATATATATATTGGACTTGAAATAGAGACTATTCATACTTGAATACCATTCCTTGATTTTCTTGGAAAAAGGATAACTTTAATTAATTACTTTTACTATGCTACATTTCATTAATTCCAGCAGATACTATTCGGCATTCTTGCTAATATTACTATTCTCATTAAGGGGCTTAGGTGTAAGGGCGCAATTATTTGATCAGGACAGCCTGAAATTAATATCTCGGCAGTTTGCATTTACAGAAGGGCCGGCAGTAGACAAGGAAGGGAATGTCTATTTTACTGACCAGCCCAATAACAAAATCTGGAAATACAATACAAAAGGTCATCTTTCTCTTTTTAAAGATTCAGCCGGCCGTGCCAATGGACTGTACTTTAACCACCGCGGTCAGCTACTTGCCTGCGCAGATGAAAAAAACGAAATTTGGTCAATAAGCAAAGATGGCAAAGTTACCGTCCTGCTGTCAGATGTAAATGGAAGGAAACTTAATGGTCCAAATGATCTTTGGGCAGATAAGAAAGGGGGGATTTACTTTACAGACCCTTACTACCAGCGTGACTACTGGACCAGAAAAAAACCAGAGATAGAAGGGCAGAAAGTTTATTACCTCCCTCCGGGAAAACGTAATAAACCAATTGTAGTGGCTGATGATGTAGCTAAGCCTAACGGCATTGTAGGGTCGCCCGATGGGAAATACCTATATGTAGCGGATAGGGTGCGAAATAAAACTTACAGGTATACCATTGAATCTAACGGTAAGCTCAGTGGACAGAAGGCGGTCATCGACCAAGGCTCTGATGGGATGACATTGGACAATCGTGGAAATGTTTACCTTACGGGGAAAGGTGTTTCTATCTATAGTCCGATAGGCGTATTGATAGGACATATTGAGGTAAAAGAACCATGGACATCGAATGTCTGTTTTGGTGGCAAAGATCGGACTGATTTATTTATCACAGCTTCAACAGCAATTTATTGCATCCCCATACGTGCAAAGGGTGTTGATTAATTGCCTGTCTTCAATAGTTGGCGTAAACGGCAATTTAGTAAGCTCTACTGATTATATGGACAGTTTCGCATTTGAATGCATCACAAGAGAAACAATGTCAGCATATTTAAAGTTTATATTATGCTGAACCAATGCGCCATCCATTAGATCACCCGGCTTCTCTATCGGAACGCGAGCAACCTCTTTAAGATGTACTGGTGTCCCCACTGCAATAATCATAAATAGCTGGCTTATACCTTTCCCGAAATTTAGTCAATATCCACACTAAGTCCAATAATAGCATTAGCACGAATTGCCTGGGCACTTCGCTTGAGCGTTTCTGTGACGCGCTTGTACATTTCCTGCATCTTCTTCTCATAGTTGGACAGGTTGTAGTAATTCTCTTTTTTGAATTGAACCTGAATTTTTCCTCTACAACAGGACTTATTGAATCATTGCTTCTTGGAGTTTGGGAATGGCTGACCATACAATTTGGTTTTCATTTAAGATTCGTCATTTAAATCGTGTATTTTATTTTTTCGCAAGACCTCCCAATTTTAAATCATATCATTCATTTATTGAAAAACGATATATCCATCCTATTCACCCTATCAGCTGCCTTTAAGAGCAAGAAATGAAATCACTCGGCCTAAAACATAATTCAAAATTTATGACAAAGAAGAATTCTAAGAAAACACAATCGTCAGAAATACTATCTTTATATTCTACAAAGTCACTAAAATTTTATGAAAGATAACAATGGATTTAAAGCTTATATGGATGAATGCAGAAAATATACTGCTGCAATCAAGGATGAAAATCTATTTTTCTGGGGCGGATGGGTCTGTGAAGAATTGCTGGCGATAAGCCAGGGCATCATCTCAAGACTTCTGGCTGAAAAGGAAATTTCGCTGATAAAGGATATCCTTTCCTACATCTGGTCCGTGGTCGACAGTAACGATAAGTTGTCCCCGGAAAAATCAAGAATTTATTTGAGGGACCTGAATGATATCAATGAGACCGACCTGGATCGGACGGATTATCAGGAAAATGCCTTATATGAATTGATCATATCAATTGACGCGATCATGAATTTCGCAGTTTCAAAGCGTCGCGGTTTCGAATACAACCTATCGATGGCAGTTTTGAACGCCATCGATTCCAAACTACAGGACAATGATCAGGATATTTTGACGGATGAAGGTTTTAATGAGCCCATTGTGCAAAGGGAAATTAAATCACAGACACTGATTCTTAGATTAATGGCTGAAAAAAAATTGGATAGTAATTCGAAAAAACTGTACAGATAGAGAAAAACGGATTATGAACAAATTATTTGTAACCTTTCAACGTGGTCATATAAAAAGAAAAGGAATTCCTTTGCTGGATGACATTACCCTTTTCGACACTTACGATCCTTCCAAAAGGACCAAATTTTACACTGATTCACAATGGCGTACATTAGACTATAAAAACTTACCTTTTCCTCCAGAAGAAAAGGAATATAAGTTTCCTTCGGAATTGTATTTGGTGTTCAAGAAAAAACAGACTGATTTTCAATTCAATTACCTCGAATATGGTTCGGATGTAAAGATATTGTCGCTGGATTTCTTTCGGGAGCTCTCTAATAATGGATTGGATAAAGGTCAATATGAATATTCAACCTTGAAGTTGGTAAATAAGGAAGGTAATCAATTAACAGATAGAAAGTTTTTTGCCTTAAGATTCGGAAAGTTCGATGATGATAAGTTTGATCTCAATCAGAAAACAAGTGTCAGAAGTAAGGTTAACGGAAGTACTAATTATATATACCCAGACTTGGCACTTATTACAGAATCTTTGGATAAACATGTTTTTGTCTTGAAGGAATTTGCTTACAGAGCCTCATTTGTGTTCGATGGTAAGGAGTTCGTGACAAACATTGTTGATAAATTTAAAGATATTGATATTTATAATACCAAAGACTTTCCGTTTATTTATGATAACCAATATGATTAACATTTGATTACACTAAAAAATAATTAGGCATAAATAAGAAAAGTATCCATAGTCTATGACAATTTTTTAAAATAAAAGATATCATGTATAAGTTGTTATTAACCATATTTTTGTTTGCCTGCTGTCTTGGGAGTAGTTCAGCACATTATAAAGTAGATACTCAAACCGAACTACAAATGACCTTTTCCTATGCTTATATTCGGGTGGAAGGAAAATTCCTGTCGAAAAAACTAAAGGTGAGAGTTGACTTAGGAGATTCGGATGAACAGATCGCAGAAGGTGAAAAGCTGTCCGAAATACTGACCAATAAAAAGTCGTATGCTGCCATATTGAACTATATGTCTAAAATTGGCTATGAATTAGTAAATACATTCGACTTAACGGATAACTATAATGGCTCGGGAGGAACTTCTGGAATTATTTACGTAATGAAGAAAGCTGAGGAGAATTAACGATCACTCTTGAAATGCACTTTAACAAACTTATTATTGCCGCAATTATAACTATCACAGCTGGGCTATATATAATTATTACAAGTACAAAAGAAAAATCTGACTATACAAAATCGGAAGGAACAATCGAATATTTGGCATTAGAATATGACCGACATCCATTTAATAATCATGCCAAGTACAGATATCTAAAAATAGATAACTACCCCTATGTATTTGAAATATACGAACCAAATAGTGTCGAAAGTGATTTGTAATACCACTCTACTTGGGATCTCAAATTATGATTTATTAATATAAAAAGCTCATTACTGATGAATATCAACAATCAAATATGATAAAGCACCCTTAAATTAATCAAAAATATGTAGTCCACCCGAAACCAATCCACTGTCCGAATACGAACAAAGAATGTCCGAATACGAACACCTATCCAGACAAAACATCAATAACCATATGAATACAAGCCACTTATACAATTGGCAACCTTATTGAAACGGTTTAACCGTTGGATGAAGCCTTCTTAAGACCTATCTGAAAATCATTAGGTCTTTCGATCTTATTTTTTGTTTATTGGCTGACGGAGTAAAAGCAAAAAAACATGATAAAAAACTACCTAAAAATCACGTTGCGAAATATGAACAGAAACAAGGGGTATACATTTTTGAATGTGGCCGGATTAGCCATTGGCATAGCGGCCTGCCTGATCATTTCTTTCTATATCCGGAATGAATTAAGTTACGATGACTATCATACCGATTCGGATCGGATTTACAGGGTTGCCGTGGATATACAGAGCAGTAAAACCAATCGGGTTTTTGCCACTACCTGCGGGCCGCTCGCTCCTGCGCTCAAAAAGGATTTTCCCCAAGCGGAAGCGGCTGTCCGATTATGGCGGCAGAATAATAAACTGATAAAATACGGCAAAAAAAATGCTTTCTACGAAGATAACTTCTTCCTGGTCGACCCCTCGATCTTTGATGTTTTTACGATTCCGCTAAGCAAGGGAACTATGGAAACCGCGTTAAACCGGCCAAACACGTTACTCATTGCTGAAGAAACGGCAAAAAAATACTTTGGGGAAGAAGATCCTATCGGAAAAACCGTGCTTGTCAATGATGAACCGTTTGAGGTTACGGGAGTGATGGAACATTTAGCCAATAACAGCCACCTAAAGTTTAACCTCATTACCTCGCTTGCAACGGTTGAAAAGGAAAGCTGGTTTAATGAGGATATCCAGAACTGGCATTCAACCATGTACTACACCTATATCAAGGTTACCCAGAACACCAATATTTCCGATTTTGCAAAAGAAATCGAAACGGCTGCCAATCGTTATGTTGGAGATGTGATAAAAGGATGGGGAACTACTTATCGCTACTTTCTTCAACCGATAAAAAGCATTCACCTCCATTCGGATTTAAGTAATGAAGCCGAAGTACCGGGAAACGCGGCGAATGTGTATATATTTATCGTGGTCGCCGTGCTGATCATACTAATCGCCTCCCTGAACTATATCAACCTTACAACAGCACAATCGTCCAACCGAGCCAAGGAAATCGGGGTCCGCAAAGTGGTGGGCGCGGCTAAATCCAGCATATTTAATCAGTTTTTGGGCGAATCGATATTACTTACTCTATTCGCGCTTATTTCCGCCTTGTTACTTGTCCTAGCGATTAAACCCTTATTTGAACACCTGTCCGGTCAGGTCTATCACCTGGGCCAGATTTTCACCTTTCAATTCACAGGGGTATTGCTGGGACTTACCTTGCTGGTTGGGATCCTTGCGGCCATCTATCCGGCATTGTTTTTATCGTCTTTTCGGCCGGTGACGGTACTGAAAGGCAAAATAGATATGGGCAATAAAGGCACCTTGCTGCGACAAATATTGGTTGTGTCTCAGTTCACCATCTCAATAATCCTTATTGTGGGCACGCTTACCGTATACAAACAGTTGAACTATATGAAAGATCAGCGGCTTGGCTTTGACAAGGAGCAGACGCTGATTCTGCCCATACAGGGTGGTATATCGATTGCTGACCGGCTGGAACAGCTCAAGGATGAATTCGGCAGCCATTCTTCCGTGGTCAGCGTTGCCGCATCCTCCAGCATACCCGGAAAAGCCGTATCAAATTATAGCGCTTCCTTATTGGGCGAAGCGGATGACAAAAGCCAATCGATGTATTACCTGTTTGTGGATGCCGATTTTTTGAATACGTATGGAATTGAAATGATTGCTGGTCGGCCTTTCGATAGACGTATGCAAACTGATGCGGAGAATACATTTTTGATCAATGAGAAAGCTGTAAGTGCATTTGGCTGGGCGTCTCCCGGAGAGGCTATAGGCAAACGGCTGAGCACTGGTTTTCAGGCAACGGGAGAGATTATAGGCGTGTATAAAAATTTTAACTATCGCTCCCTGCAAGCGCCCATCGAGCCGCTAATCATGGCGGTCGTTCCCTGGCGGTTTAACCATATCAGCCTGAAACTAAATACTGCGGATCTGTCTTCAACGACGGCCTTCGTAGAAAAGAAATGGCATGAACTCTTCCCCCAAAGCCCTTATGAGTATGTTTTCCTAGATGAGGAGTTTAACCGTCAATATGCTACAGATGAAAAAATGGGGCGAACATTTTTGGTCTTTACAGGTATCGCTATTTTTATCTCCTGTCTTGGCTTATTTGGCTTGGCTACATTTGTTGCTAAGCAGCGCACCAAGGAAATCGGTATCCGTAAAGTGCTTGGTGCATCGGTTGCGGGCATCGTACAGCTGCTGTCGAAAGATTTTATCAAATTAGTATTGCTTGCCTTGGTCATCGCCTCGCCTCTGGCCTGGTGGGCAATTAACCAGTGGCTACAGGGGTTTGCCTACCGCATCAACATAGAATGGTGGGTATTTGTAGTAGCGGGATTGGCAGCCGTGGTGATTGCACAATTAACAGTAAGCTTCCAAGCCATTAGGGCGGCAGTCGCCAATCCGGTCGACAGCCTACGGGATGAATAGTGAGCGGAAATCCAAGATGGATCCCGCAATGGAAGCTCTACGATTGAATAGTTACATCTCAATAGGTTAGATGGTGGGTAAACTGCGTTATCCACCAAGTACTCATTAAAAGAATATAATGTGAATTCCATTTATAAAAAATCCGAACAGCACAACAGCAACTGAGGACGAGGAAGATGGGGGCGAATATGAATATTACTGCTTAACGACAAAACGCCTTTTAGCACCGCCTTTTAGAATTGTATCCAATGCGTGTGTTAATTCATCCATTGAGATTACCTGTACCATGTCTGATAGAAATTCAGGTTTGAAATCTTTTGCAAGTAAATTCCATATCTCTTCCTTAAATTGTAATGGTTGCTCCACCGAATCTATTCCGATCAGCTTGACGCCTCTTAAAATAAATGGATATATGCTTGTATTTAGATCTCCAGATGCCACATTTCCACAACAGGTTACTACTCCATTGTAATGCAATGATTTTATTATTCCGGATAGGATCTTCCCCCCTACACAGTCAATACCTGCCGCAAAATCGGTACTTGACATGGTACGAGCGTCATATTTTCCAATAAAATCTTCTCTTGATATGACTTCGGAAACGCCAAGAGTACGCTGAAAATAATCCGTGCCCTTCCCGGATATGGCTATGACATTATACCCAATCTTTGACAAAATAGCCGCAGAAAGACTCCCTACTCCTCCGGTAGCACCACTTACTACAATTTTTCCGCTGTTGGGGGTAATCCCTGATTTAATCAAGTTATAAACAGAAATACCAGCCGTCAAACCTGCCGTACCAAATGACATGGCTTCCAATGGGGTTAGTCCCGCCGGTAATGGGATGATCCACTCGGCTGGAACACTAATATATTGGCCAAATCCTCCCCAGGTATTCATTCCCAGATCATATCCGGTTACAATCACATTATCTCCCTTATTGAATCGACTGGATCTAGAAGAAACGACCTTTCCTACTGCATCAATTCCTGGTATATGAGGAAATTTTCTCGTTACACCTTTATTTCCCGAAGCAGAGAGTGCATCTTTGTAATTTACGGATGAATACGCTACTTTAATCAGTATATCGTTTTCGATCATCTCATCGAAAGGGACATCTTCAACTTTGCTTTTGAAAATTCCTTCATCTTCTCTGACCATTAAAGCCCTGAATGTATTATACATAAAAATAATTTTGAGTAAATTTGAAAATTAAAACACTAAAAAGCAATAACTTACAAAATAATCACATACTGCACAAAAGTTTAGTTTATTGATTATCAAGGGATAAAATAATGTCAGAAATAGAAAAGATTGAAACAGTTTGCCCGTCGGATATTTTTCTGCAGGTCATAAAGGGGAAGTGTAAGACTACATTAATTATGCTTATAGGGAAAAATAGAAACCGTTTTACGGAGATGAAAAAGACACTGCCAACAATAAGTGAGCGAACAATTGCAAAACAGCTTAGGGAATTGGAGGCTGATGGTATTATCAGCCGAAAGGTTTTCAATGAAGTTCCTTTACGAGTTGAATATTATTTAACAGACTACGGCGAAAGCATTTATCCGATCGTCCGCGATATGCGTAGGTGGGGACATATGCATTTAAAGCATTTGGACAATTTGATTTAGTAAGCTTCAATCCAAAGCGACTAAGATTTATAATGCCTGTTTTACTAATCTCCTGTTCAATCTCATTTGGACCAATATTATTTCAGCAGAAGCTTTCGGTGAGGGATGTATAGTAACTATATATACTAAAACAGCTTAGACAAAATGGATGCGTTACCAAAATAACACATTCTTAGACCGGACATTCGTGTCAAAGTATGTGTACTTACTACTTATGGGGAGTAGCAGTGTCGCGATCAAATTTATACTGGTCTTCATCTGGTCCTACTGTTATTATTGATTTCTATCAACTGTATTTGCTTAATGAGAAGGTTAACAGAGTCGAGCGACAATTTTTATTTTTTCGTGTAGTAATTCCAAATAGCTTTTGTTATGTCGGCGATAATTTCTTCAGTGACCTCTCGTTCTTCGGTGATGTCTTTTAAGTAAACAGAAAGAACGACGTGATTTCCATTTGGAAGTTTAAAAATGCCGACATCGTTCATCGCCGCTCTTAAATCATTCTCATTTCTATCTGAAATTCCAGTTCTGTGTGCTAATTCTGTTCCTTTAGGAAGCCCTGCTTTCATCCAAGTAAGGCCTCTAGAGCATTCAACCATGAGTTGATAAAGGTATTTTGTGGTGTTCTTTTTAAGAACTTGTCCTGCGTAAAATTTCTCTAATAAATCGGTGGACGCTAATGGCGTTGTTGTGTTGATATAAAGATTCTCCCAAGTTCTCATTTCTTGTTCATTGACTTTTATGGTAAAATCCTTTATCCCTTGTTTATTGATAAACTTTTGGACGGTTTCCAGACCTCCAGTCAAGTCTATAAGAATATCACACCCATTATTATCGCTGTGGGAAACTGTATACCGTAATAGTTGGTCCAAAGTTAAATCTATATTTCCATTCGGAAATTCGTCCCGAATTGGGCTCCAAGTATCTGCGTGCAGATCTTCTTTTTTAATGAAAAATTTCTGTGATAAAGAAAGTTTACCCTTATCAACTAAGTCCAAGGTCGCTAAAGCAATATGAAATTTAAAAACACTCATTAATGGTGCATTTAAATGTCCATTAATACTTAATGTGTCTTTGTCTTCAATTCCCTTCATTGAAATACCGACTGTTGCATTTTTTGTTGAAATGATTTGATGGAGTTCTTTGCGGAGGTTATTACTTTGTTGTGCAAAAGAGTGAACCGAAAACATGAAAATACAGAAAAATAATAAAAATTTGTCCATGAAAAAATCTATTTTTAAAAGGTTACTCTCTTTCACAATCTCTCTCCTCCTGTAAAAATAGTAAGCAATTTCGAAGTTTTCATTAATTGCAGGCAATAAATTGGTCCGTGTACGATAATCGCCGTGTAAATAATTCCAGTATTCCTAATAGTTGGCCAAACTAATTTACCTCGTTTTAAATGGAATTTTTACCCGATCAATTTGTTGACCAGTGATCTTGATTAACATGGGCCGTCCGGATTCGAAAACCAATGACCATTCAATTCAGGAACAGATGAACCATACAGACAAGTAAATTGAGCCGTAGAAGAAAGCAATATGGTTATTAAATCAAGACCTTTGGATAATAAAATTAAATCAATCAAATGTCAAAAATCACTAAAATTCAATTGGGTCAAAACGGCCCCACCGTTTCAAAGCTTGGTCTGGGATGTATGCGGATGTCATCAATATGGGGTGGCCCAACTCCCGATGAAAACGAAGGCATTGCAACCATCCATCAAGCTTTGGACAGCGGGATCAACTTCCTGAATACGGGAGATTTTTATGGTGCAGGCCACAACGAAATGCTTATTGGAAAAGCCATTAAGGGAAGACGGGATGATGCTTTCATCAGTGTCAAATTTGGTGCTATCTTCCACAACGGCCAATGGATCGGTTTGGATCTCCGTCCTGTAGCGATCAAGAATTTTGTCAACTATTCATTGACCCGTCTGGGCATTGAAACTATCGACTTATATCAACCCTGTAGAATGGATGGCAGTGTGCCAATAGAAGACATCATCGGAACGATTGCCGACCTGATAGATCAAGGAAAAGTACGTCATATCGGCGTATCGGAAATAACCGCCGATCAGCTCCGTAAAGCCAACAGCGTTTATCCCGTCAGTGCACTGGAAATCGGTTATTCTTTGGCTGACCGTCAGATCGAAAATGAGCTGTTGCCTGCGGCTAAAGAATTAGGGATCGGTGTCGTGGCATTTGCCAATACGGCAGAAGGACTGTTAACCGGTGACCTAAAAGCTCCAATTCCTGCGGATGACCATCGAAATCACTTTTCCCGTTTTCAGGGCAATAACCTGATCCATAATCTTGAAAAAGTGGAAGTATTAAAAGAAATTGCTCAACGTAAAAATGTCACCCCTACACAACTTGCGATTGCATGGGTAAAAGAACAGGGCGACAATATCATGCCATTGGTGAGTATGAGCCGCAGATCAAGACTACCCGAAAATATTGCTGCGATGGAAATTGTATTTACCCCAGAGGAGATGAATATTTTAAACACTACATTTGCAATAGGTGCTATCAAAGGTGGCACTTATTTACAAAGATAAATGGAAAGTCCAGCAGAAATACTTCCCGGCGTGATATTCTATTCTTACCTTTCTTCTCTGAAGAAAGAGAAAGCATGCGTCTGGAACCACCATACCCTGGTATTACAGGTCTCGGGCCAGATGGTTCTCGAAACCGCTGAGCAGCATGTAAACATATCTGCCGGGGAAGTATTGCTCATTCACAAAAATCAGCTGGGAACCTTGACTAAAACCCCCGGGTCAAATGGCCACTATGAAACTATCGTCATATCACTGCAAGAAGATCTGATGCGTCAGATAGCACTAGAGGAAAAAATGGAAGCTCAGGGTAAATACACTGGCCTTCCGAACATATGCCTCCCCAATAATGCGTTTATCAAAGGTTATTTCCAGTCGGTCATTCCCTATGCGCGAAGCGCTGGTCATGAAATGACTGACGAGATGGGACTTTTAAAGGTGAAAGAGGGAATCAAGTTGATACTAATAGCTGTTCCGGCACTGCGTAACTTTTTGTTTGATTTCGCAGCGCCTTATAAGATGGATCTAGAAAAATTTATGCTGAGCAATTTTCATTTCAATGTCCCTATTGAAAAGTTTGCACAACTCACCGGAAGAAGCCTTTCAGGATATAAAAGAGATTTTCAGAAAACCTTCGGGATGCCGCCACGTAAGTGGTTACAGGATAAAAGGCTGAATGAAGCACGGCATTTAATTGAAAGAAAAAACAAAAAACCATCAGCTATCTATCTCGATCTTGGTTTCGAGACCCTATCTCATTTTTCTTCCGCCTTTAAGAAGAAATTTGGCAAAGCGCCGACTGTACATCAAGTCTGAAATCAACTATGGTCAGGGTAAGCTAATAAGCCGTATCGGCACGAATCAGTTTAGCACTGGAACCCGGGTTTATATTATTGATTGGCTTGTAGGATCGGAATAATCTTTGAACCAATCAGTTCTATGGCCTTCATTAATTGGACATGTGAAAGACCAGCATTGTCCATCTGAAAAGTGAATCTCTGGATACCCCCGAGTGACTCACTGTGATTAATTATTTTCTGAGCAACCGTTTCGGGACCACCAACCACTAATACACCTTTAGGGCCAACATTTAAATCAAACTGAGAACGTGTGATCGGCGCCCATCCTCTTTCTTTACCAATTTGGTTCCACTGATCAACATGTCCCGGATAATATTCGGCGATAGCGATCACATCATTTTCAGCTACATAACCCGGTGAATGTAGACCGACCTTTAAATCCTCGGAGCTAAACCCTGCCTTAGCCCCTGCTGCTCTGTATATATCGACCAAAGGTTTAAATCGTTCCGTAAATCCACCGATGACAGCCATCATAAGCGGTAATCCCAATCGACCTGCCCTTTCAAAAGAGGCTGGTGTACCGCCAACTCCCAACCAAACAGGGAGCTTTTCTTGCAAAGGTCTTGGATAAACTGGAAGATTATCTATACTCGGACGAAACCTGCCTTTCCAGGTCACAAATTCATTTTTGCGGATTTCCAGCAAAAGATCTAGTTTTTCACGGAACAGCTCATCATAGTCACTAAGATTGAGTCCGAAAAGTGGATATGCTTCTATTGATGATCCTCTACCGACGACCATTTCTGTCCTTCCCTCAGAAATAATATCCAGAGTTGCAAAACTCTGAAAAAGCCGGACAGGGTCTGCAGCGCCAAGAACTGCTACCGCACTTGTCAGCCGTATGTTATTGGTACGTGCAGCTGCAGCCGCCAAAATAACTGCGGGGGAAGAATCTAAAAATCCTTTTTTATGGTGCTCACCTATCCCAAATACGGATAATCCGACCTGGTCGGCAAGTTCGATACGCTCTAGCAATTCTTTCATTGCTAGAGCTGGTGTAATTCCTGTAGTGCCGTACATAGCAGATGCAAAACTGTCAATTCCTATTTCCATAATAAATATTTGCTTTGTATGAAAGCGGCCAGCTAAATGTTGACCGCTTAAAATTATTTTTCAGAACTTCCTTAGCCTTCTTATACCTGCTTTACAAATTGCAGATCTCCTGCTAATTTTACTTCTTCTCCGATCATCAGCCCACCAGTCTCCAACGCAGCATTCCAGGTCAAACCGAAATCTTTTCTGTTGACTTTTCCTTCAAAGGAAAAGCCAGCTCTTGAATTTCCATAGGGGTCTACTTCGATTCCGTTGAAATCCAGGTCGATCGTAACAGGCTTTGTAATTCCATTGATGGTAAGATTTCCTGTAAGCCCATTGTTAACATTTAAAGTGGAAGCCTCAAAACTGATGGTCGGATTTTGTTCCACATTAAAGAAATCAGCGGATTTCAGATGGTTGTCACGATCAGTATTATTTGTTGAAATCGAATCGGTTTTGATCGTTACTCTGGCTTTTGCGTTAGTGAACGTATCATCCTCAGTGTCTACTTCAACATTAAAATCTGTGAAATTTCCTCTTACGTTAGAAATCATCATGTGCTTTACTTTGAAAGTAATATCACTGTGTGTTGGGTCGAGGTTCCATTTTGTTGCCATTGTTGTAAATTTTTAAGTGTTATTTATAATTAATTTTTATTTTCTTTTATTAACTCTTTAGAGCAAGCAGATTGTATGTTAATAATCCTATCTATATTACTGTTAATCTTAAAGTTTCTATGTCAAAGTTCAGTTTTTGCTAAAAAATGTGGAATGATGTTTGTCAAAAAATACAATTGATAAATGTCAAGCCTAATCGATCTGATAAAGTCCAAAAATATTTCCGGCAAATAACAGATGACTGTAAGCATAGCTTTCACATGTCCTGATAATACCATCAACAGGTTCAACTCCAGCTTTTAGCAAAATATCCACCGATTTTTCTAAGTCATCCACCTGGAAACCGATTACAATATCGCCATCCTTAAAGATCATTTGGGGCTCAGTTAGACCCGTTCCATAGATTTCCAGTAATGTATTGTCCATAAGTTTATAAACAGATAGGCCTGGATCTCCTAATATCTTTTTTGCGCCCAATACGCTTGCAAGTGTATCCCATTGCTCCGAAGTTCCAGGATTGCCATTAATTGAAATGCGAAGTGGAATTTTATTTTTTCTCATAGTTGGAGTTGTTGATTTATGAATTTATTCTTAAAATAAATCCGAAGGTTTTATTCAAAACGACAAGCTTCTTCAAAGCTCAGACGCGGATCACGAGGATGAAGTTTGGAATCATCTCCATAACCGATCGTGCAGATGAAATTTGCCTTCCATGAAGTCCCTTTAAAAAATGTTTGATCGATTATATTGTTATGGAATCCGGACATTGGACATACATCCAGTCCCAGACCACGTGCTGCAATCATGAGATAAGCTCCAGTTAGGGAACTGCTCCTATATGCTATAGATTCGGCAAAGTTAGGGTCATTTTCAAACATAGGTTTAACATCCATTCTCGGAAACAGTTTTGGTGCCTCTTGCCAAAAAAGCTCGTCTTGTGCTATGATCGCAGTCACCGGCGCCGACTTGACCTGCCCTAGATTGCTTCCCATCCCTTCTAATGCGGGATAAAGCTTTTCTTTTCCTGCTTCACTTCGAACGAATACAATTCTGGCAGGCTGCAGGTTGCCACTTGTCGGACCATATTTTATAATCTCGTACAGTGCTTTTAGATCTTCATCTGAGACTTCTTTGTCCCTCCAATGGTGGTGTGATCTTGCTTGGGTGAAAAGCTGATCAAAAACATCGGTAGAAAGAATTTTTCTATCTAAACTTTGTAGATCATTGTAATTTGTGTGAGAATTTGAATTTGTTGTCATTATAGTAAATTTTAATTGTCCTTATTATTTTTTGTACACTCTATTCTTCAAAGAGACATTGCCCTTGATTAATTTTGCTATTACAAATTTGCGCTAATCATAAAAAAGCATAAATGACGTTTGTCAAAAAATGCTCTTGACAATTATCAAGAGCATAGCACTATCCTCAATCAGGGACTCGTCTTAGGACACCTATTTAAAACAAAAAAGGACTCGCTTGAGTCCTTTTCAATTACTAAAACATTTATGCTGAACTAGAAATTTACAGTTATCTTTATTTTATTTTCTTCTGCAGCAGATTAGTCCGAAACTAAACTAAAAAGGTGGCACGTATTAAAGAACCACCATTTGATCGTATAATCATTTAATCAACCATTCAAGGCATTCTTTTTAATTCTGCTTAATGTTTCAGGGGAAATACCGAGGTAAGACGCAACCATATTTTGCGGAAATCTTAATATGAACGATGGATAGGACTTCATCAGGTCTTCATAGCGCTCTTCTGCGCTCATGCTTATAGCTGTATGTATTCGTTTCTGGCTTGCTATGAAGCTCTGCTTATCCATTGATTTTAAGGTAGCGGCAACAGCAGGAATCGCTGCTATAAGCTCCTGCAAATGCTCCCAGGTAATCTGCAGTAGATCAGAATCTTCAAGCATTTCTATGTGAAATTTTGTAGGGGTGCCCTGCGTATAACTTTCAGGATCCCCAAGCCACCAACCTTCAACCCCAAAACGAACAATATGCTCCTGTCCTTTATCATTAACCGAAAACATACGGGCGGATCCTTTAACAACAAAATTGGCATATTTGCAAACATCCCCCTCCTGCAAAAGATATTGCCGTTTCCGAAATTTTTTAGGCTTGAATTTTTCTTCTATAAGAGTCTTTTCATCAGATTCCAACGTCATTCCGGATTTATCTTTAATATATTTAAATAAGGTTTCGTACATAGGTGGTCAAATAAAACTTGTATTAAAGATAAAAAACTTTTATGAGCAATCAGGCAAAGAAAACCTTAGGGTATGAAGCAAAACGTTAAGAACTAGATTGCTAGAACCTTTCTTTCAAGAGATTTTATCTTTAATCGCAGAATTTTTTCTGTTTTAAATGTGGTTTTGATTGTTTTAATTTTCATCAGTTATTAATTCTATTCAATTGCGTACTGTTTAGGAAAATCTATATCTTGATGGCAAGGCTGTTTGGATTTCCATATGTTGATCTGGTTTATTTCCGGTCAAACTAAAAGTGTTCAAGCTGATGCTACACATCTCTTTAAAAAGGGTGATATCTTATGAACATACGGAACAGTTATAATGATATCAAAATCTTACCTTTAACCTTGCGCATTTCTACCGCCTTATGTGCCTGGTCAATTTGTTGCAATGGATATATTTGTCCAATCGTCGGTTTATATTTTCCATCGGTAAGACAGCGGTTGATATCCGTTACAGCTTTTATTTTATAATTTTCAGGAATCGCATAAACATACGCAAAACGCAATGTCACATTTCGTTTGATAAGGTCGAGTAAAGGTACCGGAACGATCTGTTCTGGAGAGCTGACAGAATACGTACTTATCACTCCAGCATTATCCAAACAACGAACATCCACTTTATAATTCGCTGCCAGATCCACCTCCACTATCTTTGAAACACCTGCACCATGCGTTGCTTTTCTGATTTCATCTTCAATATTTTCGCTTCCCAAATGGATAACTAAATCGGCTCCTTTCGAAAGTACTGACTGTTTATCATTTATATCCCGTACCGTCGCTGCAACCCATGCTCCGGCCCACTTGGCCAAAAGGATGACAGCCTCTCCTACTGCTCCGGCTCCTCCCTGCACCAGGATCTTTTTGTCCCTTATATCTCCGTCAGCAAATAAACAGTAGTGAGCTGTTATAGCGGGTACACCTAATGAAGCACCTACTTCTAAACTTATATTATCTGGTAATGAAACAGCCTGTTTAGCATCTAAAATTACATATTGTGCTGCTGAACCATCGCTCCTACCATACTGAGCTTCATAAATCCAAACCCTTTGGTTTAATCTACTATTTTCTACGCTCTCCCCCACCATGTCAATGACACCTGCACCGTCCTGATGTGGTATTATCCTTGGATAGGGCATTTTCCCAGTAAAACCTGTTCTTGTCTTTATATCAGAAGGGTTTACACCCGACATAGCAATTTTAACACGAACCTGCCCCGGACCGGGAAAAGGAATCGGAATTTCCTGTACTTTCAATACTTCATCAGCTGGCCCTTGTTTCTCATAAAAAGCAGCCTTCATCTTGCCTTCGGAACTCATAACAAAATATTTAAAAAATAGACTTAAGAAACTAGTTCAGTATACTTTTTTCGGTAATGTCCCGGGGAAACGCCTTCCTTTGCCTTAAAAAAGCGGCTAAAAGTTTGGATATTATCATAGCCTAATTCATAGGCAATCTCCTTAATAGACAGGCTGGAGTAATTGATCTGCCGCCTCGCATGAATCATGATACGATCATGAATAATATTTAGCGGGGCTCGGTCGGAAACCATAGAGAATAAGTTGGAAAGTGTCTTAGGAGATTTATTCAGCTGCGACGCATAGAATGCGACATCATGATGCTCAGCAAAGTGCCTTTCAACCAAATAGTTAAATTCCCTGATAACGTCTCCTTGATTTATATCAATACGGTCAAAATTTTTATTCTTTCTTAAGATTCGAACGGACAAAATTAAAAACCTTTTCAACAGGGCTTGTAGCATATCCTGCTGTAATATATCTGAATTCTTCATCTCGCTGCAGAAAATATCCCATGATTTCTCAAAATCGCTGACCATAGTTTCAGGTATGCTAACGATTGGAATCTCAGTTGCACCAAAAAATAAAAGCCCTTTACTTCCGACTTCATTATCATGATTGACGATGCAGTAAAATGGCTGATTGAATCTGACCATCCGTGCTGATTCAAAGCTAATCTGATCAATGCGATGAAATTCTGTAAGAAAAATGATCTGATTGTACTCAAGTTCATAAGGTACCTTATCGATAACTATATCAATTTTTTTTCCGGTGTTCCATATAAAAGTCATGTCTGTCTTCTTAACATCTAGAATGACGTTGATATCTAATGGATTTAAATCGAAAACCTGTAAAACTTCGTGTGAATTGTTAGTGAATATCATATTTTATACTCGCTGTGTTATTGTTCTTTTGTAGTTAAGCTTTCGCTGTTCCTAAACTATATTTAAATTAATGCTCTTTTTACAAACATAACATGGCAATCATAAACGAACGTTGATAAATATCAATAAAGAAAAAGATCTTGACTATTTGTGTCCCAATTTTACACGTGACTTTCTAACTCGGCTTAATGTTTCTTTGGAAACTCCTAGATAAGATGCAATATGATGAAGCGGAAACCGCTGAACGATTTCAGGATAGCATCGAACAAACCGCTCATAACGTTGCAAAGCATTCAGACTTATAGCCGCATCTAGACGTTTCTGTGAGGCAATGTGATTATTTTCACTCATTTTCCAGAACATCCGTTGAATTGCCGGCATTTCTAAAAGTATTTCCAGATCTTGCCTTCTGAATACCAAAAGATCAGTATCTTCCCATGCCTCTATGTAATAGACCGATGGGATATGATGAATAAAACTTTCGCGATCTGTAATCCACCAATTCTCAATGCACAATTGGTTGATACACTCGATGCCCTTATCAGCAATGCTGAATTGGCGTACGGCGCCTTTTAATATAAACCCAGTATAAGCACAAATACTACCTTCTTCAAGAAAAAATTGCCTACGACGAAGTTTTTTAGGTTTCATGATACTAGCAATACGTTCCCTATCACAAGTTAGAAGTTCAGCATCGCTGTATCGTTCGATGTAATCAAAAAGCGGGTCGTACATTCTTTGTTACTTTTTTATTGGTGGTAGCTTATCAATAGTATCTATACCAAAAATAACAAAAAATCCCGCTTTTCAAAATACAACTTCAGCGACTTATCACAGTCTTCTTTCTGATTCGTCGATCGGAAGATCGTTCACACTGGCAAATCTCCTCTGCATCAATCCGTTCTCATCATATTCCCAGTTTTCATTTCCGTAAGCACGAAACCACTGACCTTCTTCATTATGAAACTCATATTCATAACGAACAGCAATTCTGTTATCTGTAAATGCCCACAATTCTTTCTTTAACTTGTAATTAAGCTCTCTCTCCCACTTTCCCGTTAAAAATTCAATGATCTGTTGCCTGCCATTTATGAAAGTGGACCTGTTTCTCCATTCGCTATTGATGGTATAAGCCTGCGCTACTCGTTCCGGATCTTTCGAATTCCAGGCATCTTCTGCCAACTGAACTTTTTGTAATGCTGTTTCCAATGTAAATGGTGGCAAGGGATGTCTCTGTTCCATGTTATATAATTTTATATTTATAAAATAATTTAAAAGACTTTAGATAGTCAATATGAGTATAATACCACCAGCGGCTTATTCAGCTCACCGGCGGTAATTTATTCCCTCCTGATCCTACAGGATCTTTTTAAAATTTAAACTGAAAGAACTTTTCTGTCAAGAAAGCCATCGATGATAGCTGAGATTTCTTCACCATGCGATTCAAGTGCAAAATGTCCCGCATCAAATAAGTGGAACTCGAGGTTCTTCACATCTTTTTTGAAGGCTTCCGCACCTGACCCCGGAAAAATATAGTCGTCTTTCCCGTAAACAATCAGCATTTCAGGTTGGTGGTCTCTAAAATATTGTTGCCAGCTCGGATATAAAGGTACATTGTTTTGGTAGTCATAAAACAATGCTAACTGTATTGCACCATTTTCAGGTCTTTCCAAATGTCTAAGGTCAATCTCCCAATTGTCCGGAGAAACAACGCTTTGATCAGGAACATTGTGCGTATACTGCCACTTTAAACCGTTAAGATCATGAAAGCCCCTTAATGTTTTTTCAGCTTCTTTGTTGTTTCTGTCAGCCCAGTAGGCTTTGATCGGATCCCAAAATGCCTCTAATCCTTCCTCATAAGCACATCCATTCTGCACGATCAGTGTGTCTATTTTCTCAGGGCTTGCACTCGCAATTCTAAAACCTATCGGTGCACCATAGTCCATTAGATATAAGCTATACTTATGAATATTCAGCTTCTCCAAAAGTGTCGTAATTATTTTTGCAAAATTGTCAAAGGTATATTCAAACTCTGCCATCGGCGGCTGCTCACTTCTACCATATCCAGGATAATCCGGAGCGATCAAATGGTATTTAGGGGACAATGACTGGATTAGGTTGCGGTACATGTGCGATGAGGTAGGATAACCATGAAGCAGAACTAATGTAGGTTTGCTTTTATCCCCCGCTTCCCTGTAAAAAATTTCTACTCCATTTACTTTTTCTGTTTTGAAAGTCGTTTTCATTATTTAAATTTTTATAGGTTATTAATTCTTTTCAATTGGTGCCTGTTTCGGAAAATCAATTTCCGTATCAGCCAGAATATTTACATAATTTGTGAATATGCTCAGGGATACTTGAGCTAATATTTCAATGATCTGTTGATCATTGTAGCCTACTGCCCTAACACTTTTTAACGCATCATCAGAGACGGCGCCTCGATTTTCCAATATTTCTTTGCTGAACGCCAATGCCGCATTTATCTTTGGATCAGTAGAAGTAGCATGTCGTGCATCAGTCACATCTTCATCTTTTATACCCATCTTGCCAGCGACAAAACTATGTGCTGAATTACAATAATTACATCCGTTTTCGTTTGCAACTGTCAGAGCGATGAGCTCGCCCAACTTATTACCTAAGGATGATGTGCCAAGACCGCTGCTAAATCCAAGATACCCGTTTAACACAGCTGGAGAATTAGCCATCGTTCTCATCATGTTGGGAACCATTCCCATTTTAGATTTTACTACATCTAATAGTTCTTTTGTTTTTCCGGTAGCTTCTTCCAGATCTACGATTTTAATACGTGCCATAATATTGCTTTTTTAATTTTTAACTTGTTTTATCTAATTTGATACTACAAAGTTGATCATTAAAACAAGGCGGTCGTTAGGCAGTCTTTCCCGAAGAGTTATCAATTTTTCCCATCTAAAAAAAATTCTTAATTTCCATTTACAGTAGCCATCAATTGAGTGATCGTTATAGAATCAAGTAACACTGTTTCTTGACTGTGAATTACTTCACAGCTGAACATCCTTTCAAAATATAACTAAGCCCCCTCATCGGTAAAAAACGTTAAGGACCAAGATTGGTCGGTGGTTACTTAATCTGGCTTCCATAACATTTTACTGGTATAACTTCGTAACTTAGGTCAAGGAAATTTTTTGACAAATGTCAATCTTTTTTAGTTTAAAAAAAATGAACTTAGTCAATGGATAAAAACGAGAAAATAACATAAACAGTATTAAAAAAAACAGTTATGAAAAAGATAGCAATTAATGGATTTGGACGCATCGGACGTGCGGCATTAAAAATAATAACAGAGACCGCTGACCTAGATATTGTCGGCATCAACGATTTGATGAGTATTGAAAATGCTGCGTATCTACTCAAGTATGATAGCAACTATGGTAAATATGAAAAGGATGTAAGGATCGAAGATGGCAACCTTATAGTTAATGGAAAAACAATAAAATATACCAGTTTCAGGGAAATCGAAAGTCTTCCCTGGAGAGATATCCATGCTGAAATAGTGATCGAAAGTACGGGCATTTTCACAAACAAGGCCGACGCTGAAAAGCACCTGTCCGCAGGCGCAAAATTTGTCGTGATATCTGGTCCTACCAAAGATACGCCAACAGTCGTTCATGGGGTGAATACTGAAGACGGAAAGGTTTCGGTTTTTTCTTGTGCAAGCTGTACTACAAACAACATCAGCCCGATAATCGAGATATTGGGCAGAAGACTTGGAATTAAAAAAGCGATTCTCAATACAACACACGGTTACACAGCTTCTCAGACATTGATCGATGCCCCTTCAAAAAAGGAACCTAGAATGGGCAGAGCGGCAGGAATCAATCTCGCTCCAGCAGCCACCGGTGCTGCAATCGCGACCACTAAGGCGTTACCGCAATATGCCGGCAAATTTGATGGAATAGCAATTAGGGTACCAGTTCCTGTTGGGTCTATTTCAGATATTACATTTATTGCTGACAGACCAACAACTATAGAGGAGATCAATCAAATTTTAATCGATGAGTCCAAAACTGACCGATATAATAAAGTTCTTGCAGTAACGGACGAACCTCTTGTATCTACCGATATCATTAAAAGCGCCTTTGCGGCCACCGTTGATCTGGAAATGACAAGGGTTGTAAATGGAGACCTGGTAAAAGTTATGGCCTGGTATGATAATGAATGGGGATTTACGAACCAAATGATAAGGCAAATACAGTCGATATAAAACTTTAAAGATGAATTACGCAAATACTGCCTTCACAGAAGTTATTAAGGCTCTACAAGAAAAAAATGGGAGCCGGGCTGCTTATGATCGTATGGAAAAATTTAGTTATGTCGATGGCCTGACAGAGATCGAAAAGAATTTTATCGGGACAATGGACAGTTTCTACATGGCATCTTACGGAGAAAACGGGTTTCCTTACATCCAACATCGTGGCGGTGCCAAAGGATTCATTAAAATAATGGACAAGGATACGATCGGTATCATTGATTTTAGTGGAAATAAGCAATATATATCTATTGGAAATATAGCCTCCAATGCAAACGTCGCTCTAATTTTGGTATCCTATCCAATGCGTGCGAGGTTAAAAATATATGCCGAAGCTGAGGTCGTGGAAATTAATGATGATCCTGGATTGTATGAATTTTTAAAGCCGGTTAATTATAAATTTAAAGCAGAACGCATTTTATTATTCCACATTAAAGCTTATGATTGGAACTGTCCCCAACATATCACACCACGATATACCGAAGCGGAAGTAACGGAGGTAATAGCACCGAAACTTCAGTACATTGAAAAATTGGAACAGGAACTATCGGATCTTAAAAAAAAACTCGATAAACTCTAACCTGATAAGCAATCACTTATAAATTCACACTATGCAAAATAAACAGGTACAGGTCACCTACCTTGGTGGCCCAACCATAATCATCGAGATTGAAGGATTACGGTTCATGACAGATCCCACTCTTGATCCAGAAGGGACTTTTTTTAAATTAAATGCAAAGATGACCGAGCGCAAGTTAGCTGGCCCGGCAACATTTCCAGATAAATCCATTGATATTGTTTTACTGAGCCACGATCAGCATTTTGACAACTTGGATGGTATGGGGAGAGCTTATTTAAAAGAGGTTGGTGACGTCTTGACCACAAAGGCGGGAGCAGAAAGACTTAAGGGTAACTCAAAAGGACTTGTCCCTTATGAACAAAGGACTTACACGACACCAACTGGAAAAAAAATTAAGATCACCGCTACCCCCGCACGTCATGGGCCAGCGGGAATTGAGAGGATTACAGGTGATGTAATTGGTTTTCACATAGAAGTTGACTCTCCAAATGGTATTCAGCTATACATTACTGGGGATACGGTATACTATAATGAAATCGAATTATTGGCAGATCGCATTAACCCCGATTATATATTTATCTTTGCAGGGGCTGCCCGTCCGCGTGGTCCATTCAACGTCACAATGGGTACCAACGATGCCCTTGACACCGCTGCTGCCTTCCCAAGTTCTATTTTGATTCCTGTTCACTCTGAGGGCTGGTCACATTACACCGAAAATAATGCAAATTTGAAAGAAGCTTTCCAAATCCTAGGAATTGAAGATCAGCTAAAAATACTTGAACCCGGAATTCCCACAACGCTAGCTATTTAGATGGAAATAAACCGGGTTAAAGAAACAATTTTAAAATAAAACAAATTAAACAAGCAATTACATGACTAACAATTCGAAGATCACGTCAAATGCTGTATCACATTATCAAAATTCACTGACCGTGGGCCCCAGAGGCCCAATATTGTTGAAGATTTCTTCCTGCATGAAAAGATGGCTCAATTCAATCGTGAGAGAATACCGGAGCGTATTGTCCACGCAAAAGGAACAGGCGTATTTGGAAGATTTGTGGTTACCGGGGATATCACAAAATATTCGAGGGCAAAAGTAATTATGAGCTCAGAAAAACTCCATATTTTTACCTTATTATGCATAATACTTTCCCTTCTGTTCAAAGGAAGTGCTCAGTGGATTTTGAAAATGTCTACAGTGATTCCTCTTATCATATTTTTTTATTCCAGGGTTACGGAAAGATAACTGTTGACTTTGTAGAGTATGATTTTCAAGGCAGAACTGTACTTTTTTCCTCTCCGTTTCAGAACATCCGGATAACGAGCAATTCAATAATCGATGTGGATGTTCTCGAGTTTCATAGCGACTTTTATTGTATAGAGTTTCATAAAAAAGAAGTAGCCTGCAATGGATTACTTTTCAATAACATCTATCTCTTTCCACAATTTCAGTTAAGCGAGGAAATATTTAACGAAGTTTCGGATTACTTTTCCAAGATCATGAAAGTCGATAGTCAGGACAATCTCTCCGCCTCCATCCTTCAGTCTTATCTACAGCTGATTCTGGCAATCTGCAGTAAAGAGAAAAACAAAATATTACCAGAAGGGAAAGCGGTTCAAGAAAATTTCAATGAGTTAATATTATTCCAAAACCTGGTGGAAACGCACTTTCTTTCTAATAGAGAGCTCACATTTTATGCTGATCTGCTACACATAGCGCCAAATACATTGAGTAAGAAAATTAAACTTATTTTCAATAAAACACCCTCGCAGATCATTCAGGAACGAGTGATACTTGAAGCTAAAAAACAGATTCATCTCACCCATAGATCTATAAAAGAAATAGCAGCAGAACTTAATTTTAACGACGAATTCCACTTCAGCAAATATTTTAAAAAATATACAGGTGTATCCCCATCATTTTTCCGCAAAGCGGTAGGAATTTCTCCTGTGGCAGATTTGGACAAGTAATTTCCATAATCATCCATTCATAGCACAATATCTTAAACATAACTTTACTAAAAAAAGTTATGATCGATTTATTAGCAAACGCGCAAAAGCAATTCATCAATTTTCTACGGATCGCCATTTTTATAGTGATGGCCTGGATCGGTGGCCTAAAAGCCTATCAGTATGAAGCCGAAGGGATAATTCCATTTGTTGCCAACTCCCCTTTTATGAGTTTTTTCCTAAACGTAAAAGCTTCGGACAGTGACAACTATAAGCTTCACAAAAACAAAGAAGGTGAAATCGTCAAGCAGAACATCCAGTGGCACCATGCTAATGGGACATACCTGTTCTCTTATGGACTGGGAATGGTAATCGTATCCATTGGAATATCCGTATTGTTGGGAATATTTTATCCAAAAATAGGTTTGGTAGGTGGAATTTTAACTGCTGGAATGTCATTGGTTACCCTCTCCTTTCTGATTACAACACCAGAAACATGGGTTCCTGACCTAGGAGGACCTGTACACGGCTTTCCGGCACTTTCAGCAGCGGGAAGACTTGTGATAAAAGATGTTATAATGATGGGGGCCGGGCTAGTAATTGCGTCAGATTCAGCTCAAAGTATCAAAAGCAAATTATCAGCCCCTAAAAATTTGGTGACTTTGCAATAACTGCTGTCAGACTGCCCCAAACAGGGATCTGATTAACAATATGCTCCAAAAGCCCTACCAAACGAAAACGCCTTTGAGCATTGCATTAAATACCTATAGTATTCATTGCAATGCTCAAAGGCGTTTTTATTCCTAATGCTTACTTTTTACTTATCAGCTTTCGGAACAGAATAAACCTGTGCAGATTTTCCTAAACTGAAAATCCGCTGCTGTAATGATTATTTTTCCAGACTTAGGGCGTTTTTACGGTGTATTGATTATCCCTGTACTTCAGGGATAATTGGAAAATTCCTTTTTCTACGGTATTCATACCTAATTAATAGATACGCCTAAATAGCTACAGTTACATGTAATACTGCAACTTATAAAATCAAATAATGCAATTCATATTTTCTGAATCGGGATGCTCTCGCTGCTATAATACCATCCTAAAGAAGCAGGCGATGAAAATACATTACCGACCTACCAAGCACGTTAGCGGATCTTAAAAAGTCAATCTTTTGTTAGCTTCAAATTTCTCATCGCATCATAGAAGAAATTCTATGTATTGCAAAATTGAATATCTGCACCTTTAACAATATAAAAGCCATTTTAGGGATACTTTTATAAGGTTAGGTAGATAATTCGGCGATTTAAGAATATTCATTGACTTTTGTCACTAATCTTTTGTGATAAAGGTCATCGTTCCTTGGGCTTGTACTGGGCTACTTTTGCTATAGAAACTTTATTTAATAATTTAAAAAACAAGTGATATGAAAAAGTTTAAAATTGAAGACACAGTAATTTTACTGATCGATCACCAAGAAGGAACAATTAATTTTTCAGCAAACCGTGCCCACGAAGTCATTATCTCCCGTGCCCGTACATTAGCACGACTAGCCAAAGGACTCAACATTCCGGTTGTACTTACCTCAAGCCAGGAAGATTTACAACAAGGGCCACTCTTGAAAGACCTACAGGAGATTTTACCTGTCCAGTTTGCTGAACGTGTTAAACGTGACGGTATCACAAACGCATGGGATGATGAAAACTTTAGAAATGCTGTATATAATGTCGCAGATGGAAAGAAAAATATTGTGATGGCCGGTCTTACGAATGATGTTTGTATCGTATGGCCCGCAATAGACATGCAGGAAGAGGGCTTTGACGTTCAGGTTGTAATCGATGGCGGGGGTTCTCCGACTGAGATCGCCGAAGATGTGGCCCGTAAAACTTGGGAAGCTCAAGGTGTGAGAACCACGACGATCAGTCAATTTATCTCCGAGATTATTGGCAGCTGGGCTTCGCCCGAAGGAGAAATCGCCAAACCAATTGTTATCGAAGAGGTCTATTCACTCCTGTTCAAATAAGTTTAGACCAGTTATTGCAAAGCAGCCTTTCAGACTTAAGGCTAAAATACCGAAGGACAACGGGACGAAAAGGTCTGCTTATCTATCCGGATTCGGCAGTCGGCTGACTTCGTCAAAAATAAACGGGAGTACTGAACCATTCAGATACTTCCGTTTATTCTCTTATCTGATCTTAGATCCACGCTTCAAACCAAAATTTCTTGACCCCACTCTTAACAATTGTTACTTAGTCCCAAAAGCATCTTCCAATTCAACTTAAAAAAATGTTTTTTAACTAAATCCACAAGGGCACCACAGACGTTACAGTTTTTAGAAGTCTGGTGAAAATAGTGGCTTAGACTAAAATATTCCAATCTGAATGGTCTCAATTCTATTTTTCAGTGTTTTCATATCGTTCCTAATTGCGTAGGTCCATATCAAAATTTAAGTACATCTTGATTGGAAAGACGTGTTTCAATTCTAATATTTGTAATGCCTTTCATTGAAATAGAAAGAAAGCTACTAGTTCTAGAATAACCAAAAACGAAGGGGAAGATCGTTTTACCGCAAACTCTGCTTCCTGATCCTACTTAGAGTTTCTCTGGATATGCCAAGGTAGGAAGCTATCAGATGTAGCGGAAATCTCTGGATCATTTCGGGATGAAGTTCGACAAAACTTTCATATCGCTGTAAAGCACTCAGACTTATTGCATCATCGACACGCTTTACTGAAGCTATGTGATTATTTTCACTCATTTTCCAGAACATTTCCTTAATGGCGGGAATCTCTAAAAATGGGTCAAGATTACGCCGTGGTAATACAAGGAGCTCTGTATTTTCCCAGGCCTCAATAAAATATTTTGACGGTGTCTGATTAATATAGCTGTTCCTATCAACGATCCACCAATTCTCAACGGCAAGTTGTAGGATATATTCGAGACCATGACTATCAACACTGAACTGCCTTGTTGCACCTTTTAGAATAAAGCCCGTATATGGACAACTACTGCCCTCTTCCAGAAAATACTGTTTTTTCCTAAGCTTTTTTTGCAGGAATAATGATTGTATCTTCTCCTTCTCATCCTGTGATAAAGTTGATTTGCTGTAACGCTCTATATAATCAAAAAGTGGCTTGTACATTGGAAGTATTTTTAGACGGCGACAGTTAACATTGCTATAGGTCGAATTTAAGAAAAAACTACATCTTTCTAAATACCTCATCCTACCTAAATGGACAAAATAAAATCGCTCAGACATTTTTTCAGAGCGATTTTATAAATCGAATGCTTAATAATCTTTCTGTCAAGGAAATCTTCGATAATGGCCGAAATTCCTTCACCGAGCGACTTCAGTGCAAAATGTCCTGCGTCAAATAGATGGAATTCAAGATTTTTCACATCTTTTTTAAATGCCTCAGCTCCTGATCCCGGAAAAATATAATCATCCTTACCATAAACAATCAACATTTCTGGCTGATAATCTCCGAAATATTGTTGCCAGCTTGGATACAAAGGAACATTTGACCAAAGTCGGATTTTTGCTGTCACCCGCTTCCCTGTAAAAGATTTCTACGCCGTTGATCTTTTCTGTTTTAAATGTCGTTTTCATTGTATCAAAGATTTATGATGAAGTAGTGAGGATTAATTTGTCGCGATAGGTTCTAGTTTTGGAAAATCAATATCCGTATCGGCTAAAATATTCGCATAATTGGTGAAGATGCTTAATGATACCTGTGCTAATATTTCAAGAATCTGAGCGTCATCATACCCAGCAGCTCTGACTTTCTGTAAAGATTCATTGGAAACGGCGCCTCTTGTATCAAGGATCTCCTTTGAAAAAAACAATGCCGCATTTATTTTAGGATCAATAGAAACACCATTTCTTGCGTTCGTAATGTCCTGACCTTTAATTCCGAGTTTCCCACCGATAAAACTGTGTGCAGCGTTACAATAGTTACATCCATTTTCATTCGCCACTGTAAGCGCAATCAGCTCTCCCAATTTACCTCCCAGTGAAGAATAATTAAGACCTGCGTTAAAGCCTAAATAGGCATTGAGTACCGCGGGAGAATTTCCTAAGGTCTTCATCATATTAGGAACCATTCCCATTTTACTTTTAACTATGTCAAAAAGTTCTTTTGTTCTTCCGGTAGCTTGTTCCGGATTTAAAGCTTTAATGCGTGCCATAATATTATTTTTTTTAATTTTTTAAAATTGTCAATATGTTTCTCATTATCAACAGTACAAAGTTGCATGCTTACAATCGGTATGAGTTAGGCAGCTTTTCCCGAAGAGTTATCAATTCTTCCAGTTCCTAATATTTTCTTTTCACAAGTCTTTACAAAAAAAACAAAAGACAGCAATAAGTAACCTTTCAGAAGACACTCCTCTCCTTTATGATTACTTGGGAATACGAATATGAGTTGATAAAAGCAAAGAGGTCTTTAGTTCTCAAAGGTTTACTTTAAAAGAATTCAGAAGGGCCTGCTTATTTTATTTACTGAATGATGTGTCCCCTGTTTACAAGCTGTTACTGGTCAATCGTCAAAAGAGCGAATATGCCCTACAATAGGTTGACAGAATTTAAAGAATTAATAGTGCTATAGGACCAAAATCAAGGAACCTGACGGTCAATTTTCCTGGTCTTTTAAACAAAGTAAATTCGGACGTTTAAACAAAACTCGCCCGCATCATGCCAATTATCTTTGTCTTAACAAAATCGAATTAAAAAAATGAAATCAGACAATTATCAGGGAGCATTACAGAAACCATTAGGTTCCGGCTTCACAGCAAAATCAACTTCCGCGGAAGTAATCAAAGGAATCGATCTTACGGGTAAAATTGCAATTGTAACTGGCGGGAACACAGGTATTGGGCTTGAAACGACAAAAACTCTTGCTTCAGCCGGAGCAACAGTGATTGTCCTAGCCAGAAACTTAGAAAAATCAAAAGCAAATCTGAAGGGTATAATGAATATTGAAATGGAAGAAGTGGATATGATGAGCCCTGCCTCTATTGACAATTTTGCCGAAAAATTCATTTCATCGCGCAGACCGCTTCATTTATTAATTAACAATGCAGGAATTATGTGGGTTCCATTGCAACGTGATGAACGTGGAATTGAATCCCAACTGGCAACAAATTATCTAGGCCAGTTTCATCTTACAGCAAAATTATGGCCGGCATTAAAAAAGGCAAATGGAGCTAGGGTCGTAAATGTATCCTCCCTTGGGCATCATAATTCTTCCTTTAATTTTGAAGATCCAAACTTTGAAAAAAGGAACTATGAAACTCTCGAGGCTTATGGTCAATCAAAGACGGCAAGTAATCTTTTTGCCTTGGAATTAGACAACCGAGCTAAAGATTTCAAGGTAAGAGCTTACTCCTTACATCCGGGTTCTATCGGAGGGACGGAACTAGGGAGAAATGCAGACCAAGAACAATGGAAAAAATTAGGATTTCTGGACGAAAATGGAAATATGCGTCCAGAAATAATAGCTTCATTAAAGACCATCCCTCAAGGTGCTGCTACTACAATTTTTGCCGCAACCAGTCCATTATTGAATTTGATAGGCGGTGTTTATCTCGAAGATAATGACATTGCAGCGTTATTGTCGACAGATCCTTCCATCCCGACGGAAGCGAAACTACATCAGTCTGGTGTGCAACAATATTCATTGGAAGAAAACTCAGCAAGACACTTATGGGATCTAAGTGAAGAAATGACAGGAGTAAAATTCAATATCAATTAATTATTTAACCTTTAAAATGAAGTTAGCTGATAGTGATAAACGAGTAACAAACGCAGCGCGAATTTTCGTAAAGTGGATATTTTGCTGATTATTGCAAGAATAAAAAAGTTTGGAACAGTTGACATATAGCGGACGATGTTGCTCTCATCTCCGATTCAAAATTTTGGTTGATGGGGGCAACGATAAAATTTCTATCTTTATATTATCCACTACCTTGCAAGCCAATCAAATAGCTCTCTTTATGGAATATCAAGCAAAATATATTACAGACGACATTAAACTTTCCTGCTATGAGGACAAGTTCTTTAAATCGGATATCAGTTTCGATTGCCATATGTTGATCTGGTTTATTTCCGGTCAAACTAAAATTGTTCAAGCTGATGCTACACATCTCTTTAAAAAGGGTGATATCTTTTTAATCCCTAAAAATCAGTTAGCTACAATTATCAACTATCCCAAAGATGGGCAAGCTCATAAGACAGTTGTCATGCACTTAACGGCCGATAGGTTGAAAGATTTTTACTCAAATCTGAATGTCAAACCTGATGCACATCATACACAAAAAATACACCATTTCAAAAACCACCCATTATTAGAAAGTTGCCTTTCGTCTCTTGTTCCTTACTTTGAAATGCAGGTACTCCCTGAAAAAATAGCTTCCTTAAAAATTACAGAAGCTATCAGCATTCTCCGCATAATAGATAAAGACATAGATAATGTACTGGCAAACTTTGAAGAACCCGGAAAAATTGACCTTGCAACTTATATGGAAAAGAATTTTATGTTCAATTTATCATTGGAAAAGTTCGGTTATCTGACGGGAAGAAGCCTAACGACTTTCAAAAGGGATTTTAATAGAATATTCGGTATCACTCCGCAGAGATGGCTCACTAAAAAACGATTGGAGTTGGCACACTACCAATTGGTAGAAAAAAAAACGAGACCCATTGAGGTCTGTTATGAAGTAGGGTTTGAAAACCTTTCACATTTTTCATATGCATTTAAAAAACAATTCGGCTATTCACCAACAGAATTACTGGCAAAAGGGAATTAACTATTCTTTTTAAGTTATAATTGTTTATTACGGATTCGAATTTAAATAACTCAATCTTCCAATTTTCGTACTTATCTATCATTTCCAAAAATAACTTAAGTAATTATTTATCTGATACCGGTTTCTCAAATCGATTAATTCCATACTATTCCAATCGACCAAAATCATTTCACATTCTTCACCTAAACGATATAAAACTGACTTAATGTGTTCAAATTTCTTTACAGAAGTTTCCGCTAAAGAAACTCGTTCGCTAATCGAAAGCCAAACATGTTTGACAAACTCCCCTTCTATTTCAAAAAAGATGGTGAAGTTCGAGAAACCAAATGCTTTAGTCTGTCTTGTTGTGCAGTCAATAATTTTATCGTAATTATAATCTATGTGTGTTGCTCTTTCAAATCCAAAAACTGTTAATAGCTCCATTAAATAGTCTTCTCGGATTTCTTTTGAAATGGTGGTTATAGGCATTTCTCCATGTTCAAATATTTCAGTAAATCCAAAATCTGTTCGTGACACCTCTGAAAGTGGTTCTATTTCTGCGATCGATTTTAATACATATGCCATATTTTCTAATGGAACAATTACAACTTGACAATAGTCGTCTTCCCAGAGAAGTGGCAAATAACCGTCTGCCTCAAGTTTCCTTCTTGCTGTTGTCTTTCGTTTAAATATTTTGAAAAAGTCCAATAATTTCATTCAAACGCATTTGTTATATATTTGCATATTTGATATTATCAATAACAAACTCTTTTAATTCCTTTAAAACCGAAAGTCTGTTGGCCATTTCCGTATTGTTAAACCGAAAATAACCAATTTCAAATGTTTTAAGTTTTGTTAGGTTTTCCATTCCTGATAAATCGTCAAGGTCCACTTTTTTGTTGCTCTCTGTTGTTGATGCAAAGAGGGATAAGTGTTCAAGGTTTTCGAACTTATCAATCCCATTCAAGCTTTTAAGGTTTGAAGTATAAGTTAATGAAAGGTTTTTAATTCTGGATTTTGAAGCGTTTGGCAAGAAATTGAAGTCTGATACTTTGTTTAGACTTAAAAGACATAGCGTGTTCAGATTCGTTAATTCGTCTAAGCGGTTAAATGAAAAGTCGGCTTTTTTGACATGTGAAATTAATAAATGAGTCAAATTTGGAAACAATGAAATTAAATCCAAGTCATTTTGTTTGATGTTCCAAATATGTAAATGGCTGACATCTGTTAAATTATTCTTATACTTCTTTAATGCGTCAAGATTTTTACGATCAATCTTATAGTTATTGATGGTGATAAACTTCAGATTGTCATAAAACCGGATATTTTCCAATGTTTCAGTCGATGGTAGAACATACAGAATTTCAGATCTGAAATCGGTTCCGCAAATTGTCTTCGAATAATTGGAATCGTCAGCCTGAACAAAATTTTCATTTTTTTGTTGAAATAGAAACCGCTGGAAATCTTGTATATTTTTTATCTCTTTTAAATCCATTAGGTGATGGTTAGCGTTATATTAATTTATCCAATAATTGTGTCAATAGAAGGTTTACCAAAGTTTAATGCTGTCAAAATTTTTGTTGCTTTTGCCTTATCTTCAATTAAAGCCTTCTCATACTCAAATACAAGTCCGGTGGTCAATAATCTCTCATCACCTGTAAGTCCATCAAAACTTATACAGTTCTCTGATATTTCATAGTCAACCCACTGTCCTTTAACAAATTGTTGTAGACGTCCAAACACAGGCTTTCCGACTTCTCTGCCTTTTATCCTTGTCGGAATAATAAAGTCCTGCTGACAATTTTCAGGTTGGTCTGCAATTATTATCCAATCCTCTTCATTAACATCATAATCCTCAAAGCAACACTCAATCGCATCTTCCATAGTGTAAAAGAAATGATCCCAATCTGCAAAACTGTCCTGTAAACTGTAATATCCAAAAAGATAAACTCCCCCTTTTGCATGACAAAGCATAAGTTTTTTTGTTTTTCCGTCTACGTCTTTAAATACTACTTTTCTCATTACATGTAAATATGATATAAATTGCTGTTTTAATATAATATCTTACCTATAATATTTTGATCAAGCTTCGAAATAAGGTTGTAGCTTTTCGCTCAGATTCATCTTGACCCATTGCCTACCAACTCCATACTCCATATATAATATTTCGAGGATACCAACATGTACAATATTGATAATTTCACGGTTGTGACTTTGCCCAATATAATTGATATAATCATAGGAGCTTTCGACAAAAGGGCCTGTCCGGTCTGCTATGATCTGGCCGCCAATATATGTCGCAAATTCGTTCATAAATAAATATGTTGAACGATCTGAGAAAAGACTATCCTCTCCCATTTCCACGATTTCCATATATTCTCGTACCTTATCAAACAAAATACCTGTTAATGTATCAAAAATAAAAATATCTATCTTTTATAATGGCTTTATATGGAATTTCCAATAGGAGTAAAAATAAGAATTTGCATCAGATCTGCGATACAAAATAGATATAGAAATTATAGTTGCTGAGTTATATATTTTGTCTTTTGAGTGCTGTTTTGTAAATTCAAAAAATAGTGAGCCATATTTCATGAAGACGAAAAGATAACCTTTAAAAATCACTATTATTGGACGCTTCCTCAAAAGAAAAACTTGCTTATCAACATGCGCATTCACTTTTAAAGATAGATCAAAATGAGGATATTGATAAAATAAAGAGGGTTTACTTTAAAGCTGGATGGCTAACCAAAGACGAAAATTCACTAAGTTTATTGAATAATGGACTAGAGAAATTTAATGAAGATATAGCAACGCGTATTATACATGATCATACATCTGAAATTTTTTTTTATTACTGCCCCAATTGTGGCAAACTAGCCAGAACTCCAACAGCAAAACAATGTCGTTTTTGTAATTACGATTGGCATTGCATCATGACGGGTACATTCGTGAAATAGCAATAGCGCAATTAATGAATCTTTTTCCTTTAAAAAGCGTACCATACTTGCATCATGATTTGCTCCAACAGCCTGAAGCTTTATCTGCCATAATAAAATTAATAAGGGATATTACCTTTCCTTAATTTTAAAACAACATATTGTATTTGAGGCAAGAAGAGTAAAATGACAATGACAAATATCACCCCCATTAACATCCAATCGTAATAATCCCTAGTAGCACGGGCCAATAGTTGATGATTAATCATTTGATTGAAATAGCCTGTGGATACTGTTTTCGAATTATACATATCACGGCCAGCATTGATATATTGGTTTTGAATATCCAGTAAAGTAAGTGGTAACTGCGGATTTGTTTCCGTGAGTGCTTCCCGTATCTTTTCGCGAACCGCGGATTTTGTAAATAATTGAAGTTCGTTGTTAAATGCCAGACTTACGCTAAAACCGGTGAACCTTGCCAATATGCCAACAAGCGAGGCATTTACTGCAATTTTCGGAGGTGCTGATGAAGCGGTAAATGAAACAATCGGAACAAATAGAACACCTGTGGCCACACCATAAACAAACATCGGAAGAATAAAATTGATTGTTTCACCCTGTACAGAAACAAATAGTATCATATAGGCATAGTAAATTGCCATTATACCAAAACCGGCAATAATCATCCTGATCAAGTTGTACCCCATTAAAACAAATCGGGAAGTGACCAACATGCTCAGGATCGTTCCTAAAATTACAGCCATCCATATCGGAATGGTATGCAGTGGGTCATTTCCTAAAATCACTTCCACATAACCATAGGCTAGTCCGGTACTACCTTTGAAAATGTAGAATGTAACAAGTAGGAATAACCCAAAAACAAAATTCTTTGCCTTAAAGATCTGTAAATTGATCAATGGCCTTTTTAGTTTTGATTCTCTGATAATAAAGAGGGAAAGAATAACTAAAGCACTTAAACTAAGCATCAAAATTAATGGGTTATCAAACCATCCGAATTGCCTTCCATAGACGAGTATAAATCCCAATATCAAGATGAAAGACATATAAAACAGATAGCCTATCCAATCCACCTGATATAAGGGTATCTTTTTGGTAAACCTCGCTTTACCGCTCATTGTCAGCAAAACAACAAATGTCAGAATAATGAGCACAACAATAAATCCATAGAATAGCCAGTTAAAATCAAAAAAATGAATGACCACACTTGTATAGATGGAATAGAAAGGTACAGCGATTTGTATACTGCCGTAAAGAAGACTGTAAGCAATCACACGGGCACGTACAGACTGTAATCTTGGAAAAATGAGCTGTAATACTATCCCTGACATCAATGCGCAGGTCATCCCTTGCAAAAACTGGCAAATAACAAACAATGTCCAATCTTTGAAATGAAAGCAGATAACGGAACATATTGCATTGACGGCAAGGGCAATCAGCAGATATTTTCTGGGTGCAAAATATTTTACTATCCGAAAATCAAGTGCCAGGAAAGCCACCGTTGAACCATAGATTACAACCATGCCATATTGTACATCGGTAGGTTGTATGCCGTAAAACCCCATCGTCGCGATCGGACTGCCGTAAAAAGCGAAACTGAACAGACAGGTCATCAGAATGGTAAATATGACGGCTCTCGCCACCCATTCGGACACCCAGGATTTGAAAATCGGTATTTTATGTGCTTGCATCATTAATCTTTTAAAATGTAAACATTGGCATTCATTCCGGCAGAGAGGTTCGCTAATTTTTCAGGCGTATCGGTAAGTTTAATTCTTACAGGAATACGCTGGATGATTTTGACAAAATTACCTGTAGCATTATCTGGAGGTAGCAATGAATACCGCGAACCTGTGGTTGGGGAAAGTGATTCAATAGTACCAGTGAATTTTTCATTCGGGAACGCATCAACCTCAATGGTTACCGCTTGCCCGATCTTTAAATTACCAGCCTGTGTTTCTTTAAAATTTGCAATCACCCATTTTTTCTCGGCCTTGTTCACCAAAAAAGCCAATGTCTGCCCAGCTTGTATCAGCTGGCCTTCCTGAATGGTCTTTTTACCAATTTGTCCGTCAAAAGGCGCAGTGATAACCGTATATCGAATGTCCAGTTCCTGCCGCTGAAGAAGTGTTTCTTTAATTTTTATCTCTGCCTGTATAACATTATGTTGCGCTCTAAAATCATTAAGTTTAGATTCAGCTACTTGTAAAGAAGCTTTAGCTTGATCGTAATCTGACTTTGCAATAGATAATGAAGCACTTATATTATCGAATTTTTGTTGTGTGGTAGATTCATCCGCCAGTAGATTTTTATAGCGGTCAAACTCTTTTTGCTGCTGATTCAATCTCACGGCAGCACCTGCCAATTGTGCTTTTATGACTTCAATACTTTTAAGTTGCGTTTCCTCGTTTGCAGCCAATATGGACAATTTGGCTTTTGAACTCAAAACTTCTGCTGAAGCAGCATCTTTTTTCAGTCCATATTCGTCCAATTCAATGACAACTAGTGTATCACCTTTTTTTACCAGCTGATTGTCATTGAAATATATTTTGCTGATATAGCCACCTACTTTTGCGTTTATGGGTGACAAGTAAGCGTCTACCTGTGCATCATTAGTGTGTTCGTAGCGATATCCTCTTAAGAAATAGGCTGTTCCCCAAATAATGATTCCTACGAATAATGCGATTCCCAACCAATTGGTGAGGCATACAATAATTTTATCTGTTTTATTTTTATTCATAATATTTGTATTAAAGAATTCCAACGATTGCCAATAATCTGACATGAGCTATTCTTATATTTGTTTGTGCTGTTGTCAGATTGAATTTTGCTTCCAATAAAGCATTTTCTGCTTCCAAAAGATCGGTCAGTAACGATTCCTGATTTAAGTAGCTGCTTCTGATAACACGGACGGTTTCAGTGGTTCTAATGATATTTTTCTCTGCCGTTTCTACGCTCTCCAAAGCCTGTTGTTGCTGTAGATAAGCTTCTTTTACCTGAAGAGCGATTTCGTCTTTCTTCATTTCTGCTTTTTCCTTAGCCTGACTGCTGACAACTTGAGCATGAGCAATTGTATGTTTGCTTTTGTACAAATTATCTATAGAATACTGTAATTTAATTCCTGTCTGACCAAATCCCCATAAGTCATTTGAATAGGGATAAAAGGAAATCTGCGGATAATTGTAGTTGTAGTTAGCGTACAAAGAAACTTTGGGCAATCGTGTAGCTTTCATTTGTTTTACATTCAGTTCGCTCCATTTGATATCACTATTGACCATTTTATACGCGGGAGATTTGTTAAAAACAATGTCTATATAATCATTGTAGTCAGCGTCTGTGATAGCGTTTAATTCAATTATATCTCGATATTTGATTGCTAGCTCTGTATCAATTTCACGTCCCATCAGTATATTGAGATGTTGTTTGGCGATTTCGATTTTTTTTGTCACATCAGAAAGACTAAGTTCCAGCTGAGACAATTTCACGGAGGTTCTCAGTACATCGCTCTTTAGTACGGTACCGTTTTTATGAAGACTTTCTATCAAATTCAATTGCTTTTTTTCTGCATCAATCTCTGCATGAAGAAAGTCATAGAAATGCAAAAGTTTGTATAAATCAAAATAGGCAACTGCGGTATTATATTTTACACTATGCTTTTGCAGATCCGCTTCATATTGTTTTCGCTTCTCTTCTTCCCTCTTCATGTCGATGTTTCTTTTGTCTTTATTACCATTATAAAGATTAATGTTCAAGTTGTAACCTACTCCGTACCCATAACCTTTTACGGGTACATCCTGTGGAGAAGAGAATAATCCATTGTCGTAAATCAGAAATTTGGAATTGAGTTTTACGTCTCCACCTACCGAAAGTTCCGGTAACAAATGGTCTTTGGCTTCCAATATTTCTATTTTACTCTGCTGATGATTTAGGTCAGAGAGTTTCAGTTGACGGTTGTTCATTTCCGCAACCTTCCAAATTTCTTCCAAACTTAGGGGCTCCGCTTTTTCAGTATACTGGGCATGGATCGAATAGGGAAATAATAGCAAAAGTATGCTCAAAATCCGAGTTGTTTTATATCGTTGCATCAGCTTTCTATTTATAAATGATGATATCTTTCTTTTTCTTTGCTAACCATTGCTTTAGCATCTTTTTCAGCTCATCTAAAACAAAGCTTAAATCTATCATTGGAATAAAGGGACTAGCATAGGCGCAAGCCAGCCAGTAGATGTTTGCTTTATCAATTTCTTCGTCTGAGCGAAGGAATTGATGTTCTGATTTTTTAGCTTGCATTGCAAGTTCAAAATCTTTGTCAGGTTTTATGATTTTACGTTTCATAACGATTCTACTAGTATTAACACAGCAAAATTATTAAGCACGTCATTCTATGCTTTTATATAAATAGCCTAATATTTGCTATATTTGGCCACATGGAAATTCTTAGCCAATTAATACAAATTGTAGATCAAAATTTCGATTCCATCCTTGTGATGCGACAACAGACGGAACAGCGTTTGCCAGCTCATCAGCACGATAAAGCTCAGTTGTTATTGGTTTATGGAGGAATTGCTTACCTACAAACAGACGAAAAGGATCTGTATATTCCGGCTAATCATTATATATGGATACCCAAAAACTACCCGCACAACCTGATGTTTAATACACAGGATTTGTACATCATCAATATTTACTTTCCAGACGAAAAGGCAGACAGTTTTTATGGTGAACTGGGTATTTATCCAGTGAGCAAGCTTTTGGCAGAAATGCTCTCATTTAGTGATAAATGGCAAGGTGATTATTTTAAAGGTTCATGGGAATTTGAGTTTTTAACTACGCTGAAAGGCGTACTATCAAAAGAAAATCTAAAAAAATTTTCCATTCAACTTCCTACAACAGACGATCAACGGCTTAATGCTATAATCGACAGTTTTAGAAATCGGTTAAATGAAGATCTAAGCTTAGACACTGTTGCTCTACAATCGGGGATGAGTGTGAGAAGCTTGACCAGATTATTTCAAACTAAACTGCGCATCACTTTTGTTCAATACTTAAAAATGCTTCGTATTATCAGAGCGATGGAATTGATTAAAGATACGGATTTGAATATGACGGAGATAGCCTATGAAATCGGATATTCGAATGTATCGGCATTTAGTAACAATTTTCATCAACTGACCAATATGAGACCAACTGAATTTAAAATTAAATGAGAGCTGCCGCTTCCTTAATTTTACGGTTACGATGTTTCTGATTCTGTAAGAACTACGACTTCAATACTGCACGGGTTTGAACGCTACCGTTGTCTTTAATTTTATAATGCCTTTGGCCTTGAAAGAGATTAATAAAAAAACTTATTCGGTTTAAGATGTTTCAAAAAAATTGATATCCTCAGCAAGTAAGCCGCTTTTTCCAGCATTTTCTAATTGTTTTTTTATTATCTTATAACGTTTATCGTGTCTGTCCATTAATCGCATTTGGGCTTTTTTTAGCGTTTTGATTTTTGCTAGAACTTCGGAAAAAACTTTTGCGGGCACTTTATCTGCGCTTAGCAAGACAAATAAATATTCGATATTTGAACTAATAAGTGTTTCGATTTCGTTTAGTTTGTGCATTGCGTTGATTTGTAATACCCTTAATTTTTTATTTTTACTAAAATCAGGTAACGCCGTTAATGAGAATTCATCTAAATATAACTTTTTTAATCCCGTCGCATTTGAAATAAAATCAATGTTTTGAACTTTTTTAATTCCAGAAAGTTGCAGATACTCTACACCGTTAGATAATAACACCGGAAAATTTTCGCTTGCCTGACAATCACTAACAACTAATACTTTTAAAGAAATGCCATGTAAGACGGAAAAATCAATTTCTTGAAAATCGGATATGCTCAATCCTTTTAAATTTTTTAGCCCACATAATGAAACTATTTCGGTGAATTTCCCTTGCAAATGGAGGTAATTTATATTGGGAAACTTTTCCACTAAACGAAGATCAGATCTTACATCCACATAAATGTACAACTCTGTTACCAACTCAATCCTAGAAAATTCGGTGAAACTTTGTTGAGCCGCAATCGAAAGACCTAGTTTCCTCACATTTGTCAGTTGCGATAATGTTTCAAAATCTTGTTTGGTATATGCATGATATTTATTGGATTTTTCAGGGTCTTGAAAAGGTAAGATAATGAGCTTTACATCGGGGCGCTTTGCGAACAATATTTTGTCTAAACTTTGTAAAGGTTTATCGCTATTGTCATTTAATCGAAAATAAAAAATTCCATCCTTACCAATAGCGTTGCAGGCGTGTGTTTCTGAATAGGATTTGCATAATTTTTCCCATTCCGAATAATTAATTATAGAAAGATATTTAGTTGCTTCCATTCTTTTTTTGTACAAAAGTTCAATTGAAAAATTAGCGTCCCAAATTTTATACATCATCCCACCTGACTCAAACGTTGCGGCCCTCACGGAAGGCCCCACTTTTGGCGGTAGTTTTTTATCTTTTATAATTCGGTTCTTCAAGTAAAATCGGTATCGGATTAAGGATTACCCATTTTGTTGCTAGCTGGCATAAATAATTAAGTTCGTCCGTTTCTGCATCTCCATTTTTGCGAATGCTTTGTACAAGTGAAGTTAGTTTTTCTAGTTCATCAACTGACAAAGCGTTATTTGAAGCTAAATGCGCAAGAAATGCGTCCAACATTTTTTTGAAATAAAGATTCCAGTTCCCGCCACCGTTTCTATATATTTCATCTCTTACTTTTCCTGCAATTCGCACAACTTCTCCTTGCACTGTTTTTGCAGATCCTTTTGATGGAATTAAAAGTTCCCACAATTCTTCAAATTGTGTTTGCCAGGTTGTTCCACTTAAAACAATTGGCGATACGCCATCGTGCATAATGCGTTTTCTTACCGGTGGAACATTATATATTTCGTAAAGTTTGCTTAGCGCTTCGTCAGTTTCTTGCAGATAATCTTTATTGAAATTTTCACGATGAAACTCAAAATTTTCTCCGATACGGGTAATGTTATCTCGCACTTTTGGAGTTATCGCGGCGTTTTTCAGTAGGATACTCGATATTTCTACTAAATTCACGATATCGATATTATTGGCACGGTTCAGAGCTTTTTCAAGGGGTGTCTCTCCATTTGCATTCAGAACATTTGTATCTGCGCCGTATTCAATTAATTTTTTTACCGAAGTAATATTAAAACTACTTCCTGCTGCAAAATGCAAAGGTGTGTCTCCATACTTATCAACTGCATTGATATTTGCCCCAAGTTCTAAAAGTATCGTAATCTTTCCACTTCGGGCCATTGCGTGTTGATGCAGTGCCGTACGTTCGTAATAATCGACAGCCTCAATGTCGGCCCCGTTTTCTACCAGCCAACGAACTAGCTCGTCAGGAATATTGAAGAAACTAATAGCAGTTGCTTTTCCATAACCGCCTCGTGCATCTAATTCACAGGTATCAAATACCTTTTTGAGATTGTCTATATTATTTTCGTTAATTAATCCGTCAAAATTTTTTGGAAGTGTTTTTTTCTTTTTAGCCATTTTGTTTCTCTTGATTTTGGGGTTCAGTAAAATTGATTAAAACGCTCTGGGGCTCTCTTCTCCGGCTCAAAATCAAAGCACACAAGCCGATAAAATTTCTCAAGTTCAATTGAAAAACTACTGTCGAACTTAGAAGTTTCACCCCCTACTGCAAATTTTTTGTTACCAGCAGTAGATTTCTCAATTTTTTATAATTCAGATAATAATGGTAGTTCATTTAAAAGCTTTTCTCTATTTCCATTTTCCAAATATCTTGGTAAAATACGCAGTTTTTGCAATTTTTTAAGTGAACATAAAGCGCTGATGTCGTAACTCTTCGTTTCTACATTTAGTATAAAAGCAAGATATTTCAGATTGGTTAGTTTCGATATTGGCTCCATACTTTTGACGGATTGTCCTGTTCCGCTCATTTTTCCGTGGTCTAAATAAAGTTCTTCTAAGTTCACAAGAGAAGATAATGGTTCTAAATCATACATATTATTTATCTCGTGGATATACAGAGTTTTAAGATTGACTAAACCACTAAGATAATTGATATTATCTACTTTCTTGATACTGGAAAGAATTAGCACCTCAAGATTTTTCAAAGGCGTTAAGTCTGGTATTTCATTTTGTTTGTTTATGCTTATATGAAGATATTTTAGATTTGGCAATGTCGAAAATACACCAACTCGCTCATCGTCAATTTCTCCTAATATTATTGCTTCAATATTTTTATTTCCATTTAACGAAGAAAGGTTTGTATAAGTCAATTTGAACTTTTTCAAGGGTGTTGACATTTCCAAAATCTTTGTGCCAGTAGGAATTGTAGATAAGTCAAAAATTCCGTTCACAGCCCCTTTGAAAACACCCAGATGTGCATAGTCGGCAACTGGGCTTTTCTGTTTCTAATAAATAATTATTCCAATTCATTTGTTTTAGCGGTTTTTCAAAGTTGCAGTTACTCGAAGATTGGCGCAACTTTGTCTTTTTAATTATTTACTGTTGTTTGCTAAATCTTAAAATTAAGATATTTTGTGTATCAAAGGCAAACCATTTACAATTCACTGGGTTTCGTTTATGATTCGTAAAAAACGTATTTTGCACTTAGCCCACCTCTGATGCAGAATCCTTATTGGCGGTAGCTTGTTATCTTTTATAATTCGGTTTGTCAAGCAAATCTGGTGTTAGGTTAAGGAGTAGTTGCTAATAACTGGCTCGACGATAGACCCGCCAACTTAACAGAATAGATGTATATCACATCTGTATTATTTTTTGGCAGCTCATTTATTTTACTTTACTTTGTTTCATAAAAATAATGCATAATTGAACGATATAAATCTATCACATGATGCAAAGACGGAAGATGAGAGTCGTTATCAGGGTAGACACACAAAGTCTGGAAATGCCTTTCTGCATCGTAAGCTGCCTTCGGCAGGTGAAACCAAACGAGTAGTAAAAAAAGAGAGCTTTGGCAAACCTAACAGCAAATATGACCACTACATCGCATGATGTGATTAGCGAAAACTACCTTCGGCTTAACATTAGCTCGGGAGGCCTCCCCATAGGTTCTATTGATTTTATTTCGGAAAAGATCAATTTCAATATTAGTGGTCGATCTTTTTTTAAAGGCATGGCGGCTATAAACCAACTCGAATTAGAATATAGCGATGGAAAATTAATTTTTATATTCAAGAACAAAAAGAATTTAGCGTTAAATTGCAGTTTAAAAGAATTTGAAAAAGTATGTACACATATAAAGACTTATGGATATCGTAAAACATACTAAAAAAAATATAGATTAATAGAAGTAGCTTGAATTGGAAAAACGAAGATGATCCCCCCATATTGACGGATAAGCACTTTTCTCGTTTTTGAGAAAGGAATTGATAACATAGAACTTGCTTTTAATTGTTGAATAAAATTGGTTTGGAAACGTATAAAAAAGAACTCGTCAGGATCTCGGCTATTTTCGAAAATTTCTATACTGCAAAGTTTGCCAGATATTCAACCTCTAAATTAAGAGTTGATCCTCGCTAATAAGTAATCAAGGTAAATTGATCAGATGATGTAAACATTTGTCTACCATTTCAATATGTTAATAACTTTATGCCGATTATTTAATCATTGTTTCACAATAAAAATAATTTTATACGTTATCTTTAAATAGTATAATAACGAATCGCATTTATCACATAAAATTTATAATAGAAAAAAATGGGAAAATTTGTAGTGAAAACAAGAAAAGATGGTGAGTTTCAGTTTAATTTAAAAGCAGGAAATGGTCAGGTAATTCTGAGTAGTGAGGGCTATAAAACTAAGGCAAATTGCTTAAACGGCGTTGAATCGGTAAAAAGAAATGCGCAGGACGATGATAAATTTGACAGAAAGACTTCGACAAACGGTAAACATTACTTCAATCTGAAAGCGACCAATGGTCAAGTTATCGGAACAAGTGAAATGTACGAAAGTGCAAATGGAATGGAAAACGGAATTGAATCCGTAAAATCAAATACACCCAATGCTACCATAGAAGATCTCGATTAAAGTGTAAAACTTGATTTGCATAAGCAAATAATAAAAAGCCCGAAATTTACGCTCGGTTTTTTTTGGTTAATCGGCAGCTCTTTAAGTTTATTGAAAAATCAATACTTTAACATGCATTTAACGTTATCGTATAGTGTTGATTCAAATATAAAATGTAATTTCACATCAGTCAATCACTTTAGATTGCAAATTAAATACGAGAAATATCTCCACTTCAGAAATCACATGTCCCAGTCTGTTAAATTCGACAATGTTAATACATTGTTCTCCAAAGCGTTAAAGCAAAAAATCAATAATTATTTTAATAATTCGTTAAAGCAAAAGACTGGCAACCGAAGGATATTTCTGAAAGCCACTATTCTTTTGGCTACTTTTATCCTTTTATATATTCTCTTGGTCTTCGTTCCACTTCATTGGAGCATTGCTGTCGTGCTATGCCTTATTTTCGGAGCTAACTTAGCTGCTATCGGCTTCAATATCATGCACGATGCCGGACATAATTCGTTTTCGGATAACAAACGTCTGAATACGGTATTGTCCTACACACTCAATCTCTTGGGCGGCAATATCTATTTTTGGAAACTTAAACATAATATCGCCCACCATACGTATACCAATATTGATGGTGAGGACCACGATATTGAAATTAAATTTATGCGTATCCACCATGATCAGAAGCTGAAAAAACACCACCGCTATCAACGGTTTTACTTTCCGCTGTTATACGGTATCTCCTATTTGGCCTGGATTTTTTATCAGGATTATGAAAAATATTTCCGCGGCCGCTTGGGAAATCAAGCCGAGCGTTTTCATTTTCCGGTCAGGGAGCGTGTCATTTTTTGGCTCAGTAAGATCGTACATTTCTCGCTATTTGTGGTTCTTCCCATTATCTTTGTCGGTTGGCTTCCTACCCTCTTTGGTTTGTTAATTGCTGGCGTTGTCTGCGGAATGAGTCTGGCGACGATATTTCAACTGGCACACGTTGTTTCCGGAACTGAATTTAAAACAGTTGAGGGAGCACGTGTGGAAGAAGAATGGATGATTCATCAGATCCAGTCCACGGCCAATTTCGCTACAAGGAGTAAGGTATTAACCTGGCTGCTCGGCGGACTTAACTTTCAGGTAGAGCATCATCTGTTTCCCAAAATAAGCCATGTGCATTATCCTGCACTCAACCGTATCGTAAAACAAACTTGCAAGGAGTATAAATTGCAATACAACGAATTCAGGACTTTTTGGGCAGCGTTTAGGTCGCATATCGGGGTTATTCATGCCATGTCAAAATAAACTTAGTCGAATGATTCAATATTGTTCTGCAAAGTAAAATTAAAAACTCCTTCTTCATTCGTGATTTCTATTGGAAGAAGGAGCTTTAATGCGATATTAAGGGAGTAAATGAATTTATTCTGAAAATAAAACACAAAATATACTATATACCAATATTTTATACCTATACTTGTATCATAATCAGGTTCCGCCCTTGCTTTTCTGAATCGTCGAGTATCCCTTTCCGCTCAGTTTTTGCATTTCCAGAAGCTAATTTTGTTTTCAAAATAATAGTGAAGTACCTTTTTGAACTTGCATAAGACCAAGCCCATTAAATACAAAACATCATTTCTTGCAAACAAATGGATTATTTCTCGTTGTTGGGACAGAATCCTTTATACAACGTGTGTAAACAGAATAATTTAATACTAATATATAATACAATGCAAGAAGGAACAGTAAAATTCTTTAACCAGACAAAAGGTTTCGGTTTTATTACACCAGCTGATGGTGGTGAAGACATTTTCGTACATGTTACCGGTCTGATCAATGAAGTACGCGAAAATGATAGCGTAACATTTGATTTGGAAAATGGAAAAAAAGGCATTAACGCCACAAATGTACGTATCGCTTAATTAAGTAGAATAGTCAATCTGGGAGTTGCATGGCGCATCTTCTAACGACGTGTAGCAGATTTCTGCTACACGTTTTTTTGTCCATCGATTGCCTCCCATCTACGCCAGGTGCTTTAGGTTCAGGCGATTTATCTAAATGACTATCGGATTTCTAATTTTAGCGTATATTTTTTATTAAATTGGCCTTAGAAACTGATGAGCACGGACCAAGAAACATATCAAAGCTACAGGATTCCCGTTCCGGAGGAATTTGAAACGGTGTTTTCTCATTTTTACTTTGCAGCGAATACATCAGAAAACAATATTACAAAAACACTGCTACCATCATTTCAGACAATGATGGTGTTTAATTTCGGGACACCGGCCTTACTTATCTCCAAAGAAAAGGCAAAAATCAGCATTGGTAACTGCATTGTACTCGGCCCAGTTAAACAAACCTTTTCTTACACTTTACTCCCGGGGACACAGCTATTGATCGCCAATTTCAAAGCTGATGCTTTTTTTCGTTTTTTTGGTAGACCATACCCTTCCGGGGATCAGACCATGGATCCTGACGAGCTCTTGTTGGACAATTGCTTTCACTATTTATGGCAGCAGCTAAATGAAATCGACGATGTGGCAGAGAAAGTAAAGTGTATCTTAAATTTTTGTAAGCCTTATTTGAGGTCGCAGGATGATATTTCTGCTCTACTTTTCCATTTTCAATCCGGGCCACTGAATCCTGTTAAATCTGTTGCCGGGCAAACCGGACACAGTGAAAGAAATATTCAGCTCATCCATAAAAAACATTTTGGATTCAGCGCCAAGGAATTGAGTCGATATGAGCGTTTTATCAAAGCGATTGGATTCATCCAACAGCTAGCCTCTTCAACAGGAAAGGTAAACTGGTTTAAAATAATCGAGGAATGTGGCTATTATGACCAAAGCCAATTGATTCATGACTTCCAACATTTTATCAATACTTCACCCAAAAAATTTTTAAAATTTCAGCGTGATGTCTGCAGGGCATCTGATGGATAGGCCTTTTCGTTTTCTTACAATTTTCCCGATTGCATTCCTGATAAATTTGTTCCATTCAAACAATTAAAAATAAAAACAATGAAACATCTCATCATCTATGCGCACCCAATTGACAGCAGTTTAAATAATCACTTTAAGCAAATTGTTAAAGACACCTTGCTACAAAATGGACAGGAAGTCATCGTAAGAGATCTCTATCAATTAAATTTTAATCCGGTATTGTCCCTTGATGATATCAACGGCCAACGCCGGGGAATTGTGGATCAGGACGTAAAAAGAGAGCAGGACTATATTATATGGGCCGATTCCATTACTTTTATATACCCCATCTGGTGGACGGGTATGCCTGCCATTATGAAAGGATATATAGACCGTGTATTCAGTTATGGATTTGCCTACAGATATGATGCCGGTGTTCAAAAAGGCCTACTAACCGGAAAATCGGCATACATCATCAATTCTCAGGGTAAATCAATGATGGAATACCAAGAAACCGGAATGGACAAAGCCCTAAAATTGACCTCTGATAAAGGTATATATAGTTATTGTGGTCTTGAAATCAAGCAACACTTTTTCTTTGATCGGGCTGACCGCGCAGAAGATCATACTGTCGAAGCATGGGGATCACAGCTCAGACAGGTATATTTAGAAAATAAACTAGCTGTTTAAATAAAAAACTACTGTGCTGCCTAGCAATGGACAAAAAATCCGGGAAACAGTTTCGTTTCCCGGATTTTCCGGTCAATGGTTTCGATTTAAGCAGAGCCTTTAGGAAAAGAAGCTAATTTTCCCAATCTTTAAACTTGCATTGCTATACATCCTTTCGATTTTCTGAATTCCGTCAGGCTCACTACGTGTGTCTTTTTAAAGAATTTATTCAGATGGCTCTCATCTGAAAAACCAAATTCGGACACAATTTCATTGATCCGCATATCACTAAAAAGAAGCCTATGCTCGATCAATCGCATTTTATAATTTAATATATAATGCTGGATAGTTTCACCACATTGCTTTTTAAAGTAGCTGCCAAGATAACTTTCAGAGAAGCCGAATTTATGAGCGATTGAAGATACTTTTAACAATGACGGATCATGGATATTTCCCTGGATATAATTAATAATGTCTAACACCCGTTTATCTGTATTGGATGCCACATGTGCTACTCTCATCTTTGAAATATTCCTTGCCGCAATAACAATCAATGCATTCACATAATGTAAGGTCAGCTCCTCCTGAAAGAGGTCCGGATGATTGATGCCATGGAGAAGCGAGGAAACAATCGAATCAACCAGAATAACATCAGGTTTATTCTGTAAAATGCACCCGGACAAATAGGAAGCCCCATATAATAGACATTCCATCGAATTTATGCTATTCCACTTGTAGTCTTTTACATACCGTTCGCTGAACTTAACGAGCAAAAATTCTGTATGTTCGATTACTTCCAAATTATGCTGATCATTTGGTGTAAGGAGTATGAGACTGCCCTTGCTATATGAAGCGGTATTATTGTTAATTTTAAGAAATCCTCCTCCACAAATGACATATATGATTTGAAAAAAGGAAAACTGGTTATCTTTTAAAGGACAGTTTACCACCTGATGGTATTCCACTTTGACCGTTTGATCGATATTCTCTCTCCTCATAACGCAAAAATACCTATTTATCATTAATAAATACTGATTTTTCAAAATATTTCTGTTCAAATTTGCTACATCAAAACTTTAGATAGCAATGAAAAAATCAATCTACGTCCTGGCACTTGGTGCATTTGGCATAATTACAACTGAATTTGGAATAGTTGGAATCCTTCCGACAATTAGCCACGAATTCGGCATATCATTAGATACTGCCGGATGGTTACTCAGTGCTTTTGCGATAACGGTGGCAGTTTCGTCACCTTTTATCACTTCCTTCACGACCAAAATAAATCGGAAACTTCTCCTATGTCTGGTTATGAGCATATTTGTCCTCTCAAACTTAATCTCTGCATTTTCTTCAAATTTCACTATGTTGATGGTGGCTCGCATCCTGCCAGCAATATTACATCCGCTATTTTGGAATATCTCTATCGCTATTGCCTTTAAAAATAGTGGGGCAAAGGGTGTTTCTACGGTCATGTTGGGTCTCAGCTTAGCCACTGTACTTGGAATCCCATTAACTACCTACGCGGTAGATCTATTTAATAATTGGCAGGCTTCATTTTTCCTTAGTAGCGCGATCAGTCTAATTGCTTGTATAGGTCTGTTGGTATTTATACCTTCTATTCCTGCGGACAATACAAAATCCACACAAAATCAGATCGCGGTACTGAAAAGTCCTCTTCTGTGGCTCAACCTGATTTCAACCATTTGTACACTAGCGGCGATGTTTTCCAGTTACACCTATCTTACCGCCTATCTGGAAGAAATTACTAAGATGGATGGCGCACAGATCAGTGTTATGTTACTGCTCTTTGGTGGCATGGGAACGCTAGGAAATTGGCTGATGGGCCTGGCGTTGAACAGAAACGTGCTATTAACAGCAAGATTCTTTTTGGCTTCTTTAATCGCAGTACAGGTGCTCGCTTACTACTTAGGCGGAATATTTGCACCAATGGTCATTATAGTCTCCATCTGGGGAATGATTCATACGGGTGGATTTCTGGTTTCAAATATTCGGACAACTCAGTCGATTCCCCATCACGCCCTTGAATTTGTGAATAGCTTACTTACTTCATCCTTCAATATCGGAATTTCCCTAGGTGCTTTTCTTGGAGGGATAATAAGCGTCTACTATGGTGTACATTATGTTTTATGGGTAAGTATCTTGCTATTAGCGATTACATTTGCGATGAGTTTTGTCACTTTCCCAAAAATGCAAACGCAGGATGAGGAAAGTATAGCGACAAAGCTTGCTCCATCGGTATGTAAACAGGCTTAGGAAATCAGCTCGCATAATAAGCTTAAATAAAAGTATCCCTTTTGTTGGGAAGGGGTATTTTTATTTAAGTACCACTAGCTTCTTGATTTATCACTTTAAAGTTATTCTGTGCAACCGGCAAAAGGTAATTTTAAGCGGCTCCGGTAGCAGTCAAAAATACCAGCACGCCAGCTAAGCCGCAGCCTAAGGCAATGCCAAAGAAAACAGTGGCACCTGCTGCTAAAACGACAGCAAAAAGCATAGCAACCAAAGTTGCTCAGAAAAACAGCCGCAGTACGGACTTATAGAAAAAGATATACCTTGCTAAGGCACAATTCTAAAAATCGGATACAGTAAATGTGATTTTTCATAATAATTCGAATGCTTATATATCCAATCCAATTGGGATTTTCCGTCAGCCGAAAATTTTGGATTACCTGCTTTTTCATTATCAAAGGCAGATTTTAAACCCTTATTTTCTTTTAAAAGTTTGGCTGCCGTATCTTCAAAAACATAGGCAGAATAATATTCTTTCTGCCCAAGAATCGCATCAAAGAAATTCCAGTTGAAATAGGAATCTATCGCTTCGGGTTCCAGCGTCTCCATAAGATACTTTACGCCATCCTGATCCAGCGGAACCAAAAAGTCTCCGGCCCTGAACCTCACTTCCTTCATTTCCCTGAGCACATCGGTATCATAATGAAGATAATGTCCCTCATAAGGAGCAGAAGTTGTCTTGAAATCGTTGATCCGGTATTGTTCCACAATTATGGTCGAATCTTGTTGAATTGGATTCATTCTGATGTGATTGAGCTTTAACAAGTCAATCACTTTCCATTCGGATTGTGGGATTACATAATACTTCGGAATAGTGACTTCCTTGGTTGGACTGTAAGTATTGTACAGCTTAACCCGTTTTGAGAATTTGGAATTTCGGTCATACCACAATCTTTTTTCGGAGGAAACATCACTTGGCTTATATTTTGCCTCAAATCCTTTAAAGTCTATATTTTCATATTTCGTTGTATCAAGTTTCCACGCAATGGAATATTTGCTTCCAATACGATACTGTTTTAAATTGTCGGCTCTTTTCTGTTGAATAATCTTATGATTTCGCTCCATAAAATCAAGCGTATTTAGCATATAATGATACGTTGCCTTTACACGATCTTTATAGGGCTTCAACATATGTGTTTCGACCACTGTTCCAATGACATTGAAAAGACTCGTATAACCTGTTGCATATCTTGGTGAATCCATGAAAACAGGAAAACCAAGATCTGGAACATCATTGTGAATATTGACATAGGGGACTGAAATAAATCCATTTTTTTCAAGATCCGTCAACAGTACTTTTTGCATTTCGTTATTAGAATAGTTTCCCAAAATTTTCCCCAAACGTTCCTTATTGGTCGAGATATAAGTAAACGTATATTGATAATCTGCGCCATTGCTGACATGGTTGTCAATAAAAACATCTGGTTTTATCCATTGAAAAATCTGCTGAAAACTCCGCGAATTTTTTGTATCTGTTTTGATAAAATCCCTATTGAGATCATAATTCCTTGCGTTTCCACGAAAGCCATATTCTTCGGGTCCATTTTGATTCGCTCTGGAAAACCCGTTACGATTTAACATTCCGCTGACGTTATAGCTCGCTATCGCAGCTATAATAACATGCTTAGGTGTTTTTATCCTGCCCGTTGCCAGATCTCTCATAAGCATCATGGTTGCATCAATTCCATCGGGCTCTCCGGGGTGAATGCCATTATTAATAAACAGTACCGATTTATTTTCTCTTGCCTCCTCCCGGCTTTGTTGTGATGGATTGAAAATGACAACATCGATCGGGGCCCCGTTGTCATCTTCTCCCTTTGTTTCATAACTGATTGCGGGAAACTGATTCGCCAATCCCTGATAAAATTTGCGCATTTCCTCAAAAGTCGTCGACTGATTACCATTACCTTTCTCGTAAGGTGAGAGATTTTGAGAATAGCCCACATTTGAAATCAATAAAAAGAATAGAACTGGAAGTCTTTTCATAAGATCAATTTAGTGTCCTAATTTAAAAAAAACTTATTAAAGTCGGTTTCTTTTGATCAATACCTGTACCAAAACTCTATATGATGCACTTCCCAATGGGGATATCCACATTTCTACCCTCGAGAATTTTATTGGAACTTTCAAGGGTAGATGAAACAGGGCTCATTTGCCAAGAACTGTTCGCTTATAAGGTTTTAACAAGAGAAAGATCTACACCTAGCCCCTTGAGCGAAGCAAATGTGAGCTTGTCCATCATTGCCCCGTCGAAGCGAATTGTTTGGAGTGTTTTGTAATACCTGTTCGTCAAGGTAGAAGTGGACCGAAATGAGACATTTCTAAATGTCGCTCCCTGAAAAGATGCACCTGTCAGCGCGACACGATCAAACATGACATCAATAAAGATCTGTCCATCGAGGTTGATGCCGCTCATGTCACAGGATTTAAATGTCGCACCTTTAAACGAACAGTTTTCAAATACTGTTTTTCTGAGATCAGTAGATGTGATCTTAACATTGATCAAGGAAGACTCCGTAAAATTTGCTTTGTTAAGCTCGGAGGCATAGAACTCCGTGTCCGTAAGGATAGTCTTGTTAAAGCTGGTGCCAGTGAGATTGTTTACAGAAAATTTGCAGCCTCTCAAATCGGTTTCCTTGAAATTGGCTCCGGATAGATCACTTCCTTTAAACGAGCTACCGTTGAGATCAGCGTTCGAAAAATCAGCATTCCGCAGATCACTTCCCAGAAATTTGCGTTTGGGGGCATAGACACCCACAAAATCAGTTCCTGCTAAAGCACTGCCGCTGAAATCAGTCAGTAGTGTTCGTTCCGGCTCCGTGCTAGGATCCACGTCGCGGCTCTTTCCGGCTAATATACCATCAGCATTGTAATCCGTAAGTTTAGGAAGCTCCCTGCCCCGTTCCACCAGAGTGCTGTCAGAAAAATAGTCCAATCCCACGGCAAAAATATCGGCCAGTTGATGGATTGTCATAAAATCAGGGATGGATTCTCCACGCTCCCATTTTCCGACGGCCTGTGGACTAATAAACAAAAGCCCTGCGAGTTGAGCCTGAGACATATTTTGTGATTTTCGCGCATTGGCAATTCTATTGCCTAATATCTTTACGTCCATAATTGTAATTCCGTTGATGTTTGACTCTGCAAAGATACACGGAGCCATGGTCGAATAGAATAAAATAACGACTACTTCTAGTTGTTATTGCACTACTTATAGTTGCAATTATCATCCTATAGTTGCAAAGCAGCATATATTGCATCGGTCAAAGACAAATCGTTGCTACTTGTTGACTTTCTCATCGACAAGCGCAAATTCTTCCCACAACTTGTTGATTGCTGTTGTTGGCAACCTTTTTTTGTTTGATGAAATGAGAATACGATACCGAAATGTAACTGAATTGCCCTTTTCCAGTCTAAAATTCAAGACTTCATTCCCATTACTAAAAACTTTTTGTCCAAGTGGGTTGGCAGCAAATAAGCCGTAGCCCCGTGCGTGCCAATAAGTTGGATAGCCGACATTATCCGGATGGTCCATAATCACTATACCAATGGTATCTTTTCCCTTTTGTCCATAAAGCATACACCATTTCCCCTGGGTGCCCCAAGCATCGTCCCCTGTCTTATTCTCACTGGTCAGGTATTGGCCTGTAACATTATGCTCAGAATTGCGCTTAACTGTTGTTGCGGAACCGTGGATATCTGTAAACTGCCGTTCTTCTTTGGACGGCAGTTCCAGTTCGTGTGCGACACGCAGACCTAATAGCCCATCCTTGACATCGGCAAAAGAAACCGCCTCCATAGCAGTAAATGTTGTTGTCCGGTCGATGATTCTAATATTCGTTGTTGCCGTAAAAGTGAACGCGGTATGTTCTTTCAACAGCACATGTTTTTTGATGTCGCACCAGTCTGCCGTGTATTTTATGACACCGGCTCTACCACTTTTAGTTTCGGAGATAGCCGTTGTTTTGATCCAGCCATATTTGTTTTTCTTAACCTCCGGTATGGCAGATGAGTTATTCCAAAAATCAAGGCCATTGACACTTTCATAGTTCATCCACAAGCCGATATGGTGTGGGTGATCTGTGGGGTCCCCCGCACGTGGAGCCAGTGGAAACCCTCGGGTAATAACTTCGCCATTGGCGGCAAAAATCGGATACAATATCGGTTTTTCCAAATTATCCGGATAGATAAATGCGGTAAAAGGGCTATCATTTGCCGTAACAATAATTTCCTTACGCGCGCTGTCTTGCCGAACAGTTATAAATTGTTTTTTTTGGGCGGACACCAGGGGTATAATGACCGCTAGCGATAGAGTAAGTAAGAGTAGTTTTTTCATTTGTCGGATTGATCTGAATTAAACCTCGTTAATATTTGAATGCTTTCCCCCCTGCAATCACTTCTTGTTGCTTGTCATCGAAAATAATTTTTTCTCCTGTCCTGTACGCTGCATTTGCCATAATAACCGCAATTGAATGGTTATACCCCGCTTCAATTGGCGCATTGGGTTCTTGACGGTTACGGACACATTCCAACCAATTGCGTATATGTGCCATTGTGACAACATCCCCGCCGGTATTCGCCGCCGTACCGACACGGATATTATTCAAGGCGATATCCGGCAACAAATTTGCCTTCATTCCCATTGCACTAGCGTAGGCTTCAGTTAGACCGCCGGTAGCCGATATTTTATTGGTATCCAAATTGAGCGTCCCACCGTTGCTGTAATAAATTTCCTTCACCTCCTCTCCGTTCAGGACGCCTGAATTTGTCTGCCTGGATTTAAACAATACCTGAAACCCTTTAGTCAGATCGTTTAATGGACCGTAATCAAATACAGCAGTAAAGGTATCCGCATTTCCCCTACCATCTTTCCAAAGGTAATTTCCTCCATTTACCGCTACGCTACGAGGGTGCGGAAGACCTGTAAACCAATGCACTGTATCAATCTGATGGCATAGCCATTGTCCGGGAATGCCAGATGAATAGGGCCAGAATAATCGATATTCCAGATAATGTCTGGCATTGAAAGGTTCTTTCGGGCGATTAAGCAAAAATCGCTTCCAGTCGGTATCTTCTTCTCTTAGTTTGCCCACTAGATCAGGTCTACGCCATCGTCCCGGCTGATTGACGTTCCAGGTGAGTTCTACCATGACGATATCTCCAAATTTTCCGCTTTTAATAAAATCATTTGCCGCAAAGTAATTCAAACCGCTCCGACGTTGTGAACCGATTTGCACAATCTGTTTACTATCTTTCACCGCCTTTAATACCGCACGGGCATCTTCCATTGTTTCGGCCAGTGGTTTTTCGACATAAGCATCTTTACCGGCCTGTACCGCTTCTATCGCATGTAGCGCATGCTGAAAATCAGAGGTCGAAATAAATACCGCGTCGACATCCTTAATGTCGTACAAGGCCTCATTATTCAGGCAAGGTTTAATGGCATGCCCCAGCTTTTGTTTCCAGAAATCCACGCCTTCCTCCCGACGCAGCTTCCAGATATCGCTTACAGCAATAATATCAAAATTCAGCTCTTTATAGGCTGCAAGAAATGAGGGAGCGTGTGCTCCTTTATGTCGATCTGAAAATCCAACCACCCCAATATTGATGCGGTCATTTGCGCCAATAATCCGTCGATAACTTGAAGTACTGAATGCATGTGTTCCTGTATACACACCTGCAGTCAACAGCCCAGCTTTCTTTATAAAATCTCTACGTGAATTAATCATATTTTAAGTTTATCTAAGTTTAGTTACTTAGTAAAAGAATATTTTTGATATTTTGTTTTCTTTTGACTACTTATTATCGGTTCGGCAGTGAACAAAAAGCATTTTTTGCGGCTAAAGATCTTCATTAATATTGCCTCCTTACTTCTGGGAAATATTTGCCTACAAAGCAAGTTAACAACTTCCCGATGACTACGACATGTGCATTTTTTTTATTTCTGCTTTCTAACCAGGGATATTTTACCCAAAAATATATTCCGCAAACCGATTATTTTATGTTAATATAATTTTAGTATTTAACAATATCTGTTTATATTTAACTTGCAATCGCGACAGCAATTAATTAAATGCCAAATGAAAAAAATAATTCAAGAAGAGGAACTAATCACGGTTGGAAGGATGCAAAAAGATCCTTTTATTATGGCCATGGAAGAAAAAACAGCTTGGAAAAAAGAGCTAAAACAGAAAATCCGTAGTTACGTCTTTGCCCGACAGCAACCTTTGATTTACCGGAAAAATGGACAGATGGTCGCTGAATATCAAGATGGAACAATTCAAAGCATCTAAATATGGCAACAATATATATCATAGCCGGCCCACCTAACATCGGTAAAAGTACTTTCGGACCAGACTTTGTTCCTGAGGGTATAAAAATACTTGATCCCGATCTTATCGTGCAGCGTTATCGCGAGCTCGGCATCAGGAGTGGGTACAAACGATTTGAAAAAATGTTACAGCATGAACTTTCCGCCAACCGGGACTTTGCGATAGAAGTCAATTTAGGATTGAGAAAACATTTCGACATGTTGAGAATGGTCAAAGCTTTTCATTCCGATAATAGAATAGAAATATTATTCTTCTACACGGATCATATCGATATTTGTCTGGCCCGGGCACAGGGTCGAAAAGATCACCAAACCCATCGTAGTATGGAAACTATTGAAGATTTATACGTTCGGGCCCTGCCACTGCTCAAACGAAATCTGGATATTTTTGATACGCTAAAGGGTGTGGACGTAAGAGAAAACTCCATAGAGCCTGAAATCATTTTTCATTATCAACAGTCCTCAGCCACTATCGAGGTCTCTAAAGAACGACCGCGATGGGCAGGTTAATAAAATTAAAAAAATATTTGTACAGCAACTGAATATTATTCTATCTTTGCAATCATCAGATGATATGACTATATGAAAACTGAACACATTGTAAGAAGATCTTTGGCTGAGGAAGTTGCTGCTGCGATTGAAGAAAAAATTAAACTGGGCAATTTCCCGATTGATTCGAAACTCCCCACTGAGCCGGAATTAATGAAACAGTTTGCGGTAGGAAGATCAACAATTCGCGAGGCCGTTAAATATTTAAGTCAATCCGGTTATCTGCATGTACAACAGGGGCTAGGAACTTTTATCAAGAGTGTGACTGGACATCACGCACTTGACGCAAAAATTGAAAAGGGTAATTTTAACGATATTTTTGAGGTAAGACATGTCCTGGAATTGAAAATTATTGAAAAAGCAGCAGTAAATCGAACAGAAAACGGACTGAAAGATATGGGGCTCGCACTTAAAAACAGAACAAAATATGCTACAGAAGGAAATCTTATTGCTTGTGTGGAAGCAGATATCGCTTTTCATAGCGCTATTGCTGAATCTTGCGGCAATAATATTCTGACAGCCTTATATAATACCTTATCGGTTCACGTTAATAAATTTTTCATGGAAATTTATAAGGATACCACACCATTTCTCGCCTCACAAAAGCAGCATGAGGATTTAATGCAAGCAATTAAAGATAAAAATATCCAGCAGGCTGTTGTAGTAGCGAATCAAATTATCCAACATAAATAATTTTATTAACCTTTTATCCTTTATGATCCCGACAATCAAATAACAATAAATCACGAAAGAAAACATCAGATGACCTGATGTATTAATTTATGAAAACAGAATCTTTAAAAGCGGATGGTTCTTGGAATAGTTCCCAGACAGTCTACCCTATCTTGTTTGCAATTAGCATTTCCCATTTGTTGAATGATCTTATTCAATCGGTTATTCCGGCTGTTTATCCCTTACTAAAGTCTAATTATGCGCTTAGTTTTACCCAAATTGGTATTATTACCTTAGTGTTTCAGCTTACAGCTTCCATTCTGCAGCCTTTTGTCGGACTTTATACCGACAAAAACCCCACGCCAAGATCACTAGCTATTGGAATGTTGTTTTCCCTGGCCGGTTTACTTTGTATTGCCTTCGCCTCCAGTTTTATTTATATCCTGCTTTCAGTGAGCCTGATCGGGATGGGCTCCTCAATTTTTCATCCCGAGGCCTCCCGTGTTGCCCATTTGGCTTCCGGCGGCAAAAAGGGATTGGCGCAGTCAATCTTTCAGGTGGGCGGCAATGCCGGTGGTGCGATCGGGCCGCTTCTTGCCGCCCTGATTGTTATCCCCTTTGGTCAACAATATATCGGTGTTTTTGGTGTATTGGCAGTTTTAGCTATCTTAATCCTTACCTATGTGGGAAATTGGTATCAATTGCACCTTAGACCGAAATCTACTGTGGCGACACATGGCAATGCACAGATAAAGTCGAACTTTTCCAAATCCAAAATTATCTTTGCGCTGATTATCTTGCTGATTCTCATATTTTCAAAGTATTTCTACATGGCCTCCATGACCAGCTACTTTACATTTTATCTGATCGATAAGTTTGGTATTAGTGTACAAGAATCTCAAATTTATCTTTTTGTTTTTCTGGCATCGGTTGCGGTCGGAACAATACTCGGCGGCCCCCTGGGCGATCGTTATGGGCGCAAACTGATTATTTGGATTTCAATACTTGGTGCCGCACCTTTTACGTTGCTTTTACCACATGTAGGGCTGACCTTGACCTTGCTACTGTCTGTTATGATCGGACTGATTATATCTTCTGCTTTTTCCGCTATCCTGGTATACGCAACGGAATTGATCCCGGGCAAAGTAGGTATGATCGCAGGGCTCTTCTTTGGACTTGCCTTTGGAATGGGTGGAGTAGGCTCCGCCCTTCTGGGATGGCTGGCCGATAAGACCTCCATTGAACATGTGTTCAATATCTGTGCTTACCTTCCCTTAATCGGTGTTGCAACAGGGTTATTACCCAACATTGAACGTCAGAAAAAGGCGCAATAAAAAAAGCAGCTCTCCGGGACTTTTGGAGAGCTACTTTTCATGATCTTTAGTATCCGGGATTCTGGATGAGTTTTGTATTTCTATTTATTTCGTCGCGATGTAGCGATGTAAAATACATCTTATCGTTCCAGCTTCTATTTTCAATTCCGGGATCAATATTGCTAACAACGTAATTGTAGGTATAATTGCTTGGATCGTATTTATACAGTGTTACTTTTTTGTTGTCTTTCAGTGTGCCGGTGATATTGATGATATTGGCTTTACGCCCAATCGTTTCGGCAGCTATCATCCAGCGTCTTGCATCAAAAAAACGATGTTCTTCATAAGCCAGCTCTATCCTGCGTTCATTGCGATAGCGATTTTTAAGCGCGGCTCCTGTTTCTTCAATTGCAGGCATTCCTGCTCTGAACCGAATTTTATTTAACCAGGCTTTTGCTTCCGCCTCTTCCCCCAATTCAATACAAGCCTCCACGTAGTTTAGTACAGCTTCAGTATAACGTAACATGGGCCAAGGGACACGCTGCCTTGTATTCTGATCTTCCTGAGCAGGATCGGGATCAACAAACTTACGCATATAATATCCTGTTCTTGAGCCATTCCAATCCTCAACGGGGCTTTTTCTGGTATCTAAACCAAAATGGGTGACTTTAGCCCCTTCCGCATTGATAATTTCATATTGACCGGTTTGGATCTGGTTAACGGGATCTCTTTTTGTCACATCTGCTGGCCTTGGCTTCCAGTCAGCACCGTCATATAAAATTGTGGCTTTCAGTCTCGGATCACGATTTTGATAAGGAGCCGCCGCCATGGCAGCGTTTGACCAGTCAAACTTTTTACCGTCATTCGTCTCGTAATCATCTACGAGCAATTGTATTGGCGTATTACCCGCCCAGTTATGATATCCGTTGGGTCCGTTGTCACGTCCTACCCAGCCGCCGCGTTCGTCTTTTTCGTCAACAAAATAACGGCCTAAGATCATGTCCCTTGCAGCTACGGCATCTGCCATTTTACTTCCACCGCCGAGGGATAGGGCCATATAGTTTGCTGTACCTTCTTCGGCAGAAACTGCGGACGTCAAATCCAGTTTATAGGCAAAATCGGCCCGGTTCAAAACAGCTTTTGCCGCTTCCTTTGCTTTTGTCCAACGTTCGGTCTGGCTGCCACTGGTATACATCAAATATTCTGGTTTTGTGTAAGCTTTTAAGAGCGCAGATTTGGCCCCCGCCTTATTGGCGTCGTGGAGGTCACTCGCTGCATATAATAGCACACGCGATTTTAATGCTAGGGCAGCGGTTTCACTCGCGCGTCCTTTAGCAGCCTTTGAATCTTTTAAAAGAAGGCTTGCGCTGTCCAGATCATTGACGATGGCATCAACACACTCGGCATAGCTATTTCTCGGCACCATATAATCTTTATCATTCAAGGTATAGATCTTATTATCTATCGGTATACCGCCATAGAAACGTAGGAGCTGCTGATAGTAGTATCCGCGTAGGAAATATGCTTCTCCCAGTAATTTATTTGCCTTTTCCTGATCAAACTTGGCCTGTTTCAAATTTGAGATTGCAATATTCGTGGCGCGAATACGCACATACATTCGTCCATATTCATAGGTATCCATGATACGCCCCTGATCTGCTGGATTGGATCGTGACTCGGTTACGGTATTAATGCCGCGATTGGGATGCGTGAACAAAGCCTCATCTGTCATGGATGCCATTTCTTCTTCATAGAAACCGCCAACACCAAAGCCATTGTAGATATCGACGACGAAGGCCTCAGACAGTCCTGCGTCGGACCATACCAATTCATTGGGAACCTCACTCAGCGGCTTTGTATTCACAAAATCGTCATTACAGGCTTGGAAACCAGTCGATAACACAAGCAAGAGCAGAGATATATTTGCAATTTTTTTCATTTTATTATCTGATTTATATTTCTGAGAATAAGTTTTCATAGGCCTTTCGTTATTTTGGTAACTCGCATATACAGCAAGATTACACTGTAGCCCCTTTTTTATCTTCATCTTCTTTAGCATTTAAAAGGATAGTAACACGCCTGCATTAATTAACCTAGCCTGCGGATAATACTGTCCTAATGCATTTACCGCTTCTGGATCATACATCTTGATCTTGCTCCAGGTGATTAAATTCATACCATTTGCATAGACACGCAATGATCCGATACCGATTTTATCGCAGATCGTCGAGGGTAGGTTGTAACCTAATTCCACATTTTTTAGACGTAGATAATCCGTACTCCGCATCCAATAGGTATTGTTATACGAGTAATATTGGTTACTGCGATCCGTTAGTCGTGGATATACGCTACTCGGATTAGTTATGCTCCAACGCTTATCGTAGAATTCCTCAAGAAAATTACCGATAGAGCCCGATTCATCTGTACCGACGCGGATTTCTCCACCCGTTGCTCCCTGGAATAAAACGGACAAATCAAAATCTTTATAGCTCAAGCTGAAATTGAATCCGCCCTGAAATGTTGGGTCACTATTTTTGTCTCTTCTGACTTTATCATCTGGCGTAATTTTTCCGTCACCATTAACATCCTTATATCTCATGTCTCCGGGGCGCAAATCACCATTTTTTCGTTTTTCGGCCCCAACAATAGCACTATAGTCTAATTTATCATTGTTGATATCATTTACATCGCTAAATACGCCATCATAGATATAGTAGATATCTGTTTTGATCGGTTTGCCCGTGCTTTGTTGCCATGCCGGAGCACCTGGCGCCTCATCCCAGAATATAATTTTGTTCTTCGCATAACCGCCGTTAACACCAACCGTATACCCGAGTTCCCCGGCCTTACCTTTATAACCCAGATTAAATTCCCAGCCCTTGTTATCCACTTTACCAATATTTTCTGCCGGGAGAGTCATACCAGTACTCTGTGGAACAGAAGCATTTTTCCTCCATAAAATGGAGTTCCTGCGGTTTTTGAAGAGATCAAACTCCAGATTTAATTTGCCCTGTAAGAATTGAAAATCGAAACCTAAGTTATAATTATTGGCAACCTCCCAAGTGACCATTTCATTTGGCACACGGCTTTCAAAGAGTGTTTTAGCCAGTTTATCGTCCACAATATAGGTTCCGAATGAATAGGTTGAAAAATATTGATACTCCTGTAATTTATCTTCCCAATAAATATTGTCGTTCCCCATTTGACCATAAGATGCACGAATTTTGAAGTAATTGATGACAGGAATGTTTTCTTTCCAGAAGTTCTCTTCAGATACGACCCAGCCGGCCATTGCTCCAGGGAAAAATCCGAAGCGTTCACTCTCCGGGAACATATAAGAGCCATCATAGCGCCAAAGAAACTCGGCAATATATTTGCTTTTGTAATTATATCCAAAACGACCAAAATAATTCAGGCGCGCGCGCTTCCATGCTGTCCCATCGTTATTTTTCTCTTGCTCTCCCCCCGCAAAAAGGTAATCGATACTGTTCGATAAAAAGTAACGTCTATAGGCGCTAAACTTATCGTTGTCAATAGTTTCCCGGTTTACACCTGCGATCGCATTCACTTGATGATCTCCAAATTTTCGGTCAAAACTTAAAATACCGCCTAACAGGATATTGAGTTGATCTTCGTTGCTTTGGTTTAGGTTCGGGTCCGCAGGACCACGTCGACCGGCCTGTAACAAAGGTGTTTTACCGTCGGCTTCATAGCCTCCCGGCCAGGAATATAAAGTCCAGGGTGTCCCCCATGTTTTTTGATTTTTCACATATTTGTCCACGGAGGCATTTAAGGTTAGCTTAAGGCCGTCGACCCAGGGATTTGTAATATCTACCTGTCCATTTGTCTGGAAGTAATAGCGCTTGTCGTGATCGTACCCAGTGGCATTTGTCGTAATAACGACAGGGTTTTCGCCGTTCTCGATATCAGGTCCGGGTTTACCGTTTGGCCAAATTGCAGGTTGCGTCGGATTTCCGCGCATCAGCATCCGAAAGATCGTACCTGCACTTTTAGTTGGATAATTACGGTTTTCCTGCCTACCTAATACGCCGAATTGGGTTTTGATATACTGACTTATATTGGCGTCCAAGTTGATCCGTAAATCATACTGTTTGTAACCGGTTGCAGAATTTTTGTAATAAGCATCTTGATTTTGGTACCCCAATGACAAAAGGTATTTTACATCCTCAGTACCGCCATTGACCTGGAGATTATGACGTTGCTGGGGAGACCAATCTTTCAATGTGGATTTATACCAGTCTGTATTCGGATGCCCCCAAGGATCTGAACCATCTTTAAATTTTTTAATATCATCCGGTTTGAAAGGTGCTCCCAGAACAGTTCCATCCTTTTTTGTGTAGGATCCTGTCTCATTTAGGGCATTCAATCCAGCTGACCACTCATCTACTGGAAGGTTGTAGATCTCAAGTTCGTTACGGATTTCAGCAAATTGTGTCGCATCCGTCAATTTAGGAATCACCGTTGGTTGGGAATACCCTTGGTTAAAGGTATAAGAAAACTGCGGTTTACCAGTTTTTCCCCGACGTGTGGTCACAAGAATAACACCATTGGCTGCTCTTGCACCATAAATCGCCGCTGAAGCATCTTTTAGGACAGAGATATTCTCGATATCCCTGGGGTTAAGTCGCTCAATCCCACCTTCACGGGCCGGTACGCCATCAATAACTATGAGCGGACTACTATTCCCCAAGGTGTTTGTACCACGGATCTTGATCGTGGACCCATCGTTTCCGGGCTCAGCACTACCATTGGTAGCAATAACCCCCGGTATTCTTCCGGTCATTGCATTGGAAATGTTCAGTGCCGGTGATTGAGCGAGATCACTCCCTTTCACGGTAGCCACAGCTCCCGTTACTGTTTCTTTCCGTTGTTTGCCGTAACCGACCACAACGACTTCATCGAGACTTGACTGGGAGTTTAGAAGTGTTACATCTATGGCTCTTCGTCCATTGACCACTTCGTCCATCGCCTGTTTACCGACCATTCTAAAATTGACCGTGCCATTGGCTGGAACTTTGTCCAATTTGTAACGACCTTCATTGTCCGTCTTGGTGACTAAATTAGTTCCATTGACTGACACGGTAACACCTGAAATTGGCGATCCTCCTTCATCCCGTACGACCCCAGTAACACTTAATTCCTGTTGAAAGAGATTTCCATAATGCGCAAAGCTCGCGGCGTCTACAGAGTGAGGACTTAGTGCTACTAAAGAGCACAACGAGCCAGTCCAAAACGCTCTCTTCCATTGATTTGAGAAATAATGGCAATTAATCATAAAAACTGTTTAATGGTTTAAATTGTATGTTTATTAGTTATTTATTTGCTTTTACAAGACACTCGGTTTAGAATCTTATCAAAGGCGGTTTATAATTGAATTTTTAATGATATGAAAATACAAAAATAAATAAACAAAGCAAGTGTTATTTTCACACAATTAACAAGAATAAGTGTAAATAATTGTTTAATAGATAATTACTCTAAAAAAGCACCTTAAACTCTCGCTTTTTTATTCTTTCAATGTTACAATGCCAAGGCAGTCCCAAACATAAGAAACGCGCTAATAAATTATATCCGGAAGTATTTAACAAAATATCGTCCTAATACATGAAATGACAATATTTTACTCAAAATAGAACTGTTATATTCTGAAAATACCAAGCCATTTATTTTAATTATTATGATGACATAATTATATGGAAATACGTGATTTTACGATAAAGGTTTTTTTATTTCATAATTTTAATAGCAATAGTAGCAATAATATAGAAATATAGGTTTCCAAAACAAAACATCATAACAATGAATATTCAAATCAGACAAGAAAGCAAAGTCGATTATCAGTCAGTTTTTGAGCTTATTCGGAAAGCGTTTGAACATGAAGAATATAGTGACCATCAAGAGCAATTTCTCGTCGAAAGATTACGTCTGTCGAGCGGATTCATTCCGGAGCTTGCCTTAGTGGCAGAAATTCATGGTAAAATCGTTGGCTATATCTTACTGACAAAAATCAAAATTTGCAATGAAGCAAAAAAACGAGAGTATCCTTCTCTTGCTTTGGCGCCGATTGCGGTGTTGCCGGAGTTTAAAGGAAGGGGAATTGGGGGTAGATTAATCGCTGAAGCGCATCGAATCGCTACAGAACTTGATTTTGGATCCATTATTCTATTGGGCCATGCCAGTTATTATCCAAAGTTTGGCTATGTGAGAATGGCCAAATATGGTATTAAAATGCCATTTGAGGTTCCAAATGAACATTGTATGGTCATAGAACTCCGCCAACAGGCATTAGCCGGAGTACAAGGAACAGTCGTGTATCCAAAAGAATTCGGAATAGCCTAAAAAATGGCCGACAGAATGTGTTCGCAATAGTCGACCATTTTATTTTAATATTTAATTGGATAATCTTGCATAAATTCAAATTGATACCCATCTTTTTTAAGTGCATCTATCAAGGCCGACAACTCCTGCTGTCCCTTTTTTGTCTGGAACATATCATCATGCATTAAAAACACCACATTATTAGGAACCATCGAACTCTTATTGTTCATAAAGTTATGGATATGGGATAATGTCGCTTCCTGAGGTTGAACAGGAACTCCCGTAATACTGTTCAAACGCCATTCTACATCCCAACCAAAAATACGATAACCATTTTTGTGAAGCATATCAGCCGTTGTAGAGCCATTTTTCAGATCTATCTTTCGGACATCATCGTACATCCAAATATTTCTGCCCGGGAGTCTAACAATTTTATGCTTAAGGTTAAGATCGTTTTCATTTTTTTCAAAATCAGCAAATGCCTTTTCCGCATTGTTATAAAATCTTGAATATTGATTATTGGCATGTGTATAGCTGTGGTTATAGCAAGCAATCAAGGGATTATTTTCGTATTTTTCAAGATCCCGCTTTCTACCTTTGCTCATATTGGCATGTTTGCCAATTAAAAATACGCTTACTTTTATATTTTTCTCTTTTGCCAACGAATCAATGGCTGCACTTCCGATCAAAGGACCATCATCAAATGTCAGATAGATATGTTTCGGATGAGCATCAAAAGCTCTCCGCAACGAATCCTTCAGATTACGCTTTTGTTGCTTTACAGAGATAGGGTGCAAACTATCAACTACAAAATGTAGCTGATTTCTTTGGAGAGAATCCCATTTGTTCAACAGAACGGGCACTTTTTCCTTGTGGATCAATTTTTCATTTAGCGTATCCCTATCGCCTTCTTTGCCACTGCCCAATACTTTATTTGAGAAATCTTTACATGACACTGAACATAAGGTCACACTACCCATGAACAATGCAATCAACAACCTTCTACACTTCATAATAACTTAAGTGATTTTTTACGTTTCAAAAATACCATAAAAAGCCACTCTAAAAGTATAATATTTCATAAATCCCTATTTTCCGTGATAATCAGCTACAAAAACGATTAAATTATTTGTCTTAAAGGTTTATTAAACCTATACTGACACCGTTAAAATGGTCCCTCAGCTTTGCCTTCACAAAGTATTATTTCTTCTTAAAGATTAGAGCCCTGTTATATTCGAAATTCATTCGGGCAATGTTTAGCACAGATATCCCCTGTGGACATTCAATCTCGCAAGCTTCGGTATTGGAACAGTGGCCAAAAGATTCGGCATCCATTTGCCTGACCATATTCAGTACACGTTGACTTCTCTCTTCCTTTCCCTGCGGGAGCAACGCCATGTGCGTAATCTTTGCTGAGGTAAACAGGGCTGCACTCCCATTTTTGCAGGTTGCGACACATGCACCACATCCGATACATGCCGCTGAATCGAAAGCTTCTTCTGCCAGTTCATGTGAAATAGGAATAACCGTAGCATCGGGCGCCTGGCCCGTATTGATGGATACAAACCCACCAAGAGAAATAATTCGGTCAAAAGCGGATCGATCCACTTTCAGGTCTTTTTTTACCGGAAACGCCGACGAGCGAAAAGGCTCAATCACAATGGTGTCATTATCCTTGAACGAACGCAGATGCAACTGACAAGTCGTCGTATGTTGTAACGGACCGTGTGCGATACCGTTAATCATTACACCACATTGGCCACAGACCCCTTCCCTGCAGTCATGGTCAAATTCAACAGGCTCCTCTCCATTGACAATGAGCTTCTCATTCAATGTGTCCAGCATTTCAAGAAAAGACATATGTGGGTTAAGCCCCTGTAGATCATAGGCTACGAGCTTACCTGCTGATTGATTATCTTTCTGCCGCCAAATTTTAAGATGTAGATCCATAATTGTTCATTTTATTTGTAGCTTCTTACTGTAGGTTGTATTTCCTCAAAAGTCAATGGTTCTTTGATCAGTTCGGGCTCCTCCCCGTCTCCTTTCCATGCCCAGGCAGATATGAATTGGAAATCAGCATCATTTCGCAAAGCTTCTCCATCTGCTGTTTGGTATTCCTCTCTAAAATGGGCACCGCAGGATTCCTTACGGGTCAATGCATCATAACACATTAATTCACCTATTTCAAAATAGTCTGCGACACGTCCGGCTTTCTCCAATTCAGTATTTAATGAATCTGGCTGACCACTGACTATGACATTGTCATAAAATTCTTGTTTAAGCTTCCTGATTTCTGCTATTGCATATTGAAGCCCCTGTTCACTCCGGGCCAGACCACAATAGTCATACAGCAGTTTGCCCAGTATCTTATGAAAATGATCAACAGTCTTATTCCCTTTAATCTGCAACAATTCTTCAATCTGTCTTTTAACGGCGAGTTCAGCCTTTTCAAATTCTATATGATCTGTAGAAATCTCTCCGGTGTGAATTTCATTCGACAAATAATTGGCGATTGTATAAGGTGCAATAAAATAACCGTCCACCGAGGCCTGAAGCAACGAGTTTGCCCCTAGACGATTGGCGCCATGATCAGCAAAATTAGCCTCACCCAGCGCAAATAGTCCCGGCAAAGTCGTCATCAGTTCATAATCCACCCAGAGTCCACCCATCGAAAAATGGGCCGAGGGTGAAATCATCATCGGTTCGGAATACGCATCATAACCTGTTATCTTATGATACATATCAAAGAGATTACCATATTTTTCCGTAATTTTATGTTTCCCCTGTTCCTTGATTGCTTTAGCAAAGTCAAGGTAAACGGCATTCTTTAAAGGACCTATTCCAAAGCCTGCATCAATCCGTTCCTTGGCGGCTCTCGATGATATATCCCTGGGAGCGAGATTGCCAAATGCAGGGTATCTACGCTCCAGATAATAGTCTCTATCTTCTTCGGGAATATCATTTGGCGCCCTTTTTTCATCCAGTTTTAACGGCACCCAAATGCGTCCATCATTACGTAAGGATTCTGACATCAGAGTCAACTTGGATTGATAATCCCCCGATTGTGGCAAAGAAGTCGGGTGAACCTGAATCCAGCTCGGGGATGCCATCAATGCACCTTTTTTATGTGCCCGCCAAATTGCCGATCCATTGCAGCCCATTGCGAGTGTGGATAAATAATAGATTTTACCGTATCCACCAGTAGCGAGTATAACCGCATGGGCAGCATGTCGTTCAATCACTCCGGTATCTAAATCACGAACAATAATACCGCGCGCCTTCCCGTCGATGACAACAACATCCAGCATTTCGTGGCGGGAAAATAACTGAACAGCCTTTTTACCTACCTGCCGCATCAATGCCTGATAGGCTCCCAATAGCAGTTGCTGTCCTGTCTGCCCCCGTGCATAGAATGTGCGGCTCACTTGGACACCACCAAAAGAGCGGTTATTCAGATAACCGCCATATTCACGTCCAAAGGGAACACCCTGCGCCACGGCTTGGTCTATCAGATTTAAGGAACATTCTGCCATTCGATAGACGTTAGCCTCACGGGCACGAAAATCGCCCCCCTTTAAGGTGTCCACAAACATTCGATAGATACTGTCGCCGTCATTCTTATAATTTTTTGCAGCGTTGACTCCGCCCTGGGCCGCCACGGAATGGGCCCTTCGGGGACTATCCTGAAAACAGAATGATTTGACCCGGTAGCCCATTTCGCCAAGAGATGCAGCGATCGAACTTCCCGCTAATCCCGTTCCCACAACAATGACATCCAATTTTTTTCGGTTCGCTGGGTTTACAAGCTTTGCCGTTTTTTTATAGCGTGTCCATTTTTCTTCCAAAGGTCCCGCTGGTATTTTTGAGTTTAAAATCATGTCTTCGCCTTTAGTTAACAGTAAAAAATATATAAATTGGCATCAATGCAAAACCAATGCTGATAATAATGGAATAAGTAATCCCAATTGCTTTAAACCAACGGACAAATTTTGGATGATACAGGCCCAGGGTCCGCACCGCGCTATGAATTCCATGGATAAGATGATAACATAGGGCCACCATTGATAAGACGTAGATAAGTACGTACCACCATTGTTGAAACACCGCAATAACCAATATATAGAGGTCCTTATTTCCTTTTGCATCCAATGGTGGAGCGCCAAACTTATATACATACCAGAAGTTCTGGAAATGGATCACCAAAAAAATAAGAATAAGTGTCCCCAGAATCCCCATGTTCCGCGAGTACCATTTGCTCGCTCGTCCACGACCGTCTGACTGATAGGTACTGGCCGCTTTCCTATTCTTTATCGTGATGACCAATCCGTCAATAGCATGCAGTATAATACTCAAATAAAGCACATAGGAAACTATTTTTATCAGGATGTTTCCCGACAAAAAATGTGAATACGCATTAAATTGTAAATGCGCTTGCTCCCGGGGTAAAAATAATTGCAGGTTTCCTAAAAAATGGATCAGCAAAAAGAAGGCGAGAAATAACCCCGTTAAACACATGAGCATCTTCTTTGATAAGGTCGATAGCATAAGCTTTTTTCTTTAATAATAACCAATGACTTTCATCCATAATCCTCCTATGCCCATATAGATAATAAGTAGGACGATTCCGATTTCAAGTCCACGCAACCACCAGGACTTGAGATCAACATAACCGCTACCAAAGAATACCGGTGCAGGCCCGTGCCCGTAATGTGTTAATACGCCGTATATGGACCCGAGGAACCCAAGCATCATGGCCAATAACATGGGTGGAATACCTAATGATACCCCAACGCCTAACAAAGCTGCATACATTGCAGCGACATGGGCTGTAGCACTCGCAAAGATGTAATGGCTAAAGAAGTACACCAAAATAATTACCGGAAAAGCAACTTGCCAGCTCAGCCCTCCAATCTGTACCTTGATCAAATCACTAAACCAGCCGATAAATCCAAGTTCATTAAGCGAGCTGGCCATCATCACCAAAACGGCAAACCAGACAATTGTATCCCAGGCCCCTTTCTCCGCCTTTACATCCTCCCAAGTCAGTACCGAAGTCAGCAAGAGCAAAGTCAGGCCGATAAATGCGGTTGTGGTCGCATCAATAGATAGTGATCCGCCGAAAATCCAAAGCACTAGGAGAATAAAAAATGCCAATAACATCAACCATTCATTTCTGGATATTGGTCCCATTTCCCTTAATTTTTCTGCGGCCATTTTAGGTGCATCGCCCGTCTTTTTTAGCTCCGGTGGATAGAGTTTATAGAGTACCAGTGGAACAACAAAAAAGGCTACTATTCCAGGAATAAATCCAGCTACAGCCCAAGACATCCAGGTAATGTCAATTCCAAGATTGGCGGCAAACTTCTGACACATTGGGTTACTCGCCGTTCCGGTTAAAAACATAGAGGATGCAATCAAATTCATGTAGTAGCTGTTCAATGTCAGATAGGAACCTAATTTTCGATGCGTCTCAGGTTTATCAGGTACAGAATCGAAGCTAATGGCCATGGATTTCATAATCGGATAAATGATTCCACCCCCTCTGGCCGTATTGCTGGGTATCGCAGGGGCCAAACATACATCTGCCAACCCCAAACCATAAGCCAGTCCAAGCGAACTTTTTCCAAATACACGAATAAAAAGAAATGCGATACGATTCCCCAAACCCGTTTTGATAAAACCTCTCGCAATGAAAAAAGAAATTCCGATCAACCAGATAACTTTGTCTCCAAAACCGGTCAGTGCTTTGGTAATCGATTTACCGGCATCTCCCGGCGCGAGTACTTGCGTCAGTGCCGTGAAAGCGATAGCCATCATGCACATGGTACCCATTGGCGCTGCCTTCAGAATGATACCGAGTATCGTAGCAGCAAATATGGCAAACAGGTGCCAAGCTTCAGGACTAACGCCCTTCGGGACTGGAATAAACCACAAAATGAGCGCAACAATAAAGGTGATGGCCACATTTCTGATACTAATTTCTTTCATAAGAATTGCGATTTAAAAGATTAGAATCTACTTTGTACTTGAACAATAAATAAATTTCTATTGTATTCATTGGTATTCGGAGTCTGCTTTCTATAGCGGTCGAGCTGCAGACCGAGCTGTATCCGGGCACCGTAATTTTTTAAAAACTCTAGACCAAACATGGGTGTATACGTCTGCCTTCCATTTGCATTTAATTTATAGTTTGGGTCAATATATTCGTAACGACAGGAAAGCTCAAATGCACTGAGATTGTAATAGTTAACCTCGTACCTTAAATTGGGAAGGAAGTAGATACCCCGAACGAGATAATCACTTAGCTTTGATGTCCGCGCTTCCTCATTCTGCGTATAGTATAAGTTATGATTTATGGCCTGTTTCGCTTCCAGTTGCATATCTAGGTTCCATCGCTTTCCAAAATCCACATTCCCGCTCAGATCTATTCCCAGTGCATGAACCTGCTTTTTCATGACCTCACCAATCCCGCCATTTAACCCGAGATTGACGCTATATTTTTTTGAAAGCCCGAATACCAGACGTGTTGAATATTGTTTTCCGTTATCATTATCAGCGACTTGATTTTTACCGTTTCCATTGACAACGGAAAGGGAATAACTGAATGGCATATCTCCTAAATTAACTTCCCCTGTTGCGGCCATCCCGATCTGAAAACTTGCCCAGCCCAACTTGCCAAATTCAAGATATTGATTTGACCAATCCAAGGATTTTATAATATCTATCGGATAGGTTTCTTCAATGCCAAACCAAGGTCGGAATTGACCAACTGTAATGGCCAGCTTAGGGCTAAAAGTATATTTTAGGTAAGCGTTTTCAAGTACCTTGGTTTTTGGGTCGCTTTTAAAATCAGCTAGGTTGGCAAGCACAGCCACTTCAGTGCGCTTGCTAATCTGCGCACGCATCTGCACCCGCATATACTTTACCATAAAATTATTGTCTGTCCCTGTGCCATCGCTGTGATGAAGCCCATTGACATCGACATCTTTCGTTGTGCTCACAAGATACCGTGCCTGAAAAAGTCCCTTGATCTGCAGTTTAGGATAGGTTACCTCTCCTTTGCTTTGCTGTAAAGAATCTTTTTTTGCCGGCTCAACCGACCCCGGCTCCTGCCCATGGACAGTTGTATGGAGCAATAAACACAAGACAAAAATTGGAATATAAAATTTCCTCATATCTAAAATAATTAGCTATTCACTGGTAGCCCAGCACACTTTTCAATGTCAATAATGTATATTAATTATTCTTGCTCTATTAACATATGAATGAATGAATGGTTTTAAATTTTTAATAAAATTTATAACTCAAAGAAAATGATTGCAAATTATATTGGGAAAGGAGTAAATTCCCCGTTTTTGTGTATTTTCACGGTGGATGTAAAATGGATGCTAAATTCTAAACCACGGTCAATATAACCTTAAAGATTTTCATGAATTGGCGGCATCCTGTTGAATAAATTTTAGAATCAATAAATCATATGAAAGAACAATTAATCAGAAAATGCCGTATCTGTCTACTATTAATTATCTGTGGATTTTTAGTCCCTGTTTCCAAAGCCGCGGAGCACGAGAAACCGGCAATGTTTTGGACCTGGCTTGATTATAATCCAAACATAAATTTTGACTCGATCTGTAGGGAGATGAATTATTTGGGAATAGATGGGGTTATGCTAAATGCAGCAAGTCCTGATGAATATCGCGTTGCAATTCCAATTGCAAAAAAATATGGCATACAGGTAATTGCATGGTTGTGGACTATGAACCTGGAACATGATCGCGATAAAATTCTAAAAGAACATCCAGATTGGTTCAGTGTCAATAGAAATGGAAAGAGCCTGGCTGATACCACCGCCTATGTAGGTTACTATAAATTTCTTTCGCCCGTGGTACCAGAAGTTAAAGACTACATTAAACAAAAAATTCAGTCTTATTGTGAAGTTGAAGGTTTAGCAGGAATATCCATAGATTATAACCGCTATGTCGATGTTGTATTGCCGACGACGCTATGGCCAAAGTACAATATCGTCCAAGATCGCGAATATGCCGCGTGGGACTATGGATACCATCCAATTGCGATAGAAAAATTCAAAAAGCAATACGGTTATGATCCAAGAGCTCAAAAAGATCCTTCAAAAGACTTAAAATGGAGGCAGTTTCGTTGCGATCAGATCACTGAAATGGCTAATATGATTGCGGATGTTGTACATGCGTACGGAAAGACAATGGCCGCCTCTCCTTTTCCTACTCCCAAAATGGCTTCAAGAATGGTTCGCCAAGATTGGGGGAAATGGAATCTAGATCTTGTATTTCCTATGGTCTATAGTAACTTTTACACCGAAGATCCAAGCTTCATAAAAGATTGTACCTTGGAAAATGTGCGGGATAAAGCAAACCATACCACCCTTTATTGTGGTTTAATGGCTAAAAACAATGATGAAATGTTTGTCGATATGGATGAGGCATTGAACAATGGTGCCCAGGGTATTTCTATTTTCACCATACATAGTCTTCAAGATCCAAAAATTAAGGAGCGTTTTAGAGCCTATACAGCAGCTGCGAAATTAAAAAAAGAAAAAAATAACGGTACTTTATCTCCAATTCAGGGGCATAAAGTTGAAAACGATCCTTTCAGAAAAGTCGGTATTATGAAATTGATCACGCAAAAAATTCAGGACATGGTAAAGGCTGAAAATCCGGCTGCCCGTCCCGTAGCGTTGTCAAAATACAAACAGGTTGACAACTATGATGTAACAAAAAAATATCTTGTGAAGGATAAGGTCAGTAAAAAGAATTTCTATGTCACCTTCTTCTTCTATGGCGACATTCTTTCAGGCTGGAATGTTGATCCTGTACCGCCGAATAGCTAAAAATAGGCCTACTTTGCTAACTTTGGGGTTTCATAAAAAGATTGAAGACATGAATAAAACTTTTGGTTTGATAACAGCGCTGTTTGTCCTGAGCTATACAGGCGTGACAGGCCCCTGCCTTGCGCAACGAACAACGACTGAATCGACAGTACGGGATACGACAACCTTAGATCAAGCAACTTTAAATACCATTCTCGAAAAGAACCGTCTATATTATAAACAAGGAAAAGTTGCAGATTATATACCCGAACTGGGCAAAACAAATGCGCAATCCCTCGCACTTTCAGTTGTCAATAGCAATGGTACCGTCGTCAGCGCCGGAGATATCCGGCAGAAATTTACAATCCAGAGTATATCGAAGATCATCGCGCTGATGATTGCGGTCCGGGAAAATGGCGAAGAAAATGTTTTTGATAAAATGGGTTATTTTGGTACAGATAAGCCTTTCAATCATTTTGGCAATCTAGAGACAATGGGAAAACCGCTTAATCCGATGATGAATTCGGGTGCCATACTGACCACAGCTCTTATTAAAGGAAAGGGTGAGGAACCATTTATTAAAATCCTTAATATGATCCGTTTCATCACAAACAATGAATATATTGATTATAGCCATGCTGTGTATAACTCAGAACGGGAAACGGGGCATCGAAATCGCGGTATGTTCTATATCATGCGAAACAATGGCTTAATTGATGGCGAGGGAGAAGAAAAACTCAATAACTATTTTAAACAATGTTCGATCGAAATCACCGCCGAAGATCTGGCCAAAATAGGTTATTTTTTTGCCAATCACTGCGTTCGTTATGATGGAAACCGACAATATCGGGACCCCAATCTATCCCAGCTAATTCAGTCACAGATGTTAATTGCAGGCATGTACGAATTCAGTGGTGAATATGCACGTACGGTTGGCTTGCCTAGTAAATCCGGTGTCGGTGGCGGAATCACGGTCAGTGTCCCCGGTAAAATGGGGATAGGTGCCTTTAGTCCCGCTTTAGACCAGCATGGCAATTCGCTTGCAGGTTACCGCATGATCCTTGATCTGGTAAAAACCATGCAACTCAGTCTTTTTGATTAAAAGATTAATATCTGTTAATTAACCCTTTATAAAACCGAATTCCTATTTCACTTGTTTATTCCTCGGCCGACATAGCTATATGAAGGCTAAGGAAATATTAAATACCAAAAATTAAACCAATGGTCAGAACAGAAACAATAATCGCTGTGGAAAGTGTTCCAGCAAGTTCATTATTTTATCAGAAACTACTGGGCTGCAACAGCGCACATGGTGGCGAGACTTTTGAGATACTAACAGTCGATAACCATGTCATTTTATGCCTTCACAAATGGGGTGAACACGCACACCCTACACTACTCCAACCCAAAAATGCCGGAAATGGTCTCATCTTATTCTTTCGGGTAGCCAATCTCCAGGAGGTATTTGAAAACGCCACCAAACTCGATGCTACTTTCGAAAAGGAAATTCATTACAATGAAAACTCCCTAAAAAATCAGTTTATTCTTCGGGATCCGGACAACTATTACCTGATGATATCTGAATAAGAAGATTTGTCCGTGAATAATTCTTATCGACGAAGATGCTAAATGCGGCTTTGACTGGCTTTCTTAAACCAGTTTAAGTTTATTATTCAATCTTTCCTTCAACTTTGTCGTATAAAAATATAACACAATGACAGCACGATTAAATATTGCAAAAGTAGACGCCACAGCGTACAAAGCAATGATGGGTTTAGAAACCTATCTTACCGGGACTTTTTTAACTCCTATCCAAAAAGAGCTTATTAAGATAAGGGCATCGCAAATTAATGGATGTGCTTTTTGCCTGGATATGCATACAAAGGACGCATTAAAATATGGTGAAACTCCACAACGGATATTTTTGCTGAACGCTTGGCGCGAAACCGAATTGTTCAATACCGAAGAACAGGTCTTATTGGAGATGACAGAGGAAATCACATTAATTCATCAAGAGGGCTTAACGGAACAAACCTATCAGAAAGCAAAGAATCTTTTTGATGAAAAACAAATTGCACAGATCATCATCGCTATTATTACGATCAATGCCTGGAACAGAATCGGAATAAGCACACACTTAGAATTATTGAAATAGCGAATAACCCCGTGTAAACATACAAGACATTGACAAAAAAAAGTATTTAGAACGCATTCAAATGTGCTCTAAATACCTTTTTTATTTTTCTTGAAGACAAACCGAATTAACGGCGGCTCATCAGAATACGCAAGATATACCAAAACAGCAACATAATCGAAGAAAATAGCTGCAATGCTGCTCCGACATATTGCTCATTGCCATAGTTATATTTTAGATTTTGTGTCTGGTATAAGATGCTACCGGAAGCGATCAAAACCATGAATACAGAAAACCACAGCCCTAGTTGAAATCCAAATATTGCACCGGCGACAATTGCACCTAAAGCCAGGAAGCCCCCAATAACAAGGATGTTTTTCAGAAAAGAAAAATCCTTATTTGACATAAAGGCCACTGCTGTCAGCGCTGTAAACAGGGCAACAGTCATGATACTTGCCTGATAAAGCATACTCGCTCCATCAGTCATCGCTGCAGCAATGAAAATCATCGGCAGGAAAATAATTGCCTCCAACACGATGTAGAATGCCAGACCCATATACTGAGTCTGTCGGCTTTGGGCTAGGGTCCATCTGGAAGAAAGCGATGCTCCCAGCCAGAAACAACCAAGAAGAAATAACCAGATAAACTTTCCACTGACCATCCATACGATAAAATCATAAGGCACTAATTTTATCAAAAGACTTTCTAAAACGATAAATGCCAAAATGGAAAGGGCAACATGAAGATATGTTTTCTTATAGAAAACGCCCCTTTCGGCCTCATCGCTAACAAGTAAATATTCTTGTGATTCCATAAAACAAATAAAATAAGATACATTAATATAAATTAAAAATAAGCATTAATTCTATTTTTGCAAGAAATAACTTTAGTGGTGAGGACAAAAAAAGAACCCCGCCTAGCGGGGTCCATTCAAACAAACAACTTATTTCCAGCCTCCTCCCAAATCTTTGTAGACATTGACCACAGCATTCAGCTGTTGCTTCTTAGTTTCTATTAATTCAAGTTTTGAATCCAGTACGTCACGTTGTGTCATCAGCACTTCCATATAGTCGGCACGTGCCGATTTAAATAGATCACCTGAAACGGTAACCGAATTATTGAGCACCTCAACTTCTTTGGTCTTAAAATCATAACTCTTTCCAAGATTCTCGATATTGGATAGTTGTGTGGATACTTCGAGATAGGCATTTAGAATCGTCTTCTCGTAGTTATAGACCGCTTGTATCTGTTTTGCATTTGCGGTATTGAATTCTGCTTTCAGCCCATTTTTGTTCAACAGCGGCGCTGCCAGCTCACCTATAATATTGTACAACATGGATTCGGGCATTTTAAATAGGTAGGACGGTTTAAAAGCTTGCAAGCCAAGGGCAGCCGATATCTCCAGAGATGGGTAAAACTCTTTTCTTGCAATCTGTACGTCCAATTTAGCAGCCACCAATTCATATTCTGCCTCACGAATATCAGGTCTATTGCTCAACAATTGACTCGGTATCCCTGCTTGTACTTTGGCCGGTACCATATCTACGAAACTGCTTTTATCACGCTTTATCTCCTGCGGGAAACGTCCTAAAAGGAAATTGATCCGGTTTTCTGTTTCTTTAATCTGTTGCCGTGTCTCGAATTCCATGCCCTTAGTTTTCAATACTTCGGCCTGAAATTTCTGAACAGCAAGTTCCGTTACACGTGCCGCTTGCTTCTGTAGTTTGATTACTTCCAGCGCATTGTCCTGCACCTCGATATTTTGTTTGATGATCGTCAGTTGGTTATCTAACGCCAACAGTTCATAATAAGAGCGGGCAACCTCTGCAATAAGGCTGCTCAGAACAAAGTTTTTACCTTCGACTGTCGCAAGATAACGGTTCAATGCTGCCTGTTCGGAATCTTTTAGCTTCTTCCAGACGTCAATCTCCCAGCTGGCATAAGCCCCTATCGTTAAATCACCCAGTGGATCGGGCATTTCCTTGCCGGGCGTTATCTCTGTGCTGGCATCACCTGCCCCTTGACTGGTATACCGGCCGACTTTTTCCACCCCCCCACCGGCGCGCAAACCTATACTTGGTTTCAATGCTCCTTTTCGCAATAAGATATCGTTTTTGGCGATTGCCAATTCCTGCAAAGTCACATTTAACTCCTGATTATTTTTTAATGCGGTGTCAATTAAGGTGACTAAATTGGGATCGCTGAAAAAATCGCGCCATTTCACGCTCGCCGAATTCATTGTATCCAGTGCCGATGCTTCGGCAAATTGTTGTGGCACCTGCTTATTTTCTTGAATCTGTGTCGCTTTAGGGACTTTACAGCCGGTCACCGCCGCTGACAAAAGAACTCCTATCACCAAGTGTTTATATTTTTGATTAGCCATTGTTATCGATTTCTTCTGTTAATGGATTTTCATCCTCATGTTTGATGAGCTTGCGTTTGGAAGCAATTGTTCCAAAAACAAAGTAAAGACCCGGTATGACAAGGATACCAAACACAGTTCCGAATAACATACCTCCTGCTGCTGCCGTACCGATCGTCCGGTTGCCGATCGCTCCTGGTCCGGAGGCCAACACCAATGGAATCAAACCTGCAATAAATGCAAACGATGTCATTAAGATAGGTCTAAACCTTACTTTGGCACCCTCCAATGCCGCTTCGATAATACTTAGCCCCTGCGCATGCCGCTGTGTGGCAAATTCAACGATTAAGACGGCATTCTTACCGAGCAAACCAATGAGCATAACCAAGGCTACCTGAGCGTAAATATTATTCTCCAGTCCAAGGACCTTCAACAGGAAAAATGCACCGAAAATACCAATTGGCAAGGAAAGCAATACCGCAAACGGCATGATAAAGCTTTCATACTGTGCCGATAAAATAAGGTAGACAAAGCCCAAACAGATCAGAAAGATATAAATAGCCTGGTTACCCCGCCCCACCTGGTCTTTGGAGATACCGGCCCAATCTATGCCATAGCCCTGTGGTAAGCTTTTAGCAGCAACTTCGTTGATTACCTGAATCGCTTCGCCACTGCTATATCCCGGGGCAGCAGAACCCGAAATCTCGGAGGCCATGTACATATTATGCCGTGTGATCTCAGAGAGTCCATATACCTTTTCCATATGCATAAATGCGGAGAAAGGTACCATCTCATCTTTGTCATTTTTCACATATAATTTCAAGATATCTTCAGGAAGAGCTCTATACTGTGGCAACGCCTGCACCATGACCTTATATTGTCGGTCATATTTAATAAAGTTGGTTTCGTAGTTACTGCCCACCAAGGTCGAGAGTGTATTCAGTGCATTATCAATCGTAACACCTTTTAATTGAGCCATATCATTGTCAATATGAAGCATATATTGTGGAAAGCTCGCACTATAAAAGGTAAAAACAGAGGATAGCTCAGGTCGTTTATTCAATTCCCGGACAAAATCCTTACTCACGGTCTCCATTTTCTTGTAGTCACCAGAGCCGGCTTTATCCAAAAGCCGCAATTCAAATCCTCCTGCGGCACCATAGCCCGGTACTGCTGGTGGCTGAAAAAATTCAATGGAAGCACCGGGAATATTTTTTGCGGCGTTTTCCAGCTGTTCGATAATTTCCTGTGAGGATTCCTTACGCTCCTCCCAGCTTTTTAGATTGATCAGACAAGTTCCGGTATTGGCTCCGGTTCCCTCAGTTAATATCTCGTAACCTGCCAACGAAGAAACGGACTGTACACCATCAATACCCTCCGCTTCCTTCTGCAAGGTTTGAGCGGCCAAATTTGTCCGCTCTAAAGTCGAACCTGGCGGCGTTTGGATAATAGCATAAATCATTCCTTGATCTTCATTTGGAATAAAACCTGCCGGTACGGCATTATTTAAAAAATAAGCTCCGATACAGAATCCGATCAACACCACAAAAGTAAAGAGACGCCTGTCGACAATGCCTTTCAGCAAGAAGACATATTTGTTTGACATTTTATCGAACATGCGATTGAAGGCGTCCAAAAATTTGTCCACAACGCTTTTTTTGCGTGCCTTTCCATGGTTGTTCTTTAACATAATGGCACAGAGTGCAGGCGTCAGCGTCAGAGCTACTATACCCGATAAGATAATAGAAGTCGCCATTGTAATGGAAAACTGGCGATAAAATATACCGACAGGTCCAGACATAAAAGCAACGGGTATAAATACTGCCGCCATTAAGAAGGTTATCGCAATGATCGCTCCACTGATTTCGTGCATCGCTTTCTTCGTCGCCTGATAAGCGGAAATATGCAATTCCTCCATCTTGGCGTGTACCGCCTCGATAACGACAATAGCATCATCAACCACCACGCCAATGGCCAATACAAGGGCAAACAGAGTAATCAAGTTGATTGTTATACCAAAAAATTGCATAAAAAGAAACGATCCTACTAAGGAAACCGGCACCGCAATAGTCGGAATCAATGTGGAGCGCCAATCCCCCAAAAATAGGAAGACAACGATTGCCACCAAAATAAATGCTTCAACTAGGGTATGAATAACCTTTTCCATTGAGGCGTCCAAAAATTTAGAGACATCATAACTGATCTCATAGTCCAGTCCCTTTGGAAATGAGCTTTTCAGTTCTTTCATTTTGTCTTTAACATCCTGGATAACCTGAGAAGCATTACTGCCATAGGATTGCTTCAGCACGATTGCAGCAGACGGTTTTCCATTTAAGGTTGAATAGATATCATACATTGCCGAACCGAATTTGATGTCCGCAATGTCCCTCAGACGCAACATTTCACCGTTGGCATTTGTACGCAATACGATATTGCCGTAGCCTTCTGTCGTGGTAAAACGTCCGGGATATTTCAGCACATATTCAAAGGACTGTGACGTAATACCCGATGATTCCCCGGCCTTACCCGGAGATGCCTCCAAGCTTTGTTCTGAAAGAGCTTTCATTACCTCCTCCGCTGAAATTTTATATGCTGTCATTCGATCAGGTTTCAACCAGATCCGCATGGCCAATTCCCGTGTTCCGAGAATATTTGCCACACCAACGCCATCGACACGCCGCAGCTCAGAAACGATGTTCATATCCGCGTAGTTGTACATAAAATTTCCATCGAGATCTTTATCCTTACTAAACAGGTTGATATACATCAACATATTGGATTCTTCCCGTGTAATCTTTACCCCTTCACGGACAACAATGGGGGGAAGTTTATTGACAACAGAAGCCACACGGTTCTGTACGTTCAAAGATGCTTGATTTGGATCCGTGCCCAGGTTGAACACCACCTGTATGCTAGCCTCGCCGTCGTTACCGGCGTCTGAAGCCATGTATTTCATTCCGGGAACACCATTTATGGCACGTTCAAGTGGAATGATCACTGATTTGATCATCAATTCCCCATTCGCCCCCGGGTATTCCGCTGTAATATTTACTTTAGGTGGCGATATGGACGGAAACTGAGTTACCGGAAGTTGTACCATTGAAAGAATCCCCAGAAACACAATGATCAGTGATATGACGATCGAAAGTACAGGTCTATTTATAAAACGACTAAACATGTTATTTAAGATATGGGGATTTATTCTGTTTTTAACTTCAAATTAGAAATGGCATCTTTTGGCTGAACGAAACTATAGTTGATTTTTTCATCCTCTTTCACTTTCTGTATCCCATCCAGTAAGAATTTGTCGTCTTTTTGAAGTCCACTTGCAACCACATAAAGATCAGGTAGGGAATTACCTATGTTAATGTGGCGGGCTTTTAGCTTGCCGTCTTTGTCCACAACATAAACGTATTTACGATCCTGCAATTCATAGGTTGCTTTTTGCGGTATAATTAATGCCTGCTTCAATGGGAAATTCATCACGACCTTTCCGCTTTCACCGTGTTTCAGTAAACGGTTGGGGTTTGGGAAGCGAGCTCTAAACGCAATATTACCTGTTTCACTGTCAAATTCACTCTCGATGGTTTCTACCACGCCATGCGCCGGAAGCAATTCATTATTGGCAAGCAACAATCCGACATGGGTATCCCCCCGTTTACTGACATTCGTTTGATAATTAAGATACTCTGGTTCCGAAACATTGAAGTAGACAAGCATCTGGCTATTGTCAGAAAGGCTCGTCAACAGCTCCCCTTCATCCACCAGACTTCCTAATTTCAATGGAATTCGGTCAATTGTACCATCGAATGGTGCTCTGATCTCTGTAAAAGAAAGGTGCAGTTTAGCAATAGCTGCAGCGGCTTTAGCCTGTTCCAATTTAGCTTTGGCCATGGCAAGTTCATTCGGGGACACCACATTTTTATCCGCTAGACTCTTGGTATTCTGTACTTCGATCTCGGCAACATTCACTTCAGCCATGGATTTTCTAAACTCTGCTTCATACATTTTGGGCATAATGCGGAACAGCAGTTGTCCTTTGTGTACAAATTGTCCTTCGTCCACAAAAATTTGTTCCAGATATCCTTTTTCCTGTGCGCGTAATTCAATATTACGGAAAGACTTAATCTGGGATACAAAATCTTTACGGATAGTTGTATCCATTTGTACCGGAGAAGTCACATTAAATTTTTCTTTCTCTTCTTTTTCTTCCTTTTTGGAAGTACACCCAATTTGGCATAATACGATAGCCAAATTAACGAGCATAAATACTCTTTTCATTTGTAAGCGTCTAATTAAAAATAAGTTTGATTGTTTGTTTGATATGGGAATTGAAACAACCTATCCTAAGCTTGTTGTAAGATGCAAAAACGGTAAAATCATTAACGGAGAAATGAAAATCCGATTGATACAGAAATAAAAAAGAATAAGGCTAAGCTATTTCGGAGGATTGGCCATTAAATTCTCCAGTTTTGCTGGAAGATATACCTTTGGGGATATAAATAAGCAACAAAATTGCAAAAAGGGATTTTCTTTGCAAACCGAAACACAAAAATGAAAAATACGACTGCACAAAGCAATAATGCGACAAAATCAGAGGCTGTCTGAAGATCTTTGGTTAATTGGAAATTCTCACTGTTAAATTCTTCAATGACGGGATTTTCATCGTGTACGCTTCCTGCAATAAGGGGATCAATGCGGGAAGTTAGCGAAGTAATCTTGTCCTTTAAATTTGCCTCATTATGCTGATACATGAAACTGATCGCAGGACGGTCGGACTCGTTTAGCACAGCATGGCTATTACCGCTCCTAATTAATAGGAAGACTATAAAACATAGAATTGTAATAACCGCTTTCATTTGTGAGCAAATATACTAGCGCAGAAATAATTTTAATAAGGTTTAACACAATTTAACAAAATGATTACACCGCCGATCTTACTCAAAAAAGTGAAAGCTGTTTTCCTGTTTCATCAGGAGGTTTTGCGCGAGCAAAGACTGTCCGGCCATTATATCTCCAGGAATTTCTGCGTTCTTCCTCTATTATCTGCTGAATATCAAACTGAGGCATAAAATTATGTTCTGCTTCCAGAACGATCTGATGGAGCTTATTCATCGATTTTAATTTATCCCTATTGCCCAGCTTTGACTTTTCAATACCTTTTTGTAAGATCTGAATACTTTGATCATAAATATCTAGAGGAACAGGAAAGGGATGTCCATCCTTTCCACCATGCGCAAAAGAGAAGCGTGCGGGATCATTAAATCGCGCAGGAGCTCCATGGATCACTTCGCTGACAAGTGCCAGCGATTGTAAGGTGCGGGGTCCCATGCCTTTTAATAACAAAAGATCCTCAAAATTTTTAGGCTGATTTTCCCGTGCAACATATAACATCGCTCCTAACCTTTTGAGATCAACATCCGGAACCCTAACGTCATGATGAGAAGGCATCATCAATCTTTTAAATTCTACTAAGACATCTGAAGAATCTTCATTGAAGAGCGTCATGATACCTGTCCTATTGGGAGCTGCTCCAGATGCCGTTAAATTTAAAATTATTCCTTGTGGACAACCGTTTATACCTGTATGCGGCTCCTCGACGAAGGAACGGACGTTCTCCGAATGCCAATGGTAACGACGGGCAGTTCCATCATGATCGTGCATACCCTGTTGTACCACAGCCCAATGACCGTTCTTAGCGACAATAAAATTATGCAGATACAACTGATAACCGTCTTGTATCGCCGTGTTATCTACTTTTGCGACCAACTTGCTTGTCCGAACCAAGCTATTACCATCCAAACCAGTTTTGTCCGCGAGGTAAAGTAGTTCTTGTGGTGTATCTTTGGAGAATTTACCTTTACCGCCGCATATATAGAGACCAAATGCGTGCGCGCAGGGATTAACGGCGCGTTTTAAAGCCCCCATAACCGACGTGGTAATACCTGATGAATGCCAGTCCATACCCAGTACCGCACCGAAGCTCTGGAACCAAAACGGATCTGCCAATCGTCTGAGCACCTCATCCTGCCCATAGTCCATCAGGATCACCTCTACAATGGACTTGCCCAATGCGCTCATCCGCTCATAGAGCCAGGCAGGCACCTTTCCATAGTGCAGTGGCAAGTCTGCCGTCCCTGAATGCTTCATAAATAAAACTAAATTTATTAGCACAAAGATAACTTTTTTTGTTTAGCAAACGATATTTTCAAAAAAATAGCACAAAAATTAGAACACTTCTTTTGCGCTATATTCAGTGGGAGCTGTCAGTCAATACCTACGACCTAAAAAAGCTCACAACATACAGAATAAATAATAAAAAAATGGCTGGATAATTGGGCAATATCCAGCCATTTTCTATTTCAATATTGAATGTGTAACTCCCGTTCAAATTTAAAGATTTACTTTCCAGTGAAAGCTGATAATAATCCAGCACGGAAAGACGGATCTTTTTCAGAAAATTCAATAGAATGTTTATAAGTATCCACATTAAAAAACAATTCCGCCGGTTCTGCTTTTTTATTTTCTAAAAAGAGTTTAAAGCTATATGCAGTTTTCTTTGATAAATCAACATTCATTTTATTGGATGAGAAAACATTGGGCAGTACTACGTCTTTTGTAAAGCCATCGCTGGTTGGCATTTGAAACAATTCACCCAAAGCTTTGACTAGATTATTGGATTGCGTTCCTAGACTAGTGATTTTAATTTTCCCTTTTGTAAATCCTACGTCGTCACTTGGTTGCCCATCAATAATACCAGCAGGTATAAAATCAATGATTTCAAATTTAGCACCGACCGTATCTTTGTTAAAAAGTGATTTAGTCGTATAAATACGACTCGAATCTGTCTTTACTTCATCGGTGATACGCAAAAAGAAATTCTTTTTTTCAGGTCCGGGAGTGCCGTTCGTAAATTTTTCGATGCGCACCCGCTCAATGGTGTTTGCCGTTGCAGTATCACTTCCATCGTTTTTCTTCTGATTAGAATTTCCACAAGCAGCCAACATCAGCGTAGCTGTTGCGAGAATGGCTATAGATTGAATTTTGTACATGGTGATTTGTTTATTATCAGTAATCATTGAAATATTGCTCTTATAATATTACTATTATTACTGATAACAAACAACCATTGGCAATGTTTTTATTTTATTTCAATAAAGCATCGTATAAAATTTCAACAGGATGGAACGATTTTCTGCCGGCACCATCTTTAATCTGATGCCGGCATGAGGTACCCGCTGCTGCGATTAAAGTTGTGGTATCTGTTTTGCGTACAGCGGGCAATAAAACCAATTCCGCCACTTTCATCGAAACGTCATAATGTTCGGCCTCATAACCAAAGGAACCCGCCATACCACAGCAGCCCGATGGAATGATTTCAACGGAGTAATTTAACGGGAAAGACAATACTTGCTGGGTAACGCCCACCAAATGAAAAGCCTTTTGGTAGCAATGTCCGTGCAATTTAATTTTTCTGTCACCAGCAGTAAACTGTTCCCGAAGAATACGACCTGCCTCAATTTCCGCCAAAAGAAACTCGTCAATCATAAGTGCATTTTTTGCTACCCGAAGGGCATCACTACGCAGATTTTCATCAACTAAGCTTAGGTATTCGTCTCTGAATGTAATTATTCCCGATGGTTCAATACCTAACAGCGGGGTGTCATCTGTGATCAGGTCCTTTAGAAAACTGATGTTCTGGTTAGCAATTTTTTTTGCTTCTTTGACAAATCCTTTGGAAAGAAAAGTCCGCCCACTTTGCACATGTTTTGGAATAACCACCTCGTAACCCAAGGTCGTTAACAGTTTATAGGCCGTGATACCGATCTCAGCATCATTGTATTCTGTAAACTCATCAGAGAACAGATAGACACGGCGTTTAGCCCGTGGCACGATCTTTTGCTTCCTGACCCATTGGCTTAATGTCGTTCCGTTAACTGTAGGAAGTGAACGCTTTGCAGCAAATCCGACCGTTTTTTTAACCAAACCGGACAGGAAATCGTTCTTCACGACAAAATTGTAAAGTGGAGCGACCAGCGAACCCAGTTTTTGAGAGTCGGTAAAATTAGCAATCAGTTTCGTTCGGAAGCCAGCGCCGTGTTCATCGTAATAGTGCTGTAAAAATTCTGCTTTCATTTTAGCGACGTCCACACTTGAAGGGCATTCTGTTTTACAGCCTTTGCAGCTCAAACATAGATCCATAACTTCCTTGATTTCCTCATGATCAAAGCGGTTTTTCTTTGTGGAATTGGTCAAAAATTGACGTAGCATATTTGCTCTGGCCCGTGTTGTATCCTTCTCATCACGGGTCGCCATAAAAGAAGGACACATGGTGCCACCGGTAATTTCCGTTTTTCGACAATCCCCCGATCCAGAGCATTTTTCCGCCAAACGGAGAATGGATTCATCTTTAGAAAAATCGAAATATGTTTTTATAGCTGTCCTATTCTTGTCGTTATCGTAGCGCAGATGGGCATCCATTGGAGGCGTGTTAACAATTTTATTGGCATTAAAAATCCCCAATGGATCGAAAATGACCTTGACTTCTTCCAAAAGCTTATAGACCTTTTGACCAAGTACCTTGCCTATAAACTCACCTCTTAAGCGCCCATCACCATGTTCTCCGCTTAATGATCCATTGTACTTTAAAACGAGGTCACTTGTTTTTTCCAGTATGGAGCGGAAAGTACGTTTACCTTCGTCTGTTTTCAGATTTACAAAGGGTTCAATATGCAATTCACCTGCTCCGGCATGCGCGTAGTAAGACGCATGTACACCTTCCTCAATCAATAATTTTTGAATGTCACTGACATATTCGGGCAGATCTTCCGGAGAAACAGCACAGTCTTCGATTAAATTTACAGGCTGACTGTCCCCAGGAAGATTACGGATAAGACCGAGCCCAGCTTTTCTGACATCCCAGACTAGGTTTGTCTGCTCAATTCCAGTAATATAAGGATAAGCATAGCCCAAGCCCCTTTCCATCAGCTCGGCCTTTAAAGCCATGGCTTTAGCCGCGGTCTCAGCCTCCGTATCGCCTCTAAATTCAACGATTAACAATGCCTGCGGATCGCCTTCTATAAAAAAACGATTATACTTATAAGTTGGATGTCCAACCGTAAAATCCAGAATATACTTATCTACCAGCTCCGAAGCCTCAGGTCTATGGTTTAATGCGATTACATTGCCACGCATACATTCGACCATATCGGAAAAATGAACACACAATAAGCCTAATTCTTTAGGCGGTAAATCCATCAAGCGTAGCTTCGCCTCCGTGACAATTGCTAGGGTACCCTCAGAGCCGGCCAAAAGATTACACATATTAAATGGCTGACTCCGATCACTTAGCACATCCAGCGCATAACCTGTATTTCGACGGGTTATCGAACGCTTGGGATAACCGGTCTCAATATCTGCCAGATTTTGAGGATCGGTCAACAAGTTATTCATGTGGCGATAGATATCCCCCTCGCGATCTGTCTGTAACAGTTTTTTAAAGTAGCTTTCCTCGTCTAGTGAAGCAAAGCTTACCTCGGATTTATCATCTAAAAGCACATTTGCAGCAATCAGGTTATGACGCGTATCACCCCAGACAATAGAATGAAGACCGGAAGAATTATTACCGATCATTCCTCCCACCATGGCCCGGCTGGCGGTAGAGGTTTCGGGACCAAACATCAACCCAAATGGTTTAAGGTAGTTGTTCAGATCATCACGAATGACACCCGGCTCCACACGCACCCATTTCTCTTCCGCATTCAATTCGAGGATGCGGTTAAAATGACGGGACATATCCATGATGATACCATTTCCGACGACTTGTCCTGCCAACGATGTGCCAGCCGTACGCGGAATTAAAGTGGTCCGGTTTTTCCCCGCAAAATCAATCAGATTCTTTACATCATTTATATCAGATGGAATAGCCACTGCCAACGGCTTTTCCTGGTATACCGAAGCGTCCGTGGAATAGGCAAGCAACATGGTTTGGTGTGATGCTTCCTCTGTATAGTACAACTCCCCTTTCAGTTGAGTTGCCAATAAGGCTAATTGATTCTGATCTTTCACTGAATTTGCTTTTTTAAATGTAGAAGACAAATTTAGTTAAATTTCTCCTTTGGAAAAAGGAACAATTGCAAGAAACATACAATTCTTTCAGACAAAACGCACAAAAACGCATACACAAAATGCAACAAACCTGAATTTTATTTCGCGCCTTCATCATTTGCTCGTATTTTTGTAATAGCAACACGATTTAATGAATTAACATCTCTTTGTTATATGCGTAATCTTATCCTTCGATACACATTACATTCAGATTTTATTATATATACAATACGGGTACTGAGCGGGTTTTTACTGGGCTATATCCTATTTATATCCTTTCCGGAATACTCTGTTTCCTGGACCCTTATTTCAATTATCCTGGTCATATCCCCACAGGAAAATGAATCAAAAAAAATTGCTATCGATCGTGCTAAATCAAATTTTATCGGCTCAGCTATCGGACTTAGCCTGTACTTCGTCCCTATCCCGCAACTTTATGCGATGATTATTGGTATACTTGCTTCATTGGCTATTTGTAAGGCGCTGAATATTATGGCTGTGGCGCGCACCTCCATGGTCGCGCTGATTATCGTCTATTTACATGAGCAAGAAAGCCGCTCCTATTTTGCTGCACTAGACCGCTTTGGCTGTGTGTGCGTAGGGTGTTTGATTGGATTGGGCGTCATTCTATCTACCAGAAATATAATTATTAAATTAAGAAATCGGTATAATTGTTGAATGCAGCAGACTACAGCATCTTCGCAATTCCTTTTTACCCAATAAATTAGATCCAACTCCAGCAATACCCTCCACTTTATATCGAATAAAATTCACGACAAAAACCTTGACAGCAGAATATTATTCTTAATTAACATAAAAATTTTGAATATTCTACATTTCTCCTTACCTTTGCAGTCGAAATGACAAAAGTAGAATATAATTTAGATCAAGTAGATTACAAAATCCTTCGTTTGATGCAGGATAACGGGCGTATCAATAATGCTGATATCGCTAGGGAATTAGGTATGGCTCCTTCGGCAATACTGGAGCGTGTTAAAAAGCTTGAACAAAAAGATGTGATCTTAAAATACAGCGCCAAAATCAATCCTGCTGCTGTCGATCAGAAACTTTTATCATTTATTTTCATCAAAGCGAATGACATTATCGGTGAACAGCGCGTTGGTCTAGCCCTTGCTGAAATCCCAGAAGTACAGGAAGTGCACGACATAGCTGGAGATGATGGTTATCTTATCAAAGTAAGAACCGCTGATTCGACAGGTTTAGTGGATTTAATGCGCAATACGTTAAGTAAAGTAGAAGGAATAATTTCCACGCGTACCACAATCGTACTTCAGACGGTAAAAGAAGATCAACAGGTTGTTATACCTGAATAACAGAAAGGAGGTTTCATTATGTTACAAGGACACAAAAAAGCTGCAAGCCCACTGATGGTTGTAGTTGCTTATTTTATAATTTACGTGGTATGGGGGTCAACCTTCTTTTTTATAGAAAAAGCCTTGCATAGCTTTCCACCATTTATATTAGGATCATTTCGATTTGTTACCGCAAGTGCAATCCTGATGAGCTATTGCGCGATAAAAGGTTATAAATTATTTAATAAACGTTCCATATTAGAAGCTTCCTTTGTCGGATTTCTCCTCTTGTTCGTCGATATGGCCGGAGTCATCTGGGCGGAGCAATATGTATCCGGTGGAGTGGCAGCGATAATCGCCGCAGCAGCAGCCATCTGGTTTATCTTACTTGACAAACCTAAATGGAAGGAGAATTTTAGCAGTATCACTACTGTAGCCGGGGTTGTGCTCGGATTCGTTGGAGTCGTTATGCTATTCGCCGAACAGATTATGGCATCCAACGACAATGCAAATGGAAATTTGAAAATCATTGCTTTATGCATTTTGGTATTGGGCTCCATTGCCTGGACAGTAGGTTCTTTAGCATCTAAATATTTCAAAAAGACAGAAGTGCAAGAAAAAGAAGACTTACATGTTATGGTCAAAACAGCCTGGCAGATGGTCACTGCAGGCGTTCTTTTTAATATCACGGCACTTTTTACGGGCGAGTATGCATCATTTGAATTAAGCAGCGTCGCCCCTGTAGACTGGTTCAATTTAGGCTATTTGATCACATTTGGTTCTATCCTCGCATTTAGCTCTTACATTTGGCTTTTACAGGTGCGCCCGGCAATGGAAGTAAGTACTTATGCCTATGTAAATCCGATCATTGCGTTAATATTAAGTCATTTTTTCACGTCACATGCCGTAACCTCCCTACAGATTGTAGGTTTGGCCGTGATTTTGTTCTCCGTTTTACTGATGAATTGGAAAGCTTACCGCATCAAATTATCAGCTAAAAATAAAAACAAAAAGATCCTTCAAGGAAACACATTGGATACATTGGCGAAAAACAATGACCGTCAAACTCCCATAGATGATCTCCCGGAAGCAGAATTGGTTCACTAGGTTGTTATTTTTCTAATTATATGATAAAGCTTAACGTAGATTTATGTTAAGCTTTTATTGTTTTTATGTTTTTGGCAAAATTAGCGTATCAGGAATAAGATTTCTTCGTATTTAATTGGCTAACTTTGCTCCAATATTTGGTTAAACTAACTATAATGAATATATCAAAGCAAATTGCCTTTATTGGTAGTCTTGGAGTCGCTTCGCTTTTGATGGTCGCCGGTTGCTCAAAGCAACTCCACCCTACACAGAAGGACTTCCAGCAATATCATATTAATAAGGACGTACAAGCAGATCCTACTGTCGTTTCCATCTATGAGCCGTTCAAGCAAAAGATGGAAGCTGAAATGAGCCGCGTTATCGGACACGCGGACAAGGCCCTCACGAAAGAGAAAACTTCAGAAACCTTAATGGGAAATTTTTTCTGTGAAGCGTTATTATGGATGAGTGCACATTATGCCCATAATCCCGCAGATCTGGCCTTTGCAACCAAAGGGGGAATCCGTAACGATCTCAAGGCAGGAGATATCACCGTAGGGCATATTTTTGAAGTAATGCCATTTGAAAATACATTGACGATTATCGAACTAAAAGGCAGCCAAATACGTCAGCTTGCAGATTATATCGCCACCACACATGGCCAGCCCATTGCAGGCATGACCTTAACTATAACAGGCAATAAGGTACAGGACATCAAAATTAAAGGACTGCCCATCGATGACAACAAATTATACAAACTGGTCACCTATGATTACCTTGCCAATGGTGGTGATAATCTCGTGTTATTAACGCAATCGGTCTCCAGAACCAACTATCCCCAACGGATGCGTGAAGGTTTGATAGCGTATGTAAGTGAATTAACAAAAGCAGGTAAACAAGTAAATGCGGATTTAGATGGAAGAATTAAAATCAATTAATCGGAGAACGTTTATCAAGCAAGCCGGTGGATTTTCCGCTGCACTTGCTTTGGGTTCATTACCTTTTCAGGCGGCAGCAGAAAGTAAAAAGATCAAATTGACCATTTTACATACGAACGACGTGCATAGCCGTATTGAACCCTTTCCAATGGACGGTGGTAAGTATCAGGGACTGGGGGGTGTGGCTCGCCGCAGTACTTTGATCAATAAAATCCGTAAGGAAGAAAAGAACCTCCTGTTGCTGGATGCCGGCGACATGTTTCAAGGGACACCGTATTTTAACCTTTTTGGAGGTAAATTGGAATTGGACCTCATGACGAAATTGGGATATGATGCCGGGACTTTTGGTAATCATGAGTTTGACAATGGTCTGAACGGGCTTGTCAAATATCTGGATCACGCCAAATTCCCTTTTCTGACCGCCAACTACGATTTTAAAGGCACCGTGCTCGAAGGAAAGACACAAGATTATACCATTTTCCATAAAGGCGGTATTAAAATAGGTGTATTTGGACTTGGTGTTGATATCGAAGGTCTGGTAGATCCTAATAATTATAAGGGTATGAGCTATCTGGATCCGATTGAAATCGCGAATAAAATTGTTAAAATCCTAAAGGAAAAACATAAGTGCGATCTTATAATCTGTCTTTCACACCTAGGATATCAATATGAGAACGATAAGGTTTCAGATCTGGTACTTGCCTCCAAAACATCAGATATTGATCTGATCATCGGCGGTCATACTCATACTTTTTTAAACGAACCGACCTTAGTCACAAATTTAAAAGGAACGCAGACAGTGATCAACCAAGTGGGGTTTGCAGGCATTAATCTCGGCCGAATTGATTTCATTATGGAACCCGGTTCAGGTAAAAAACAGATGATAGCAAGTACCTATCAGGTTAACCCGTCAATCGAAGAGTCACTATTGGCATAAACGTTATCAATTTATAATAGATGCCAAATTGACCAATATCAATTTGGCATTTTTTTATCAAAATGAGTTATCGCTTTTATAAGCCCGGGTGCTCCTCCTATTGGAATGACAACAAAGCGCTTATAAAAATCAACACCGTCTAAAAAGCAAATTATTTGCATGAAAAAAATTATATCCATATACCTGGATTCTTTTAAAGGCCTTTCGCAGGCAGCCTGGCTTTTGGCCATTGTTATGTTGATCAATAGAATGGGTAGCATGGTCATCCCGTTCCTGGGACTTTACATGACGCAGGTACTTCATTTTGATATTAAGCAAGTCGGAATTGTCCTGATGAGCTACGGTATAGGTTCCGTATGTGGCTCCTATATCGGCGGATGGCTGACAGATCGGATCGGCAGTTTTAAGGTACAATTCGGGAGCCTGGTATTGGCTTCCCCCTTATTTTTATTAATCCCCTATTTTAAAGAAGTTCCGTCCCTGTCCGTCATGATCTTTACACTAAGTCTGATTTTTGATGCCTTTAGGCCGGCGAACTCTGTTTCAGTGGCCAGCTATGCAAAGCCCGAAAATATAACCCGTGCCTTTTCACTAAACAGACTGGCTATCAACCTAGGCTTTTCAATTGGTCCCGCCGTTGCCGGTTTCCTCGCCACAATTTCGTTTAACTGGATTTTCTACGGAAACTCCTTTGCCGTGCTATGTGCAGCAGTAATTTTCTTTATCTTCTTTAACAAAAGACAAAAAAGAACGGATGTTAAAGCAAAAAAAGACGCTTTGCTACACAGCGAAGTAGCAAACCAAAGCCGCAACCCTTATACGGATGTTCCCTTTGTGCTGTTTAATATCTTCTGCTGTATTTTTTCATTTTGTTTTTTCCAGTTAATTACAACCTTGCCGATATTCTATCGTGAGGTCCATCACTTGGATGACCATCAGATCGGATTCCTCTTGGGTTGGAGTGGTTTTGTGATTGTTTTACTGGAGATGTTTGTTGTTCATGTCGCCGAAAAGAGGTTTTCACTGATCAGCACCTTGGTGTTCGGTACATTTCTATGCGCCAGTTCGTATGCCATGCTGAATTATATGGGCGGACTTGGCTGGTTATATTTCACCTTCTTTATTTTTGGCCTCGGTGAGATGCTGACATTGCCATTTATGGCTACTGTATCCGTGAACCGCTCTACCCCAAAAACACAAGGCGCATATATGGGCTTCAATTCATTAGCTTTTTCCGCGGCAAATATTTTTTCGCCACTGCTCGGGACATCTATTGTTGACTCCTTTGGTTTCACTACACTATGGTGGGCAACAGCGCTGACACTTTCCTTCACGGGACTTGGCTTCTACCTTGTTCTAAAATGGATGCGATAAACAGCAAGGGGGAATTTCAAATGAAATTCCCCCTTGCTGTTTATCAATAAGATCCATAGATTTTTCCTACCAGATCTTAATACGTTTGTCCATCGGGACAAACATCTTGTCACCCTCTTTCGTTTCCCACGCCGCATGGAACGCATCTAAATTGATAATCGGCGCAAAAGCCCGATATTGCGCAGGGGAATGTGGATCTGTTTTCACCTGATTCACAACAAACTCATCGGTTGTTTTTGTTCTCCAAATAGTAGCCCAAGAAAGAAAAAAACGCTGATTTTGTGTAAATCCATCGATCAGACCGGGATTTCCTTTATCTTTTAAATAAAGTTGCAGTGCATCAAAGGCAACAGAGGAGCCGCCCAAATCACCAATATTCTCACCTAAGGTGAAACGGCCATTCATAAAAATTCCGGGAACTGGTTCATAGGCTTCAAATTGTTTCACCAAGGCATCTGCAGCTGCTTCAAATTTAGCCTTGTCGCCATCCGTCCACCAGTTATTCAAATTTCCGTTTCCATCATATTTTGCTCCCTGGTCATCAAAACCGTGCGATAGTTCATGCCCTATGACGGCACCGATACCTCCAAAATTAACGGCTGCATCCGCTTTGTAATCATAGAAAGGAGGCTGAAGAATTGCGGCCGGGAATACAATTTCGTTAAACAGCGAACTATAATAGGCATTGACTGTCTGTGGTGTCATGCCCCATTCAGATTTATCAACTGGTTTGTCCTGTTTCGCAAGGTTCTCGTAAAAAGACCACTTGCTGGATGATAGGACATTCTCGTAAAGCGAAGTACTAACATCAAGTTTGCTATAATCTTTCCATTTATCCGGATAACCGATCTTCACTTTAAACTTCGACAGTTTTTCAAGCGCCTTTACTTTTGTGTCTGCGGACATCCATGTTAAACCATTGATATGTTGGCCAAATGCTTTTACAAGGTAGCTTACCAGTTCTTCAGCGTCAGCTTTCGCCTGTGGCGGAAAATTCTCTTTCACATAAAGCTTTCCCAAAAGTTCTCCGGCAATAGAATTCACGAACTCTACCCCCCGTTTATCCAGCGCACGTTGCTCCTTCTGCCCTTTCAGCTTACGCCCCCAGAAATCAAAGGAAAGGTCATTTAATTCTTTCGTTGTATATGATGCAGCAGTATTTAACACATGAAATGTTAAGATATCCTTAATGACCGGAAGATTCGCAGGATTGAAGATCTTATCTAAATTTTCATAGTACTTCAGTTCAGGTACAATAACGGTATCCGCTTTAAATCCAATTTCGTTTAGATATTTAGCAATATCGACATTTTTTACCATCTTCTTTAAATCCGCAACTGCCACCGGATTATATCGGCGGTTTGCGTCTCGCGACTGTTCGACAGTTTTTAGGTTAGCAGCCAATTCTTTTTCAAAAGCGACAATTTTAGGCCCTTTAAGATCTCTCGTGCGTTGACCTGACTTAGCATAAAGTGCTGAAATATAATTTGAATAGTCCTTTAAGGTCTCTTCATTTTTTTGATCTTTTACCTGATAATAAGAGCGGCCTAAACCCAAACTTCCCCCACCCAGGTAAACCGTATTGACATTCGAATTTTTGAGATGTCCATAGACATATCCACCAAAGAAAGGATTGCCTCCTATGGGTGCAACCTCTACCAGATATTTATAAAGATCATCAAAATTCTTTATCGCATTGATTTTTGTCAAATAGGGCTGAACAGGCGCCAAGCCAAGTTTGTCGCGTGTTTTCATGTCTACAAAAGATCTGTACAGATCCCCGATCTTCTGATTATCAGTCCCTTTTGGAAACTGGCCAGATAACGACTCTTGCAACACTTTCAGCGTGGCAATATCCGTATTCTCACGTAACTCATCAAAAGATCCCCAACGTGCTTTATCGGATGGTATCTTTACAGTTTTCATCCACTGACCATTTACAAAATTGTAGAAATCATCCTGCGGACGAACGGCTTTATCCATGTAGTCTACATTAATCGCATTATTTTGGGCATGACCGGCCAAAGAACCGCATGCCAGCAAAGCAGCTAACAGTATACTTCTCTTCATATGATATTTTAGTTTGTTCTCTATCACACAAACTTAAGAAAAGTTTTGCTATTGTTTGTAATACAGAACATAGTTTTGCAGACAACTAAAATAATATACATTGCATTATGTCTGCGTCTTGTTTCCCGTCGATTTACGGAGAAGAAGGAAGAAAATAATCAGAAACAGCGCCACACCGCCCAGCCAAATCCATGGATTGGCATACCATAAGGTGCCGTTTGCCTCTCTAAGTTTTTGATTTGCCTCAATGGGCACGTCCGCATATAACGCAACAAAGGAAGATAGCAGACAAAATAGTACAGACATTCTTTTCATACGACCAACTTTATATAGATAGAATCCCGCGTCGACGTATTTTGTTTGCTTAGGATAAAATTTGTGTTCAGTCCTTCTGTCTGATCTCGCCCAGGTGAACGACATCTTTTAAATCAAAAGGTGTCTCCTGGTAAACGAAATAGTTAAGCCAATTATTGAATAATAGATTCGCATGACTCGTCCATCGTACCAAAGGTTGATTGTCCGGATTGTCATCACGATAATAGTTCGCTGGCATACGTATGGTCTGGCCTTTTTCTAAATCTCTTTTATATTCTTCATCCAATGTAAACGGTGCGTACTCGGAATGACCGGTCAGATAAAACTCACGTCCGCCACGAGAAGATGCGATTGCAATGCCCGCCTCGGGAGATTCGGAAAGAATTTCTACGCCGCTTTTAGTAAGCAAATCTTCCTTCTCAATAGTGGTATGGCGACTATGCGGAATAAAAAACTCATCATCAAATCCACGAAATAATGGATGTCTTTTGTCTAGTGCTGTATGTTTGAATACGCCAAAAAGTTTTTCTCCCAAAGGTTTTTTCTCAACCTCATAGAAATGGTATAACGCCGCCTGTGAGGCCCAACAGATGTATAAGCTCGACGTTACATGCGTTCTCGCCCAGTCAAAGATTGTCTGGATCTCATTCCAATAAGTCACCTCTTCGAATCGAACCATTTCCACAGGTGCTCCCGTGATGATCATACCGTCGTAAAAGTTCTCTTTCACTTCACTCAGGCTTTTATAAAACATCTCCAGGTGTTCCTCAGGTGTATTTTTGGACACATGCGTTTCCAGTCGAAGAAACTCCATCTCCACTTGCAAAGGATTATTGGAAAGTAAACGAATAAAATCGGTCTCCGTTGTGATCTTAAGTGGCATCAGATTAAGGACCAAAACACGTAATGGTCTAATATCCTGCTCATTTGCTCTCAGGTCACTCATGACAAAGATATTCTCCTTTTTTAAAAGTTCTATCGCAGGAAGGTTATTAGGAAGTTTGACTGGCATATATAAATTCTCCTTATACAATTAGCATGCAAAATTAGCAAGAAAATGGCAGAATAATAAATGAATCCGCAAATTTAAGTTTGCACCGAATGAGCAGATTACATTACCTTCCAACTTATTCTTCACTTAATTGTTTTAAGGCCTTTCTAAACTTCATTGATCCGAAGTTCATCCCGCCAACATGCTTGTTGACCAATTTGCCCACTTTATCCAGGATAATGGTGGTCGGTATACTTGTCGTACTCCATTCTTTTGGCAATGCCGAATTCAGTTGATAGACCGGAAGATTATACTTCCGCTTTTTTAGAAACTTTGCTGAAGATTTCAGATTACCGTCAACGTCAACGGACAAAAAAACGATTTTGCTATTCCCCTGAAAATCCTTATACAGTTTGTCCAGAGAAGGCATTTCCGACAGACAGGGTGGGCACCATGTCGCCCAAAGATTGATCAGGACAACCTTGCCTTTGAGCTGATTTAACGAAACAACATTTCCTTTGCTGTCTTTAAAGCTAACCTCCCCATTCTTGTTTAACAGGACTGCTTTTTCCTTTTGTTCTCCGGTATCTGCATAACTGAACGCTGTGTGGGCAAATGGTATAGAAAGCAATAAGCTAGCGGCAATCAATCTGAATGTATTTTTTATTTCCATCTTGTTTTCTCCAATAAAAGGACATTAACTTAAACGTCTGATTTGGCAAATGATTGTACCTTTCGTACAAAACAAACTAATATCAACGTTCTCCAACGCAACGACAGCTCCGGCTGATCCGAGTTATTCCTGATCCGAACGGCTGCTTTTGTGCAGTCAACAACTGAAAGAAATGATATGTCTAAAAGTTATTACAAACAAATTTACGGATATGGTTATTATATAGTATATAATAAGTAAATCAATATGAGCAAGGAAAAATCAATTCAGGAAATCGAAATCGATGGAAGAGTGTATCAGTATAGCTCCCTAAGGGATCTACCAGAAGGTAATATTGAGCACCTCCCATTCAGTATCCGAATTCTTCTGGAAAATGTATTACGTAATCATGATGGATTTAGTATAACGGATGAACATGTCAGCACATTGATCGGCTGGTCTCCACAACCCGTTGATAAAGATATTCCATTTAAGCCGGCACGTATTCTGATGCAGGATTTTACGGGCGTTCCTGCTGTTGTGGACATGGCTTCCTTAAGGGCTGAATTTATTCGACATGGCAAGGATGGACAGAAGATCAATCCGGCAATTCCGGTTGATCTGGTGATTGACCATTCAGTGCAGGTGGATTATTTTGGAACAGAATACTCCTACGACAAAAATGTCGAATTGGAATATGAGCGCAACCAAGAGCGTTATGAGCTTTTAAAATGGGCGCAAAAAGGTTTAAAAAATTTCACTGTCGTGCCGCCGGGAATGGGCATCTGTCATCAGGTAAACTTAGAATACCTTGCCAAGGGTGTAATAGCCCGAGATAATTGGCTTTTTCCGGACACCTTGGTGGGCACCGATTCACATACACCAATGGTGAATGGTATAGGTGTTTTGGGCTGGGGTGTGGGTGGCATTGAAGCTGAAGCCGCTATGCTGGGACAACCCATCTTCTTCACCTGTCCGGAGGTAATCGGACTCAAACTTACAGGCAAAATTCCGGATATCTGTACCGCAACTGATATGGTTCTTTCGATTACAAAAATCTTACGCGATAAGGGAGTTGTCGGAAAATTTGTTGAAGTCTTCGGAGAAGGATTGGATACTCTATCAGTGACAGACCGCGCCACCATATCCAATATGTCGCCCGAATTTGGCTGTACAGTCACCTATTTTCCAATCGATGACCGTACGCTGGAATATATGCACAGTACCAATCGAACTGAACAGGAAATTAAAATTGTCGAAGAATACTGTAAGCGCAATTTGCTCTGGCGCACGGGAAAGGAACAGATCTCCTACTCTTCGGTAGTGGAATTTGACCTCAACACACTAGAACCGACAGTCTCAGGCCCCAAGCGCCCACAGGATAAGATTTTGGTCAAGGATTTAAACCATAAGTTTTCACAACTTTTAGATAGCGAACACCATAGGCAATATATTCCTATGCCACAGCGTTCGGAATCAGCCTGGCTGGCAGATGGTGGGTCGGGGACCGAATTTACTTTTGGGAAAGTTCCGGTTGAACATGCTTCTCCCCATGAAGTTATTTCAGAGTCCATACATGCCGTACGCATCAAACACAATCACAAGGAGTATATCGTCAGCGATGGCAGTATTGCTATTGCCGCGATAACCAGTTGTACCAATACCTCTAATCCGACTGTGATGATCGGTGCGGGTCTATTGGCCAGAAATGCGATCGAACGCGGTTTGCGCACAAAATCCTGGGTGAAGACCTCACTGGCCCCGGGTTCAAAAGTAGTAACCCAATACCTGGAAAGATCAGGCCTGAATGCAGATCTTGATGCGCTAAGATTTCACACTGTAGGTTATGGTTGCACTTCCTGTATTGGAAACTCTGGACCACTCCCACCCCAAATTGCTGAAGCAGTAGAGAAAGGAGAATTGATTGTTGCATCGGTACTGTCAGGAAATAGAAACTTTGAAGCACGCGTACATCCTCAGGTAAAAATGAACTTTTTGATGTCTCCAATGTTGGTTGTTGCCTATGCCCTTGTAGGTCGAGTGGATATCAATCTAATGGAAGAACCATTGGACTATGATCCAAATGGTCAACCGGTTTATTTAAAAGATATCTGGCCAAGCCGCGAAGAAATTACCAAAACAGTTAACGAATGCGTTAAACAATCTGATTTTCAGGAAGTATATGACGTTATTTTCGACGGATCTACGGACTGGCAAGACCTGGAAGTCAACCTTGACCAGAATTATCAATGGGACCATAACTCAACCTATATCAAAGAATCCCCTTTTTTTGAAAACTTACAGGCAGTTCCACAGCCCATCGAGGACATCAAAAATGCCCGAGTATTGCTTTATTTAGGAGACTCTGTTACAACCGACCATATATCGCCGGCAGGTTCTTTTAAGGAAGATACCGCAGCCGGAAAATACCTAAAAGCCCATCAGGTGAATAGAGAAGATTTCAACTCTTATGGTTCTAGACGTGGTAATCATGAAGTGATGATGCGTGGAACCTTTGCCAACGTGCGCATTAAAAACAAAATTACCGATCAGGAAGGTGGTTTCAGCCGGTATTTCCCAACAAATGAAGTAAAAACAGTCTATGATACTGCAATGGAATATCGAAAAACCAATACGCCGCTGATCGTTTTGGCCGGAAAAGAATACGGTTCAGGATCTTCCCGGGATTGGGCAGCCAAAGGCACATTTCTCCTTGGTGTACGGGCGGTAATTGCCGAAAGCTTTGAACGTATACATCGAAGCAATCTGGTGGGTATGGGGGTAGCACCGCTTGTTTTTATCAATGGAGAGAATGCGGAAAAGCTGGGACTTGACGGTACTGAAACCTATACCATCACTGGCCTGGCGAATGAGTTAATACCGCATAAACTTTTAGATGTAAAAGCTGTTCACGAAAATGGGAAAACAATCACGTTTCAGGTCAGAGCAAGACTGGATTCGGCTATCGAAATCGAATACTTTAAAAATGACGGTATTTTACAGTATGTATTAAGGCAATATTTAAAAAACAATTAATTTACTGCCTTATTGATCAACACCAAATTTGCAAATACAACGGGGCACGATATATCGCGCCCCTTTCACAACCTATATAAAAACCTACCAGAGTTCTTTTTAGACAACTATTTCCCGCCAACACACAAGGAAGTTTGGCGACTTGCCAAAGTTACATCCGATAACAAGAGATTTTTCTCCCTGAAGTCAGCCATTTTTTGGCCTCGGGACAATGTAAGGGATTAAATCGATTATACTTCCATTATCAATGATAAAAAATGTATTTTCGTCTGCGGTCAATCGCAATATTTACGTACAGACAAATCATGGAAGAACTGGTAGAGCAGACTATTTCGAATGTAAACTTCAACAAAGAATTACAGCAAATTACAGAATTTTATAAATGCACATTTGAGTATTGCGATTTCCAAAACGCCGCAATGGTTGATCTGATATTTACAAATTGTGAATTTAAATCCTGTAATTTATCCAATATAAAATTAAAAGGAACTCAATTGGATCATGTCATTTTTCAGGACTGCAAGATGTTAGGTATTCAGTTCAACGAATGTAGTTCCTTCTCTTTTCATATCCAAATGAAGAATACCATACTGGATTACGCTTCTTTTTTTGAACGTAATATGAAGAAATTCAAATTTGAACAGTGCTCATTGCAACATGTTGATTTTGAAAAAGCCAACCTCCAACAGGCCATCTTCAAAGATTGTAACTTCCTGAACGCCAGATTTCACCAATGCAATCTGGAAGGCTGTGACTTTAGGACTTCGGTCCATATCCAAATGGATCCCGAAACCAATCGGATGAAAAAGAGTAAATTCGAACCGGAGCAACTACCGGGTTTATTGGCAAAATATCAATTATTGATTGACTGAGGGGAATTTTTGACATTGCACACGGCGAAGATTGTTAATCAACAATCGGCTAAATAACGGATTTCAGGGATAAAAGCATTTATCCTAAATCATCATATTTGCCTATCAATTTTAGGTAGATGAACCTATCATGCGCTTACAATGGCAAAAATATCTTACCATACAAGCTCATGACCGTTTCCTCACCGCTAAAAGCAAATTATTCTGATGAAAAAAACATTCTTATCATTCGCAGCTTTGATGGCTGCCAGCACAGTATCTCTCGCACAGATCAATAAAGCGTTTAAAATAGATTATGCCATTGTGGTTACAAACGCTAACAGCGGTACCGAGCAGGAAGCTCCGGTCTCCTTGTATGAGGCTTATGTCAGTAATGACAAGATAAAAGTGGTCTCCTCAGCGGATGGACAGGAATCTATTTTTCTGGCTAAAAAGAATGAAGATAAATCGACCATACTCTATCCGTCCTTATCGAAATACATCGTACACGAAGATGACGCAACTTCCTTCTCGATCAAATTAGTTCCGGGCCAAACTAAAAATATCGCTGGTTACCTTTGCAAGTTAGCACAGATCGAACTTCCGAATATAGAAGATATCGAGGGCAATAGCACCTTATCCATCTGGTATAGTGAGAAACTTCCTGTGATCTATTGGGAGAGTTTTGATATTTTCAAAAAGATTCCCGGTGGCGTTTTACAGGTAACCACACCACTGGGTGTAGACATTGTGGCACAAAGTGTAGCGAACAGCCAACTGAATGACAACGATTTTATCGTTCCTGAAGATTATGATCAGGTAGATTCCATCTACGGCGAAGAACAGGAGGGTGAAGAAAACAATCAAATGGCCGAAAACCTTTACTTATTTGAGGATAGTACTTCCGGTCTTATGGGGTTACAGGATGATGCGCAACAAATCGTCGTGCCAGCACAGTATCATTACATCACACCATTTGTCGGTGAGGTAAGTGTTGTCCAGTTTAAAAATGAGAAGTATGGTGCAATCAATCTTACGGGGAAAACCGTGATCCCTTTTCAATACGATTATTTAAGCTATGACGATAATTCGGAGCAATTTCTTTTTGGAACAAATGAAAAATATGGTATACTAGACAAGGCAGGTAAAGTTCTTATCCCGGCCAATTATGATATGATTTCATTTATCAATGGTGGTTACGCTGTTTTTCAGCAAAATGAAAAATACGGAATCCTAAATCAGGCCGGAAAAATCGTTGTACCGGCAAGCTATAGCTTCATCTCGGAGAACAATGGCACACATTTTATTTCTGTCGAAAATGACAAATACAGCCTGGTTGACATAAAAACAAATAAGATCTTAACGCCAGCCTATGATTTTATTTCAATAACCGAAGAACCGAATCTTTTCCTTTCCAGCAAAGATGGTAAATACGGTTATTTAAACGGTCAGGGGAAAATCGCCATTCCTTTTATCTACAGCGGCGCAACTTCCTTCAGCGATGGGTTGGCATCGGTCACAAAAGAAGGGTCAGATGACGTGATCTTAATCAATACAAAAGGTGAAGAAGTTGAATTGGACGCTGCTGCTGAGGCTGCCACGGAAGAGAGCTAATTCATATATAATTTTTCTAAAAATAAGAGTCCGTGTCTTATGCATGTTTAGTACGTGTACGAGTTGGATCCGTATCTGCTATGCCCCTGCTTCGGCCCATATAGGAGGTAAGAGCAGGATTCACCGCTGTTGATTAGACCATGAGTCCATGTTTAACTCGGACTCAACACGGACTCATGTCAGACTCATGTCGCTCTCATGGTGAAGCAGAGGCGACCATGTCCCGACCAAGTCCTATCTGTAGCACGTAGAGTTGCCGAGCAATACCATGTTGAGCCATCTATCGGTTTATCCAAAGAAAGGGGCCGTATCATAAACGAAATTCCCATTTGCAAATCAGAATTAAATTTGGGAGGATACCTTTAATTACAGAAATCATAAAAAAGGGTCAAATCTCTGATGAGGTTTGACCCTTTTTCGCTGAATCTAACAAATTGTCGAATTTTAGATGGTATCGATATTGTAAAATTGACTTTTGATACAGTCCCTTTCTTATTTTTAGAAGCTATTTTTCAGTAATTATGTCGTGCTTACGGTTTTCTTTTTACCAAGAATTTTCTTGCCTATTGTGAAAAGTAGCACTGCAATGATGCCGCCCCCAAGTCCAAACAAAAGTTCTTTGACTATACCTGGGAAATCCGGCAAAGCGTGATGTAGGAAATCAATATAATGGTTAAAAATACCGCCTGAGACCAGAATTAAAGCAATGGTACCGACCACAGCTAGCAATTTGATGATAAAAGGAAGTGCTAACACCAGTAGTCTACCTAAGCTGGCTAACGGCCCTTTTTCGTTCGCGCTTTTGATCAACTTATATCCAGCATCATCCATCCGAACAATTAATGCTACGATACCATACACACCTACCGTAGCAAGAAGAGCAACTACACAAACAGTAATAATCTGCAAAGTCAGACCTTTATCCAATACTGTGCCCAAGGCGATGATAACGATCTCCACAGAAAGGATAAAATCTGTTGTGATTGCCGCCTTGATCTTCGACTTTTCGGCTTCCATATCATTCTCTGCGATAACCTCTTCGGTCTTTGTTTCACCTTCATGCTGTTTCCGATGAAATAAATATTCAATAATCTTTTCAACCCCTTCGAAAGCCAGATAAAATCCGCCTAAAATCAAAATGTATTTAATAGCGATCGGAAAAAAAACGTTCAACAACAAAGCTATAGGGACGATAATCAGTTTATTGATGAGTGACCCTTTGGTAATCGCCCATAGGACAGGCAATTCCCTGGATGCTAAAAAACCTGTCGCTTTTTCCGCATTCACGGCCAAATCATCACCCAAGATTCCTGCTGTTTTTTTTGTCGCTATCTTGCTAGCAACCGCAACATCATCCATTAAAGCTGCAATATCATCTAAGATTGCAAATATTCCTGAAGCCATATTTTATTTAAAATTTGAACGTAAAAATATAAATTTAATTCAATTCGTAAATAAGTAATTTAACGGGATTGCCATAATCGCCTATAAACAGATCTATTTAATTGTGTATTTTAGATACAAATTATACCAAATATGAAAAAATCACTTTCAGCGACGGAACAAACCGCATTATTAAACATACTTAAGACCAGATTTGAGAATAATATGAAAAGGCATCAGAAACTGGTTTGGGAACCCATACAGCAAAAAATCGAAGCAAATCCAGCCAAGGCCCGGAGTTTACAGCAAATGGAACTGAGCGGTGGTGAACCTGATGTTATTGGCCTAGATCCAGTCAGCAACTCTTATCTCTTTGTCGACTGTGCTACAGAGAGCCCAAAAGGAAGAAGGAGTCTTTGCTTTGATCAAGCCGCGTTGGATTCCCGAAAAGAAAATAAACCTGCGGACAGCGCAATAGAAACGGCCAAACAAATGGGTGTCGAACTACTTACGGAAGAACAATATCGACAACTGCAAACTTTGGGAGAATTTGATCTGAAAACATCAAGCTGGATACAGACACCTGCCAACATTCGCCAACTCGGAGGTGCTTTATTTTGTGACCGGCGCTATAATCATGTTTTCACCTACCACAATGGCGCGAACTCCTATTATGCCGCACGTGGATTTAGAGCTATACTACATCTTTAAATAACACTAATAAACAAACTGTTTGACGTAATTTAAGTCAAAAATGAAAAAATCAATAACCGTACGGCTTAGTCTTTTATGCTATACCAGACATGAAGGCGATCATCTGCAATCTCAGTTCAGGGAAAAATAATTTTTTATTTCAATAATTCCTAATGACAGAGGGTTGTCAGTTGACGGATCTATTTTTGGAGAAAATATAAAAACGCATGAAAAACAGATCTATTCCTTCTTTTAATATTATTGGAATTGCGATACGCACAAGCAATCAAGATAGTCAGGCAGCCAAAGATATTCCTGCTCTCTGGGCTCGATTTTTTGAAAATGATATCATGAACCGGATTCCTAACAAAATCTCCAATGCGCTCTATTGTGTTTATACGGAATATGAAAAGGATCACACACTACCCTACACCACTTTGTTGGGCTGTAAGGTTGCCCATCTTGATGATGTCCCGGAAGACATGGATGGCATACGCATTGAGGAAAATATCTACCACCATGTCGAAGTTGAAGGAAATCTGGAAGCGGGCATTGTTTACGACGCGTGGATGAACATCTGGGAAGCCGATCTCCCGCGCGCATTTTCAGCAGATTTTGAAGTTTATGGAGAAAATGCACAAAATCCCGAACAAGCTAAGGTTGATATTTTCATCGCGCTTCAATAAGCAAAAAACTTAATAATATCTGGGGCAATAACAGCTAAATTTGTGAAAGCCTGACAACATGCATGGCTCCGTCAGCAAATGTAACAATAGGTATGTCGGAGCCACCTTGCTTTTATTTTCGTCAAAATATCTTTTACCTTTGTGCCGATTTAAAGCAAAATAATATGCAGGGCACCACGACGCATCGTAAGAAAATTGTTCAATATAGCTACCTTAAATTAATCGGAAGTTCAGTTTTTGTGAGCTTGATCTGCTGCTTGTTGGCTTATAGTCTCAAACATATCACCGGATATTTTCTGGAAAGAATAGCTGAGGGCATTGGAAACCTAGATCCCCGACTCTTTATCATCTTGCCCAGCATAGGCATCACGACAATATACTTCCTCCGGAAATATGCTTTTCAAAATAGAAAGAATAAAGGGATCAAGGAGATCTACACGACACTCGAAACACGAAAAGATCATCTTCCTTTTTTTAAAATACCGTCCCATTATGTCAATGGCTTTCTGACCGTTATTTTCGGCGGGTCAACAGGAATTGAAGTTTCTACGGTAGTAGCAACAGCAACTGTGGGGAATCAAGCCTATAAACGCCTCCATCCCGCTTGGGCGTATAAGACAGAGCTGATCTGCGCCGGTGTTATTGCCGGAGTGACATTATTGTTTGGCAGTGCATTGGGCGGCCTTTTATTTGCCTTTGAAGTTATTTCCAGAAAATACAACAAAACACTAATGATAAGCGGCATTAGTTCGATGCTTGTTGCCGCTTTATTTGTTTACTATTTGGATGCAGCTCCCCTGTTTAACTTTACGCCAAAGCAATGGCAATGGCAGGCAGTTCCTTATATTGTCATTCTCGCATTAATATGCGGTTTATTGGCACTATATTTCACTAAAATTGTGATCTATGCAAAATCGTTCTTTGCTGGAATAAAAAATAATTTTATTCGGGTCAATCTGGGAGCGATCACTGTGGGTCTGCTGATTTTCGTTCTGCCGTTATTATACGGTGACAGTTATCACGGTCTTGGGAAAATCCTTGAAAGTAGTTTGCATGGATCAGTCAATTGGTTATACTTTCTCCCACTGCTTTTGTTAGTGCTGTTAAAACCGTTGGCAGCGGCGCTTACTTTGGGTGCAGGCGGTGACGGTGGCGTTTTTGCTCCAAGTATCGTAACGGGTGCGCTCCTGGGCATATTTTTTGCGCAATCCTGCAATCATTATCTCGGCACCCAGCTCATTGTCATTAATTTCGCATTATTCGGCGCAGCATCTATGCTTTCTGCAGCTATTCATGCTCCTTTTACAGCAATTTTTATTGTTGCGAGTATTGTTCCTTCAGGCTATATACTATTTGCACCACTGCTGCTGTCCAGCCTCGTCGCTAAACTGCTCGCCAAAAAGATCTATCCGTATAACGTGTACACCTACAAAGAAATCGCCCACAGTTAATGGCTTATTTGTTTTTATTAAAAAGCAGTTCCATTCGTCAATGAAACTGCTTTTTTGCAAAGTAATCCATGCTAGTCTTCACGACTACCATCGTCTGCCATACGAACAATCTTGGGAGAGAACTTAGCCACAATATCGACTAATTCCTTTTGGGATGCCATGACTGTATGAATATCTTTATATGCCATAGGCGCTTCATCCATTCCTGCCCCCAACAAAGTAATCCCTTGATCAGAGAGCATATTTTTCAGTTCAACGGACGAAAGCGTTTTGATCGCCTGCGTACGGCTCATCAACCGCCCCGCCCCATGGGAAGCCGATTGGATCGCCGCCATATCACCCTTTCCGCGAACCAAAAATCCCGGAGTCGCCATGGAACCCGGAATAATCCCCATGACACCTTTCGCCGCAGGAGTAGCGCCTTTTCGGTGTACCACAACCTCTTGTTCATTCCAACGTTCTTTCCATGCAAAATTATGATGGTTTTCAATTTTCGCCAGCAGCTCAGCACCCAAAGCAGCTCTTATTTTTTCATGGATAACCTCGTGACAGGCAGATGCATAATCACCGGCCAGATTCATTGCCATCCAATATTCCTGTCCCTCCATTGTATTTAAGTCCAGATAAGCCAGATTCTGAGCTTGATAAGGCAGCTTGCACAAAGACTTGGCCAATTTGGTATAATGAGCAGCAACAGTGGCTCCCAATCCTCGGGATCCGGAATGTGTAAGTAAGCCTAGGTAAACTCCTTTATCAATATCCAGTACTTCATCCTTTTCATTGAATTCCACCATCCCAAATTCTACAAAGTGGTTGCCGCCACCGGAAGAACCTAACTGCGTCCATGCTTTATCTTTTAATGATGCAAGCAGATTATTCTCCGAAAACAATTTGTTTTCCAAAACCGCGTGATCCACGCGTTCGTGTTTCAGATACCCATTACCGGCACCAAATCGCGTATGTTTCAGGATAGTTTCCTTTAATGTGTCCGTTTCTGTGTCCAAAAGAGATGCTGGCATATCAAATATGGACAAAGCCATTCGGCAACCAATATCAACCCCCACACCATACGGAATTACCGCATTATTCGTGGCCAGTACCCCCCCGATCGGCAACCCATAACCTTGATGGGCATCCGGCATTAATGCACCGGCAACAGTAACAGGAAGTTTCATCGCCACTTTCATCTGCTCTTTGGCTCCCACTTCGATTTCAGACTCTCCATAGATGCTATATCCCACAGGATTTTCGTTCAAGGCAATCAGGGAGGCATCAACGGCATCCTGCCCTAATATGGCATCCGCCAGTACACCGAACACTGCATCCGCCAAATATGCTGACGGATCTTCCAGAACAGCTTTAAATTTGCCCAACATCTCCGTTCTCGTCAAACCATGTCGCTTGCTGTTGATCTTCAACGCAGCACCTAATGTATGATTCTCCTTATATCCCAATGCGATCAGGTCATTGCCATTGATTCTTTTATTTTCCATTTTCTATCATTTATTATTTTTTTTGGGGGAATCAATCCAATTCCAAACAGGTGGCAATAACCTCTTTACAATTGCCACCTGCACCTCTTTTTTCCAATTTTATTTACTTTCTATGCTCGTTATTTGACAAACAATTGCTTTAACTGATCGACAATCTGTCCATTTCCTGAAACAGATATGCTATTGATCTTTTCCGCAATTTTTTCTACATATTCCATTTCTTTCAATTTAAACAACATGTTGTTTTCCTCCATAAGTTTCGCCGTGTTGAGCAAACTTCTTGTGGAAGCGGTTTCTTCACGCCGCGTAATAATATTTGCCTGTGCCCGTTTTTCTGCAATCAGCACCTGGTTCATAATATCACGGACATCTCCGGGAAGAATAATGTCTTTGACCCCGCAAGTTAATAAGCGTAGCCCCAATCCGGCGATATAAGCAGTGGTATTTTCTAAAATATAGCTGCTGATCTCGGTCTTCTTCTCCATCAGTTCGTCCAAAGTCATTTGCCCGATATAGGTACGCAGATTTAACTGCATCACTGCGTACAACTGCTTCTCGTATTCTTTATGGTCCAACAGCGCTTTCTTGATATCTATGATTTGGTATTGTAAAGTGAAATTAACCCGTATCTGTGCTTTGTCCCGTGATAGAATTTCTTGTCCGACCACATCCAAGGTCAATACACGCATATCCGCTTTTGAAACGGCGATTGTTTTCGCATTCTTCCACCAAAAATATGTTCCCGGATTCAAAATTTCGGTGAACACACCATCGACAAAAAGTAAACCCTTCTCATTTGGTTCCACTTTATATTGACGGACATAGTAAGCCAAGGTTTGCTTTTCAAACAATTGACGGTTGACAGAAGCCGGTATTTCGATTTCTGAAATATCCTCCAATTGGAATTTACGTGACTGCAGACCTTTCCAGAATACATGTCTGCCCGCCGCCAATGTCTTCTCAAAATTATTGTTTAAGAAGACCAGCGCTATAGCGGTATCCTCCACTTCGACAATATCTACCAGCTCACGAAAGCCCTCCAGCAGCAAGAGCACATCAATATTTTGGTTGGACGGAAATGAATGTGCCCTATTGTATAGCTCCAGTTTTTCGCCGAAACCCAACCAGTATTTACCGGTTTCCAATACACGGATGACTTGGTTATTCTTAACCACCAATCCAATTTCATTGACATTTATTTGTACTCTTTTCATACTATCTGTTGTTTTATACTATTATCTAATGAAAAAAACCGCTATTATTTGTCCATCGATGCAGGGCGGAATCAAAAAGAGCCCTACAGATCTTTACACTTAGAAACTTCAAGAAAGCTAGCACCGCTAGTTGCTATCTGGTTCTTCCTATATCGGCTCTGTATGAGATGTTCCCGATCACAGGCCCCTCACCAACTGCTCCAAAGAGAGACAAAGCGCTCTCCAGAACCGGACAAACTATAGCAAACTTTAATTAACTGACCTTTTTAAAGAAGGTTAACTTTCAAATCCAGAACCTAAATTCTGTGCAATACCCTTATGCTATTCCATCCGAAAATGGAAGTGGGATTCGAACCCACACGATTGAGTTGTTGTTCTAACCAAGCTGAACTATCCTGATTGCTCAGGAGCAGGAGTCGAACCTGCGGCCTACAACGACAATGCCATGCTCTACCCTTGAGCTACCCCTTTTCGGGGAAAGGATTCGAACCTTCATCCCTGGCAATCTTCTCTCATGCTTTTCATCTTATCAGTATATTGAATTCCCATCAGGTACAACACTATCCTGCTATACAGAAACAGGACACCGGGATGCAAATCAAAGCCTGAGAGTATTTTCGTGCTCCCTTTAAAGAGAGGCACATATCTTAAAAGCATTTTGCTATTATTTTCATCAAAGAACATTTATCATCGCTGACATGACAAAGATCGCATGGCGAATATGCAGGTAAGCTGCGCAGTATAATTAAACATTAAAAAAATAACAAATGAAATTACAAAGCCCTGATAATAAGCAATAAAAAATACAAACCAAGATCTCACATATGAGCGGTTAATTTGTAATGCGCAATTAGAATGCGTAGACAAGAAGAAGCCAAAGCATAGTTGACGTACATTAACGATTGGAAAGCAAAAAATATCACTGAAATCCATGAGAACGACTTCCGATATAAATACTAATTTTACGTTTGCATAAACAACATGAATTCATCCTAAAATGAGTGTAAAAATATTCTCGACTATATTGGCTGTATTGCTTGTCACCGTAGGCTGCGCGAGCTCAGACAATACAAATAACCCCGCTAGGGAAATGTGTAGAAACGAAAAAAAAATCTTGCTATCGGACAGTACAAAAAACAATGATCAGCCCGCATCAAAAGTAGCTGCAGATCCGGCCAAAGAATGGCTGGAAACTATTTTTCGCTGCGAAGAAAGGAAGCCCGGGAAGTATTGCTATTATTTAGACAAGGAAGAGACCATCTGTACGGCACGTTTTATGGAATTCCTACAGGATGCCAATAAAATTTATGGCCCTTCCAATCTGACAGATGCCGAATTACCCGAGGCGGAAGCGCGATACAAAGCCAAATGGAAAAATGTTTATCCCCTCAATACACAGGAAATGTGGTTATTTGGCCGAGGTAATGATGATGCTTTAACGATCAATGCCATCCTTATCAAAAAGTTAAGCACAAATAAATACAGCATATTTATAGATTACGGTGATGATATAAAGACACAAAATGAGGTACAGCTGGTTGTCGAAAAGAACAACTATAAAATTGATTATTGCAAGACAACCTTTGCACAATAATGGCACTATAAAAAACAGTTGAGCTGATCTAAAAAGCCACTTTCTATTTTTGAGGATAAAAAGTGGCTATATAGTACCATAAATGAGATGTTTAAGCAGATTGAAAAGGCGCCGAATTATGCCATTTTACGATATTGCCCTTATGCAACAGTCCGTCCACAGCAGAGATTCTCGATACAGCTTCAGCGGAGCAGCTTGCATCCACCAGTAGGAAACTTGCATCATCACCTACATTTGGCCATGTTCTATTGCCTTTATCATCCAACGGTAATTTCCCATTTGTAGCATAACGCAGACAACGGGATAGGTCAAATTCCGTTTCATAACCATACAACTGTGCCGCAAGATTCGCTTTTTGCAGCATATTTCCGCTACCGAAAGTGCCCCAATGATCCTGTACATTATCATTCCCTGTAAGCACCTCCACTCCTGCCTCGCGCAGTTGCGGTAATGGCATGAGCATATTCCGAAAAGGAACCGAACTGGCAATGCCGACTTTCGCCGCGCCCAAACGTTCAGCGGTGTATTGCAGATCCTTTGGAGACATATAGGCTAACGCAAAAGCGTGACTGATAAATGTACGTCCCTGTAGCTCCGGATTCTCAAGTACTTTGTCTATCAAATAATGAATGGTTTTAGCACCTGACTCTCCCCCCTCATGCAAGTGAATATCAATTCCTTTTTTGTTGTCCAAGGCTAACTGAACAGTAAAGTCCATCGGTTTTTCGATACTTCCGTCTATACTATAAGGATCTAAACCGCCTATAAAATCAACTTTGTCCCAAGCGGCAATTTCACGCATGAGTCCGGTTGAATCGGTGTAATATAATCCATGTTGCGGGAAGGCAACCAATTCCGCACCAAAAGACGCTTTCACATGTTCCAGCGCCCTGAGCAGATGTTCCAGTGATTTAGTACCCGAAGTAGGGTCAACGTTAAAGTGTGTTCTTGCGAAATTAGTTCCATAGCCTTGTAACAGCATAATTAGTTTTTCCGCTCTTTCCACTGATGTTTTGAGTAGCTCGGGGATAATTTCCTGCTCACGTGCAATCATATCCTTCACCGTTCTGTTTTTAGGAAACACAGCTTTCCAAGGAAGCCCGTATAACGTTTTATCCAGGTGGATATGCATATCCCTAAAGGCGGGTAAAACAAGTTTTCCATTGGCATTGAATGATCCTGTTCCATCACCAGTTTGGGCCGGCCGAATTTCCTGCATTTTTCCATCCTTTATCGTTATGGAGAAAAGCGCGGTATCAGTTCCGATAATTTGTCCTTCCCGGTAAAGAAACCCTGTTTCCAACCGTACATTTTCCAGTGTATACTGCTCGCTTCGCTGAATTAATTCGTTCATGAAAATATCATTTTTTTCAAAACTAGGCTATTAAAGGCTTTCCGCTTTGTAGATATTATCACATCATTTGTAAATATTATGGCTGAGCCCTAAACTGGCTGGGTGTCATGTTCGTATGGCTCTTGAAAAACTTACTAAAACTGGCATTATCATAAAAGCCCAGATCAAAAACAATATCCTTAACGGACTTATTCGATATTTTCAACAACCTCTTGGCTTCCAGCAATATCCGATCTTGAATCAAAGCAGAAGCCGATACATGAAAGATTCTGTTGCTCAGAACATTCAGATAATTGGCAGAAATATTTAATTTATCTGCATAAAATGCAACAGATCGTTCAGCTTTATACCAACAATCTATCAATTGCACAAATTTCGCAATAACCGGGTTATCTTGATATTGGTCATAATCGTTAAAATTGTCCGCAACAAATTTACTAATCAGCAATACGATTACTTTGACCCTGGCGTAGATAAGTTCCCATAGAATTTCTTTTTCTTTCAAGTCAGTGGAAACAGCCCGAAATTCCTGTTCCAATGCCTGATACCCCGATGCGGATAAAGTAATCACCAAATGCCGCAAATAATAGGATACCGGAAAGCGCAAAGCTGGTAAAAGGCTTTCAAACCAGGTCCTGCTGATCATCAATTGCAACCCTTGCGTAGAGTCTGTCATCGACCATTGATGTACCTGCCCCGGAAATACGAGATGTAATTGATGCGTTCCTAAACGAAATGTTTCAAAGTCCACAGTATGCGTACCGGTTCCTTTTTCAAAAAGCAGTAAAATAAAAAAATCGTGCTTGTGAGGTTCTTCAATCTCCCGCTTTCCGATTAATTCATGAAAAAGTAGATCACGGTCGGACATTATTCCATCGTAGAACTTCTGCAGATTTAATATTGGGAAATGGTCAGTAGGATGATGCATAAACAGGTTCAAAGATAAATCATAAATATTGGAAAACATAAAATGGCGGTATCTGTTTTAGACATTGCATGAATTTTCTCCCAATTCATGGGTTTAATGCAAAAATATAGTTACTTTGATTTCAGTTTATAGAAAATCCAAATGTTGCGCAGAACTAAAAATCCAGTTTAGAATGAAAAGCAACCAACAGGGTTTTCAAATAGCCTTAAAAAAGTTTTTAATATGCAGATTGAAATTGATCATAATTTTTATGAAATCGTCAGCTGGAACAAAGATTATATTCAGATCCAGGGAACATATTCTCCCTATCGTATCTATGCCCCGCCCTACTACGATATTGCCTCTTTAAAGCAATATATTAAACTCAATCCACCAGTACATCAGGGAGGAGATCAATCCTATTCTTATCTTGAAAATCCCTATTATCTCTTCAAAACTCCCTACCTAGTTAAAGTTTTTTCGACGGTATCTCCTGCTGCCATTGAACTTAAATCAAGTAGCATTCTGGTTTATCAACGAAAGAATGTAAACACATTAAAATTACTCAAAGCTTGGAGTATGGATCTTCTATACAATGAATTAATCAAAATAGTATGCTATTGGGAAGAGCAACTGGATAACTATGCGATTAGGGCTGTACGTTTAAGCAAGCGATCGAACTCGAATTATAAAATCGAAGGCAACGAGATCTGTTTTTCCTCCCGATTGATTGATCTTGATAAAGAACAGTTGAATCTGATCGTTTTGGCAGCGTTTTGTAAATTTTCTAAAAAAACCAAGAAAGAATCCGAAGCTATTTATAACTTGTACATCCCCAATTGGAGGGAGTTTAATATATACTAAAACATGGCAGAAACCGCAATACTATTGACAATCACAGTAGACGGTAATTTTGACTCACTGATTGATGATCCCGTCCAGTTTTCGAAACTATTAGGTCCTGAGCAACGACGTCAGATTGACGATCATGTCGTTAATCAGTTGGAAGATAAAGATGGTGCTCCGGCCCTGAGCGATTTTAGCATCGCAAACATCACATTTGATCCCGTCTCCTCAAAGGGCTCCTTTCGCGTTCATTTTAAAATTTCCAGACAGTTCTGCTGTAGTGACGTTACTTCCTGTCAGACAGACTATATGGACTTCAAGTTCACAAAAAGAGGGAAAAAAATTGATGTAACGGGATCCTATGTATTGTGGGCTATCCAATAGGTACCAGATCTTAAACTGGGAACAGGAGAATTCAAGTCCAATAAATTCAAGCTCTATATATTACTATCAAAAATGAAAATTCCCGATCGCTATAAAATTAACACAACTTCTTTTCACTTTTACTGGACAAAGGGTATTGGTGTCAGCTTACTAACTAAATTGCCAACCACTCCCGATTTGGCTCATGCAGCACAATTTATACCTTTGCTATATCAATATGACACAGCCTGTGATCAACTGGTGGAACAGTTGCATCTGAAAATTGGTTTCGTAAAGGGACAGCAACTGATTCGGGACTATTTACGCGGTAGAGTTATTGAAGCCGATTATGTTGGACTGATTTCGGAATTCATGGATACATTACCCCTGGAACCTGAGTGGCTCGATCGGCAAAAAATAGAGCAGGGAATCAAACTCAGTCAACGCTCCGGACTAACCGGACTAATTGTATTAAGGGATTACTGTCTTATGGGTGGCTACGAATCCAGTGCAATCAACAAACCGCTAATTTTTACGGGAGCACTGAAAAAAGGTGCGGTAAAGCGTTTAACGGAAACCGTTACATTTTGGGTTGACATTACTGCCAATGATGCATTGAAAAAAGGCGGTATCGGTATAGAGGCCATTTTATTGACCAGATGCATCCATTCATTTGCCCGATTGAATATATTGAAACATAGTGGTTGGAATTCTGATAAATGGGGAATTCCTTTAAACACCTGGGATATGCTGGCAACAAACCTAGGCTTTTCATTAGTTTACTTAATTGGACTCAAACAAATGAAATTCAATTTATTAAACACTGAAATTGACGGTGTATTCCATCTTTGGAAATATGTCGGAACTTTATTGGGAATTCCAGTAGATCTCCTCCCGGATTCGGAGGAGGAGGCTATTAAATCGCTGTACTATTGGACAATGACCCAAAAAGAAGGTGATAAAGATAGTGTCGCACTCGCTCAGGCTCTAATGGAAGAACCGGTAAACGCGGCATATCCAAGGAGCAAATTTGGCAGAAGACTCATGCGGGAAGTTCATTTGTATTATAACAACTATCTTTTAGGAGCTTATTCCTGCGCGTTGTTGGGACTGGAAAAAACGACTATCGGCAAAATTGCCTACTTCAACATCCTCAAAAACAAAAAAGCAAACAGTCAAATCCTAAACGATAAAGTCAGGCAGCAACAGATACGAAAAGGCCGAAAAGTTCATGAGGGAGTCAAACAGATCTATTTGACGTACAACTAACCTACATTTCGTTCGTAGGGTACTCTCGTGGCAATCGATCTGCCCAATGTGAGCTCATCAACATATTCCAGTTCACCTCCAAATGCGATACCACGTGCGATTGTCGTAATCTTAATATCAAATTCACGCAACTTACGGTACAGATAAAAGATCGTTGTATCGCCCTCCATTGTTGCTGACAACGCAAGAATAACTTCCTCTACACCACTACGTTGAATACGATTGAGCAAACCTTCAATTTTAAGATCAGCCGGACCGATGCCATCCATGGGCGAAATCAGGCCGCCCAGCACATGATAAACGCCCTGATAAGAATTTGTATTTTCAATGGCCATAACATCACGTGTATCCTCCACAACACAAATTATGCTTTTATCCCGCTTGAAAGAACTGCATATTTCACAGGTCGAATGGTCCGAAATATTAAAGCACTCCTGGCAATACTGAATATCTTCTTTCAATCGGTCAATAGCGGCAGTAAAACGGGCCACCTCCGGATCGGACTGCTTCAATAAATGCAAAACCAGCCTTAGCGCTGTCTTTTGCCCCACACTAGGTAATTTACCAAATTCCGCAACCGCGTTCTCAAGAAGTTTAGAAGAAAAATTCATAATGCAAATGTAAGAATAATCGCAAAAAGTAGCTAGTATTAAAAAAATAGCTATATTGTATTCCTTTTTGAAAAAAAATGGGTTTTAGAAATTAAATGTATAACGTTATATATGGACATTACAAAAGAAGATAAAATTATCCGCGCTTTTGAGAACAAAACATGGCAGGAAATTAAGGTTAAAGATTCATGGCAGATTTTTAAAGTCATGTCAGAATTTGTGGACGGGTTTGAAAAATTGGCTAAAATTGGTCCCTGTGTATCCATATTTGGTTCTGCACGTACACCACGCGAACACAAATATTATCAGATGGCGGTAGATATCGCTGCCCTACTCACTGAACGCGGTTATGGAATTATATCTGGAGGTGGGCCGGGGATCATGGAAGCAGCGAATAAAGGTGCCTATGAGTCTGGCGGAAAATCCGTGGGCCTAAATATTGAATTACCATTTGAACAATTTCACAACAAATATATCGATCGGGATAAATTGCTTGAGTTCAAATACTTTTTTGTGCGAAAAGTAATGTTTATGAAATACTCCCAAGGTTATATCGTCATGCCGGGGGGGTTTGGAACAATGGACGAACTCTTTGAAGCAATTACCTTGATTCAAACAGGTAAGATTGCGCGCTTCCCTATCGTATTGGTTGGTTCAGAGTATTGGAAAGGCTTAATAGACTGGGTGCAAAATACCATGCTGCCAAACAAGTATATCAGTGAAGAAGATTTGAAACTTTTTCGCATTGTCGATACAGCAAAAGAAGCTGCCGACCATATTTTCCGTTTCTATGACAAGTACTTATTGAAACCAAACTTCTAATAATCAAAATATTATGTCAAAATAAGGAGCATCCGAAAAATCGGATGCTCCTTATTATTTTAATTTCCTCCTATTGTCAATCTAGGTATGGTCGGTCCGTTTTGCCCACCTCAAAAAGAATAATATCTATATCGAAATCTAGGTGCAAGATCTTAAACAAAGGCAAATACTACGGATAATCTACAGTTGTAGATCATTGCTACCTTATTAAAATTTTGTTTTTAAATATTTGAAATACAGTTAATTAATACTATTTTTTGATTAAACAGGTTTTGATTCTAACTTTTGCAACTACACCACCGAAAATGCTGTCCGGATCCAGATCTATACCGTCATCTGCACGTACTGCTTGGTGGTCATCGCGCAGCATAAGATGAAACTGGACAGAAGTACTAATGAAGTACTATAAATATTAAGCATCTCCCTGACTGATTAAACAAACCTGCGAGGGTTCTTTAGCAAAACTAAATTTCAATATAACAAAGAACGGACCTTAATGCACCAAATTTATTTAATTTTTAAAATGCCCCGATTTTAATGGGACACTAGTGGTTGTAGATTATAAATAATAAAAAAAAAGGGCCTAGGCCCTTTTATATATAAAGATATGGATAAGATATACCGTAGCTACTTTTAGAAAACGCCCCATATTTGTTTACTAATTCCGCCATTACAGTATGCTGACGCTAAAATAGAACAAATTAACTCTATAGAGAAAAAAACAAGGGGGGACAAAAAGGGGGACAAATCACAAATAACTGAAAAACAATAAATTACCATTATCCAACAAAATACTATTTCAACTTATCATTGGGTCCAGCCTAGAGCCGCGGCCACTGTATTTCTGTATGAACAATAAAGAAAATTAGCTACTAAATACAAAAAAGAAGACCTGAGGTTGGGAGCCCCAGGTCTTAACTAACCAATTATTAACCTAAATTATGAAAAGTCTTTTTTATTATTCTATATAAGGAGTGTTTCAACTATCAGACCAAAAAAAATGTAGGCTTTTATTTCACATTTTTTTAACAAATTACTGAGATTGATATGACGAATCCCGTTGCTAATAGTCTATTTCGCAAATTATAGCGCGCTATCCCGACTAATGAAAGAGCCTATCAGAAGTAATTTTGTCATAGTTACTGACAGGTTCTGCTGCGACAAGGCCCATAGGATTTTTATTCATGAAATGTACCTTATTTGGATATCTTTCGGCCATCTGTCGTACCAGTTCCAACATATAATGATTGCTAGGATACACCTTAACCTCTGCTCTGATATCATCAAGACAAGCATGCTGACCATACTGATCAATATAACCCATCCCATAAAACCGTCCATTTTCAATAACAATACAGCTTTTTTCTTCCACATTCCGACCCTGATCTATAAATACATAGGAAGGCCTCCGCTTCGACCATTCATCTATACACCGTTCTACCCGCGTATTATGCAGTTCACGATCAGGTAACTCACCCCTAATTGTGGATTTAATTGCCAAACTGGCAGTGCCAAAATGACAAAACTGGGCATTAATTTCACCTTCTTTCATAAAGGATTGCAACAACTGAATAGCATCATATTCCCGCTGAAACAACTGAATAAAATCCTGAACGCGGTTCATTTTACCAATTGCCAAATGGAGGTAACCATTTTGGTCCTCATAAGAAAATAAGGCAAATTTTGGCTCATAACGTTTGAGCGCCCGATTATATTTCGGCCAAAGACGTTTAATTTCAGCGCATTCCAGCAACAGGGACATAAGCTCCGTTCCACATCGTTCATAGCTGATGTGATAGATCTCTTTTAAAAAATTTTGCCGTTGTGCCTGAATATTATTGCCTGTAAAATGCGACGATACCCGCTTCTTGATGTTGATTGCTTTTCCCACATAGATTACTTTTCCATTTCTATCGTGAAAATAATACACTCCTGGAGTATGCGGGAGCTGCTCAAATTCCCTAAGATTTAAATGTGGTGGAAAACGCTGATCGATAGCCTTATGTTTGATCATTTCCTGAAAGACCTGAGCTGTGTCCAATGCACGCAGGTAACCAAAAAGGATCGCTGTCGCATCCGCGTCACCGCCTGCACGATGCCGATTTTCAATAGGTATATCCAGATAATCACACAAACGCCCCAAACTATAAGATAATAGCCCAGGCTTGATCTTGCGGGCATAACGCACCGTGCATAATTTAATTGAAGACCATTCTATTCCTGCCTCCTGCAGTTGAAAACGAATAAAGGAGTAATCAAAATTGACATTATGCGCAACGAAAACCCGATCTTTCAATAAAGCGTGAATATCTGAGGCAACATCCTCAAACATTGGCGCATCTTTAACCATGTCATTGTCGATGCCTGTCAACGCAAAAATAGAATTGGGAATTTCCATCCCCGGATTTACCAAAGTCTCCCAACGATGCAGTACCCGATTACCATCGTGTATAACGATTGCAATTTCAGTGATCCGACTGGATTTTGCATTCCCGCCCGTGGTCTCAATATCCACTATGGCAAATTCTTGTTTTTTGCTTCGATTCATAGTCATTCTTAAAACAAATATACTAACATTTTTAGTAGAAGCGTATTTTTTCTAAAGTTTATTAACAAAGGGAGTAATTGGAGTGGCGGAAATTGTCAGTTCCCTACGGCCTGTGATCATTTAGTCAATTTTCGGCAATATTCAACAGAATCAACAGTACAGGAAAGTTGTTGATTTGATTTTATTTATTTTGTAGCTACTTTTAGATAACACATTAAATCATAATCAATGGAAGTAATACATAAAAACGACGAAAAACATGGCAGTTTTGAGGTAGTAGATCAGGAAAAATCAGTCGCGCAAATGACATACACCTGGGCTGGTCCAACAAAGTTTATCATTGACCATACCGAGGTCAGCGAAAACTACACAGGTAAGGGATTAGGCAAGCAAATGTTAATGGCTGCAGTTGCTTTTGCCCGAAAAGAACATCTCAAAATTCTTCCCCTATGTCCTTATGCAAAATCTGTCTTTGACAAAGAGGCGGAATTAGCCGATGTGCTTTTTTAGCCCAAAAAAACATAAAAAGCAGGTTAATCTATCATTGAAAGAGCCAACCTGCTTTTATTATTAAGACAGACTTTCGTGAAACATACCTGTGGATATAATAGCTTAAAACCGCTCTAATAACTTGAAAATAAGATATGCTCCTAATTTAGCCGTGCGGGCATCGATATCAAAATAAGGGTTTAACTCAGCAATATCCATCGACCTCAAATTGGGCAGTTCGATGATAGCACTATACAAATCGAAAAATAATTCATCAGGAACGATACCATTGAAGGCTAGTGCACTTACACCAGGTGCATAGGGCGCTGCAAATGCGTCCAGGTCAATGGTCAGGTATACATAGTCCACCTGACCGGCAAAGTCCCGTACCTGTCTCCGAAGCGCATCCAGTCTGTCCACGACTACATCCTTTCGTTCAATAATCTGCGTATGCTTGGATTTTGCATAGGCAATAAGACCTCTCGTATTGCTGATTTCCTGTATACCAATGGCCAAATAGTGAAATGATTGCCCCTGGTTACTGAGGTCTCTTTCGATCTGAAAAAATCCAGTCCCTGAATTCCCCTGTCCTGTCGAAATTTCGCGCATATCCAGATGTGCATCAATGTTAATAATCCCGATCCGGTATTTCCTGTCGTCCAGGAAACGCTTTACCCCAAGATAATGACCATAGGTTACCTCATGTCCCCCGCCCAAAATAACGGGAAATCCCCCGCCTTTAAGAATGGACGACAGCGCATTTCCAAGAGTAAATTGGGAAGATTCCAAATCATTATCTATTAGCATAATATCACCAGCATCCTTAAGTTTAAGTTCACATGAAAAATGAGCTGGTAAATTTGCAAGTACATTCCTTATCGCGCCTGGCCCATCCTTCGCACCTACCCGCCCCTGGTTCCTACCTACACCTTCATCACTACAAAATCCCAAAAAAACCAACGATTGACTCAAATTGGAGTCAGCGGACAGATCTATACAGTCCACCAACTGATGCCAACGCATCCAATCTCTTTCTTCGCCATCAACCCGCCCCTTCCATACGGCTTGGTCTCCAGGGACATATAAGCCTTTGTGATTAAATAAAGGATTCATCAGTCTTCATTAAACAAATCATTGATAATATCATCGTCTACGAGTTGCGCACGGGTAACCAACAATGCGCTATTGCTCGCCATTGCATTGTCCAAGGCTTGATTTGCCTCCTTATTACGGGCCCACGCTCGCCTTGCAATACCATTATTTACATCAAAATACAACATTTTCTCCAATTTAACGTCAGCAGCAGCCGAACCGTCAAGCAGCATCCCAAATCCACCGTTGATAACTTCACCCCATCCAACACCGCCACCATTATGGATAGACACCCAAGTTGCACCTCGAAAACTGTCACCTATTACATTATGGATAGCCATATCAGCTGTAAACTGACTCCCGTCGTAGATGTTGCTTGTTTCCCGATAAGGGGAATCCGTCCCACTGACGTCGTGATGGTCACGTCCCAAAACGACTGGGCCCGCCAGGTGTCCTTTTCGGATAGCTTCGTTAAATGCTTTGGCAATCGCGATACGCCCGTTGGAATCTGCATACAGAATACGTGCCTGCGACCCGACAACCAACTTATTTTTACCCGCCTCCTTGATCCATTTGATATTATCCAACATTTGTTGTTGAATCTCCTTTGGAACAATGGCCTGAAGGGATGTCAGTACATCCATCGCAAGCTGATCTGTCTTTTCCAGATCATTGGCCTCACCGGAGGTACAGACCCAACGAAATGGCCCAAAACCATAATCAAAGCACATCGGCCCCAAAATATCCTGAACATAAGAAGGATATCGGAACCCATCCCCTTCTGTATCCAATATAGCAGCACCTGCACGACTACTTTCCAGCAGAAATGCATTGCCATAGTCAAAGAAATATGTCCCTTTAGCGACGTGCTTATTGACCGCATCCACATGGCGAACCAATGTTGCCTGTACAAATTGTTTGAATTTATCAGGATCAGCAGCCATCAGCGCATTGGATTCGGCAAAAGATAATCCCATTGGATAATATCCGCCGGACCAGGGATTGTGGAGCGAAGTCTGATCCGATCCAACAGTTACAAAGATATGCTCACGGTCAAACGCTTCCCAGACTTCCACGATATTACCGATGTACGCAAAGGATATCGTCTGTTTTTGAATCATTGCTGCCCGAACCTGCTTCACCAACTGGGCAATATTTTCAACCAACACATCTACCCACCCCTGCTCATGTCTCTTTTTTGCAGCCGCAGGGTTAATCTCCGCGCATACAGTTATACAGCCTGCTATATTACCTGCTTTAGGTTGGGCTCCACTCATTCCGCCCAGGCCCGAGGTTAAAAATACCTTTCCTTGAATGGTCTCTCCGACAGGCAACTGTCGACGAAAGGCATTCATGACAGTAATCGTGGTCCCGTGAACGATTCCCTGTGGACCAATATACATGTACGAACCAGCTGTCATCTGCCCATACTGCGTGACACCCAGTGCATTATAACGCTCCCAGTCATCAGGTCTGGAGTAATTCGGGATCATCATTCCATTACTGACCACAACGCGGGGAGCATGTTCGGATGATGGAAATAACCCCATAGGATGCCCGCTGTACATGTGCAAGGTCTGTTCATCGGTCATTTGGGACAGATAGTGCATTGTAAGCCGATATTGTGCCCAGTTCTGAAAAACAGCACCATTGCCGCCATAGGTAATCAGTTCATGGGGATGTTGAGCAACTGCAGGGTCCAAATTGTTCTGGATCATTAGCATAATGGCCGCCGCCTGTTTACTTTTTGCAGGATACGCATCTATTGGCCGCGCATACATCGCATAGTCAGGCCTAAAACGATACATATAGATCCTTCCATATTCCTTTAATTCAGTCAAAAACTCTGGCGCCAGTTCAGCATGCCATGATTTCGGAAAGTAACGAAGGGCATTCCTCAAGGCCAGCTTTTCTTCTTTTTTTGAAAGAATGTCCTTGCGCCGAGGCGCATGGCTTACCATAGCGTCACGTTCTATTTTGGGTGGCAGTTGGGAGGGAATACCCTCTGCAACTACACGACTAAATGTATTGTCCATCATCGTTCAGTTGAAAATACTTCCTTACCATCTTTCCATACGGCCGAAGGCTTCATACTTCCCTGGTAATAAGTAATATTTTGATAATTATCGGTCCGGAATAAAATAAAATCCGCACGCATTCCCTTCACTAGCTTACCGCGATCGTGTAGATTCAGGGCCTGTGCGGCGCGAAAAGTCAACGCTGATAAAACCTCGGCATTGCTTAGTTTTTCCATTGTAGCCAATATGCAGGCGCTAGTCAGCAATTGGCCTATCGGTGCAGACCCCGGGTTCCAGTCGCTCGCAATGGCCAGGCATACGCCGGCATCCAGCAGTTTTCGTGCTGGAGTGAAAGCACAACCAATGCCAATTGATGCGGCAGGCAATGCTACAGCAACAGTATCGGAATGCGCCAAAAGCTTGATTTCAACAGCTGTGGATGCTTCTAAATGATCAGCGGATCGCGCACCCAGTTCCACAGCAACTTGGCTACCGGACGTACTAAACTGATCCGCGTGAACCGTCAGATCAAACCCCATGGCTTTGGCACGTTGCAAATATGGCCTGATCGTTTCCGCATCAAATGCTGTCTTTTCGATAAAAGCATCCACACGATTGGACAATTGTTGTGCTTTCAATTCCGGAAAGAGGGTTACCTCCATTAGGTCAAGATAATCTTTTGCCGTCCCTTTATAGTCCCTAGGCAGCATATGGGCTGCCAGACAGGTGGGTACCAGGTCCGCCGCAGCCACTTGATTTGCTTTTTTTATCGCACGTAATATCTTAAGCTCTTCTTCAACCTGAAGCCCATAACCACTTTTAACTTCAACAGTTGTGACCCCCTGTGCCAATAAAAATGCGGCACGGTCGACAGTAAGCTGTACCAGATCATCCTCCGTGCAGGTCCTTGTATGGGTGACAGTGCTCCAAATCCCGCCACCAGCTTCCGCAATTTCAAGATATGAAGAACCCGCATTGCGAAGGGCGAAATCATTTGCCCGCTGTCCCGCATAACAGATATGAGTATGACAGTCAACAAAACCGGGTAGTGCAACCTGATTACCTTCAAGACGAATAAAAACTGCTTTATCCTGCCATTTTTGGTACAGAAAATCAAAGTCACCTACCTCTTGAACAAGTTCACCTTCGATTAAAATTCCCGCCTGCTCAATAACCTGCAGTTTCGCATCCTTTATGGCGCCCTTCAACGGAATATTGTCCATTGTCAATAACTGCCTGAACGGACCTATCAGTTTTAAATCTTTTTCCATTTTCATGTGAAGCTAAAATGTTTCAAAACGTTCTACCAGCTCCATTGTTATGGCATTCTGTGGATTGCTTTGACGGCGTAAGCTAATCAGCTCGCCTGATTTGACCAATTCCAATGCACTGTCCAACAGAGCTTCCATTGGCTGATCGGATTCAATATGTGGAATAAACTGCCGTATGCGTTCGTGAATTGCTTCCAATGCCGGAGTGGACTGCAGCGGGTGATGATAATCCTTCGCCTGTGCAGCACATAATAATTCGACGCTCAAAATTTTATCCACGTTATCTATGACTTGAAGCAGCTTTCTACCGGAGATAGAGCCCATACTCACATGATCTTCCTGCCCCAGCGATGTCGGTATACTGTCTGCGCTAGCAGGAAAACATAAGCCTTTATTTTCACTTGCAATAGCAGCCGTACTGTACTGAAGAATCATAAAACCAGAATTGAGCCCTGTCGATTTCATCAACAATTTCGGAACCCCATTGGTTTGCCCCTCTAAGGATAAATAAACCCGGCGGTCCGATATATTACCCATTTCAGAAACTGCAAGCGTAGCATAATCCAAAGGTAAAGCAATGGACTGTCCATGGAAACTACCGCCACTGATCGTCAATTCATCGTTTATAATAACGGGATTATCCGTTACTGAATTGATTTCTAATTCGATCGTCTCCTTTAGGTGAAGCCAAGCATTACGTGAAGCGCCATGCACCTGTGGGATACAACGTAAAGAATACGGATCCTGAACGCGCGAACAATCTTTATGACTTTCTAAAATAGCCGAACCGTAAAGTAAAGAATGTATATTTGAAGCCACATAACGGTTCCCCGAATGTGGGCGAAGCTCATGCAGTTCGGAAAAAAAGGGTTTTATCGAGCCATTTAAGCCTTCAATCATCAACGCAGCAATGATATCTGCATTTTGAAGTACCCTATTAAATTCACTTACGGCTTTAACACCGTGCGCAGCCATAAATTGTGTCCCATTGATCAATGCCAGTCCCTCTTTAGCCCCCAATTGAACTGGTGCAAGATTATGTTTCACTAAAATTGCTTCCGTCGCATAAATCTCACCATTGACGCTAACCTTGCCAAGGCCGATCAAAGGAAGAAAAAGATGGGACAACGGGGCCAGATCACCCGAGGCGCCAACTGACCCCTGCTTGGGAACAACAGGAACGACATCCTGTTCAATATGCCAGACAATACGTTCTATGGTACTGTACTGTACCCCGGAGAAACCCTTTGCCAATGCATGAACTTTCAATATCAACATCACCTTAGCCAGATCATTAGCGATAGGTTCACCCATTCCCACAGCATGACTCTTCAGAATATTTTCTTGCAATAACTGCGTTTGATCCGCATCAATTAACGTCGTACAGAGCGGACCAAAACCCGTGTTAATACCATATACAACTTGCCCACGTTCGACAATTTGCTGCACATAAGCGGCACTTCTGTCGATATTTGCTTTCACTTCTGCCGAGATTTCTCCCTTTATATCCCCTTTTGCTATTGCTAAAGCAATGGAGCAAGTCAAATGTCCACTGCCGTATAAAAATTTTTCCATGGTTATAAAGCTTTTATCAAATTTAGCCGCTATATTTAATAATTAGAAATACCATTTTTATCATCAATTGATAACCATGAATTATCAAACAGAACTCAGACACTTTCTTTACTTCAAAGTGTTAGCCGAAGAGCTGCATTTCAGAAAAGCTGCGGAAAGGTTATTTATCGCCCAGCCAGGGCTGAGCCGGCAGATCAAGCAGCTGGAGGAGAACTACCGTGTGACACTATTGGAACGGAACAAACGACATGTATCACTGACCGAAGCAGGCAATTATCTCTTTGAAGAGGTGAAAGAATTGTTTAGGCATTTAGATCAGATTGAAACCCAGCTCCAAAGCTTGGCCAACGGCAGGATTAGTACACTAAAACTGGGCTTCATCGGCTCGGCAGTACAGACAATATTACCACAATTACTGATCAACCTCAAACAAAAACAACCGGATATTGAATTATCCCTACATGAACTTGCCAATGAAACACAATTGGACCTGATTCAAAAGAAGGAACTTGATTTTGGCTTTGTCCGTCTTTCCGATACGCCTATAGGATTACATAGCCTTCCTATTTATACGGAACATTTCAGCTTGGTGTTACCAAAAAACCATCCATTATTAATACAGAAAAAACCAAATCTGTACGCATTAAAGAATGAATCGTTTATTCTATTTTCGAAAAATTACAGTCATTCTTATTACGATCTGGTCATGAGTATTTTCCGGGATCATCAGTTTACCCCGAAAGTTACCTTGCGTACCGTAAACGCGTTAACAATATTTAATATGGTGGCCCAGGGACTTGGCGTCGCTATTGTTCCTGCCTCCTTGAAGAATGGTTATCACGTTGACGTCTGTTTCCTGGAACTGGACAGCTTGCCTCAACGAACGACACTTTCCCTGGTCTGGAATGCCGAAAACCGTAACCCGGGAATACCCTTCGTTTTAGATATTATCGCTTCACAAAGCCCAGAATCCATTATTGCTGAAATTTAGACTTTTTTTATCGTGGAAATATTTGATATATTTACTTGACTATATATTTTAAAAAAACAAATTATGATTTTAGAAGTAGCCGTACTACAAATTATCGAGGGACAACAGTCTAATTTCGAACGTGATTATAAAAATGCCTGCCAGTATATCAGTGCAAGTAAAGGGTATATTACACATTCGCTCCGCAAATGCATTGAAAAGGATAACCAATACATTCTATTGGTTGAATGGGAAACATTAGAAGACCATACTGTCGGCTTCCGAGAGTCTGATTTATTTAAAGAATGGGAAAAACTATTGCATCACTATTATGATCCGTTCCCTACTGTAGAACATTATGAAGTGTTAAAATAGCTTTTTAATCCACCTTTTTCAATAATATCTACTATCTTTGTAGAAATTTTAAATTCAACTTTTAACCCCTGTGAAGCCATGGCTTTACAGTAATGAACAGAATAAGATGTATACAAAAGAAAAAGCAAAAGTAAATAGTTTCACGGTAGACCATACCAAGTTGAAACAAGGGATATATGCCAAGGCTTCCAATACCAATAACAGCAACATTGAAAGCTACACGACATACGATATCCGCATGATCAGACCGAATTCGCCCGAACGTATGTTGTCTCCGGAGGTGATGCACACTTTGGAGCACTGCTTTGCTACGGAAATTAGGACTATCTTAGGTGACGAAGTGATCTATGTTGGACCAATGGGCTGTTGTACGGGATTTTATGTAGTCTTAGCAGGCACAGACAGAAGCCCTCAAGCTGTTGCCGAATTGATGAAAGAAGTACTCGAAACCATTTTGACAGAGGGTTATGAGGTACCTTTTCAAAACCCGATCAGTTGCGGAAACTACACGTTTATGGATTTCGATTCCTCAAAGCAAGCCTGTGTCAATTTCTTACATTTGATCAATGCTGGAGAACTCGCTTTCGAATACCCTTATATTGAAGAAAACTAAATGATCCTTAACAAAGAGATTGAAACAATCATTCTGGTAGCAAATAAAAATGAATTATCTTTTACTACCGACAATACATCGACCATCATCTATGAAATAGGTGTTGGTAAAGTGAACGCACTCTTATCTGTGGCAACGCTATACGAGGAGATCAAGACACTGGGTATCACCCCGGTTCTACTTAATGTCGGCACGGTTGGATGTACGCGGCACCCAATCGGTCACGTACTGTACCCAAGTTACTATGCCCAAGGCGACGCTTATACCGATGGATTCTTTTTGGAAAATACCCTTTTATTAAAGGGCCAAGGTTCAATCGAATCTGTTTCCGGCGCGGAATTTAAATATGAAGACGCCCTATTGACATCAGATCGTTTTATCAATGTAAATACAGCATTCTATCAAGATATCAAACACCTGAATCCTTTGGCTTTTGATATGGAAGCTTACGCACTTGCAAATTTTTGTTTTCTCAAAAATCTCTCTTTTCATAGTGTCAAAATTGTTTCTGACAACTGCGATGGTACCGTAAAAGACTGGGAAAGCATTCTTGGTGAAATTTCCGGTCGATTGGGAAAAATATTGGATGAGTTTGTGAATGAACGACTTCACAAAGAAAAAATAAGCATACCGAGAATTTCATAATAGTAAATACGCAGAAAAGACCTAAAGCGCTGGCTTTAGGTCTTTTTTTTCTTCCATATCCTATTGAAAGATCAAAATAGGTCAAAATCTGCGCTGCATAAATTTCTCATTCCTCATCAACGTAAAAGACTAAAATCTTGATTATTTGAATTATTCTAAACTATTTCCGGTCATGGCTTGTTCATATACCTAGATTAGGTACCAATCGTTATATTTATTATAACTCCTCTACACTGCAAATAAATCGATCTAATACTTTTATGAAGAATAAAAAGAAAATAATAATTTCAAATAGACTGCCGATACAAATAGAACGAAAAAAAGACAAACTCATCATCAAACCAAGTACTGGAGGTTTGGCCACCGGCTTGAATTCAGCCTTTGATTCCAGCGAAATCCTCTGGGTAGGTTGGCCGGGAATAGTTCCCAAGGATGATGCTGAAAAGGAGAAAATCACCGAATTGCTCAAACCGATGAACCTGCTGCCAGTTTTCCTTTCAAAAGAAGAAATCCGAAATTTTTATGAGGGTTACTCCAACGAGGTCCTCTGGCCGATCTGTCACTACCAGCCCAGTTATATACATTTTGATCGGGAATACTGGTCCACCTACGTAGCGGTCAATAAAAAATTTTGCGAAACGGCACTATCCATACCGCAATCTCTAGATTTTATTTGGGTACAGGATTACCAGCTTATGCTGCTCCCGCAACTTTTACGTCAGGAAAATAAGGAACTCAATATTGGCTATTTTCATCATATACCCTTCCCTTCAGAAGAGCTTTTTATGAATATCCCCCAACGGAAGGAACTGATTGAAGGCTTATTGGGGGCTGACCTGGTTGGCTTCCATACATTTGCAGATAGTCAGAACTTTCTGAACTCCTGCAGGAAAATATTAAACGTACCCTGTGGTCACAATCAGCTCAAACACAAAGACCGGCATATATTCATCGAATCTTTTCCAATGGGGATTGACTACGACAAGTTTGTACATGCCAGCTCCCTTCCGGAGGTAAATGCCATCGCTACGCAATTTCGCAGTCATTTTCCCGATCAGAAAATAATCATATCTGTAGATCGCCTGGATTATAGTAAAGGAATATTAGAAAGATTACGGGCTTTCCTCACTTTCCTGGAAAAATATCCGGAATGGCATTCAAAAGTTGTATTGTATATGCTTATTGTTCCTTCAAGAGATAAAGTATCACAGTATAAGAAACTAAAAGATGAAATCAATCGAAAAGTAAGTGAGATAAACTCGATATATGGTAATCTAAGCTGGACTCCGGTACTCTATTTTTATAAATCTCTTCCATTTGAAGAACTTATAGGTCTATATATGGCTTCAGACATCTGTATGGTTACCTCGACGAGGGATGGCATGAATCTCGTGAGTAAGGAATATATTGCCAGTAATACCTATAGTGACGGTGTATTGATCCTCAGCGAATTTGCTGGTGCTTCAAAGGAGTTGGTCGATGCACTCATCGTCAACCCATATAATCGGGCGGAAACTGCTGACAGCATCTATCAGGCCCTTAAAATGTCTCCCGAGGAGATTCACGAGCGCTCAGAAGCCAACCGTCAAATTATACAGAAATTTAATGTACAGCACTGGGTTCGTTTGTTTATTAACCGCTTGGCGGAAACAAAAGCGATACAACGTGATGAATGGGCACGACGAATTTCAGACAAGGTATTTAGCAGCATTGCCGAACGTTACCGAAAAAGCCACAACAGACTGTTTTTTTTAGATTACGACGGTACGCTGGTCAAATTTCAAAATCATGCTCAGAAGGCAAGTCCGACCGTCCTCCTATATAATTTGCTGGATAGTATAATCGCTGATCCGCTTAATACGCTCGTCATCATCAGCGGCCGTGCACAGGAAAGTCTTTCCACTTGGTTCGATGGACGTTCCTATTATCTGGTTGCGGAACATGGAATCTGGTCCAATTTTCCAAATTTCAACTGGGCTTATAAAAAAGGACTAGCCCTCCACTGGATGCCGGAAGTCAAAAAAATCATGGAGAAACTCGCCGACCAGACTCCGGGTGCCTATATAGAAGCCAAACCCTATTCCCTGGCATGGCATTATCGTAAAGTGGAACTTGGACTCGGAGAACTTAAAGCTACAGAATTAAAAGAAATTTTAAATCCAATGTTGAATGACTATGGACTGCAGCTTCTCGATGGAAATGCTGTTATTGAAGTAAAAAATACCGAGGTCAACAAAGGAAAAGCGGCATTAGAAATTGCCGGTCATATCAAAGCTGATTTCCTCTTGGCTATCGGAGACGATATTACCGATGAAGATCTCTTTAAGTATCTGCCGCAATCAACTATCAGTATAAAAGTAGGCAGTAATAAATCCGCAGCAAAATACTATTTAGATCAACAGGAAGATGTACTTCAATTTTTAAATCAACTTATTATAAAACAATGAAGGAAAACACAACAGTAGACAGACATATTTATCAAACCGGTATTATCGGCAATTGTTCCTATATTGCTCATGTAGGCATCGACAGTAACATATCTTGGTTATGCTGGCCGTCCTTCGAAGATAGTTTTATATTTGGCGGTCTATTGGATAAAAATCAGGGGGGGCGTTTTATCATAAAGCCAGAAGAGGATATTGTTGAAACCAAGCAATATTATATCAAAAACTCCAATATACTCTGCACGGAAGTCCATACCGAATCCTTTGCTTATCGCATTACGGATTTTGCGCCGCGATTCGAACAATTTGGACGTTATTTTAAACCTCTGATGTTAATCCGTAAAATAGAACCGGTAAGAGGTGCCCCAAGCGTCAATATCCAATGCCAGCCGACTGGAAACTACGGAAGGAATACCTTAAAATCTACGCGGGGAAGCAACCATATTCTATACAGTAGCACTGAAATTGGCGAACGGATACGCTTGACGACAGATGTGCCCATCTCCCATTTTTTTCAGGATGACAACTGGACAATTATTAATGAAAACAAATATCTTATATTGACCTATGATGCGGCTTTCGAATCTGCCATTGCAGGTACCTGTGAAGATTTCCTTCAAAAAACATTGAGTTACTGGCAACGCTGGATAAAACATTGCAGTATTCCAAATATCTACCAGAAAGAAGTGATCCGTTCGGCCCTGGTGCTCAAATTGCACCAATATGAAGATACGGGTGCAATTATTGCCGCTTCAACCACGAGTCTCCCCGAATTTCCAGGCTCCGGCAGAAATTGGGACTATCGATACTGTTGGGTACGCGACAGCTATTATGTCTTGACAGCATTAACACATATTGGTCAATTTGAAGAAATGGAAAGTTTTGCGAATTATATTGCCGGCATTACACATCATAACCCCGGAAGACTGCAACCCTTATATGGGATACTCGGAAATTCGGAACTCACCGAACAAATTCTTCCCTATTTAGATGGCTATCAAGACAGTGGTCCGGTCCGTATTGGCAATCAAGCGTTTGAACATATCCAAAACGATGTATATGGCCAAGCCATGATTGCCCTACTCCCCTTATTTACAGATCAACGCTTTAAAATCCACGAGAACAAAAATGTATTGGGCTGGGTAAATTTTATTCTGGAAAAAATTGAGGCAACCATAGATGAGAAAGATGCCGGAATATGGGAGTTTCGAAATTTTGCCAATCATCATTGTTATTCCAATCTTTTCCAATGGGTAGGCTGTAAAGCAGCACTACTTATTGCCCGTCAAAACGGCTATCAGGATATGGAACAGCGCGCAACTGTACTGCTCGAAAAAGCGGCCGCATATATCGAGGCTTGTTATGACGAAGAAAGAAAGGTCTACCAAAATGCCTTGGATAGCAAAAATTTAGATGCCAGTACCCTGCAATTAATTGTCATGGATTACTTAAATCCTAAATCCACACGCGCACAGCAACATCTTGAGGCGCTGGAGAAAGAACTTAAAGGTGAAAATGGACTCTTTTACCGTTACAAACACCAAGATGATTTCGGTAAACCCAAGTCTACTTTTTTAGTTTGCGCATTTTGGTATGTAGAAGCCCTCGCTTGCGTGGGAAGGGTTGACGAAGCAAAAGAAATTCTGGAAAAATTGCTTACTTATAGTAATCATCTGGGACTGTTTAGCGAAGATGTCACTGAAAATAATGGTAGCCAATGGGGTAATTTTCCTCAGGCCTATAGTCATGTAGGTTTAATGAATGCGGTGTACCGCCTCGCAATTAAATTAGACAAACCAATCTTCTCCTTATAAAAAGGAGTGTAAAACAAAAATGCGGTCAATTAGTTATTGACCGCATTTCTTCTCATATGTAAGTTTAAAACTTAAATCAAACGCTTACATTTTATCTAACCAATCTTCCACTTCCTCTTTCGTCTTTCCAGTTTTCTGTTGCAACTTACCTAACAACTCGTCTTCCTTGCCCTCCGCATATAACAAATCATCGTCAGTCAAATCAGCATATTGTTGCTTTACTTTACCTTTTAACTCGTTCCAACGTCCTTTCCATGTTAAATTACTCATAATACTCCTTTTTAGTTCAAAAATGAATTGATATATATTTATATTAAGTTTTCTTTATATTCATTGAAATGGTCACAAATTTCATCCATCCCAATACTCCTTCCCATCAAATCAATAAAACGATTCTTATAGAGCGAAAATATATACAAACCTGTCGCAATATTCCCGATAACGAATATACCTTCAAGTTCATTGCTCCTGACAACCTTGTCTTTTAGGTGACACTCTTTTAGCAAAGGAATAGTATACGAAGACCATTTTCCCATTCGATCCTTAAGAACCAATCCGATATCTTTTGTTCTAGTCATTGTTTTTATCCTTTTTGATCTATATGCAAAACAGTAGTCAGTGATCAAATGTTTCAAAGTTTAGATGTTTACTATCAGAACAAGTGTTTTTATGCCGAAGACAGGTATTTATACGTCTATGTATGGTACACATCCAGCAACTTACAAAAAGTTTCCACCCCAGCTGGGATGGAAACGCGCTGTTAAGGTTGCCAGTTATATTGATTTTATCTTTTTCCCGGCAAATAGATCTGAAAACCCACGCCTACTCCGAGGCCGCTGGCACCACTGCCGGTATTGATACTTGCTTTGCTGTAGTTATACCCGAATGTTGCTTCCAAAGCGACTGTTCGGGTGATAAAATGGGCATACCCAACATTTGCTCCTACCGCCAAAGAAGCACTTTTGCCGATAGAGCTTCCGGAGATACCAATATCACCTTGTCCGAAAAAACGACCTGTAGACGATCCAGCGTTCGGAAAATAATAACGTACAAATGGCGCTATACCATAGGTCCATTCGTTATCCTCATCCTTTTTAGTATGTAATCCAAGGTTTGCCTGGGCACCTATCGCCAGTCCGTCTGATACAAAATAACCAGCACGTGGCTGAAGTGCAGCATTAAATGATTTTCCTTCAAAACTATAGCCAAGACTTCCGATTGAACCACCTACCATCCAGTTGCCCTGACGAATGGGCTCAATACCGACATCTGATGCCATCTGTGGCGTGGTTTCAATCTTCTGTGCATTTGCCTGTAAACAAATGCCACTTGTAACGAATAAAAGTAGTGCAAATTTTCTCATAGTATCTTTTTTAATAAATTACTTTAATTTAATAACAAGATGCACTATTGAAAAGTTTTGTATTTATTATTAATTTCATTTTTGATACAGAAACAATCTTATCCATATTATAGCAAACCTATTTCACATAAATACAACGATTCGAACCCGGTAATTGTTCTATTCAAAAAGGAAATAGAATATGAGAACAACAATTCAATTTCGTAGTGGTATGCCATTAAAGTTCGAAGATGCTTTCTTGCTTTTGAACGAAATAGACCCTATCGATACTAATCCAGGCACAGATGAAGGCATCCCAGTCCGTAGACCTCCTAGAGTTCCTGACCTAGAAGAGGTGACACCTGACAAGTACTATCCGGAAAATGCGGAAGGCCCCGATCCCACAGAGGAAGAACAACGCGACAGAGACGATCTGGATCATATAGATCCGGACCACGAAAAACATCCGGAGAAGCCGGATCATAAAGAGGAGGATATCTATCCCCCCGATTCAGACCAGGAGGAGGACGTCGAGGAAAAAGGCTTATAATCAACAATTAAAATAAAGGTTATGACCAAAAATCATGGTAAACAGATCAAGGATGACGCGAAATACGAAGCTTTGCGCCGTGAAGGTTACAGTAAAGAAAAATCTGCCCGCATAGCGAATACACCCGACTCGGGAAAAAAAGGCGGAAAAAGCACAGCGCTGGATGAAAGAAGTAAAACTGAATTACTAGCGGAAGCCAAGAAAATCGGAATAAAAGGCCGTCATAAAATGACTAAGGAGAGCCTGATCAAAGCAATTCGCGCCTAATTAAAAAACTCCCTATATAACGGGAGTTTTTTAATTAGCAGTTTCGGCCGAATTGCCGACGGCAAACTTAACGATTGATATCCTTTGAACTATCTTTTTGAGCAGAATCCAATAAGGTTGTGTCTTTCTGCATGCTCATCTTCTGTTGCTCACTTAAGTTATACCTTGTTTCATCGGCATTACTAGGAGTTATATTATCTGATTGTTCACTTCCCTCCGTATTATCTCTCGAAGAATTTTTACAGGAAAACAATGTTGTGCTACATAGTAGCCCGATTCCAACAATAACCATTAATTTCTTTACCTCTTTCATATATAATTTATTTTTATGTGCTGATTCTTAATAAAGGAACCGCTTTCATTCAACTTTAGTTCGATAAAATTGAAAAACTGTCCGTGTTGCTCCAAAACCTGAACAATATGAAATGTTAAATAACAGTGACCTATATCCGTAATTTAAACATTTCTTAAGGAAATAAATACCCATTTGAGGAGCTACAAAAGAGCGTAAACTTATTTTATTGCTGTACTATTTTTTTGAATAAACCGTCTTTCCGTGTAGCTGATAAGCCACAATGTATAAAATATCCGGTATACGTATTTTCCGCATTTAGCTGTTTAAACAAGGGTATACGCCCCAATTTTGGCAAAAATTAGCACTCTAATTGTACCAATATGTTTGGAAAATCAATCAATTTAAATAAACGATAGATATCATGAACAATTCCAATTTAAACTTGCTAGTCGAAGAAAAAAGAAGTCTATTAAAACATTTCGCAGGAAAATTCACCACCGATCCTGACGAAAAAGAGGATTTGATTCAAGAAACACTTATTCGTGCATTGAAGTCGATCGATGACTTTATTAAGCATCCCAAATTAATGTCGTGGCTGTATGTTATTATGAAGAATGTCTATATTAACCAATATCGTAAAGCCAAAAGAACCAGTGATATCCATGAGACCTATATAGGTTTGGAAGCTTACAAAACGATAGAAGCGAATAAGGGTGAGAATAAATTCGTATCGGATGATATTGAGAAGGCCATGTGCGGTCTTTCCGAAGACAACTATCAGATCTTCCAGTTATTTTTGGAAGGTTACAAATATCACGAAATCGCTTCCTATCTTGGGATGCCGGAAGGAACCATAAAGACGAGAATACATATGACCCGCAAGAAGCTGCAAAAACAGTTAAAAGTATATCGAATTCAATAAAACCAAAAGTTCTTTTGAATGTTAACAAAGTAGAGTTCTTCACATTAATTTGAATTAATTTGACAATACATTAAAAAACAGCTATATGAAATCTAAAAACATAGCCTTCAATCAGCAGCATTTATCGATTTTGCTGATTATTTGTGGCGGTCCTATTGGCAAAGGAAATAACAAAACAATCGTTCAGCCAGATGCAGCCAGCTCGATAAACAAAAAACAAACCAAGAGCAACGTGGAAGAGGAAAAAAAACTTCCTGCTCAGGTAAAACAAAATAAGATCTGCATCAGCTAAAAAGAGACCACTTTATTCAGATAAAGTGGTCTCTTTTTAGCTGAATCTTCCGATAGATCAACAAATCATGACAAGCAGAGTTCCATTCTCTCTGTTTTGACAGACAATTTTACCTTCAAACGGCATTGCAGAGTGTATCGCTTTTTTAATGGCAACCCGGAAAGTTACCAAAGGGTAAAAATACGCATACTGCTATTTTTTTCAACGGAACGGCTCCGGCATAGGTTCTAAGATCGAAATGAAATCAAATATCTTAAAACGCTAAAATAAATGGAAACGATAACAATAAATGATAGCACATTGATCAATGATCTCATACAGATCAACAATGATCGCATCGCAGGGTATAAGAAAGCAATTGAGATTGCTGACCGTCTTCATATCGATACCTTGCCCCCTATTTTCGTTGATTATATGAATCAATCCGAACTATTTATTGAAGAACTTAAGCCCTATCTGGAACAGCAGGCCAAGGCCGCTACCGATGGTACAATGATCAGCGGTAAGCTTTTCAGAATATGGATGGACATTAAATCTGCCGTGTCCGGCAATGACCAAAAAAGTCTGCTTTCAAGTTGTGAACAGGGGGAAGATGCTTTTACAAAGACCTATAAAGATGTTGTTGACAATCAAGATTGGGAAATCACACACGACCTCCTCCTGCTGATCGAAAAACAGCTGGCCATACAATTGGAAGCCCACGAGTACATCAAAACACTAAGAGATAAAGAATTATAATTAAATATAGTCTAACTTAACCATAAAAAGATCCTTATTTGTCGATAATGAGGATTTTTTTATTATTCAACGACGTAAGTTCAACAATTGTTATCTAAATAAAGCGTCTATATGAAGATCAAAAATAAACAAGGCTACACAAGGCGAAAAATTAGAAAAATCTTTAAATATTTTGATAGCTCAGGCAAAGAGATCACGGATCCAAAGGTATTGGACCGGATACGTCATTTAGTCATTCCGCCGAATTGGAACAATGTCTGGATTGCAAAGAGTGCAAGAAATGATCTCCAGGCCTATGGTTTCGACCAGAAGGACCGCAAACAATATATCTATCATCCAAAATTTGTCCATCAAAAACAAACGGATAAATTTAGACATGTTCTCTATATGGGGCAGTACCTTCAGGATCTTAGGAAAATAAGTTCCCGACATTTGAAACATAAGGACTGGACGATGGAAAAATTATGTGCAATTGCTTTTAAAATAATGGACAGTACGCTTATCCGAATTGGCAATAAGCGTTATACGCTGGAAAACAAGTCGTATGGTCTCAGCACCCTTGAAAAGCGGCATGTCAAGATAACGGGCAATACCATCACATTCGCTTACAGAGGGAAAAAAGGTGTTTTCCAAGAAAAGACCTGGCGAGACAAACAACAGGCAAAATTACTTGACGAACTGCTCCGACTAAAGGGAAAAAACCTATTTCAGCTCGAAAAAAAAATAGGCAAAAGCAATTTTTGCGGGCGCACTTTTAATACCTATCTGCGTAATCATTGTCCGGGACAGATCACCTGTAAAGATATCCGTATATGGGGAGCCAGCAGAGAAGCGTTCGATCTATTATCCCGATCAAAGCAGGGAGATGATCTAAACACACGAAAAAAACAGCTAAATGAGGTAATAAAGACGATCGCCAAACAATTGGGCAATACCAAAACTGTATCACAAAATTATTATATCCATCCGGTCATACAACAGGTATATATGGAAGGGAAATTCCCTGTCATCAAAGAAAAATTGACGGGGAGTAAGCTCGAATATAAACTATTTCGCTTTCTGTTAAGATATAGCTAAACCCTTAGCGTCCAAACCTGAACCACTCGGACAGCGGATGTTTCTTATTTTCCAACCAATGGGCGACCATTTCCATTCCAGTGACCGAAAATGTAATTCCATTGCCCCCAAAGCCACAAACGAAATAGACATTTTTAAATTGCTTATGTTCACCTATATAGGGCAGACCGTCTTTGGTGACGCCAAAGGTTCCGGCCCAGCTAAAATCTGTGAAAAAAGACCTATTGAAAATCTTGTGAAAAGATCTTTCCAACTTATCGGTCTTTTTAGCGATCAACGCATCACGCTTTTGCGGGTTATGAAATTCTTCATCTTCGCCGCCTAGCAAAAATCGGCCATCATCGGTCGTCCGCATATAAAGGTAAGGATCGGAAGTATTCCAGATCAATAAGTCTTTATATCGCTGATAAAGAGAGGGATTCACTTCGGAAACGATAGCAAAAGTGCTGATTAAGTCCACAAATTTTTCTGGGATTACGCCTACTGTCTCATAACCGATGCAATAGATTATTTTTTTTGCGCGGATCGTTGCCCCTGTAGATACTTCTGCCGTATGGCTGCGCAGATTGCTTTTTACAGAAATAAGCGCTGTCTTGTCAAAAACTTCCAATCCATGCCTGACATTGTGGGTCAGCAGTTCGTGCGCAAAACAAAAGACATCTATACTAGCTCCTTTTTCGGAGAGTATTCCGCCGTAGGCTTTCTCCAGATGGAATCTGGTTTTGATTTCATTCTCGCTAAGCCATTTTACTTTAAACCCAGCAGCTTTCCGGGCATCAAATTCCTGTTTTAGCCAAGTAATATCCTTTTTGCGCGAAGCATAATATAATGAATCTTTAGTCCGAAAACCAGCTTTGGATCCGATCTTGCGTGAAAGCAATCCGATATTGTCAATTGCTTTACTACAAGCTTCATAACTGGCGATGGCACCTTCCTCGCCTATTAATTCCGTTAATTGATAGAGCGGCGTGTCTATCTCGTATTGCAACATGGATGTTGTCGCCGCCGAACTCCCATTAACAATTTCCCGTTTATCAATCAGCACGCACTTTTTCCCCATTGATATACATTGGTGAGCAACCAGCGCGCCAGTGATTCCGCCGCCAACAATTAAAACGTCGCAGACTTTGTCCTCGCGCAAGGCGGGATAAGTTGCCAGGAGTCCATTTTTTATTAACCAGAAAGGTTCGTATGATTTTAAATTCATATTGTGAGATAAGCTATGCCCTTATAACCAATTTCAGAAAGAAAAGTTTGGATTACTTCGTCGGGCGTGGAAAGAACAAAAGCACTATTTTTTGGATGGCCCAAACTATTTCAACTTAGTAGCGGTTATCTCTCTAGAATAATCGTAATAAAGCAATCTGGCTATCAGATAGCGATAAAAATAACATACTATGCGAGCCATTTGGACAGGAGCAATCGGATTTGGTTTGGTAAACATCCCGATAAAACTATATAGCGCAACAGAAAGCAGCAGCCTTGATCTCGATATGCTAGATCGAAAAGATTTAGCCAATATTAAATTCAAACGCGTCAATGAACAAACAGGAAAAGAGGTAAAGTGGGATAATATTGTCAAGGGATATTTTATGAAAGATCATTATGTGGTATTGGAAGATGCTGATTTTGAAGATGCCAGTCCGGAAAAATCAAAACTCGTCAATTTACATGCATTCGTCAAATTAGCAGATATCGACAGTATATATTTTGATACACCCTATTATCTTGAACCCCAAAAAGGTGGTGAAAAAGCATATCAATTGTTATTAAAAGCTCTTGATAAAACAAAAACAGCCGGACTTGGCGCTTTTGTCATGCGTAATGTAGAACACCTTGCCATCATAAAACCCTATCAAAATGTTTTGGTTTTGAACAAAATCCGTTATCAACAGGAAATAAGAAGCCTTGATGAACTGAAACTGCCTGCTGAAGTCAAACTACAAAAAGTAGAAATGGATATGGCCACGCAACTTATTCAACAGCATAGTCAGGCTTTTGATCTAAGCAACTATAAAAATGAATATAGTGAGGAACTGTTAAAGATTATCAAACAAAAAGATAAAGGTAAGCGGCCTACAATAAGAAAAATAAAGGTTGAAAATACGAAGGCCAATGACCTGCTCGCCAAACTAAGAGCAAGCTTAGGTTAACTAAAAAATTTATTCAATACATAAACTCAAATCAGGAAATACATATTGTCTACGCAAACTAGGCCAATGTTGGATATGTGGTGTACAGATCGTTATGAACTTGATTACTTACACATTTACAGCGAACGGACAGATATCCTTAGGTTACCCGTCAATGATTCACTATTTCTTTCAAACCATATGAGAGCGAACACTGTTCTTAATCAAAAAGGCATGAAAAATATTATTCCTGAACAGAAAGAAGGAAAGAAGCTTGATTGCTTTGAGTCAGTTGATTTTGAGAGTGCAGCGATGGCCGACTTGGCCTTTGAGACCGTATGCTCCTATCTCCTGGATGTCAATTACTGGTATGAACTTGCAAAAATCCCTGCCACGACTTTTCAGTTGACCGACAGCAACGGTTTTCCGATTGACCGTCCGCTAGCATTACATGACTACATCAGACTGAATATTCCCGGCCCCGGCCTGCCCAGCAGTGAAGGCTATGACTGGGTAAATGTAGTCAATATTACCCAAGATGTAACGACTGAATATAAGCTACTTGCTTTGACACTAAAACCCTGTCCTGATCCAAGACATCCCGACAACAAAGATACCTCCCATTTTTTTGAAGGTATCTCCTCTTCTACGTTCCTAGTAGAACAACGACGCAACAGCATATTAATTCAATATGCTGGACGTAATGAAATTATTAACGTGGAAAATCATGGCCTAGGTGACAATATCAGGAACTTAATTATTGGGTTGGCCGCGAAAATTGGGGCCTCTTATCCGCAATGGAAACTCCTCGTTAAAGGCCTCGCAGATCGAATACGTCCGAATAGACCATAAATTGGAGCCACGATGGCCAGGTAACGCGTAATATTATTAATTTTTTAAGAAAATAAATTCAAATAAGATAATCTGTTTCAATAAAAATATCCTATTAATCACCGATAGACAATCTACTTGTATTAATTTTTTCGTATATTTAGGCATATATCTTAAGGAGTTTTTGGGTTACTATGAACACTGATTTTCAATCTAACAATCAAAATGCGATCAAACTTCAGCATTTTGGCAGTCTTGTTGTTTTGGATGAACAATATACTATTGTAGCTCTGAGCGAATTCGCGGCTGAAAAAGCCAATCTGCCTACCGACGTTCTATTACGCACGAATTTTTTTGAAGGTTTTGCCAAGGCTTTTGGTGATGCTATTCAAAAGATCGCAGATGTGATGAGTGAATTGCGTGAAAATAGTCAGTCACGTCATATCCTGCCCATAAAAGTATATCAGGAACGTATCTATTTCAAAATCAAACTATATCAAGGTCATTTTTATATCGAATGGGAACGACAACATAAAAAATATATTTCCGCAAAAAAAATAAACGAATTTAACTTTTTACTCGACACAATCCAACCTAACAACTGGGATAGGGTTTGCTTAGCAATCAATAGATTACTAAATTACGATCGTGTTTTTGTCCTTCAAATTCAGGAAACCGGATATAGTGAGGTGATCGCCGAACATACCGCTGACGGTAAACCTTATTTCAGAGGAAAAGAGTTTTCCAGAGATTTCATGCCCCAAGAAGCGATGGAATATTATAGCAGCTATTCGTATCGTTATGTTCCCAACATCAAAAAAGTTGATCAGCATTTTGTGTATATGGAAGATAGCATAGACACACTTTCCAGTCTTTTGCGCCCGCTTCCTCAACTTCATCATCTTTTTCTTGAAAAGATCAGCGTCCAGAGCGCGTTGTTTTTCCGCATTTGTATAGATGATGAATTCTGGGGACTTGTGGTGGCTCAACATACCCATGAAAAAGAGGTAGATCTGCAACAACGGAAACTATGTACTTTTGCCATCCAGGCTGCTACCAATAAGTATGAAAGCCACGTAAAACAAAACCTGCTCGAAAGAACAGAACTTCTTAATTCGGCAGAAAAAGAGCTAAAAAAAAGTCTGTCCGAGAACAAAATGGTTAACTGCGCATTAGTCCAGCATATAGATACGCTCACCGAACTGGTCAATGCAGATGGTCTTGCCATTTTTAATCAGGGCGATGTCTTCAACCACCGTCATACACCGCATAAATCACTGTTTTATGAAATCATTCAATTTCTCCAACAACATAGTGATAAAGCATTGTTTAAGGATTACAACTTTAGATTAAATCACCAGCATCATTTCAAAGAAAAGTTAAATTTTGCAGGACTGATGTATCTCAAGGTTGGCCTCGAAAATGATTATTATCTTGTATGGTTCAGAAAAGCAAGTCAAAGTCGTGTGATGCAACTAGGACAGATCGGAAAAGCTCTTAAAGAACCCGGGAAACTAAAAATTTGGGAGGATGTTCGTTATGATGTCGCCAAACCTTGGAACGATGCAGAAATCAATTTTGTCTTGCGTCTCAATGAAATTATTAAAGAATCCATATTCAGAAAACTTAAAGAAAGACAATTACTTAATGAGGAACTACTGAGTCTGAACAATGAATTGGAAATGTTTACCTATACACTATCCCATGACCTGAAAAATCCCTTGTCAATACTAAAAATGGGCATTCAATTTCTACAACAGCATTCCGACAATATTGATCTTTCTAAAACCAACAAATGGTACCAGAATTTCAGCAGAAGTGTCGCCAATATTGAGGATATCATCAACAGTATGGTACAATTAAGTCAACATCGGGCAAGTGTTCTGGATAAAGAGCCGCTTCCTATGGCTTACACGCTACAACGTATCTTTCAGGAAAATAAAACACTATATGATGCAGCAGACTGTGAGCCCCATTTTGGGCAATTGCTGCCAATATGGGGAGAAAAAAGCGCTGTCTATCAGATATTTACCAACCTTATTGTAAATGCCATTAAATATTCTTCTCAGTCCGACAAACCTACGATCAACATTGAGAGTAGCACCAAGGATGATATGACCTATTACTGCATCAAGGATAACGGCATAGGCATACCTGAAGAACATCTACCACATATCTATGAAATGTTTACCCGGGCAGATAATGTCGGTGGGATTCCCGGAGCGGGCATCGGCTTATCTCTTGTCAAGCGTGTCATGGAGCGTCTTGGAGGAAGCATTCAAGTCGAATCAAAGGTTGGTGTTGGGACAACAGTTCACCTTTATTTCCCTATTGTTGCACCTTTTCCGGATCATATGCTCAATGACTGATGCCATACGGTCTTGACGATAGAGACACGATAAAATACGGGTATAGATTAATTTTTCTTCACTAATTTTCGGTAAATAACAAGTGTAATTACAAATATAAAGATAAGGATAAAGAGCCAAATACCCGGCTCTGTGTACCACTCATTCGAATTTCCGGTATTTAATGCCTCCGTGCGTTCCGACTGTTGCGTTATCAGAGCAATGAATGCGATATTTAAAGCGTTTAATATTATCATGACAATTTTATCCTAGAATCCAACATTAGAAGAACCAATTTCATTGGAAAGTAGTTTGAATCGAATTAATTTAAACCAATTGCCCATTTTGATTGTTCTTTTATTAAAGCAATAGGCATAAAAGTATACATACTCATTCAATCGTTGAGAACAATGGAAAAGATTTTGCAGCATTCGATAGTGAAACAAGGTTTGATTATTGCATATTATTTTAGTAATAGATGGTATCGAAAATGTTTGTTTAGTGAGACCAGTATTCCTGTTTCAAATAATACCGATCCGATGGTAGTAACCGAAGCAGATTTAGATCATTCTCACCGGCAAAAGAAGGCTGAATTAACTTGCGCTCCTATACAGGAGGACAACATCACCGAAGAAATAAAGCAACCGTGTAAAGAAAAATACGACCGAAACACAAGTCAAAAATCCAGGAATAATCATTGATTGAGCGTCATTCCGATTCGATTTGTAATTGATTATCTTTATTGAAGCGAATATCCCGGATAAAGACAATCCGCTTATCACCTGTTTTTGTTGTCCGCCCGTGATAAACACAACGCAGCTTTCCATCGCGATCTTTAAAAATACTATTGTGTCCCGTACCTGAAATAACTCCGCCGTGATCGGTATTTTTTTGTATAATCGGATTGGTTTCTGATTTGCTGTAACGTCCCAAAGGAGATGTGGAGGTAGCATAGCCGACGGCGTAATTTGCTCCCGCAAAATAATTAGCGGAGTACATCATATAATATTGGCCTTTTGCTTTTAATAAAAATGAACCTTCCGTCCATCTTCTGTTGATTTCGCCTGAAGATACGGAACGACTTTCCCATTCGGACTGTTTATCATTCATCTTTAGCGGTGGACGTATTAACAGTTCAGGACGCCCAATGACCTGCTGCATGCTGCTGTCCAATTCAACGCCATAAACCCAGCTTTCCTCAATATCTTTATATCCCCATTTAGATTTAGCCCAGTCGGCGATTTCAGAAGCAACGGGATGTTCATAGCAACAACGGGAGTAAAACAAATAATTTTTGCCGTCAGTATCCCTAAAAACATTGGCATCGATAATGGGATAGCCGGGGTCAAATAGTGGCTTGCCTGTCAGGTCTAAAAATGGTCCCGCCGGATTATCTGCAACCGCCACGCCAATGCGATAGTTCTCCAATTTATCCCCGGGGTTTTCCTTCCAGTGTGCACTATAATACATGTAATATTTATCTTTGACCAAGTACACCTCCGGCGCCCAAAAGTCTTTTGTCCCCCACCCTTTAGGCTGTCTTCCATCATATACCTTCCCCACTTCCTTCCACTGGATGAGATCTTTTGAACTGTATGCTATAAACCCATTTTCCGTACCCCCTGTTCCATACAGATAATATTGATCACTGGGTTTATCATAGAGAATAAACGGATCGCCGAAAGCGACATCCAAGGAGGAAGCAGATTTATCTTCAGTCTCAAGTAATCTAAATTTAGCACTGTCAAACCTAGGCGTCATCCTCCCACTCCCTTCCGAGGAGACAAGATCGACAGGTACTATCGCCGTACGTCGTGGAGCAACTTGCTGTTCAGAAAAATGCGTATGACAGATGTAGTACCACTGCTTCCCTTTTTGGAATAAATCGCCATGACCGGTGCCCGGAAATCCACTGTTATTTTGGCTTAATAGCGGATTTGTTTCTATTTTTTTCCAAGGGCCAAACACATTGTCAGCAACAGCTACGCCTACAGCATAATCTTTATTTCTAAAATCATTGGCCGAATAAAACATGTAATAACGTTTACCCTGTCGTAAAACCGTAGGGCCCTCGCTGACCGGCCATGAGGATCCAGCGGTATTCTCCCAAGGGAGTTCCGCATGTAGGCATTCTTTTAATGTTTCTTCCTTAATCCCCGAGTAATCATCTTTCAATTCAGCAACGAAGATGCGGTTTCCTTCCGTTAACCTGACATGAAACAAATATTTTTTACCATCGTTGTCCCTGAATACATAGGGATCGATCTGCTTTCCGCCCTCCATAAGAGTCTTAGGAACGTTTTGTTTAAAAGGACCTATAGGGGAATCGCTGACAGCGATCGCAATTTTTTCATCGGCACTATATGCCATGTAAAACTTTCCCTGCTCAGACCACACCTGTGGTGCCCAGAATCCCGTGCTTCCAAATACATCCTCTTGAATTAATGCAAATCCTGCTTTTGCGCCTATCGGCCCCTGCCAATGTTTTAAATCTTCTGACTTGTACACTTTAAACCCCAATTGCTGATCACCATCTCCATTAGTGCCATACAAATAGTAATAACCATCATGATAGAAGATCGTGGGATCAGCCTGAAAAATTCCATTTTCAGGTGACCGAGCCCCTCCGTCAGCATCATGCATAACGGAGACAATACTATCCTTACCCATTGGGTAGCCCAGGGGCAGTATAGCGTAAAGCATAAAAAAAAATGCAGTAAATTTCATCTGTTTCACCGATACAATTTGAGTACACCTTAAAATTGAAGAAATATTTACAATATCACAGGCGATATCGTATCAATAAAGGATCAATTTGTATCTTTTTTCGGTTTTTACTTTTAGCCGATGTATAAAAGAACCCATCGAGAATGGAAAATTAATTTAATATTCCATTCTCGAAGGCAAACTTGACCAAATGTGCAGTATTCTTCACGCCAGCTTTATCTATTAGATTTTGCCGGTGCCCCTCCACAGTACGTTTGCTCAAAAAAATCTTATCTGCAATTTCAATATTGGTGTAACCTTCTGCAATAAGTCCCAATACCTCGAGTTCCCTTTCGGAAATCTCGAAATCAGTTTGTATTCCCATCGCATGCTGCGCATAGCGTTGACCAGAGCGTATCTGCTCCAGCAGTAACATTGAAATCTCCTCACTCATATATCTACCGCCAGCAGCAATATGATTAAGTGCAAAAAGCAACTCGTTATAACCAACATTTTTTAGCAAATACCCTCTAAGACCATATTCAAATGCTTCAATGACATAGTTAATCTGGTTCAGCATCGAGAGAATTACCACTTTTATATCTTTATGGTGTTGATGCAACACCTGTAAAAGAGCAATCCCATCCATTTCTTCCATGCTAATATCCGTCAATACAATATCAGGCAGAAGATCTCGGTTCGAATCCAGATAATCCAGCGCTTCTTTGCCATTGGACGCCTCACCAACAACCTTAAAACTATCTTGGGACTCCAGAAGCAATTTTATACCATTACGTACCACCATATGGTCCTCTACCAATAGGATTTTTGTCATATCGTCTTTTTAAATCGTTAATTTAAGTATCATACCTTTTTCAACGGTATCGTTAATAATTTTAGCACTATATAACTCCATTACTTTTTTTAGTCGCATTGGGCTATCAGCGCTTCTGGTTTTTTGCAGTATGTTATCCGCCTTAAAATAAGGCAACACTTTTATAAATACAGCAAAATCAATGAGCTGTACAGATATTGAAATCGTCTGAATAGGCATCTCGTCTTTCAGATATTCAAATAGTGCGGTAAGCAATTTAAAAAGATGCACCTGAATATGATGATGAAGTTCCTTTAAATCCGGATCGAGGATAATATCTATATTAAAACCTAGTTTTTGTCTATACGAGCTCACGACCTCATCAATTGCATGGAAAATTCCCAAATCATTCAAAATTGGATTATAAAGCACAATAGCTTTGTTTCGTAATTCAATCACTAACGAAGTTAGAGAATCACGCAAACAACGTAGTTCTTCAAAGTCACCATGCCGATTTGTAAAATTCTGTAATGATATTCGCATTCCATATAATTCCTGCGCGAGTTCATCTCTAAAATAACGCCCTATACGTCCTAAGTCTTCCTGCTGGTTTCGGATTATGGATTTGTAAAAATCTTCCTGACTTCCTCCCCAGATCTGATTTAGATCCTGCCCCCCATCGTTTTCCTGTGATTGATCTATATATAAATTTTTGTCATCGTTCCCCATAGTATATTGCTTTTCGTAATATGATCAATAACCATTATCAAGCTCGAACAGTTTTTAAAATCTGATAACTCCGTTAAAGATTCCTGTATAGTTTATAGTACTGCGTATAAATACGTAGTACTATGGGATAAAGGATGGAATTTCATAAGGAAAACACTTGTTGTTAAAGTAAAAAACACCTTAATTCACCTCTAACATCCGGAAAGACCAAAGCCAGAAAAACAAACTTAAAGTACTATAAAACACCAAGTTAAATTAGAAACAAAATTACATATCTCGAATTTAAATTTAAAAAAAACAATTTTTACCTGTTTTTTCTAGCACCCTAATTGTAGTAGTCTTGGCACTAATAAACACTTAAAATTGATAATATGGAAAATACAACAATCGATCAACTGTTTAAGGAAAAGAGACCTACATTAAAATATTTGGCGGCGCAATTTACGAGCGACCCAGATGAAAAAGAAGATTTAGTGCAGGAAACTATGGTTAGATCATTATCTTCCATAGAAAAGTTTTTAAAACACCCAAAGCTTATGTCCTGGTTATATATTATTATGAAGAATACGTATATTAATCAGTATACACGCAATAAACGGTTAGAAAATTACCGCAACGAATACATAAGTACTGGTTATATAAATGAAATCACAACAAATCGTGGTGAAAATAACTTTGTGGCATCAGACATACAGTATGCGCTCAATAAATTACCAAAAGATTATTACAATGCTTTTGCATTATTTTTAGAAGGTTTTAAATATTATGAAATAGCGGAGCACTTGCAAATCCCGGAAGGAACGGTAAAAACACGTATCCATATGGCTCGAAAATCTTTACAGAAGCAACTAAAAACGTATGCTAAAAGTATTTATTAAAGAGCAGAAACTATTTATACCAAAGCAGACGCAATTATCGTGTCTGCTTTTTTTTTATATTTTTTTGTTTTATACTGCTCAGGCCCGCAGGTGCTGTCACCAATATTTAGTATATTAGAATAATTACTTATAAAATCCAGCTTAATAGTCGTTACGATATGAGACATAAAATAAAGTTATTATCGCTAGTCGTCAGTAGTGGTTTATTATTGATGATATCCTGCCAATCTGTTTCCAGTGACAATAGAGACCGGATACGGGTCAGCGGCGAGGGAAAGATTAGAATAATGCCTGACCAAGTTACACTTACCATCAATACAGCATTTACAAAACCGCGGATGGTAGATGCCGTACGGGAAACACAAAATACTGTTGACAGCGTCATCGCCATACTTGGAAAATATGGAAATAAAAAGGAAGACATCAAAACAAGTAGTGTTTCGGCAAACAAGGACTATCAATTTATCGGAAATACGAATAAATTTGTCGGTTATCAAGCGCAACAGACCATCGATTTTGTTTTACACGATCTATCCAAATTCACGGAATTAACGGGTAAATTACTCGAAACAAAAATCAGTGGAATTGGCTCCATTTCATTTGACCATTCAAAAGCCGATAGTATTCTTCGGGAAGCCGACCTCATCGCATATGATGATGCACTAAAATCAGCTCAAAAGTTGGCATCAAGAGCTGATGTAAAGATTGGAAAGCTGCTATTTTTATCAAATGATGGTAGTGCCCCGAATGAATCTACAGGGTATAGAACAGGAATGGCTCTGGAAACATTTAATAAAGCTTATGGCGGCGAGGGATTTAAGATAGCTCCGGAGGTACTTGAATTTAAAAGGACGATATATACCGAATTTGAAATAAAATAACGTACCCGCTGTAGAATACGATCGTTCCCGTCTAATACTGAAAATATCTTGTCCCAAAGCGTGTACAACTTTTTGGGGACATGATATTTTCAGTATTTTTTTACGGCATTTTCGCTAGATTTTGAGACTCAGCTCGGTTGCAAAATTCCAACACCAAATTTGAGTGAAAGCGCCGTTTGCTTAAAGTGACCTACCCTAGCTACCAAATAAAAAAGATACTTGACCACCACCGTAATAACCTTTATTTTTGGTCAAGATTGACCAAGCCACCAAATAAAGTTGCCATTCCACCGTACAAAGTACCGGAAGATCCTTTTATGACCATATAACCCCACTCTACCTTTGCAACTTTTGAACTGTCACGTTCCAGAAATTGATTTCGATACCACGTATTAAGGCAAAGTTATATTTGAAGTACGGGACATGTCTTTTGAAATCAGTGAGCAATAATAGCATAAAAAGATCTACTTTCGAATAATTCGGAAGCAGATCTTTTATTGCAATTTCGATTAAGGAATAATGGTCAATATGGTATTTGCACTATGTGCATTAATAGCGGGATCATACATACATCCTACCGTAGTGATTCCCGAATTAAATGTGCCCGGATTGTTCGCTTTAACCTCATACTCATAGGTGGATTTTCCCTTTGACAGGCGATCCATAAAGTAATTTGTCGAAGCATCTTTCAAACTAAAATAATACCCTTTTCGCCATTGGTATCCAGAAGGGCTATAGACGGGTTCTACACCGGCCGGGCGGCTATCTTTCAGATGAACATATTGAATAGGGTCATCATTGATCACTGTAATCCTAACTTTGATCCGTTCGCCCAACTTGGCTTCCTTGGATTCTACCCATTCCCCTTTCCGCTCTATCAGATATACTTTCTGAACCGAGAGCGCATTGGTACTGGATTTCACCTGGTCGAGATCAGCAAAATACTGATGGACAATACTCCCGAAAATAACTCTATCATTGTGGTTTTGTATTTGAATAGCCTTATCAGTTTGCAGCTCCGCTCGATCAAATTGCTTACTGACTTCTCCCAGAACATTGTTGCTGAGGTCAGCCTCTTCCTTATTCACCCAAACACGCACGGTGTTCCCAGTAACAAAATCCTTCGGATTGTTTGCCAATAACAACGCATATAGGGCATCTGCTGTCATCCAGGTGCTATACCAATGATTGGCCTGTTTGTTATAATAGATCCATTGAGTAATTTCATTTAGTTTGTTCGGATCATTTAGTTTGTAAGCTTCCACAAGATAAGATTGTAAACTAATTTTATTGTATTGATTCAAATTACTTTTCCAATACATTCCTTTTTCTGCATCGACAATAGCCTCTTGATCAAGTCTATTTTTGATTTCCATACTTTGTTTACCTTGTCCAAAGAGCTGGTTAACAATCCATGCTTTAGCTGCCAGTCCAGCACTTAGACTGGCACTGCTTAAGGAGGAATTAAGCATTTTATGCTGTACTAATCGAAGTGAATCTTGTGGGAAAGGATTGAATTCAGTCCAATACCTGCGTGCAAATAAATAGTCTATTCCCACATTGACACTGGCTTTGGGCGAAAATATGACCGGATCGCGATCAAGGTATTGCGTAAGCTTTAAAGCAAGGTCTCGCATATCACTGTTGACCAAGGTTCTGTCCAAATAGAGTACCTTACCAAAGATTTCCAGCATACGGATGCTGATTTCAGTATTGGCCTGTCCTCCGTCAAACCAAGCAAACGAACCATCTTTTGACTGATTATTTTTTATCTTCTGTTCAATGGCACTGATTTCAGATTGTATATCAATGTTAAAAAACGCTGCTATTGCTTTCAACCGTTCCTTATCTCCCTGCATGTCCCGTAGCCAGGGCATTTCTTCCATTTTAAATTCCTCTAAACTGCTATTCTCTTCTAATCGTCCTTTTTTTGATCCGACATCCAATTTCTTGAAATAGTCCGTCACTGCTGGATAATGTAGCTGTATGTATTGCGCCATTTTGAGACCAAACCATTTGCTGCTCAGTTGTTCATTACATTCATAGGGATAGTTTTTCAGATAGTCCAGTGCCGAAAGTATTTCCAGTATGGGATTGCTTTGTACCTGTACCCTCCCCATGAGGTTGTCCTTCGCATTTCCTTTTAATGTATATGTTTTGGACTCTCCTGCTTTTAGAATAATTTTTTCCGAATCAGCAACCAGAATTTTATTCGGTAATACCGGAATTTCAATAATTTCACCATCAGAAAACTCCTTGCCTGCTGCAACAATACGAACCTGAATTGTTGGATATTCAGCTGGGATTTTCAATGTCCATTCCGCGGTTGTGTTATTGGATGCTGCCACACTAAAGTTTTTTAACACGGAGTCAACGCGAAAAGCGGCCGAAACGACCTGATTATTCCGTGGATCAATAAGTTCTATTGTTGTATTTACCTGCATGCGCTCCTTCGTCAAATTTTGAATTTGCGCCTTGATCGTAATCTGGTCATTGGTTCTAAAATAGCGTGGAATATTCGGGCGCACCATCAGCTGTTTTTGTGTTTGTGTAAAATAGGTACCTCCAGCTGATGCCAACTCCTGAGTATGCGCAAAAAGTAACAATTTCCATTTTGTCAATGCTTCGGGACTATCAAATTCAAAACTGATATTACCCGCTTCATCGGTATATAAATTGGGAAAGAAGAAAGCCGTTTCCTGAAGATTGGTACGTGCCTTAATCTGCTTTAACGGATTATCTGCGGCGGCGTCCATTTCAATAGCACCCATTCCAAATTCGGCAAGCTTCTCATTTGCTGTAATCCCCATAACTGGCGGTTCATTCAACAACGCAGAGGCAGGTAAAGGTCGAGACTGTTTTGCTACACTTGCAGCACCGCGGATGCGTATCGCGCCAACTTCGGCCCGCAGTCCCGGATCCCGCAACTCGTCGTACATACTCACGGTTGACATGTACGCTTGGTTATCTACTACTTCATATAAGGAGTCGTCCCGCTCCAGAACGCTGCCCCTATAGCCCCCGCGGTTTGATAACAAACCATAGTCATAAATCTGATCTCGTTGATTATCGGCATCAGGACCGAAGTAATAAGAGATAAACATGTTTCTTGAACTGATCTGTTGTCTAAAAGCATTGTTGATGTAGTAATAATTGGACCTTGGATAATAAGGATAACGCAACTGAAAAGAACCGAAAGCATTACTGGCAAATGCATCCAACGAGGCGTCATACATCGTTGCCAACACTTCTGTCGCTATTGGTTTATCCTCCTGTTTTACCATAAAGCTCCATTTTTCTTTTTGACCGGGCTTTATTTTATCGCGAAATGTCCTGGTTTGAATCGTTAACTCCTTATTCTGTTGAAAAACAGGAATTATAATTTGTGACAGCATCAGTTGATTATTGACAACAAAAAGTGCATTCAGCTGTAATTGACCGGTGACATCTTTTTCATCCAATACAAATTGATAGTCAATACGACCATTTTTCCAATTCAGGATTTTTGTACCTAATTTTTGCGAATTTCTCTCCCGCATTAACAAAAGCATCCTTGCATTTTTCACATCAGTCTGCAGCATGATGGTGACCCGATCACCGATCTTATATCTGTCTTTATCCAACCGGTAAGTGAAAAACTCCTGCTCATTTAATTTCCGATCTTTCGACCGGTATAAATTCGTATAGCCGACCGCCCGTACGGTATCCCCATCCCGTATACTAATGGCTTCGATCTCGTATCTTCCCCAACTGAATTTTAATGAGTCCAAAATGATCTTACTCGTATCTTCGTCATCTAAATCATAACTGGCTATCTTAATCTTTTTCTCTTCTTTTTGGAGCGAGACCGGATCAAAATAAAGTGGAAAATACTTACTATAAAGCTCTTTTGAAAGCAGATGATATTCTGCCCTTCCAAAACTTTCCCGGTATTCCGCTGTCAAAGGAATGCTGGTATCTTCCAACTTATAAATCGTGACCTTTCCGTCGAATTTCATCGGAAAACCATTTTGATTTTGTTTTAAGATCGTAATATCGCGCCATTTCTTTTCTTCCATAAGAGCAGGAACCTGAATCTGCAGCTGCCATGGACGGGACGAATAAACATAACCGCCGGAAGCCGATTGCATCTCCCCTGTCTGATTCACCACCTCAGCCTGATATGTCAATACATAGTCTTTCAGTCCGGCAAACTGGCTATCCATCAGGGGTACCCGAATGTAAAAATTTCCTTTTTCATCAACTGTTGTTGTTGAATCGCTATAAACAATATTCTTTTCTTCCTTCACATGATAGAATGATACTTTATACTTGACTGTGGCACCGACTAGCGATACGCCAGCCAAACTCTCTGCTTTGCCAACAAATATTGCAGTATCTTTTGCTGTATAAGTCATTTTATTCGGCTCAAAAACTACTTCAAATGTCGGTCGCTTATATTCTTCGACCCGGAAATAGTGTTGATCAAGCTGTTTTGAGCCATAAAATACCAAGAGGTTATAGTTTCCATTCAATGCCTTTGACGGCAGCAGGAAACTCGCGTTGGCAGACCCAAACAGATTTGTTGTCAAGTTCATCGAGTCGATTTTCTGGCGATTGGCATCCTGCAAATAAATTTTAACACTCTGCTTTTCTAAAACCTTGCCCTGCTGTACATGATCATCGTAAAGAATTGTCTTAAAATAAACGATTTGACCCGGTCGGTAGATTGCTCTATCCAACAAGCTGAGTGCACGCATATTCCGCTTATTATTGCTTTCGGCTGATTGGCGTAGGTTGTTTTGATAATAGACTTGATTTTCGTTATCCAAAGGAATTAATGTTTTTTCCCCAGATAGCAATAATGCATGATTACGTAGGTAACCCTCATTTTTGGGCGAGTAAGTCGCCTTAAAGCTGAATTCGCCAACAGCATCGGTCTTTAATTGCGCGATCAATTTAGGAAGAGCATTGTCTACAAGCTGGTACAATGTTGCGCTTTGATTGGTATAGGGTGCTCCGGTTTTTCTATTCAATAACAACCCCGAATATATAAACTCATCGGTAGATTTTACAGCTATATTTCCGGGTATAAATACATCTGAAATGATAAGCTGGGATATAGCGACATCCTTATCCTGCCCATTATCGTGAAAAAACTTATTATTCCCGACCAAAATGGTATAAGTACCCGCTTTAATGGGATTAATTTTATAAATTGTACTGTGCGTCGTATAATCAACAAACGCTTTCAATGGAACTTGTTCCTCATAGACCAGCAACGCATCTAGGGTCGTCCGATAATTGAGGGAATCATATTTTACCGTATAGTTCTTTGAACGCCTCGGCATCAGGCTTGTATTATACACCCTGATGTAAAGGCTGTCTACATTTGTGTGATAGATTTGGACCGGTACGTATTCGTCAGTCGGTGCCGTTCTCTTGTAATTTAAAGTAATGGAAGCCTTCTTAATTTCCTTCATTAAATTAACGGCATTCGAAATCCAAGGCGATTTTGGGTACTCTTGTAAGGCTTTTTCAAGATAGGTAACTGCCGTAGGCTTCTTTCCGATATCATTGAAAGCCGTCGCTATCTGATACAATAAAAAAGCGTTATAGTCACTTTTATTGCTCGCTATATTTTTCAAGTACTCGTCCACTCTTTCTTCGATATGATTCCATTTCCAATCTTTGGACATGATATAGCTACGTGCATCCAGATAATTATTTTCGGTACTGATCGTTAATAATCTCTCTTCAAGTTTATCTCTATTAGTTCTGTTGACACCCTTTAATGTATTCAAAAAATCTAGGTATTGGTAGCTTAGAAAATGGTACAGTGTAGGATTCAGACTGAGGTTCCGGGTTTCGACAAACAGACCTTTCCAACGTGTTATGGGTTGGGTACTCAATCCGTTTGTATCCGAAATTGACAGACGAAAAATAGAATCTATCATCTGTATTTTACCTTTTGCATCTTTTGCCACAAATTTGTTTTGGCTTTTACTTGCATACTGGTTGATATTGGAAAATAGATAGCTAGCATAAAAATTTTGAAGGACCGCTTTTTCTACCTTTTCAGCTGTCCGGATATTGTCATCAAAATGATTCTGAATACGCAGAAAAGTAGAATCCCCGGATTGATTTACTTCCAATACTTTGCTCTCCGCCAAAAATGCCCGTATCCATTCAGCATGATCCTTGGCGCGTCTAGCTTCGGCTTTGATATCGGCTAATAAGGGTAACGTCTGCTCATAGTTTTTTATGGAAATAAGCCGTTCGACTTCGTCCCACTTTGTCAACTGCTTGTGTGAACCAAGCTCCTGTGAAAATCCCAAGACCGGGATACATATCAACAATAACCAAATATATTTTTTCATAAAATATGACGCTAAATATTTATTAAATATCCTGTTTTTTTTCGAAAGGATGCGATAAATTAGCATATTCCATAACTGTTTAAAAAAATACTTTCCTGAGGACATACATGCTGAAGCATATTCTATTTCTTTTATTTTTAAGACTGATATTGTACAGTTTGATTGCTAGGTATCACTAAATGATAAATCAATATTTTTTTATATATTTAATAAATAATTCATATCCAGTTAATATCAGTTTCGTTCCTTTATAATAGAATAATTAATGCAGTTAACACTTTAATGTATCAATTATGAAAACGATCAACTATTTTTTCCAACGGATTATATTTAGAATCTTTTTAGGTCGGTTCAGTTCATTCTATTCACCACTAAGATTCCACAAAAATTAATTCATATTCAGGTCGGATGACACATCCGATAGCTATATTTCGATAAATGCATTTAACCAAAGATGGCTTTGGCAAAGATTTTATGTGGGGTGTGTCTACCGCAGCCTATCAAATCGAGGGGGCACATGATCAACATGGCAAAGGCCCTTCTATATGGGATATCTTTGTAAAGAAAAGAAACCGTATATTTCAAAATCAACATGGCGATCAGGCCTGTGATTTCTACAACCGTTACATGCAGGATCTGGCATTAATGCAAGGTATGCATATTCCTAACTATCGTTTTTCCTTATCCTGGAGCCGTATCCTACCGAATGGTATTGGGCAGCCCAATCAGTCAGGTATGGATTTCTATGATCGCCTGATCGACCTCTCACTGGAACTGGGGATTACGCCTTGGGTTACTCTATATCACTGGGATCTCCCCCATGCCTTAGAAAAAAAAGGTGGTTGGGTCAACCGTGATGTCAAAGATTGGTTTGGTGAATTTGTATCCACATGTGTTGCCCGTTATGGAGATCGTGTAAAAAATTGGATGGTGCTTAATGAGCCAACCGTATTTACGGCTGCAGGATACTTCTTTGGTGTACATGCTCCGGAAAGAAAAGGTTTGGGCAACTTTCTTGCGGCGGCTCATCATGCTGCATTAGCACAAGCCCATGGCGCTAGGATCATAAAATCCTTACAACCGGACAGTCGGGTGGGCACGACTTTTTCCTGTTCCCATGTTGAACCCTTCACAGCAAGAGAAAAAGATGTGATTGCGGCAAAAAAAGCCGATGTATTACTCAATAGATTGTTTATCGAGCCACTACTGGGGATGGGCTACCCCACACAGGAAATCAAAATTCTCAATCGAATTGAAAAATACATCAAACCGGGTGATGAGAACGATTTAAAGTTTGATATGGACTTTATCGGTATTCAAAATTATACCCGTGAGATGATTCGTTACGCCATGTTTGTTCCCTATCTTCAGGCAAAGATCGTAACAGCCAAGGAACGTAAAGTTGAAATGACCGAAATGAACTGGGAAGTATACCCCAGCTCCATTTATCAAATGCTGAAAAAATTCAGTAGCTACCCTAATATCCCCCCACTCATTGTCACCGAAAATGGAGCTGCTTTTAAGGACCAGATTGAGCATGGACAGGTACATGACCCCAAAAGATTGAACTACCTGCAGGAAGCCATACAACATGTCTATCAGGCAAAAGAAGAAGGCGTAAATGTGAAAGGCTACTTTGTCTGGACTTTTTTAGACAATTTTGAATGGGCGGAAGGATATCGGCCACGATTTGGGTTGGTATATGTAGATTTTCAAAACCAGCAACGCATTATAAAATCCTCAGGTCACTGGTATGCTAATTTTCTAAAATAATCCTTACTTCTTTTCTGACCGACGTTTCCATCTATTGAACAGTTTCAACAGCAGCGGAATCAACAGGAAGGGCAATAATAAACTGATCATACTGACGACCGTATTTCGTCCGTTATCACCAAAAAAGTAAGCCGACAGCGAACCTAACAGAACTGGAACACCAATGATCAGAATTTTCACCCATGCCAATTCGGTCTCAGTCTGACGAATTTCACGAGTAGGAATAGCCTCGACCACGTTAAACTCTCCGGCATTGAAGTAGGCTAAAATTTGTGTTATTTCAGATGTTGTTAATTCCCGTGGTCGCAAAATCTCTCCTTTTACAACAATGAGCAATCCACGCTCGTCCTGTTGAATGCTATCAATATCCTTTGTCTTAAAGTATTTCCTATACCCCATTGGGTTAAGAGCATACCCTTTATAATCACCTCCGGGACAGAGACAGGAGAAGTTATCCGCATTCAGTGAAAAAATAATGTTCGTATGATCATCCCGAATAGTCACTATTAGAGCTACCAGAGCATGAATACAACTTAATGCCAGAAATTGAAGGATAAACATCCAAAAAGACAGCTGTAACAACCAGGATACGAGCAGTCCCAAGAGAACCAAAGCAATGGAAAACCATTTCAGATATACGATCAGATTTATTTTGCGATTCAGAAAATAGCTAGCAATCGCACAGACGACAGAAACGATACCTGATTTCCACTCCAAAAAAACAGAAAGCAAGCCTACAGTGAAAATAAGTCCATACAATACTAATATGAAATAATTCCCCTTTTTACCTAAATTTTTCCGTTCGATTTGGATACTGTTTCCCAAGTTTCAGCGCTTTTAAAATAATGATTGCTTTCTTGTTTGCTTATATAGCATTAATTGGATAAAGATATTTATATTTATCCAATTAATGAATATTAAAAGGGAAGATAAACAGTGAGAATTTGACTTATGAAGACTTTTCAATTTAAATCACATAACGTTAAAAAGGGCTTAATCTTTGGATTTAGCTATTTGATTATTGTTTTTACTATTTTCAGCCTTATCTATGGTGGCATAAATCGTATGGCTGATGCTGTCAATGACTTTGGCTCAGCGAAAGGGCTGGGCTTCTTGGTCGCCATCATTGTTATTGGTCCATTTGTTGTGATCCTGCAGATAATTAACCCCAAAATAGAAGTACATATCGATTCTCAGCATATACTGATCAAACAAAAGAGGAAACCGGATCAGGACATCCTCCTAGAAGACATTTATAGCATGAAAATAAACCATTCATTGGTTAATCAGCTTCAGCTTTTCGACCGGCAAGGACAGTTAATCATAACGATCCACCCCCAACAGGATATGCAAATCATTTACGGGATTGCTGCCGAAATAGCGCAGCAAAGATCCTTCGTCCAACAAAAAGGTAGCAAGAAGATCTTTGGTAATCCTATCGAGACCATGTCTTACACAAGGAAGCTTTAAAACTGAAACAGATTAACGTTCTCGACCTGATCCAAAATAACAACAAGATTTTAAATAGAATAAAAAATAATACGTGAAGGTATACTATCCCAATAATCAATGGACATTTTATATGATATCTCCTCTCATCATCTGGGTAGGGCTTTGCTATTTCATATTTGTCGAAAGGGATTTTTCCTTGGTTTTTATAGGCTTTGCTTTATTTTCCTTTCTCTTCTTTTGCTATTGCCTTTACGAAAGATTTGGAACCAAATTAACCATCTATGCCGATCGTCTGGAACTCCGCCAAAACTTTCAACAGTCCCAATCATTTCACTATATAGATCATGAATTTGTCGTAGGTCCGACCTATGACACCTTTACCCATCGGACGTTTTCAACAAAATATACGGGTCGGTCACGTTATTTTTTTATCTATCCATTGGATGAAGATGGCAATCGCGTGAAAATGCTTTCTACTGCGCTTGAACTTAGTATTACCAAGGGTAGATACCGAAAAATCCAAAAAGATTTGTCAGAAAGCTTGAAAAAGTTGGATCTTCTAGCACATTTGCGTTATAATAACAACAACGATACTGTTATTGTTAGAAATAGGTAATCCTCTTTTTAGCAAGAGCACAGCATCCAAGCTTACTTTAGTTCCAGCAGTTCTTTGCCAAACTTTTTCTCAATAAAAGGATTCATCGGTGGGATGCCGAATTTAGTATTGTCTAACCAAAATTTGCTTGTATAACGGCTTTTTAATTCGAGCCAAAGACCTGAAGTAACCTCTTTCTTTACGTTCTTGAATTCTTCTTTCGTCATGAATCGACGTTCCTTTGTATAAAACTCGCTCAAAAAATCAAAAGGGACAAATTCCGATTTACGGCCTCTCTTAATAGCACCGACATTCATTACCACCCTGCTGACCAACTTCCCCTGTTCAGGTTGATCGAGATTTGTCGGCGAATAATTTTCCATGGTTACCCCAGTATATTGCTGCCCTTTGATCTTAAAGAAGCTTACTTCTTTTTGGCTATTGGGTGGAATAATATCAAAATACACTTGTACATCACCACGGGCTGTTTTTTGGATATATCCTGTATTCAGATTACCCGTCCGGATGATTTTCCGCCCTTTATCCGGAACCAGAACAAATTTTGAAGGAAGATCATTCGCAACAGACTGCGCCTTCATGCGCATCACATGTGGCTTCCATTGCCAAAAATTTCCCATCACTTCTATAAAATTCTGAGTAGCGATGGAGTCCTCAAAAATCCGGTAATCCAAAACCCGATGATAGACCTTCCCATTTTTGTTTTTCAACGGAATATAATATTCTATAATTCCGTCGTAGAAATAACGTGTACGCTTATTGAAAAAAGTGGTATTTCTAAAATATCCCTTCAAAATAAGATAATCATACTGACTCTTATCTCCGATAGCGACCTCATTTATTTTAATACTACGTGGAATCAATTTGATCAGCTTCTCCTTACGCAGCTCCGAACTCAATTCCTGATAATTATTATAAGAAATATGCTGTAATATGATCTTTGAGCTTGCATTCTGCCTAAGCGAATCCAGTTCGAACTCCCCTTTCGTATTCGCTACACACAATAATGTACCATCTTCTGTATAAATATTCACTAAGGGCACAGGTTCACCACTCAGACTATCAATGATGCGAATCTGAGCAAATAGTATGTTGCAACTAAAAAAGAAGCCTAACACAAATAATATTTTTGCCATAAGTCAAATGATTACCCTAAAATATAAAATAGTCATTACAATAAATGCCAAAAATCGTTAAAATACATTCTTATACAGATCACTTCGACCAAAATCTATCGAACCCGATCTCACTTCATTTTCGAAATGCTTTTTTTATTCCGTACAATAAATTTCTTTCTATATTTAACCATCAATCCGATACATCATATGGACAAAAGTATTTCGGTTAAGGAATTAGAGGACAGCCTATTTTTTTGGTATTATTATTTATGTTGGTTCCAAGGTTATGACATTGACAACGAATTAAATATGGATGAAGCCCTGGAAGTACTGCAAATTGATGAGCTGGCTTTTGCAAATTGGAAACAGCAATTTTTTCCGGCAAGTATCAATAACGAAATCCTGCGGTCTGTACAAGGCGAACTGACGGAAGAATTATCGTTTCATATTCAATTCCGAACCCATGAAATCGTATTTTTTCTCAACGATACCTATATAGGTAATTTAGGAGGACATTTTGAGGCATGGTTTTTCACCTTGGATGAACTAAAATCTTTTGCATGCTTTCCGCTTCTCTTCATGTTATTTTTGCCTATGCTGGGTATTACAACCGAGCAGAAACAGGAGACCCACGCATTGATAATGCAACATTTGCCAGCTTTACCGGCATTGAGCGATCATGCGACATACATCGCTAATTGCATCACAAATGGATTAATAATGGCGAATGGATTTATAAAACAAGAACGCGTCGGCCAAATCAATACACAAAACCATAGTGTCAGAAATATCAACCAATATCCTACCCATACAGAGAATATTATGACAATAAATAAATTACTGGCAAAATTCGTTCAAAAAAAACGACATGAATAGGTTCAAACTATTTAATTGTACCGATGAAATTCAAAAGAGCTCACTACCTGATTTTAATGTGCATAACAATAGCCTTAGGATTGTTATCGCGAAAAGTAGCGTTTATCCCTCTTTTTATTGGCGATAGTCTGTATGCCTTTATGATCTATTGGGTATGCAGGTTTATTTTTTTCCACCGATCGTTCAACTTTTGTTATGTAACTACCCTTGTATTTTGTTTCACAATCGAGTTTTTACAACTGGTACAACATCCATTATTGATCAGTGCCCGCAGCCATCCGCTTCTGCGATTACTATTTGGCCAAGGTTTTCTCTGGTCTGATCTGCTCGCTTATATCGCCGGTGCTTTTTTTGCTGTTTTATTGGAGCGATCTGTTCATTCAGGTCCGAAAAAGTGAAAATTTTACCCGTCTAATTTTCTTAAATCGCATTCAGGTAGTCGTTTAATGACAGCTCTGTTTCAATCTGCAATTTCTTACGCAATCTATACCGGTGGATTTCAACTCCCCTAACGGTAATATTCTGCAGCTGTGCAATCTGTTTGGAAGTAAAATGAAGTTTCAAATAGGCACACACCTTAAGATCATTACGAGATAACCCCGGATGTCTCAGCTTCAACTTATTCAAAAAACCATCATTGAGCTCGTCAAAATGACTGGCAAACTGACTCCAGTTGGCGCTGTTCTTTTCGATGTCTTTTAGTAGATTATTGATACGTTTCAAATTGGAGGTTTCATCTTCACCTGTATCCAACTTAGCCAGTTCATCCCTTACTTTAATCAATGCACCCGAGTTTTCAAGTAGCTGCATACTCGTACTTGCCAGTTCTTTTGTTTTGGTCATGACCTCATTGGCCAGTTTCTCGTTATTCAACTTCACGATCTCCTTTTCGTTTTTTTCAATTTCCAGTTGATGGATATAGCGCAGTTGAGCCAGTTGCTTTTCATGTTTCAATTGTTGTTTATTCTGTTCAATTTTTCGCACACGAATCAATCCCAATACAGCAAGGCTAGCAAGCAGAAAATAACCGATTTTTGCCCATAGCGACTTATACCAAGGCGGCAAGACGATAAAGCTATATTCCTCCACGCTGGATTCCTGGTTAAGATTGTTCCTTACTTTTACCAAGAATGTATATTCGCCATTCTGCAAATTGGTGTATGACTTTTCCGACTGCTGGGTCCAGGAAGACCAACTCTCGTCATACCCCGAAAGTTTATAACTAAACTCGATATGTTGATGTATACCGTAACTTGGGGAGGAAAAGCTAAATCGGAAAGAATTGAAAACAGCAGGTAACTGTAGGATACCATCCCCAACAGACGCCTGTTGCCGTTTTGAAGCATTTGAAAAAAAACCGCCAAAAATAAGGCTATCGCCCTTCCCCGTTGCCACAATTCGCGACAGTATAGCGACAGGTTTTACACTTTGTTTCAAATATTTATCATAATTGATATGAAGTGCTCCTTTCTCCGCTCCTACATAGATATTATTTCGATCAAAACTATAGATATGCTCAAAGCCGGATGTATTCATGCCTTCTATTTCTGGAAAATTAATCAGATGATAAGTTCCCTGTTTTGAATCAAATTGCCCCAAACCGACCGTTTTTTTTGTGCAAAACCAGACATTCCCATCTTGGTCATCTCTGAGATAGCGTATGGTCAGATCTTTAAAGGCAGCAAATTGCTTGCTTGGCACAAATCGCTGCCTACTATAATCATAATTGTAAAGCCCTTTTTCGGTCGCAAAGACTACCTGATTTTTTATTTTAAACACATAGTTTTGATAATCCGCTGGGAGTCCATGCTTTCGGGTGTAGAGTTGAGCTTGATATGACTTTTTGTCCTGTGAAAGCGTTATGCGATAGATCCCTCTGTAGGGATGAGAAGCCCATATTGTTCCATGTTCGTCCTGTTCCAGAAACCGAAAAGAATCCGAGGGACCATTGAGCGAGCCTCTTGAAGAGAAAATGCCATTATGAAAATGCAATAGCTCCAATCCCTGATAGGTTCCGACTAAGCTCTCTCCAATCGGATATACCATATTTAGCGGAAGCAATTTCCATGTTCCTATCCCCCGGCTTAATGGTTGGATGGAGTGCCCCCGGATCTGAAACAACCCTTTATTGTGCCCAAGTAGCAATTGACCATTGAGCTGTTCAAGACGCCAGGCTTCTCCACCGTCACTACCCTGAAGAAGGGAAAATACGGCTGGTGAACGGCTCTGATCTATCAGACCACTTTTTATCCCCGCATAATATACACCATTTGAGGACGAGAGATAAAGTGTATGATTAAAGATTAGGGAGGAATATCCGGTCACGTCATTTTCCATATTGGGTCTAAGATACCGAATCGCACTTCCATAACTTATTACAGAAATCACATTATCCGTACCGATCCATATGTTCTTTTGTCGATCTACGAAGACGGCGGTGACATTCTTATTTTGGAGACCTTCCCGGACACCGATCCGTTGTATTGTATTTCCAGCTAAGTTGCGTATGTGGCAACCTTCTTTTGCATTGCCGACAACAAAGGTTGAGTCATCGATTTTCGCTAAAGACGGTGTGTAACTACCATCGCCATCTTGTGCATTCAATCGTGTCAATTTCATGTTTAATAACGCATATGTTTCGTTATTTAAGGTTGACAACAACATGCGATCTTTGCCAAAAGGCATCAGTGATGCGATTTTCACATCCTTAAAAGGCAAGTCTTTTAAATAGGGAGTCCATTTATTATCACGAAACTCCAGCAAGCCATTCTTCTTATCCTGAGCATAGAGCATCCCCGCTGATTGCCCCATATAATACCATTCCACAGCCGCCGGGTGTACTTGAATCTTTTGTCCCTTTAATTCAAATATCACATTGGTAGCCCTAAAAAAGACCGATTGCCCTACACCCACCGTATTCCAGATGTCTGCAAAGTTCCTGTATTTTTCGGGAACTAAATCCTGCAATGACCGATAGACTAAACCCGATTGCGACGAGCGTTCAAAATACCCAAAGTCACCTTGTCCCCCAACATAAATTCGATCGTCGGCATCAATCCAGACCGAGCGGATATTGGTGTGATTGGGCAGGGAAAATGTTTTCCAGTATCGTCCGTCAAAGGTCAGCAGCCCTTCGCTGTTACCAAAGTACATGATGCCATGACTATCTTGTTTGATATCCCAAGTGCGGCTCCCACCCTGGTACACGGATTTACTATAATTGTAGACCAAAGGCATGCCAAGCAAATCCTGAGCAAATAACGCATTAGAAAAAGCAGAAAATAGTATAAAAAAAAGGATGGCAAAACACTTCATAATAATTCCCTTCAATTGGCTGACGTAAACTTGACGTACCCCAAATATATTGAATTATAGCCGAAAAACCCAACATGAAGTAGTGTTGTAGTACCTTTAAAATTCATTAATCATATCTGTAAGGCTAATTTTGACTCTTGATAATTATAAACAATTCCTAAATTTCAATTCATTACACATGAAAAATAATATCAGTATTATTGCCGGTACTGTGCTGTTCTCCTGCCTAACAAATATGGTAAGTGCACAGAGCAGAACAATCAGTGGACGGATTACAAACGAGCAGGGCAATCCTGTTGTCGCCAGTATCGTTGTACAGGGAAATTCCAAAATAGGCACAAGTAGCAATGAAAACGGGGACTTTACACTCGACATTCCCTCCAACTTCAACTATGTCATTATCTCATCACTGGGATATGAAACGAAAAAAGTACCCGTAAACGGAACTACTTTAACTATTCAACTCAAACAAAAAGGAGATTTCAATCTCGATGAAGTGGTTATCGTGGGTTATGGTACCCAACGCAAGGGCGACCTAACCGCCCCCATTGGTACAGTAAATATGGAAGAAATGGTCAAACGTACCGTTTCCAATCCAATGGATGCGCTACAAGGTACAGTTGCGGGCGTGCAAATCGTAAGTTCGGGAGCACCGGGCTCATCACCCTCGGTTCGTGTCCGTGGGGTGGGTTCTTTTAATAATGAAAGTCCGCTTTATGTTGTGGATGGAATGTTCATGGACAATATTGACTTCCTGAATCCAAATGATATCGCTGACATCTCTGTTTTAAAGGACGCTTCCGGTGCCGCAATTTATGGGGTACGTGCCGCAAACGGTGTCATTTTGGTAACCACAAAAAAAGGAAGCCTAAATATGAAATCAAAAATTACATATAATGGTTTCGCTGGTTTCCAAACACCGACAAATGTCCTCAAAATGGCCAATGCACAGCAATATGCAGCCTATGCGAAAGCCATTGGTAATGAAGCCTTCGTAAAAAGTTCGGTGCAAAAATTTGGCGGGACCGAGACCAACCCAGCGATGGACACCGATTGGTTCAACGAGCTCCTGCGCTCCAAAGCCCTCATCACCAACCATAATCTCGACATCATGGGTGGATCCGATAAAATCACCTATTCCATGGGCCTTAATTACGTCAAACAGGATGGAATTATGGATGCCAGCAATATGAACCAAAAATACAATATCCGCATGCAGGCGGATGCCAAAGTAACAGACTGGTTAAAGGCGGGTTTTAGTGCGCATTTCAATAACTTCAAAACCTACTCGCCGAATAATGCTGCTTTTAGACAAGCTTATTTCGCCTCTCCACTCTATCCGGTCTATGATCCTACCCTGGAACTTGCCAAACCAGAGAAATTTGGCTCGAGTACTGCAATCGGCATGCAATCTGGTTTTTGGTACAACAATCCCATTGCAACAGCCTTTTACAATACGAACCAAACAAAGGGTTTCCAGATCCTGCCTACCATCTATCTAGAAGCTACATTGTGGAAGGATAAGATCACTTTTCGTTCGCAGCTCAGTCAACGGTATCAGTCCACACACAATATAAATTATAATCCGGTCTATTATATTGACAATGACCAGCGCAATGATCGCTCCTTTTTACGGTCAGCACAGGCACGTAATACCAATTATATTTTGGATAACCTCCTAACGTATAAAGATCAGGCTGGCAAGCATCACTGGTCCCTGCTATTAGGCCAGTCTTCACGTGAGGAACGCTGGCGCGAAACCTGGGTCCAAGCCAATGATGTACCTGCATCCGAGGAATTTTGGTATGTCGGCGTAGATGCCCAAGGCACTGGTTCAGCTACTGGTTATGGCGAAAAAGGATCTCGGAATGCAGGGATATCACACTTTACCAGAGGTACTTATGATTATGACAACAAGTATTTACTAACTGCGACATTCCGCGCGGACGGAAGTTCAAAATACCAAACGAAATGGGGTTATTTTCCATCAGTTGGTCTGGGCTGGGTGATGACACGCGAAAAGTTTATGGAAAACCAAAAGCTTTTCAATCAGTTAAAGCTTCGTGGAAGTTGGGGTAAATTGGGGAACGACGGTATCCAGCCCAATGCAGGATATGCAACAGTCTATTCTGGCAACAACTACTCTGGTATATTTGGCAGCGAGGGAGCAACAAATGGTATCCGGGTCCCCGGATACCGTGTCGGCCGTTTTTTCACTCAAGTCCGCTGGGAAGTTGTTGAAGAATGGGATGGCGGTCTGGATTTCGCTTTATTGAACAATCGTTTGACAGGCTCTGTAGATTATTACCACCGCACGACACATGACCTTGCATTTAGTCGGCCTATCCCCTTTTCCTGGGATCGTGTCTATGGTAACTGGGGAAGTGTAACAAACAGTGGCTGGGAGATCGCTCTGCAATGGAAAGACAAAGTCGGTGACTTCGGATATGCACTAGGCGGAAACCTGACCACCCTAAAAAATCGGGTCAAAAACCTTGGCGGACTGGAAAATATCATGAACGGTTATCCGGAATGGTCTGCCGAATTCCCAGCACGTATCGAACTTAATCAGCCCATCAATTTCTATTATGGTTATGAAGTCGCAGGGGTCTACCAAAACCAGGCTCAGATTGATGCCGATCCCATTGCGAAAAAATACAACCAACAAAATCCAAACACACCAATTTTACCGGGATATCTTCAGTATAAAGATCAAAACAACAATGGCGAACTCGATGAGAAAGATCGCGTCAACCTGGGCAACTACCTTCCAACTATTGCCTATGGATTTAATATTGCATTTGATTACAAAAAATTTGATTTAAGTGTTGCTTTTCAAGGTGTAGCCGGCAACAAGATCCATAATCTTAATCGTGCGATGCGTCGGAAGTACAATCAGATGAACGCAGATGCCGCATTCATTGAAAACTTATGGACTGGAGAGGGAAGCAGTAATACACATCCTTCCGCAAAAGGTTCCGTTGCCCCCTGGAATCTTCAAGCCAGTTCATTTTTTGTTGAAAGTGGAGCTTACCTACGGATACAGAACATACAATTGGGCTACAACTTTGATCTGAACAAAATACCAGTTCGTGTTTTCGCAACAGCTGACCGACCTTTTATGTTCACCAAATACAATGGATTTACGCCTGAAATATCCGGAATGGGATTCGATGCCAATGTGTATCCGATCGCATCTACATATAGTCTAGGTGTCAAAGTATCGTTCTAACTATTAACCCCTTAATTTAAACTGCATGAAAACTTTTAAATATATCCTGATTGCAAGCTGCTTAGGCCTTTCTTTTAGCCAATCGAGCTGTAGTAAATTTTTGGACAAACCCTTAGAAAACCAGCAGCGTTCTGAGGAGATCGATTACAGCAACACGGCTTTGATGTATGGGCCTGTTTCCGGTGTATATCGTTCGGCCTCAGACGATAATCTGGTACACTGGATTGACCTCTCCATTCGTTGCATGCGCGATGACGACTACCAACAGGCCGCACCAAATCCAAATGACAACCCCGAATTAATGGGGATCAAAAATTTTCAAAATGATGTCACGATTCAATCGTATTGGGGTTTAAATCAATCTTGGATCAGTTATTACAGCCTCGTTATTGCTGCAAACAATGCATTGATCGAACTGGATAATTTTGCGGCGAAAATCCCTGCATCAAATACAGCCGATATAAAACTCAATAAACAATACAAAGCCGAAGTCAGGTTTCTAAGGGCCTATGCACACCTCATGGCATCACGCCTGTTTGGAAATGTACCTATTTTAATTGACAGTGATAATATTGGTCGCCTGGCTACAATCAATAAAAGCACAGCCACCGAAGTCCGCCAATTTATCCTGGATGAAATGAATGCCTGTTCGGAGGATCTTGAAGATGCCCGTCCTAATCAGTCCAAGCACGTTGGAGCAGTAACACGATATTCCGCACTTCTTTTAAAAGCGAAAGCCGCTGCGGATTTGGCTGGAAATGACAACGGTAGTACCTATTGGAACGAGGTCCTCGATGCTACAAACAAAATTATCGCAAGTGGCAAATTTTCCTTATACCCCAACTTCTATGAACTTTTTAAAATCCCGGGAAAACTGTCCAACGAATCTATCTTTGAACTGCAATACTCCGATTTTGGATTAGGAACCGGGGATATTGTTCGTCCCGGTGTTGATTGGGGAACGTTTTTCAAGTGGCAAGGTCCTTCAGGTGATCAAAAAGGAAGTCCTATTTCTGGTGCTGGCTGGGTCCCACCTTCACAGAATATCGTTGATTTCTTGACCAATAGAGGCGAAACCGAACGGCTAAAAACCACAATCTTATACTGCGGTATCAACGGCAACCCGGCAACTACGGCAACAACACCAAGCGGCGATGTTGTCTATGGGAATCCATTCGGTGTCAAATATTTCAACGGCAAGGCCTATCTTCCAAAATCACAGATGACGGCAGGCCGAATGGAATATGGAGCGAACAATAATGTGCGTATATTACGTTATGCGGATGTACTTTTATTGAATGCAGAGGCCAAAGTCAGAAAGGGACTGAATGGTGATGAGCCTTTTCGTCTGATCCGCGAACGTGCCAAACTAACTGCAATTACAAATGTCACTTTAAACCAGATTTTGGACGAACGCCGCGCCGAATTTGCCTGTGAATGGTGGGGCGAGCGTTTCAACGACCTGGTCCGTACAGGACGGGCAAAAGAAGTATTCGGTGCAAAATTCACCCCCGGTGTAAGTGAGTTCCTCCCTATACCACAAACTCAAATAGATGCAAATCCTAACTTTCGATAAATGATGACCGCAGGAAGACTACTCGCTTTTCTATTGCTCAACCTTCTCTTCCTTCCCATCGGATGGGGACAGCAGGGAAAACCCGTTAAAACAACAATTACTAAGGTAGGCGGTGGCTTTACAATCATGCGCAACGGCCAGCCCTACTTCATCAAAGGAGCGGGTGGAACAAGCAATATGGAACAATTAAAAGCGTATGGAGGCAACTCCATACGCACATGGAGCCCTTACCAAGCAGATGAAATCCTGAATAAAGCACAACAGCTGGGACTTACGGTAACCCTGGGTCTCGACGTGAAAACAGAACGGCATGGTTTCGATTACAATGACCCGGTGGCTGTTGCAAAACAAAAAGAATACCTGCGTACAGTGATCCTGAAATACAAAGATCATCCGGCCCTATTGGCTTGGGGGATCGGCAATGAACTCAACCTGCATTACAGTAATCCCAAGGTCTGGGATGCTGTCAATGCCATTGCCAATATGATCCATGAATTAGATCCCAATCACCTGGTCACCACAATGCTCGCCGGTATAAATCAAAAGGAAATTGATTATGTCAAAAGCAAATGTCCGGCATTGGACCTTATTGCCGTGCAAGTATACGGCGGACTTGCCTCCGTTCCTGAACAATTGAGAAAAACAGGCTGGAACAAGCCCTATATCGTGACAGAATGGGGGCCTACCGGCCATTGGGAATGCCTCCAAACACCTTGGGGAGCATCGATTGAAGAGACCAGCCACGAGAAAGCAGCAGTTTACAAAAGCCGATACGAAGCCTCCATCGGTCAGGACAAAAACTGTCTGGGATCTTATGTCTTTCTGTGGGGACAGAAGCAGGAACGTACACCAACTTGGTATGGACTGTTTACCGAAGCTGGCGAAGAAAATGAGGTTGTCGATGTAATGCATTACCTCTGGTCGGGGAAATGGCCAGAAAATCGGGCTCCACAGCTGGACTCCTTTTTGTTGGACAACAGGCAGGCAAAAGATTTCATCTATCTTGAGTCTGGTAAAACCTATCCCATGGAAGTCTTTGTACGGGATCCCGACGGGGATAAATTAAGGATACGCTGGGAACTTCTACAGGAGAGCACTGACCTTAAAGAAGGTGGTGACCGTGAAGAACGGCCACAGGCGCTAACCGGATTTATCAAAAATAGTACGGATGACAAAGGTACATTAACTGCCCCTTCCAAAGAAGGTGCTTATCGGTTATTTGTATATGCAAATGATGGAAATAACAATGTTGCGACGGCAAATATCCCCTTTTATGTGAGATCAACTTTAAATAAGACCAGCGGCAGAGCCTATCATTTCTCACCGGTACCGGTATGGTCCGATGAATTTAATTACTCGGGCTTACCGGATAAAAGCAAATGGTCTTACGATATCGGTTCCCTCTATGACGGCTGGGGAAATAATGAATTGCAATATTATATGGAAGCTTCACGATCAAATTCCCTGGTGCAGGATGGCGTCCTGAAGATTACAGCGAAAAAGGAAAATAAAGGCGGTAAATCCTATACCTCCGCAAGGCTGACCAGTAAGAATAAGGGGGATTTTACTTACGGCAGATTTGAGGTCCGGGCAAAACTACCGCGAGGCCGTGGCACCTGGCCCGCTATCTGGCTGCTTCCTACCAATCGGAAATATGGTGACTGGCCCAATTCGGGGGAAATAGATATACTTGAACATGTTGGGCACGATCAGGATGTGGTTCATATTTCTACACACACCCAAGCGTACAATCATGGCATTAACACACAGAAAACAAGTAAAAAAAAGGTATCCGGCGTTTCCGACAGGTTTCATGAATATCGTGTCGACTGGACTCCAGCCTACATCAAGGGCTTTGTTGATGAACAGGAGATTTTCCACGTTGACAATGAAAACAAGAGTTTTAAAGAGTGGCCCTTTGACCAGAATTTCCATTGGTTAATCAATTTGGCTATCGGTGGAAACTGGGGTGGTAAAGAAGGTATAGACGACACAATATTTCCGGCAACATTTGAAGTTGATTATGTTCGTGTTTATAATTTATTGGAATAAAATTTCATTTGGCCGCTCCCCCTTTAAAACCCAAACCGCTTGTCGGATCACCTCGGCAGGCGGTTTTGGCTTTAGCAATGATTTCTTCCATGATATTTTTTTGTTCAAAAGCAGAAAAAAGTAAGAAGTATTTATACTTTTGAATGCACAAACGGCGATCAGCTTTTCTGCATCCATTTTTGAAACTAGGTCAGAAAAAAGAACCATAGCTGTTACTAAATATTAAAAGGATTCCTGAGCTAAAACACTTACTATGTACAATTTTAAAAACGACTATTCGGAAGGAGCCCATCCCCGCATTTTGGACAAACTCATTGCAACCAATCTGGTACAACAACTTGGATATGGAGAGGACGAGTACGCACAAGAGGCAAAAGCAGTTTTAAAAGAAAAATTGAGTAATCAAGCCGCAACAATCCATTTCGTATCAGGAGGCACCCAAACGAACTTGTTGGTTATCTCATTTCTCCTGCGTGTCCATGAGGCCGTAATAAGTGCAAAAACAGGACATATTGCGGCAAATGAAACTGGTGCCATCGAGGCCACGGGGCACAAAGTGATTACGACTGAAACAATAGATGGGAAATTAAGGCCCGAGGATGTCGCTGAAGTTTTAGCTGTTTATGCACTTGCTCCCCATGTGGTCAAGCCACGCATCGTCTATATTTCTAATTCAACAGAGATTGGTACAATTTACAGCAAGGACGAAATCAAAACTCTGTATAAATTTTGTCAATCCCATCAGCTGTTACTTTATATGGACGGGGCACGGTTGGGACATGCACTTACAGCAGAAAATAACGACTTAACGCTTGCAACAATCAGCCAGTATACCGATGTCTTTTATATTGGCGGCACTAAAAACGGTGCGCTTTTAGGTGAAGCCATTATCTTTAATAAACCCGAATTGGCGACCGATTTTGATTATGCGATCAAGCAAAAAGGTGCCATGTTAGCCAAAGGACGTATTCTTTCCATTCAGTTTTTAGAACTCTTTAAAGATGATCTGTATTTCGATCTGGCACGGAAAGCAAATACACTGGCAATGCGTATTGCCACGGCGGTCCGAGAAAAAGGCTATACTTTCCTAACGCAATCCACCACAAATCAGCTGTTCCCAATTCTTCCCAAAAAAATTATTGAACGCTTGAGCGCGGATTATCAATTCTATATTTGGAAAAATATCGATGCGGATTATGCCGCCATCCGACTCATCACTTCCTGGGCAACCGATGAGGAAAAAGTCACGGCCTTTATCAAGGATTTACAGGAGGTTTAAGAACATAGGACTAAAATTCGTATTGAGATACGAATTTAATATACATAAAAAAACGCGCAAGACTTATTTCTCTGCGCGTTTTTTTTGCTTTTATGAAGATTAATCTTTAGGTTCCAGGGCTCTCCACACGCCTGCAGCAACCGCAGCACCCACCAATGGTGCAACAATAAATAACCACAATTGCGATAATGCATTGCCGCCTGCAAGAATTGCCGGGCCGAATGAACGGGCAGGATTAACCGAAGTACCTGTAACCGGTATGGCTACTAAATGGATTAACAGCAAAGTAAATCCAATGGCTAAGCCCGCCATCGTACCGTTTCCTACCTTTGATGTTGTTGCCAGTATGACAAAAAGAAAGAGAAAAGTTAAAACGGCTTCAATCAGAAAGGCCGAAGCAGTACCATATTCATTTTGGTAACCTTTCCCCCATCCATTAGATCCATACGCCCATTCGCCAGCTGTAAAACCTCCTAATTGACCGCTTAAAATCTGTTGCAACACAAATGCCCCCAAAAGCGCGCCGATAAATTGTGCAATAATGTAAACGATTGCATCCTTAGCAGACATTCTTCCAGCCAATAGTACACCTACCGTCACAGCCGGATTAATGTGACAGCCTGAAATTCCGCCAATGGCATAAGCAAAGACCACGACCGATAGACCAAATGCCACTGCAATACCCAAGAGGCCTAGCCCCGAAAGTCCTCCCATGGTATTGGCACCAGCAATAGCGGCTGCGCCACAACCAAATAGTACCAAACCAAATGTTCCAATTAGTTCGGCTACAAATTTTGAAGATGTTTTAATTTCCATATGAATCTGTTTATAACTTAGTTAACTCTAATGTAATCATTTTCTATATAAAAAAAGAATAAGGAATAAATTATTGTAGAACAATATCTACATACCTAGGAAACTGCGGCAGCTTTGTATTTTTAGTTATATAGCATATTGGTTTATCGCATTATTTAGCCTGTCGCTTCTTCAACCTCCCGAATGAGCTCCTGAAGGATATCTCCGGTCGAACCTTCCCGATAGGAATGAATAGATTGCCCAACCCAAATACCGACGAAATCTGTATTTCCTTTTGCCTTTGCCGTCCTTCTTAAGGCATTGGTTAATTTATTTTGATAAGGATAAGGTAAAATATAGTCCGTTCCCTCCACAGTTTTAATGAAAGTGTTCGTAATTGCCCTAGTAAACCTTCCAGAAAAACTCCGGGTCAATACAATATCTGATTCTTTCACCTGACTTAAATGTTGTTTCTCAAAATCAAGTAACGCACTTTCCCTGGATTTAAGCAATAAACTGCCAACTTGATAACCTGCCGCCCCCAATTGCTTTGCGGCAAGCAACGTTCGGGCATTATATATCCCGCCGGCATAAATCAATGGTTTGTTAACATGATCATATACTTGCGACAACAAAGAAAGTCCGCCAATCCGCGGAATGGCGGTCGCCTGGAAACTTCCACGGTGTCCTCCAGCTTCCAGGCCCTGTACACAAATAATATCAATACCTGCTGCCTCCAGGATCTGCGCTTCAGCAACCGAGGTACAGGTACCGATAAGAATTGTATTATTTTCCTTTAATAAAGCTATGCTCCGGTCATCCAGATTGCCGAAAGTAAAACTAACGATTTTACACTCGCTTGCTATAATGGCAGCAAGCTGTTCCCGATAATCCGTCAGATGAATGTCCTCAAACTTTGGCAACTCCACCTCCAATCCATACTGATGAGCCAGTGTCGCTACAAATGAACTAACTTTATTGTAGTGAGATCTTAGATTTTCGGATACCTCGGGTATGCTATTAACAAAGATATTAACGGCAAATGGCAGTGCGGTCAACTTTTTTGTTGCTGCAATGGCAGCGATACATTTTTCGTAAGGCAAGTCTCCCAGTGCCAATGTACCTAGTGCGCCGGTTGCTGAAGCTGCCACAACCATCTCAGGCGTCGTCACCCCAAACATAGGTGCCTGTACAATCGGATATGCTGTGCCTAATAGCGCTGTAATTTGAGTAGACCAGTTCATGATGAAGCGATTTTTATGTTCAAGAGTTAAATCGGATAACTTAATGGTGATTCCAAAACTAATTTAGCGCTTTTATCGGGCATTTTATAAGAAATAACCCCATTAATTCGATAGAATTTAAACCGGATAAAAAATTAATACCGTATATTTACATAGGAAATACAATTTTATGAAAATAGCTTTCTTCTCAACCAAACCTTACGATAAAGTCTTTTTTGAACGGGAAAACGAGACCTACGGTTTTCAATTCAGTTTTTATGAAACCCATCTTGGCCCTCATATCGTCAATGCAATTGAAAACGAAGAGGTTGTCTGTGTTTTTGTCAATGACAAATTGAATCGACAAGTCATCGAAGTCCTTGCGCAGAAAGGCATAAAGTTGATTGCCCTGCGATGTGCAGGTTTCAATAATGTCGATTTGGTGGCCGCGAAAGAATTCGGTATTCAGGTCTGTCGTGTACCAGCCTATTCTCCAGAAGCCGTTGCCGAACATACGATGGCCATGTTATTGACACTCAACCGAAAAACCCACAAATCTTATAACCGTGTCCGTGAGCAAAACTTTTCCTTAAATGGCTTGTTGGGCTTCAATATCCATCAGAAGAAGATCGGAGTTATCGGAACAGGTAAAATTGGGAAAGCATTTATTCGGATTGCTCTGGGATTCGGTGCGGAGATCATTGCCTATGATCTGTATCCTGATCAAAATCTGATTAATGCTGGTGTTCAGTATACAAGTCTTGATCAGCTATTTAAGGACTCCGATATCATCTCATTGCATTGTCCGCTTACACCAGATAACCATTACCTCATCAATAAAGAATCACTGGCAAAAATGAAGGACGGGGTGACCATCATCAATACAAGCCGGGGCAATCTTATTCATACAAATGATGCTATTAGTGCATTGAAAGAGCATAAAATAGGATTATTGGGAATTGATGTGTATGAACAGGAAGAGAAACTATTTTTCAAAGATCTCTCCTCAACCATTATAGAAGATGACACCATCCAGTTATTAATGAGTTTTCCAAATGTTTTAGTAACGGCACATCAGGCTTTTTTCACCACGGAAGCACTCACCCAAATTTCTCAACGGACATTAAAGAGTATTGCTGACATCCTGTCCACCGGAACGACAGACAATGAAGTAACATTATAGCACTGTATCCGAAAAGATCGTTAACGTTTAAGATGAACAATACAGATAGCAATAAAGTTTTGAAAGGCTTTTTATTGGCTGTTAGTGCAGCCATACTTTGGGGTGTTTCCGGAACTTTTGGTCAATTTCTTTTTCAGCAACGAGGCGTCAATGTTGAATGGCTTATTACTATAAGAATGTTGATAACCGGCGGCTTTCTTTTAATTCTTGCGGGAATAAACAATCGCAGCGACCTATGGTCTATCTGGCGCAAGCGTAAAGATGCTATTGATCTGCTCTTATTTAGTATTGTCGGCGTGCTCGCCGTTCAATATTCATATTTTGCTGCGATCAACTATTCCAATGCTGCTACGGCAACGGTCATGCAATATACCGGCCCAGTCATGATCGCTATTTATATTGCATTGAAAGAGCGAAAATTTCCAAACGGCAAGACATGCCTGGCAATTATACTGGCCGTGTTAGGCACCTTTCTATTGGTCACTCATGGTAAAATGGGCACGCTTTCGATCTCTGGAATCGCCCTATTCTTTGGTTTGGTGTCTGCAGTAACACTTGCCTTCTATACCTTACAGCCTGTTGATCTCCTAAGTAGGTACAAGTCAACCATTGTCATCGGCTGGGGCATGCTTATCGGCGGAGTTGCATTTTGTTTTGTCAGAGCTCCCTGGGACGTAGCCGGTGTCTGGGATATGCAGACCTATGCTTATACGTCGTTTATCGTTATTTTTGGAACGCTAATTCCCTTTTATGCCTATCTCACAGCCGTGAAATTAATCGGTGGACAAAAGACCAGTCTCCTTGCCTCCGCTGAACCCCTATCTGCGGCATTGCTGGCGGTATTATGGCTTAACACCCCATTCGCCTTTACAGATTGGATGGGTACAGCATGTATCATATTGACAATTATTTTACTCGGAACGGCAAAAGATAAAAAGCAATCCCTGCAAGTCATATAAATCATGAAAGAAGCGTTGCAGCGAAACCAACAGCCCATTCTGTTGACTGTTGATTCTTATTCTTATATCCGCATTCTAAATTATCTCTTTTTATAGTGTAACCACCATTCATCCAGCTGCTCAATAATCGGCAACAAAGTCTTGCCCATTTCGCTCAGCTTATATTCTACACGCGGTGGTGATTCTGCATAAGTCTGCCGGCAAAGGATACCATCGCGCTCCAGTTCACGCAATTGTACGGTTAATGTGGTCTGTGCCATATCATCCATCTCCCTTCGCAATTCCCCGAACCGTTTAGGGCATTCTTTTGCAATGGCTTTGATAAGTAAAACCTTCCATTTTCCGCCAATGATCTTGAAAATGCCATTGACATCACAACAACTTCCAAAAAATTCATTTTTTTTTTCATCCATAATCACCTCATACTGACCATTAGTTCATAAAACCATACTAAGTACATCATTTATAACTACTTGACTATAAAAAATATCCAAACTACTTTTGACTATAAAAAATATCCAAACTACTTTTGACTATAAAATTATCAAAAACTTTGGCTATATGCGCTTTCGAATTAAAGATTTGCTTCACATTTTTATCCTATCCATTGGCATCTTTTTGTTTGTCATCGATCTATTTATTATCAATGTTTCCCTACCGACCATACAGCAGTCCCTGGATCTGAGCAATAGTGCAACCCAGTGGATCATTATCTTATATATTATCGGCTACGCCAGCCTGCTGATCAATGCGGGCAATGCCGGAGACTATTTTGGCAAAAAGAAATTATACGTCATGGGTATGGCCGGTTTTACTTTTGCTTCGGTTATATGTGGGCTGTCAAGCAATATCTACCTTCTGCTGATGGGCAGATTACTGCAAGGGATAAGTTCAGGCATGATGGTACCACAGGGTATTGCGCTGATCACGCTGCTTTTTGAAGACGCCTCTAAGCGAGCTATGGCCTTGGGGATATATGGTAGCATCGCAGGCATTGCCTCCGTGATCGGACAACTGCTCGGGGGACTACTTCCCGATCAGTCCTGGATCCATGAAAGCTGGCGCCTTATTTTCCTAATTAATATTCCAATAGGTATCCTCGCCTGTATCGCCGCTTACTGTTGTGTTCCCAGAGACCAGCCAAACCCTACATCCACGATTTCGTTTATACCGATGCTGAGCTTATTTGTACTCTTGATGGGCCTAATATCTCCTTTGGTCATGGGGCCTGAGTTGCATTGGCCGATCTGGTCGATATTATTGCTGGCAGCTGCACTTATCTTTACGCTGTTATTCCTAAAAAAGCAGAAGGAACTATACAAAACGGGACAAAAATCGCTTTTTAACTTCGTCCTTTTCGACAACAGGGTTTTCAATCTGGGACTGATTGCGGCATTAGCTTATTACATGGTCCAGGATGCTTATTTCATTATCAACTCCAATTATCTACAGCATGACAAAAGTTACACGGCAACAATGACAGGCATCGCTTTCGTCTATCAGGGGATAGGTTACGTTGTTGCCAGCCTGATAGTCAGCCGGTTTATTCAACGTCATGGCAAAGCCGTTGTACTCACCGGATTGGGAGTAATGGTTATGAGCCTGTTTCTTCATTTACTTGTCCTCAATAAAGTAAGTGTCGCAAGCGATCAGCTTCATCTGCTCTTTTTCTTTTATGGGCTTGGCTGTGGTAGCGTACTACCATCCCTGATGACGTTAGCCTTAAAAGATGTCAGCAAAGAATTGATCGGCGTAGGATCCGCGATCTATCTTACCGTACAACAACTGTCCATTTGTCTCGGTATTGCTTTTGTTGTTGGCCTGTTCCTACATGAAAATGGGAATCCATTTTTCAGGCTGAACAATATCACTACAGCTTACGGCTCCGCTACTACAGTATCCATCTTATTATTGCTATTGGTGGCCTGTTGTATTATCTGCTTACCAGCAATTGGGAAAAAGAAGGGTAACTGTATTAGCGCTCAGCAAAAGTATGACTGTGAAGTATAATAATGCCAATGAAATATTGGAGTAAAGATGAGAAGACTACATTAGTCTTCTCAAATCCCGATCTTCGACATAAGGTTGCTGATCCGCAATCAGCAAAAATTTGGTATATATATCTTCAAAATCTTCAGGGAGATAGGTTAATTCCAATGCATTAAGGCGATCCTTTAAGGCAGCCCGCCCGCTTCTGGCGGAGAGTACCAACGCAGGGAGCGTCCCTCCAATAATTTGAGGGTCAATAATTTCGTAATTCCTCCGGTCTTTTAACACACCATCCTGATGGATACCCGAAGAATGAGCAAAGGCGTTTTTACCGACAATGGCCTTATTGGCCTGAATGGGATTGGACATGGCGCTGGCCACCATAGCACTGAGCTCAACAATATATTTGGGATCAACTCCACTTTTTAATCCCAGCCTTTCTTTGATAAGGAGTGTCAATATGATTTCTTCCATAGCGGCATTTCCCGCACGTTCCCCCACGCCGTTAATCGTTCCCTCCACCTGTTCTGCGCCAGCCATTAATCCCGCTATACTATTGGCCGTTGCCATACCCAAGTCATTGTGGCAATGAACAGATAAGATGGCTTTTTCTTTATATTTCCTGTTCTTGTTGACATAAGATATCTTTTCGAAATATTCAAAAGGGGTACAAAATCCATTCGTATCCGGTAGGTTGACAACTTTTGCACCTGCTTCAACGACTGTATCTGTCATCTGTACCAAAAAATCGTCCTTCGCTCTCCCCGCATCCTCTGCAAAAAATTGCACCTCATCACATAGGCCAGACGCATAAGCGACCATATCAAATGCCTGCTGTAAAATAGCTTCCCGACTGCTATTGAATTTATGTTTGATATGGATATCGGATGAACCGATACCAAGCTGTATACGTGCGATCTTAGCTCCCCGCAGGGCTTCAGATGCGGCATCAATATCTTTCTTCTGCGCCCGGGCCAAAGCACAGATTGTTGCATTTTTCACGATTCGACATATTTCTGTCACCGCCTTAAAATCACCCGGTGAACTGATTGGAAATCCGGCTTCGATCACATCTACCCCCATAGCATCCAGCTTCTCGGCTATTTCCAGTTTACTTCTTAACGACAGTTGGCAACCTGGCCCTTGTTCACCATCACGTAGTGTGGTGTCAAAAATCTTTACTTGCTTCATCAATTATACAATTTATGTTGTCTGAAAGGATGCTTTTGTGAACCACTGATTCCTTTCGGCAGCTGCAAATTCTACCTTTAGGCTGATTTCGGGCTCATGATCATTTCATTTAGACTTGTTTCTACGACCCAAATCTAATGGAACGATAAGATTTTCTATATTTGAAAATAAAACAAATAGTATTGAATAATGCCAAAATCAGCAATATCAGTTTTTCCCTGTGCTACGACCTTCCGAGATGGAACAATTGAGTTGCGTGAGTATGGTCAATTTAACACTGAAATGCATTTCCATGAACAGGTACAGCTCCTGAGCCCAACAAATGGAACGCTGTTTGTTTATACAGAAGGAAATAGCGTATGTGTGCCAAATAATTTTTATGTATTTATTCCGGCGCAAGTCCCTCATAAACTAGTTTCCCGATCTCCCCGTATGGTACTAAAAACTATTTTTCTGGATATGGTGCATTTTAATGATAGATTGACGGTATATCCCCCACAGGAATTATTGGATCATTTTTTACGTTTCGGTGAACAGCATTGGAACCTAAATATAAATGATTCAATGACACGAACAAGCATTGAGGCATTTAAATCTATGCTTCCATTATTATTGGCCAAACCTTTTCAATTACAAATTAGCGCAGCGCAAAGTGATATAATGATGGCTATCTGTACATTTATCCTGGAGAATCTCACCAATAAATTATCCATTACTCAACTTGCCCAAAAGTTTAATATTTCCGAGCGATCGCTGTTTAGACAGTTTAAAGAAGAACTGCAGATGACCATATTCCAATTTATAAAACAACATCGGTTACTGAAAGCACTGCATCTCCTGGAAAACAAAGACCTACAGATCGCTCAGATTGTCTATGCAATTGGCTATGACAGTGTTTCCAATTTTTCAAATCTATTTAAAGAGTACTTTGGCATTTCGCCGCAACAGTATCGTGCCAAACTCTGATATCCATCGTGTTAAGACTCATTGATCTTTTGGTTCGTATTTTTTAAACAGGGCGTAGTCATAAGGAATGTGCATACTTAAAGACTTGGCGCCCCATGTATCCCCCCCCTCAGGAAGATAAAAATCATAGGCATTGTCCAGGAAATTCTCCCCATCAGGAGCTTCCTGCCAATGTTTCTTTTCCCGATTATAGAGTAATATCATGCAGCTTACACAATCTTTGTTGCCTTCTTTATTGAGGTTTTCATAGCATTGGCCAATTTTGATATTCAACTTTTGCTGAATGATCACTTCTGTCAATCGCTTATTGGTAAGGTAAATTAAAGCCAATTGTGCATCTTCATCTGTGGGAGACTTCTTTGCGGGGATAAGTTTATCAAATTGAGCTTTTTTAATCCTTGCCATCTCTGCCGATTTGAATTCGGGAGTAAGAAGATTGGTATCGATAGGCCGGAAGTCCTCCGCATCAGCTACCCTGGTGACGCCGGAGTCCAAAGGGACTTTTCGGTCTGCGGTATCAGCATCCAGTGCCGTTTCCCCCCCATTATTTTTGTCAAACACCTGTCCCAGTTCCGACAAATGATGCCCGATATGGTTAAAACCAACAACATAGCGTAAAAAAACAAAACCTAAGGCAAGTACAGCTAAACCTATTATTAAGCCTTTCTTACTCCCCGTCCCCTTGCTTTTGTCCCGTTCTACTTCCAAAAAAGAAGACGGTTCAGGTGCTCCCCCAGCTGAAGCTTCGCTATTGGACACCTCGTCGTAATCAACTAAAAACAGGTCTTTGCCATCGAAAAGATCTATATCGCCTTCGTCAAACATTTGAACAATATCACGGGCCGTTTTAAATTTTACATTTGCACGGTTGGCGATCAGGTCAATGGCTCCGTCGCGATTATTCTGTTTGATCAAATCGATGATAATTTCTTTTTCGATTTCAATTTTATTAACGAGAATATTTTTTTTCATATAATTTTATGTTCTTTTCAGTTCGTTCAGCTGTCGTACCTGCTTTACGCATTTCAAAAATGAGATTAATAAATGGAAGATCAATGAAAATTTCGCCCTTTATAAAAAACATGTGTTACGCGGTCATCCTCTTCTGCCAGATTTGTCAATAAACCGGACATATCAAAGCAACGTTCGGCAATAATATGGATCACTTCACCTTCAACCTGCACTTTCCCAGCGACCATAAATAATTTCGCCCGGAGGATCTCTTTTCGGTATTTTTCAAATACCTTACTCCAGATGACGACATTTGCAAAGCCGGTATCATCTTCGATGGTCACAAATAGCACACCTTTGGAAGTCCCTGGGCGCTGTCGTACGGTAATCAATCCACATACTTTAACAGGCATATTATTTTTAATTAGCCCTAATTTTTCAGTTGGAACCACATGGAGCAGATCTAATTTGTCACGTAGGAAACTAACCGGATGTGCTTTGATAGACAGCCCGGTCCTTGCATAATCCGCTACGACATGTTGACTGGGACGCAACAAAGGTAGTTCAATCTGCCCTTCAGCAGTTGATGCTGAAGGTTTCCCTTCAAATATCCCAATGGGGCGATCACCCAAAGCTGTGATTTCCCACAGTGCCTGTCTACGGTCGATGCCAAGCGAACGGAAGGCATCTGCTTCAGCTAAGCGCTCCAGTCCCGACTGGGATATTCCAGCTTCCATCATTGCCGTGATCGACGAATACCCCTGTTTACGCCCTTCGGTCAACACCATGGCCTCTTCTTCCGAAAAACCTTTAATCTGACGAAGTCCTAAGCGCAGGGCATGCTGTTTGCCCATATCACCTTCCAAGGTGTTATCCCAAAGGGAATGGTTAATATCTATGGGGAGTATTTTCACACCATGCCGCCCGGCATCAATAACGATCTGTGCCGGCTGATAGAATCCCATCGGCTGGCTATTGAGCAGAGAAGCCGAAAAAATATCGGGATAATGGTATTTTATCCATGAAGAAACATAGACCAGCAGTGCAAAAGAGGCCGCATGGCTTTCCGGAAATCCATAGCTACCGAATCCTTCCAGCTGCCGAAAGACGCGCACGGCGAACTCTTCCGTATAACCTTTCTTCACCATACCGTCTATCATCTTTTGCCTGAAAAACGACACCTGCCCTTTTGCCTTAAAGGTTGCCATGCTACGGCGCAATTCATCTGCTTCAGCGGGGGTGAATCCGGCCGCAACAATTGCAATCTCCATAGCCTGTTCCTGAAAAAGTGGGACACCCAAGGTTTTTTCCAGAATCGCCTTAATTTCTTCTTTAGGATAGTCCACCTCCTCTTCCTCGTTACGCCGGCGCAGATAAGGATGTACCATGTCCCCCTGTATCGGTCCCGGACGTACGATGGCCACCTCAATGACAAGATCATAAAACTTCGTTGGTTTTAGTCGTGGCAACATGGACATCTGCGCCCGGCTCTCGATCTGAAATACCCCAAGCGTATCGGCATGACAGATCATATCATACACCTTCGAGTCATGTTTAGCACCAATGCCTGCCAAAGTCAGATCCAGTCCATAATGTCTTTTGGCAAGATCAAAAGCCTTTCGGATACAAGTCAGCATCCCCAATGCCAATACATCCACTTTCAGGAAACCCAGTGCCTCCAGATCATCTTTGTTCCACTCCAGGTTGGTCCGGTTATCCATGCGGGCATTGACCAGCGGACAGAGTTCATGAAGATTGCCCTGTGTAATGACAAAGCCGCCGGTATGCTGCCCCAATTGTCTTGGAAACCCAATATATTGATGGGTCAGTTCAAGCACTTTACGTAAGTGCGGATCTTCGGGATTAAATCCCTGTTCCACTAAACGTTCCAGATCAATGTCATTATCCCAATGACTGCTTACCACACCCGCCAGGCGGCCAACGGTGTCCATGGATAGCCCCATCGCTTTTCCAACATCGCGAACAGCCCCTTTAGCCCGTACCTGCGTCACCGTGGCCACAATAGCCGCACGGTTGCGCCCATATTTTTCATAGATATACTGAATCACCTCTTCACGGCGTTCATGTTCAAAATCAACATCTATATCCGGTGGTTCATCCCGGGCATCAGACATAAATCGCGCAAAGAGCAACCTAAACTCAGCGGGGTTGACCGAGGTAATACCCAGACAATAACAAATGGTAGAATTGGCAGCCGAACCGCGTCCTTGGCACAAAATACCTCTTTCCTTGGCAAAACGTACATAATCATATACGGTCAGAAAATATGAAGCATAATTTTTCCGTTCGATAAAATCAAGTTCCATCTGGATGGTGTCAAAGATGGTCGCGGGGATCTGGTCACCAAATCTGCTCTTCGCCCCCTTCCAGGTCAAATAGGCCAGTTCTTCCTGTGCAGTACGTCCATTGGATGACAATTCATCCGGATACACATATTTTAAATCGTCCAGCGAGAAACAGCATGCTGTGGCTATTTCCATTGTCCTGGCGATGGCATCGGGGTATGGCCTAAACAGACGTTCCATCTCTGCTATAGGTTTCAGATAACGTTCGGCGTTTGGATACAATTTAAATCCGGCGGTCTGGATCGTACATTTCTCCCGGATACAGGTCAAAACATCCTGTAACTCCCGCCGTTCTGGAATATGATAATGTACATCCCCCAAGGCAACAAGGGGGATAGCAAGATTTTCGCCCAGCTGCTGCATGCGGAATAAAAGCTTTGCATCGTCACCACGATAGAGCCGTTTGACTCCTAAATACAAAGCTGTCCCCAATTGCTGCCTGTATTCTGTTGCAAATGTGGCAAATTCCGCTTCAAGCTCAAATCTGGCTGTTAATCTGTCAGGGGGGCAGATAATAAATTTGATTCCTTCTTGATACTGATACACATCGGATCTATAAAGCGAGCATTTGCCTTTTTCGGCGCGCAGATTACCTACGGTCAATAAAGACGACAGTCGTCCATAAGCTTCCTTATCCGTTGGATAAGCCAATAAACTTGGACCATCCTGCAGGTCCAGACGACAGGCCGGGATAAGAGTAATCCCATGTTTTTTAGCGGCGGTATGGGCACGAACAATCCCTGCAAAACTATTCCGGTCAGTAACCGCAATTTTGCGATATCCCAATTGTGCAGCACGTTCCATCAGCTCTTCCGGATGGGAAGCTCCTTCCAGAAAGCTAAAATTGCTGGTCACCTGTAATTCACAATATCCCCTCATTATGCAAAAAAACCATGTAAAAACCATTGATTGGGCGCACGGTCATCGTAATGCCCCGAGCGATAGAGCCAAAATCGTCGGCCTTTCTCATCCTCAACAGCATAGTAATCACGATGCTCCCCCTTATCTATCCACCATTCCCGCTCTATACGCTCGGGCCCATCTGCCTTCTTAACCGTATGGACTTCCCCCTTGTACCGAAATAACAGGGGTGGATAATCCGGAATAGGCGCTGTGACCATAATCGGTTCGGGGATACTCAGTAAGCGGGTGGGACGAGGTCTGTCAATTTGCCAGTCAACAGTAGGTACTTCCTGTGCTGAACTGGCCATTTTCATGGACCGTTCAGGCCAATAATGTGCCGCAGGCAAATAGCGTGAAATTTCACAGGCGGGATCTCTGCTTTTTAGACGGTCCAATAATTCGGTTACAACAGGATTGTCCAGTCCGATACGATGGCTCCATAACTTCTCCTGAACAGGGTCTGCTTCTTCAACTTTGGGGATTTCCAATATAAATAGTTCAATGCCCAATGCAGGTTCTATCTGTGGGATTTTCAGGGCAAATAACTGAAATAAATGCTGTTGGTATGCTGTCGCCCGATTGGTTCCGATGCTGATCTGTTCTATTTTCCCGTCCACCCGATGGCATTGTAACACCGCTTCCCGAACCCCCTTGCCTTCCCCGGTTAAACGTTTACAGATGTTGTTTAAGAGCTGCTGCAGGGCAAGTTCAATGCCATTGGCTGTACAAATGGGCTCCAGGCAGGGCAAACGTTCTTCGTAAGGAAAAATAGGTTTTATAGAAACAATAAATTCATCCTCATCCCCGATGGCCTGATCCAGGCGGAGTACTAAATGTTTTCCAAAACGTCTGCGCAGAGCTGTGCGTGGCATGCGCGCGAAACTTCCGATTGTTTTTAATCCAAGACTTTGCAAGCGTTGCAGCACAGTAGCCTCTAGCCGTAGTGCCTGTGCGGGTAAATTCAATATAGCATCAAACTGTTTATCCGTCTCTACAATGGTATTTCCATTTCCAAATCGGGCGATTGCCCAAGCCGAGCCGATCGTATCCGCAATACCTACACGTACGTCATAACCATGGTGTTTAAACCGCGAGACGATATGCTGTAAATAAGATTCTTCTCCCCCCCAAAGATGAGCACAACCACTGATATCCAAAATAATTCCTTCGGGCAGATCTATCGCCACAAGCGGTGTATACCGGATACACCAATGTGCAATGTTATAGAGCAACTTTTCGGTTAATCCCGGACGTTCATTGACCACTTTTAAGGAAGGTAAAAAAGCCTTAGCATCCGCAATGGCTAGACCTGGATACACACCTTCCTGCTCAGCCAGGACGTTACAGGCATTGGCGATCAGCTTGCCATGCGTAGAAATTGCCAATACAAAGGGGATTTCCTTGAGCTGAGGCTGTCCAACAGTCATCCAATCTGTTTTTAGATGGCGAAACCATAAAGAGGCAAATCGTTTTTTCATGCCAATCCCTGATTAGCATAAGATTGCTCCCATTCTTCCGTAAGCGATCTTGTTTTAGCAACAGGTTCAAAACCGCCCGCAGTCCATGTCATCTGCCATCGCCCCGGATTTCCATTCCGCACTTTAAGTAATTCGATATCCCAGCTTGGATGGCCAATTCCCGGTAGTCCATCTTCCAGTTGACTAGGTCGAGAACTAATTTTCCAGCGTGCAGCACAGGCTGTTGCTCCCAAAAGCTTCGGATTGTGCTGCAGAATAAACCCTGTCACACCACTTTTCTCCACAGCCAGTTGCAAACGCCGCGACTGTACAAAGTCCAATTGATGTATCTCCGCCAGTACCGCTGTGATTCCCTCACATTTCAGTGCCTCTTCCATTGCCCACAACAGGTCCTTTTCCCGACCCATACGAACAAAAATGACCTTTTCAGGATCAACACCAAAAGATTTAATGGCCGTAGGAAATAACGTATGAAAGCCGCTTATCCAAATACAAATGCCACTATTCCGCATCAGTTTACCCAATAAACCAGCTATAAAACCACAAGAAACGGCGCCTCCTACCCGATCAAAACTAACAAATTCATGAATCACTCCTCTGGGAAAAATTCCGTTGGGAAAAGCTTCCTCCAATGAGCCTAGGCCCATTGGAAGTACATCAGCTGATTTTTGCTTTATTCCTTGCCATACCAGCAAGTCTTTTTTCAATTGGCCGATTAAAGCTTGTTTTTCTTTTGTTTGCATAGCCACCTCCGTCTTAAATTTAAGCAAATTTAATACTAAAATACTTAGTATTAAAACGAAGTTGCTATATTTTTTAGTTTTTAAATATTATAGAGCAGGATAAGCCCACATTTCATTCCCAAAGAAACATGTATTTTCATCAGAAATCACTCAGAAACTGCTGGATAACATCCTTCTTTCTGGTCGCTACCGGAATCATTTTGCCATCTGCCATTTCTAATTGACCATCCTTAAAATATTTTTTGATATAGTTTGCATTGATCAGGTAGGATTGATGACAGCGGATAAATTCGGTGTCAGGCAACATGGTTTCGAAGTGTTTAAGTACTTTAGAAACCATCATAGGTTTGTTATCCTTGATGTAAAATGTGGTATAACCTTTGTCGCCATGGCAGTATAAAATATCGTCGATATTCACAATCTGTGTATACTCAAAGGTACGTAGCGCAATTCTTTTGGGTTTATTTGGTACTTTCAAATAATTCTCGGCCATATTCAACTGCATGCTATTAAACCTGTATTCCGTATTCTTTTTATAGCATTTTTCAATTGCCTCTATAAATTGCTCAGGCACCAAAGGTTTCAATAAGTAGGCAATGGCACCAATATTCAGTGCTTCAATGGCATATTGATTAAACGCTGTAATAAAAATCGTATTGATATCCAACTTCAGCTCGGACAGAAAAGACAGGCTCGAGCCATCTTTTAATTGAATATCCGCCAAAATCAAATCGGGATTAGAGGCCAGTAACTCCCGCTCAGCCTGAGCAATGGAAGGGCTATAGCCAACGATCTGAACATAAGGAATGCTATCCAGGAGTGACTTTATATATAAGTATATATTATACTCATCTTCAAGAATATAAACTTTCATAAGATTATTTTTTTTAGTTAAAATACAAAACAAGTGGAATATAAATTTCGACTTTATAACCACGCTGATCATCGGTATAATTTGGCGTTATTTCAATCCGCGCTTTCGGATCTGCATCTGCAAACAACAGCTCCAGTCGCTCTTTTGTAATGATTTGCGATAAGGATGTCTTGTGCGGAACCTGTTCTTTATGGACCTGCATTCCCCAGCCATTGTCACAGATGCTGACATGCAATTGATTTTCATCTGCATGAAAATCAATTGTCAATTGCCCCATATAGGGCAAGTTCTTAAACGCATGTTCAATGGCGTTTTCCACAAATGGCTGTATGATCATTGGTGGAATCATGACATCATCCAGATCCAGATCACCTGTATTGATTTGAAAGTCAAATACATCCTGATAGCGCATCTGCTGTAAAAGTATGTAATTATTTAATGATTTAATTTCCTGGCCCAACGAAATGTATTCTTCTCTGTTTAATTCAAGGATATCGCGAATCTGACGGGACAATAAGAGCAGGTATTGATTGGCCTTAGCTTTCTGATCGCTGCTGATCAAACCCTGTAGATTGGCAATGGCATTGTATATAAAATGTGGATTAAGTTGGTTCTGTCTGGTTTTTTGTTCCAGAATAAGCTGTCTATTCTCCGCAAGAATACGCTGGTTGATATTTTGTAGTAATCTCTGTTTGTTTCTGAAATAGATAAAAAATGCAATAGTGAATACCAGGGCCAATAGAATCACAAATATCCAGCGTTGCTGCATCAGGATCTTATGGTTGAAGGCATTAGTGGTTCGTAGCAACGTAATCGCCTGATCTTTTTTCTCCGTCTGATATTTTGTATTGATATCGTTGATTTTCTCGGCTTCAATCCGCTGCGTACTCTGTTTATAATCTTGAAATGTTGAATCCAGTGCAAAATATGCCCGTTCATAATCTCCCTTTAATGCATAAGCTAATTGCAGATTTTTATAATAAAACATCTTATTATGCTTTATCTTATGCTTTTTGATAAATCGGAGACCGGCATTAAAATAAAATATGGCCGAATCCACCTGATTATTGTTCAGGAAGTTCTTGCCCAGATTCGCATATACATAAGGATTAAGTGTATTGGAGGCTTGTAGATAGCTGAAATATGTTCGGGATGCTTCTACCGCTTTCGGATTGTTATTGATACTAAAATAATACTGTGCCTGTAAATCGTACATGCGCATGATAATGGCCGAGTCCTTTGTTGCATTGGCATAATGCCGGCAACTGTCCAAAGTACCTTTTAGTTTCTCAAAATCATGCAAGGCCATATATTGCATAAATTTCATCTCCTGATAGGCCTCAGAGACATGCGGATCCGTCTTATTGGGATGATAATGATACCAGGATTCGACATCTTTCAGTGCCTGCCGGTAGTTTGCCTGTCGATATTCAGCATTGGCCAATAGATTATAGAACAGAAAAGTAAATACACTTTCATGTGCCAGGGCATACTCCTTTGCATCAATAATCTGTGCCACCATCGTTCCACTCGTCACATCATGAAAACTGAAATTGGCACGAATCCCCAGATAGTCTTTTAAAACCGCTAAATCCGGAGACAACTTTTGTCCCTCCAGATTTTTTAAGGCAATTTCAACAGAATCTATATTGTCATCCAATAAATATTCGTAGGCCAATAGAATAGAATAGTAAGGAGAATGCTCAAAATAGCCATCTTTAAGCAGTTCATTTCTCTTCTTTTTTACGACAGCGGCACTTTTGAAATCTTGTGTCGAAAGATAGGCCAACAGCACATTTTCATAACTCAATTCAAGTGAATCGTTGGGTATTACGGTATTCTTATTCGGATCACGGCTTTTATTCTGATGACAAGAAAAGAGCTGGACGAGCAGTAAAAGTGCCATAAGAGAGTAAAACGCTCCAGTTCCGTAGTTCTTCATCAACATCTTTATTAATTTACTTTTGTTCTTTTCGAAAGGCTCGCATTGCTCCGCCAACAAGTAACCGAATATCGGAATATTCCCAACAAAACAATAGATCTGAATTCAAAAATATTTAACTTTCCTGATATTTAAGTATAACTCCTATATACAAACAAACATACTGGATCGAAAGATAGTAAATCAGGCGAATTAATAAGCGTATCCTCCGCATCAATATTCGTCATGAATAGCCTGCTTTCTGGATAAATAGCCTAGTTGCGGAATTTATTTCAATAATTTTCTGTAACAAAAAGACGTCAGCGCATACTCATCATCTAAACTCAAAACATATAGCCCTGATGACAAGCAGTACCGTATTAAATTTCATCACGTGGGATGTCAGCAGTGATATCTTCACCATACCGATCATCAATCACCCTGTACGTTGGTACGGATTATTCTGGCTACTGGGAATAGTTTTATCTTACAGGGTATTATGGAATCTATTAAAAAAAGAAGGCCGGCCGGTTGAGTTTCTGGATCAGTTGAGTATATATATTGTCTTGGGAACAGTGATAGGGGCACGCCTGGGTCATGTCTTATTTTATGACCCCTCGTATTATTTCAGCAACCCCTTAAAGATCTTTGCCATATGGGAAGGTGGTCTGGCCAGTCACGGCGGTGGAATTGGTATTTTGGTCGCTATTTTCTTTTTCGCCAAGAAGAAGAAACTTTCTTTCCTATGGGTAGCCGACCGAATTGCACTGGTTGTTCCTATTACTGGCGCCTGTATCCGTCTGGGGAATCTGATGAATTCTGAAATCATCGGTACTCCGACAAAGCTCCCCTGGGCTTTTGTCTTCACGGCTATTGACCCAATCCCAAGGCATCCCGCACAGCTCTACGAAGCCTTATTTTGTCTATTGTTATTCCTATTGTTAAATTACCTCCAGACAAAACCAATCCTAAACAACATCGGAAACTGCTTTGCACTCTTGCTGATCCTATTATTTTCTTTTCGGTTTATGGATGAATTCCTAAAAATCAATCAGGAAGATTTTGAGAGTTCATTGTTCATAAATATGGGACAGCTCCTTAGCATACCATTTGTTCTGATCGGATTGGCCCTATTTGTCATCAACAGTAAGCGAAAATCACCGCAGCTGTCATAAAACAAAAATTAGCCCGGAGACAAGCAGGCATGAACGGCGTTATTTTAAGATGCCGGACTGGAATGCGACTTTAACCAGTTCCGCAGTATTTTTTACGTTCATTTTTTCAATCAAACTCTGCCGGTGTCCTTCTATTGTGCGTTTGCTCAAAAAGATTTTGTCGGCAATCTCAACATTTGTGAAACCGTCAGCAATTAATTTCAGCACCTCCAGTTCACGCTCACTGATATCAAAGTCCGATAACGAACGGTTTGATAAATCCGTATAATTCTCACCGGAAGTTACCTGATCCAGCAGTGCCATACTGATTTCTTCACTGACATATCTCCCCCCATTGGCCACATGATTCAGGCCAAAAAGAAGCTCGTTATAATCCACATTTTTAAGCAGATACCCCGAAAGACCAAGTCCAAAACCTTCGATAACATAATGAATCTGGTTTAACATCGAGAGAATGACAACCTTAATGGACGGATATGTTGACTTGATGATCCGCAGCAGTTCCATACCGTCCATATGATCCATGCTGATATCCGTTAAGATAATATCCGGCAGCAACTCCGCAGTAAGAAGTTGCAGTGCTTCATCACCATTCGATGCCTCCCCCACGACAACAAACCCCTCTTGAGACTCCAATAACAATTTAATACCATTACGTACGACCATGTGATCTTCAACCAACAGTATCTTAACCTTACTCATTCATTTACAGTATTTAATAAAAATATCATTTCTTTTTTATCCGAACAGTATGCCACCATGGAGTTCAGCTGCATTTTTTACCTTGGAAAGATCAGAAAACAACTTGTACCCCCGGCTCCCCCTCCTTGTTCTTTCCAAACCGGTACAAACCGAATAAAGATACAAAATTCCATCCATTCAAACGACTTCATCCACATATTCTATTGGATCTCTGATCTAAAAAAAATACTACATTTGACTTAAAATTCAAAGAAAGTATAGAAAGAACACGGAAAGGGAACAATATTTGTTTTAAACTAAACGGTATTTAATTTTTTTGACACTTTATGATCCGTTCCGACAAAGATATTTTATCTGTACTCCATTCTTCATTGGGAGCCTGTGCAATCTACGACAGCCCGGATCTCCATATATCCTATGCAAGTGCGAAGATGTTACAGCTGTGGAATTGCGATGAAAGTGCCGTTGGACAACGCCTGGAAGACTCCCTTCAACAGCAGGAATTACTTGAATGTGTCTCCAAATTAAAACAGGTATGGTCTAAGCCCAAAAGTCCGGTTGAAGAACACGCGACCATCAAACTTAACCTCGCAGGAGAGCCCGGCATATACAATTGTAGGATGAATTATCAGCCATTGATCTCTGCCGACGGAGAAATCTATGGACTATATCACGCAATAGCACTCCTACCCGATCCTATTCCGGCGGCGCCGCAGGTAGCGGAGAAAAATAATATTGAACAGCAGCTCCTGGAAGACTTATTGACACCAAAATATAGCCTTGGCGGCAATGTCCAAGCCATAACAAGCTTAAGCAAATACCCATTACAGGACAGGGACGCTAAAAATTTAAATCTAAAGCTGAGAGACGCCCTGAAAAAGATCATCGAAAGCGAAGAACATTATCATTTCGCCTTGCAATCTGCCGAAATGGGCACCTGGAACTTAAATTGCAAGAGTTACATCGTGCATTGGGATGAGCGTACACGTGAACTATTTGGTTTTGTCCATGGTGAAACCGCTCCTTACACGGAGGTATTACGCTATATACATCCCGATGACAGGACCAAGATAGATCAAGAAGTCAAAAAATCATTAAATGACCAGAATAAAGGGGTATACGATGTGCAGTTCCGTACCATTGGGGCCGAAGATCAAAAATTGCGCTGGCTCCACTGCAAAGGAAAAATGTATTTTGATTCCAACCAGCAACCGGAATGGTTTGCCGGAACGACCCTGGATATTACACAGCAGCATGCAGAGCGCGAAAAATTAGAGGCCATTAATACCCTAATTACACAAAAAGACCAGGAGTTTAGAATGATCGTCGAAGCTGCTGGGATTGGTATCTTCTCCATCGATCTAGAATCGCGGAAAATGGAACTTAATGATCAATGTCGTGAACTCTTCGGCTTTGACGGTCAGCAGGAAATACAGGAAGTCGATTTTTTCGCACAGATCTTGCCACAGTATCGGGATAAAATAAGCCATATCTTTCAGGAGGTAGTTTCCAAACAATTGCCTTTTGACTGTCAATGTGAAATAGAAGATAAAAAAACAGGGAAAGTAAAATGGCTCCGCTCTGTTGGCGGTGGGCAATTAGCAGCAGATTCGAACCGGCTGATTGTCTATGGTGCTATATTCGATACAACAAACGACAAAGAAGAGGAACGAAAAAAGCTGGATTTCATCAGTATCGCAAGCCATGAGCTCAAAACACCGCTGACCTCTTTGATTGCATATATCCAATTACTGCTTGCGAAGGAGCAGACGCTTAGTTCAGAAAAGCGCCTACAATATCTTCACCGGTCAAACGAGCAAGCCATACGTATGCGCGGGCTCATTGATGGTTTTCTGAATGTATCTCAGCTTAATGAGGGCAAGTTATTGCTTCACAAAAATACATTTCAGATCTGTACGTTGATAAATTACATTCAAAGCATCTATTCGCTAAAATCTGTCAAGCATTTTATTCGTTATACCGGAGCGACCGATTCAAGCGTGGAAATCGTGGCTGATAGGGATAAGATCGAACAGGTTATCATCAATTTTATGGACAATGCCATTAAATACTCTCCAACCAATTCTACGATTATAATGGATATTGCTGTGGATCACGCGTATTTCAGTGTTAAGGTCAGCGATCAGGGTCGGGGTATCGGTGACAAGCACCAAAAACAAATTTTCAATAAGTTTTATCGGGTGAATGATTCAACGGATAGCTACGCTTCCGGATTCGGGATCGGACTCTTTATCTGTCGGGAAATCATCCAAAAACATCAAGGCAAAATTGGTGTGGACAGCAAACTGGCTGAAGGATCAACTTTCTGGTTTAAAATTCCTATCCATTCCCAGGCAGCCCCGTAACAAGCATATAAAGTGCGGCTAAGCAGGATTGATGAAAGCTTGCCCCGGAGGGAAAACAGTACGCTGCGACTAACCTGGTTCTTTCGGTCAGCATATAAAACAAAGACAACAGCTGTAAAATGAATGTACAGCTGTTGCCATTTATGGATTGTCAATTTTCCGAAAGATTATTTCATTTTCAGGTCCTTTCCTGCAATATCCTCCCAACGGTAATAATGGAACGTTTTATCATCGCTCATGGTCACAAATAAACCGTGTTGAAAGGTATTATTCAGACGGGAAGACACAACCTCCGACCCATCACTTTGCGTCGCCATAACAGGCACTGTCTTCAAATGGATATGTTCAAATGGGTTCGCCTTTGTTCCCTCACGGCTAAAAATCTGAAAGCGGTTTGCTCCTTGATCAGAGACCAATATATAGCCGGTACTATCTGTCAGTTTATAAATGGAAATACCTTCATGATCTTCTTTAAAACTTTCGGTTGCAAAAAGAGCCAACTGCTGATTTCCCTTCGCAGGATCAGCATAATATTGCTTCACCCCCACCTGCTCGTCCGAATAGTAGATATAGCCTAGTTCATTGTCCACAGCGATGGCTTCAATTTCTTTTTTCCCACTAAATGAGCCAAACTTACGGACTAAGGTCGCTTTCACGGCGCCTGTACCATTATCTTCCAATAAATACTGGCCTAAATACCCTTCTTTAGGTCCGTTTTTCCGACCCACAATCGCATAGATTTCACCTTTCGGCGATGTGTAAAGTGCAATACCCATCAGATCCCTGAATTCCGGTTCGGTCTCACCTACAAACATATCCAATCCTCCCCCGTCGATTGGTTTCATATCCGGCAACGAGAATATCCGTAACTTATGGGTCATACGTTCGGTCGTAACAGCAATATCTACCGGTTTTCCATCCAACATCAAACCATAAGCGATATCCACATTATTAGGACGTTTCAGATTAGAAACTACCTTATCCTTGACAATTTTACCCTGTAAATCGTACACAAACAAGGCACCATCCGCATCTTTGTCCGTAGCAACGACCAGACTTTTGCCGGGATCGGTCTTATTGATCCAGACCGCAGGATCATCGGAATCATATCGTACTGCTTCAGTAACTATGGCCGGTTTGATCGTATCCGTTGCGAAAGTACTGGACTGTGGGTTATTACAGGCGACCTGCAGGAATATTGAGGCTGCCAGACAAAAAAATAGTGTTGTTTTTAAAGTTGTCATGCTATTGCGTTAATTAAAATTTAGTACCAAAAGCACCGACATAAGTCGCGGGCTTTGGCGAGCTATACGATAAACCATTGGATAGCACCAAGCCATCGCTAAAATGAGGCTTAAAAGCAGATGTACCTGCTTTTAATGCCGGCGAATTGCCTTGTAGATGGAAATCCCAGGCTGCATCAAATACATAATTATTGACCGAAGTCTCTAAGGGGTAGGCTGTAAATTTAGGATTGTTCTCGCCAGCGGCTTTACCTCTGACATCATTGGTGCCGCCTACGATATCATTCTTTCCGACCTGAAATTGGTCCACCGTCAATTGATCATAGCCATAATACCAATTGTTGCTCAAAACCGAACGACTATCTTCCGGATTTTTGGCATCACGTTTAACGCCAAAGCGCGTATTGGCAAAAATGTTGTTATGGATCTCTGCTTTTACCGAAGCTTCTAGCCAGACGGATCCTCCTTTGGCTGTTGGTCTACGCCAACCGGTATTAAGCATGGTGTTGTTATAAACGAAGATATGCGCTTGAGGCGTGCGGTCCCCGGAATTGGACAGCTTCAGCGCATTGGTATTGACACTGTAGATCAAATTGAAAGCCACGTCTGCAAGAGAACCCGATTTAAAGTTCATCGCCTCGCCCCCAGTTACTCCATTCGAAAAGAACCGGTTATTGGCGAAGATAATCTTGCCCCCTTCAATATAAGTACAGTCTTCATAAAAATGACTGATCGTACTATTTTGAACAATCAATTTTCCTTCCACATTTGAAAACCACAAAGCAGGCAGCGCTTCCCCCGCTTTCTGTTTATACAGCCTCATCTTCACCGAAGTCGATGCATCCGACGTAACCGCACCACCATATTCTAAATACGTATTATCCAAAATCAGTTCTTTACAGCTTGGCGCCGCCAAAATACCGCCCCAAAGTTTTCCAAATTCATTTTCTTTGGTTTTATAAGAATCCTCCACCGTAAATTTCACGGGGCTCTCAGCTGTACCCAGCACATACAGGTTGCCCAGTACAACTATCTCAGGCTTATTCGTCGGATCCATCAGCACCGTTACACCTTCTTCAATGGTCAGCGACTTTCCTTCGGGAATAATGATATCCCCCGTGATACGCTGCACGGTGCCTTTGCTCCATATGCCTGCTACCTCACCGATCGCACTACCATTGGCATCGGAGGTATCCACATCGCTATTTGCTTTCTCACAAGATGTCAACCATACCATCGTAAGGGACATGAGCAGTATTATAAAATTATTTTTCATCGCTAAATATTTTCTCCGCCATCATTCAGATGGGACGTTATTTGTTTAAAATCAATGGGATTATTTCTCGTAAAAAGTTCGCACAGGCGCTTATTTCTTAAAAGAATAACGTAAACCAAGAATATAGTTCTGACCGTATAAATCCTTCCGGATAAGTGTGTTGCCACCTTCCACTATTTTCTCGGCGATCTTATCATTTTCGGGATTTGTCCCCTTTACGTAAAGTTCCATGGGCGTGTTTAACAAATTATTCGCTTTGGCAAAAACTGCCCATCCCGCTTTGAATTTCTTTTCCACTGAAGCATCCAGCTGGATAAATTCTTTCTGCCATAAATCGGCGTTTAAAAATTCCGATACCGAATTGATCCGCGAGCCAGTATAAGATCCGGCCAACTGCCCCTCCCAACCCTTGTTTGCATCCTTATAAAGCAAAGATAGATTGGCAATATGAGCTGCCTGTCCATGAAGAGGCCGTGTCTGATTTACCAAGATCGGATCCAGATCCTCTGTGACCTCGTTAATTACCCGTGATTTTTTCGGTGTGGTGATCCGTGAATGGGTATACGTATAATTGGCTTTAACACCGAATTTTTGGATATATTTAATAAAGTCCAGCTCTACACCAAAATTGTTAGCCGTTCCAAAATTACCCGGCATATAGTACACATCCTGCCCCCGAATTTCATCGGGCTGAAAGGTATATTCGATCGGATTTTGAATCCTCTTATAGAATAGTCCGGCAAGAAATTGCGATGAAGGCTCCGGAAATAACTCATAACGTAAGTCAAAATTATCCGCTAGTGCATGTTTCAAATCTGCATTTCCGCGTTCCCAGAATTCTTCATTTAATACCCGCGACGGCACCACCTCATAGAACCCCGGACGGTTTAAAGCACGATAATATGCCCCATGAAGCTGTTGCTTACTATCCAGGTGATATTTCATGGTCAAACTAGGCAACCATTCGGTATAGGCCCGGGAACCCTCCGGCCTTTCTTCACCATCCGGAAACAACAATTTATAACCCTGATTAGTGTGCTCCATCCGTATACCACCGATCATTTGAATTTTGTCATTCTCGTAGTTGAACATCCCGTAAGCAGCGGTGGTTTTCTCGCTGGCATCGTAGGTCAACGGATTACGCACGGCACCCGTCGGATTGCTAACCGTGAGATTCAAATCCGTATAGTCCTGAAAATCCACCCCATACTGGTACTTCGCTTCACCGGCAATTGGAGACAGATTGTAATTGTTATAGAAACTGCTCCGTTGTTTGTCACGATATAAGCCACCGGTCGACAGTTCCAGTTTGTTTGCAGCCAACGGCACCTTATACGCAAGATCCCAATATCCGGCACGGTCATCGTCCGTATTCCGCTCCCAGCGATAGGTCACCGGAGACCTATTGACCAACGAAGTCCGTCTGCGTTGAAAATTCTCTTCGATACCATCCAAACTAATTGTCGTATTCTGCGGCAGTTCATTACGAGCAGATGACAGCACGCCGGACCAGCGGAAATTCAGGCGGTTATCCAAAAAATGATGATCTCCCTGTAGGTTACCATTGTAGATCTGCTGCTCGGTCTTTCTGGTCCGGGTCACATAAGTCAGTTCAGACTTGCCGATACTTGGATCATACTGTCCATTATAAATTGTATTGACCGCATCCCGCAATTGCAGATTATTCAGGTTCACATACATCTGGTAAAAACTCAGCCGATGATTGGCATTGAATCGGTAGTCTATCTTGTTGTGTACACCCAGACGCTGCTGCTGCTCATCATATTGCCGATCACTCTTTTCGGTGATGATCGCATTCGGATTGGTGTTATTGACCGAAGATTTGTAAAAAATAGAATGACTGCCACGGTAAAGATTTTGATAGCTCAGTCCCAATATTACCCCCAACTTATCATTTAGGTAACGGTTTCCAACTGTCAAATTACCAATAAGATCCGGTGTCGGTCTCTTATACCTATAGTCCAATGTGCCCTTATCAAAATCAGCGGCGGTGGCATTGTAATTTTTTCCATGCAGTTCATAGGGCGACTTTGACGGCACAGCACTACTGGAGAAGCTGCCAAAATCGCGGTTAAAATACCGCTGACTGTAACCTGAGGCCAGATTGGCCTGAAAAAACAGTTTACGTGGTGCGGATTTCATCACCATATTCACGACACCACCGATGGCATCTGCCTCCATATTTGGTGTCAGCGATTTGTAGACTTCCAACCGTTCCAACATATCGGAAGGAAATAGATCCAAAGGTACGTAGCGGTATTTATTGTCCGGACTGGGTACTTTCACGCCATTAACCAAGGTCGTGTTATAGCGTTTGTCCATTCCCCTTAGAATCGCATACTGTCCCTCGCCATTTGAATTGCGTTCGATTGAAACGCCCGAAACACGTTGCACAACATTTGCCACCGTAATATCCGGTGAGATCTCAATTGCCCTGGCCGATACCACATTCATGATCTGTGAAGCATTTTTTTCCAGTCGGCGGGCGCTTGGGTCATCATCACCTCCGTTGCGCTGTCCTTTGATCGTCACCTCCATTAAGGTCTGCTCGCTCGAGGTAAGCTGAAACGTAAAGTGAGGGGTATTTTCTTTTTTTATCTCAATCTCCCTGACGAGTTCCGCATAAGCAACATGTCGGATATGCACTTTATCCATACCTGCAGATAGTCCTTTGAATTCAAATGAACCATCCAGTTGTGTCTTGGTTGACAGACCACTTTGTTCGAGGAACACCGTAGCACCGACAATGGCTTCTCCTGTTTGTCCATCCAGAACTTTCCCCTTGATCTTGGTCGCATAAGCGGCGCTGATCGAAATACTGGAGGCAAGCAATACCGTTAAAACATTTTTCATTTTAATAGATTATTATGAATCTTTGATTGTTGCCACAAATATGAAAGCCTGCAACAGATTCACAAAATCTTTGGCGTTACAAGAAAGAAACACGCCAAAACCTAGGCTAGACGAGAGGGAAACAACAGACAACAAACAGCTGGAATAAAGACACTTACTAAAAAAATAAACGCCATTAAAGTTCAGTTACCCTTATGTTAAGAAATTATGAAATACGGAACAGATACCCAGCGAGATCCTCGCTCTGTTCTAATTTTAGTTTTTTCCTTAAGCGGTGTCTGGCCACCCGAAGGCTATCCTGGGAGATCCCCAGAAGGATTGCGATATCGGTATTGTTAAGATTGATTTTCAGCAATGCGATCAGGCGCATATCGGCGGCCGTCAGATCGGGAAACAGCTTGATCAATTTTTCAAAGAAACTATGATGCACACGCTCAAATGTGCCCATAAATTCTTTCCAATGAATGCCCTGCGTAATGTGCTCACTGATTTGTTGAACCATACGTTGCATAGGTTTTTTCTGATCTCTTCGATCATCTTTGACCAGTGCTTTTAACTCGTCCCGCAGCTCCTCCAGAAATTGATTGCTACGGATGAGGTTAAGTGTATGTGATGTCAGTTCTTTTTCTTTCAGGGTCAGCTCCTGTTTAAGTTGCTTATCTTCCAACAGTTGGTTTTTGAGCGCTATTTCAGCTAATTCGCGCTCCGCTTCCTGCTTTCGTGATTCGGCAATCTGAGTTTTGATCTTTATTTTTTGCCGGCTATAGAGTACGTAGGAAAGTATGCTTAATAGGATCAATACGAGTATCGTACCCAATAGCAAGATGGAATTCATCCGTTTGTTGGTCTGCAATTCCTCTATTTCCTCCGCCTTTTGGTTCATATCATACAGGGCCTGAAAAAAAGCCGTATGACGGGCCCCGTCCACGCTGTAAAGTTCCAGCACCAGTTTTCGGCTCCGTTCTGCATAGAAATAAGCACTATCCATCTGCCCACTTAAAGCGTATGTTTTACTGAGGTCTTTTGTCGTTGAGGCCATCTGATAGACGTCGCCAAGGTTTTCAGCTAAACGAAAAGCAAGTTGGGTCAATTGAATACTTTCAGGATATTTATTAGTTTTTCGAAAGATATCCCCCATGTTATTGATGACCACAATCTTGCCATAATTGTCCTTGGTTTGCTGATACAAATTTCTCGCTTTTTCAAAATGCGCATAGGCACTGTCATATTTACCCAGATCCTCATAGATGCTGCCCAGATTTTCATGAATCGTGGCCTCACCGTTGCGGTTCGTCTGTTCACGATAGATCGCCAAAGCCTGCTTTTGATAGACAAAAGCCGAATCGTAATGGCCCTCCTTTTCAAAAAGATGCCCGATATTCCCTAAGACTGAAGCTTCACCATTTCGGTCATTTTCACCTTTGAATGCGTTCAAGGCTTTGCTAAAATATTCTTTCGCGACATGATGCTGTTTATTGAAAATATTGAGTTCGCCAATATCTGTCCAGTTGGATGCCAATGATTGTTTTGCATTGATCTGCGTGTAGATACGGTCCGCCTGGAAATAATAATCCTGTGCCTGAGCGTAATGCCCCTGATTGACACACAACCAGCCGATCGCCTGTAAACAATTTCCCTGAAGCATTAAATCACGGTCATTAACGGCTTTTGCATATTGTTTTTTCACTAACGTTATCGCTGAATCTGGATAATTTTGACTCAATATCCGGATTTCCTTAAATGAATCTACTTGCGCCGTAGCCAATTGGGACAAAAGCAGTTGCCCCAGAAAGACAACAGAAAATATAATGTTATTAGAGATCCTCATTTTTGCAGTAAATAATTGCCCAGCAAATTTAAGTGGAAACATGTTAAGAAAATATTAAATCCGATTAAACTTAATATGGTGCAAAGGACAAGCTACATCGCGACCTCAGGATAAGACAAAGCATACTTTTTCTTTGGTATTCTTCTGCTTATTCTTTACCTATTCTTTGTTGTTTCTTTGCCTATTCTTTACCGTTTCTTTACCGTTTCTTTACCTATTCTTTACCGTTTTTAGGCCATTTCTTCGTACCTCCTTCGGGCCTTCTAGGGACTTGGTTTGCTGTTTCTTTGCTTATTCTTTGGTATTATACCAAAGAATAAGCAAAGAAACAGCCTTCAATGATTCATGTTGGACATATCTTGCTAGCAACGAAGACTCTACCATAAACGAAAAAGGGTCTAATAAAAGTAGGGACGAACTGGTTGAGATGGAACTTTGCCCTGGCTCCAATCAGGAGGCCACCGTGAAAACAGAAAAATAAGGGGTGTCCGATCTTAGCATCGAACACCTCTTGGCACCTATTGATTTATTACACATTAAAGCTGGCGCAACAGAACCTCTTGCTTAATTGCAGTTAAAATACAGCTAACCTAGCAGCTAGCTTAAGCGATCGATCGCAACAAAGTCGCGCTATGGATCAATTTCCGGATTTAAGCTCAATCAAAGGTGTTATCCGTTCTAAAATATCAAAAGCGACTTCGGCCATCTTATTTCCTTTATTGTCCAACAGCGGATTTACTTCGACGATCTCCAAACAGGTCACTTTTTTCGAACGGATGATTTCTTCCAATATCAGAACAATCTCCTTTGGCATAAAGCCTTTGGGAACGGGCGTTCCGGTGCCGTCTGAAATCAATTCACTATCCATGCTATCCACATCGAAGGAAATATAAATCATATCGCAATCCTGCAAACCGAGCAATGCTTCGGCTACACAGTCCCCAATGCCCCTTTGGCGAATTTCTTCGACCCGATAATTTTTTATGCCCAAACGCTCAATCAGCAGATCCTCGGGCTCTTCCGTATCCCGAACGCCAAAATAGATTAAATTCGCAGGCTGTATTTTCTCGGCCGGACCAGCAATACGTTTCAGCTTATTCCAGAATTCCTGCGTTGATTGATCAATTTCATTAATTTTACAAGACAGATTATCTTCATTCAACATGGCGGCCAAAGGCATCCCATGCATATTGCCTGAAGGCGTTGTATAAGGTGAATGAATATCCGCGTGGGCATCAACCCAAATCACCCCCAATTTCTTATCCGGATAGGCCGATTTGATTCCGCTGATTGTGCCCATTGCCGAAGAATGATCACCCGAAAATACCAGCGGAAAATTACCCGCTGAAAGACTATCCTCAACGGTTGAGGCCACTTGCTTACATTGTTCGTAAATCTGCTGAATATGCTTACCGAAAGGATGGTTATCATTTTGATAAATGGAGCTATTCCGTGTAGGCACATCCACAAAAGGATAATTGATAAAGTACTGACTTCCTTTGTTGATTGCCGCAATCTCAATGGCATCAATCCCTAAATCAGAACCTCTGGTACCCGCACCGATATCAGACCTGTTTTTGATCAATTCAATCATTTTCTTCATCGTGTGGTCACATTAGTCAACGATCGCTCGATTATCTCCAGACAGCTGTTGATCTGGCTTTCGGTTATGACCAGAGGCGGAGCCAAACGAATTTTGTTACCGTGGGTAGGTTTTGCCAGAAGACCATTCTCCTTAAACTCCAGACAAATATTCCAGGCCAGATCACTTTCTTCACTGGCATTGATCACAATGGCGGTCAATAGTCCTTTACCCCGAACCTCGGTAATGATATCCAATTTAGCGGCAATCTTCCGTAATCCTTCCAGAAATAGATCGCCCATCTGCCGTGCATTCCTAATCAGATCTTCATCCAGCACAACCTGCAATGCCTCCATAGCCACTGCGCAAGCCAAAGGATTACCCCCATAGGTAGAGCCATGCTCACCGGGTTTGATGCATAACATAATCGCATCGTCTGCCAACACCGCAGACACTGGCAATACACCTCCGGATAGGGCCTTCCCCAAGATCAATACATCCGGCTTACTTGCACTGTCTACATCGTCGATGGCATAAGATGCCAACATGCTTCCGGTTCGCGCGATACCCGTCTGAATTTCATCTGCAATAAAAAGTACATTATAATGCGTGCACAACTGGCGCACACGTTTTAGATAATCCGCATCCGGAACCACAATACCCGCCTCGCCCTGAATGGGTTCCACAATAAATCCGGCAATATTTTTATCCTGTTTGAACAATACTTCCAATGCTTCGATATCATTGTAAGGTACCAAGGCAATCCCTTCCACAAATGGACCAAAATCACTGGTCGCGGCCGTATCGTTTGAAGCAGATATCACCGAAATGGTACGTCCATGAAAATTATCTTTGGCAAAAACTATTTTAGCTTGGTTCTGTGCAACACCCTTCACTTGATACGCCCACTTACGACAGAGCTTCATCGCCGTTTCAACAGCCTCTACACCAGAATTCATGACCAAAGCTTTATCGAATCCGAACAACTTGCAGATCATTTCTTCAAAATCGCCTAATTTATTGTTATAGAAAGCACGTGAGGTCAAGGTTAGCTTTTGGGCTTGGTCCGTCAAGGCAGCAATAATCCGTGGATGGCAATGTCCTTGATTGACCGCTGAATAGGCGGATAAAAAATCAAAATAAGATTTACCGTCCACATCCCAAACCATAACACCTGCTGCTCGTTCCAGTACAACCGGTAAAGGATGATAGTTATGTGCTCCATATTTATCTTCCTTGGCCACGAATGCCGCACTATTTCCTTGTTTAGATACCATACTCATAATTTGGATTTTATTTTCAAATAATAACAAATATACAATTTTTACTATTTTTAATATAAAACAATGTAATTTAACACTAAATTAGCATTAAAATATTAAAATTAACTTAAACCTACATGACAATGAACGGCATAGATGAATTTGACCTTCAGATTTTAAAACACCTGGATGCAGATGGCCGAATGGCGTATTCCGCAATTGCTACTGCATTGGGTGTATCCAATACCATGATCCATCAACGGATCAATCGCTTAGTGGAACAAGGCATATTGACCGGCATAAAACCTGTATTGAATGAAAAAAGATTAGGTTATGACTGGGGAGCGTTTACGGGCTTGAGCCTGGAAAAAGATCATGATTCAGGCCGTATTATAGCGGAATTGAAAAAAATCCCCGAAGTAACGGAATGTTATTACATCACGGGAAATTATACCTTATATGTTAAAATTATAGCCAAAAACCATGAGCATATGCGCCAATTGCTGTATGAAAAAATTGACAACATTCCCGGCATAGCAAAAACAGACTCGCTCATCGAATTGGGTTGCGCTTTTAAACGTAATATTATTCTTTAAAAATTAAACAGATTACGCAACCGGTCTTGAATCTATGGCAACAACGATGGGTTCAGGACCTTACTGTTACTTACCGATATTTGCCAGCTCTTCTTCTGTCCAATAAATCAATTCCCGCAATACATACACGTTTTCATAACTTCCTAATCCATCTATATAATCCCACAAATTGCCCTCAACTTTAACCGGTCTACCATGATGCAGTATATCGTATCCATTGTCCAACCAATTTTGTATCTGCTCTTTATCCATCTTTATATAATCTTATTGTTCATATTTAAACTAAACGGTCACCTCAAATATAAGGCATTTTTATGAGTGAAATAAAGCTGATCAACAAGAAAATAAAAATTCGGCTATTATTAAAATATCGCCTCTTTTGCTAAGTTTTTCGGCGTAAAATAACTGATTTAAGATTAAATAAGGTATATTCGTATGAAACCAAATTGCATAATTATGGCAGATTTTTTCTATGTTGGCTATGAAGGTGAAGACGAATTACTCGAACTCGTAGCGGTATCAACCATCCAATCCCTCCTCTATTTTCAAGACGCCGATCAAGAAGATTTTACAACAATAAAAACATCCATTGATCAAAACTTTATTGTTGAGGAAGATCTGATCACTGTGGCCGACACCCTACGACTGGATCAATCCATAGTACGCTTCACTCCCGGGAAACCAAACTATAAAGATTAAGTTTCCGGTATAAATCTAAGCTTAGTAACAGTAACAATATCACGATAATGAACAGGATTACCTGTGCATCATTTGGTATGGAACAAAAAAAACAAACAATATGAGAGCAGTCTTAATTGGCGGATCTGGCGCAACCGGAAGAATACTTGTACAAGATTTATTGAAGTCAGCGGAATTCACCGAAGTTATCGTCCTCCTACGTCGCAAGACATTTGATGAACAGCCCAAATTACAGCAGATTATTGTGGATTTTAATAAGCTCCAGGAATTTGAACAGCATATTCGGGGCGATGTCGCTATCACCTGTCTCGGCACCACAGCCAAAGACGCGGGCAGCAAAGACGCCCAGTGGAGCGTGGATCATGACCTCAACCTGCAATTTGCGGCGCTGGCCAAGAAAAATGAAATCCCCTGTTTTGTATTGCTGTCGGCAGTCAATGCTGACGCAGGATCTAAAATTTTCTATAACCGGATGAAAGGGAGCTTAGAACAACATGTTAAGGCACTTGATTTTGGCAAGCTTATTATTGTACAACCCGGCGGTTTAATCCGTCCAAACACAGACCGCGTAGGGGAAAAGATTGGCATAAGTGCATTAAAGGCCTTTAATCGTATTGGCCTTTTCAAGACCTACGAAGCGCTTCCTGTGGCAAGCGTAGCCTCGGCGATGCTGCAGGCTATTCGCAACTGTAGAAAATCCGTCAACATCATCTCCGTAAAAGACATCAAACAATTAGCACAAACAGCAGATCAGCAGTAACTGCCATCCCTCAGGGGCCGTTTAAAGAGCATTCATAATAATGAATTAACAATTAGCTAATGCTACCTTGTTAATTTGCGGTCATTTTATTATTATTTATTACGCTAATGAAAAAACACTTTTTATTCCTCCTTCTCTTTGCATTTATTCAGGTATTCCCGGCTTTCGCCCAAGAAGCGAAATATATCTTTTACCTGATCGGAGATGGAATGGGCCTCAATCAAGTCAACCTGACTGAAATACACCGCGCCGAAATCCAGCAAAAAAACAGCCCCGCAGCGCTTGTATTTACACAGTTTCCTCATGTTGGTTTTGCTTCGACACATTCACAATCCAATGGCGTTACCGATTCCGGAGCCGGCGGCACCGCACTTGCTGTAGGTAAAAAGACAAAGAATGGTGTGATCGGGATGGATAGCACAGGAACAGTACCCTATAAAAGTATCGCTTATGCAGCCAAAGAAAAGGGAAAAAAAGTCGGTATTATCACAAGTGTAAGCATTGACCATGCCACACCAGCATCGTTTTATGCCCATCAGCCTGACCGTGATATGTACTACGAAATCGGAAAAGAAATTATCAGCTCCAATTTTGACTTCTTCGGTGGATCCAACTTCCTAAAACCTGAAACAAGCTTTGACAAAAAGACGGTACCCTCCCTTTTTCCATTATTAGAAAAAGCAGGATATCAGGTTTTAAAGGGAAAAGATGCCTATACGCAATACCCGCGCAAATCTGATAAAATTATCCTTATGAACACCGAGGGAACGGCGACTGATGCATTAAAATATGCCATTGATCAAAAGCCCGCTGACCTAAAGCTTGCCGATATTACTGCCGCAGCTATCCAATCGCTGGAACTGAATAACAAAAATGGGTTCTTTTTAATGGTCGAAGGCGGAAAAATAGACTGGGCCTGCCATGCAAATGATGCTGCTACGACCGTCCGGGAGGTGCTGGACTTTAATTCCGCTGCGGAACTGGTCTTTGAATTCTATAAGCAACATCCCAATGAAACGCTTATTGTCGTTACAGCAGACCATGAAACAGGCGGATTGGGTATCGGCAACGGCAGCTCGACATTAAAAACTAACTTGCTGGCAAACCAAAAATTATCGCATGCCGAACTGTCAAAAGAAATCGGCAATCTGCGCAAAAGTAAAGCGAATGCTTCCTGGGATGATCTGAAAAACTTACTTTCGGCACAAACAGGGCTGTATAATCAGGTAAAGGTAAATACAGATGACGACAAAATGCTGAAAGAGGCCTTTCAGCGAAGCTTCGTCGACCATCAGCATGAGACAGCAAAAAGCCTGTATGCAAGTGATGACAAAATCGCCGCTTTAAGCATCGCCATATTGAACCGCATGAGCTCAATCGCCTGGGCTTCCAACAATCATTCAGCAGCCTATGCTCCCGTTTATGCCATTGGTGTGGGCGCTGAACTGTTCAATCAGAAAATGGATAATACCGATATACCGAAGAAAATAGCCATAGCGGCCAAGTTAAGTCTGGATTAAAAACAAAAAGTCCTCAGGAATTATTCCTGAGGACTTTTTGAGCCTCTTATCGGGATCGAACCAATGACCTACTGATTACAAGTCAGTTGCTCTACCAGCTGAGCTAAAGAGGCCTTTTAAATGAAGTTTAATGAGTGTCGCTCAAAGAGCCTCTTATCGGGATCGAACCAATGACCTACTGATTACAAGTCAGTTGCTCTACCAGCTGAGCTAAAGAGGCTTTTTAAAGAAGTTTAATGAGTAGTACTCGAAGAGCCTCTTATCGGGATCGAACCAATGACCTACTGATTACAAGTCAGTTGCTCTACCAGCTGAGCTAAAGAGGCGTTCACTTCTTTTCAATCTTTAAACGACCGTCCGTTTTAAGATGCTGCAAATATCGAAAGCCTAAATCAAAAATGCAAGTCCACTGCTATAATTTTTGTCCTTGACATGGACAAATAATTCAAAATCAACAGCATTATTTTCGCAACATGAAGATTTGTCATGATTCAATAAATATTAATGCCATTTTTTCCGAAACAACCCATAAAACCCGAATGGCATTTCAATTGTTATAAATGAATCACAGCAACAAAACTTTAATTAAGCGATACAGTATGAACTTTAACAATTACACAATCAAAGCCCAAGAGGCTATACAGAAAGCTTCGGAGATTGCCGCTGGAAATCAGCAACAGGCCATCGAGACTGCGCATATACTAAAAGCATTACTGACGGTGGACGAAAATGTTGTCAGCCACCTCTTAAAGAAATTGAACGTCAATGTCACTTACCTTGGCACCGAGCTTGACAAACAAATCGAAAGTTTCCCAAAGGTAAGCGGAAGCAATATCTATCTGAGCAGTGATGCCAACAATGCGCTACAAAAAGCGCAGGGATACCTGAAAGAATTCAACGATGAATTTGTCTCTGTTGAGCATTTGCTATTGGGCATATTGGCCACTTCGGACAAAACATCCACCCTATTGAAATCCCAGGGGGTGACCGAAAAAGATTTAAAGACAGCCATTAAAGGGCTACGTGGCAACAGCCGCGTGACCGATCAAAATGCGGAAGCTACCTATAATGCATTGGGTAAATACGCCCGTAATCTAAACGAATATGCTGAATCCGGTAAGCTTGACCCGGTCATCGGCCGGGATGAGGAAATCAGACGTGTGATGCAGATTCTTTCACGGCGTACCAAAAACAACCCCATACTCGTTGGCGAACCCGGAGTCGGTAAAACAGCTATCGCTGAAGGAATTGCCTACCGGATTATCAAAGGCGACGCACCGGAAAACCTCAAATCCAAAATTGTCTTTTCTTTGGATATGGGCGCCCTTGTGGCCGGAGCCAAATACAAAGGTGAATTTGAGGAACGTCTAAAAGCCGTTGTCAAGGAAGTTACCGATTCCAATGGGGAGATCATTCTATTCATAGATGAAATCCATACCTTGGTGGGTGCCGGTGGTGGTGAAGGTGCAATGGATGCCGCAAACATCTTGAAACCGGCCTTGGCCAGAGGTGAGCTACGTGCTATTGGAGCCACTACACTCAATGAATATCAGAAATACTTTGAAAAGGATAAAGCTTTGGAACGCAGATTCCAAAAAGTCATGGTGGAAGAACCGGATACTCAGGACGCCATATCCATTCTTCGAGGATTAAAAGAGCGTTATGAAACACACCATAAGGTGCGTATCCTTGATGAATCCATTATTGCTGCAGTGGAACTGTCGCAACGCTATATTTCAGACCGCTTTTTACCGGACAAAGCAATTGATCTGATTGACGAAGCAGCTTCTAAATTGCGTCTGGAGATGGATTCTGTACCCGAAGCGGTCGATGAGCTGGAACGTCGTATCATGCAGCTGGAGATTGAACGCGAAGCATTGAAACGTGAAAATGACGACAAGAAAGTTCAGGAACTTTCAGAAAGCATTGCCAACCTATCTGCTGAACGCGATACGCTACGGGCTTCTTGGCAAGAGGAGAAAAGCTTGGTCGATAATGTAAACCAGGAAATTGAAAACATCGAAAACTATAAGCTTGAAGCTGAACAGGCTGAACGTTCCGGTGATTACGGCAAAGTTGCTGAACTGCGTTACGGACGAATCAAAGAAGCACAGGAAAAAGTAGAGAAACTGAAAGCTGAACTGGCTGAGAAACAGGAAAGCAAACGCATGCTCAAGGAAGAGGTGACATCGGAAGATATTGCTGATGTTGTTGCCAAATGGACAGGCATCCCCGTCAGCAAAATGATTCAGTCTGAACGTGAAAAACTCCTGAATCTGGAAGAAGAGCTCCACAAACGGGTAGCGGGGCAAAACGAAGCCATCGAAGCCATTTCAGATGCGATACGTCGCTCAAGAGCTGGACTGAACGATGCGAAGCGTCCGATAGGTTCTTTCATTTTCCTAGGTACAACAGGGGTCGGAAAAACCGAACTTGCTAAGGCGCTGGCCGAATTTCTCTTCGATGACGAACAGTCCATGGTGCGTATCGACATGTCCGAATATCAGGAACGACATGCCGTATCCCGTTTGATCGGTGCGCCTCCGGGATATGTAGGTTATGATGAAGGCGGTCAGCTCACAGAGGCTGTACGGAGACACCCTTACTCAGTCGTATTGCTGGATGAGATCGAAAAAGCACATCCAGATGTATTTAATATCTTATTGCAGGTACTGGATGATGGTCATCTGACGGACAACAAAGGCCGGACGGTCAACTTTAAAAACACGATCATTATCATGACCTCCAATACGGGTTCACACATTATCCAGGATAATTTTAGCCATTTGAATGATGACAATAAAGAGGAAATCATTGCAAAAACACGTACCGAGGTATTTGACCTGCTTAAACAGTCGATCCGTCCGGAGTTTCTGAACCGTATTGACGAGGTAATCATGTTCACTCCATTGAACAGAGATGAAATCGCTGATATTGTGAGACTTCAATTTGCGCATGTCCAAAAACAACTGGCCGAACAGAATATCTTTATCACGGCGTCTGACGAAGCGATGGACTGGTTGGCACAACTCGGTTACGATCCGATCTATGGTGCCAGACCGTTGAAACGCGTCATTCAGAAACGTATTCTGAATGAACTTTCCAAAGAAATCTTATCCGGCAAAGTCAGCCGCGATTCCATCATACGATTGGATGTGTTCGACGGAAAATTTGTTTTTATCAATAAACAGCAAGATTAACACCTGTTGTTCCATAAAGTAAAAGCCTCACTGACAAAGTGGGGCTTTTACTTTATGGAATAATGATCGTTTAATTCGAAACCCCTACTGCTTTGAGCAGTTTTTTCACATCGTCTTCACCATCAAGATGCTGCAGCAATGTTCTGTTTTTTGCATCATAAATATAAAGGGAAGGGTAATTACTCGGGTTAAATTTTTCAATAAACTGCGTTCCGCCATCATACAAAAACTTCACGTTAGCCGCCCCCTTCAGTGCTTTGGCATGCATATTAATAAATCCATCCACATAGACCTTATCATTCATCGAAATAAAGTAAAAACTGGCGTTTTTGAGCTTCTGTAAATTCTGTGCGATGCCCGCCCCCATTTTCTGACAATGGCCACAGCCCGGATCATAAAAATCAAGGACGATATAGCCTGTTTTAGGTAACTTGTCCGAACTAAACCTACCCGTCTGATACACCTCTTCGAATGTAAATGCGGGTATCGTTTTTGGCGCCTGGGCAAACACAGGCTGAAATAGGAAAAATCCACAGGCAAGAAATAGGGAACAGAGTAACTTCATGTTAGAGAATTTTAAACAAACAATGAATATTCAATTAAATTTTAATCAATTATACTTAAAAACGCGGTTCTATTCGTCAATATTTTAGTTTTTTTACAAAAAATGCGTAAGTTTGGACTAATTTTTAAATCGATCAAATCTATTAATACTCATTAATCGTGAAAAAACGAATTGCCATTTTTGCTTCAGGTTCAGGATCCAATGCTCAAAAAATAATGGAACATTTCAAATACTCAGATGAAGCTGAGGTTGCGCTGATCCTATCCAACAATCCTGATGCTTATGTTATTCAGCGTGCTGACAATTTTGAAATTCCAGCACATATATTCGATCGCAATGAATTTTACAACACAGACAATATCGTTAACATTCTTAAAAATTTAAATATCGATCTGATCGTTTTGGCCGGCTTCCTATGGCTTGTTCCAAACAATCTTTTAAAAGCCTATCCAAATCAGATCATTAACATCCATCCCGCTCTCCTGCCTAAATATGGCGGTAAGGGCATGTACGGAGACCATGTGCATAAGGCTGTTTTAGCCAACAAAGAAGAAGAACACGGTATCACGATTCACTTTGCCAATGAGCACTTTGATGAAGGTGAAATTATTTATCAAGCAAAATTTAAGGTAGATCCCAATGATACCCTGGATATCATTAAGTTTAAAGGTCAACAATTGGAACATCAACATTTTCCGAAAGTGATTGAGAATCTAATCAAAAAAATGTAAAAACATTGCTTTTTATTTAGAACTATTTTAAACAAATAGTAACTTTGTGCCATGAACGAAGTTATTGAATCCTTAATGGAACCGTGTGAGGGTGAGGGCAAAGCAAGCCCATTTCAATTCAGAAGAGTTGCAATGAATCCTTTTTCTGATTTTTCCTGCATCTGTTTCAAAAAATGCTGCAAAAAATACAAAGAAGGAAAACGTTGCAAAAAATGTCCCGGCCGAAAAAAATAACCTGTTTAGATCCAGCCCATTATTCCTCCAGATAGTTGAGATCCTTATCAAAGCTCTCCTCAAGCTGAGTGAGGGAATATATAGCAATACCTGAAAGCAGCAATACCATCGTAATTGCCGCAGGTACAATACCAAAAGAATTTACTAACAGTCCATATAACATGGTCGATGGGATCAAGGCACCTCTGACAAAATTAGGAGCTGTCGTGGCGACCGTCGCCCGCAGATTTGTACCGAATTGCTCTGCCGAGATCGTCACAAAGGTTGCCCAATACCCTACCCCAAGCCCCATAATAAACGCCAAAATCAAAAACTTATGGGCGTTAATTCCAGTACTTAGCAGATACCATAATGAGCTTGCAACAATAATCAATTGACAGATAAAAACAACTTTCTTCCGTGATTTTAAAACCTGTGCAAATACTCCTGCCAAAACATCTCCTAAAGAAATTCCGATATAGGCAAACATCACCCCTTTGCCGGCGCTTAAAGTCTCAGATGCACCCAACGCCTTTCCGATTTCCGGAGCCTGCGTCACCAACACCCCAACCACAAACCAGATTGGCAGACCGATGCAAAGACAATTAACATAACGTTTCAATCGGCTCTTATCTGTAAAAAGCATCCTAAAATCACCTTTAGGCACATCCTTTTTATCCTGTTCTTGAAATAAGCCCGATTCAAAGGAACCGACACGTAATAACAGTAATAATAGGCCCATTCCACCACCAACAAAATAAGCGGTGCGCCAATTGAATTCCTCGGAAACAAAGTAAGCAAGAATGGCACCCATTACCCCAATACTGGCCACCAACATTGTTCCATAACCGCGTTTCGACTTATGCATACTTTCCGAGACCAAGGTAATCCCCGCCCCCAGTTCACCGGCCAGTCCGATCCCGGCGATAAACCGGATAATGCCATATTGCATGACATCGTACACAAAACCATTGGCAATATTCGCTAATGAATACAGTAGAATAGAACCGAACAAGACCTTTAAACGTCCGAATTTATCTCCGATAATCCCCCAGATAACTCCACCCAAGAGCAAACCGCCCATTTGCATGTTAAGTACAAATTCGCCTTTTACCCGCATCTCCGCTACCGGAACCCCAATATCCGTAAAGGATTGAATGCGGACAATGGAAAAAATAATGAGATCGTATATATCGACAAAATATCCCAGCGAAGCTATTGTCACCAACAACCATACTTTCTTGCTTTCAGCCTGTTTATCTTTTAATGTTGACATTCTAGGTTTTTTGATGCCGTAAAAATACCATAGTGAACGAAGAAAACCAAGATTTCAGAAAATAATCCGCTACATTGTTTTATTTTTGCAAGATGAGATACAGTCCGCGTGCATTAACATGGCTCTTGCGCTTTTACCCTCCTTTTTTATTCCAGGGAATCTGGGTAAAAAAGATCAGTCCCGGCTTCAAAGGAGCCGAGGTAAAAATTTACAAGACACCATTCAATATCAATACCAATAGAACCTTGTTTGGCGGAACCATCTTTGCTGCTGCGGATCCTATATTTCCGATCCTGATTGATCAGTATCTTCAAAAAACTGGCTTCAAAAAAACGATTGCCTGGCTCAAATCATCAAAAATAGATTTTAAAAAACCGGGCAAGACCAGCGTAGGCTATTCGGTGCAGCTTTCGGACGAACTGCTGGCGGAATGTACGCAAACTATACGCACAAAAGGTAAAATCATAAAAAACCTGAGTTTGGAAATCAAAGATAAAAATAATGAGTTATGCGCTGTAGTCCATTGTGAAACCTACATTCGTGACTTGAATTTTACATTCCCGGATAGAAATCAAAAGCTCGGGCAATAAGAAATTGATATCTTTGTCCCATTACCAAAAAAATAGAAACATGAACAAAATCGCTTTCATGGCTATCGCATCCTTGGCAATAGCGGCATGTGGAACCACTGGCACAAATAATGTAAAGGCTTTACAGGATTCAACAATTAAAATCCATGATGAAATCATGCCTCAGATTGCCCATTTTGACCGCGATGCAGTCAAAATTGACTCCATCTTAAACAACTTAAAGACGCTTAAAGCAGCTAAAGCAGATTTGGATACTACAGCTACAAGGAAAGATCTCGGCATATTAAAAGCGAATTTGGAAAGTGCGACCGACCATATGATGGACTGGATGAAAGACTATAATCCAGATAGCACCGACGTTAAATATTTTGAGGTCGAACTGCAAAAGGTCTCAGATATGAAGAAAATATTTGACGAAGTTTCCAAGGAAAGTCAGGAAAAATTAAAAAATTTCTAAAGCCGCTGCTCTGTGCGTCAACAGCTTGTAGCTGGAGAAAATCCCCAAGTGGGTGAATTGATAATAAAAGAATAAAAACAGATGAAATCTATAATTAAACTTTGTTGTGCCACAGGCCTATTGCTTGGTTTATTTTCCTGTAAAAATACGAGTCAGTCGAGTTTACCCATTTACGGCGAACGTGAAGCCGTCGAGAAAACCGTTGACGGAAAGCAAGTCGTAGATACTGTCTATCATACCATCCCGGCGTTTAAATTTTTAAATCAAGATAGTGTGATGATCTCAGACCGGAATTTTGAGGGTAAAGTATACATTGCCAACTTCTTTTTCACCCATTGTCCGAGTATATGCCCAACAATGAACCGTAATCTATTGAAGATCTACACGCAATATAAAGACAACGATGCCGTCCGCTTTTTGTCGCATAGCATAGATTTCAAATATGATCAACCCTATGTACTAAAAGATTACGCAAATAAGCTTGGTGTGAGCAATGACCACTGGCAATTTGTTTCAGGCACAAAAGCTGACATATATGGCATCGCCAACCAATACCTTGTGTATACGGCAGAAGATAAAAATGCCCCCGGGGGTTACGACCACCAAGGCTACCTGGTCTTAATTGACAAGGATAAACGCATCCGTGGTGCTTATGACGGGACAAATGACGAGCAGGTAAAAAAGCTGATGGATGACCTACCAAAGTTGTTGAACGAAGCTAAAAACTAATATGCGCGCGCTTTTTACGACCTGTTTTATCATTGGCGCTCTCCTATTGGTGCTCATCGGCTGTCAGAATGAAGTTGACATCAGAACAGCACAGTATAGCGTCAATGGTCAAAAAGTGTATATTACACATTGTCAGAATTGCCATGGCGAAAAGGGCGAAGGATTAGGAAACCTGTATCCCCCACTGACCGATGTCAAATTTCTGGAAAAAAATCGGCAAAAACTTGCCTGCATGATCAAGTACGGGGCTACCGGAGAATTGGAAGTCGCAGGAAAGAAATTCAATGCTACCATGCCGGCCTCAAATCTTTCGGCGATTGATATCGCCTACGTACTGACCTACATCAACACAAAAATCAATAAAGGCAAGGATATCTTTCCCTTGGCGGAAGTAGAAAAACAGTTAAAAAACTGCCAATAAAAAAGGAACTTTAAAAGTTCCTTTTTTTATGCCCTGCCTGCAGAATATACCTCAAGTTAAGCGACTAAAAAATAATTGCCCGAAGCCAAAACAATTTAAATCTTTTTTCCTTATTGTATTATTGATCCAAATTGTTTAGCTTTTATTGATTTATAACAATAATCTGACATTTTGCATTCAAATTAATTGTTAATTTTGCACCCGAATGAACGTTCGATTGATGCATACAAATGAAAAAATAGCAGCAGTCTTTGCTGCCACACTTAAACTGATCCATACCAACGGCTTCCATGGGACGCCCATGAGTAAAATTGCACAGGAGTCGGAAGTAGCGATAGGTACAATCTATCACTATTTTCCTTCTAAAGATGATCTGATCTTTGCGCTTTTCAAACATTGTCGGTCGTTACTGAATAATTACATTTTTGATGGCATCAAAGAGGACTTTGACTACAAAGCGTCTTTTTTTCATGTGTGGCGCAATTTTGTCAAGTTCTATTTAGAAAATGCCCAGATCTTTAGCTTTTTTGAACAGTTTTTTTCTTCACCATATTATGAAAAGAATAAAGCTGAAATACAAGAACCTGTAGGTGGCCAAAATAAAGTCCTGGATTTTTTGCAGGAAGGCATTGATAAAAAGATTCTAAAACAAGTAAATGTCCACCTGTTGGTGGCTAGTTATATCGGGGTAGCTTTGTCTACGGTACACAGCATTAAATTCAAAGATCTCCCTTTCTCCGAACAAAATCTGAAGGAGCTGATGGAAATTATCTGGGATGGTGCTGTCAATAGAAATAATAATAATTAATTAGATATATGAAGTTCAATAAAATCGTTTATTCCTTAGCGACCCTGTCGCTTCTGAGTAATACAGGATTTGCACAACAGCAATCTGAAAACTTGCCGCCAAATGCGACGCTTCAGCAGCTGATAGATTATGCTTTGCGGAATAAGATTTCGGTCAAACAAGCAGAACTCGATGAGTCCATAGGTGAAAAAGATATAGATATTTCGCTTTCTGGCTGGTATCCGCAACTTGGTCTGACGGGCAATTTCAATCACAATGTGAAATTACCAACCATGTTTTTCAATGGAGCTAATATTCCAATGGGGACTAAAAATAGTAGCGCTTTAACGTTGCAGGCAGACCAACAGATTTTAAATCCTGCATTAATGCAAGCGAAAAAAGGTGCTGAACTGCTCCGTCTGAGTAACAAACAGAACACGGAGAGTCAAAAAATTGACGCAGTCGTCGATGTGAGCAAAGCTTACTATGATATTCTGACTTCTGAAGAACAGATTAAAATCGTACAGGAAAATATTGCGCGTCTGCAAAAGCAATACAATGATGCCCATTCGCGCTATGATGTCGGTGTAGTCGATAAGACCGACTACAAACGTGCTCAGATTGCCCTCGCAAATGCCAGAGCAGATGAAAAACGTACCGTTGAGCTCCGTAAGTATAAATATGACTATCTAAAACAGCTGCTTGCCTTGGATAAAGGGCAAAACCTGACACTTTCTTTCAATAATACGAATATGGAAGGACAGGTTTTATTGGATACGACTGCAGGCATCAATGTTACAAATCGTATTGAATTCCAACAATTGCAAACTTCCAAAAAAATTCAGGAATTAAATACCCAATATTATAAGTGGACGTATCTTCCCAACATCAGTGTTTTTTATAACTATGCATTTAATTATAGAAATAACAGCTTTGGCAAATTGTACAATGATAATATCCCGAGTTCTGTTGCAGGTCTGAACTTATCGTTACCTATTTTTCAAGGGTTCAAACGCAAGCACCAAATTAACAAGTCGAAATTGCAGGAAGAACGTATCGATTGGGACATCAAGAATTTGGAAAATACGGTCAATACACAATATTCGATGGCCAGAGCAACTTATAACGCTAATCTAAATGACTGGAAAACAGCGCAGGAAAATGTTGTCCTTTCCAAAGAAGTTTATGAAACCATCAAACTGCAGTATGATGAAGGTATTAAAACATACTTGGATCTCATGACTGCGGAGACAGATCTTAAAACAACACAATTAAACTATTTGAATGCCCTTTATGCGCTATTATCAAGTAAACTGGATGTTCAAAAAGCAATTGGAGCGATCCAAACTAATTAATCAATTCAAACGGAAACTAATACAAATCATGAATAAAAGACAATTATTATTCGCTTTCTTCCTTGGGACGGCTTTAGTATGGACCTCTTGTGGAAATAAAGATGCAAAAAAGCAAGGTGCAGCACAGGCTCAGGCTGAGAAGGTTGTTCCTGTTACCTTTGGCGCAGCATCACATGAGATTGTTACGGGAACAATAAGTTATCCCGCAACAGTCAAACCGTTGAACGAAGCAGACCTATTTGCCGAAGTAAGCGGTTATATTACCAAAATATATGTTTCGGATGGTGCTGTGGTCTCTAAAGGACAAGCTTTGTATGAAATTGACGGAACACGTTATAATGCTGCTGTACAACAGGCCAAAGCAAGCCTGCAAGTAGCACAGACCGACCTTGACCGTCAAAAAAGAGATTTGGCACGTTACCAGACATTGGCTGACAAAGATGCGATCGCCAAACAAGTATTTGACAATGCAGTATCCGCTGTCGCTTCATCACAGGCGCAGGTAGAATCTGCCCGTGCAGCGTTGGTTACGGCGAGTACAAACTTGTCACGTTCTACGATACGCGCACCATTTTCAGGAACTGTAGGTATATCGCAAGTACGGTTAGGTGCTTTGGTCAACCCAGGAACTACCCTATTGAACACTTTATCTTCAACAAGTCCTATTGCCATTGAGTTTCAGGTCAATGAAAAAGATATCAGCAAATTTGTTCAAATGCAGAGCAGCCGCTCTTCATCGGACCTTTCACTTCTATTGCCAGACGGAAGCACGTATGAAGGAAAAGGCAATATAACAACAATTGACCGCGCTGTTGATCCAGCAACAGGAACAATTAAAGTCCGGGCTACCTTCCCCAACAATTCCAATGTGTTAAGAGCTGGTATGAACATTACGATGAATGTTTCTACGACTTCGGCAAACGAAGAAATCGTTGTGCCTTACAAGGCGGTTTTTGAGCAATTGGGGGTATTCAATTTATATGCCGTTAATGATAGCAGTAAAGCAGAAATCCGTCAGGTAAAATTAGGCATTAAAGCCGGTGACAAAGTCGTCATTAAAGAAGGTGTCAAAGATGGTGAAAAAATCATTGTTGATGGTGCCATGAACGTCCAAAATGGTGTTAAAGTTGTCGACGCTGCCATTGCCGCCCAACAAGCTGCAAAAGGCGCTCCACAAGGAAAATAACAACATTAATTTTTAAGAGAATCTAAAAAATATAGAATGATTTCAGAAGTATTTATTAAGAGGCCAGTTACCGCAATCGTTATTTCGATATTGATTTCAATTATCGGGATTATTGCTGTTTCTACGTTGCCAATTAGCCAGTATCCTTCTATTGCACCTCCAACTGTAACGGTAACAGCCAATTACACAGGAGCAGATGCACAGACGGTTGAACAGACCGTGACGACTCTGATCGAGAGTCAGATCAATGGTACCCCTGGTATGATTTATATGTCGTCAAATAGTACTTCAAATGGTCAAGCAACAATTACTGTCACATTTGAAGTAGGTACTGATATTGATATTGCAACCCTAGACGTACAAAACCGTGTCGGGATAGCCGAACCCGCCCTTCCAGAAGCTGTTAGACGTCTGGGAATCACAACCCGTAAAGCCAATAACGATATCTTGATGTTGGTAGCTTTGACGTCGCCCAAAGGAACTAGGGATGAAAATTTCCTGGCCAATTACAACAACTTGTATGTCAAAGATGCGTTACTACGTGTCAAAGGTGTCGGTGATGTAACGGCCTTCGGTCAACCCTTCTCCATGCGTGTATGGTTAGATGCTAACAAGCTAGCCAATTTGAGCATGACTCCTGCAGACGTCTCTACTGCGATTGCTGAGCAAAATTCCCGTATACCGGGTGGTAGCGTCGGTGGACGCCCACAAGAGTCTTCAACTGTATTTGAATATCCCGTTATTACGGATAGTGACCTATCAAACCCAGAGGACTTTGAAAATATCGTCGTTAAGACCAACAAAGATGGGTCTATCGTACTTTTAAAGGACGTTGCGCGTGTTGAATTAGGCCAATTCAGTTATGGTACATCATCTACTGTAAATGGCATGACCTCATCTGCGATGATGATCAACCAAACGCCAGGTGGAAATGCCGTAGAATCTGCAGAAGGTATTGTTGCAGCTTTGGAAAAACTAAAACAATCTTTCCCAACCGACGTCGATTACACCATTAGTTATGAGACCGTTTCTGTGGTAAATGCATCTATTTCCTCGGTTATCCATACCTTGGTTGAAGCATTGATCCTGGTAACTGTTGTAGTTTTCTTCTTCCTACAAAGCTGGAGAGCAACTTTGATCCCTGTTCTGGCGATTCCTGTATCGATTATTGGTACATTCATCTTCTTCCTGATGTTTGGTTTCTCTGTGAACAACTTGACCATGCTTGCCTTTGTACTGGCCATCGGTATTGTGGTGGATGATGCCATCGTTGTAGTGGAAGCCGTGCAGCACTATATCGACCATTATAAGCTGGACGCAAAAGAAGCAACACGCCGTGCCATGGGTGATATTACGGCACCGGTTATCGCAATTGCCTTAATCTTGGCGGCAGTATTCGTTCCTGTAGGTTTTATCCCGGGGATGGTCGGTAAATTGTATCAACAATTTGCGATCACCATTGCGGTATCGGTTATGTTATCCGCATTCATTGCCCTTTCGTTGACACCAGCTTTATGTTCGATTCTATTGAAACCAACAGCTGTTCATGAGGGTGCTAAAGGTTTGAACAAGTTCTTCTACAAATTCAACGTATGGTTTGAAAAAGTAACGATCAGCTATTCAAGAGGTGTGAAACAATCCATAAAAAAAGCACCACTTGTATTGATTATCCTTTTATGTATTTTCATCGGTACCGGCTGGATGTTTACAACCAAGCCAACAGGATTTATTCCTTCCGAGGATGGTGGCGCCTTTTTTGCAGGTATTACGCTGCCGGAAGGTTCTTCTGCCGCACGTACAAACGAGGTACTTAAAGAGATTGAAGCCGATCTACATAAGACTTTTCCTGAAATTAAATATGTGACCGCGATCTCTGGTATCAATATCCTAAACCGTGCCTTCAAATCCAATGGTGCGACAGTTTTCGTTTCGCTCAAACCTTGGGAAACACGGACACGTACGGCCAGCGATATTGCCGGTATGATCATGGGTAAATACATGGGTTATACCAAAGCAAGGGTGTTAGCGGTAACACCACCAGCTATTCCGGGCTTAGGTACATCCGGAGGTTTCTCCTTGCAGGTACAAGATTTACAAACTGTAAATATCAAGGATTTCGAAGCTACAGTGGGTAAATTCCTCATGGCTGCCAACCAACGTCCAGAAATTGGAATGGCTTATACGATGTTTAATACCAATTCTCCAAACTACAAATTGGAAGTCAATCGTGAACAGGCAAAACGTATGGGAGTTCCGATATCAAGTATTTATTCGACAATATCGTCCTATTTGGGTAGTAGCTATGTTAATGACTTTACCAAGTATGGCCGTAGCTATCGTGTCGTTACACAAGCCGATATCCCTTATCGTATGAATATCGAAGACATCAACAAACTGTATGTCAACAATACAATGGGCAACCCGGTACCAATGGGTACGCTCGTTAAATATGAGCTAATAACGATGCCGTCGATCATCAACCACTACAATATCTTTAGAAGTATCGAGATCAATGGTAGCTCGGCTCCGGGATACTCTTCCGGGGATGCATTGAAAGCCTTACAGGAAGTTGCGGCACAGACTTTACCGGAAGGGTTTGATTACCAATTCTCCGGACTTTCACTACAGGAAATGCAGTCAGGATCAAAAACCATTCAGATCTTCGCTTTATGTATCCTGTTTGTATTCTTGCTGTTGGCGGCCCTGTACGAAAGCTGGTCAGTACCATTCTCTATCCTTCTATCGGTTCCTTTAGGGGTATTTGGAGCGATTTTGACCCTAACGTTGATACCATCTTTAGATAATAATATTTATGCGCAGATCGGTTTGGTAACCATTATCGGTCTGGCGGCCAAAAACGCGATCCTGATCGTGGAATTTGCCAAAGAACGGGTTGACATCGGAATGAATCTCTATGAGGCAACATTGGATGCTGTAAAATTGCGTTTACGTCCGATCATCATGACTTCTTTCGCCTTCATCCTGGGTATTATTCCATTGATGTTGTCACACGGTGCCGGTGCCATCTCCCGCCAAACAATCGGCTGGACGGTATTCGGTGGTATGACCGCAGCAACACTTTTGGCAATCTTTATCGTTCCCGTCCTGTTCGTTGTGATTACACGAATGGCTTACGGTAAGAAAAAATTAGCTGAATTAGAAGCTAATTTCGATGAAGAAAAAGCAAAGAACTTAAGTGCACATTAAGCAAACAATGGTTTGCGGCTTGCGGTACTAATTGAAATAGTATGCTTAAGCGGCCTTTCTTTCCGACGAAAGAAAGGCCGCTTGTTTTTTGCGCTTCCAATTATAATTTTTAATTTTACCGCACACGAACAAAAGCATATGTCACCTGAATCACAACGCAAATTTGAACAATTAAATCTTCTTGCCGAATCCTATGATGCCCTACTATTTGATGTCGATGGCACATTGGCGGACAACATGGATGCCCATAAACAAGCTTATAAGGCTGCCGCCAAACAATATGGCGTTGAGCTTGATGTCAATCTCATTGATGAAACTGCCGGCTGGCCTACGGTAGCCGTTGCTGCGGAAATCAGCAAACGGTACGGTGTCGACTTTGACCACGAGGAATTTTCCACACTTAAGTCTACGATATTTAGAGATGAATATGTTTTTAAAACAAAACCCGTTGATTATGTCGTTGAACATTTAAAGTACCAAAAGGGTAAAAAACATATTGCTGCGGTCTCTGGCGGAACAAGAACAACGTTGTCCATGACGCTGAATACGATCGGTGTATGGGATGATCTTGAAACGTTAGTCTGTGCGGGAGATACTCCAGAAGGTAAACCATCCCCACAACCTTTTCTGCTCGCAGCTTCGCAGTTGAACATCGCTCCAGAAAAATGCTTAGTCTACGAAGACGGGGTTCCCGGCGTTGAAGGTGCTAAAGCCGCTGGAATGGGCTGGGTCCGCATAGATGAACTATAACAGGTTCAATGATCTCCTCAGTTTTTTGCTGAGTGCTCAACTTCGGGAAGATGCTTTTTTTACGTTTTCGACTACTTTTTACTAGAAGCTGGTAATAATTTTCACACCACCATTGCTGTAATTCAGATCAGACGACCGTAAACCTCCAACGGGTAGTTTGTAATACGGTTCCACAGAGATGGAAAGTTTGCCGACTTTCTGTTTTCGTCCGACCGAGAAATTCACAAATCCATTCACACCTTTATCATCTACGTTCTTATCTGTGGATGTTTGTTTATACTCTTTATTGTTGGTTTCATAAATCGTAGCCCGTTCCTGATCCAGTACACCGACATAGGAAACCCCTACTGAGGTATAGAAATTTTTACTGATCGCATAACGGACATCAACAGGAATATCCACGGTTAAGATTTTACCGGAAACGCGTTCGTTACTTTTAGCATCTTTAGCATCCGCCGTGCGCATCACCAAAGGATTATTCAAACTACTGGGCTGCGAAAGATAACTTGGGGCATCGGCAACAAACGAATTGGAAGCCATCGCCGGTGTGATGGGCGTATTTCCTGACATCGCTCCATAATGCTGGATAGAAGCACCGGACCGGATACTGATCTTACTCGAAACATTATAAGCCAGGGCAACCCCGCCCCCGAGGGTGATGCTCTCTGAAGTAGAAGCCGGCGAGACAAATGCCCCCAGCTCCCATTTGCTGTCAAGGTCATTCCCGTTTCTCAGAGCGACAGCACTCTTCCGATTTCCCTGCTGCCCGGCATATAGCGCAGCAAGACGTGCAGCTTCAAGCTGTGTCTGTGTATAAGATGGAGCTGTATTTGAATTTGTTGATGCCACAGTTGAATTGGATGGCGCACCAACCTTTGTTGCCCCAGGGGTAGCCGACGAAGCAGCAATTGTAGGGTCATCCAGATTGATCTGTGCGGACAGGGTACTGTTTCGCAATTGCATGTTCTGCCCCACACCCAAAGCGGCAAGACTATTTGATATACGAATATTATTTCCGCTCACTGCTTTTCCATCAAATAAGACAAACCGTTGTTCTTGACTATCATCAGCAGAAAGACTTTCCACTTTCGAATAGGTAAACGGTCGATCACGCATCAGTTCCTGTTCACTCAATCCCTGTGCCCCGGTCACATCGGACAACGAACGTTGAATGGATTCCTTTAAATCTTTGTTGTCCGCGAGCACCTCGCTATCTTTCTGTTGCTGGGTTACAACCGGCGAAGATGGAATGACTACAGAATTATTTTTCAACCCCCAATAGCCCCCACCAAAACATAAAAGTACTGCGGCAGCCGCACTCCAATATTTCCATGCGGAAGAAGGTGGTGTTGCTACCTCATGCATTGATGCAAATTTTTCCCAGGAACCTTCCCGATAAGGTAGTTCATGGTCTTTTAATTGCCCAACGATCTCTTCTATCAATTCTTTTTTCTTATTGCCTTCCATGGTAACAACACTATTTATCTTATTTCTTGCACTACACCTGTATAGTCCAAGTATAATTTTCTCAGTTTTTGCTTTGCCCTTGTCAAGTACGTACGTGACGTACTATCCGGTATATTTAGCATTTGGGCGATTTCATCATGCGAATACCCCTCTATTTCATAGAGGTTAAAAATAGTTTTCTGAATTTCGGGAAGCTGGTCCAATAAGCTCAAAATCTCGTTTACCTCCAGGCGACTATCCAATTGCACCGATGGCGTATGCATATCCCCTTCAGCCATATCTTCAACCGAATACAACTGTTTTTTACTCCGCAGAAAGTCAATCGAGATATTTGCAGCAATTCGACCGATCCATGCCCGAAACGATTTTTCGAGGTTCTCCGCATCAATATCCCTATTGAAGGACTCCAATTTTCGAAAAATCCGGACAAAGCTCTCATTCACAAGTTCCTCGGCATCGACATCCTGTTTGACATAACGGATGATGATTGCCATCAGGTAGCCATAATATTTTTTATAGACAAAAGCCTTGCCGTCCTCGCGATTTCGCAAGCAACGTTCCAAGGCATCATGTAAAGATGATAGCTTCTTGTTATAAAAATATGACTGAATAATTCCCACTTAAACTATTTAAATATTAAGCTTCAAATAACGAAATAAAATTATAAAACTTAAAATCAAATAGTCGAATGTCCCCGCTTAATATCACTATTTAACTATTTTTCTTCTTTTAACGGTCGCCATTTGTATTTCGCTACAGCGCTTTTCAAAAAAAATCAATAAAAAGAATTGAAAAAAATGGCTATTTTTGCATGATTTTCACATTTTAAATATTATTCAGACCGAATGAGTACTGTATTATCCGAACAGGAACAACTTAGAAGACAGGCGATGCAATCGTTGTTGGATATGGGAATCGAGCCTTTTCCAGCGAATGAATTTGTCGTCAATGCACATGCTGCCGATATTTTAGAAAACTACGATAGAGATAAATTGAATTATAAGAACATTACCATTGCCGGCCGCATTATGAGCCGTCGCGTGATGGGAAGTGCTTCATTTTTTGAAATCCAAGATTCTACCGGCCGTATTCAAGCTTATATTAAGCGTGATGACGTATGCCCCGATGAAAATAAGGATCTCTACAATGTTGTTTTCAAAAAACTATTGGATATCGGCGATATCGTAGGTGTCAAAGGATATGTTTTCACGACACAGACTGAAGCTATTGCAGTACACGTGGAGGAACTTACGGTACTATCTAAATCCTTACGTCCCCTTCCAGTGGTTAAATCCGCTGAAGGCAAAACATTCGATGCCTTTACCGATCCGGAGCAACGTTACAGAATGCGCTATGTTGACTTAATTGTAAACCCTGCCAATAAGGATATATTTGTCAAACGCACCAAACTTTTTAATGCCATGCGTCAATTTTTTAACGACGCCGGTTATATGGAAGTGGAAACACCCGTTTTACAGTCTATTCCCGGAGGTGCTGCAGCACGTCCGTTTATCACCCACCACAATGCATTGGATATTCCATTATACCTTCGTATTGCGAACGAACTTTATCTAAAAAGACTGATCGTAGGTGGTTTTGACGGGGTGTACGAATTTTCCAAAAACTTCCGTAACGAAGGAATGGACCGCACGCATAATCCCGAATTTACGGCCATGGAAATCTATGTGGCTTACAAAGACTACAACTGGATGATGGATTTCACAGAACGCCTCCTGGAACACTGTGCACTCGCTGTAAACGGTACCACACAAGCAACTTTTGGCGAACATAAAATTGATTTCAGGGCGCCATATAAGCGTATTTCAATGACTGATTCCATCAAAGAATTTACAGGATTTGATATCACTGGCAAAACCGAAGAAGAAATCCGTGTGGCCGCAAAAGGTATGGGTATCGACGTAAACGAAACAATGGGTAAAGGCAAATTGATCGACGAGATCTTTGGTGCGAAATGTGAAGGTAATTACATCCAGCCAACATTTATCACCGATTATCCAAAAGAGATGTCACCGTTGACCAAAAAACATCGCGATAATCCGGATTTAACTGAACGTTTCGAACTAATGGTCTGTGGCAAAGAGATTGCCAATGCTTACTCCGAATTGAATGACCCAATTGATCAACGCGAACGTTTTGAAGATCAATTGAAACTTTCAGAGAAGGGTGATGATGAAGCCATGTTTATTGACCAGGATTTCTTGCGCTCTTTGGAGTATGGTATGCCGCCTACTTCCGGTTTAGGAATAGGTATGGATCGCCTGATTATGTTTCTGACCAATAATGCTTCTATTCAAGAAGTATTGTTCTTCCCGCAGATGCGTCCTGAAAAGGTAACCAAAGTTGCGGATGTGAAAGACTATGAAGAGCAAGGCATTCCTGCCGCTTGGGTACCGGCATTACAAAAAATGGGCTTTACAACCATCGAAGCCTTAAAAGAAGCCAACCCAAATAAGGTTTTTAATGATCTTGGCGGTATGCGTAAAAAACTAAAACTAGACATAACTATGCCGAGTAAAGACGAAGTGCTGGCTTGGTTTAACTAATACAATGACTCTAACAGCGACGGACTAACATCCGTCGCTGTTATTTAGGGTATCCCCTCATATACCTACAGGGTCGTACCTAAATATCCCGATCAATAATACCGAAAATCCCCGATTAAGAAACAGTGATCCATCTCATTTACCATCCAACGCAAACATGCGCCTGATCGTGATCGGCTATATTTTTATTACAAAAACCTTAGCCCCAAAAGGGCAATCTAAATTGTAAACATTTTCTATATTTACGTATCTTGAATTAAAATAGCGTTAGCGTATGAAGAGCATACTTGCCCTTGACGGAGGTGGTATTCGAGGGATTATCCCAGCTATGATACTCGTGGCATTGGAGGAAAAATTACAAAAAAAAACAATGGATCCCAATGCGCGGATCGCCTCTTATTTTGACTTTATTGCCGGCACGAGCAGTGGCGGAATTCTTACAAGCATCTTATTGTTCCCCGACGAAGGAGATCCTACGCACCCCAAGTTTTCAGCACGCGATGCTTTAAATCTATTTGTCAACCACGGGACAGAAATCTTCCACACCTCCAAATGGCGCCGTTTTCTGGGTGAATTTGGTCTGGTGAGTGAATTGTATTCTTCGGCCGCCCTGTCGAATGTGCTGGACAAATATTTTCAAAATGCGCGGTTAAGCCACCTGATCAAGCCCTGCATTATCACTGCCTATAACATCGAACTCCGTAAAAATCATTTTTTTAGACAACAGAAAGCAATCACCCATGGCGAAGCGCGGGACTTTTACCTAAAAGATGTCTGCAAAGCGACTTCGGCAGCCCCGACCTTCTTTCCCGTTGCCGAAATCTATTCCATATCCAATACCAGATATCCGCTCATAGATGGTGGAGTGTTTGCACAGAATCCCTCCATCTGTGGCTTGCTTGAGGTGTTAAAAGCCTTTAACAGTACACAGATCAACGATATGTTTATGGTTTCCTTGGGCACCGGGGTATCAAAGACAGCCTACAATTACGAACACTTCAAGAAAAAGCTTGCCATTCAGATCGGCCCCGCGCTTGTGGACATCATGACGAGCGCCTCTTCTGAAAGTACCGAATTTTTTATCAAGCAATTATTTAGAAGCAATGGGAAACAGCAGAATTACGTTCGTCTGGAGCCAGCAAATCTATCCAGTATCAATGCTTCCCTTGATGCGGCCTCACCAAACAATATCCAAAAACTCATCTCCTTATCGGATAAACTGATCAGTGAACATGAGGATACACTGGATTATATCATTGAACACCTCATCAAAGAAAAGAATCAGAATAAGAAGAAAAATCCTTGGAGCCAGTTGATGGATAAATTCTAAAAGGTTACTTTTACGCATATTTAAATCTATTATGGCATTAAACTACGTATGGGTTGCATTTTTTTTAATCACATTTGCCGTAGCCCTGGTAAAACTTATCTTTTTCGGAGATACCGAAATCTTCCAACAAATTGTCAATTCCATCTTTGACAGCGCTAAAACCGGAGCTGAAATATCCTTGGGCCTGGTCGGGATGATGACTTTCGCACTAGGAATCATGAAAATTGGTGAGAAAGGCGGCATGATCAATATCTTCGCAAAAATCGTAGGCCCTTTTTTCCATAAATTATTTCCCGAAATCCCTAAGAACCACCCCGCTCTCGGATCTATTCTAATGAATTTTTCTGCCAATGCCCTGGGGCTGGATAATGCAGCAACACCTTTGGGACTTAAGGCGATGAAGGAACTCCAGGAACTGAATCCCAATAAGGAAACGGCGACAAATGCACAGATTATGTTCATCGTGCTCAATGCATCCAGCCTTACCTTATTACCGATTTCAATTATGGCTTACCGCAAGGAAGCAGGTGCGCCGGATCCTTCCGACGTCTTCCTTCCGATTTTGATCGCAACCTTCTTTTCGACTTTAGTGGCTTTGATCCTTGTAGCCCTTTATCAGAAAATAAACCTATTCAACCGTGTTGTTTTAGGCTATTTAGGTGCCATGGGTTTATTTATCGGTGGATTATTATATTATTTCTCGGGACTACAACAAGCCGAAATAGAGATCTTCAGCAAAGTATTTGGCAATGTGATCCTGTTTAGCCTCTTCACTTCTTTTATAGGTTTGGCACTTTTTCGCAAAGTCAATGTCTACGATTCTTTTATTGAAGGTGCTAAAGAAGGATTTGAAGTTTCTGTCAAAATTATTCCTTATCTGGTGGCCATGCTGGTGGGAATTGCTGTTTTTAGAGCTTCAGGAACAATGGATTATATGGTTGCCGGAATATCCAAAGGTATTGCCCTATGTGGTTTAGATACGTCCTTTGTTGATGCCCTGCCGGTTGCCTTTATGAAACCGCTCAGCGGGTCCGGTGCGCGCGGCCTGATGGTTGACTTAATGAATGCCAAAGGGCCTATGGACTTTGCAGCACGTGTCGCCTGTGTCATTCAAGGTTCCACAGAAACAACTTTTTACGTACTGGCAGTCTACTTTGGCGCCGTGGGTATAAAACGGACAAGACATGCGCTGCCTTGTGCCTTATTAGCTGAATTGGCGGGCGTGATTGCGGCTATTATTATATCCTATATTTTTTTTAAATAGCATTTTACAAGCATTGCTTAAGTTTAGAAGATATAGATAAACATTTTAAAAGAACAAAACTAACTGTGCCATATCGTGTTACCTGCCGATAGACACATAAATCTGTTGAAGGTGGCTTTTTAGCCATTGGACGCAAATGCAAATGAATAAATAATTAGATAGGGATGAAAAAAACAATCGCACTGATAGCCCATGATGGCAAGAAGCCAGAAATGGTTGCTTTTGTCAAAGACCACCAGGATTTACTGGAGCATGCTCATATTATCGCTACGGGAACGACGGGTTCTTATGTGCGGCAGACAGGACTTCCAGTGGAGTTAAAATTAAGCGGCCCGATGGGAGGCGATGCGCAGATTGCCGCACTGGCCGCTGAAGGTAAAGTAGATGGCATTATCTTCTTTCGTGATCCACTTGGCAAGCACGCCCACGAACCTGATATTCAAATGTTGATGCGTGTGTGCGACCTTTACAATGTTCCCTTGGCCACCAATCCTGCCACCGGAAGCTTAATTATTGAAGGATTATTGGAAGATCTTGTCGACTAACAAACCATTTTATTCAAGATGATGGAAAATGAAGTTATTGTCACCATAGGTGAAACACCTTATACCACGACCGTACAATATGGTAAACACCAGATTATTGCCGATGAGCCCGAGGACTTGGGTGGACAGGATCAGGGAATAAATCCCACACCGCTACTGCTCTCTTCGCTAGGCGCCTGCAAAGCGATCACCGTAAAAATGTATGCCGACCGAAAAAACTGGCCTCTGGAAGAGGTTATTATCCGCCTTTCGCATGAAGTGCAGACCAGTGAACAGCAACAGGCGACCTACATACAATGTCATATTAGCTTTAAGGGTAATCTGGATGACGAACAAAAGACGAGACTGTTTAAGATTGCCGAAAAATGTCCTGTACATAAAATCTTAACTAATCCTATTGTAATAACTTCAAATCATTTGTAATTGTTTCTTGGGATAACGGGCGACACTAATTATATTTGTCCGCACAAAAAATCTTCGCACAACAATACCTGCCAATTGCAGTAAAAGAAAATGAAGGTTCTTGTATGCCGCTGAATAGTTGAAAAGTGCGCTGTAACAGCAAAAAATAAGCAGGACATCAACAACATTTAAACGTTCAATAAAAATAGCAATTCGATGCAATTGGATCCACAAATAGCAATTGACTCTCCTTTTAGATCAATCAAACGGGAAGACTGGAAAAATCTAAATGGAAAGGTATTGCACAACTTCAGTTCCGAAGATCTTGAGAGCCTGCATGCGCTCAACGAGCCATTGACAAACCAAGAAATCGAAGAAGTCTATTTTCCTCTGAGCCATTTGCTGGAAATTCACATTGACCGTTTCCAAAGCCTGCATCAGCGGACAAATCGTTTTTTTGGAAAAGAAGAAAGCAAATTACCTTATATCATCGGTATTGCGGGCTCCGTCGCTGTAGGAAAAAGTACCACGGCCAGGGTGTTGCAACGGGTACTGAGTATGCTGCCTTCAAAACCAAAGGTGGATCTGGTGACCACGGATGGTTTTCTCCATCCCAATCAACAACTGATCGAAAAAGGAATTCTAAACCGCAAAGGATTTCCGGAAAGCTATGATGCCAAACGCCTGATCCATTTCCTTTCTGCGGTTAAATCCGGAGCACCTAAAATCATGGTTCCGGTTTACAGCCATTTGGTTTACGATGTATTACCCGATGATCAGCACCAGATCATTGAACAACCGGACATCTTAATCGTCGAAGGAATCAACGTGTTACAGGTCAATTCACAACGACCCCGCAAAGGACATAGTGTCTTCGTTTCCGACTTTTTCGATTATTCGATCTATGTACATGCCAGTGAGAAAAACCTCATCGAGTGGTATACCAACAGGTTTGAATCCCTACGGGCGACAGCCTTTCAGAATCCGGCTTCATTTTTCCATAAATATGCAGATATGTCATCCGAAGAAAGTAATGCGATGGCCGTCAATATCTGGAATGAGATTAATAAGCCAAACCTGATCAAGAATATCTTACCGACCCGCTATCGCGCCGATCTTATCTTGGAAAAAGGCAGCCACCATTTTGTCAAGAATGTGAAAGTCAGAAAGATCTAACTGACCGCTCCCTTAAATTGAAGAACCTCATTCAGAATCTTGCTCTGCACCTGCTGGTGGATCCGGTTACTTGAGGATATCGTGCTGACCTCTACTTTATATTTTACATAGTCTTTGGCTAAGTCAGCTATTTTCACCGTAAATCCTTGACCATGATCCAGATTGGAATTATGCTGAAATAAGGGATTAAAGTATTCTTCTAGCACTTCTACAGGCACGGCACGATCTATCGGCAATTCAAATTTTACGACAATTTTATTGGATTTCTGCGATGTTTTATTGACCAGAGTGGCCGTAAACACCAAGTTGTTAGGGATCATGACCGCATCATCATCCTCGTCCCGGACAACGAGATTGGCCAGCGTAATGTCGACGATTTTACCTTGGTATTCCCCTATTTTAATGCGATCACCCACGGAAAATTGATCCGAAAACATAATGATCAGGCCCGATATCATATTGGTGATATATTCCCTGAAGATAACTGCGATGGCCATCGCCACAATCGTCATGCTGGTTATAAAATCTTTCGGGTTGATACCGACCGCAATCATCAAACTAACAATGATAAAAAACACATTTCCCACAGTTGCCACACGTGTGATCCCCAGTACGAAGTTACCGCGGACAACCTGGTGTTCATTGCGGCTGTTGTAAAGCTTGACAAGGATAAAATGACCGATCGAAATCAGTACACTGGCCGTCAGAAAAGTATTCAGGCCGTAAGCCATGTTCAGAATGACCTCCCGCTGCCTGTAAAAAGACTCGAATTGTACAAATGAAGCCGTCAATGCAACGAGTAGAATAATCCGTATGATAAAGGAAATAGATTTTGTCATTTTTAAACATTGATGATTTGCAAATAAAAACAAATTTATCGTTTTCTCCACGGTGCTGAAGATTTTTTTTCCTGTACAGTAGAGCTAAAGCAGTCATGAAACTAAACAATTTTACTTTACGTAAAGAGCATTATCAGGAAATACCTATCTTTGCCTAAAGACATTACATGCTATTAAATGAAGGAATCCAACGTGCAAACTGAACTCAACGTAACCGGAATGCACTGCACAAATTGTGCTATTTCAATCCATAAATACCTAGAAGACAAGGGCGCTAAGGAGATCTACGTTGATTTCTCTTCAGATGAAGTAAAGTTCTCCGCTATCCCCCAGGATCAGGTTCCGCAGCTTGTTAAAGGTATCGAGTCATTGGGCTATAAAGTCATTCAGGATAAAGACAGCAAAGTAAGCTTTTGGAAGTCAGTTGAATTCAAATTTTTGATCTGCCTAATTTTTACCATTCCGCTATGGAGCCATATGTTTGTGACTCTCCCCTTGCTCCACGATCCCTATATACAGTTGGCTTTTTGTACACCGGTTTATCTTGTCGGTTGTCTCTACTTTGGTAATAGCGCCCTGCGTTCGCTATGGAATAAAATGCCCAACATGGATGTGCTTATTTTTGTCGGATCTACTGCGGCGTTTGTCTACAGTGCTATTGGTAGTTATTATCAGCTGGGGCACGATTATCAGTTTTACGAAACCTGTGCGACGATTATTACCTTAGTCTTTATGGGTAATGTACTTGAAAAACGAGCTGTTACCAAAACCACATCTGCCATCAAAGATCTGGTTAAATACCAAGATATTAAAGCGATTAAAATTGAAGGTGATAACGAAATTGAAATTAGGGCAAAAGAGATCAGATCCGGGGATATTCTGAAAGTGAACACGGGAAGCCTGATTCCTGTGGACGGAGATATTCTGGATGGCCATGCCTGGATCGACGAATCCATGCTGACGGGTGAGAGTCTCCCGGTCGAAAAAACAAAATATGATGCCGTGATCGGCGGCACATTGCTGAGCGCCGGCAATATCCGGATTTCGGCCACTAAAGTGGGGTCTAAAAGCGTTTTATATCAGATCATTCAATTAATTAAAGACGCGCAGAGCAAAAAGCCGCCCATTCAAAAATTTGGAGATAAAGTGGCGGCCTATTTTGTACCTATTGTTGTCATGATCGCATTTTTCACTTTTTTTATCGCCTACTTTATTGCCCAGTTGCCGCTACAGCAGGCATTGATGAATGCCATTGCGACACTTGTGGTCTCCTGTCCCTGTGCGATGGGCCTGGCCACACCCACGGCAGTGATGGTCGGTCTGGGGCGGGCAGCTAAACAGGGCATCCTTATCAAGGGCGGCAGCACAATCGAAGAACTGTCAGAAATCAAACAGATCGTTTTTGATAAAACGGGAACGCTAACAACCGGCGATTTTAATATCAAAGCCATTCAGACCTTTGGTATAGCGCAATCGCAGGTGGAGTCGATCATTGCGCAGCTGGAAAGTTATTCCAGCCACCCGATTGCCCAATCTATCCGCAAGCATCTCAAGGAGATCAAGTCATACCGCATTATATTCAAAGAAGTCAACGAAATAAAAGGACAGGGAATATTTGCCACGGACACCAATGGAAACAGCTATTCCATTTGTAATGCAAAAATTGGCAGGAAAGATTATTCCAACAGGTACGACCTGACGCTGACCATCAATGAAGTCGTCATTGCAGGTATCGTGCTGGAAGATCAGATCAAGCCCTATGCAAAGGAACTTGTACAGTACCTAAAAGATAAAGGGATCCGGCCTATCCTATTGAGCGGTGATCGACAAAGTAAATGTGAACGGGTGGCCCAAAAACTTGGTATAGCGGATGTTTACTGGGAAAAATCACCCAGCGAAAAATTGGCAATTCTTTCGGATCTCAAAAAAACGGCCGCTACAGCAATGGTAGGCGACGGCATTAACGATGCTCCTGCCCTTACGGCAGCTGATGTCGGTATTTCACTCGGCGACGCAACACATATTGCCATTCAGTCTGCAAAAGTCATTCTGCTGAATAGTGATCTGAAATCTATCGAAAAGCTGCTGCAGATAGGCCATCACACCTTACTGACTATCAAGCAGAATCTTTTTTGGGCATTTGCCTATAATATTATCGCGATCCCATTGGCAGCAGCAGGATTCTTAGGCCCGATGCTGGCGGCTTTAAGTATGGCCTTCTCCGATCTCATTGTCATCAGTAATTCGATCCGCCTGCGCTTTAAAAAATTGAAATAAAAACGATACGGCATAGGTACCAAGACAATCCATAAAAGATTGTCTTTTTTGTGTATATTAGGGTTCAATTCATTCGCTTTTGAGGTTAAATTTTTGTAACTTCGCATGCGTAGCAAGCCAATTAAAAGGGCTTGCTTACTAGTTTTATTGAAACCAAATTCATATGGCTGAAGAAACAGAAAACGACAACAATCTTGTTCCGGCAAACGACCGGATTATCCCAATCAATATCGAGGATCAGATGAAGTCTGCTTACATTGACTACTCCATGTCTGTCATTGTATCCCGGGCTCTTCCTGATGCACGTGACGGCATGAAGCCTGTACACAGACGTGTTCTTTATGGTATGTTGGACTTAGGGGTTACCAGTGGTAAACCTTATAAAAAGTCTGCCCGTATCGTTGGTGACGTATTAGGTAAATATCACCCACATGGTGATTCCTCCGTTTACGACACCATGGTTCGTATGGCTCAAGATTGGAGTTTGCGCTACCCGCTGGTGGATGGCCAAGGTAACTACGGTTCCATTGACGGTGACCCTCCTGCGGCAATGCGTTATACAGAGGCGAGATTAAAGAAGATCGCCGAAGAAATGCTATCCGATATCAACAAAGACACTGTTGATTTCCAAAATAACTTTGACGACTCTTTGCAAGAGCCTACCGTATTGCCAACACGTATCCCTAACCTCCTGGTCAATGGAGCGTCGGGTATCGCCGTAGGTATGGCAACCAATATGGCCCCGCACAACCTCTCGGAAGTAATCGACGGTACAATAGCTTTCATCGAAAACCGTGATATCGAAGTCCCCGAGTTGATGCAACATATCAAAGGCCCTGACTTCCCTACGGGAGCATTGATCTACGGGTATGCAGGAGTTCAGGATGCTTGTAATACGGGCCGTGGCCGTATTGTCATGCGTGCTAAAGCCGAAATTGAAACCACCAAGTCCGGAAAAGAACAGATTATTGTGACCGAAATCCCTTACCAGGTGAATAAGGCTAATATGATCGAACGTACTGCAGATTTGGTCAATGAAAAGAAATTGGAAGGTATTTCGGCAATCCGCGATGAGTCTGACCGTACTGGTATGCGTGTCGTTTATGACATTAAACGTGATGCCAACGCCAATGTTGTTTTAAACAATCTATTCAAATATACAGCGCTACAAACTTCTTTTTCAGTCAATAATATCGCCTTAGTTAAAGGAAGACCTGTACTGATGAATCTAAAAGATATGATTCGTGAGTTTGTTGAACATAGACACGATGTTATTGTCAGACGTACACGTTACGAATTGGCGGAAGCTGAAAAACGTGCGCATATCTTAGAAGGATACTTGATCGCCTTGGATCATTTGGATGAAGTCATCAAATTAATCCGTAACTCCGATACGCCTGAAGATGCACGTGTTGGATTGATGGAGCAATTCGGTCTATCCGATCTGCAGGCCCGTGCTATTTTGGATATGACTTTGCGTCGTCTGACAGGACTGGAACGTGATAAGATCAAAGAAGAATATGCTGAATTGATGAAAACAATTGACTATTTGAAATCTGTATTGGCAGACGAAGAGCTCCGCATGAAGATCATCAAAGATGAGTTAATTGAGATCAAAGAAAAATATGGTGACGAACGTAGGTCGCAGATTGTTCATTCTGCCGAAGACATGCGTATGGAAGACTTTATTGATGACGAAGAAATCGTGATCACAATCTCCCATAACAGCTATGTAAAACGTACGCCGTTATCCGAATATAAACGTCAAGGTCGTGGTGGCCGAGGATCAATCGGAACAAACACGCGTGAAGAGGATTTCACTGAGCACATCATTACAGCCTCGGCGCACAACTACATGCTCCTATTTACAGAAGCAGGTCGCTGTTTCTGGTTGCGTGCATTTGAGATTCCTGAAGGAAGCCGTACTTCGCGTGGCCGTGCACTTCAAAACATCATTAATGTACCGAAAGAAGAGAAAATTAAGGCCTTTATCTTAGTGAAGAACCTGAAAGACCAGGAATACCTGGAAAACAACTTCATTATCATGTGTACTAAAAAAGGTACCATCAAGAAAACGTCTTTGGAAGCCTATTCCCGCCCGAGAGCAAATGGTATCAATGCAATCAACATCAACGATGGTGATCAATTGATCGAAGCTTGTTTGACGACAGGAAGTAGCGAAATTGTGATGGCACTGCGCTCAGGAAGAGCAATTCGCTTTAATGAGTCTACCGTCCGCCCAATGGGCCGTACAGCAACAGGTGTTCGTGGTATTACCCTATCTTCCGAAAGTGATGAGGTGATTGGCATGATTAGTGTCAATGATTCAGAAACAACGGTGTTGGTGGTCTCGGAGAAAGGCTACGGAAAACGTACGGATATCGAAGATTACCGGGTCACAAATCGTGGTGGTAAGGGTGTCAAAACAATCAATGTCACTGATAAAACAGGTGAATTGGTTGCTATAAAAGGCGTTACAGACGCAGAAGACCTTATGATCATCAATAAATCAGGTATTGTTATCCGGATAGCTGTAGAAGAATTGCGTGTAATGGGCCGTGCAACACAAGGAGTAAGACTCATTAACCTGAAAGACAACGACGAGATCGCTTCGATCACAAAAGTAGATCGCGAAGAAGAATCGGATGAAGAGTCTGGCGATGAAAATTCAACAGAAGCGGATAATGAAGGATTAACTTCTGGAGAAAATATAGATTCAAACGAAGAATAAACTGAATGAAAAACTTACTGATATCATTGTTCATATCTGCAAGTAGTTTAACTGTTGCTGCCCAATCAAATTTAAAAGAGGGCAGCAACAGTTTTGCTTTATATACCAAAACTGGCGATTTTAAAAATCTTGAAAACGCCAGAAAGTTTGCAGATGCTGCGTTCCAATCCAAAAAAGATTCGGCATCTGTCAACAACAACCTTCTGAGGGCGTTGGTGTATAGCTCACTGGCAGTTGCGGATTCAACTCGAAAACAGCAGTATAAACTTGACCCTATCGACATATCCATCAAATCATTAAAATTGCTGGATGCGAAAAAAGCACGTCGAAATTTTCCGGCTGAGATGGATTATATCCGTCAAAATCTTGCTGGTGCCATCTCCTATCAAGGCGGTGCTGCTTTAAAGGACGGAAAGTTTGATAAAGCATACCAGGCTTACCTCCGCATAGACTCGCTCGGTTTCAAAAATAGCGACCTAAAATATAATCTTGCGGTACTCGCCGGAAAAAACAAAGATTATATGAATTCCATCAAATATTATGATGAACTCATTAAAGGTGAAAACCCTAAGCCGGGCTACTTTCTGGAATTAGCACAAATTTATAGTCTGGGAGGTACTAAACAGGATGTCTTAAACGTTTTAGAGAAAGGACATGCTGTATTCCCTGAGAATAAGCAGATACTTTTTAGATTGATCGATGTATATTCAGCCAACAGTTCGTATGATGCCATATTGAATGTGATTGCTGATGCCATTCGTCTGGAGCCTGAAAATGTTGAATTAAATTACATTGCCGGCTATTCTTACGAAAATGCAAATGATCTAAAAAAAGCAAAAGAGTATTATAATAATGTATTGCGGTTAGATCCAAACAACTATGAATCTAATTTGGCATTAGGCTTAATTAATCTTGAAACGCTATTAAAAGATCCGACGAATCAAGATATTCAGGATTTAACGGTCGAATATCTATTAAAAGCAAACGAGATCAAACCCTATGATGTGAATGCCTTGAAGGCACTGGCAAAATATTATACACTTATGGATGATGCTTCACAACTGGACAGGGTAAATTTATTATTGAATCAATTAACAGTTAAATAGATATGAATTTAAAATCTCTATTATTATTAGCGGCAATAGGTACTGTATCTACATCAGTTTCTTTCGCCCAAACGGGTAACGTAAAAAAGGCAAAAACTGGTCTTGCAAAATTTCAGGAATTAAAAGAAGCCGGTACTGCTCAATTAGGCCTGCCTAATCTTAAATCAGCAAAAGAAGCCATCGACGCTGCTGTTATCAACGAAAAAACAAAAGATAATGCAGAGGCTTGGACAGTTTATGCTCTCGTTAACGCAAATCTATCAACTATAGATAAATCCAGTGAACTGGCAAAATTAGCAGAAGATGGTATTGCCAAAGCAAAACAATTGGATACTGATGGCGCCAACAAAGCGAACATCACTGTGGCTGAGCAAATTCTTGGACAATATAACTTCAATATCGGTGCCGAAGAGTATCAGGCACAGAAATATGCCGATTCTTATAATTCATTCACCAAAGCATTGACTTACCTTCCCGGAGACACATTGGTGACTTACTACAGCGGTGTAGCAGCATTGTCCAACAAGGATTATAAAAATGCAATCGAGCGTTACAAAGAACTGATCCCTAGAAAAGACTTTTCTTCACATAAAACAATTATGGTCGATCTACCTAAATTGTATTTAAATGTGAAAGACACCACTTCTGCTTTGGAGTACGCGAAGAAAGCTGCTGAAGCTTATCCCGATGACAATGCGGCAATGACGCAAAATATCGAATTGAATCTGATTACAGGTCACGAAAAAGAAACTATTGATGCTATCACTGCTCAATTGGCGAAAGATCCTTCAAACAAAAGTTTGAACTATTATTTAGGAATTGCACAGTCATCCGCAAAAAATGACGAAGCGGCAATTGCGGCTTATAAGAAAGCATTGGAAATCGATCCGAACTTCTTTGAAGCCAATACAAATTTAGCGATCACGTTGATGAACAAAACACGTGAAAAGCTTAATGTCGTAAACAACAACAGAAAATTGACGCAGGCGCAATATAACGCCGAAGTAGATAAGATCAAGGCAGAATTGAAATCTGTATTGCCTTATTTGGAAAAAGCGGTTGCCCTACAGCCGAAAAATGCAGACGCTTTAACAAATCTTAAAAACTATTATGTTTTCATGCAGGACGAAGCTAAGACAACTGAGATCAATGCGAAAATCAAAGAATTGCAATAATAACTGGAGTAAATTCTTCTAAAATAGATAAAATCCTCGGTTTTTCCGGGGATTTTTTTTTGATTTTCCCCGAAGGAACCGCAACATTTCCGTGAGGGAATTCCAAATACACTAAGGAGAATTTACTTTTCCCAAGGGGGAACGCTCCCTCCCCTTAGGGGAATCCAAAAACTCCTTAAGGGAATTTACTTTTCCCAGGGGGAAATGCTCCGCCCCCTTAGGAGAATCCAAAAACTCCTTAAGGGAATTTACTTTTCCCAGTGGGGAACGCTCCCTCCCCTTAGGGAATTCCAAATACACTAAGGAGAATTTACTTTTCCCAGTGGGGGACGCTCCGTCCCCTTAGGGGAATTCCAAATACACTAAGGAGAATTTACTTTTCCCAGGGGGGAACGCTCCCTCCCCTTAGGGGAATCCCAAATACACTAAGGAGAATTTACTTTTCCCAGGGGGGAATGCTCCATCCCCTTAGGGGAATCCAAAAACTTCCTAAGGGAATTTACTTTTCCCAAGGGGGAACGCTCCCTCCCCTTAGGGGAATCCAAAAACTCCTTAAGGGAATTTACTTTTCCCTTAAGATTAACCTAGAAAATAACCGTGATTAAAATCCGCCTTGAGGATATCTAAAATAGCGATTTTAGCAAATATTTTATCACAAATCAATAAATTTTAGGGGTAAAATTGTGCCAAACCGAATTTTGTGCTTTTTGCATTTTGGTACAATTTTACCCCTTTTATCTTCATACTTTTTTGTACGAAGCAGTTCCTATCATAAAAATTCGGGCAGGCTCAAAATTCGGTGCTAAGCTACGCATTTAGCTCATAGTCATCTTTTCAATAAATCCTCACAGAATCGCAATTAGCTCAATCTGAAAAACCAAGGTACACTCTCCGCCTTTTCGTGGCAACAGCTCTTCCTTGCCGTAAGCCAAATGCGGTGGAAGATACACTTGCCATATCGATCCCACAGGCATCATGCACATTGCTTCTTGCCAGCCACGGATAAGTTCGTTGATATAAAATGTTTCCGGACGTTTACGTTTATAGGAGCTATCAAATACCGTTCCGTCCAACAGTTCGCCCTTGTAATGACAAATGATCTTGGAAGCCTTCGTCGGAATCTTGCCCGCACCTTCTGTCAATATTTTATACTGTAAACCCGACTGGCAGGCGATCACACCGTCTTTAGTCGCATTCTCGGCGAGAAATACGAGACCTTCCGCCCTATTCTTTTCAAGTAACGCCGTAGTATTTAGCTTACTTTTCTTTTTTTGTACCAAAATAATTTCGCTTAACTTTCCCTTACCGCGATCAGCTGGGTTTATACATACCCGCGAAGTTTACCGGTATGCGGTATACAATAGACTGATCAGAGACCAAAGTAACGGCTTTTTATTTTTTTAACAAAAAAATGCAGTGATGTTTTAGGAAATCCTAAAACATCACTGCATTGCTATGGTCGTTAAACCATCTTTATTCTGGCGTCTTTATACCAAAGTAGCCTGTAACGTTTTTTCGAAGCTAAATGCTTTGCTTACGGGACAATTCTCTTTTGCTTTTTGAGCGAGTGCCTGAAATTCCGATTCATCAATGGATGGCACTTTCGCCGTCAGTTCCAATTCAGAACGGACAATTGCGCCATTTTCAAAAACAATGGTCGATACGGTTTTGAGTTCATCGGGAGAAAACCCGGCTTCGGTTAAAAATGCGCTAAGCTGCATGGTAAAACATCCGGCATGCGCAGCGGCCAACAACTCTTCCGGATTGGTACCCACACCATCCTCAAATCGTGTTGAAAATGAATATTGGGTATGGTCCAATACGGTGCTGTCTGTTGTTAAATTCCCTTTACCTTCTTTTAGGTTCCCGTTCCATAGGGCTGTTGCTTTTCTTCTCATGATTACTCTTTTGTTGTTATATGATTATTAATGAATACTATTCTGATCTTCAAAACTTCGCGATAAAATCTTATCATCCATCCTCCGGCTCCCTCCTTTTTATTGAACAAACAACAGTATAAAAAGTTGTGTTTTATTCCGCAAAATCATGTCGCACATCCGAATAAAGTCTCGTTATTCAATATAATAAAACTAAACTCATGAATAAATTAGCGTATCTCCTCATCCTAACAGCAGCATTTACCTCTTGCAAAACCTCTCAGCGCAGCCAGCAGGCACTTATCCGGGAATGTCCTGAAGAGAAAATTGTCAACAAAATCCCAGGACCGCCGGTAAAAGGAGAATCCGAAAAAATCTATTATATCTATCAGGGTAAAAAGGTCTCACCGAAACAATTCGATCAGGAATGGCTCGATAAAAATTGTGAGATTAAAGAGACAGTCGTGTACTAACTATATTTTCAAAAGCAAGGATAAACAAGTATTTTTGCCTAAAATTTTTTAAAATGACAATTTCTCTTCTCGAGGTCAATAAAAAGATTTTAGGCTATGTATCTTTAACTTTCCTTGGTTATTTCACGATTGGCTTATCACTTGCGACCTTACCTATTTTTATCCATCAAATTCTAGGGTTTAATACAATTGTCGCCGGACTGGTTATCAGTGTACAATACATTGCCACCTTTTTACTTCGGGGTTATGCCGGCAAAATCGTGGACACCAAAGGTCCAAAAGTGTCCGTCCTGCGCAGTATGCTCTTTTTTGCGCTCTCGGGAATTTTACTCTTGCTGGTCTTTTTATTCCGGTCGCAACCCTTGATTAGTTTAGGTGTATTGCTGGTCACCCGGCTATTCACCGGTATTGGCGAGGGGCTGGTCGGAGCCAGTCCCATCAACTGGGCTTTATTGGAACTCGGAGATGAACACGCAGCCAAGGCTATATCGTTTAATGGGATTGCGAGCTATGGCGCACTTGCCCTCGGAGCACCATTGGGCGTACTTATGGTTGACCATATAAATTATGAATCGCTGGGAATACTCACCTGTTTAATAGGGATCCTGGGCTATCTTTACAGCAGATCAAAAACGCCTTATCAGGTAATCAGCAAAAAAACAGTCGCTGTCAGTTTCAGGCGAGTGCTTCTCACTGTGGCTCCATTCGGAATTTGCCTGGCCTTAGGCGGCCTTGGTTTTGGGAGTATTTCCACCTTTATGACGTTATATTATGAGCACTTCAATTGGCAGAATGGTGCGGCTTGTTTGACGGTCTTTGGTATTTTCTTTATTCTGACGAGACTTGTATTCAATAAAGTAATTGATCACTATGGCGGTCTAAAAGTGGCCTTAATTAGTCTTTTTGTCGAAACATTTGGTCTAATGGTCATCGCCCTGGCCCTCCACCCCTTTTGGACACTTGTTGGAGCCGCACTGACGGGACTGGGATTTTCACTTGTTTTTCCGGCTCTCGGTGTGGAGGCAATCAAAAGGGTTCACCAGAATCAACAGGGTTCAGCATTAGCTGCCTACGGACTATTTATCGATATTTCCCTGGGCATTACTGGCCCGCTGATCGGTTTCATTGCCAACAATGTCGGTATGACGGGCATCTACCCTTTCAGTGCCATCATGGTATCCATCGGTTTTGCAGTCGTAGGAAATTTATTATACAATCGAAGGACAAAGCTTGCCTGATGATGACCGGCACCGACAAAAAAGGCTAACCCAATTGGGTTAGCCTTTTTTATAACATATATCTTGGATTAGCTTTCGATACTTGGTACAGCAACGACCTCATTGGTATCTGCGTTGTAATCTATACCATCGAAGTTAAAACCAAATAAATTGAAAAATTCATTCCGGTAACCTTCAATATCGGAGATTTCTTCCAAATTTTCTGTAGTTGCTTTCTTCCATAATGCAGCAACTTCCGCCTGAACATCTGCACGCATCTCCAGGTCGTCAACACGGATTCGGCCTTTATCATCAAGCAATACATTGCCATCAGCAGTATAAAGGCGCTCTGCAAACAAACGTTGCATCTGTTCGATTGTACCTTCGTGGATTCCTTTTTCTTTCATCACCTTATACAATAAGGAAATGTACAAAGGCACTACTGGGATCGCGGAACTGGACTGTGTCACCAATGCTTTGTTAACCGAAACGTAAGCCACACCGTGCAGATCACTTAAGATCGCATTGATAGCAGGCACAGTACCTTCCAAATCGTCCTTCGCGCGGCCAATTGTTCCGTTACGGTAGATCGGATAAGTCAGTTCTGGCCCGATATAAGAGTAAGCAACTGTTTTTGCACCATCAGCCAAAACGCCGGCAGCTTTCAGATCTTCGATCCAAAATTTCCAGTCTTCCCCACCCATTACAGCAACCGTATTCGCGATATCCTCATTATTTTCTATAGGTTGGATCGTGATATCCGACACAACGCCTGTGTGAAAGTCTACCGTTTTATTGGTAAAAGGCTCCTGAATAGGTTTTAAAACTGAAGCATGTGCAACACCTGTTTTCGGATGCGTACGACGTGGAGATGCTAAACTATAAACCACTAAATCCACCTGTCCCAGATCCTTTTTGATCAATTCAATGGTCTGTTTTTTTATGTCATCTGAAAATGCATCACCATTGATACTTTTGGCGTATAATCCGGCGTCATGGGCTTCTTTTTCAAAAGCTGCAGAATTGTACCAACCAGCGGTCCCCGGTTTACCTTCTGCCGCAGGTTTTTCAAAAAATACACCGATCGTAGCAGCTCCAGAACCAAATGCTGCAGAAATCCGAGACGCAATACCAAATCCTGTTGAAGCACCTATGACGAGAACTTTCTTTGGACCATTCGCGATCTCACCCTTTGATTTCACGTATTCAATTTGATTTTTAATGTTTTGCGCAGCCCCTTGTGGATGCGAGGTTAAACAAATAAAACCTCTAGTTCTTGGTTGTATAATCATCTTGATTAATTTTCTTACTACTTGTTTTATTGATTAGGCAAAATAAGGAATTTTAAATGAGAAAATTGCCATAAAAATCAATTACTTTTTGTTTCATTTCCGATTAAACGGCCATTTGCGTACTTTCACCATACGAATTCACCATACGAAATAGACACCGCATTCATTTTATTTATGTCCTTCCAATTTACAATAAAAAACAATAAAAATACGGCACTTTTTTTAGGAATATTAGCCGCATTATTTTTCGCAAGTACTTTTGTTCTCAACCGTATCATGGCTGTTTCGGGAGGAAGCTGGCAATGGACAGCAGCCTTACGATTCCTATGGATGCTTCCTATCCTGTTGGTTATCGTATCTGTACGGGGCAACTTAGCACCGCTCTTCCATGCGATCAAATCCAATCTGCTGCAATGGCTGCTGTGGAGCACCACAGGTTTTGGTGTATTTTATGCCACGCTGACATTTGGTGCGAGCTTCGGTCCCTCCTGGTTAGTTGCCAGCACCTTTGAATTCACCATTATCGCCGGGATGTTTATAGGCCCTTTACTGGAGAAAAAAGGGCATCGAAAAGGAATATCCAAAGCTTCACTCCTCTTTTCGATCATTATTTTTCTGGGAATTGTACTGATGCAAATCTCCGAAGCACAGGCTACTTCCTTCAAATCCATGTTATTGGGCACGATTCCAGTACTGATCGGAGCAATTGCCTATCCTTTGGGCAACCGTAAAATGATGCAAATCGCGGGGAACAAATTGGATGCTTTCCAACGAACGCTGGGCATGACCTTATGTAGCATGCCTTTTTGGATCCTGCTCAGCATCTTTGGTTATATAGATAATGGCCTTCCAACGGAAAGTCAGCTGTTACAGACCTTGCTGGTTGCCATCTTTTCGGGTGTAATTGCCACGCTTCTGTTCTTTAGCGCGACGGATATCGTACGCACCGACCCCAAGGCACTCGCGGCAATAGAAGCGACGCAAGCGATGGAAGTCATCTTTACGCTACTGGGTGAAATCATTTTATTACATGCCGCGCTTCCAAATAGCTATTCCTGCATGGGGATTGGTCTGGTCGTCATTGGAATGATCTTGCATAGTCGCTCGAATTAAAAGGCGAGAACAGCGCTATTAATTTTCATCTGCCTGTAAAGTCTTACTGATCTTGCTTAAATTAAGACTATTGGCCATGGCCGAAAAAATCTCATGGTAGGTACCTTTCGCCATGTAGAGGTCTTCATGTTTCCCCTGCTCGACAACGTGACCTTTCTCCATGACAACAATCGCATTGGAGTCTATTATCTGAGAAATGCTGTGTGACACGATAATCACTGTACGATCTTTCTTAATCGCATCCAGGCTATTTTTAATCTGCTCCGTAGCAATCGCATCCAGATTTGCAGTAGGCTCATCCAGAAAAATAATGGGTGGATTTTTCAGAAACAGCCGTGCGATGACAATGCGCTGTTGCTGTCCACCAGAAAGCGATTGTGCATCCGTCTCATATCCTTTTGGCAATTCCATGATCTGCTGATGGATATAGGCTTTCTTTGCGGCTTCCACGATCTCCTCAGGCGAACTTCCCATCTTGCCATATTCAATATTTTCAAAAATTGTTCCTTTAAATATATGATTGCGCTGCAGCACCATACCGATATGCTGCCTGAGGAATGCGGTATCGTAATCCGCAAGATCAACACCATCCAGTAAAATCTGGCCCCGTGTCGGCTCATAAAATTTATCCAACAAATTGATAATCGTACTTTTACCGGCACCGCTTAATCCGACAAGGGCCGTAATTTCATTGGGTTTAATGGCAAAGCTAACGTCTCTTAAAGCCTGTGTCCCGTTGGGGTACGCAAAGAAGACATTCCGCAATTCCAAATGTCCTCGGATTTGTTCCGGTCGATAAGTCCCTTTTGATTCAATCTGATCATTGGACTCGAGAATCTCAAAAAAGGATTCTGAATAGATTAGGGCATCATTGACCTCATCATAAATACGGTGCAACTGCCGAATCGGTGCCGAAACATTGTTAAATAGCATAATGTGAAACATAATCGCTCCAATCGTAATCTGACCGGATAGCACGAGATAGGCAGTCAGGACGATAATAATTACAACCGCGATCTGCTCCACAAAATTTTTTATGCTATCGTAAAAAAAGCTCGTTTTACGGGTTTCCATTTGGTTTTCAGTCATTTCGTATTGAATCTTTTCGTGCCGTTTCGCTTCTTCGGGTTCTCGGACAAAAGATTTAATAACGAGAATGGAGTCAATCAGACCGATGATCCGATTATTTTTTGATTCGCGGTATTTGCGCATCTGCCGCCTAAAACCTGTTAATTTATAGGCCTGCGTCTGACTGATATAAAGGTACAACGGGATAACCGCCAGCCCCACCAGTCCAACGTATACGTTAGCATAGAACATGCAGCTCAGTGCAATGATGGCATTGGCAAACAAGGGAAGAATATCGATAAAGAAATTCTGTACCAAACGTGTTAGTGAGCTGATGCCTGCGTCGATACGTGTTGCCAGCTTTCCGCTTTCATTATCCGTGGAGGTGTAAAAAGCAAGCTTATAGGTCAAAATCCGGCTAACAATAGCCTGCGAAAAATCACGTGCAATATAAATCCGAAGTTTCTCGCCATAAAATTTTTGTCCGAACTGCACCAATGCGTAAACAATTTCCTTAAGCAACAAAACCGCACTGATGATCCCGACAATATACATTCCCTTAGAAAGCGGCTCTTTGGCCACCATCAAAGCGTTGATGGTATCTACCGTATACCGCAAAATAAAAGCATTGATCTGCGCAGCGAATGATCCAACTACAGTCAAAAGCAAGGTATAAACAATCAATTTACGGTAAGGACGGGCAAAGGGAATAATTTTTTTAAAGAGCTGTGGAATGGTCATGAAGAAAGATTTACAATGATCAAATAACAAATAAGCATAGTGATTTGTTTAAAAATAAACGGAATCCTGTCACAAAAAAAGTCGTACCATGGTTCATGGCACGACTTAGGCAGCATATTTATCTTGGACTATCCAAAAATACGGTTTAGCACCTTAGCTAAGCGTAAACCACCTTTTAATAAACATTGTTCCATCGTATCTTTATTTTGATAAACATACGAATACGACAAATTCGCATTGTTTGCTACGTCGGCATAAATTTTCTCAGCAAGCTGATTTGATTCGTATAGCCAATTAGACAACTCCCCGGCCGCCAATTGTTCATTTTCCTTTTTTCCGTTGACATCCAATACAGTTGCATATTCAGTATAGCTATATTTTTCATTGTCTACCAAATCACTATCCCATACACGGTGAATATTGGATTTTTTTCCAAACCAGCTTACCTCAATCTTATTTCCCCCTTGGTCTTCGGCACGACTGACATGCATGGGCTGATGGGCATCCCCCAGAATATGGATTAAGAAATAGAGATTCTGTTTCTGCTGATCCAGCGAAATGTTTTTATCTGCAAAAGATTGCTCGATACGGATGGCGGTTTTGTATAAATTCTCATCAGCCGAACGTTCAAGTCCCTGTTGAAACTCTGCCCATGGCAGATTTGAATTTAGATTTATAAAATGTGAATTTCCCAATTTCTTAAATTCAGGATTGGGATCCGACTTGATAAAATCTCCCCAATTCGCCCAATATGCCAGCTTTTGCTGTCCAATGATTTTTCCGATATTCTTCTTTGCTTTTTTGTTCAAATGACGCTCCGCAATTTCTGCGACAACACGATGCCCAATGGTCCCCCAGGCATATACCGATGAAAGTTGAAGGCATAAAGCTACAGCCAACAGACCCTTAATCACTTTTTTCATTGCTATATTTATTTTATTGTAATTATTTAAAGATATCGAACGCATATTTTGCCGAAGACCAGAACTCATCCAGCGCAATCATCCGTGGTTTAAAGAAAGCAATCAGTTCTCCCCATTCCTCTTCCTTAAAAATACTATGGCCTTCCAGTGTCCTGTAGATCTGACAGATCGGTTTTCCATATTCGTCACAACTGTCCATATCCCATTCCCATTCTTCGCCCAAAATATCATGAAGCAGATTTTTGTACTGCAGAAATTGCTCGGCCATCAATGCACGGATTCCGGCATCGGTATGTGACCAGATAATTGCTATTTTCGCAGTATTATTATCAGCATCCATCTTAAAATACAAATGCTTAACACCGGTTTTATAGTTCATCCAACTGACCTTTTCGCCGTCTGCAGCTGAATGTAGGGACATGTATTGTCCAAATTTGGTCCAGAATAGCTGTTTTAATTGCTTTACCTCTTCTCTAGAATACACAAATACAATTTTTAAGTCAACAAAATTAAGAAAATAGCGCGGTATGCCTAAACCATATTGGTATTAAAATTGTTGTTTTATCAACAAACAACTCCAAAAGATGAATATAGACAAAAAAAAATCGCTCTTATTGCTGACCGCTGTGGCATTGGGGACGGTGGCATATAATGCGTTAAAGCCCGTCATCTCCCGTCCGGATGTAGTAGACCCTTTTGATTTAGATAAATACCTCGGAAAATGGTTTGAAATTGCCCGGCTGGACTTTCGCTGGGAAAAAGGGCTCAGTCAGGTTTCGGCAGAGTACACCAAGAATAAAGATGGAACAATCCGCGTCAATAATCAAGGTTACTCGGAAGAAAAAGAACGCTGGAAGCAGTCTATCGGAAAAGCTAAATTTGTCAACGGTCCTCACGAAGGCGCATTGAAAGTATCCTTTTTTGGTCCATTCTACAGTGGCTATCATATTGTAAAAATAACGCCCGACTACAGCTATGCCCTTGTATTTGGAGACAACCTCGATTACATGTGGATTCTGGGCAGAAATACCGAGATTCCGGATAAGATCAGAAATGAATTTCTTACTTATGCCTTACAATGCGGCTACGAAACCGGCAATCTGGTCTGGACAAAGCATTAATCAAAAATTGGCGCGAGCACCTGATAATTAAGCGTTGGATCCTGGGCTAAAACATCTGCGATCTCCTGAAGGTCCTGCTGATTGATTACATTATTGATTCCTGTATTATACAAGCTTGCGAGAAATAGTGCTGCTTCACGCTTTTCAGCTAACCCTAAGATGGAGCTTCCAACATAGAAATTGAGTACTGACGCAGCATAGTCACCAAATATATGGAAACCAAAATCACCATTTTTTTGTAATGCATGACGCATCATTTTCTCAAAATCCGAACGTAAGGTTTCTTTTGTTGTATCTTTCATAACAAAAACTAAAATAGTGCAGCATATCCGCTCTGTTGGGCAAAGGTGCAAAAAAAATCCCAAACAATGCCTTGTGAAAAGCATTGTTTGGGATGATTAAACGATTTTGACCGTAACAATTAAAGTGCCTCAGCGTGCTGAGAAACGTCCAAACCAAGTTCCTCGTCTGTCTCTTCTACACGTAAAGGAGAAATCAGATCCGTTACTTTTAATAATACCAAAGAGCCTACGAAAGCAAAGAATGATACTGCAAACAAGGCTACCGTATGTACAAAGAATAATTTCGTTTCACCAAAAAACAAGCCATTGTCAACAACCAATGGATTTACATTATGGTGTGCAAATACTCCGGTGAGCACCATTCCTACCATACCACCTACACCATGACAAGGAAATACATCCAACGTATCGTCGATGCTGGTTTTGCTTCTTAAGTAGACAACTAGATTACTAATCAATGCAGCGACTAATCCAATGACCATGGCGTGAGGAATGCTCACAAATCCTGCTGCTGGCGTAATTGCTACCAGTCCTACAACTGCACCGATACATGCCCCCATTGCGGATGGTTTTTTACCGCGGATAATATCCACAAATATCCACGCCATTGCCGCCATAGCCGATGCTGTAGTTGTGGTTGCAAAGGCATAAGCTGCTAGCGAGTTTGCTCCGCCGGCCGAACCCGCATTAAATCCGAACCAACCGAACCACAACAAGGCAGTTCCTAAGATTACATAACTTATACGCGCTGGATTATGTGTCTGTGATTTACGGCCTTTTAAATAAATTGCAGCAGCCAATGCCGCCCAGCCTGCTGACATATGCACGACAGTGCCGCCGGCAAAATCAAGTACGCCGAATTTTGCTAAAATTCCTTCCGGATGCCAAGTAGCATGCGCCAATGGCATATAAATAAAGACACCGAACAAGATAATAAACAACATATAGGAGTTAAACCGGATACGTTCAGCAAATGCACCGGTAATGAGTGCAGGCGTAATGATCGCAAACTTCAGCTGAAACATGGCGAATAAGACCAATGGTATGGTCGGTAATGCACCCCAAGCGACATTCCCTAAGGTACCTTTCATCATAAAGAAGGTGCGTGGATCACCTATAATTCCGCCGATATCATCGCCAAAGGCTAAACTGAATCCAACAATAACCCATAGGATCGTCATAAGACACATACAGATAAAACTCTGCATCATCGTCGAGATCACATTCTTTTTACTGACCATTCCCCCGTAAAAAAATGCCAAGCCGGGCGTCATAATCAACACCAATGCTGAAGAAGTCAATAACCAGGCAGTATCCCCCGTGTCAAACTCTGCTTTATCCAATGCAGATAAATCTATCGAAGGAAATACAAGTCCTAATACGCCCAAAAGTACCAGAACAAAGAGTGGAATAATTTTTTTCATTTTTTTAAACTGATTAGTGTTTATTAATACGTCAATAAATTTTAAATAAAATACAAAAACAAAACAAAAACCCTTTCTTACTTATTGTTTTGACAAATATAAACTCTTTTTGTTGAAAAATTACTATCAAATATTATTTTTTATGATATTTTTTACATAATTTCACAGAAAACAAAAACAAAACCACAAAAACCTATAAAAAAACAAAGAAAAAATCAACCAAAATTCAAACAAATCAAACTTAAAACCTTATCAACATGAAAAAAATCTTAACAATCATCATTTTTTCAATAATTTTCATACAAAAATCAAAATCACAAGAAGAAAACAAAGAAAAACCTATTGAAATATCCGGATCAGTGGATACTTACTGGAAATATGATTTCCAAAACAAACCCAATATCAACACCTATTTTACGGAGGATAATAATTCAGTCTCCATCGGAATGGTTGACCTCGCAGTTAAGAAACATTTTAAAAAGGCTTCTTTTGTAGGGGAACTCTCTTTTGGCCCACGTGGACAATATCGTTCTATTATTAATGGAGACGGCCAGCCGGGTGATGATAAGAACAGCTTTCACATTCAGAATTTATATGTGGGCTATGATCTTACCGACAAACTGAATCTTACTGCCGGATTCATGGGCACATTCGTTGGATTTGAAGTCATCTCTCCCACTTACAATTTTCATTATTCCACTTCTTATTTATTCGGAGCTGGCCCTTTTCAGGATGCAGGTCTGAAAGCAACTTATAGTTTTTCTGACAAATTTGCGTTAATGGTCGGTATATTTAATGACTGGAACGTTTATCAAGATCTGAACGGGGTCTCACATATTGGCTCACAACTAGCGTATAGACCTAACGAGAAGGGCAGTTTCTATCTAAATTTCCTAAGCGGATCTTCTGTTGGGGGCAAAGAGAACTACAGCTCGGGCACGCTTGTGGATTTTGTGGGAAATTACGACTTCACGCCTAAATTTTACCTTGGTATAAACGCCACACATTATAAGAGAAGAGCGGAAGGCGGATACACAGGAGTAGCACTTTACCCGAGAGTTCACCTGTCAGAACATTTCGGAATTGGATTACGGGAAGAGTTCTTCCAAACACACAAAGAAGAAGCCAATGGTATTCCAAGTTCCAATATGTTAGCCACCACATTGACCGCTGAATACAATTACCATGGTTTCAAATTCATTCCTGAAATAAGAATTGATAAAAGCAATACTGAAAAGTTTGTTAAGAATGACCTATCTCCGACAAAATCTGCCGGCCAGTTTTTATTAGCCTGTGTATATAGTTTCTAGATCAGCGATGCAACACTATATTCTCCACTAAAATACCCATAAAATGGGTTCAAATTATTCGAAATTGATATAATTCCATAAAATACCAACAATTAAACGGAAAAAGCGGATTCTTTAGGATCCGCTTTTCTATCTTATATTTTTTAATTCAAACTTATATTGCTAAGCTCAGCTCCATTTTCAATGCACATCACCTGACACTGACAGAGACATGCCGATCTAAAATCCGGTCAGTTTCCGGAGCATCAGCTGTGTATTTCGCAAATTGTGATCCATACCCCTCCGCTCCGACTACCTGTTTAGAGAGTCCCGCCTTAACAAGATAATCTTTCACAGCATTTGCCCGATCCAATGATAATTTTTTGTTGTAATCTTCACTTCCGGTTTTATCGGTATAACCACCAATTTTCACGTTTGCCGCCGGAAAAGCCTTGAGTATTTCCGCCAGGTTACTGAGCTGTACCTGACTTTCGGGTAAAACCTTTGCCGTACTGGTTTCAAAATTAAGATTATCAAAATCAAACCAGGTATTTTTCAAGGAATCTTCGTCCAAGGATTTATAATCGGATTTTAAGAACTGAACCAATTGGTCTTCTATTCCGCTCTTAAATGCGGCTAATTTTTCTCCATTCGGCAACATCACATCTAAATGCTCACGATCAATCTGTCCGGCAGCTCCGCTAACCATTGCACCTCCGGAATCAACCTGTCCCCGATTGACACTCGTGTCCGTAGCGCCTTCTTTTTTACCACTGCTACAACCCTTGCCAAACAAAAACCAAAGCAGCACAATAACAATCAACGCAATTAAGATTTTCCACCAGCCGCCACCCGAAGAATCCGTCGAAGTAGCCGCAGACCTGGCAGCATCCGCCCGAGGTAATGCCAATGGCTCTTTATGTGCTTCAAGTTCAGTCGCAGGATTAATAACCGTACCTATATGGTGGGGCATGTTTTTCACAGTCTCTTCTACCGGAGTTTCAGGTAAAGCTTCCTCGGGCGCAGAAAAATGTCCGCCATCAAATAATTTCCCAAAAGCACCTAAACTTAATCCCGCAGGGATAGCAGCCGCAAATGCAGTTTTATTCTCTTTTAGCTTCTGGCTCACCCCTTCCACATCCCAATTTTGCCCTTTATTAGTTAAACTGGAAAAGATGGCCGGCAGAGAAAAGGCCATCAATTTCTTCACCGAATCAGCATTAAAACCCAGATACGCAGCAACAGTAGTTAATACGGTATCCAAGCCGTCACCGAATATTGAAGTCAGTATATTGCCATACCCAGCATTTCCTTCGTCCAGCTGCTGCCCTTCAAGACCCCCAGCATCCATCTGCCTACCCAGTATCTGACCGGAATCAAAACTTGAAAAATGCTGTTTCGCCTGTTCCAAAATCGTACCGATCCCGCCACTATTTTCTGACTGTTGACTCAAACCCAGAAACAAAGCCGGGACGACAGCATTTAAGTTCTGCTTCATCTGCTCATTATCCTGGTTTAAACTTTGTCCGACCCTGGCAAGCAACTGCTGATCAAAAAAGTCTTTTGCTGATTTTACAAGCTGATTTTCCATAACCTTCGTCTATTAATTATTAGTTGATAAATCACTAACAAACAAAGCCTTAATTTGTTCACATCAAGCTACACTACTTTAAAAATCCCCAGAGAGCCACTTGGGCACGACAAACTCTGCCGCAAGATGTGCCAGCTGATAATTTTGCCAGTTATCTTTTTTGACCCATTGCACTTCTTCCAATTCCGCCTGTGGCAGAAAAGTAAATTGAGCGTCGAGTTTTATCAGATAGATATGCCCTTCTACAAGGGTGTCTATCTCATTCACGGCCTGTGTACGATGTTGACCAATAAACTGTAAGGACGTACCGCTTGCGTCAAATTGCAGTTCCTCCCGGAGTTCCCGGACCAATGCCGTTACATCATCTTCACCGACGGCAATCTTCCCACCGGGTAATTGAAAATAATAAGATCCTTTTTTTCTAACCATCAGCAGATCGCCATACGGACCGATCATCATTGCTGAACAAATTACAATCTTATGCATATTTTTTATTTGAAACTACAAAACTAACTTTTTGTCAATCATTTAAAAAATGTGTTTTATTCTTATATTTAAAGAATAAAACAATAATTTATATAGCCCATATATGAATAAAGGATTAACGTATCTCGTATTTAGCCTATTATTTCTGGCATTAGCTTGCCAACAGGAAAAGAAAAGCACAGTACAAAAAGAACAGCCAATTAAGCATCAGGAAGCTGCCCCCGACAAAAAACAGGAGGAGAAGCCGAAAATGGTCACTGCAGAAGATATTGTTATCAAAAAAGATCTGCTCTACAAAAAGTACACGTTGGAGGACACCTATCCTTATAAAGATACCACACGCGGTTTTCAGTGGGATAAAATAAAGGAAAGGCTGGCTTTCATTGAAAATTTCCAGCAGACTCCTTCGCGCTATGCCGTTCTTCAGAATTATCAGAATGAACAAGGAGAAGCTCCTACGATTAAAGATTTCAAACGAGATGCATACAAACGCGTTGCTGACAGCTTCAATGTGGCTCGCTATCAAGCCGCCCCATTATACGACCCGGCTACGGATAAGCCGGTTCGTTATGGACGTGACGGATGGCTGGTCCGCGTCAAAGGAGCAGATACCCTTGCCCACATACCTATCGCCGGTCTGTCATTTGAAGGGGAATATACTGTCCCCAAACGCTATCTACGCCTGATAAGCGATAGTGTACAGTTTAACATCATTAACGTTGTCGATGTCAAGAATCAAAACATCTGCACACTGGAAAAAGTGGGCAAAGAATGGCTTATCCGCAGCATGAACCCAGTCACCAGCGGCCGCCACAACCCCCCACACGCACAGGAGACACCGACAGGACTCTTTGTTGTACAGGAGCACAAATCAAAAATGTTCTATTTCGAAGACGGCACACGCACCTATGCGGGCTTTGCCCCTTACGCGACCCGATTCACCGCCGGAGCTTATATCCATGGGGTACCGGTCAATAACCCCAAGGGCAGCATCGTCGAATATAGCGAAAGTTTAGGCACCACACCCAAGTCACACATGTGTGTCAGAAATGCGTCATCTCACGCCCAATTTGTCTATAAACGGTCAAAAGACCTTTCCTCACTGGTCGTCGTTATTGATTAACAATATTTAACATTCTGTAAATCAAATATGTATTAACTTTAATAATTATTTTTGTAAACATCTACACAGAAAAGGAGGAGAATGGGAAATACGTTTATGTTTCTTTTGATGGCACTAAATACAGCACTGTCGTCAAAAGAAGATTTAAAAACAACAGTTCAACAGACCAATACCCATCATATAAATGTAGAACGTCAACGGACAGAAGTTGATTCTTTATATGATGAAATGAATTTAAGCCCTGTATTAAAATACGAGGCGTTTCGACAAGCGATGGAAGGCAGAAAAAAGCTACCCATTCACAACAAAGCTATTATGACAGTCATTGACTTTTCCTTGGCATCCACGGAGAAAAGACTTGTTGTACTTGATCTGGAGAACAAAAAGGTGCTTTTTAACACCTTGGTGTCACACGGTAAAAATAGTGGCGAAAACTATGCTACAAATTTTTCAAATCAACAGGAGTCTTTAAAAAGCTCGCTGGGATTTTTTATGACCGAAAACACCTATAATGGAGAAAATGGCTACTCATTAGTATTAAATGGTCTTGAGGAAGGAATAAATGACAATGCCAAAGCACGGTACGTGGTTATGCATGGTGCAGATTATTGCAGCACAGGAACAATATCCAGCCTGGGAAGATTGGGTAAGAGCTATGGCTGTCCTGCTGTACCCCGTGAATATGCAGGCCCGATTATCAATACCATTAAGGACGGCACCCTGCTCTTTATTTATGCCGATAATTCCGATTATCTGGCTAAAACGCATTTAATCCATCACCCGAATGTATTAATGGCGCAATTCAGCCGGAAACAACGGCTTGAAAATTCAGATGAGGGTTAAAATAACAAAAAGGCTGATGAACATCAGCCTTTTTAGTTTGTAATATCATTTGTAAACCTTAGGATTTATGCTTTTTCTTAAATTTTAACATCCAGTCATAAATCGCATCATCGTGAAATAAACGTTCGACACTGCCGTGCGTTCCACCTTTGATCACATTTAAACTCACATCAGCATCGGGATCGGCCTTTTTTATGGCATTCATAATTTTTTTGGACTCTGAGATTGGCACAGCACGATCAGCCGTTCCGTGATGCAACCAAATTGGCACCTGGCTCAGATTGGAAGCATATTGGCTCGATCCACCCCCACAAATCGCCACGGCGGCCGCAATACGTTCCGGATATTTTCCTGCAACATCCATGGTGCCATAGCCCCCCATGCTCATTCCACATACATAAATACGATCAGGATCAGCATGATAATGTGCGATAACATAATCTACAATTTCGATCACTTTATCCGGATCCCAACCGCCGCGGGATTGGGGAGCGACAATAATTCCGGGCACCTCCTGCCCCTTATTGATTGCATATAACACCCCATAGCGTTTGACGCGATCTAAATTTGTACCCGATAAGCTCCGTCCATGCAAAAAAACAAAAACAGGCTGCTTTTCAGAGTCCGCGGTATCACGGTCGGCATCTTTCAATAAAAAAGGATAAGCGGTTTCCCCTTTGATTGCTTGTATTTCCTGTGCGTTTAACTTTGTAAAAAACAGAAAGAAAACACATAAACATAGGTAAATTTTATGCATAAATTTATTTTATCAACGATTACTTAGTTTAATTTTGGAAGACTAAAAATACAATTAAATGATTTTTACCGACCGCATTTAACAACTTTTAACATTTCAGTGGCATCCGGAGACACCTTTTAAACTCATACCAGCATAAATTTAGACGGATATGCAATTATAATTGCATATCCGTCTAAATTTATCTTAGTTTGTACTATCTGGTAAAAAATTAAGGGCTCATCATGAAAATACTTCATACTGCCGATTGGCATTTAGGAAAGCGATTGGACAGCTTTTCCCGCATGGATGAACAACACCTGGTCATGGAAGAGATTATCCGAATAGCTGACCAGCAAGAGGTGGATCTGGTGCTTATTGCAGGCGACCTTTTTGACAGCTTCAATCCCGGTGTAGAAGCCATCGAGCTCTTTTACAAAACCATCAAGCGGCTGGCAAAAAATGGTGTGCGCCCTGTAATCGCTATTGCCGGGAACCACGATTCACCGAATCTGATCGACGCGCCGGATCCCTTAGCCCGGGCATCGGGCATTATCCTTATCGGTCATCCCAATGCACTTGTTACACCATTTACTACTGAAGGTTTCACTGTCACCCACACGGACAAGGGTTTTATCGAGCTTCGTATTGACCGCCACGACTATCCTATCCGAATACTCCACACAGCTTATGCCAACGAGATCCGGCTCAAACAATACCTCGGTGAAGAGAAAGAAGTCCAATTAAATAGAGCACTCGCAAAAAATTGGCAGGAGCTGGCTGAAGCCTATTGTGACGACAGGGGTGTCAATATTCTGATGGCACATCTCTATATGAATAAAATTGGCACCCCGCTGATCGAAGAGCCTGATGGAGAAAAACCCATTAAAATCGGAAATGCTGACCTGATTTATTCCGAGTCTATCCCCGATCAGATTCAGTATACAGCTTTGGGCCATATCCATGGATTCAAAAATATCGGCTCCGCGCAAAAGCCTGTTGTATACGCCTCATCACCGCTTTGCTATAGTTTTGCCGAAGCGGGACAGACAAAGTATGTGAACATCGTCAATGCTCTACCGGGCGAAGACGTCACATACAAACAAATTGCACTCCGTCAGGGAAAACCATTGGTCCGAAAATCATTTGCGGATATTGGCCAATGTATCGCATGGCTGTCCGAAAATCCAGAAACATTCGTGGAGTTAACTCTAAAGTCGCAAACATTCCTGAAAGCTGAAGACCGTAAACTGATTTATCAGACGCATTCAGGAATCGTCTATTTAATCCCTGTTGTTCAACAGGATCAACAAAATTTACTGGATAAAAAAGAAATTAATCTGACCCAAGATATCGCCACGCTGTTTACCGATTATTTCAAATCCAAAAATGCCAACCAGGCGCCTAATGAAGATATTCTTAACCTCTTTCGCGAAATACTAAATTCTTAAGCCCATGATCCCTTTAAAGTTAATTGTAGAAGGTATATACTCATATCAGGAACGTCAGACAATAGATTTCTCGGCATTGACAGAAGCTGGCCTTTTTGGGATCTTTGGCGCTGTCGGTTCCGGAAAATCTTCAATTTTGGAAGCAATTACCTATGCCTTATATGGCGAAACGGAGCGATTAAATGCTCGGGATAAACGTGCTTATAATATGATGAACCTCAAATCAAACCGTTCATATATCGAATTGGATTTCATTAATTTCGAAAACCGCACGTTCAAGGTCACCCGGGAATTTAAACGAAATTCCAAAAATTTTGAGGATGTCAAATCGCCAACCGTAGTATTATACGAAAACATTCATGAAGAATGGATTCCGCTGGAAAGCAGTAACGCACAACCTATCATAGGATTAAGCTACGAGAATTTCAAGAGAACGATCATTATCCCCCAAGGACAGTTTAAGGAATTTATTGAACTGGGTGCAAAAGAACGCACCGATATGATGAAGGAAATCTTTCAGCTTCATCGCTTCGATCTGCAGGACAAAGTCGCTACGTTGTATAAAAAAAATCAATCCGAGCTGGATCAGCTCAACGGTCAATTGATCGGTTTCGAAGATATCAATGGCGACCGCATCCGGGCAATGCAGGAAAAGTTGCTTGAAGAACGTCAATCTTTCATGCAGGTGCAAGATAGCAACACAGTCCTTCTGGAGAAATTCCAGGCACTTAAAAATCTGAAAGAAGATTTTCTTGAATTGCATAAAATGAAGGCGCGATTTCAACAGCTGACGAACCAGCAGGCAGAAAAAGAACATTTACGCCAGCGCATGATACGCTTTGAAGAGGCATGGACAAATTTCTACCATATCCTCCAGGCGCAGGAGAAATTGAGGCAGGAAAAAACTCACGAAGAGGGCAGGCTGCAGTACGAAGAAACGAAAACCAATGAAATCCAACAGCTTACCCAACAGTTGTCGCTGCAACTCCAACAGATTAAACCCCAGTACGACCGCTTAGCAGAACGGCGAATAAGTGAACTGGATCTGGAGCTCATTCTGCAGCTGATCCATTTTTCAGCAGAAATAAAAGTTTTAAAAGAAAGTGCTGAGAAAGGGCGAAACTTTGTCTTGGAAACCAAAGAGCAGCAGAAGCAATGCAAAATCAGTATCCAAGATGCTGAAGCCTTGCTCCTTGATCTAAAACAATCGCGACCATCGGCCAATGAGCTGATGGAGCTGGGGCAGTGGTATACTCAGCAACAGTCTATCCTTCAGCGGGAGGTTGAGCTTCATCAGCAACTTCTTGAACTAGGGACCGCAGTAACTGACCTGAAAAACAACTTGCAGAGCCAAGGATTTGATCCCCTCGACTTTGAATCCAAGTATAATAGTGAATTACTAACACTTGAAAGCAGGCTTAGCCAACTAAACGACGAGAAAGCACATCTTTTGTTACAGCAGAAACTGACACAATTTGCTGAGAATCTAAGTCCGGGTTCCCCCTGCCCTTTATGTGGAGCGCTGGAACACCCTGCCATCGCTGAGCGTATGGACATTAGCCAAGAGCTCGCCGATAATCAAAAGGCGATCACAGAAGTTAACGCAGGTATAAAATCCAAGACTGATCAAAAATTCGAGTTCGAAAAACTCCTGCTCCGACTGCATTCGCTAGAAGCTCAGCAAAATGACCTTAATGTAAAAAGTCAGGTAAACGAATCCCTTAAATCCAGCCACCTGCTTCAATTTACCTGGACAGATTACAGCAGTTCAGATGCGTCAATTTATATACAAAAAAAACAAGAACTTGCTAAGATTGAAACCCAGATCGTAACGACCGAACAAATGCTGACCAACCACCAGCTGGTCTTGGTCGATATCGAGAAGAAGCTTGAAAGAGCTAACAAAAGACTAAATGAGCTGGAAGTTGATGAAGTACGAAAACAAACCCAAATCAACCAGAATATAGGCCATTTAAAACATTTGAAATGGTCAGATTACAAATCTTTGGAACAGACCTCCATCGAAAATGAGTACAAGACGCTGAAAGCAGAAAATCTGCAGATAGAACAGCATTTTAATACACTAACGGAACAATTAAATGGATTAAACAGCCAATTTGCTGCACAAAATAGCTTGGTACAATCCATTCTTGAAAGGATTGATAAAATAAAAGCTGAGGCCCTTCAAACCGAGACTACGCTCGGGAAATTGCTACAGACTTCTACATTTGACACAATAGATCAAATCAAAGAAACTTTAGCGGAGAACCTTCCTGTGCAACAGATCCGGGCAGAACTGGAACAGTTTCAGATCCAGTTTGAAACCCTCAGGGCCCAAATCGCGCAGCTGGACAAAAAGCTTACAGATAAAGTTTACGATGAAGAAACTTTCATCGCGCAGGAGAATGCTTTGAAAGAAAGCTCCCATCAGCTAAAAGTGCTCACGGAGAACGTCGCCAAGTACGAGCAAGAGCTGCATCAACTGGAAACTGCTTATGAGAAAAAGGAGGTTTTACTTCAAGAACAAGCAAAGTTAAACTTGCGCAATGACAATCTAAAACAGCTCTTTAACCTTTTCAAGGGTGCAGGCTTCGTGCAATATGTATCTTCGATTTATTTACGTCAGCTCTGCGATCATGCGAATATCCGCTTTCACCGCATGACGCGCAACCAACTGAGTCTACAGATCAATGAAAACAATGAATTTGAAATCATAGACTATCTGAATGAAGGAAAAAGCCGGAGTGTTAAGACACTCTCTGGGGGGCAAGCTTTTCAGGTGTCATTGAGTCTGGCCCTGGCCCTGGCCGAAAGTGTACAATCCAATGCCAAAGCCACAAAAAATTTCTTTTTTATTGACGAAGGTTTTGGCACCCAAGACATCGCCTCCGTCAACATCGTATTTGAGACGTTACTTGATCTTCAAAAAGAAAATCGGATCGTAGGTATTATTTCCCACGTGGAAGAGTTGAAAGAACGGATTCCACGATCACTTTCTATAGAAAAGGACGAAGAACGGGGCAGTCAAATTTTCATCAATTAATTGCAAATCTTAAAGAAATTTTGTAAATTGGTTAGAGCACCGGTAGCCAAAAGACTGGTGCCATAACCAAAAACGAAAGATTATGGGCTTATTTTCAAATAACAGAAAAGGGAAAGGGTCGCATCCTTTTTTTCATAAATCAGCTAAATCAACCGTTCATCCAGCTGCAGCAAATACCAATCCATCCATTGTGCAACGGACAACACGAACCGTGCTATTAGTCAAGCAATATGATATTATGACCATATTAAAAGAAATTTTAATGCCACAGAATCAGAATTAACAATACTAAAAATCCAACTTATTTAAGCGGAATTATCGTTATTCCCTTCTCGTTTATTTATATCGCTGCCTGTTAGATGACATTTTTGTTTATCTACGTAGTGTTCGCCACCTTTTTACTGGATCCGCCCACCTGAAAAAGAAATAAAAAAAGTCATTGAAATTCTAAAAAGGAAATTTAATTTAACAATATAAAACATTTACAGAAAAATATTGTCATACGATACATACAAATTTAGAGCGATACTTATTACAGACACATGAAATACAAACAGATAAACAACAATTCCATCAACCAAATCATGCTTATCGTCATTATTTTGCTGATATGCATCTTGATATTTAAAAGTTTATTCTATTATCTTCCCGGCTTTTTGGGCGCAATAACATTATATATCCTGTTCCGAAAAATCAATTTTAAATTGACCGAAGAAAGAAAATGGAAAAAATCCCTCGCAAGTCTTTTATTAATTCTGCTCACAATTGTATTTCTGGTCGGCCCGCTTTACCTGCTGATCAATTATATGGTCCCTCAGGTAACTGATGCAATCAGCAATAAAGATGAGATTATGGAAAAATTTGATTCCATTAAAAACTATTTCAAGAATAGTCCATACCTCAGCAGCATTGATCTATCGGATACCGCTTTGATGGGCGGACTACAGCGGGCGGCAAAGTTTATTCCGAATATTCTGAATTCCGTTGCCGAAGTTGGTGTTAATGTTTTGGTCGCCTTATTTGTACTTTATTTTATGTTGGTAAGTAGCAAGGAGTTAGAACGGTTCATCTATAATGCCATCCCATTTTCCACTGGCAGTAAAGCCGAACTATGGAAAGAATTCGACATGATGGTCAAATCAAATGCTATCGGTATTCCGATCCTTGCCATGTGCCAAGGTGTTGTTGCCGGTGTAGGCTATTGGATTTTCGGGCTTGAAAGCCCCATTTTTTTGGGCATCTTAACTGCGGTATCGACCATTATTCCCATATTAGGCACAATGGTGGTCTATCTTCCAGCAGCTGTATTTCTATTGGCAAATGGACAATCCGGCAATGCCATCGGACTTGCACTATACGGTATCATTATCATCGGGAGTATTGACAACGTCCTCCGTTTTACGATTTTAAAAAAACTTGGCGACGTCCATCCATTAATTACTGTTTTTGGTGTATTGCTGGGATTAAATCTATTCGGCATGCTTGGATTGATATTTGGGCCTCTAATTCTTTCTTGCGTGGGCGTACTCCTTAAAGTCTATAGCAATGAATTTGGCCGAGGTACACCAGAAATCATCCAATCCACTTCGCTGATAGATCCAAACAGTCCACCCGACATCAGAGACAGGTCAGAGTAAGATGAATCCCGGGATTAATGGCGGTGGCCAGTGATATTAATGTTTAACCAGTAAACTGTCATAACTTAAGATTAGACACTGCATAATCCCATTTTTTTTATAGTTTTGATGCTTCATTGATATCGTTGAGGCACGGCTGGCATGCAGCTAAAGTTGAGGTAAAAAACAATCCTGTCGACGAATCTAAAAAAATAAAAAATCACGGAAACTGATTTAAAATCAAAGGTAGTCTATGAACAAAAAAATAATCTTAGGAGCAACCGCTGTATTCGCGGCAACCATGCTTTATTCATGTGACAATAAAGGCAGTCAAAAGGCAACCGGTACGGAAAGTAACACACCGGAAAATACCGCAGATAGTCACGATCATGCAGGTCACGATCATGCTGGCCATGACCATGCACAAGCGGCTCCCGCACAGTCGTCAGAGCCGGCAGCAATTCTCCCTAATTTCACCTTTTACCAACTTCGATCAGGTATACGTGTCAGCAATGAAAACCTTGCGAAAGATAAGAATACCGTTTTTATTTTATTTGATCCGGGATGCAGCCACTGCCAGCATGAAGCAACTGAACTTGAAAAAAATATCGATCGTCTAAAAGATGTAAACATCTATTACATCTCCATGAATGATCCGGCATTAGTTTTAGGCTTCTTCGACAGCTTTGCCCCAAAATTATCCAAATCCTCCAATGTCGAGGTGTTGATAGACAAAGATCAAACCTTTATCCAAAGCATACATGTCCCTTCGCAATTCCCGGCAAACTATGTCTACGGTGCTGATGGCAAACTAAAAGCACATTGGGAAGGTGAAAAAAATATTAATGAGGCGATAAGCCAATTTCATAAATAAGCTGAAATGCTGAATATAGCAATAAACGGATTCGGACGTATCGGAAGAAACACTTTGCGCAATATTTTTCTGCGTGATGTTTTTGACCAGCTGCAGGTAGTCGCCATCAATGATTTGGCAGATCCCCAGACTTTGGCACATTTGTTCAAATATGATTCAGTACATGGCCCCTTCCGCGGCACGGTAACACACGATGAAGATCATATTATCGTGAATGGTCATCCCATTTTGGTGACCAATGAAAGAGATCCTGCCTCACTGCCCTGGAAATCCTTGCATATTGATGTAGTTGTTGAATCTACAGGCCATTTCACAAGTCGCGATAAAGCGACACTACATTTAACTGCTGGTGCGAAAAAGGTGATCATCTCTGCTCCGCCGACAGACAAAGATATTCCAACTGTTGTATTGGGTATCAACGACAATGCGGTGGATCTCTCCGACTCCATTCTCTCGAATGCCTCCTGCACGACAAATAACGTTGCACCTCTGGTCAAAATATTAGACGACAATTGGGGGATAAAAGACGGATATATTACGACAGTACACTCCATGACGGGAGATCAAAATCTGCATGATGCACCGCATAAAGATTTGAGACGCGCACGGGCAGCCTCTTCGGCGATCATACCAACGACGACAGGTGCTGCCAAGGCGATCACCAATGTCTTTCCGCATTTACAGCATAAACTGGGCGGTGCAGGAATACGTGTTCCTGTTTTGAACGGATCATTGACAGATTTTACCTGTACTTTGGAAAAAGAAACGACGGTTGAAGAAATCAACAGCACATTCAAATCGGCAGCAGAAAATGAATTAAAGAATGTATTGTTTTATACGGAAGATCCTATTGTATCTGTCGATATCATAAACAATCCCTATTCGTGTGTTTTCGATGCACAGTTGACCTCGGTTGTGGGGGGGCTGGTAAAAGTCGTGGGTTGGTATGACAATGAATTTGGTTATTCCAATCGTCTGGTTGACCTTTTGATCAAGATCGACCAGCTCGTTTAATTCTGCTGCCCCTAAATTAGGTTGACAGAATTTAAAAATCAATATTGTCCTTGTCAGGTATACTGGCAAGGACTTTTATTTATATCTTTAAGAATAGTATCCATTGCCCAGTAGTATACCTTGTTTGTATGTCCTGTTGTTGGGATAGTGTCGTGATATATGTGTAATAGTCTATGCCCAAGTAAGACAGCTGGAAGGGCTTTAGAGTTCCCTTTCCACCCCCAGGCCAAAAAGTGCAAAATCATACTTTACCGGATCATTTGGATCCAGTAGCCGAAGATTGGCCGTTAACTCCTGTGCCGTCTTCCAATTGACTTTTTCCAAGGTAATCAGTCCAAATTTTCGTGCGACACGTTCAACATGGACATCACATGGACAGATCAGATCTTTTGGTGATAGCCGATTCCAGATACCAAAGTCAACACCATTGTTATCTTTTCGGACCATCCAACGCAAAAACATATTGATGCGCTTGACAGTGGATTTTTGTGCTGGGCTGCTGATATGCTTACGCGTACGTTGCGGATAGTCGGGCAGGGAAAAGAAATATGTCTTAAATGCATTGAGCGCCTGTTCTAAATTGACCTCTGAGCGCATTTCCTGTCCCACCAAAAAAGCATCCTCTAAAGAGTTAAAGTGATGGTAATGATGCTTAAAAAAAGCGACAAAATAGAGTATATCCGTATCATTGAACGTACGGTGCTTAAAACCAAGCAGGCTTTTAAGATCTTGGTCTCGATGATTCATCATAAAATCATAAGGAGCACCATCCATTCTTTCGATCAATTCATTGCATTTATTAATAATCGTTTTACGTTGTCCCCAAGCCATAATAGCTGCCAGGAATCCCATAATTTCAATATCATTCTTGCTAGAAAATTGATGTGGAATGGAGATCGGATCATTGGGAATAAAATTAGGCTGATTATATTCATCAACCTTTTTATCCAAAAAATCTTTTAAATTAAAATCTACAGCCATTCCCGATCTATCGTCCTGTCTGTAATATTCCTTTGCAAATATTTGCGATCAACCCCGGCCCCTCATAGATAAATCCGGTGTAAACCTGAACAAGGCTAGCGCCAGCATCCAGCTTTTCAATAGCGTCTTTTGCAGAATGAATGCCCCCAACACCAATAATCGGAAATGCTTTATTGGATTTTTCGCTTAAGTAACGGATTACTTCGGTAGAACGCTTGGTCAATGGGCGTCCGCTTACTCCACCCGCTTCCCGGGTCAATTCTTGCTGGCTCTTTAATCCTTCTCTAGAAATCGTGGTATTTGTCGCGATAACCCCAGCGATCTGAGTCTCCTTGACAATTTCCACAATATCATCCAGTTGACTATCGGTGAGATCAGGTGCGATTTTAAGCAAGATAGGTTTGGGGGTTGATTTCGTTTTATTCAGCTCCTGAAGTGTGTTCAATATCTTTTTTAGCGGTTCTTTTTCCTGCAGATCCCTTAAGCCCGGCGTATTCGGCGAACTGACGTTGACAACAAAGTAATCCACATACTCAAAAAGGGCATTGAAACAGTAGATATAGTCATTTACCGCTTCTTCATTCGGAGTAACCTTGTTCTTTCCAATATTACCGCCGATTAGAAGTCCTTTTCGGTCTTTTAGGTTCTTCAGTCGGTTAGCAGCGACATCCGCCCCCTGATTATTAAACCCCATACGGTTGATCAGGGCTTCATCCGGTACCAGACGAAACATCCGTGGTTTATCATTTCCGGGCTGAGGCTTTGGTGTAACTGTTCCAATTTCGATAAAACCGAATCCTAAATTAGTCATATCGGATATATATTCGGCATTTTTATCAAAGCCCGCAGCCAGGCCTACCGGGTTTTTAAATTTCAATCCAAATACCTCACGTTCCAGGCGAGGATCTTCTACGGTAAAAATAGCATTCAATAATTGCTTGGCGCCCCAGATTTTAGAGAAGACATTCAATCCGCTGGTCACTTTGTGGTGAGCCGTCTCCGGATTCATGGTAAAGAATATAGGTTTGACTAATTTATACATAATCGCAAAGTTACTCAAACAAGAAGAAATATTCATTACTTTTGTACTTTTGCATCTGAAATGATATCAATAAATAACTTAACATTTGAAATAGGATCCCGTGCGTTGTATGACGAGGCAAACTGGCACATTAAACCGGGTGATAAAGTAGGCTTGATTGGCGCCAATGGAGCCGGAAAATCTACCTTATTGCGGTTGATCGTTGGACAGTACACCCCAACTTCGGGAACGATTTCCATGGCAAAAGATCTTAAGATCGGTTACCTCAACCAAGACTTACTGTCCTATCACTCCGATAAGAGCATACTATATGTAGCCATGGAAGCGTTTGAACGCCAAAATCAATTACATGCCGAGATCGAGGACTTACTTGCTAAATTAGAAACAGATTATTCGGACGATATTCTAAATAAACTCAGTGACAGACAATTGGAATTTGAAGCGCTGGACGGTTACAACGTGGAATTCAAGGCCCACGAAATCCTGGCCGGTCTAGGTTTCTCAGAAGAGGAACAAAAAAGGCCGCTAGCGACATTCTCAGGAGGCTGGCGTATGCGTGTGATGCTTGCCAAAATCCTGTTGCAAACTCCTGATATCCTATTATTGGATGAGCCGACCAACCACATGGACTTACCTTCGATCAAATGGCTAGAGAATTATTTACAGGCATTTGACGGCGCTATTGTCATCGTATCGCACGATAGGTATTTTCTCGACCGTATCATCAAAAAGACAGTTGAGTCACGAAAAGGAAAATTAACACTTTATGCGGGCAACTACAGTTTTTATCTGGAAGAAAAGGAATTAAGAAACGAATTACAGGCCAACCAGTTCAAAAATCAGCAAGCGAAGATCAAACAGGAAGAGCGACTTATCGAACGTTTCCGTGCCAAAGCTTCCAAAGCAAAAATGGCGCAATCGCGGATTAAGGCACTGGATAGAATGGAGCGAATTGAAGATGTTGATGATGATAATCCAACGGTCAACTTTAGCTTCAAGTTTTCAAAACCTTCAGGCCGTCATGTGGTAACTTTAGACAATATTTCTAAATCTTATCCGAATTTAGAAATATTAAAAAATACCTCTGCAATCATTGAAAAAGGTGATAAGATCGCGTTGATCGGTGCAAACGGAAAAGGTAAGTCTACCCTACTCCGTATTGTGGCTGGCACAGATAATCAATTTGAAGGAAAATCGGAACATGGGCATAATGTGTCGCAAACGTTCTTTGCACAGCATCAGCTCGAAGCACTACACCTCGAAAACTCGATCTTGGCCGAACTGCAGGCTTTTGCACCAAAGCATACGGAGACCGAATTACGTTCGATATTGGGCTGTTTCCTATTTACGGGCGACGATGCCTTCAAAAAAATCAAGGTATTATCCGGAGGTGAAAAGTCCCGAGTAGCTCTTGCTAAGGCATTGACTGCTGATGCCAACTTCCTGGCACTCGATGAGCCCACCAACCACTTGGATATGCAATCGGTCAATATTTTGATTCAGGCACTGCAGCAATTCGAAGGCACCTTTATTGTTGTTTCCCACGACCGCTATTTCTTGGATCATGTGGCCAATAAAATTTGGTATATCGAAGACAAAGAGATCAAAGAATATCCAGGGACATATCAAGAGTATGAGGAATGGGCTTCAAAGCGTCTTATAAAAACAGAGGTCAAACCGGAGAAAAAAGTCAAAGAAGAGCCAAAAGTTAAAAAAGAGAAACAAGCGCCATCTGAAGACCGTACCCGACTGTTGAGCAAAAAGAACAAGGAGCTTTCGACCTTGGAGAAAAAGATCGAAGAACAGGAAATATTGGTCAAGGACCTTGAACAGAAGCTGGCGGATGAAACTGTTTATTCGGATGCGACTAAGTTACAGGAAACTACGCGAGCATACAATTCGTCCAAGGCCGAGTTAACCCATTATCAGGAACAATGGGAGCAATTGGCTGAACAAATTATGGAATTGGAAAATGATTAATTTTTTTTGCTTAAAATCAGCTTTTTAAGCTGATGAGTGCGATTTAAAGCCGAAAAAATTTGCAGGAATAGGATTAAAGCCCTACTTTTGCATCACTTCAAACAAGGAACGATAGTTCAAAAAAGAAGTATGATTCCGTAGCTCAGCTGGTAGAGCAATACACTTTTAATGTATGGGTCCTGGGTTCGAATCCCAGCGGGATCACCATATTGGACAAGCGAATTTTACAATCGCTTGTCCTTTTTTTTGACGTTCTAAATCCTTGATAACCTGATAGATAAACACAACTTCTTCATTCATTCTCTCGGTTCGAAAGCCATCATCTTCAAAATATAGTTTTTCGGGAAAGGACAAACCAATAATCTCTCCCTTTTCCGCTACATTACACTCTGCCCAATAGCTTTAATTTATAAATGGTTTTATCCTTATCCGTAAATTCATACGCTCCGGTGATGATTTCTTTGATTTGTTGTACATAATTCATATTAATAATTACTACACCGTCATGACTATCAAGAATGTATCATTAGTCTTTCAGTTTTTCAAACTTCCCAGTTTTGTCTAAAACGTAGCTTTCGTCTTTAAAAATTGGCTTTGCTTCATTCATCCAATTTGAACTGGTTACCACTATTTTGTCTTTTTCTATTTTGCTGGTTTTGCCGAAGGCGGATTCCGCAATTTCATCGTAGGCAATTTCCAGTTTGTCAATTATTTTGTCATTTTTATCTACAGTAAGTAATATCGTAAACAGTTCGTTCTCACCGCCCTGATAGGTAACGGCAACCGAGGTAAAGTTTTCGGAGAAAGGCATTTTGTAGTTTATGCGAAAATTGGTTGCATCCTTACGTTTCGGATCAAACTTGATCCGTTTCAGAAAACCATTGTCACGCGTCCCTAATTTTTCAAAATTATCAAACGTGGTACTGTCCGTTATCGGAAATTTGTGTTCGGGAAGATTTGCCAACAAGTCCGTTTTAGCAATGGAAATTTCTTTATCTGCTTTTGCAGGAATGCTGTCTTTTGCAACGCTTTCCGTAGCTTTCCTTTCAGTCTTGCTGTTGCAGGCAGTGAAAAGAAATGCGGTTGCTAAACATATTGTAATAATTTTTTTCATTTTACTTTTCTTTTTAAGCCGTTGCTGTCAAATTATATATCGTAAGTTTGTACTGGTGTAATAAATATTAAATATAAAAGATCGTGAAGTATTATCTTGGATAAAAAAGCTCCATCTACTGCTTTAAATTAAAAATTAATAAAGGTAAAACCTATTTTTCATATTAAGGACAGCAGATTCATTGAGTTAAAGCCAGAGAGTATTTCGTTATACTATACCTTGCTCTGCAAGAATTTTGGTGTAATATTTTTCCAACGTTTTTGTATCTACCGTCCTTGCTTCAGATTTATCATCGTTTTTATCATTATAGTTAAGCCATTTTTCGTACAAATGCTCAAATGTTTTTATGCCATTTTCAGTTAAATCACTGTTGGTGTAATACATCCGAATGATGCGTCCCAGCTGATCGATTGGCTGTTTTTTAAGCAGTTTCTTTTCGTAGCAAAAGCGCAGAAAAGTAGTATGGTGGTTATATAATTTTGTCATAATATCGGGATAACTGGCGTAGCTTTCTATCATAGCAGCTATGTCTGCTACAAACTCTTGCTCAAAATACAAATCGTTGTAAGTGGTGTTTATAGCCTGTTCCAAAAGCACTATATTTTCCAAACCTTCTATGCAGATTAATTTATAGTAACCCCAATCAAAAGAAGTTTCTTCAGGTGCATCAGGTAATAATTTTTTCAGGTTTTCGGTAGAAACCAACAGCAGTTTGTTATCGAAAAGTACACCAATTCGCTTCCCATTTTTATACAAAATATAGTCACTGAACATAGCTTCAATCATAATGTTAGCTATGCTTTTAGTTTTCTTTCGAAAATCTTCTTTGAATGTTTTGGTTGTCATATCTATTCTGATTAGTTATTTGACTTGCTTCGGCTGATTTACGACAGTGGCGTATAGCCGTCACACCCGATGTCGCGGATTTGTAATCCCTGGCTTTGCTTATTTATACACACGGATTACAAATCTGCGTGATTGGGTATTTCTTTATATTATTGGTTTGTCATAAGCGTCTCCCAATTTTTCAAAATTGTCTTGCAGCCAATACCAATGTTGTCCTTTATTTTGGTAAAGTTTTATCAATAAATCGCTGAAATTTTTCGCGACAATTGCCGATTCTCCTTGTATTGAGCGGGTCTATTATATTCATTTTTTTACTCATTATTTGATTTTAAGTATTCCCAGTTTGCCGTTGTAGAAATAATTTCCATTTTCTGTAATCAGATAACATTCTGATGCAGACTTAAATTTCCTTTCGCCAAGCTGGTAATAAAACAGTTTGTGCATCGTTCCCAGTCTGTTGGTATTGGTCCATTTTGTGGTAATGCTTTTGTCAAATTCCTTTAGCTTTTTTAGTTTTTAGTCCACATTTATATCTGTAATATTCTTGGCAAAAGTGGTATCCGCTTTTACTTTTGTGGTGTACCCAGGTGCTAAAAACATCGCATCATTTATGATCACGTCATTTTTTTCATTGATGCGTATAGGATATTTTGAATCTACCGTTTCTGAAAGATACGTTTTTCCGCTGATTACATTTTTAATCGCAATGCTGTTTTTTATAACAACGTCTGTAACTGCTTTTTCGTTACTTTTTATGTTTTTGGTATCGGCAGAAACCTGTTGTTGAGTTTGCACAACATAAACCGAATCATTTACAAACGTGATAAAAGGTTGCAATGAAACCGAATCTTTTTTCTCAACGAAAACAACTTCTCCGTTTTTAATTAGTTTTTCCAAGATAGGTACGTTCGGGTGCTTGTCCTCACTGGTGCAGGATTGGAGCAGAAATGCTGTTATAAAAAATAATAGGCTTACATTTTTCATTTTACCTTTTTTAAAATCAGTTGCTGGTCTGTTCTTTCTATACTGTACTTGCGGGTGTAGGACTGTGGCGTATGCAATATCTGTTTCATCCATTTATAAAGTTACTTATATAAGAACACCCATGTTATGCCCGCCCCTATAAATACCAGAGAAAGCAGGATGAATAGGATCAGCGCTGTTCGGCAACCAAAGGTCTCTTCAATCCAGGCAATATTGAATAATCCTTCACCTCCTTCAAACAACCAGCTCCAGCGCCTGATGGAACCGTATAACAATATAATGCCTACAAAAAACAATATCCAGCCGTAACTATTCGGGTTTTGTTGAAAATAACCTGCCAGTTGGTCTATGTAACTTTTATCTGTTGTTTGCTCCATAATTATTTACTGTTGTTTAATTGACATACTCTATAGAAGTTAGCAAGAGTCGGGAATAGCATTTATATCATATCAATTGGTTATTTCCATGATTAACACATCAAAGTCTTTGCCAAAATTTTGGTATAAGATGAAGCCTTATATCACTTAAAATTTTATTTAGTGGTGTTTAATTTTCTAAAATTCACTCCATAGATATTAATTATTTTTTGTTCTTTTTCTAGCTTTTCAAAAAAGTTCAAGGTGTCATTAAATGGATTTTTGAAATATTTTGTCAGATGTTTCAAATCAGTTGTCGTTTCAAGGAAATTATAGAAGAAATAAGGATCAAGGTTAGCAACACTTTCTTTATCTCCAAGTGAAACCTCAAGAATTTGTCCTGTTGTCAAATTCTTAAACATACAATGCTCGCCGTGAACATCAAACCACCAATTGTCAGATAGATTTTCTTTTCCATTGAATAAATCTGCATTTTGTATTTCAAAATAGTGTCCCGCTTGAATTTCTGCTTTCTTAGGTTGGTCTGTTTCATTAATTAACTTGTCAATAAGCAATTGGGCAATGGTTTTGTAGTTGTCCATAGCTTTCAATAATTCTCGTTCAATCTCGTTAGTGAGCATAATTAAGGTTAAAGTTGTTGATATATAATAGGAGTTATAGTGTCATTTTTTTTAAGTTTCTAGGTCATCTTTATAAGCTTGCTTATATAGCCTGATGATTGTTGATAATATGCCTATCCGTTCATCTTCAGTAATTTTACGCCGATTATCCCATCTTTTAATGCTGGCAGGGTCTATGAGCGGGAATCTGGCCGATATATCACAAATCAAGGCTTCATCACCTTTTTGAAAAAACAGTTCTTCGCCCCGGCCTAATATCTTAAGTTTATAAGTGGCTGCATCCTGGTCTATAAAAGCAAAGGCTCCGGTAAGGGAATCTTTTATTTCGTTTTGCATTCTTCCTCACTGCTTGTAAACTTTGCAACATAGAAGTTTTCGATAATGGCTCTTATCCTGTCGAGCTCATTCTTGTCGGTTTCCATAGCTATATCTATTCAATTATTAAATGTAGGTTTCGCTTTAAAAATTCTTTTGTCAAAAATGAGAAAAACGCTTCTTTGTCAATATCCGCGTGAGCATTCATATTTGTCCAATGCAACGTATTAATGTTTTAGCAGCTGCCATTCCATTTCCCTTATCTTTTAGAACTGTGTACTCTTTACCAAGTTTAAATGTGATTTCAATCGTATTACTCTGGTATTTATCCCTATACTCCCAAATCCCAGCAAAAATAGATTTAATGTTTTCCGGGATTTCCTTCTCTTGCGCCTGTAAAGATTGCGAACCGCATAATAATAAAATGAAAAGCAATTTTTTCATACCACCGTCATGAGTTTACCTGAGATTTTTAAAATTTTTGAATTAGTGTTATTACAGCTATTATTGGTTTCTAATAGGATTATAAATTATTCCGCTAACTTCAATGACTTTTAATTTTTTCCTTAAATTTACTCCCCACAAATTCGTTGCCAAAAATTTCACCTAAAAGCTTCAGCATTTTTGGGTAGAGCAAGATTTTATTTTGTCTTAATAGTAACGTTATCATCATTTACCAACTGTTTGAACTATGTAGCTAAAGTTAAGCCACAGTTTTTCTTAATTTATTGAAAAAGGGATGCCAATAGGTCCTGTTAATCTTTTTTTATACATTTTTCGAAAAGGGGGCAGATCATATAAAGTCAAGTTTAATCATTTTATAATCATGCTGCATTTCTGAACTTACTAGGTGGCCTGAGTAATCCGTATCAAAAAATAGTTCATGACAAAACCAGTTGTTATTTCCAATGTAAACAATATTTTTTTTTACGCAAACTTTGTCCGGATCGGTTAGGAACCCTGTTCCTTCAGCTTTTAAAGCTGCCTCTTTTAATGTCCACATTCTATAAAATTCTCGCAATGGGTCAACTGCTGCCCTCATGTGTAGCCATTCCGTTGCATTCATGATTTGATGCATTTCTGAGAAATTGATTGGCTTTACCTCTTCAATGTCAATACCAACCTTCAATCCTTCCGCTATAGCGCAGAAAATATAATTACCTGAGTGACTTATGTTAAAGTCAATATGGTCATACAGATAAGGTTTTCCAAAAGGGGTATATTTCACCTCATCAAGAGATATATTTGGTATTCCGAAATCTCGCATGCCCTCGATCAACAATAATCTACCAAGTAATTTTCTTGTTTTGTCTTCTTCCAGCTTATATCGTGAAATGATATCTCGAAATTTAACGGGCAGAAATGCCAGCCACTGCATTAGAATGGCTGGCATATTTTCCGCGTTGAATCGGGTGTAAAATATCTTTACGCTCACTTTATAGCACACCTAAATATTTACAGAATGCCTCCACGCTGTTGCGATTAATTTTGGGAATCTCTATATCGCTATTTTTTATAAAGCGCTTGGTGTTGCTTATATCAAAATCAGGCGTATTCTGATGAATCTCTATAAGCGACTTGTTGTCATAAGCCTTGAATTTGAATAAATTGAGGAGCGGGTATAGAGGACTGTTTTCATCTGCTTCCCAAAGTGCCAACCAATCCTGATAAGGGACTGGCTGTAAGTCAAATTTAAATTCCTGTCTAAGCATTTCAAAAAATTCCGTTACTGTCATGTTATCTTTCGGTTCCGGACTTAAATGAAAAACCTGTCCTATAGATACTGGATTTTTGGAAATATGTGCAATTGCCTTACTCACAAAATCAACCATAATCAGCTCTTCCTTCTGATTGACCAACGTTGGATATGTTTTTAACTGAATACATGTTTTGATCAAGAGGGACCACCATTGATAACTCGCTGTTGCACCTGTCTTACTATGGCAAAAAACATAGCCAAGCCGGAAAATGATGATAGGAACACCTTGTTTGATCGCTTCTTGTGCAACTTGCTCCATGACCCATTTACTCTGGATATACCCCATGTCGCGGCTCAGATATTTAAAAGCACTTTTTATGTCGGTATCTTCCTTCAGAAGAGCTGGTTTGGTAAAATAATGTTCCCAGCTAAAAGCACCTACGGTCGATAGCAAGGACAACTGTTTTAATTTGTAGGTTGTCACAAATCTGATCAATTTATGCAATGCGTCAACATTTGCTGCCCGCATATACGAATATGGTTGTATAAAATTCACGGAACTACCAGCATGGTATACTACATCAATGATTTTGGTCAAGTGGTCATAACCGCCGGCATCCAGTCCTAAAAACGGTTTTGCGAGATCTCCGCATAAATAATTGATACGTGCTTGGTTGTAACTATCTAATGAAATATGCTGGTCTGTCATGGTTTTTAACAGACGAATTTTGGCCTGTTTTTTATCTTCAGCACGAATTAATAAATATATGTCGGCCGTGGTTGATTTAAGCAGCTCAATTAAAATATTGACTCCAACGAAACCCGTTACACCGGTCAGCAGAATAGCATCAGGGTTTTCAAAATCTCCTTTCTCTACGGTATTAAACATAAAAAAATCAGAAGGTACTGTTGCATCTTTTTTAATCTCACCGCTCAACGGATCTTCTCCTAAACCGTATTCGTGAATGTAATGGTTTGCATCCCTTTCTTCTATTAAATCCGCTAGCTTTCTGATCGTACTGTTTAAATAGAGTTCACCTAACGTGAGCTTATTTGGATATTCTGCATATAGTTTATTATAAAGTTTGGTAAGTAAGAGTGAATGGCCGCCAAGATGGAAAAAGTCATCCTCCAGACTCGTTATTTTGGATTCAAGGACCTCGTTCCAGATTTTCTTTATTGTTTTTTCATACTGATTTAGGCTATCTTCATCCAGATCTTTTGTTTCTTTAATCCTATCTTCGGCTATTGAAGAAAGCACCTGCCAGTCAATTTTACCATTTGTTTTCAAGGGCAAGTTTTCAATGTGGTAAATCTCATTCGGTATCATATACGCGGGAAGTTTTTTGCTTAATTCATTTCTAAGATCTGAAGCTTGGGCTTGCCCTGTCACAAAAGCACGTAACAATTTCACATCTTCTGAAGACTGATGAACATGGACGACCGCGTTTATTACCCCTTTCGTCTGACAGATCAATTTCTCTATTTCTGACAATTCAATCCGATAACCTCTGATCTTAACCTGATGATCAGATCTACCTACAAATTCTACCATCCCGTCTTCTAATGATTTAACTAAATCCCCGGTTTTATACATTCTCATGTAAAGGCTGGACTTTTCTTCAACAATTGAGTTTTGGATAAATTTCTCGGCGGTCAGTTCAGGATTATTCAGGTATCCGCGCGACAATTGAATTCCAGAAATGTAAAGCTCTCCGACAACGTTTGGGGGAACAGGCCTTAAATATTGATCCAGGACATAAAAATGCATATTATTGATCGGACGACCGATGGTATTCTGTGGATGAATATCATCAAACGTAAACTGATTTACAGCTACGGTAGCCTCCGTCGGTCCATACATATTAAATAATTTCACCTGCTTTTTCCAATATTGACTGACATTCGGCGGACAGGTTTCCGCCCCGGTACCAATGGTCTTTAATAACGGTAGCTTGAAGTCCTGGGGTATGGTAGAGAGTACAGATGGTGAAATGAAAGGGAGTGCAGTGATCGAATGCAGCGAAATAAACTCGGCAAGATGTGTACCAAGAAGTTTGTTGTTTGGATATAAATAGATCGTTGCGCCCTTTGTTAAGGGGATCCAAAGATCGATCATAGAGCCGTCGAAATTATATGCTGAAAACTGCAATGTGCTGTCTTCTTTTGCCAGCGCCAGAAGGTTGCCGTATTCTGTAATAAAATTTCCTAAGGACTGATGTGCTATCATAACTCCTTTAGGAGTACCAGTGGTTCCGGATGTGTGTATTACATAGACGAGATCCTCGTCATTATGGGTATCGCAATAGCTTCGATTTATCAATTCGAAAGGGGTAGCTAACAACTGCTCGATACTGAAAATATCGTATTGTAATTCAGTAATATTTTTCGAATGGTTTTCTGAGGCAATGATCGCCTTTGGTTTTACATCCGCAAGAATTAATCCGAGCCTTTCCAGTGGATAGCTTATATCCAATGGAACATATGCTCCGCCGGCTTTGATGATGGCCAACAAAGAAATGATCCTTTCGATAGACTGTTCCTGGAAACATGCGACAAAGTCATTCGGTCGAACTCCGAAAGCAATAAGTTGATTGGCAACATGACTCGACTTTTGGTCAAGATCATGATAAGAAATAGCTTGGCCAGAAATAATAAGTGCATTTTTAGCGGGTGTTTTTTTTACTTGTTCCTCAAAGAGTGCTATCAATTTTTGGGGCTTTTCCGTGAGCTGTGCTGATCTTATTTCCAAATCAGATAATAAAGATCCCAGCTTGATTTCTCCAATTTTCTGATTTGGATCTATGGCGATTGATTCGAGGATAAATATAAATGCCGTCGCCATTTCCCCGATTGTCTTTTCTTTGAATAGAGCATTATTATAGTCGATATTAACAGCTATTCCTTTTTCTGTTGGAATAGCTTCAAACTGTAGATCAAACTTAGACTTTCCGTTAAAAACCCATTGAAAGCCTTCGGGATTAACAGGTGCGATATTTTCTGTTTCCTCAGGTGGGGTCTGAAGTACGAAAACATGCTGGAATAAGGGATTGTGCCCGGCGAAACGGTCTTTGATGACATGATTGACGATGGTTTCCAGCGGAACCGACTGATGCTTAAAGATTTCGGAAATTATTGTCGCATTGAGTTTTAACAGTTCTGAAAATTTGGGGTTATTCTCAATTTTCATGCGTATGGGAAGCATGTTGGCAAAATACCCTATCGCTCTGTCAAAAGGATAAAAACGGTTTGCCGTTGGGCTCCCGATACAAATATCCGATTGGCCACTGTAATATTGCATCAGGAGACCAAAAGCGGATAGTAGTGTAGTGTATAAGGTAGTATTATTGTCCTGCGCTAGGTTTTGTAACTTATGAATTAGATTTTCACCCAGCTCAAAGTGATATTGCTTTCCTTCATCTGTATCAACTGATCGCCCTCTAAAATCATGCGCAAGCTGAAGGATGGGGACTCCATCTAGGTAATTTTTCCAAAACTCGATGCCCTCCGCAAAATTTTGTCTGGATTGCCAGTGTACGTAATTTCTATATTCATAATTTGTTATCGCCTCAAAATCTTGATCATCGATGATTTTCTGATAGAGGTCATTCAGCTCCTCGACAATAAGAGGCATGGACCACCCGTCTGTAACGATATGGTGAATCATCAAAAATAATGATACAGGCCTATTGTCTTTATAAATTACAGAGGCACGAATCATGTAATCTCTTTCTAGATCGAAAGGGATTCTAACGATCTTTTTTACATCATCAGGATGATGTAACTTCTCAAGCAGCCAATTCTTTTCGGTCATTAGAGACAGAAGGTTCGTTGAATCTTTTTCGTTTATAACCGTTCTTAAAATACTATGCTTTCTGATCAATTGTCTAAAAGCCTTTTCTAAAACTCCGAACGAGATCTTTTCATCTAAGGTATAAACTGCCCCCACATGATACGCAACGCTTCCGCGCAACTTGTCCAAGAAATGGAGACTCTGCTGTTGAATGGACAACCTATCAAAGGTACCGCTGTACAGAACGGGCTCATTCTTACTATTTTTTTTCTTGACCATGTATTCTTCTAGCCCGTAAATGGTTGGATGTAAAAAGAGGTCCGCGGCATCAAGGTGGAGACCATATTTTTGACGAACTTTTGTTGTCAATCTGTATGCAAAAATGGAATTACCTCCGAATTGGAAAAAATTGTCATGAATGCCAACGGATTTCGTTTTTAAAATTTCGCTCCAGACTGATGCGATCTGCCGCTGAAATTCGCTGATGGGAGCAACGAAAGAATTTCTCTTTTCTTCAGTCGGTTTCAGTTCTTTTAAAAGAGATTTATCAATTTTTCCATTTGCGGTGAGCGGAAAAGCATCTACTTCCAAAAATTTGGATGGAATCATGTAAGCAGGTAACCTTTCGAAGAGATAGTTCCTTAGATCGTGAGCCAACGTATTCTTGTTCGGGAAATTTTTATAATAACATATCAATTGCTTTTCACCTAGTTCCTCTCTAACAATCACTACGCTATTTTCTGAAAGCCCGGATTGACGGATATTTTCTTCAATCTCTGAAGGTTCGACTCTAAAGCCCCTTATTTTGACCTGCTGGTCAGCCCTTCCAATAAATTCAATCGTACCGTCCGCCGATCCGCGAACGAGATCTCCTGTTTTATAGACCCTTACAGCTTCTCCATTTGGGGTAATATAATGTAAAAACCTTTCTGATGTCAGCTTGGGTTGATTATAGTACCCCCTGGAAACCTGTATACCACCAATGTATAGCTCTCCAATTTCATTGGGCTGAACGGTTTCCATCTGTTCATTTAAAATATAAAAATCAACATTAGGAAGCGGTTTTCCGATGGTATTTATAGGATGTTCATCATCAAATTTAAATCCACAGACAACAACAGTTGTCTCTGTGGGGCCATAAATGTTAATTAGTTCAACTTGCTGTTTCCAATATGCTATAACGTTTGCAATCGGAGCTTCGCCACCCGTACAGATTTTTTTTAGGTTTCCTATAGGTCTATCTTGCGGCAGAGTTGCCAATATGGAAACTGGCAAATAAGGCAGGATAGTTATTTTATTCTTGCAGATGAATTCTAAAAGTGGCTCACCAATAATTCTGTTGTCGGGATAAAGATATACTGTAATTCCCAATGAAAGGGGAACCCATAAATCCAAAACAATCCCGTCAAAATTTGAAGAGGAAATATTGAGGGCAACATCTTCTTCCCCTACCTTTAGAAAATCACCGAATGATCTAATAAAATTTTCCAGGCCGATATGTTCTGCCATAACAGCTTTTGGCTGGCCCGTACTTCCGGACGTATAGGCTAGATAGGCGATCCCTTTTTCAGTAGAACGATCTATTTTTGCTGGCTCTATTTTTTCGAATTCACTCCGCTGTTGGTCAATAAAAATAATTTCTCCTTTATAAAATTTAAATTTTTCAGAAAATTCTTTTGTTGTAAAAAGTACTGGACTGTTTGTTTCTTCTAATATATGTGTAAGTCTTGTTTCGGGATATAACGGATCAAGTGAAACATAAGCGCCGCCGGATTTCCAGATCGAAAGCATAACAACCACCTTATCAATGGATTGGTTAAGACAAAAGCAGATAGGGATATTGGTGGATATCCGCCGAAGCTTCAAATAGTTTGCAATCTGGTTCGATCGCGCTTCTAACTCTGAGAACGAAATTTTGTTTCCTTCGGAAATAAGAGCTACTTTTTTGGGATTGAGACTTGCTGAAGTTTCAAATAAAGATAAAACTGACAATTTTTGTGTTAACATTTTGTTTACTTTGATTTATTATGGCATTTATTTTTGTTGTAACATAAAATTATAATAAAAAATAATTAAATTCACATATTATTGAATTTAATTATATTATTTTTTTTATGGAAAGATTAATTGAACAACCACAACTGACCTTTAAAATGTATGAATTGATCAGTGGGTACTGGGTGGCATGTTGTATACATGTCGTAGCACAATTAAGTTTAGCGGATATACTACTAAAGGGTCCCAAAACACTAGCAGAACTCGCTGAAGAAACACAGTCAGACACAAAATCGTTAAGTCGCCTATTAAGAGCTGTTACTAGTGTTGGAATTTTTACAGAGAAGGAAGACGGCACCTTTGAGCTGAATGATTTTGGAGCAACTTTACTTACTGATGTTCCCGGTTCGGTAAAGCCATGGGCACTAGCAAATATGGGAGAACATTATCCTGCTTTCGGCGCGTTAACATATGGCGTGCAAACAGGAAAGGTGCCATTCGAACATGCGCATGGAAAACCTGTTTGGGAATATTATAAAGATAATCCGGTACGTGGAGCCAATCTCGCAAAGGCAATGGCCGGAATGTCAGGTGCTGTCCTTAAAACTATTATTGCTGCCTACGATTTTAATCCATACAAAAAAATGGTTGATATCGGTGGCGGAAACGGAGCCCTTATATTTGCCGTACTGGACGCAACCCCCACAAGTACAGGAATTATTTTTGATGAGCAATATGTGATTGATCAAACGAAAAAACTGATCCCAGAGCGATTAAACAACAGATGTACGACCATAGGAGGCAGCTTTTTTGATGAGGTTCCATTCGGAGCAGATTTATACATGACAAAATGGGTCATCCATGACTGGAATGACGATGAAGCTATTATTATCTTAAAAAATATACAAAAAGCCATGCACCCTGATGCCAAATTATTAATCATAGATTCCGTCATTCCAGATGATTCTAGAAACCGTCCTCATGCAGGAAAACTTTTAGACATCAATATTCTAGCGATGACTACGGGACAAGAACGGACGCTGAGTGAATTTAGGATAATCATCGAAAGAGCTGGGCTCAAATTTAACAGGTTAATTGAAACTGAAACTGAAATTTCAAGTATAATTGAGTGCGGGAGATAGAAACGGCATCTATCCAATCCTCTAAGGCTTTCTAATTTCAGTTTTAATTTATCGCAACCCAATAATAAAATCTGTTTTGTAACACGGTTAAGTTTTATAGCATCAGTTCCAAAAAAACTAATCTTTTGATCAGCTTTTTTGGGGAGGCCCTCATCAAGCGACCTTTACACTAACATGGCCTTATGTCTTGCTTACCCTAACCAGCATTACTTTGTTATTCTAAATCAGTTTAAAATGGTATGACCAACCTATTCGCGAATGGTTTAAAAAAACGAAGTGTTTTATCCTAAAAAGACTTTCTCCTCCTAAAAATAGGAGGGGAAAGGAAGTTGAGATTCAGGATCTGGAAATTGACTATCAAACAGCAGAAAAAGAGAAGCGGATAGCTTTATTGGAAAATGAGAAACGGGAGGCCACACTGAAAAACAAAAATCAGGTTTTGCTTAATTTAGTTTTAGGCATTGGCGCATCGGCACTTTTAGTGATCATGTTTTTTCTTTTCTACGTGTTAAGAACAAATAAAAAAAATAATAAAAAACGGCTGGAAGAAATTGAAAAAGATAAAGAATTAAAGATAGCACAGGCTCTCCTGGAAGGTGAAGACCGTGAGCGCATGCGAATCGCCCGAGACTTACATGATGGCATTGGCGGGACCTTGAGTGGCATAAAACTGAAACTTTCCGATCCAAGTGGAGATAAAGCAATTAAGATGCAGAATGCAAATGAGCAATTGGGCATCGCTATTGGAGAGCTCAGAAGAACCGCAAGGGGGATGATGCCCGAAAATCTACTAAAAAACGGACTTGCAACAGCCGTGCATGACTTATGTGCGGATAGAATAAGCTCAGAAGTGCAGATAGAGTTTCAGTCCAATAGCTTATTCGCTGATCTTTGTCCGAATAATACCGTTCATATTTACCGCATTGTTCAAGAATTATTAACGAATGCGATCAAGCATGGCGAGGCTAAAAATATTCTTATCCAACTTATTCAAGAAAAGGACAGTATTTTAATCACGGTAGATGACGATGGCAAAGGATTCGACCCGACCAAACTTGCAAATGCGTCTGGAATTGGCTTCAAGAATATCCAGAATCGGGTTAATTTTCTTAAAGGGAAGTTGTCAATCGATAGTACGCCCGAACACGGCACCTCAGTAAATATTGAGACTTATGTGCGATAAAAAACTGATTATAGCCATTTTAGATGACAGCCCATGGCCAAAAAAATCTCTCCGATGCGATAGTTGCCGGCGTCTTGCGTGTTTCGCCGTTTACTGATCTTTTTCGTGCCAAATCAGTAGACTTGCTATTGGTGGACATGTTTCTCGACGATGGCCGTTTACAGAATATAACGTGAGCATCAGCATTGCACTATTGTCGCTTGTTACTGGCGATAATATGCTAAGAAAATCCTAAATTTAATAAAAGCAATCGGATGAAAAAAACTGTTTTAACCATAACACTAAACCCTTCGGTCGACAAGAGCACCAGCGTTCAAAATATTGTTCCCGAAAAGAAATTGCGCTGTGATCGCCCAAAGTATGAAGCTGGCGGCGGCGGCATTAATGTAAGTCGGGCGCTCAAGCGGCTTGACATACCTTCAGATGCACTTTTCACATCTGGCGGAAAAACGGGCAGTATGCTCGAGAATTTATTGAAAAAGGAAGAACTCGATATCCTACCAGTGCATTTAGGCAGTGAAACAAGGGAAAATTTTATCGTAGTAGACAAGACCACGAATCAACAATACCGATTTGGATTTCCTGGTGAGACTTTTTCGAAAAATGAACAAGATGAGATTCTGGCTCTTATCGACCAAATAAGCCCAGCACCGGATTTTGTCGTCATTAGCGGTAGTCTCCCCGGCGATGTTCCCGCTGACTTTATTGGATTTCTTATCTACAAATATAAAGCGAGAGGAAGTAAGGTAATCGTCGATACATCAGGCGATGCACTGAAAGTTGCACTTAAAGAAGGAGTATTTTTGTTGAAACCTAATGCCGGTGAGCTGGCGGCCCTTGTTGGAAAAGAGGAACTGGAAAACGCCGATTTAGATCACGCTGCTCAACAGATTATTATGCAAGGTCAAGCCAACATTGTTGTCGTCTCGTTGGGCGCCCAAGGCGCTGTATTGTACACCGCGACAGAAAAAATTCAGATGGTACCACCACTTGTAAAGATACGGAGTACTGTTGGTGCCGGAGATAGTATGGTTGCCGGAATGGTATCCGTCCTGGTCAACCAGGGCACAACTGAAGAAATACTTCGTATGGGAATTGCCTGCGGTTCGGCCACCACAATGGCTGAAGGAACTGCGCTCTTTCAAAAGAAAGATGTTGACAGGTTGTATAACGAGGTCAGAAAACAATAAAAATGTAAGCCTCTGCTGGCTTAGCCTGTCTTATCATTGGTTGCCAACTTACAAAAAGGAGTTCTTAAACTATTTAGTTATCATTATCTATGCATTTTAATAAAATTCAGCACCAAAATCTTTTTGCTTATCGAAGATTACGCCGAGCGATCGGTTATTTGGGTATTTTTTTACCCATTATCTTAGTATTACTTTCGCTATTCAAGTTTTTCGGTACTGGTATTCAACCTTCCATAAGTCACTATTACTTCTCAAACCTGCGAGAAATTTTTACCGGAACATTATGTGCTGTAGGTCTATTTTTAATTTGTTATAAAGGTAATGGCAACAAAATCTTCTGGAAGAATGATAACTACCTCACAAACCTAGCGGGATTCATGGCTATTGGAGTTGCATTTATACCGACAGATCCGACCGGCACCAGCTGTACACAATGTACATTGATCTCTTTTGGCTTAAAGGAACTGCATTATGGATTTGCTGCAGTGCTTTTTCTCACGTTTGCCTTCCTTTCTATTCACGTATTTACGATTGGCCAAGCGCTCAATACAACAATTCCAATCAGCATGGTCAATGAAAATAACATCTACAGATTCTGCGGCTATGGTATAATCGTTTGTATTACTTTAATCCCATTTGAGCTTTTTGAGTATGCCACATTGACCTTTGAAGCAGTTTCACTGTTTCTGTTTGGTACTTCATGGCTTATTAAGGGACGGGCCTTGGGCGACAAAGGCATTATTGGCAGAAAATTGTATCGTGAGCAGAATATCATAGACACCGAAGAAACGGTTTCTCCATAGGAATTTAGCAGATCCCGCCCGACAAGCAGTAAAGGTAAAGCGATGGATAATCCTTCGCCTACCTCATGGCGTCCTAGCTCCAGAATCAGATGGCTGGTCAGATATGACCTGTTTCTCTTCCTGCGTAAGCGGGGCTGGAGGAATCTCACCACCCGAGCGTTCGATCTCCTGAGTTTCGACATGTACCGCAAATTGAGCCGGCTCAATCGGAATACCCATCACAGTTGCATACTCTCTGGTGTAGATCGCTCCAAAATATAATATAGCAGCCGTATAATACACCCATAGTAAAATCAGGACAAAGGAGCCTGCCGCACCATAAGTGTCCTGAGTTGCCGAATGTTCCAGGTATATTCCGATCAGGTAGCGGCCCAGCACAAATAAGGTGGAGGTAAATAAAGCTCCAGCACGTACATTACGCCACTGAATATTGACGTCGGGAAGAACCTTAAAGATAATGCTAAAAAGTACGAATATAATACCAAACGATAATGCAAAGTTGATTCCATCAACCAACATAACTGTCATGTCAGGAAAATAGCGCTGTAACTGTCCAGTCAATGCCAAAATTATGCCATTGATGATCAGGGTAACCACCAGTAAAAACCCCAGGCCGATGACTAAGGAAGAAGACAACAAACGATCCTGAATTAACTTCAGCCAGCCTTTCTTTGGCTTGGCCCGTACATGCCAGATTTTATTGATCGAATTTTGGATGTCCCCAAATACACTTGTTGCCCCTAAGATCAGGGTGATACTACTGATCAGCAGGGCCATATTGGATTTGCCCGATAGTTCGAGATTTTGAATAACTTCCTGAATCTGTTTGGCGGCACTGTTACCAACTAAACCCCGTAACTCCATAAACACCTTGCCTTCAATGGCATCTTCGCCATAAAATATACCCGCAAGCGCGATGATCAACACGAGTATCGGGCCAATGGAAAAAACGGTATAATAAGATAAGGAGGCACTGTATTTCATGGAATCTTCATTCAGAAACCCAGAAACTGAACTCTTCAAAATTCGCCAGTAGGTCTTTATTTTACTTCGACTTTTAGTCCTTATATCCATATTGATGGTCTTTTTTAATATGAATAAACCACCTACTGGCAAAGAATGTTTTGGATTTACGAAGAAACGCTGCCAAGTTACTGGCAAATTCCCTTGTTATTCATACGAGTAGTCCCGAATAGTCCCCTGAAGAATAAGCTGATTGGACCTGACCACTTTCAAACTCAGATCCATATCCGATGCAAAAGCCTTTAGCATTAAAACCGGAGCCACTTTGAGGCCATTCGGCCAGTCTGCCAGATGAATCGCCAGGTGCGAAAGACTATTGGTCTTCGCGTATTTTGACTGTAATTTATCTATCGTTGGGGCGGTAGATAAGATACTGACCTGATCATCCCTTTTCTGAAACCATTGGTAAAATAACTTATTGGGCAAAAATTTTTGTAATCCTGCATCACCCCTTACGCTCAACCTAACATTAGGCACTTTACTTTCATAAGGGGTTTTCTCCTCCACGGTTTCAAAATTGTCGTTGACGGCATAATTAATAATGGTATCCGTTTGTACAACTTGATTATTCAACACTTCAATATCAACATAATCCCCATTTGCATGCGCCATAATCGAGTCCGCTGCTAATGGTAGATCAACAAGTATATCCTTTATCAGTGTTTTCAAACGTTTGTCCGGAAAATTGACCCAGCCTTTGCCAATATAATCCGCATCGACCAGCTCACGGACAAGATATTCTTGCGGAAAATTCCATGTATTTGACTGAAGCTCCCCCATAATCTCAATGCGGCTGCCTTTCAGGTCAAATTCAACGAAATTTTTTGTTGAAATATCGCTATAACGCAACGATTTACGTGTTAATTCACTCGGATGATTAATGAAATTTTCAATGGAGATACGATCAGTGTCTGATTGGATCAAGCGGAGCATTTCTTCCTTCTTTTTGTCAAGATAAAAGCCTAGTCCTACCAATAGAGCGTCACCTTTCCAGACAAATGCTATTTTATTCGCATTATGGTACGCGTAATTTACTCCCGGAGCAGCATTATTTTCAATGGAATCCACAGAAAGGCCTTCTTTTAAAAAGGTCAGAAATTGCTTTTCATCTTTCAGATCCAAAAACGCATAGAAGTTCTTCGCGCTATCTTCAAGGGAAAAAAGAAATACATTGGCCTTGATATCGATTCCATTATCCTTTAGCTTAGTCAATTTTTTAGCGAAGTCCTGCCCCCCTTTCGGTGCCGTCTGCCAATTATCAAAGAGTTGGTTAAGCAAGATATCATCCAACGAAATGGTTAATAATGCCTTGCTCTTTTTATGAACGACAGATTTATACGACTGCTGCTGTCGAACGATATAGATGCCCCAGCCTATTATCGCTAATCCTACGATAATCCCTAAAGTCCAAATTATTCCTTTTTTAATCATTGTCTGTTACATCAATTGGTTCATCCAGGTCGGATTGTTCATCCGGCACAATTCCATCTAGCAATTGGTTGATAACAAACTGCATCGCATTGTTTGCCTTTGTCGGTAACTCAAGTTGCAAATCTGTTTCCAATCTATCACCAACAATTCCTTTAGAACTCAACGTAAAATTACCATAATTATTCAATTCCTCTAATTTAGCACGCCAACTATTGCCCAATACAAGATTCAAATCTTTTGTCAACGCTGGTATTTTCTTTGTTTGGAAAGCCGCAGAAAACTTACTTCCTTTCATAAGCTTAACAAAAGATGTATTGGATTTGGTCGGATACCTTTTGTACAAAATTTTGTTTAGCTGCAGGCTATCGTTGCTGATCATCACTAGATCTTCATGGAACATCAGGTATAAAGGAAATTCTTTGCCATTGCCTTGTTTGATTTTATAGATACCCCCAGCAAAGCTTGCATCGGCTTTTGATACCGCGACATCCAATACCTTTTTAAAAATCCTTTGATCTTCGGATGTAAACATCCAGATAAAAGATGGCACCCTCTCCTCCTTGATCATATGAACCTCCTTTACATCGTAATTATCGTCGTAATCGTAATCAACATAGTCGATCTTTAAATTGGTTATTCCATTGACAACAACCAAATTATCGCCGGGAATAATTTTAGCGATAGCCTTTTCATCCAGTGCAATTTCAAGTCCAAGGGCCATAAGCTCAAGTACCTCATTTTCTTTTCCAAAGTATTTTTTCAGGTTTTTTGTAAAAAATACTGGTATTTCCTTTAGGTACGCAGCAGTGTTCACATTGACATTAAAATATCCGAATGTTTCCGCTGTTAAATACTTAGCGAACTTTGGATTTGGCTTCCTGGCGTACAATTTTTTGGTTAGGCTTATCAGGTCTTTTCCCAAAGTCACGGTGGTTTTCAGCATAATTTTATTGCGTTGCTGAACCAGATCAAAAAACATGTCCCTATATCCACTTTCCAAAGAAAAACTACTGGTATTATAATAGGCGTCCACAATCGAGCGTACAGAATGAAGCCCATTATAAAAGCTGTCAATTTTGGGTAGCCACACACGCACAAGATCGATGTTTTTTTCTAATCGAGCCTGCTCCTGCGCGCTTATACATGGATATTTACTGCTCAATAATTGCTCCTGTTCATGCAGCAGCCATTTTTCCAACAATATATTTTTAATGGAATCATTTCGTTTATTCACGTCCTCAAAAGTCGCATCAAGTGAATCATAGTTGATATGATTGTCATAGACATTTGTATCGGCGTCCTGCACACTGTCATAGATCTCCAACGGTTCTTCTTCCTCCTGCTGTACCTCAGTTTGCAATGTATCAAAGTCAAATGCTTCCCACTCCATTGTGGTGGAATCCGTTAATACAAAATCAGCACAATTATCAGCAGCCTCGGCCTCGTCTGCTGCCGCAGTAGCGGCAGATACCGCAGCGGCGGCATAATCTATATTTTCAATACCATATACTCCTGCGATAGAATCGTTGGCAAAATAAGTTGGTCCAACCTCTCCTTTCAGCACCCTAAGCTCCTTTGCATTCCAAGCGAGCAATTGACCATCCGCCGTTCTAAATCGGCTATAACCGTTAAAGGCCGGAAGCGAAGTCCCTTCCATCTTAAGCAATCTATCAAAGTGATCGATATCAGCGATCGGGAGAATCAGCTCGCCATACAGCAAACTATCCCTATTATTTCTGTAATATACAGCAATACCTTTTGCGTCGACGCCAGTCTGCTGAAAATCATTCTGCAGATCAAGGTCTTTCTTTTCAAAGTATTTGAAAAAACCGATACGATCCAACAAATTATTCAATGTGGCAGCCTCAGCGGATTCAACGAGCTTAGCTAAATTAATAGCTACTACTGTATTCGATCCATCGGGTATTTTGCTCAATGATCCCTGTGCACAAACGGTACCGAAACCAGCTCCTAAGCACAATACTACACCAAAACCATAACGAAGCAATTTTCTTCCCCGATAACTCAACAAAAAATTTGATATGACCATACATTGATACTTTCTACTACTTATCTATCGCATCAAAAGTATCAAATGCAAGAGGCTGTTCTCATCCCTGAATTCAGGTAATTCGAGGATTTCCTTTAAGCTTCTCGTATCAGACCATATTCTATGGCAGATTTCACCGCCGCGGTCACACTTTTTGTCTGAAATTTTTCCATTAAATTTTTACGGTGGCTTTCCACGGTATGTGAACTGATAAATAAGGATTCAGCAATCTGATTGGTTGTCATTCCTTTAGCCACAAAGGTCAGTATCTCCTTTTCGCGACGGGTAAGTTTGGGAACTTGCTTCAGTCCTGCTTCCGTCTTCTTATTGAGTATGACCTGGGTTTTGGCACAGATGTAGCGCTTACCGATCAAAACATCAGATATGGCGGCAATGATCTCCGTGCCGGTGGCATTTTTTTGAAGATAAGCATCTGCTCCCTCATTTAATATACTATTGATTACCGCTAGTTCGTTATGAACACTAAAAGCTATAATTTTTAGCTCTTTATAGCTCTCTTTCAATCCCTTTACCAGATCAATTCCATTTGCATCGGGAAGATTGATATCCAGTAACAATACAAGCGGCGCATCCGAGGCAATGTTTTTGGATAAGTCCACAGCACTTGCATACATACCCACCACCTCAAAATCTTCATGGGTATTAATAATATTTTTTAGTCCCTCCAGTAAAAGAGGGTGATCATCCGTAATCGCTATCTTTATCATTTTACACTTTAATTAAACAAGAGGCATCTCAATTTCTATCGTAGTTCCCTCACCCGGCGAAGACATAATCTTCATATCGCCATGTAGAAAAGAAAGCCTTGACTGTATGTTGTGCATTCCTGCGGAATGTTGCAAATCTATCTTTTCGGTATCAAATCCCTTGCCATCATCTTCTATTGTTATATGTAAACGCTCATTATGTACAGAAAGTTGTATGAAGATACTGCTTGCTTCGGCATGCTTCAATGCATTGTTCACAAGTTCCTGAATGATTCTATACAGCGAGATCTGATGCTCTACACTTAAATTGGATTCAAACTGAAGAAATTCGCACTCTACTTGACAATTAGGCTGACTCATCCGTGCCGCATAATCCCTTAGGGCTTCCTGTAAACCGTATTTGACAATCAGATCCGGCATCAGGTTATGTGCGAGTTTACGCAGCTCATCGACAGCATCATCCAATAGTTCAATACTCCGCGTAATACCTTCCTTAACTGCGGGCTGATTGTCTCCCTTATCGCTGAGCGAGGACAACCCAAGTTTTGTGCTCGACAATAATCCCCCCAAACCATCATGTAAATCCCGAGCTAAACGTGTCCGCTCTTTCTCTTCACCGGCCAGCATGGCGGTCAGATTTTTGATGGCATGCTGCTGGTTATTTTTCTCGATTTCGAGGCCATGTAGATGCTCCTTTTGCCTCAACGTGTCGGAACGCTGCCAATAGGCATAAAAAAGCAAGATAACAGCAATTAAAGAACTAATAAATAACCAGATATAGATCGAGTTCATGCGCGATTTAAAAGCAATTTCCTGTTTGGAAACATCAAGTTCCTGCAATCGCTGTTCATTTTCCAGGCGGCTTAACTGCAGGTCTTTTTCCTTTTTGTCCCGTTCCAGCTGAAGTACTTTCAACTGTTGCGTCCGATTTAGTTCATTTAACTTTAAATTCTCGACCAATTGATTTTGTCGGTCATTAAGGGCTTTCATCAACTTGATCTGTTGTTCTTTTTTCTCCCCTTCCAATCGCAACCGCATTAATTTTTGGTTCTGCAGTTCCCGTTCATATTTAATTTCAAGTTGTTTGGTTTTATCCAGCTTATCTGAATTGAAAGCCTCTTCGAAAACTTTGATATAACTCTTTTGATACTGAAATGCTTCCTCATATCTACCCTCTTCGACGCTCACTTCAGCAAGTCTACTGTAAAGACTGAGCCCTACTTGGTAATCGTAATGTGGTTCCCGCTGTAAGTTATAAAGCGCCTGCTGTAGATACTTTTTTCCCTGATCCCGATGTCCATTTTTGAATGCTTCATCAGCCAATATGCCATAAGCTGGTACAGTAAGTGCATATTGTCCAGTCTCCTGCGCAATTTGCAAGGCTTGTTGAGCAAATGATGTAGCTTTTTTAGCTGAATTTTCGGGATAGAATTCGTGATATAGATTCGCTAAATTAACGGAAACATAGGCCATATCCGTTGGGTTAATAAGATTCTTCTGATTATTCTTTGCAATTCGGTAAGCTTCGAGATAATGTTCCTCGGCTTTCTTCAATACGTTTGGGTTCGTTCGATCTGACCGATATTCTTCCTCAAACAGATAACCTGCCTGCATATAGGCATCGAACAAACTATTTACGTTTCGGCCGGCTTTGGCTGTCTCTAGCAGAAGATTTGTGTACTTCTCCTGAAAATCATAATTCCGTTGATTGGCGTAAATAGCTGTTAACTCCTTATAAATAGCCAATTTCCGCGCAATGTTGGCATCTGTCTGTGGCGCCTTTTCCAAAAAGGAAATTGCTTTGTGAAACTGTGAAACCGCCTGATCCTCTTTGCTCTGTCTTGTCATAATCCAGCCATCACAATAATAAACATACCCCTTGGTACTGTTGTCATTGATAATGGGCAGAACGGACTTTGCATGCTCCAGATAAAAGCGTGATTTTTCAAAGAGATGATCATTGTAGCTGTTCATTGCTGCAATGCAATTTAAATAAGCGTAGTACTGTTTATCCGGATAATTTTTGGCCAGTTGAATATTATCGTTGAGCAACTGACTTGCCAATGCTTTCTCATTCGCGAAATATAGCGCCTGCGCATATTTTCCGGTCAGCAGAAAACGCTCTTTACTTCCTAAGGGAAGGTTATAATATGATTTCTGTAGCTCCTGCAACTGTTCCTGTGCATACAGCTGACTACAAGAGAATAGAAAAGCTAAGCATATAATAAAGGTTTTAAAAAAAACATGAACACACCCCATAAAGTCTATTAATTCCCATTAGTGGATTAGTCAAACTTAGATAAATTTACTTTTATAAACAATTATAATTGCTGCCAAAATCTGCCAGAAACACATAGATCCGCGTCATTTGCACCACTTCAATAGCTCCAATTTCGCAAACACCATGCCGTTGGGAACAAGTAAAAAGCAAAAAGTGTAGCTTTGTATAAAGTTGCTACATCGCAAAAAAAAATGCTAGAAATTACAAAAACTCCTTAAAGATGAAATATATATACTTATTCCTAGCGATTACCGCTGAAATTTTTGCCACCACTTTTTTAAAGAAGTCCGAGGGGTTTAGTTTATGGAAACCAACCCTCGTCTGCATCATTGGCTATATTATCGCTTTTTATTTCCTGAGCATAACATTGAAGTATTTACCGGTGGGTATCTCCTATGCCATCTGGTCGGGCATTGGCATTGTTGCCATCACATTGATCGGTATGATTTTATTCAAACAGATCCCAGATACTGCTGCAGTGATCGGAATGACACTGATTGTCGCTGGGGTTATTATTATTAATGTATTCTCAAAAATGGGCGCACATTAGCTGATCTCAAAACTAAATGTGTATTTTTGCAGCTTACATAAACTATAGGATACGTGTCGTTAGAGAAACTAAAATTAAGCAAAAGATTGACTGCCACAATGACCGAGCTCGGTTATTTGGCTCCAAAGGAAATTCAGAGTAGGTGTATCTCCAGAATTCTTGGCGGACAAGATGTAATTGCGATTGCTCCTGAGGGAGCTGGCAAGACTACAACTTATGTATTATCGACCTTGATGAAATTAAAATTCACAAATGATGAAGCACCTAAGTTTTTAATTCTTGCTCCCAATGAAGAACGCATCGACGAGATTGTCGAAAAATTCTATCAACTCAGCAAAAATAGAGATCTTCGCATCATCGGCTTACGGGCTGGCGGAAGTATGGAAGAGGAAATAGAAGAATTAGTTGCCGGAAAGGATATTGTCGTGGCAACTCCCAACCGTGCGCGGGCAATCTATCTCAAATTAGCTCTCAATCTAAACCGTATCCAAACATTAATTATCGATGATGCAGAAGAAATCATCAAACAGGGCATGCAAAATCCTGTAAGAGAATTGGCCGAAAGCTGTGGTAAAGTACAACACCTGGTCTTCAGTACCGTTGCGCATCAGAAACTATATGCTATGATAGATACGCACCTAAATGAAGATTATGCATTGGTAGAAGTCGATGAACTGGAAAGCGAAGCCATTGACACGCTGGATCTTTTGTTATATCAGCTACCCAACTTCACTACCAAGATCAATTTGTTGAATTATCTTTTACGGGATAAAGAAGTTTTTCAAAAGGTAATTGTTTTTGTAAACTCGAAGCTTACAGCACAAAAACTTGCTACTAGCCTATTTCAACAAGAGAAAGAGGAAATCGCTATTCTAAACCCACTGTTTTATGATGATTTTGGTTTTGAAACAACGGCAGATTTCATAGAGAGTGAGCAAACTCGCGTTTTGATCATTGCCCGAGAAAACACCAATACATTTGATCTCGCAAATATTCCTTTTATTTTTCAATTTGAATTACCAAATGAAAAGGAGGAATTTTTAAATCATTTAGTCAAAAATGAACAGAATGAGGATAGCGTGGTTTTGACATTTTCGACGGATCTGGAACTTCCTATGGTCCGAAAAATAGAACAGGCAGTTGGCAAGCGAATGGACGTATTGGATCTGCCAGAGGATCTTCAGATTTACAATCCTGTAAATGATAAAAAGAAAAAAGCAACCAAGGACGAACAGGAAGACAGTTCCCGTGGTGGTGCATTTCATCAAAAGAAGGAAAGCAATGTCAAAACTTTCAATTATGGCGGGGGTGAAAAAGCAAAGATGACGATGAAATTAAAAAAGAAATAAAAAAGGGAAGCTAAAAACTTCCCTTTTTTTACGCAAATGTCTTTATTATTTGAGTCGTATTTTTCATTCAAGGTATCCATGAGCTCACTACAACCGGCTTATTGGGGGATAAAAAACCTTCAGTCGATTTTCTCATCACTTGTATGCTTGTGAAAGCATGAAGGTTTTATTTTAGCACTTTCTTCAGCAGCTTAAGCATTGGCAATACGTTCCATCCCCTGATCATTCGGGCGGGCATAATCTACCGTAGAATTTAAGTCCAGCTCCAATTCGCTACTAGATAGCATAAAAAGCTGGCCAACACCCTGAGACTGTAATTTTTCAAATGTTGCTTTAGTACACGGCTGCTTTGTTGGTATTCTTTATTTTTATCTTCATTAAAAACGTATGAATATTTCCCGAACTGTACTGTGTTAAGATGATCGAGGTTGTTGGATACCAGCAACTTGATATTGCACTATTATTTCTGACGCCGATGTCTGAAAATCAATGTAGACTCCGGCAGCATTTGCCCGATCCCATACTGGCTTACGGACTTGCCTCTCCGGTTCATCCGGAAGTCGGTTAAAAGCGGTCAGCTTTTGGTAGTCAAGCCGGCCTTCGACGTGTTTATCTTCAAGCGGAGAAAACCAGGTATATTTTTGCTGTCCTTTGACAATCAAAAGCGAGAACAGCATGAGTGCCATGAAAGAAGCTTTTAAAAACATACCGTAATTTAGATTTGAGTTTGAATTGATTAAAAAAGGAGCCTATTGGCTCCTTTCTATTACGATTTATTTATTATACTATAAAATAGCTTGTCTAACACGTACTAATTTTTCCATCAGTCCTTCGAGTAGGTCAAGGTGCAACATGTTTGCGCCATCGGATTTTGCGTTTGCAGGATCAGGATGGGTTTCAATAAATAGACCATCAGCACCGACAGCAATCGCTGCTTTGGCAATGGTCTCGATCAATGCTGGTTTTCCGCCTGTTACCCCGGATGTCTGATTCGGTTGTTGAAGTGAATGTGTACAATCCATTACTGTCGGCACATTAAAAGAACGCATTTCAGGAATCCCCCTGTAATCAACAATCAGATCTTGATAGCCAAAGGTATTCCCACGATCTGTCAAAAAAACTTTCTCATTGCCAGACTCCAAAATCTTATCCACTGCAAACTTCATGGACCCGGCACTTAAAAATTGTCCTTTTTTTACGTTAACGACTTTATTGGTTTTTGCCGCAGCGACCAATAGATCCGTTTGTCTGCATAAAAATGCCGGGATCTGAAGGACATCGACATAGGCCGCTGCCATTTCTGCCTCATGGCTTTCATGGATATCCGTTACGGTCGGAACACCGAAAGTCTTCCCTACTTTCTCCAAAATTTTCAACGCTTTTTCGTCACCGATACCCATAAAAGAATCCAAACGCGAACGGTTAGCTTTACGGTACGAACCTTTGAAAATATAGGGAATATTGAGTTTATCTGTAATAGTAACAATTTTTTCAGCAATCCGCAAAGCGATTTCCTCTCCCTCAATCGCACATGGTCCTGCCATTAAAAAGAAATTCTGCGAGGTTCCATTCTTTATTTCAGGAATGTATTTATTGATCATATAAATTATATAAAAATTTTAATTACCCAATTCAGATAAGAATTTGATACGCATCAATTGGAGATCTTCATACGTATAATCGTCTCCTCCCAATTCTTTGAGCGCATCGTTGATCGAATCAGTTTCCGCTGTTTTAAAGTAATCGTATACTTCATCCTGACGATCCTCATCGATAATCTCGTCTATAAAATAATTGATATTTATCTTCGTACCGGCGTTAACGATCGTTTCGATTTCCTTTAATATTTCCTCGTAGGTAATCCCTTTTGCTGCAGCGATATCATCCAGCGCAATTTTGCGGTCAATATTTTGGATAATCGCTACTTTCAGTGCGGATTTATTTGCTGTACTTTTGATAATCAGGTCTACAGGACGGTCGATTTCATTTTCCTCCACATAGTCTTTGATCAGCGCAATAAAGGAAGCGCCAAATTTAATCGCTTTACCATTTCCTACACCTTGAATCTGTTTTAATTCGTCAATATTGACGGGATAATGTGTACACATTTCTTCCAAAGAAGGATCTTGAAAGATAACAAAAGGTGGCAGGGATTTACTCTTGGCAATCTTTTTACGCAAGTCTTTGAGCATACCAAGTAAAGTGGTATCAAGCGCTCCGGTACCATGACCGGCATCTTCTCCACTTGTACTCTCTCCGCCTTCAATAGGCCGGTTTAAAACAAACTTTAACTGATATGGATTGTCCAGATAACGTCGGCCGATGTCGGTCAGTTTCAGTAAGCCATAATGGTCAATATCTTTCTCAATGAAATTATCCAACACAGCCTGTCTTACCAAAGATTTCCAATAAATAACGCCTTTGTCTTTTCCTGAACCGAACAAGCGATGTTCGTCATGCTTGTAGGAAGATACAGGTTGATTGTTCTGTCCGATCATCACATTGATGACATGATGATCATCAAATTTCTCACCCTGTTCCTTAATGAAGCCTAATATGTCTTTCAAGGACTCTTCGGCTTCAAAATATTCTTTTTCCGAACGGCAATTGTCGCACATGTTGCTACAGCCCTGTTCGTCAAAATTTTCACCGAAATAATGAAGAATCTGTTTACGGCGGCAGACCGCTGATTCGGAATAATCAATAACTTCTTTGAGTATCTGTGTACCGATCTCACGTTCGGCCACAGGTTTATCTTTCATGAATTTCGTCAGCTTCTCCACATCTTTCTCTGAGTAGAAAGCCAAACAGTAGCCATCTCCTCCATCCCGACCCGCCCGGCCAGTTTCCTGGTAATAACCTTCCATGGATTTCGGAATATCGTGGTGAATAACATAGCGGACATCCGGCTTGTCAATCCCCATTCCAAAAGCAATTGTGGCAACAATCACTTCTACATCTTCCATCAGAAATTTATCTTGTGTATCAGCCCTGGTCTTCGCATCAAGCCCTGCGTGATACGGCAGCGCTTTGATCCCATTCAGGTTCAATACCTCGCTTATTTCCTCCACCTTTTTTCTGCTCAGGCAATAGACGATACCTGTCTTACCGGATTTTGTCTTGATAAACCGTACAATTTCTTTGACGACGTCTTTTTTGGGACGTACTTCATAGTATAAATTGCTTCGATTAAATGATGATTTGAATAATACAGCATCATTCATCTGTAAGTTTTTGCGAATATCGGATTGTACTTTCGGAGTCGCAGTTGCTGTCAGGGCAATAATGGGAATATTCGCCCCTATCTCATTGATAACCTGACGTATTTTGCGATATTCCGGTCTAAAGTCGTGCCCCCATTCGGAGATACAATGCGCTTCGTCCACGGCCACAAAAGACACCGTTATCTGATGCAAAAACTCGACATTATCTTGCTTTGCAAGTGATTCCGGAGCTACATACAGTAACTTGGTCTTGCCCGCAAGCACATCCTCCTTTACCCGAGTGATTTCACTCTTATTCAGTGAGGAGTTCAAAAAATGAGCGATACTATCTTCGCCACCGAATGCACGAAGCTGATCAACTTGGTTTTTCATTAAAGCAATCAACGGGGAAATTACAATTGCGGTTCCCTCACTCATGAGTGCTGGCAGTTGATAACAAATTGATTTCCCTCCCCCGGTTGGCATAATAACAAACGTATCCTTTTTTTGAAGAATACTGGTTATAATAGCCTCTTGATCTCCTTTAAAAGTATCAAAACCAAAAAAATCCTGTAAATTGTCGAAAAGTGATTTTTCTATTTCCATTGCGCCTTGGGCAAAAATAAGATAGATAAATGAAGAAATAATCCTGAAAAATAATCTATTTTTGCAATCTATTCTAATACATAAAAGTAAGAGTATTTTTTGTGAAAAACAACTACGAAATAAAAAATATAGCTATTCAGGCTATTCAGGAAGAAGCAAAAGCAGTAGCTGCTCTGGCTCAATATATTGATGATGATTTTGTTACCGTGATAAATAAAATCCTCCATCTCCAGGGCCGGGTAATCGTCACAGGTATTGGAAAAAGTGCAATCATAGCACAAAAGATTGTTGCAACTTTAAACTCCACAGGAACACCGTCCATCTTTATGCATGCTGCCGACGCCATCCATGGAGATTTAGGTATTATTCAACAGTATGATTTGATTATTGCCATATCCAAAAGTGGCAATACCCCAGAAATCAAGGTGCTGGTTCCATTTCTGAAGCAAACGAAAAACACATTGGTGGCTTTGGTAGGAAATACAGAATCCTACTTGGCTAAAAATGCGGATCATATCCTGAATACCACGGTGGAGAAAGAGGCCTGTCCAAACAATTTAGCGCCAACGTCAAGTACAACAGCGCAATTGGCCATGGGTGATGCCTTAGCGGTTGTCCTGCAGGAATGCCGGGATTTTACAGACCAGGACTTTGCAAAATACCATCCCGGAGGTGCCCTGGGCAAGAAACTTTACCTAAAAGTCAGAGACCTATCTGATCAAAACGGCAAACCGAGCGTACAATTGAATGCAAATGTCAGAGATATCATCATCACTATCACACACTTCAGGCTCGGAGCAGTGGCTGTCTTAAAGGACACACAGATTCAAGGTATTATTACCGATGGTGATATCCGCCGTATGCTCGAGAAACACACTGATCTGGCGACAATCAGCGCAGCAGATATTATGGGCAAATCGCCAAAGGTGATCGACAAAAACGAACTTGCTGCCAGTGCACTCCATATCATGCGGGAAAACAATATCACCCAATTGCTGGTAGCGGATCAGGGGAACTATGATGGCGTCATTCATATACAAGACCTGCTCAAAGAAGGTATAATCTAACTGTAATAAAGTTGTTAGATGAGTAATAAATTCGCAATAAATACTACATTTGGCATATCAGTTGTACTATTTTAATCACAAAGTAATATCTTAGAAGCATGAAAAAGTATATAACAATCTTAGCAGTGATCATTTCCTTTATCGGTTTATCATCTATGCAGGCAGGTCAAGGGGAATTTAAATTCGAAAAAGAGACACATGATTTCGGCAAAATTCCGGCCGGAACACCTGTATCATATAATTTTAAATTTTCAAATACAGGCAGTGAGCCTATTATCATTTCAAACGTAGTCCCTACTTGTGGTTGTTCTGTGGCTGAATTTACCAAAACACCTATCAAGCCGGGAGAAACAGGAACAATTAAGGTTACTTATAACGCTGCGGCGAAAGCACCTTTTACCAAAAGTTTTACGGTACAATCAAATACAAAAACACCTGTAAAGACACTTTATATTAAAGGGATTGTAGAATAAAAATCCGACAGATAAAACGAAAAAAGCCACATCCTGATGTGGCTTTTTTCGTTTTATTTTGGTTAGCTTTGCACAACTAATTTTAAAAAAACTATAATGCCAGTAATATCAGAAAAAGGGCTGAATATGCCTGCGTCACCAATCAGAAAACTGACGCCTTATGCTGATCAAGCAAAAAAAGACGGTAAAAAAATATACCATTTAAATATCGGGCAACCTGATATCCAGACACCTGAAATTATGCTTAATGCTTTGAAAAATATTGATTTCAAAGTATGGGCTTATACACCTTCTGAAGGTACGGCCTCCTACCGTAAAAAATTAGCCGAATACTATAACAAGCTAAATTACAATATTGAACCTACGGACATCTTGGTCACCAATGGTGGCTCTGAGGCAATCACAATTACCATGCAAGCATGTCTGAATGAAGGTGAAGAAGTAATTATTCCGGAACCTTTTTACGCGAATTATAACGGCTTTGCCTGCTCATCTGATATTGTGATCAAACCGATCATGTCCTACATCGAAAATGGATTTGCACTGCCTTCCATAGCTGAATTTGAAAAAGTAATTACAGAAAAAACAAAAGCAATCTGTATCTGTAACCCCAACAATCCGACAGGTTACCTTTATTCGAGAGAAGAACTGGAAGCTCTGCGTGAACTTTGCCTTAAATATGATCTTTATCTATTTTCGGATGAGGCTTACCGCGAATTCTGTTACGATGGTAGGGAGTTTATATCCCCTATGCATCTGGAGGGCCTTGAAAATAATGTCGTCATCTTTGACACCGTTTCAAAACGCTATTCAGCATGCGGTGCTCGTATTGGTTGTATCATTACCAAAAACAAAGCGCTTTATCAGACTGCATTAAAATTTGCGCAGGCGCGCTTAAGTCCATCGATGGAAGGTCAAATTGCGGGAGAAGCTGCTGTAGATACACCAGATAGCTACTTTATAGCAGTATCCAAAGAATATACAGCGAGAAGAGACGTCTTGGTCAATGGATTAAATGCAATTGAAGGCGTTTACTCTCCTAACCCCGGCGGTGCATTCTATGTGGTTGCCAAGCTGCCCATCGATAACGCGGATAAATTTTGCCAATGGATGTTGGAAGAGTTTTCTTACAATAATGAAACAGTCATGATGGCGCCAGCAACTGGCTTCTATAGTACAGAAGGTGCCGGAACAAATCAAGTTCGCTTAGCTTATGTACTAAATCAGAATGATCTTAAAAACGCATTGATCTGTCTGGAGAAAGCGTTAGAAATATATCCCGGAAGAACAAATTAAAAAGCAAAGCGTAACTTTGCTTGCAGCCAGCCCAAAATAAGGACTGGCTTTTTTTGTATCATACCAAGAGATACAGCCTGTTTTTTCTAGTTTTGAAAAAAAACAAAACAAAGTTTCGAGCAGCATTGTTCTTATTGCAGTATAACTAAAGATATTGCATATGGATAAATTGAAGAAGTTCCAATTGATGGAAAAAATAGCAAGAGAGTTAGAAGATGTCAGAAACAGTCAACAAGCTGTTTTAGAAAAAATAGGCAAAATCGAAGTAGATAACATCGAACTTGGAGATAAGAATATTGAAAAGACAATTCCTGAGATTTATCAACGTACAGCGGATAATTCAGAGGCTATCAAAACGCTACTGGAATCATTTCAAGAGCAGACCGCAGAGTTTGGAGAGAAAAACAATGTAAACAAATTACTGGAGCAACAGCAAATCAATAGTATTAAATAGCTGGGGCTAAAATATAAAAGATGCCGATTGAAAAATCGGCATCTTTTTTCTTGCACATATTTATGCTTGTATCCTGGCTGCTTTAATTTTTAGATATTCTTCTTCGACAAAATTCAGCTGTTGTTCCGGAGTCAAATTTGAGTTATCCAGCACGATGGCATCTTCAGCTTGCCGCAAAGGACTCTCTGCACGGGTACTATCAATTCGGTCCCGATTGGCAAGATTTTCCACCACCTCTTCAAGTGTTACATCCTCCCCTTTTTCCGTTAGTTCCAGATATCTCCTGGCGGCCCTAACTTTAGGATCAGCCGTCATAAAGATCTTGAGATCGGCATCCGGAAAAACTGTGGTACCAATGTCACGACCGTCCATAATGATATTTCGACGGCTGCCTAACTTTTGCTGTTGCGCAACCATGGCGGTACGCACCGCTTTAATCGCACTGACCTCGCTCACCTTATCGGAAATATACATTTGACGAATCTCTTCCGAGATATCCTCATCGTTCAGGTGAATCTCCGTTTTTAGAGCGTTTGGAATAAAGTCAATATGAATATCATTTAGAGCATTATCAATCGCTTGCTGATCCTCCAAAGCAATATGATGGCGTATAAAATAGAGCGTTACGGCTCGATACATTGCTCCACTGTCAATAAAGGCAAATTTTAATTTTTTAGCCAGAGCTTTTGCCAGCGTACTCTTTCCACAGGAAGAAAAACCATCTATGGCAATGATAAAATTGTGTCTTGTGCTCATTATTCGTTTCCTCCTATGATGACACCGGGTTTATTTACCAAGGGAACCTTAGTCAGGTTACCATCGACGATGCTTTCGGGCAAAAAGATATACTTTTTATCGTAAATAATATTGTCAATATAAAAGCTCAACCAATATTCATTGGTCAGGCCAAATACCTGCTCGTCGATTGCCTCCACCCGATCAAAGGATTTTGCTTCGATATTTCCGATGAAATGCCGCAAAGTGGTGGTGGTTACTTGCCGACCATCTTTTTCACCGTAGCCTTTTGAACTGATCAGCACGTTCTGTATCGCTACATTTTTATCGTTAATAACGTACACTGTCCAGTTTTTCGTCTCCACGGTCTCGCCTTCCAAAACCACGGCAATCATAATATCTTTTACTATATTTTCTGGCAAATCTGCTTTCATCCTTATTTAGACTTTGTCGTTTTCTTTGCTGGTGCCTTCTTTGCTGGTGCTTTTTTAGCAACTGTTTTCTTTTCAGCAGTTTTTGCTTTAACAGTTTTACCTTTCGGTGCATCCGCTTCCGCCCACTTCAGCACATCTTCATAGCTGATCTTTTCAATTTCTGTTCCTTTCGGAATTTTCAGATTCTGCTTTCCAAAACGGATGAATGGTCCCCAACGGCCCTGTTCGATCTGAGCATCCGGATTTTCATCAAAAACACGGATCACTTTTTCAATATCTTTCTGACGTTTCTCCTGAATAATCTGAATGCATTCCTCTTCGGTAACGTCCAATGGATCTACTCCTTTTGGCAAGGAATAGAAAGCTGAATTATGACGGATATAAGGGCCAAATCGACCGATGGCAACTGTCATTTCTTTATCTTCAAATACACCAACTTTTTTTGGAAGTTTAAATAATTCCATGGCATCTTCAAAGGTAATCGTTTCAATCATCTGCCCTTTGCGTAAAGATGCGAATCGAGGTTTTTCCTCATCATCTGGCGAACCGATCTGAACCAGAGGCCCAAATTTTCCGATACGCACGGAAACCGGTTTTCCGGAAACTGGATCTATCCCCAGTTCACGTTCATTATTGGCACGATCAGCATTTTCCAGCGTATCTTCAACTTCGGAGTGAAAAGGGCCATAGAAATCGTGAAGCATTTTTGTCCACTCGGTCAATCCATGCGCAATATCGTCAAACTCTTTCTCGACATTCGCCGTAAAGTGAAAGTCAACAATACCATTGAAATGCTCTACCAAGAAATCATTCACGACAATACCGATATCAGTGGGGAACATTTTCCCTTTTTCGGCACCTGTAATTTCTGTTTTTGTAACGGCTTTCAGTTCGGCATTCTCGAGGGTCAATACCCGATAGTCGCGTGCTCTTCCTTCTCGTTCTTCTTTAACAACATAACCACGATTTTGAATTGTAGAAATGGTTGGCGCATAAGTAGACGGTCTACCGATACCTAGTTCCTCTAATTTTTTCACTAATGCCGCTTCCGTATAACGTGCCGGAGGTCTTGTAAAGCGTTCCGTCGCTGACATGCTTTTCAATGTCAGTTGTAATCCGACGGTCAATGGTGGAAGGATGGCGTTATCGCTATCTTCATCCAGTGTTGTCTCCTGATCATCATCGACGGATTCCATATATACTTTCAGAAAACCGTCAAATTTCATCACCTCTCCTGAAGCATTCAGATCTTCCGGACGTGTAGAAATGGAAATCTTCGCCAGTGTACGTTCAAATTCTGCTTCACTCATCTGCGAAGCAATTGCTCTCTTCCAGATCAGTTCATATAGTCTCTTTTCTGCCGAATCACCTTCAATGGTATGTTCTGAAAAATAGGTAGGACGTATAGCCTCGTGTGCCTCTTGCGCACCAGAAGTTTTTGTTTTATATTTTCTTACTTTATGGTATTGATTGCCATAAGCCGATTTAATTTCTTTTTCCGCCGCTTCAATAGCCGTATCACTCAAATTGACGGAATCCGTACGCATATAAGTAATACGCCCCGACTCATATAAACGTTGAGCAACCTGCATCGTCCGTGCGACCGAGAAGCCGAGTTTTCTACTTGCTTCCTGCTGTAAAGTAGATGTGGTAAATGGCGCAGCCGGTGAACGTTTTGACGGTTTTGTTTCCAGATTTTTAACCGCAAACAGCGCTGCTTTACAATCTTCCAAAAACCGTGTCGCTTCTGCTTCCGTCGCAAATCGTTGCGGAAGCTCGGCTTTAAAACTATCTTTAATCTTGCCCGTATGGAAAAACGCAACAATCTTAAAAGCCGCCTCCGGTTCAAACTTATTAATTTCACGTTCGCGGTCTACAATTAATCGAACTGCAACAGATTGTACACGACCTGCCGATAAAGAAGGTTTCACCTTTTTCCATAAAACCGGAGACAGTTCAAAACCTACCAATCTATCTAAAACTCGTCTCGCCTGTTGTGCGTTGACAAGATTATAATCTATTTTACGGGGATTGTCGATAGCTTTCAATATCGCTGGTTTGGTGATCTCATGAAACACAATGCGTTTTGTACTTTCGTCTTTCAATCCCAATGTCTCAAATAAATGCCAGGAAATAGCCTCTCCCTCGCGGTCCTCATCGGATGCAAGCCAAACAGTTTCCGCTGCCTTAGCTAATTTCTTCAGCTCACTCACGACTGCTTTTTTATCAGAGGGAACTTCATACTTCTGTTCAAAATTCTTCTCTGTATTAATCGCATCATCGGTTTTCACCAAATCACGGATATGCCCGTAACTCGACTTTACCAAAAAATCGCTTCCTAAATATCCTTCTATCGTTTTTGCTTTCGCCGGAGACTCAACTATCAATAAATTTTTCGCCATCTAATTTGAGATTTGTGCAAATAAAGGGAATTCTAAAAGGAATGACAATAATTTCTTGCAAAAAAGACAAAAAAAATAGATTTCCTCCTTATATATATGTGTATTGTATTATTCTCAGTCACGCTACAATCGTCCTCTAAGCCTCTTACCTCTTCTAAGAAAAGATATTAACAGACCTTCAAAAACATCGCTTTTTTCATTTCAACAATTTCGACCATTCATTTTAGTTTATTTTCTTTCGAAAACACTTAAAAGGGAATGAATCAGTGATTCAAAATCGTCAAAAATAAAATAGGTTATGTATATTCGCCTATTCAAAACGGGATAATTTACCCTTATTTTGTTTTAAATACAATAAATAAATGAAAATATTTTTTCTTAGAATAGCCTTTTTGGGCCTATTATTACCGTTTGCTTCTTGTTCAGTTATGAAAGATCCAGCAAAAACAGAAAATAGCTTCCCTAAACTTAGTTTGGAAGCCCACCGTGGAGGGCGAGGTCTGTACCCCGAGGAGTCCATTGCTGCAATGAAAAATTCCATTGACTTACCACAAGTAACGACGCTGGAAATGGACTGCCATATCACCAAAGACCGTAAAGTTGTTGTTTTTCACGACGACTATCTCAATCCAAAATTTGTACTGAAGCCAGATGGCAGTGAGCTCGCGGAGAAGGACAAATCCTTGAAAATTTTCGCAATAAACTATAAAGATCTCCTTAAGTATGATATCGGTTCGAAGTTTTACAAAGAATTTCCTGAGCAAAAAAAACAGGTCACGCGCATTGCAAAACTCGCTGACCTCATCGATAGTACAGAAGCCTATGCCCTTCAAAAGCGTAATGCACCCCTGTTTTATAACATCGAAGTAAAAAGCAGCGAAAACAAGGATGGTATTTATCACCCTAGAGTGGAAGAATTTGTTGATTTAGTGGTACAGGTGATTACTGAGAAAAAGATTGCTGCCCGCACTGTTATTCAGTCCTTTGATATTCGAGCAGTCAAGTATCTAAATAAAGCTTACCCTCAAATAAAAGTGTCGTATCTGATTGATGCCAATTATGCAAAAAATGCAACGGAGACAATCGAAGCGTTGGGCTTTACACCTTTCATCATCAGCCCACAGTATAAGTTGGTAAATCGCGACTTTGTCAAGCAATACCACAAAGCAAATGTTAAAGTTATTCCATGGACGGTAAATACAAAAGCGGAGATAGAACAACTAAAAGTACTGAAGGTGGACGGAATAATCAGTGATTATCCGAATCTCTTTTAAAATCCTGATATTTTAATGGCCCAACAAATCGCCTTATGAAATAGACGGCGATTTAAATTGCATAGACCAAAATAAAGCAGTACAATGCCAATGGCTACTTTATTTTGGTTTTATTTTTAAGGGCCTTATCGATATACTCCCTACCCTTTTCAACTAAAAACTCGGCACGGTGGTAATCCCACAAGTTACAAATGTTATAAGGAATATCAACAACGACATCCGGACGGTAGAGATCAATAATCATACGGCTCATTTTTCGGCGCATGACATAATAGGATGCCTGAAGAATATCCAGGGAATTTGAGGTCTTGGTATCCAGCTTTTTGATAACAGAATATTGTTTATCGGGCTTCGATTCCAGATTGACCGCGATAATTAAATTCTCTTTTTTTGTGACATGGTTAATCGGCAAAGGGTTGAGCACTCCACCATCCACATAGACATGGGTATCATCCTCGACAGCAGTAAATACAGCTGGTATGGCAATGGAGGCCCGAATCGCATCATACATGCTCCCAAAATCCAGGACTACTTCTTCCTCATAGTTCAGGTCTGTCGCGACAGCTTTGAATAAAATGGGAAACGTTTCAATATTTGCATCGGGAATCACCGATTTCAACGCATTGAAAACTTTGATACCTTTCATCATTCCCAGTCCCTTCCAACTGAAGTCCATCATATTGAAAACTGATTTTTTTGTGAGATTATGCATCCAGTCTTCCAGTACATCCATCTTTCCCTGGGCATAGATCCCTCCCACCAGTGCTCCGATAGAGCAACCGACAATCTCATCTATCTCAAAGCCCATTTCCTCCAATTTACGGATAACACCGATATGCACCAATCCTCTTGCTCCACCACCGCCCAGGACGAGTGTTACCTTGCGGTTCAAAAAATCTTTCTCTGACATATGCTTAAACCTGCATTATAATGATGTTGACATTGGCCCAACAATGTAATCCGATAATCATCGTTATAATATGTATTTTTGATTACAATATACGGAGTAAATTAAGAATTATGAAAATAGAAATTTGGTCGGACATCATTTGTCCATTTTGTTATATTGGTTTGACAAAGCTGGAGCTGGCACTACAGGAATCTGCGCCTGAGGTTCAGACAGAAATGACCTGGAAATCCTATCAGCTCAATCCTGAGTTTCCGGAAGATGCCGCAGGAATGCCAACATATGATTATCTTGTCCGGACAAAGGGAATGAGCATGGACGATATCGTGGCAATGACAGGACAGCTCAGTGCGCAGGGGAAAGAACTAGGTATTGCGTTAAACTTCGATAAAGCAATCGTTGTGAATACCAAAAAAGCACATCGCCTTCTCCATTTTGCACAGGCACAAGGCAAGGGAACAACATTAAAAAAAGCATTATTTAAAGCACATTTTACCGATGGTCTGGATGTCAATGATAATCCTACCCTAATTGAGCTTGCCAGACTTGCAGGCTTGCCAGAGCAGGGTGTCCGGGAACTTCTGGCCTCCGACAATTATGCTTATGATGTCAGTCAGGACATTCAGGAAGGAGTCAACCTCGGCCTCCGCGGCGTACCTTTCTTTGTGTTTGACCGGAAATACGCGATTCCGGGCGCGCAACCCATGGAAGTTTTTCACAACACGATTCAAGAATGTTTGGCCAGCCAAGTCACCCCACTGCAGCAACGAGGCGAAGATGGATCTTCTTGTGATCCTGAAACCGGAAAATGTGAGTAAAGAAAGAAAAAAGTTTTAGTTTAATTTACTATTTTCGCAAGCTTATAACGACAAACAAATTTGGTATAAATGCAGTTAACCAAACTAGAAATAAAGGGATTTAAAAGTTTCGGAGACAAAATCACGATCAACTTTAACGATGGTGTCACCGCTATTGTTGGACCAAACGGATGTGGGAAGTCCAATGTAGTGGATGCAATACGCTGGGTGCTTGGAGAACAAAGTACAAAGATGCTACGCTCTGATAAAATGGAGAATATTATTTTTAACGGAACGAAAAATAGAAAACCAGCCAATCTCGCCGAAGTTTCCTTAACCTTCAACAACAATAATAATATCCTCCCAACGGAATTCTCAACCGTCACGGTCACCCGTAAATTATTCCGCAATGGCGATAGCGAATACCGTTTGAATGACGTAAAATGCCGTTTAAAAGATATCACGGATTTATTTTTGGATACGGGAGTTGGTGCGGATAGCTATTCCATTATCGAATTGAAAATGATTGATGAAATCATCAACAACAAAGACAATTCGCGTAGAAATCTTTTTGAGGAAGCCTCCGGAATCTCAAAATATAAGGTACGTAAAAAACAGACGCTAGCGAAATTGAGAGATACCGAAGCTGATCTCAGCCGCGTAGACGATCTACTCTATGAGATCACAAAAAATCTCAAATCGTTAGAAAATCAAGCAAAAAAAGCAGAAAAATATACCCTGCTCAAGCAAGAATACCGTCAAAGCAGCATTGATCTCGCTTATTATAGAATTGCTGATTTTTCGACAGAGCTTGACCGGCTTCAAACACAGGAGTCTAAAGTTCAGAAAGACGCCGCAAATTCTCAAGAATTGATCCTGAACGCAGAAACGCAATTGCAGTCATTGCGTCAGGTAAATTTGGAACAGGAGAAAAACCTTTCCGTACAGCAAAAGGCAACTCAAGAATTTGTGAACAAAATCCGTGGCTATGAATCGGAAAAAAAGATCAAAAATGAGAAAGTAAAAAATCTTCAGGACAAAGAAAACAGATTAAATCTAGACATCAATAGCGACAAACAACAACTTAATCACGTTCTCTATACGATAAAAAGGTTAAATGAGGAGTTGTTTGATGAACAGAATAAACTTGACTCATTAAAAGACAACCTGGAGTCCAATAAATCTGAAGTGGATGCCTTACGCGGTCAGCAGCAGTCTGCTAAAGGCAAATTGGATATCTTCAACAAAAGTAATGCTGAACTTCAGGCCAAAATTTATAAACTGGAGAAAGATCTAGCTGTTTTTAACATTCAAAAAGAAGCCCTTCTTCAGGAAGCTGTGCGCAACAGCGCGGATACCGAAGCAAAGGAGACCGAGCTGGTACAATTTGACAATGCTGTAGCGGAATTGGAAGGTCGTGTTGAGGCCCAACAAGCACAGTATGAATCGGCCAATGAGCTAGAAGAAGGGTTACAGGCGCAAATTCTTCAATGCCAGACAAATGTGGAGGAGTTTAAAGCACAGCTTGCGAAAGACCTCAGGTTAGTTGATGCCAAACAAAATGAATATAACCTGACAAAATCACTTATTGACAACCTGGAGGGGTTCCCGGATTCCATCCGGTTTTTAAAGAAAAATGCAGGCTGGAAAAAGCAACCACCGCTGTTCTCGGATGTACTCTTCTGCCAGGAAGACTATCGCGTTGCAATTGAAAATTACCTGGAACCGATCATGAACCATTATGTTGTCGAAACACAACAAGATGCTGTCCAAGCAATCCAGTTACTGAGTGATGCCGCAAAAGGTCGGGCTCATTTCTTCGTATTGGAAGCAATTGATACCGCGGTTACTTCTCCCATTCCTACAAATAATAATCTCATGCCTGCTCTGGATGTGATCACGGTGGATGAAAAATATAAAGCCCTCTGTACCCTACTCCTTCAGCATGTCTATATATTAAAGCAGGAAGGTGAAAAGGAACTGGAGCAAGAGCTACCTGAAACAGGTCGAGTGATTCTACAAAAAAATGGTCGCTATGCCAAACATCATTTGGGGCTTTCGGGTGGATCGGTCGGATTATTTGAGGGAAAACGCATCGGTAGAGCGAAAAACCTTGAGGTTCTCGCTCAGGAAATTAAAACGCTCAATCAAGAGATTGCAAAACTTGAAGACAAGATAACAGCCGAAACAGCACGCGTGGAGGCTTTACGCAGCAACTCGCAAAAAGAACGCATTGATGAACTCCGTTTTCAACTCAATAGACTTAACAATGAACTGATCACGGTAAAAACGAAACAGGAGCAATACCAGTCTTTCATCAGCAATTCGCAGCTACGTAAAAGAGATATCCAGGAAAAAATCGCAGGTATCGAAACCGATCTTACTCTTGCCGAACCTCAACTGCAGGAATTGCGTATACAAAAAGATCAGAGTGTGGCGGAGCTATCGGAATTACAGGATCAATTCCATGAAATTTCGGAGATTTTGAATGAAAAATCCATCGCCTATAATCAGGAGAACATTAGTTATCATCAACAATTAAATAAAGTCTCCAACATCAGCAAGGATCTTGAATTCAGGGAGACTCAAAAAGATGACCATGAAATCCGTATTGAGCGAAATAGTATTGAACTTGTCGAAGTACAGGAAGCGTTGCGAACGACAATTCCCTTTGAGGACGAAGAAGATGAGGACCTTATAGCGATGTATGAGCAAAAGATTGCATTGGAAGATGGTCTAAAGGAGCTGGAAGAAAGGTACTACGCAGACAAACAACAGATCAATAATCTGGAGGATTCACTCACACAACACCGTCGTTCTAAAGAACAGAGTGATTTTCTTGTCAGTGAAATTAAGGACAAGAAAACAGCCTTACAAATAGACCTCAATGCGCTTAAAGAACGTCTGTCCGTAGAATTTAATATCGAACTTAAAGATCTGATTGAGCGCGAAGAACTACCAGAAATTGCGGAAGATCAGTCTACCTTAGCGGCAAAATGCAGCAAACTCAAAAAGCAGCTCGATGAATTTGGAACGATTAATTTAATGGCCAAAGAAGCCTTTGATGAGATGAATGAGCGCTATGATTTTATCAATAAGGAAAAAGCAGATCTGATCGAAGCAAAAGGCTCTTTAATGGCCACAATTAAAGAAATCGACGATACCGCCAAAGTGCAATTTATGTTCACCTTCAATGCTGTAAGGGACAATTTCATTAAAGTGTTCCGTTCGTTATTTAATGAAGAGGACAGCTGTGACCTCGTCCTGACTGATCCAAGCAATCCGTTAGATTCGGATATAGATATCATTGCTCAGCCAAAAGGAAAACGTCCGTTATCAATCAATCAGCTTTCGGGAGGTGAAAAAACCTTGACTTCAACAGCATTGTTATTTTCACTATATCTTTCAAAACCAGCACCTTTCTGTATTTTCGATGAGGTAGATGCGCCTTTGGATGATACCAATATTGACAAATTCAATAATATCATTCGTGATTTCTCCAAAAACTCTCAGTTTATCGTTGTATCACACAATAAGAAAACGATCGCAAGCACCGATATTATCTATGGTGTGACCATGGTAGAACAGGGAGTCTCACGTGTTGTTGCTGTAGATTTAAGGGAAGTGGCTTAAAAAATATAGAAATATAGATTAAAAAATAGCAAAGCCCTACAGCCTATATGTAGGGCTTTTTTATGCTTGGAATTCCGCCCCTGAAAACAATATTTATTCCATTGTCATAGGTGAAAATAAAAAGCCCAGAGTGGGGAACTCTGAGCTTTCGTTAGCCATATATTAACCTATTTTATGAAAAGTATTTGTAATTAAAACGACACTTGTTTCAATTAATTATATAATCACTATTTCTTTAACATTTTTTAACATTTAAACAATATCAAGTGCAATTACGAGTATGTTTCAGCTACAGGTTCATACCATGGCTATCGGAAAGTATCCGCATATGAATTGCAAACAGTTTTGAAGGTATAAAAAAAGCCCGAAGTTGAGAACTCCGAGCTTACCTAACCAATTATTAACCTAAATTTATGAAAAGTCAATTTCTACTAAAAGCATCCTTTTTCATTGCTTTATTTTATAACGTTCGCGTTTCCGTCAATATTACATTGGCTGGTCGGATTTATTTGAATTTTGACATTTTTTAACAATTCAATAGCTAACTTTAGATGAATAAACTTGATAAAACCAATATTATGGCAGAATACGATTTAAAAGAGCTTCAAAAAATCCGTCAAAACAAAGATGTTCTTGACTATTTAGAGCAGCATAAAATTTTGGAAATCAAAAAATTTAATGATGTCTGTGACTATGAACAAGAGCTCTATGATCTACAGGTCACCCTGCTCAAATTACAATATGATATTATTGAAAAAGGGAAACGTGTTGTCATTATATTTGAAGGAAGGGATGCCGCTGGAAAGGGTGGTACGATTGGTCGGATTACCGAACATTTAAATCCAAAAAAGGTACGTGTTGTAGCATTACCAAAACCAACCCCTGAAGAAAATGGACAATGGTACTTTCAACGGTATATCAAACATTTGCCCAATGAAGGAGAAATGGTAATCTTCGATCGAAGTTACTATAATCGCGCTGTGGTAGAACCGGTATTTGATTTCTGTACCAAAGAACAGCATGAATTATTCATGAAACAGGCCCCGGAATTTGAAAAACAATTGATTGATGATGGAATTATCCTGATCAAACTGTTTTTGAGCATCAGTAAGGAAGAACAGGCTGAACGGCTGAAAGAAAGACAAGAAGACTTTTTAAAACGTTGGAAAATTGGAGTATTAGATCAGCAGGCTCAAGAAAAATGGGATATTTACACCAATTATATTGAAAACCTATTTAAAACAACAGGCACAAAAAAATCACCTTGGTTTGAAATCGACAATGACAATAAAAAGAAAGCTCGTCTGGCTGCCTTTCGGATACTTATCAACGTAATTGTTGGCAATGAACAGGAGAAGCTGGATTCTTTTGTCAAAAAACATGATTAGCAAATCTTTGAAAAAAATACTTCCAGAAAGAGAGCCCCTTTCCGGAAGTATTTTCTTGCGAAATTTGCGCTACTTTTATACGAGCACTGTCGTAGGAATTTTAGGACCGGCCATCTGCACCGAAGCAGGCATTTCGTCGTCAAATTTTTCGAAGTTTTGAATAAACAGTTTTGCTAAACGCCTGGCTTGCATATCATAAGCTTCATTATTATTCCATAATCCTCTAGCGTCCAGAATCTGTTCAGGAATAAATTCACCGCAACTTGTTGGATAGTCCAATCCAAAGATCTCGTGTTTGTTAAATCGGGACTCTAACAGCGATCCATCCATTGCCGCCCGGATCAAAGCACGTGTATAGTTTAGTTTAATTCGACGCCCGATACCGTATGGTCCGGCAATCCAACCTGTATTAACCAACCATACTTTAATGTTTGGATTTTGCTCCAGTTTAGCGCGCAGTAAAGAGGCATACCTAGCGGGATGTAAAGGTAGAAATGCCTGGCCGAAGCAGGTAGAGAAGGCAGCAGTAGGTTCTTTTACTCCTACTTCAGTACCGGCTACTTTTGCTGTATAACCACTCACAAAATGATAGACCGCCTGATCTACTGTTAACAACGAAATCGGCGGCAATACGCCGAAGGCATCCGCCGTCAAGAAGAAAATATTATCGGGAGCATTCCCCACCCCGGACATTTCAGCGTTTTCCATAAAGTCTATCGGATAGGAAACCCGTGTATTCTCCGTTTTACTAATATCATCGTAGTCCGGTCTATCAAACTCGTCCAGAACTACATTTTCAAGCAATGCCCCAAAACGGATCGCATGATAAATCTCCGGTTCCTTTTCTGCTGTGAGTCCAACACATTTGGCATAACAACCACCTTCAAAGTTAAAAATACCCTTCTCACTCCAGCCATGTTCATCATCACCGATCAACTTCCTATTTTTATCTGCTGATAGCGTTGTCTTTCCGGTTCCGGAAAGGCCGAAAAATAAAGCCGTTTTACCATCCTTGGAGGTATTTGCCGAACAGTGCATGGATAATACATTATGCTCAAATGGCAGAATAAAGTTTAGAATGGAAAAAATACTTTTCTTAATTTCACCGGTATAGCCAGTACCCGCAATCAGCACTATTTTTCTTGTAAAATCGATTGCTACAAAATTTTCGTTGCGAATACCATAATCCTTTGGTTCAGCAATAAGCAATGTTGGTGCAGCTAATATGGACCATTGCGGTTGATTGTCAATTTCGACCTCCGGTCTCAAAAATAGGTTATTTGCAAAAATACTTTGGTAGGCAGTTTCTGTAATCACACGGATGGATAACTGATAAGCTGGGTCTGCCCCTGCGGCACAATCCCGCACGTAAATTGTCTTCTTGCCCAAGTGCGCTGCAACCTTCGAAAATAATGCATCAAAATTAGCCGGAGTCATGGGCTGATTGATTTCCCCCCACCATACTGCATCCTTGGTCAGGGAATCCTCCACCAAAAAGCGATCTTTGGGGGATCTTCCAGTAAATTTTCCCGTATCAGCAGCCAATGCGCCAGTATCAGATAGTCTTCCTTCTTGATTCGCTAGCGCATGCTCGACCAACTCTGAAACAGGTAATTGATAAAATACATTTCCTGTATAATCAATTTTCAAATATTTCAAATCAGGCGCGTTTCCAATGTTACCCTTTTTCATATTTTTGTTTGTTTTAAAATGTGCCCAAAGTTAAAGGCAAATTTCGCTAAAAACAAAACTTAATTATCTAAAAATCAGGCTTATTGTATAAAAAACACAAAATCAAATTACTCATTACCAAATACTTATGTAGATAAAAAAAATTAAAATTTTTAGCATATTTTTTTAGCACAATATCTTCCTGTACCGTCCTTATGATTTAGATTTTTCGTAAATTGTTCCAAGCTTTACAAATATTAATAAAATGAAATTACACGCAATAGAAACAGGCTTCTTTAAATTGGATGGAGGTGCGATGTTTGGAGTGGTTCCAAAAAGCATATGGAACAAAACAAATCCGGCCGATTCCAACAATATGTGCACATGGGGCAACCGTTTACTCCTGATTGAAGAAAGTAATAGATTAATGTTGGTAGACACTGGCCTGGGCGACAAACAAACTGAAAAATTTTTCAGTTATTACTATTTACACGGTGATGCCACACTGGACAAATCGCTCACAAGTCTAGGTTTTGAAAGAAATGACATCACGGACGTCATCTTGACACACTTACATTTTGACCATTGCGGTGGTGCGATCGTTCGTGAAGGTGAAAAACTATCTCCGGCATTTAAAAATGCAAATTTTTGGAGCAATGCCGACCATTGGGCTTGGGCTACAGCCCCGAATCCGAGGGAAAAAGCATCCTTTCTGAAAGAGAACATTCTTCCTATTCAAGAAAGCGGACAGTTAAAATTTGTTGAAGATATTGAAAATCCTTTTGGCAAGGATATCGGCATTCGGTATGCCAATGGCCATACTGAAGCGATGATGTTGCCGCAGATTAAATATAAGGGAAAAACGGTACTCTATATGGCAGATCTATTGCCTTCTGTTGGTCATATTCCCATTCCCTATGTCATGGGCTATGATGTGAGACCGTTGGTCACCATGGAAGAACGAAATACGTACTGGAATGAAATTGTCGACAATGAATACATTCTTTTCTTTGAACATGATCCGATTAACGAATGCTGTACCTTGCAACATACAGAGAAAGGAATCCGGGTGAAGGACATATTCAAATTAAGCGATATTTAAGGATGCACAGGTTGAATATGAAATGATCTTTTTTCCCAAAGGATATATTCTAAGAATGGGATTGTTGTTGACAGCCCCATTCTTAAGATATTATAGATTGAGATCGTTAGAATCTGAAGCCCAGAGCCCAATAATTTTCAAAAAACCAGATCTGCTGCGTTGCTTTGTCAACACCTCTTCTACCTGTTGTGCGTATATTGTACAGATCTGTCCAACCTGTTTTAAAGTTTCCTTGTAAGTAAAGCCCTTTATAAAAACGGTAATGCAAACCAACTTTTGCAGAAGCACCATATCCTGCAATATTCCAGAAATGGTTACCACCTTCACCAAAAAGGTGCACATCCGAACGCGGGATCAATAAGCCTACATCTACACCCGACTCCATGGTGAGTACCTGTTGACCTTTACGGTTGTTGATGATATCATCATATCGCTCCAACCCTACCGAAGCAAAATTGTAGCCATCCGTATGTTCAAAAGTTAGCATGGCAGAATCCACGGTTATCTTTTCGCCATTATATTGTCCCGCACGATTTCCGGTCGGTATGCCAGGAGTTGAGATTTCATCACCAATATAACCTGTGATCTTAACCTGCTGTGGAATATCCACAACATATTTCATATGATCCCAGCCCAGGGAAATGGAGTAATTGTCCTTGATGTAATAACCGAAATGCAGATTAAATTGTGGAATAGTCAAACGACTAGGATCAAAATAAGTCGATCCAAATTTCGTCGGGCGATCTCCTGCTTTTACATCATGGAGGATGAAGTCATAGTTTGGACCTGTAAAATGTATATCAGATTTTGCATACGAAGAAAAGTTATATCCCCAAAAAAAGAAAAACTTCCCTTTATTACTTTCTGTCCTTAAATTCTTTGGCTTAAAGATACTTTTTCCTATCTCGGGATTTTCCTGTGCAAGTAAACTCGAAACACTTAATGCAAGTGCTCCAATCGTCAAAAATATTTTTCTCATATCAGCGCTAAAAACGTTGGGCAAAAGTACCCCCATTCTATTTTATAACCAAATAAAACATGTGGAAATTAGGAAAATATGACGAAGATCACAGAAATGTTTCATTACTTGAACTTGCATAAAAAAAGCTGCTTTCGTCCGAAAGCAGCTTTTAAACTAAATTTTTATGGAATCATTTTATTGCGCTTGATTCTTACGGATAATATTCAAAGCACCTCCGGCTTTAAACCATTCGATCTGTTGTGCATTGTAAGTGTGGTTTGCCAAGATCTGCTCTTGCGTTCCATCTGCATGGTGCAAGACAAGAGTCAGTGGTTTACCAGGAGCAAACTCTGTCAAGCCAAGGATATCAATCGTATCATTTTCCTGAATTTTGTTATAGTCGTCCTTGTTCGCAAAAGTTAAGCCCAACATACCTTGTTTTTTCAGGTTTGTCTCGTGGATACGAGCAAAAGATTTAACCAATACTGCGCGCACACCCAAATGACGAGGTTCCATCGCAGCATGCTCACGCGAAGACCCTTCACCATAGTTCTCATCCCCTACCACAATTGATCCGATGTTATGTGCTTTATAGTCACGTTGCGTTGCCGGAACAGGACCGTATTCACCCGTCAATTGATTCTTCACGTTGTCGGTTTTCTCATTGAAGAAGTTAACCGCACCGATCAGCATATTATTTGAGATATTATCTAAGTGACCACGGTATTTCAACCAAGGACCAGCCATAGAAATATGATCCGTTGTACATTTACCTTTTGCTTTGATCAATAATTTCAAACCTTTTAAGTCTGTACCTTCCCAAGCTGCAAAAGGTTCCAACAATTGGAGACGGTCTGATGTCGGAGCGACGTCAACAACAACAGCACTACCATCTGCTGCCGGAGCCTGATATCCCGGATCATCGACAGCAAATCCTTTTGTTGGTAACTCATCGCCCACAGGAGGATCCAACTTCACCTGCTCACCTTTATTGTTGGTTAATGTATCCGTAACCGGATTAAAACCCAAATCACCGGAAATTGCAATTGCAGCAACCAATTCTGGTGATGCAACGAATGCATAGGTATTTGGATTACCGTCCGCACGTTTCGCAAAGTTACGGTTGAACGAGTGAACAATTGTGTTTTTCTCTTGCTTATCCGCCCCCACACGATCCCACATACCGATACATGGACCACAAGCATTGGTGAATATCGTAGCGTTAAGATCTTCAAATGTCTTTAACAAACCATCACGATCTGCCGTAAAACGAACCTGCTCAGAACCAGGATTAATACCAAATTCAGCTTTGGTGATCAGCCCTTTATCAACAGCTTGTTTTGCAATGGATGCAGCACGCGACAAATCTTCATACGAAGAGTTTGTACAGGATCCAATCAGTCCCCACTCTACTTTCAAAGGCCAACCATTCTTAGCTGCCTCTTCGCGCATACGTGAAACCGGGGTATATAGATCTGGCGTAAATGGCCCGTTCAACGAAGGCTCTAATTCCGAAAGATTAATTTCGATCAATTGATCGAAATATTGCTCCGGATTAGCATAGACTTCAGCATCAGCTGTCAAGTGCTGTTTAATGGCATTGGCGGCATCTGCAACCTCAGCACGACCTGTCGCACGAAGGTAACGCTCCATCGACGCGTCATAACCAAATGTTGAGGTAGTCGCGCCTATTTCAGCCCCCATATTACAGATTGTTCCTTTACCTGTACAAGATAGAGACTCCGCACCTTCGCCAAAATATTCAACGATTGCGCCGGTTCCACCCTTTACCGTCAAGATTCCCGCAACTTTTAGGATAACGTCTTTTGCGGCAGCCCAACCACTTAATTTACCAGTCAATTTAACACCGATTAATTTCGGGAATTTTAATTCCCAAGGTAAGCCTGCCATCACATCACAGGCATCAGCACCACCTACACCGATGGCTACCATACCCAGACCACCGGCATTGACGGTATGTGAATCTGTACCAATCATCATACCACCCGGAAATGCATAATTTTCCAATACAACCTGGTGAATAATACCAGCACCGGGTTTCCAGAAACCGATACCATATTTATTTGAAACAGAGCTCAAGAAGTTAAATACTTCTGAACTTTCGTTTTTAGCACGGGCTAAATCTTTATCTGCACCTTCTTTGGCCTGGATCAAGTGATCACAATGAACAGTAGAAGGAACTGCTACTTTAGGACGTCCGGCCTGCATAAATTGCAATAAAGCCATTTGTGCAGTTGCATCTTGCATCGCGACACGATCAGGAGCAAAATCAACGTAAGAAACGCCGCGTTTGTAATCTTCTGTCGCATTACCATCCCAAAGGTGGGCATATAAAATTTTCTCAGATAAAGTCAAAGGTTTGTTCACCACCTGACGGGCCGCTGCAATGCGTTCGTCATAACGGCTATATACCTTTTTTATCATATCTACATCAAAAGCCATATCTCTCTTATTTATGTTATTTAATTAAGTTACTGAAACCTTGATAGCTTTTATTTTGTCGGAATAGGCGCAAATTTAGTTAAGTTAATGCCCTCGACAGCAGCTTTATATTCTTCTATATTAGGAATACGACCTAAAATAGCTGAAAGTACGACAACAGGTGTAGACGCCAATAAGGATTCTCCTTTTTTACCATCTCTATCTTCAACGACACGGCCTTGGAACAAACGCGTTGACGTCGCCATCACCGTATCACCTTTCGCAGCTTTCTCTTGGTTACCCATACACAGGTTACAACCAGGACGTTCTAGGTACATGATATTTTCATATTCTGTGCGGGCAGTACTTTTTGGCAATGCATCGCTAAATTCAAATCCCGAATATTTTTGCAAGAATTCCCAGTCGCCCTCAGCTTTCAACTCATCGATAATATTATATGTTGGCGCTGCAACAACCAATGGAGCTTCAAAGGTAACTACACCTTTTTGCTGCTCGATATTACGCAACATTTTTGAAACGATTTTTAAATCGTCCTTATGCACCATACAAGAACCAACGAAACCTAAATCCACCTTTTTGTTTCCGCCATAGTAAGAAAGGTCACGAATCGTATCGTGCGTATAACGTTTAGAAACGTCCACGTTATTTACATCTGGATCTGCGATCATTGGCTCTTCAATAAGATCCAAGTCAACCACAACCTCAGCATAATATTTTGCGTTGTTATCTGGAGTCAACGCTGGTTTCACACCTGATTTAATTTCTTCGATACGCTTGTTCGCTTTATCGATCAAACCTTGTAAAACATTGTTTTTATTTTCCATACCCTTATCAATCATGATTTGGATACGGTTTTTCGCAATTTCTAACGATTCAATTAACGTATCATCCTGAGAAATACAGATGGATGCTTTTGCTTTCATCTCCGCTGTCCAGTCCGTAAAAGTAAAGGCTTGATCAGCAAGTAAGGTACCGATATGAACCTCAATGATTCTACCTTGGAAAACGTTTTCTCCAGCAAATTGCTGCAACATCTGTGCTTGGGTAGCATGCACAACATCACGGAAATCCATGTGCTCCTTCATACTGCCTTTAAAAGTAACTTTTACAGATTCGGGAATCGGCATAGAAGCCTCACCCGTAGCCAATGCTAATGCAACAGTACCTGAGTCAGCACCGAAGGCCACACCTTTAGACATACGTGTATGCGAGTCACCGCCGATAATGATAGCCCATTCGTCAATCGTAATATCGTTTAATACTTTGTGGATAACATCGGTCATGGAGTGATAAACGCCTTTTGGATCGCGAGCAGTGATCAAACCAAAATCGTTCATAAATTTCATCAATTTTGGAATGTTCGCTTGCGCTTTCTTATCCCAAACAGATGCTGTATGACAACCTGATTGGTAGGCACCATCAACTGTAGGCGAGATGACCGTCGCAGCCATAGCTTCCAACTCCTGTGCAGTCATTAAACCTGTCGTATCTTGAGAACCGACAATATTTACTTTAACACGAACGTCAGAACCAGCATGCAATACTTTGCCCGGTGTCACACCTACCGCATTTTTGTTGAAGATTTTTTCTACAGCAGTTAAACCCTGACCTTCAATCGTGATTTCTTTCGAAGGAGCAAATACCGTCGGTGCCTGGATACCTAATGTTTGTGCTGCAAAAGTTTGGATTTTTTTACCAAATACGATAGCATAAGAACCACCTGCTTTGATAAATTCCATTTTCTGTGGTGTCAAAGCCTTTGAAATATCAATTAGCTCCTGCGTTCCATTATATAATTTCTTTGTTTTTGTATTAATGGTCAAAACAGTACCTGTAGCGACAGAATAAACTTCCTCCAAAACAGGCTCGTCTTTTTCATTGCGAACAACATTTCCATTTTCATCTACCTTCTTCACCCAGTTTTTAAGATCGATACCGATACCGCCGGTAACATCTACTGTCGTCAAGAAAATTGGTGAGATGCCGTTCGTACCACCTACAATCGGAGCAATGTTTACAAAAGGAACATAAGGACTTGCCTGTTTACCTGTCCATAAGGCCACATTGTTCACCCCTGACATCCGTGAGGATCCTACTCCCATTGTACCTCGCTCAGCGATCAACATCACGCTTTTGCCAGGATGTTGTGCCTGTAATTCTTTGATTTGTTGCTGTGCTTCTGGCGTGATCATACATTTACCATGCAATTCACGATCAGAACGTGAATGCGCCTGATTACCCGGGGATAATAAATCCGTAGAAATGTCACCTACACCCGCGATAAAAGTAACCACCTGGATTTCTTCCGCTACTTCAGGAAGTTTCGTAAAGAATTCAGCTTTCGCATAGCTTTCTAAAATATCTTTTGCAACAGCGTTTCCTTGTTCAAAGGCTTCCTTCAAACGAGCTGTATCCGCATCATATAAGAAAACCTGAGTTTTAAGTACCTCTGCAGCTTGATTGGCGATCGCAAGATCAGTACCTAGCGCTAAGTCCAATAGCACCTTGATCGAAGGTCCACCCTTCATATGAGACAATAGCTCAAAAGCAAAAGCAGGAGTAATTTCAGCAACAACTGATTCACCCAAAATAATTTCCTTTAGGAACTGCGCCTTAACACCAGCCGCAGGTGTTGTTCCGGGCAAAGTATTATAAATAAACAATCTTAAAGATTCCGCTCTATTTTCATTGTTTAAATCTTTAATCTGAGCAATTACCTCACTTAGTAATTCTGCTCCGTCAATAGGCTTAGGATGTAATCCCTGGCCTTCTCGCTCTACAACCTCTTGTACGTAATCGTTGTAAATACTCATAGATATCAATCTTTCTATTTTAAGGATAGTTCAGAAGATATATTTTTTATCTTCTTCCACTACCGTGTCTGTAATATAATTAAGCTAATAGAAAACTCATGCAGACCCGCTACACTACCTTATAAATTAGCCCGTTCAATTCGTGTATTCAAGTCGATTTTTTTACCGTAAATCAACTATTATGACTAAATACAAAAATAGTGAAAATCCAACTTTAAACGCATGCATTCCATTTATTTAAATCAATTTGGAATTGTTCTAAACAGCACTTATATCATCCGCTCGTTTTTTCCTGAATTTGTTTTCTTCCCGTTATCCGCCATAAAAAAAGAGGTGATTTATTTTACTAAATCACCTCTGCATATCTCTATATTTTTGCTAGAGCAATATCTATATCTTTTAATGTTTTTACAGTCTCCAACGGATCTGCAGCATTAAACACAAACGAACCCGCAACAAGTACATCAGCACCCGCTTTCAACAGCTGTGCTGCATTTGCTGTGGTAACTCCACCGTCGATTTCGATCAACAAGCCATCATTGACACCCTGAGCCATTGCACGGAGTTCCTGCACTTTTGCATAGGTATTCGGGATAAACTTTTGTCCACCGAACCCGGGATTGACAGACATCAGGCACACAAGGTCCAGATCAGCCAAAACATCCTTCAAAAGGGCAACTGGCGTATGTGGATTCAACGCGACCCCCGCTTTACAGCCCAATTCTTTAATAGCCGCTAATGTACGGTGCAAATGCGTACAAGCTTCATAGTGTACAGTAATTATGTCTGCTCCGGAATCTTTACAGACCTGCAAATAGCGATCAGGATCAACAATCATCAAGTGCACATCCAACGGCTTTGTAGCATGTTTCGCGATTGCTTGCATCACCGGAAATCCAAATGAAATATTCGGCACAAAAACGCCGTCCATAATATCGATGTGAAACCAATCAGCCTCACTCTTGTTTACCATGATGATATCATCGTATAATTTTGCGAAGTCTGCAGCAAGAACGGATGGTGCAATGAGATGTGATTTTGTTGACATGTTGTGTTTTTTTTGCAAAGATAACAAGTATTTTCTGTTCAGCGTAACATTCTCCACATTTAACGTGATTCAAATAGCAGCTGGCAGAATCCACGAAAAATAAATTATAACTACATTTGTATATTAACTTTATATAATAAAAACATCGTTCGCAGTGGGAAGATTAAAAATAAAATATAAAAGAGAATTAAACACAACGGAAAATCTCATCCGAAAAATTGGATTAATACTAATCACGATCGTCCTGATTTGTATTTTTCTTCCCAAACAACCACGGTTCCGATATGAGTTTCAAAAAGGAAAAGTCTGGAACCATGAAAATCTCATATCACCTTACAATTTTGCGATCCTGAAGACGCAGGAAGAGCTCAATGCAGACAAAAAAAGTATTTTAAATACGATTCAGCCGATTTATAATGCCAATTCGACAACAAGCAAAGAACAGATCGACCAATTCAATACCGATTTGTCCGAAAAATGGCAAAGCAGCAAACTGGATACAACACATGAAAATATCAACGATTATCGCAGTGCCGGAAATGCGATATTAAACCATCTCTATGGAAAAGGTATTCTCTCACTGAATAACCGGTTTCAAAACCGCAACAATGACAAATCCCCAGCTTCGAAACATTATAATTTCACATTAATACAAGATAAGGTTGCTTCACAAAAAAATACGGCAGATTGTTACACCATTGAAAGTTCTTATGAATATATGGACAATTTAATGCCCAAGCTGACCAAAATCAAACAGAAAGGCTGGCTCGAGGAGACATTAAAAAATTACATCACGATTAATTACATCTATAACGACCAGCAAACCGAAGCACTTGAACAAAATGCGATCACAAATATATCCGCTACCCGAGGTGTAGTTCAGAAAGGTGAACTGATTGCGGAAAAAGAAAAAATTATATCCAATGAGACTTACCAGAAGCTCGAATCACTGCGTAAAGTGTATGAAGATGAAGGCAAAATAAGCGGAAATCAAAACTATGTCACACTGGGACAATTTCTGATCATATCCCTCGCGCTTTCGATACTCATGGTATTTCTTTTCCTTTTCCGAAAGGACATTTATTTCAACAATAGGTTATTGATGATTATCATGATTGTTATCATCGGGATGCTTGCTGTACTATCTTGGGCTATCAAGATCAAAATACCCAATTTGTATTATATTCCGTTTTGTGCCGTCCCCATTATCATTCGCATCCTGTTTGACACCCGTGTCGCTCTGAATATCCATCTGTTGATGGTGCTTTTGGCCGGACTCTTTGTACCAAACAGTTTTGAGTTTGTCTTTTTGCAATTTATGGCAGGCATTGTTGCAATCTATAGTATCAAAACATTGGTAAAACGTGAACAACTGTTTGTTTCTTCAGCAATTATCCTAGGGACATACTGGATCGCTTACATCGGGCTAGTGGTCACAAGAAATGGCTCTATTGATACCATCTACTGGTCGGACCTCCTTCCATTCTTGGTCAGTGTCATGATCACCTTGCTGGCCTATCCGATGATCTATGCTTTCGAAAAACTCTTTGGAATAGTATCCGACCTGACGCTGATGGAGCTCACAAACAGTAACTCCAAATTATTGCGGGAGCTATCCTTTAAAGCGCCGGGCACCTTTCAGCACTCCCTACAGGTAGCCAATCTGGCTGAGGCGGCAATTTATAAAATTGGAGGCAACCCACTGTTGGTTCGCGCCGGAGCGCTGTACCATGACATCGGCAAATTGACCAATCCACAATTTTTTATTGAGAACCAAAAGACAGAAAAAAATCCACACGATGAACTTTCTCCGGAACAAAGTGCGCAAATTATTATCTCCCATGTCATCAAAGGTGTGGATATCGCTAAGAAACATCAGCTTCCCGAAGTGATCCTCGATTTTATCCGAACACACCATGGTACCACCCGAGTGGACTACTTTTACAATGTGTTTGTTAAAAACAATCCGGACAAACTCGTTGACGAGTCTTTATTTACCTACCCCGGCCCTATTCCTTTCTCTAAGGAAACGGCTGTACTCATGATGGCCGACTCAGTGGAAGCGGCGTCCAGAGCTTTAAAAGAACCCTCAGAGGAGTCCATCAATAATCTTGTGGATAAAATAATCGAACATAAACTGATGCGCGGGCAATTCAATAATAGCAATATTACATTAAAAGATATTACCGAATCGGCTGTTATCTTCAAGGCTATGCTCAAAAGTATTTACCATGTTCGGGTGGATTATGATTTGAGCAAAAAAACAATGTAATTTTAATTGCTAAACAACAAATTGAAATTCAAATGCTTATTGTAACGTTACGTTTTTTTTGCATTTTTTTTGATATTTAGGCTTTGCAGATTCAAATAATTGCCTTATGTTTGCAATGTCAAAACACGGAAGGGTGCCTGAGTGGCCGAAAGGAACAGTTTGCTAAACTGTCGTACTGGAAACGGTACCGCGGGTTCGAATCCCGCCTCTTCCGCCAAGACTACAAAAAAAGCTCAACTGCGTTGAGCTTTTTTTATTTATGCTGTAAAAACAAGATAAAACGAAATTCTGAACTTTGAGCCTCTCACTCAGTACAATAAACATTTTATTCAGACTTCAATGCAACCTCTAGCTGACTTGCATCATTCAGGTCCACACCCTTTCGTTTCAGGCTTGCTATGGTTCCTCCCGGAATAATCACATAACGATAACTAATTTGACTACCTAAATTCAGAAGACTTCCTCCATGGTAAACAAACCTGTAGACAATGATTTGATTCTGTTTCAGATGATGAGCGATCGTGCTCATTCTCCCTCCGGCTCTTGAGGTGAAAGGCAGCTGGAACACCCCTCCTCCATAATTTAAATAAACCATTACAGTTCCACTATTCAGTATTGTTGTGGTTATTCCTCTAGCAGCAAGATGGGTAACTCTGACTACAGAACCGTCTATAATAGAATCTTTAACTCCTGTAGCATATTGCCAGCCACTATAGAGGACATTCGCTGTACCAGTCATCCCTTTTAGATTAATCCCTGTACCCCATCCAGAAGCGGTCTTGGGGTCCAAAAAATTGATAACTGTCGACTTTAAAGTAGAAGTCACCTACGACACCTAACGACACTGCCGGAATTTGGGTCCCGCTCAGGATTTTGGATCCCGGCGCTCCATTAGCTCCTGTCGCTCCCTTGAAGGACATCGCTTTGCCCCATCCGGCATCTGTTGGGGCCATACATTTCGGAAGTCGTTTTTCGGATATAATAATCTCCCGCTTTCCCTATGCTTGCTGATGGAACGACATCTCCAGAGAATATCGTAGCTCCATCTCCACCTTTTACCCCCTGTACCCCTTTTTCGCCTTGTTCGCCTTTCTCACCAGTAGCTCCTTGGCCCTGTGTCCCCCTTTTTACAGGAAAAAAAATAACCAGTCCTAGACTGATCATCAGCATACTTTTTAATCCTTTCATTTGAATAATTAGTTTGTGAACGATATTCCAAATGTATTGTTCCGCAAATTGCAACAAACCGATAATGAGCGAAACAGAGATCGCAATGAGTGGATAATCCCATTTAATTAGTTAACAGTCTTATTTGTAATATTACACCCATTTTTGGCATGAGCCGGTTGAGATCCCAGCGAATTTCGATTAATGTCGTTTGAGTGCAAAAAGAGGATAGCACAATGATGACAATTGTCGACAGGAATTCAATTATTGATTGTATCAATAAATTATATGTAACCGAACACCCAGTCTTTGGTTCATTGACGTCATGGGACAACTTAACCAACAAGAATGGATTGTATTCCATAATAAGCATTTCTCCCATCATTTTAAACAATTTCGGTTGCTATAAAGACATGAAATATCACGCTCAGTGTTTTCGTATAAATTCATTTTTTTGATAAAGGTGAGCTATATTATAAAGATAGACGGCAACAAACAAATTGTAGGCATTTTCTGGCTTCCTGGAAAAATTTGTTAGTACACTTAATTCAATAGAATTAGTCAATTTCCGCAACGACTGACAAAAAATTATCTCTTAGTTTTTAGGCGGAAAGAAAAAAGATTTTGGATTCATTTTAAAATAAATCCATACCGCCTTGGCCATTTTCGCCAACTCCTTAGACGATAAGTTTCGCGAACGAAACGCGAGCACCAATGACAAACCAAAGCTTACGAGAAAATTAAAGAACCCAATGATCCCGATACCCAAAATCCCCCATATCCAGATATCCGTGGACAGCTCCATACGATGTCCAAATAAACCCAGGGCCAGATTTCCGCTCGCAAAGGTAATGTGCCGAATATCGATATTAATACCAAGAAACATCCCAATGGAAGCCGTTGAGCCCATAAAAACACCAAACCAGAGATTGGAAACAATACCAGCCCATTTCTTTTCATAAAAAGAGGCAATCTTGTCCGTCTTCGTTTTCCCAAATACCTTTTTCAGCAAAGGATGCTCCTGAATCCTATAGTAAACCGAATTGTGTTTATCGCGATTTGAAATACTGCCGGCAATAATCCCCGACAGAAATAAAAATACACCGGCAATGGAAGCGTGTAAAATGACTGGAGTCTTGATGGGATTTAAATCATCGACTAAATGTAACCATTTGGCACTTGCAATATTCACACCTGTGAGTTGCTGTATCCCCCATACCAACAGCAGGCTGACGGGAAATGCCATAACCACATTACCAACAAAAGCGATGAACTGCGAGCGAAATAAACGTGCAAAAAATTGGGCAAACACCCAATACCGATGCCTGCCGGCGCCTCGATCAGAAGCTCCCTGTTCAATCGCGCTCACCAACGATGAAGCTGTCATCGCCGGTTGCTTTGTTGCCAAGGTCGCTCCAAAAAGATAGATCACCGTAAAACCGATCGCATAATTCAGGCTATATAAAAATGCATGCCCGAATTCGCTTGTCTCCACTTTTCCCAATAACAGTTTTACTATACACATCACCCCCACAATTACACCGCCACCGCAGGCAGAACGAAACATCTTCCAATACTCCTGATGGGTTGATGTAATATAGTGTTCCCCCGTCTGCGCTGTATGATGAGTAATTTCATAGGCCAGCAACTGCGTGCTCTGCCCTATTAATTTACGGATATTGCTTTTTCTGGAATTATATCCAATCAGCGTCTTCGCCAACTCAATGCTTTTCTCTGCTTTTTGGGATTCCGTATCAATCACCAAAAAAGAGAGCATATCCTTGATACGTTCCAGTTGCTGACGGATCCGCAATAAGGACTGATTCACCTTAATGGAAATACCAAAACGGTGCGAATTGCCAAAAGCGGTTTCTATATAGGCCTCACATTGTCGATGAAGTACGAGCAACTGTTTATACGAAAGATCTTCTGAGTTGATGTATTTCGTCTCCGACTGTAAAATACGGTCATTTAACTCCGTAAACTCCCGCATAATTGCAATAAATGGACTATCGAAATTCTGAAACTCCGGCACCATTTTATTGACATCAGTTTCCATTGCCCGGCCAGTAATACGTTGCACCAACAGCTCGATCCCATACAAGATCTCAATCATTTCAAAACCCGTTTCATCATCATAAATGGAATTAAACTCACACAGCCGAAATAGTTCATACAATTGCTCGGCTGAAATTGTGGCTATCCAATCCGCATCTTTGGGGGAGTAAAATACCTGATTCAGCAAATATTGCAAAGTTGACTTTGCTGGCTGATAAGGGAGATAACGCTCGGTAATCCGCTTCCTGAGCTCATAGATAAAATCTGCATAACTGATAATGCCCGTATCAGATACCAGTTGGTCAAAATCTCTTTGCCTGAGAACCCGTTTAAGGTAGCGGATAAACTGATTTCTGCAATCCACTGACTCCTGTAGAAAATCAAGAAAAAACTGGATATCGACCTGATAGAACAACTGCACCTTTTTGGGCCGAATTATCGCGACAATTAAAACCAATAGTTCAATTTCCACATATTCGGGATTATCCAATTGATTCCTGTAGCGATCAAATAGCGCACTTACTTGCTGTTTTTGATCTATTTTTTCTTTCATAAATTCCTATTATTCGCCTACTATAGCCTTTATTAGTGCTATAAACTTTCACGTCTTAAGATACCACATTTAAGACAAAATTGTTTTGAAATCATAAAATCTATTTGCGCTGGACTACTATTCATATCAAGGTTTACTCGGGATTACGTCGCCAGCAAGAAAATACCTGAAACCAGTGATAATCCTGCACAAAAATTCTTCTATTTTTGCGACAGTGAACAGGATAAAGATGAAAATAATAAATTTCACGCTGGCATATTTAAGCTTATTTCCCTTGCTTCTTAAAGCGCAGGATGGTATTTCCTTTGATAACGATTTTAATCTCTGGAATATACAGAAAGGGCAAACAGCTACCGTTTTTGTTGAAAAAGCCTATATTCGCTCCGCTCCCGGACTCCAAGCTAAACAGATAGACTCTTTAGGTGTTGGGACAACGGTTACGATGACAAGCGCCCCACTCAAAGGCAGTATTATCAAAAACTTCTACGCCCCATGGTACCAGATTAGCTACTTGAAGGATAGCCAACAAAAAAAAGGTTTTATCTGGCTTGGCTTATTGGCTCTTGGCAAACAGGTTGACCGGGAAGGTTTCCAATACCTCTATGGTTTTGAACGTTTTATCAAACCGCCAAATAGGGAACAACAGGATTACTTTTTAACCAAAGTAAAAGTATTGAATCCACACGACTCCTTGATCGCTAGCCAATCCTACACATTTGCATTTGGCGGACAGCTGAGTGCACAAAGCAAACTTTTGCCAAGCATGGGATTAACTCATGTAAAACAAATCTTATGCATGGAATTTATTTCTGGCGCCTGCGGAGTTCCCAGCGAATATCATTATGTTGCCTGGACCGGCCAGAAACTTATCAACCTACCCAGCAGGTATTCTGTCTCCGATGCAGGAGTCTTTTATTACGACGAGAAACTCCTGTTCCCTACAGAACACAAAAAAAACAACCAATTGATCTATAAGTATATCGAAGAAGGAGAAACCGAAAACGACGATATCGACGCACCCAAGTACCGCATTTCCAAAAGAGAAGAGCATTTTCAATGGGATGGTGATAAATTTTTCAAGCTCTCATTACCCAAATAATTTTTAATAAATTCAACCGATTGGAACAACACATAAAGAAGTAAAGAATGGAAGATAAAAATATATACGATTTATTCTACAGCGGACAGCTTGATCTATTTATCATTGAAGGTGAAAATCAATTAAAACAAGATGACCAGGATGTCCCCCTTTGGACACATCTAGCAGTTGCCTATCACGACCAAGTATTCTACGATGGGCATGAAGCTATTTTTGATATCATACAGGAGAAGATGATCCCTTATCTTCAAAAAGCACTACTGATAGAGCCGGAAAATGAAACAACGCTCTATCATATGTTAAATTATGTCCTGGATAATCAGACCAGATTGGAACAGATCAATCGTCCAAGGAAACACATCAATGAAGACAACAAAGATGAGTTTATCGGCTATGCAAAAAAGTTGATCGCTATACCGAAAATGGCTCCCTATGGCTACGGATTTCTGGCGGATATTTATGAAAGTCTCCAGGATGACACTGCCCTGTTGCCTTTATTGGATGAAGGCATTGCTTACTTTCGTGAAGCGTTCAAGGACAACCGCGAAGCTGCCGATCAGAATTTCTCCATATTCTGGATAAAAAAAATATACCTTCTAGATCGTACCAAACAGATTTCAGGCGCTGCGCTAACAACTTTAATCCGCGAGCAATTTGATCGCTTCATCAGCGGTAGCGAGATGCAGTATGTTGACCTTGCTGAGATCGCTTATGAAAACAAGAATATCGACCTGGCTTTAAAGGTATTAATGAAGCTTATCAGAGGAGAAAATTCAGCTGCACATATCCACAAGGAACTGGTCAAATGGCACAGCCGCTTCGAAGATCTTATCGCTGACGGTTATGAAAACCCGGAGGTATTCTATTACCAGCTTATCATCGAACGCAATTATTCGGAAGATATCGGTATTCCTTTGGACTATTACTATTTGCACGCGTTAAAACTCATTGATCAATATCCTGACCTGTACGCCGGTTATCATTTTGCAGCGGCATACCTGTATGATGAGGAACAATATGAAGCAGCTTTACCTTACCTCCGACAATTGGGCGAAAGACAGTGGAATGCAACTTCTTGGCGTCGTCTCGTTGAATGTACCTACTTAACAACAGGCGAAGTACATAAGCATGTTCCGACTTTTGATGACTTGCCACGTGATCTCTATAACGAAGGGGTCAATTTAGCTGACTTTGTCAATAGTCTGGAAACCCTATCATCCGAAGAAACGCTGGCCATGCGGCAGCTTTACCTTGCCGTTTACCGCCAGGCTTATGATGCCTTCGCTGCTTATTTCGAACAGGGGAAATATGAAAGTGATTATTTCGGTGGAAACCATAATCGTGCAATGAATTGCAATAACCTGGCAATTGCATTAAAGAATGTGGATCTCCTCGAAGAGAGTTATCAAATCGCAACTGAAGGGCTAAACTACTCAGACTTTGAAGAACTACATCAGACGCGAACAGACGCATTATCGAAATTGGAGGATTATGAACGTTTAAAAGACGCCCTCATACTATATTTCGACACCTACCAAGTCACTTTGCGCGACCTTGATGAAATGCGCGATGAGGTAATAGAAGAACAATCTGCCGAGGATGAATCAGATCTGGTATTCCCAAGTTGCTATCAGATGTTTGTGTATCAGCTTGAAGTAAATTATCATCTGGGACTTTCCTCCGATATACAGGGCGAAGCACAATATCTTCTGGAGCACATCTATCAGTTCTACATCAATCATCCTACCTTGAACGACTATCATTATCGGGATTTTGAAGCGGCTAAAAACGGTGTGGAAAATGTAATTTATGTTATTCTTGAGCCCTATGAACGCGATTACCGTATTCAGTATTATAACGATATGGTCCAAAAATATCCGCATGAAGCACAGCCACAATATATCCTCATGCAGCTTTACAATGAGGTTTCTGACTATAGCGCTATCATTACAGCTGCAAAGGCCTACCTCAAAAACAAAAAGGAATTTATTATCAATGACTTTGATAAAGCAAAAACCTTGTATCTCATTGTCAAAAGTCACTATTTCCTCTCCGAATTTAGACCAGGTACAGACGTATTTCAACACCATGATCCCTGGGTTGCCACAGTCATGGATCCAGAAGATTATGTACTTTGGATAAAAATGGGGATTCAGCTACTGGCTGAACGGGAAAATCTAGTAGAAGTAAACCGCTATGTGGAAATTTTTAATAGCATCTATGCGCAACTTGAATGGAGCTACGACGATGATTGTGAATCTGTAAAGTTGGCGGAAGCACTCGCTAACTACAAGACGGGGAACCTCAAAAAAGCGCATCACCTACTTAATGAAGTCCTCGCTTATTCAGACCATAGCGCATTGGCAGACGAATATAAGAGAACCTGGAAGAAACCGGGTTTCTTATCAAACTTTAAGTTCTAGCGAGCTTCTCGACTAACTTAAATAATAAAAGAAGCGTAGTCAACTAATCAAACTGTTGTCTACGCTTCTATGTAATATACCCCACTCATGCATCCCTAGATTCTGCTCCCACAACACGTATTTTCCATAATGCAGTCACGAGCGCTACGAACGCCTTACATGGAATAAGAAACAGCCATCCCGATAGTAGATTTAATACTTATCCAAAAAAAGCTATATTTGAACTGTGGTAGCACTAAAATATCTCATCGGACTAATTCTTTTTCTTGGCTTAGCGGCCAAGCCGACCGCGACATATCCCTGCCATCAAAGTAAGGCAAAAACCTGCCCCATTGCCAATCCGGACCATGCAAGCAAAAAACATGATTGTTGCCAAAAAGCGAAGAAAAAACCGCTCTGTCAACACCGCAAGCAATGCCGGGATTGTAGTTGTCATTGCGCCGCAGCGACAAGTATACTGGCGGTCTCTACCTTTCCCGTTCAGCTACCAAAAATTTCCTTTTCCATTTTTAAAAAATTATATAGTGGTTTGTTGCCCGTCTATCTTTCAGAGGGCTATTTCTACCCTTGGGTACCACCCAAAATAGCTTAAATAGAAAATGGAGCTTCATTAAAAATGAGTCCCCCATCGGTAAAAAAGAATTAAGAACCTGTCCATGCCGATCAAGTAGACCGATCGCATTCCGCAGGAATCTATAAATGTTTTTCAAAAAACTAAAACAAATGAAATTACTTAAAAATATCATAGCAATTTGCCTTTTATCCAGCAGTCTATACAGCCATGCACAAAATACAGCCATGACAACGCAAACCGTGAAAATTAGTGGCAACTGTGGTATGTGTAAAAAAACGATAGAAAAAGCCGGAAACTCAGCGGATTCCAAAGTAGATTGGAACGAGGATAACCAGACAGCAAAGGTATCTTTTAATGCTGAGAAAACCTCTTTGGACGCGGTGCTGAAAAACATTGCACTAGCAGGTTATGACAATGAAAAATACCTAGCTCCGACAACGACTTATGCCGAGCTACATGGATGTTGTCAATACGACCGAACATTGAGCGCTCCACCAGCAAACCCAGAAAATACCCCTGAAAATAAAGAAGAAAGCAGCGGAAATTCATCTGTCGCTAAGGCGGGTAACTTTCAGCCCATTTACGATCAGTATTTCGTATTGAAAGACGCCCTTATTGCTGCTGATCATAAAGCTGTCACAGCAGGCGCTACAAAACTTTCAAACCTGCTAACCACGTTAAAATCGACATCCTTGACAACTACTGAACAACAGGTATGGAAAGCACAGGCAAATACGCTGGCACAACACAGCAAGGCGCTTCAGGACGCAAAGGATCTTGCAAAACAACGTTTGGCATTTGTATCGCTTTCCGAGGAGGTTTATAAACTGGCAAAAAGTTCCAAACCAGCACTTCCCGTTTATCAACAAAAATGTCCCATGTTTAACGGTGGCAAAGGAGCGACCTGGTTAAGTCTCAATAAAGAGGTCAAAAATCCATATTATGGCGCTCAAATGTTAACATGTGGAAGTACAATCCAAACAATACAATAAACGAGACGAAATGCGATACAACAGGTTCGCATGCGCTGCATGCGAACCTGTTTTTTTTTTGACGATCTGCTTTTATTTAGCGCCATCTTTTCAGGACGATTTCGCTTTATTCCGCCTGTTTAACTGTCGGAAAGGATATCCGGTAGATTCCGCCAGCTACGTTTCCCCTCTTGAGCCTCCCGCCTTAGAAAGGAACTGTAAATAACAAAACAAAAACTAAAATTTTTAAAGGATAAACCTTAAAATATACCTTCTTTTATTGATTCAAAATAGTATATTAGAAGGAGTATCGCGCTGATTATCCAATAAGGTAGTAGTAAAGATATCGTGATCAAATTAAGATGAGATTAATCCATGGAAAAAGTAATCATTACAGGGGGAACGGGTGCTATTGGCCTTCATTTGACCAAATTATTGGTCGCCAACTTCTATGAAGTGATCATCTTCACTAGGGATCCAAAGGCTTTCCCGGCCCAACCGCATGTACGCTATGTTCATTGGGATCCCAAAAAACAGGTTATCGATATAAGATCGATCCAGGAAGCGGATTATATCATCAATTTAGCTGGCGCCAACCTCAATGGATCACGATGGACCAAGGCATACCAACAAGAAATTATATCAAGTCGCGTAGAAAGCGGACAATTGCTGTATCAGACATTAAAACAGGTTCCAAACCAGGTAAAAACTGTTATATCAGCGTCAGCAACCGGATGGTATGGTGCCGATGACAGTTATCAGAAAAAACCCTTCGAAGAGGGAGATCCCCAAGGTGGTGATTTTTTATCCTGGGTCTGTAATCTTTGGGAGGATAGTGTAAAACCAATTGAAACGCTCGGAAAAAGGCTTGTTGTCTTCCGATTTGCTGTAGTGATCAGCAAAGATCAGGGCTTACTAAAAGAAATCAACCAGCTACTCCGTTTTCGACTAAGCCCTATTTTGGGCTCGGGCAAACAGATGCTAAGCTGGATCCACATGGAAGACCTCGCCCGCATGCTGCTATTCGCAATACAAAACAATGCCCTCGCAGGCGTCTACAATGCATGCTCTTCCGATCCGATGCCCCTTGGCCAGTTCACCAAGCGGATTGCCAAACGCAGGTTTGGCATCGGCTACATTCCTTTTCCGGTACCTGCATTCCTGATCAAACTGCTCTTTGGAAAAAAAGGACAGGAAATGGTGCTCAACGGAACCTGGGTAAGTAACAAAAAAATACTGCAAGAAAAATTTCCTTTTAAATACCCCACTCTGGACAATAATTGTATAGATAATTTACACATCGGTTAATTGTTAATTGTTAATTCGCGTTAATTTCAGGCCTTTTCGGGACAAAATCCGTATATTTGCGGCTTATGAAGATTTTTAGATATGGCGCAAAGGGCTCCGAAAAGGCGGGAGTCATTTTAAATGAAAAGAAATATGATGTTTCGGAAGGAAATTTTCAATATAACCGTGATTTCTTTGCAAATACGGCAAATTTGGAAAAACTTCAAGCATATGTAGAACAGAATTACCACAACTTAAAAGAGATCGCTGCGGACGAGCGCATCGGCACTCCCTTAGAAGCTCCTTCCAAAATTCTTTGTGTGGGACTCAACTTCGACGATCACGTTAAGGAAACCAAATTGCAACAGGCCGCAGAACCTATTGTGTTCATGAAATCTGTTTCCGCTTTTAATGGACCTTTCGATGGTATTACGTTACCTAAAAATTCAGTGAAATCCGATTGGGAAACCGAGCTTGCCATCGTTATCGGTAAAAAAGCATCCTATGTTAGTGAAGAGGAAGCCCTAGATTATGTTTTTGGCTATGTGCTGCATAATGACGTCACCGAACGCGAGTTCCAGATTGAAAGAGGCGGTACCTGGGACAAGGGCAAAGGCTGCGATACATTTGCTCCAATTGGCCCGTTCATTGCCACAAAAGATGAAATTCAAGACGTCGATAATATGAGAATTTGGCTTAAATTAAATGGCGAACTTATGCAGGACGGTAACACCAGCGATTTCATCTATCGCGTGCCTAAGTTAATATCCTATCTAAGCCAGTTCATGTCCTTACTTCCAGGTGACATCATCTCAACCGGTTCACCGGCAGGTTCGGGTATGGGAAAATCCCCACAACGCTTCCTTCGCGATGGCGATATTATTGAATACGGTATAGAGGGACTCGGATCTGGGAAACAAGTGATATCTGCTCATCCCTTATCTTAACATCCTATCCTAAACGACCGATCTTTCCCGGCTTTAGTTTTTGCCCGGAAAGATCGGTTCAATGGCTATTTTTTCGTCATTTCATTGTAATTTATCAACCGCATTTGTGTACATTTATATCGACATCCACTTTGTTAACATAAATGCATAAATCCCTACAGGGTCAATGATTCAACTAAACAACATATCTAAATCATTCGAGGTTAAATCCAAACGAATAGATGCATTGAAGAGTCTCTCCCTATCCATTGCCAAAGGAGAAATATTTGGCGTTATAGGGGCCTCAGGCGCTGGGAAAAGCACGCTGATTCGTTGCGTCAATCTACTGGAAAGACCTGATACAGGTCAAGTCATTATTGAAAATGAGGACCTGATGTCCATGTCATCCAAGGATTTAATGATGAAACGAAGAAATATCGGTATGATCTTCCAACATTTCAATCTGTTGTCGTCACTGACAGTCTTTGAAAACATAGCTTTTCCATTGCAGCTGGAAGGTAGATCTAAGGCATTTATCCGCGAGAAAGTTTCGGCATTACTCAATCTAGTGGGACTGGAAGATAAGGCAGAGAGCTATCCGGCGAATTTATCTGGAGGACAAAAACAACGGGTGGCAATCGCTCGTGCACTGGCAAATGACCCCCATATCCTACTTTGTGACGAGGCTACCAGTGCACTGGATCCGGCCACGACGAAATCTATACTCAGTTTATTAAAAAAAATAAACAAGCAGCTGGGACTTACCATCTTACTGATCACCCATGAAATGGATGTGATCAAAAGGATATGTGATCAAGTGGCCGTACTGGATCAAGGACTTTTGATTGAAAGCGGATCCGTTGAAACCATTTTCGCCAACCCGCAACAAGAGACCACAAAAAGCTTTATCCAATCCTCTTTGCAGGTCGATATCCCTCTAAGTTTTCAGGAACGATTAAAAGATAAGGGTAATCCACTTGTCGAGATTTACATGGCTTCAAGTGGCGATTCCATTCCATTTATACAACAATTGGAACAACAATATCAGGTCAAAACAAATATTATAACCGCACAGATCGATTACGTTGGAGAAATGAAATTTGGTGTTATACTGGCCGAATTATCAGGTGACAGCGAACATATAATAGCTAGCCTCTCCTATTTAAAAGAACAGCATCCGCAAACTAAAATACTAGGTTATGTCTGATCAAGTACTGAATTTACTATTATCGGGAACGCTTGAAACGTTAATGATGACTTTCCTTTCAGGCTTCTTTGGCTTTGTAATCGGACTGCCACTGGGGATCTATCTATTCCTGACCAGAAAACATCAGCTGCTGGAAAACAAAACAATGCACCAGATTGTTTCGCTGCTAGTGAACGTGTTCCGGTCTATTCCATTCATTATTCTTATTGTATGGATGATTCCATTTACACGTCAGCTCGTAGGAACATCTATAGGCATGTCAGCAGCATTGGTCCCTTTAAGCATTGGCGCAGCTCCATTTATCGCACGTTTGGTGGAAAACAGCTTATTGGAAATTCCCCATGGATTAATTGAAGCCGCGAGGGCAATGGGCGCAAGTACCTGGCAGGTAGTCTTTAAAGTATTACTTCCCGAAGCCTTACCTTCGCTGGTCAACAATGCGACAATAACGTTAATTACACTTGTAGGCTATTCGGCTATGGGTGGCGCTGTCGGAGCGGGCGGACTGGGACAGATTGGTTATCAATACGGCTATGTCGGTTATGACACTTTCATCATGAATGCTGTACTAATTTTATTAATTTTAATTGTATTCCTGCTGCAATATACAGGCGATTACATATCAAAAAAAGTAAACCATCGCTAACATTAATTGTATCATATGAAACCATCATGATTTATTTGATCATACTGTAGAGTGAATAACCGAACAAAGCGAACTCATAAATACCGCTTAAAACATACACTCGAGGAATAAATCTGATAGCTTCATTACAAGTGAAACCACCGAAGGCAGCATGAACCGAGTGCAACGAGCTCATGAATACCATTGAAATAAACACTTATGAATAATGACTTAAAGGGAAAATTGATTAATGAATAAACAAATCAAACAGATGAAAAAATTGAACTATGCATTTGCAATCTTAGCCTTTAGTCTGACGACTATTGTAGCTTGTAATAACAGGGAAAAGAAGGAAAATACCCTTAGGGTTGGTGTGGTAACAGGTCCTGAAAAGGAACTTGCTGAAACGGCTAAGAAAGTTGCAAAAGAAAAGTTCAATCTGGATGTGGAACTAATTTCTTTCAATGATTACGTTGTGCCGAATGAAGCCTTGAATCAAGGTGATATCGATGTCAATGTGTTTCAGCACCAGCCTTATCTACAGGAGCAGTCCAAACAACGTGGTTTTACCAAATTAACTATCGTGGGCAATACGTTTGTATTCCCGATTGTCGCCTATTCCAAAAAGATCAAAACCATCACCGAGCTTCAGCCTGGCGCGACTATCGCTATCCCAAATGACCCTACAAACGGCGGACGCTCGCTATTACTTCTCCAGCGTGAGGGGATTATCGGTTTAAAGGAGAATGTGGGCATACAACCAAAAGTGACAGATATTGTCAGCAATCCGAAGCAGATCAAATTCATTGAGATGGAAGCTCCACAGTTACCCCGCGTACTAGATGATCCTCAGGTTGCAATAGCGATCATCAATAATAGCTTTGCTTCACAGGCCGGATTGGACCCTGAAAAACAGGGATTGTTTACAGAAGATAAAGAATCTCCTTATGTCAACTTAATCGTTGCGCGGGCAGATAATAAAAATGACGAAAAAGTACAGCAGTTTATACAATCTTATCAATCTCCGGAAGTAGAAGCAACAGCGAAAAAGGTGTTTAAAAACGGTGCCATTAAAGGCTGGTAAATGCTAAAAATTATGATTGAAACACCCTACTCTTGCCCTTGTGGCTCAGGACTGACTTTTGCGGAATGCTGTCGCCAAGTGCACAGCAACCATACCAAAGCAACTACTGCCGAAGCACTTATGCGGGCACGCTACAGTGCTTTTGCTGTAGGAAACATTGACTTTTTATACAACACATTCCACCCGACCACACGAAGATTCCAGCACAGGGATGCGATTCAGCAATGGGCACAGGAAAATAAGTGGATGCAGCTCAATATACTGAAAGCAACATCTTCCACGGTAGAGTTTGAAGCGCATTATTTGGATTCGGCGCTGCAAGTACAGATTCATCATGAAAAGTCTACATTTAAACAACAAGGCGACCTCTGGTATTATGTAGATGGGCGGGTAGTCAGCTTCGATCAATCAGCAAAACCTTCACGCACTTATAAAGCACCAACACGATGAAACCAACTGAAGATTCTTGCTGACCAATAGAAAACAGACACATTGAGAAAAAAAAGCGGCTCCAACACACAATGCGTTGGAGCCGCTTTTTTATAAGTCAATTGGTATATCAATTAAACCAATTCTTCGGTATCTTCCCGGTAAGGTGCTTCTTCATCAAATTCACCCTCCCATTTAGCGACAACGACCGTTGCAAGACAGTTACCAACAACGTTAACTGAAGTACGTGCCATATCCATCAATTCATCTATACCCAAAATCGCGGCGATAACAAAGGTTGGCAGACCAAACTGATCAGCCGTTGCTATTAAGATAATTAAGGAAGCACGGGGCACTGCCGCAACTCCTTTGGAGGTAATCATTAATGTGAAGGCAATCATGAGCTGCTGTCCAAACGATAAGTGAATACCAGCTGCCTGCGCAACAAAAATTGCAGCCAGCGATAAATACAGCGAAGTACCGTCTAGGTTAAAGCTATAGCCTGTCGGGATAACAAATGAAACGATCTTACGCGGAACACCAAATTTCTCCATTGCGCTCATTGCTTTTGGCAAAGCAGCATCTGAACTTGTCGTGGCAAAAGCAATAGATACAGGTTCTTTGATGGCATTAATAAAACGTCTGACAGGAATCTTTAAGTAAAGTGCAACAGGAAGCAACACCAAAGTCAGAAAGCAAAACAATGCAAAATACAATGTTGCCAACAGCATAAATAGGTTTTTCAAAATATCAACACCAAGATGTCCTACCGTATAGGCCATTGCCGCTCCCACCCCAACCGGCGCAAAATACATAATGATATTCGTAAACTTAAACATTGTCTCAGACATACTTTCCGTAAAATCGACCAAAGGTTTCCGCTTCTTCTCATCGACCATTGCAAGCCCGATTCCGAATAGCACCGAAAAGACAACGATCTGTAGGACCTGATTATCGGCAACAGATTTTACGATATTTTCAGGAAAGAGATCTCGGATAAATGAAGTGAATTTGTAAACGGGATGTACATTATCAGGCAGCGATTTCAAGACATGTTCATCCATACTTTCTTTAGGCGCCGGTAGCTCCTCATGTGGCATATGTGCGACATCGACACCTATTCCTGCACGGGTCAGATTAATGGCACCCAAACCAATAAAAATAGCACAGGTCGTTGCACAGAAGAAATACAGCATAGATTTCCAGGCCATACGCCCTACCTGTTTCAGATCAGAGTGCCCAGCAATACCATAAACCAGTGTAGCAAAAAGAATAGGCCCTACAATTGTTTTCACCAGCTTGATGAAACCTTTGCTCAATGGCTGCAAAGAAATTGCCAGATTGGGAAAATCCAGACCAACAAAAATACCCAGGATCATACAGGTCAGAATCCAGGTGGTCAAATTTTTCTTATAAAGCGCATTCACAACCAAAATGGTGGCAACTATCCAACGGACAGCCATTAGAAATTCATGCGAAAAGCCTACAACATCAAATTCGTATAATACAGCAATGATACAAGCTAATGTAACTGTGATAAGGGTGATGTACCCTATTTTGGTTTTTAACATTTAAAAGATTTTAATGGTCAAAAGAACAAAAATAAAAAAATCCTATGCTTTTGCAAATATTATTATTTAAACAGCCCCTGTTTCACAACAAAATACCGATTTCACGAAAATGCCGGAGCATAAAAAAAGCAGGATAATTTCTTACCCTGCTTTATATTTTAACGGAATCAAAAAATTATTCCGCGTGTAACCAAGCTTTTTTCGCCAATAGCTCATCGTTAGACTCACGTACATCTTCGTCATCCACACAACAATCAACCGGACAAACAGCCGCACACTGGGGTTCGTCATGAAAACCTACGCACTCCGTACATTTATCTGAAACAATATAATAGACTTCATTTGAGATCGCTTCCTGTGATTCATTCGCATCCAGCGTAACGCCATCACCAAAATCTATAACACCATCTAAAGCAGTCCCATCTGAGAATTTCCAAGTTACACCAGCATCGTATATTGCATTATTTGGGCATTCTGGTTCGCAAGCACCACAGTTAATGCATTCGTCTGTAATTTTAATCGCCATTTATAACCTCACAATTATGATAAATAAACTATTTTTGCATTATCAATATGAAAACAAAGTCTGATTGTACAATAAGGCTAGTTGATTCACGTTGATTAATGTTAACAGCACAAATATAACACAAATTTGTGTATTCATCTTTTAAAAATTTAATATTTTGACAAAGCAACAACGAATAAATGCGTTTGTAAAACTGGGTGAACTGTTGAAAAAGCAGCCTGAAGATCTTGTTCAGATCATTCAACTGGCACAACATAAAAACCCTTGGTATACCCTAAAAAATATTGAAAACGCCCTACATGCGATTGCTTCCAACTTAACGGCAGAGCAGCTCAGTTACTGGTTACAAGACTATCCGGATAACGAATCAGCTAAAACAGTAGGCTTGATTCTCGCCGGAAATATTCCGCTGGTTGGTTTTCATGACATCCTTTGTGTATTAATCAGCGGATTTAAGGCAAAAATTAAAGTATCCTCCGATGACGCCGGTTTAACAACCTTTGTACTCAATCGTTTAAAACAAATCGAACCCGCTTTTGAAACCGCTTTTGAAATCGTAGATAAACTTAAAGACTTTGATCTCGTCATTGCGACCGGATCAAACAATACGGCCCGTTACTTTGATTATTATTTTGGAGTTAAGCCGCATATTATCCGACGTAACAGAAATAGTGTTGGCGTTATTACCGGTACGGAATCCGCTGCACAACTACAAGCTCTGGGACACGACATCTTCGATTATTTCGGACTCGGCTGTCGTTCCGTATCCAAAATTTTTGTCCCGAAAGGCTATAATGTTTCCCATTTTTTTGAAGGAATAGCAAATTTTAAAGATGTCTCCGAACACTATAAATACAATAACAATTACGACTATAATAAATCCATCTATCTGATCAATGGCGACAAGCATTTTGATAATGGGTTTCTATTGCTCAAACAGGATGAGCGTACAGCATCTCCGCTATCTGTCGTTTATTATGAAGAATACAACAGTCTTGGAGACGTCGAAAACGAGTTAAATCAACAGGCTGAAAACATCCAATGTGTGGTATCCGAAGTGCAATTGAATATTCAGTCACCAGTTTTTCATTTTGGTGAAAGTCAGTCTCCTGCTTTGGATGATTATGCAGATGGGATTAATACCTTAGACTTCTTATTTGCAAACCAGTAAGCTTCGGTTAATTTCGTAGTACGGAAATTGCATTAAAAATACTAACTTTGAAATCATGTATATCATTAAAGTAAGAGGTGTCGCCAAAATCCCCGACTATGTGCAGCTGCGAGATGATGCTTTCACCTTGTTGGCATATTTTAGAGTAGATCGGCCTGACAAATCGCTTGAAAAGATCGGATTAGGAGAAAAGGCAGAATATATCATGCAATTGGTCAAAGAAATGCCCTTTGGCCAAATTAAAAAATTAGAGTTTTAACGCCCATGATTGAAAATAAAGTAATTACATTAAAGAACGTTGATATCTTTCAACAGAAACATCTGGTATTATCCAATGTCAATTTAAGTATCGGCAAGGGAGAGTTTCTCTATCTTATCGGACAGTCTGGCAGTGGGAAAAGTAGTTTATTAAAAATCATCTATGGCGATTTATATATCGGCAATGGCGAAGGAATGATTGCTGGCTTTGATTTAAAGAAACTTCATGAAAATGATGTCCCCTATTTACGTAGGAAATTGGGAATTGTCTTTCAGGATTTTCATTTACTCTCAGACCGGACGATCGAGAAGAACTTGGAGTTTGCCTTAAAGGCGACGGGCTGGAAAGATAAAAAAATGATCGATGCACGTATTTTGGACGTCTTGGAAAAAGTAGGGCTCCGTTCCAAATTAAAAAAAATGCCCCATGAGCTTTCAGGTGGTGAACAACAACGGATTGTTATTGCTCGCGCACTATTGAATAATCCGGAGATCATTTTGGCGGACGAGCCTACGGGTAATCTGGATCCGGCGACGTCGGAAGAAATTGTCCTATTATTGCGCGACATTGCCAATTCTGGAACAGCAATTTTAATGGCTACTCACGATTATACCATTATTCGCAATATGCCATCCCGGATTATCAAAACTGGGGACGGTATTCTACAGGATGATGTCAGCATCTAAACGAAAAACTGACAGTTAAAAAGACATTTTTACAAATTCCGACAAATTGTTAGGCTTTTTTGGTAAAATCTGACAAGCTGTCGGAATTTTATTATTTGGCAAAAACTTTGACAAAAGAAGGTATAGTAAATTTTTGAATCTATTTTAGCATTGAAGATATGAATGAGCAAGATAATTATTATGATGAGAGTCAAGATCAAGTAGAAACTAATTCTTCTGATCAACAGGAGCAGCCTTCGGAAAATCAGGTAGAATTGTCTCCTGAAGAGAAGCTGGCAGCTGAATTGGCAGAGGCAAAGGATAAATACATTCGTCTATCTGCTGAATTTGACAATTACAGAAAACGTACGAGCAAAGAACGTGTTGAATTGATTCAATCAGCGGGAAAAGATGTGATCGGAAAGTTATTACCTACCTTGGATGATTTTGACCGTGCCTTAAATGCCATGGAAACTGCAACAGATGTGGTATCTGTCAAAACGGGAATGGATATAGTTAACAACAAACTAAGACAGACATTGTCTCAATTGGGGTTAAAAGAAATGGAAACGATCGGTCAGACATTTGACCCTGAATTGCAGGAAGCCATTACATCTATTCCAGCACCAACGGCAGATTTAAAAAATAAAGTAGTGGACGTTATCGAAAAAGGGTACTACCTAGGTGACAAAGTGATCCGTCACGCGAAAGTAGTTATAGGTCAATAATAGTAAGACGATGTCAAAAAGAGATTATTACGATATACTTGGTGTCGCGCGTTCAGCGGACGAGAAGGAGATTAAATCAGCCTATCGCAAATTAGCGATAAAATATCACCCGGATAAAAATCCCGGTGACCATGAAGCTGAGGAAAAATTTAAGGAAGCTGCTGAGGCATACGATATCTTGAGCAATCCACAAAAACGTCAACGCTACGACCAATTTGGTCACGCCGGTAATTCAGCAAGCGGTGGTTACGGTGGCGGTGGCATGAATATGGACGATATATTCAGTCAGTTCGGTGATATTTTTGGCGGCGGACATCCGTTCGAAAGCTTCTTTGGAGGTGGCGGGGGAGGTCAACGTGGAGGACGTCGCGTAGCGCGTGGAAGCAATTTACGTATTAAAGTTAAATTGACTCTTGAAGAAATCGCTAAAGGTGTTGAGAAAAAAGTTAAAGTAAACAAACAAGTTTCCTGTCATAGCTGTGATGGCACAGGAGCAAAAGATAAATCGTCTTTCCATACCTGTAAAACCTGTGGTGGCTCAGGATCAGTACGCAGAGTGACCAACACCATTTTGGGACAAATGCAAACCACCAGCACCTGCCCTACCTGTAATGGCGAAGGTGTTGAAATTACCGCAAAATGTACAACTTGTCGAGGTGAAGGATTAGAACGCGGTGAAGAAACAATTGCGATCAATATTCCTGCAGGAGTGAGCGAAGGAATGCAGCTCTCAATGAGCGGTAAGGGTAACGCAGCTCCGCGCGGTGGTATTCCGGGAGACCTGATCATATTAATCGAAGAAGTACCTCACGAAAGCTTAAAACGTGATGGCCTAAATGTCATTTATGATCTATACATTAATTTTGTGGACGCTACATTAGGTACTAGTGTAGAAGTGCCTACAATTGACGGAAAAGCCAAAATAAAAATTGAACCCGGAACGCAGGGGGGGAAAATATTACGTCTAAAAGGAAAAGGTATTCCCGAAGTTAATTCCTACCACAAAGGGGATCAACTTGTTTATGTGAATATCTGGACACCAAAAGCTGTATCCAGCGAAGAAAAAGAACTATTAAATAAACTCAAAGAATCGCCGAACTTCAAACCGCAACCTGGTAAAAGTGAGAAGTCATTCTTTGAACGCATAAAAGAATATTTCGAATAAAAAGTCGGATTAAACAACGACATGGAGAGTCCTATATCAATTGATATAGGACTTTTTTTGTTTTCTTACGTCAAATTGACAAATAATTACAAAAAGTCAACACTTTTCAAACATTGTTAAAACAATAAGAAATTTATAAAAAAAACATAAAATTTAATCAATTGAACTACTATAACTTACGATTTTAATAAAATATCTAGACAATATAGTGACAATAAAATAAAATAACTTTGCGATATTTGACTAATGAATTTAAAAAGTCAGAAAGTAATTACTGGCTCTAGAACAAACTATTAAAATAAAAAGACATGAAAAAAGTTTTACTTACATTAACTGCCATTGCAGGTTTAACAATTGCAGCAAACGCACAAACTGAAAAAGGAAAAATTATGGTTGGCGGTCAAGTTGGCTTCGAAACTTCAAAAGTTAAAGATACAGATCATAAAAATAATTCGTTTTCGATCAACCCAACTGTTGGCTATTTTGTCAGCGACAACTGGGCGGTAGGTACTGGTGTTGGTTACAATTGGAGAAAAAACGAAACTGATAAAAACAACAGTACTAAAGTTGATGCTTTTCAAGTAGCTCCATTCGTAAGAAAATACTCTGCTAATGGTCCATTAAGATTCTTTGCACAATTATCCGTACCAATGTCTTGGGGAAAAACTACAGCGGAAACAAATAACGCAAAAACAGAAACAAAATTCGAAAACTATGGCGTCGAATTGGCTCCGGGTTTGGCGTATTTCCCAACGAGCAAAATTGGTATCGAATTAAAGGTTAGAGGTTTATACTACAACTATAACAACAATAAAACTGATGATAGATCAACCAACACATTTGGGTTAGATGCGAACTCTTTAGCACCAACTTTAGGTGTACAATTCCACTTCTAATCGGTAGTTGATAAGAAAGAAAGAGGCTATAGGTACGGATACTTATAGCCTTTTTTCATCATTAGGTATAACGTTTAATAATTCGCAATTTATGGGAATAGCGATTTAGTTCCTGATTAAAAATACCTTCATTGTCCATCCGGTCAATACGTACTTTCGTGGAGGCATGAATAATGGTATCCCGATCCAGCATAATGCCTACATGGGTAATCCGTCCGTTTGCGTTGTCAAAATAAGCTAAATCCCCGACTTTAATTTCCGAAATAAAATCAACGGTCTCCCCGAGTTCTGCTTGCTGATACGCATCCCTCGGCAAAGCTATGCCAAAACAGCTGTAGATCAACTGCGAAAAACCAGAACAGTCTATTCCCCACTGAGAACGTCCACCCCATAAATAAGGTGCATCCTTATAGCTCATGGCCAGTTCGGCAACTTTAGTTTCAAAATCATCCCTGGAAAAGGAGTTGATACTGCCTTGGTAAGTCATATCCAGCTTCGCTACCCGAAACCGGCCTGCCTCACCCAAATAAAGCTTTGTTCCATGACAGAGGTATAGGCACTCTGTATCATTCTGAAGCAGACCTCCTTCTCTGCCGACCAGGCTTAGACCTGCCGCGAGATACTTCTCCATTTCCACAGGATCAAGTTCCCTAAATTGACCATTCTGAATCCAGCCCGGGTAAGCTGTCTCTAATAGCCTGATCGATGTCCAGTCTGCCTGTATTTCAAGAATTTCAAATAGTTCAGCAAACAACAGCTGGGAAACCATCTCACTCCGATGTGCCGGTTCCGCACGCAACGGAACAAGAGCTAATGTACAAATACCATATTTCATTGGCCAAATAAAACAAAATTGTCTAATATGTGATTATATATTATAAAACGAAGATAAATTAATTATAGTAGATATGGAGAATACAAATTTAAAATTCAAAAGAATACTCGTTGCAGTCGATGATGCTCCATGTTCAGAGAAAGCCATTCTCTATGCGAAGGAAATGGCTCAGGTATTTCATGCCTCAGTTGCGCTTGTCACGGTTATTCCGCCCACCTCACCGACTAATTTTGGAGCTGATCCCCTATTGGGCCAGCAACCGATCATTGTGCCGGAGGTATCCGAAATGGAACAGGAAAATGCGCAAAAATATCTCGAAAAATTAAGCCGCGAGTTTACGGAGTCAGAAGAAGTATATCTTTTCAATCGAATTGGATCCATCAAAGAAGAAATTCTTGCAGCTTCGCATGAATGGTCGGCAGATCTGATCATTATGGGTTCAAATGGACGAACTGGGTTCGACCATTTTATTTCAGGATCTGTATCTGAATCCGTTATCCGCAAAGCTACCTGTCCGGTACTGGTCATTCCTAGCAAGTGCGATTAACGGATCTGTCCGAATTGCAATGATCGAGATAAAATAAAGAGCCTATTCTTAGGAAAAGAATAAGCTCTTCGATATTTCTAGGCCAATCTGCTTATTTTTTGATCAACCGGGCGACAAACATACTATCCGCTCTTTCCTTATAGCCATCCAGGCAACGCATGCTCTCCAGTTCAAACCCCAAATTATTTAAGATGTAATCCACCACCTCTTCATTCTCAGCTTTAAATATCGAGCAGGTAATATAGATCAGTGGCTTCCCCTCTTTCACATAACCGGCGACGTGACTTGCAATTTTCTTTTGCAATGTGCTAAACTCCTCGATCTTGACGGTTTTGAACTGCCGGATCATCTCTGGTGTGCGCCCCCAGGTCCCGGAACCCGTACAGGGAGCATCCAATAATACCCCGTCAAATTTTTCATTGCCCAATATGGGATATGGGTCTTTTGTCAGGTCCAGTATTTTCTTTCGGTAATGCTTAATTCCAGCCAGGTCAAATCGCTCATCCAGATTTCGAAGAATGCTCATACGAAGATCCGATACCAATAGGTTTATCGAGGGACAGGCATCCATTAACAAAAGAGATTTACCACCGGATGCTGCGCAAGCATCCCACCAGAATTCCCTTTCCCCCGGTTTCATAAATGCAAGTGTACGCTGCGAAGATAGATCCTGCACTTCAACAAGTCCTTCCAACGTGGAAAATCGATGCAATGAGGTACCATTCGCTAAAGCGACAGTCTGATCGTCCAATTCATGATAGGGAATCCTGTTTTCGTCCAAAATCGCATGTACTATTTTATTTTTACCTCTTTTTATTCGAATATAGAGATGTGGTTGTACCAGTTGGCTCTCCAAAAAAAGTTTGGTATCAATCTGGGGCGAAAAATGTGCAGTAAATGGAAATAGATCCTCACTTTTTAGTAGTCCTTCAGATTCTAGAAAAGCAATCTTTTCCTCTATGGATAAACCCAGCTTTTCAAGATATTCAGGTTCAAGTAAGTTAACCAATGGGCTGTCTTTTTCACATAAAAACTCAGCAAGGACCAGTCGTCGCTGCTGTGACAACTGTGGGGCCGCTGCTCCCAAACGAAAATAGTTATAGCACAAACGGGAAGTAGACTTTCGATCCGAGGATCCCATCTGTTTATTTTCCTTAAAAAAAGTCGTCAAATATCGTGAAAATGGCTGATCTCCCTCAAAACCATCCATTGCACGCTCAAAATTACGTATTTGTTGGTAAATACGTTTTTCAGTAAATTCAGCCATTCAAGGATTATTTTCTTTCAAATTTCCTGTTGTGATAGACCATTATCCCTAAAGCTCTATTGGCATAGCCCCATTTTGGATAAAACTCAAATTTATAATCGCTATTGAGCCCTGAAAATTTTTCCTGCGTGATATGACTTACATAGTCAACACCATATTTATGGAGCAAACGCCCAAAATAAACAGCTGCATCATAGCCCTTATAGGAAAACTCTGAAGGATCGACTTTATACAGCAATTTATAATTTGCTATAAACTTTCTAGTATCACCATCCGATTCATCGGCCAGACTCGAAGACGTAATCGTCAAGCCATAAAAGTCCATATTTTCAAAATTTTCGAAAGAAAGCTTCGAAAAGTTTGGATGTCCATACAATTTAAATTGATTACCGGGGTTCAAGAAACGCTCATCCATAGCATCCAACAATCCTTTGACGAGATTCTTATTCGCAGTTCCTGACACAACATGATTCGTACCTGCGAGTACAAGACTATTATTGAGTTCATTGATGCTCATCACTGTTTTTATCTTTGCCTGCGCATTTGCCTTTGTAACTTCATTGGCAAAATTAACCAAAAACTGTTTGCTCTCATCATCACCGGCATCATAGATCAAAATCTGATCGCCAGTATAATACTGGTCGGCAATGTATTTTGCCAAGGTTTCAGCATGCGTCCGTATCGACGGTGTCATGGACACAAGGTTGGGCAGGCTAAATTCTGAAGCCATCGTTGCTGCCAATGGAGAAACCTGAAGAACATTTTTGTTGGCAAAAGTCTGCGCAAAACTTCGAATTTCCCTTGGATAGACAGGCCCGACAACAAGCGCGGCATCCTTTACTGCCGCCGCCGTTCCCAACGACGCATTATAGGCAACATTATCGCGCGAGTCGATAACCTGCAAATCAAAAAGCATTCCGTCTTTAGCGATCTTATCCAGACCTAATTGAAAACCTTGGTAAAAATCCAGAGCCAGAGCAGAACGCTCGACATCTTCTGTAGTCACCGTTTTAGCAATACTATTTAATTCAAACGGCAAAAGTAGTGCAATTTTATTGTTCTTAACCGAATGGCCATTTACATTTTGCACATCACCTACCTTTATGGCAGGCTTATCTTTCTCACTGTTTGGTTTAGTGGCATCAGTTTGCTGTTCGCCCCGACTAGAAGAGGGCGAACGCAATACTGTGCTTTTTTTGGTTGTACAACTCGCTAAGCATAATGCCACGAGTGCTGCAACCCATATTTTATTCCCACTCAATCGTAGCGGGTGGTTTTGAACTGATATCATATACAACTCTGTTAATTCCTTTCACATGGTTGATAATTTCATTTGAAATTTTTGCCAACAGGTCATATGGTAGATGTATCCAATCTGCAGTCATCCCATCAAGCGATCCTACAGCTCTTAAACTCACGACATGTTCGTAAGTACGTTCATCACCCATTACACCAACTGAACGTACAGGTAAAAAGATCGTACCAGCTTGCCATACTTTATCATACCAACCGGATTCTTTCAAATTATTGATAAAGATTGCGTCTGCTTCCTGAACAATTCTTACTCTTTCCGCAGTAATATCACCTAAAATACGAATGGCCAAACCCGGTCCCGGGAATGGATGTCTGCCCAAAATCGCCTGATCTACCTCTAATGCCCTACCAACTCTTCTGACCTCATCTTTGAATAACGTCTTCAATGGTTCAACAACTTTCAACTTCATAAAATCAGGCAAACCGCCTACATTATGATGTGATTTTATGGTTGCTGAAGGTCCTTTAACCGAAACCGATTCAATAATATCAGGATAAATTGTACCTTGCCCCAACCACTTGGCTTCAATTCCTTCTGGTAATTCTTTTTGAATTTCCTTCGCAGCTTCGTCAAACACATCAATAAAGGAATTACCGATGATCTTACGCTTCTCCTCAGGTTCAGAAACGCCTGCCAAACGACCATAGAATAAGTCTTTTGCATTAATTCCCTTAATATTTAAACCCATATTTTTGTAAGAATCCAATACTTGCTCGTATTCATCTTTACGAAGCAAGCCATGATCCACGAAAATACAATGTAATTTCTGTCCGATTGCGTGGTGTAATAAAACTGCAGCAACAGTAGAATCTACACCACCGGATAATGCCATGATCACATGGTCATCACCCAGCTGTTCTTTCAATGATGCTACGGTTGTCTCCACAAATGCATCTGGAGTCCAGTCCTGCGTGCAACCACAGATCCCGACAACAAAATTTTTCAATAAAATGGCACCATCCGTGCTGTGTGTTACTTCTGGATGAAACTGTATACCATAAGTACGTGTGCCTTTTACCTGGTAAGCTGCTACGCGTACTTTATCTGTACTGGCAATGATATCAAAGTTTGCCGGCACCTCCTTAATCGTGTCGCCATGCGACATCCATACCTGAGATTGTACGGGTACGCCTGCCAACAATTCATTTTCACTATTGAGAAATTGCAGATTTGCACGACCATATTCACGGATTTCAGATGGCAGTACATCTCCACCCGATTTTTGAGCAATATACTGTGCACCATAACACACTCCTAAAAGAGGAAATCGCTCCTGAATAGCGAAAAAATCAATTTGAGGCGCATCCTCTTGTCGAACCGAAAAGGGGCTTCCGGAGAATATAACTCCTTTCACAGATTCGTCAAAATCTGGCAATTTATTAAACGGGTGTATCTCACAATACACATTTAGTTCTCTGACACGTCTTGCAATTAATTGCGTGTACTGAGACCCGAAGTCTAGAATGATAATTTTTTCTGGCATGCTGCAAAGGTAAGTATTACGAATGAATTATTAAATGTCAAATCAGGAAATAATACCTGCTTTTAGCAGTTCAATTTCCATCTCTTTTTGTAATTTCAAGGCTTCCTCACGCGCGCGTTCCGCAAAATCACGTCCTTTTGAAGCATATATAATTCCTCTGGTACTATTCACTAGCAAACCACAGTCTTTATTCATCCCATATTTGCATACATCTTCTAACGAACCGCCCTGTGCACCTACCCCCGGCACCAATAGGAAATGCTCCGGTGCATGTTGACGGATCTTAATAAAACCCTCTCCCCTTGTTGCACCCACAACATACATTAAATTGTCTATGTTTCCCCAAGTACTTACTTTATCAATGACCTGCTCAAATAACTGAAGCCCTTCCTTATTTTCAAAATTTTGAAAGTCCAGGCTGCCTTCATTCGATGTTAATGCCAGTACAATAGCCCACTTATCCTTGAAATCCAAAAACGGTGTGACCGAATCTTTCCCCATGTAAGGAGCAATGGTAATACTGTCGAATCCCAAACCTGAATTTGACTCATCAAAAAATGCCATTGCATAACGGCCTGAGGTATTTCCGATATCGCCACGTTTGGCATCAGCGATACTAAAACAATCTTTCGGCAATGCAGCCCAGGTTTTTTGAAGAGACTGCCACCCTTTTAGTCCATAACATTCATAGAAAGCAATATTTGGTTTATAAGCGACGCATAAATCAGCTGTAGCATCTATAATTGCTTTATTAAAACTATAGATCGGATCCTCATCATCCAACAGGTGTTCAGGAATCTTAGTAAGGTCTGTGTCCAATCCGACACATAAAAACGAACGTTTCTCTTTGATTTGATGAATAAGTTCTGCTCTGGTCATGCTAATATATAGATCGTAATTATTTATTGATTAAATCTTGAATAAAAGTTGCCACATCCGGTGTAGAATAATCGGCCATGCCCTCATGTCGTGTAGCCAAGTTGCCGTCCTTACCCAAAATAACTGTACTTGGAATAGACTCCGAAAGCCACTCTTTCGGGATATCACTGTTCGGATAGCTGATGGGTAAAGTTAGCTTTTCGTTTTTGACAAAAGCAGCTGCCTTTTCCTTATCACCTTCTATCTCTACAATTAAGAATACCACATTGGGATTGTCTTTGAATTTATCATAAAGCACATTGATGGAAGGCATTTCCGCGCGGCACGGCCCACACCAAGTTGCCCAAAAGTTGATAAACACTACTTTGCCTTTTAAATCTGCTACAGATACCGTTTCGCCCAAATGATTCATAAACGTGACGCCCTTACCAACATTCTCTGTCCCCGAACTGAGAGGCTCTGCAACCTGTTGTGGTACTTCCAATTTCGGTTTAAATAAACCGATCTTCATCAACAGCTGTTGAAAATAACTTCTGCTTGTCGGCCATATCAATAAACCAATGAACAGCACAAACACAACATTGCCAATTATCTTTTTTGTTTTTGGATTCATAAATAAGATTTACGGCAGGTTAAGAATCAAATTTATCCAACAGCTTCAGCAAAGTTGCAAAATCTTTCGGATAAGGTGCCTCAAATACCATTTGTTCACCATTCAATTCAAATTCAACATGCTTGGCATGCAAGGCAAAACGTTTCATAATGGGTTGTTCTTCTTCATCCTTGGACAAAGTATAGCCTCTTTTCTTAATTTGTGACAGATAAACAGGTTTTCCGCGGTACATGCTATCCCCTACGATTGCAGCATGCTGTGTAGCCAAATGAATACGGATTTGGTGCATGCGCCCTGTAATCGGTTTACACGCTACTAAGGTATAATTCTTATAATATTTAAGGGAATTAAAGATGGTTTCCGCAGGCTTGCCATTTGCGCGGTCAATGGATACATTTTTATTGCCTAGGTTTAAAATAGGCAAGTCGACAACAAGATCGTTAAAAGTATGCGTGCCGCTGATAATAGCATGGTAGACCTTATTGACTCTGCGCTTTTCAAAAGCGATGGAAATCGAACGGTAGGTTTCCGGATTTTTCGCGATCAACAAAATACCTGAAGTCTCCTTATCCAAACGATGGCAGACTTGAGCGTCAGCATGATATTTCTTTGCCAAACGGAGAATATTAATCTCTCCCCCCTCCCTTTCGTCCAAAGAAGCGACAAAAGGGGGTTTATTTATAACAATCAAATTTTCATCCTCATAGATTATTAATTCTGAAAATTTGGGAAATTTAAATAGACGGGTTTCATTCTGTATCATTTGACAAAAATACAAAACACAAGGCAGAATATTGGCCAATGTATGATAAAAACCTTACTTTTGGGTTTACAATATAAGTTAAGATGTCTGTAAACAAAGAAATAAAAAGAGTAAGCACAGCAATGCTTCAAGCAATGAAAGAACGTCAGGAGAAGATTTCGATGCTGACCAGCTATGACTACTCCATGGCCAAAATGGTAGACAGTGCTGGTGTAGATGTTATTCTAATCGGAGATTCTGCTGCCAATGTATTTGCTGGCTATGAAACCACCCTACCCATCACGCTTGACAATATGATCTACCATGCAGCGGCCGTTGCACGGGGCACAGAACGCGCCATGGTCTTGGCAGATTTACCTTTTGGTAGCTACCAGGGTTCTGCAAACGAAGCCTACAAGGCCGCTGTACGCATGATGAAAGAATCCGGCGCACATGCCCTGAAATTGGAAGGCGGTCTTGAAATTATTGAAAATATCAAAAAGATTATTTCCGGCGGAATCCCAGTATGTGGACATCTGGGTTTAACACCACAGTCCATTAACAAATTTGGAAATTTTGGTGTCCGTGCCAAGGAAGAACAAGAAGCAGCCAAACTTATTGAAGATGCACTGGCTCTACAAGAAGTGGGCTGTTTTGCCATTGTATTGGAGAAAATTCCTGCAACTTTAGCCAAAACGGTAACCGAAAAATTGGATATTCCAACAATCGGAATAGGTGCAGGTGCCGATTGCGATGGCCAGGTATTGGTCATTAATGACATGTTGGGGATGAATGCGGATTTTAAGCCAAAGTTTATGCGACATTTTGCCAATCTTCACGAGCAGATTACAGCAGCAGTGAGCAATTACGTTGCTGAGGTCAAGGCTGTCCAATATCCAAATGCAGAAGAACAATATTAACAAAGCGTCATGAAATTGTTGATTGTTGGACTAATTCTCCTAGCTTCTTATCTTCTGATCCGGAAAAAATTTAATTTTTCCGGATCAGAAGACATAAATTCCAAAAATTTAAAATCGGGCTTCCAATTGATCGAAGCGCCCGCTGCACTCATTCAATCCACCCTCAAGAAAACACTCTCCAATGCCCTAATGGGCGTGGTCCTTATTCTCATCACAGTATTGCTCTTTGTCAAAATTAAGATTGTATTGTTTTTGCTTCCAATCGCCTTTTTTTTAATTGGGTACCTCTTTCTTTTCAATAATCACTTCAGCAAGATCAAGAGCCAGCAGATCTGGTTTAACACCAAAACAAATGAGGTTTTTGTGGAACAGCTTCGTGCGGATAATTATACTTTCAATATTTTCCGGGACATTCAGGGCGTACAACAGGTTGAGTCCATTCAGACCACCAGAGGTCTGCTCTATGGTTATTATCGGATCAAATTAAAAGATCACATCCTGGAGATCCCTTATCTGTTAGCAGAAAATAAACCAGCCAATAACCTTTTCTTTGAGACCATCAGCCAAAACTTTAAAATAGACATACAGAAAAGAATTTTCCCAATCATTTAATATTAAGTAAATTGCAAATCCAAAAGGAATATGGTATATTTAAACTTATCAATAATGTATTGTTAAAACCAAAATATTTTATACTATGGGAAAAGGTGATATCAAAACCAGAAGAGGAAAAATATCAAACGGTTCTTTTGGAAAAAGAAGACCACATTTATCGAAAGCTTCCATTAAACCAAAAGTAGATGATTCGACGGAAAAAAAAGTCGAAAAGAAAACAGTCAAAGCGAAAAAATAATAAGCATAAAGCTAGAACAAGTTTCTAGCTTTTTTTATAGCCAGCATATTGCACCATCAACGGATAGATGGTTGTTCTGTATTGTAAAATCCTTTTGACAACCGGTTTCATCATTAGAATAAACCTATCTTTATCCGTCAAATCAAAAACCACATAAGGACTATACCACAATGAATAAAAAAACGACCATCTACATCCTTCTAGCCTGTGCTGTTATCGGAGGTGGATATTTCCTCATAAATTCAAAAAAAGACAAGAAAGAAAGTGGCCAATCTACCGTCAAAAAAGATGCTCCTGTCGCTGCACAGGCGATTATCGCAAAATCATCTGTAGCAGATCGGTCCATTAATTTGTCCGGAAGTATCGATGCCGAAGAAAAGGTTGAGATCAGAAGCGAGGTCAGTGGTCGAATTACAAAAATTTACTTTTCAGAGGGCCAACGTATCCAACAAGGACAGCCGTTGATCAAGATTGATGATATTGAACTTCAGGCACAACTAAAGCAGGCTCAGACAACAAATCAGCTTAATGCAGAAAATGAGCGTAGGGCAAAACTGTTACTTCAGAAAGGCGCAATCAGTCAGGAAGAATTTGATATCGCCAGTGCAGCGTTAAAAACTGCACAGGCGCAAATCCAGTTGATTCAGGCGCAGATTTCCAAGACAACCGTGCGAGCACCATTCAGCGGCATGATCGGCTTAAGAAACATTTCAGTTGGTGCAATCGTCTCATCGAATACCCTGATCGCAAATTTGGTCAAAGACAATTCGGTCAAGATTACATTTGCTATCCCTGAAAAATACAGTAATATGGTCAAGTTAAATGCCCCCGTCGAATTTAGTGTTGCCAATGACCCAACAGTCATCAAAGCAAACATTTATGCGATCGAACCTGAAGTATCCCCAGACACCCGCACATTGACTGTTCGGGCACGGACAGCGAACGAACAGGGTCGGCTTCGGGTAGGATCTTTTGTCAATGTTATCCTGCCGATTGAAGTAGAAAATGATGCGATCGCTATTCCGACCGAGGCGATCGTCCCGGTTCAGGACGGAAAAAAAGTATTTATTCTGGAAAATGGGCTGGCAAAAGAAACCAAAGTTGAAACCGGGTCCCGTACGGATAAAGAGATAGTCATCTTATCCGGAATAAGTGCCGGGGACACGGTCCTGACAACTGGCGTTCTCGCATTAAAAGATGGAGTGAAGGTTAAAGTTTCACTAGCTAACTAACTGTACATGAATTTATCTGCCGTTTTTATAAAGCGCCCCGTTTTAACCATTGTTGTCAATATTACAATTATTCTATTTGGCTACATTGGCTTTAGTTTTCTGGGCGTTCGTGAATACCCTTCCATTGATCCGGCCATCGTATCGGTCCGCACCAACTACGCCGGTGCCAATCCCGATATTATCGAGTCCCAGATCACTGAACCTCTGGAAAAGGCGATCAACTCCATCGATGGAATTCGCAACATATCCTCCTCGAGCAATCAGGGATCAAGTAATATTACAATTGAATTCGATTTAAAGAAAAATCTGGAAGAAGCTGCCAATGATGTGCGTGACAAAGTATCGCAGGCTGTCAGAAGCCTGCCTCAAGATATTGACGCCCCTCCTGTTGTATCAAAGGCAGATGCTGACTCCGATCCGATCATTACGCTTACCCTACAGAGTGAAACCAGAGATAAGCTTTCACTGAGTGATTATGCTGAAAACGTTATTTCCGAAAGGCTACAGACCATTCCCGGAGTCAGTAGCACGCAAATTTACGGTCAGAAACGTTATGCTATGCGCCTCTGGCTCAATCCCGACCGAATGGCCGCTTACGGTATTACCGCTTCCGATATCCGGACCGCATTGAACAACCAAAACATTGAACTCCCCTCCGGTAAAATTGTTGGTAACACCACTGAATTAACCGTAAAAACAGTTGGCAACCTTTCCACACCCGAGCAGTTTAACAACATCGTCCTAAAAGCAGATAGCACACGGCTGGTCAAATTTATTGACATCGGCCGTGCTGAAATTGATGCTGAAAATTTAGAGACAAAAATGGTCAGCAACGGTAAACAGCTAGTCGGTGTGGCCGTTATTCCTCAACCGGGAACAAATTACCTAGAAATCGCCGATAATTTTTACAAGATGCTGGATCAGATGAAAGAGGATATCCCTCAGGATATCAGCATCAATATCGCTTCTGACAATACCAAATTCATCAAAAAGTCCGTTGTTGAGGTAGCAGAGACCTTACTGATCTCCATTATATTGGTTACACTGATCATCTATTTTTTCTTCCGTGACTGGGGAATAGCTCTACGGCCCTTATTGGATATCCCCGTATCCCTGATCGCAACTTTTTTCATCATGTACATTTTTGGGTTTTCGATCAATGTGCTTACCCTACTGGCGATTGTTTTGGCAACAGGACTCGTCGTGGATGACGGAATTGTCGTCACCGAGAATATTTTTAAGAAGGTTGAAGAAGGCATGTCTCCTATTGAAGCTGCTTTAAAGGGGTCAAAAGAGATTTTCTTTGCGGTCATTTCCATTTCCATCACACTTGCTTCTGTTTTCTTACCAGTGATATTTCTGGAAGGCTTCGTTGGTCGCCTGTTTCGTGAATTCGGAGTGGTTATCGCCTCGGCCGTGCTGGTATCGGCCTTTGTTTCCCTCACCTTGACGCCCATGCTCAATGCTTACCTGATCAAAGGTGGAGGACATAAAAAGACCCGCTTTTATGAATGGACCGAACCCATGTTCGTGAAAATGAATAAGGGTTATGCCAATAGCCTAGATAAGTTCATGAAGTTCAAATGGATTAGCTTCCCAATCTTATTGGTCTGTTTTGTCATTATCGGAGTGATCTTCTCTTCCATCAAAAAAGAAACCGCCCCTTATGACGACCGGAGTAGCATTATGGTCAATGTCACAGGCCCCGAGGGAGCCACTTATGAATATATGGACCGTTATATGCAAGAACTGGACAAGCTCGTTTACGATTCCATTCCTGAAAATAAGATTAGTTTAAATATCACTTCTCCGGGTTTTGGTGCCAGTTCCGTCAACTCCGGACGGATTCGCATGACCCTGGTCGATCCAGAAGAACGTACAAGGTCGCAGGATGATGTTGCAAAGGAGCTGACCAAATGGACAAAAAAATACGATGGCGTGCGTGTCAATGTTTCGCAGACACCAACCATTTCCATGAACCGTAGAGGCGGTTTACCGGTACAGTATATTATTCAGGCACAAAACTTTGAAAAGCTCCAGGAGAAGATTCCGGAGTTTATGAATGAAGTGAATAATGATCCTACATTTTCAACAACGGATATCAACCTGAAGTTTAACAAACCCGAACTTCATGTCGAAATTGATCGTTTAAAAGCCTTGAGTATGGGTGTGTCCGTACTCGATGTCTCTCAGTCACTTCAGCTGTTGTTAAGCGGTCAGCGTTTCGCTTATTTTATGCGTGACGGAAAGCAATATCAAGTAATCGGACAGGTGGAAAACGATAGGCGGGCCACGCCAACAGATCTAACTTCAATTTATGTCCGCAATAATATAGGACAGCTCATACAATTGGATAACGTCGTCAATGTCAAGGAAAAAAGCAGTCCGCCACAACTTTACCACAATAACCGTTACATGTCAGCTACCGTTTCCGCCGGGCTTGCACCCGGTATGAGCATGAGCGATGGCATCGCTGCGATGGACCGTATCAAGGAGAAAGTACTGGATCAGAGTTTTACAACTGACCTTAGTGGCGAATCCCGCGATTTTGTGGAAAGTAGCTCAAATACCCTATTTGCGTTTGGGTTAGCCCTGTTGCTGATTTATTTGATATTGGCGGCTCAATTTGAAAGCTTCCTTGATCCATTTATCATCATCCTTACCGTGCCGATGGCAGTAGCCGGCGCCCTGATCAGTTTATGGCTATTTGATCAGACCTGGAATATATTCAGCCAGATCGGAACCATTATGCTGATCGGTCTGGTGACGAAAAACGGTATTTTAATTGTTGAATTTGCCAATCAGATGCGAGAAGAGGGTATGGAAAAATTTGAGGCCATCATGCATTCGGCCGAGTCTCGCCTAAGACCTATTTTAATGACCAGTCTAGCCATTGCGCTAGGCGCCTTGCCAATTGCCATGTCCCTTGGCGCCGCCTCGACAAGCCGTATTGGTATGGGGGTTGTTATTGTAGGCGGCACCATATTTTCGTTGATACTGACCTTGTTCATTATTCCTGCAATCTATTATATGTGGTCAAGGCCAAAAAAACACAGACCTGAATTTGATAACATTAAAAGCTACGAATAGATCAGACATGAAGAGAAATATAATCATCGCAATGTTGCTTAGCTTCATCCTGTTTCAAGCCCGTGCGCAACAAGTATTAACGCTGGAGGAGGCTTTAACAACCACCCTGAGCAACAACTTCAATATCCTGTTGGCAAAAAATGACAACAAAATAGATATCGAAAATACAAGTCTCGGTAGTGCCGGAATGCTCCCTGCCGTCACCGGAAGCTTTAGCCGGAGCAATTCTATTCAAAATTCCCGTCAGGTAAGGAATGACGGACAAGTGCAGCAGATCTCCAACGCCAAGAATGACAACATGTCCTATGGAGTCAATCTTAACTGGACAGTATTTGACGGATTTGGTATGTTTGCCCGCCGCGATAGATTCAAAGAAATACAGCGCCAAGGTGAAGCAGAAATCAAATTTGAAGTGATCAGTCAGTTAAGCGAGGTCATTGCCACTTATTACAACCTGGTACAACAAAAACGTTTATTGAATGCCTTAGACACGACAATTACCCTATCTCAATATCGGGTCACTTTGGCCGAAAACCGTCTGGAAATCGGAAAGGGATCCAAATTGGATCTATTGAATGCAAAAGTCGACCTAAATACAGATCAGACCAATTTACTCCGGCAACGCGAGAGCTTTCAAAATACCAAGACTTACTTGAATCAGCTAATGACTCGCGACCTGGGCATAGATTTCCAGGTCGAAGATGAGATGAAACTGGATACGGATCTTAAATTGGGCGATCTGATCCAGATAGCTGATCAGCAAAATCCACAAATCCAATTGGCACTCATCAACAAAAGAGTCGCTGAACTGAATCTAAAATCCGTCAAAGCGGAACGTTATCCCAAAATCGGACTGAATACCGGGTATAATTGGAATGAATCCCACTCCTCATTGGGTTTCTCGACGGAAAACAAAAATAAAGGGCTTAACTATGGTGTGACTGCTTCACTGAATATTTTCAACGGGTTTATTCAAAACAGAAATGAACGAATCGCGAAATTTCAGATGCAAAGCACAGAAATACAGATACAGCAGCAAAAACAAAACATACAGGCACAAGTTCGGACACTCTTTCAGACCTATATTACCAATATCGAATTGGCGAACGTAGAAAAAAAGAACGAAGAACTCGCCAAAGAAAATCTAAACATTACCATGGATAAGTTTCGTATCGGAACGATTACGACCCTGGAAGTAAGGACAGCACAGTTAAATTATATCAATGCAATGACCAGGAGTTATACAGCCCAGTACGACGCGAAAGTTTCAGAAATACGTCTGAAGGAACTCACTGGCGAAACCTATTAACTAAAACAGACAATCCTTTCAGGATGAATTGCCAAGAGAAAGGCTCCTACATTCGTAGGAGCCTTTCTTATTAATAGTCAATTGCAATAATCGACCGAAGCGGGATTAATACCCCACTTTTAATCTGGATATATCTATCGGTTAATGACCACACTGTGGTTTCGATACGCTTTGGTCCGGAATCTGTTTGAAAGGCTATTTCAGTTTTGGACTTAAATTCATTTCCCAACCGAAGGGCCCCTTTCAATTTATCCATAAACGTCGCTGACTTATCTTCGCTCGCAGGGATAAATTTAAATTGAGGAATTTCCTCTTTAGCTATTAGTTCTCCAACCATAATATTAGCATTTAATGTGTAAATTTAATGTTCACGCTACACCTGATATAACGCGATAAAACCAATCTTATTTTATTATTTTATGCCATTGGCTTATTTAAATCTACCTAATCTGGTGATAATAATCAATTAAATAATTGAAAACTATCATTTATTTTACAATAAAAAAACGATTGGCGGTTTTCGCTTTTTTGTTTTGTTAATGCTTGAAATTTATCATGCGATACAATATTATCTGAATATCTTAAAATTATGTCATTTCATTTTGATTTAAGAGACCAAATCAGTCATATTGCCTAATTTTGCAAAAATAAAACAACAGATGGAAAAATCAGTCTTTGAGAAAAACTGGGAAATTTATTTTACACAATGTTACTCCAATGGTCGTATCCGTTTCTCCGACTTATCAAATATTCTTCAGCTTACTGCTGGCGAGCATGCGACTAATATCGGTTTCGGTTTTAAGGAAATGGCCAAACACAACCAAACCTGGGTGCTCAGCAGAATGCGTATTGAAATCAACAGACTGCCCAAATGGATGGACATTGTTCAGGTAAGAACGTGGATACAGGAACTGGAAGGTGCGCGCTCTACGCGTAATTTTGAAATTCGGGTAAATGGACAAGTATATGTTACGGCCACGAGCTATTGGGCGGTGATCAATACCGTTAAAAGAAGTTCTGAGGATCTGGCCATTTCTACAGATGATTTTACAACTTATCCGGATCGTCCTGCGACACAACGGCCTTTCTCAAAATTGGATATTTCTCAATCTGTCAAAAATATTGATCAATATAGCGTCAAGTTATCCGATCTTGATATTGTCAACCATGCCAATAATGTCAGGTACCTGGACTGGTGTATGGATAGGCTGCCAATCGAACTGGTTCTGACAAATCAGATCAAATCGCTGGAGATGAACTACCTCAGAGAACTTCGTTATAATGACACTGTTGACATTAATGGGGATTCGACCGACAAGGGCTATTTCATGTCCGTCACAAAACAACAACGTATTCATTTTGCACTGGAGGTAGAGATAAAATAAAAGTGGAGGCTTGGGCCTCCACTTTTATTTTATACAATGCATAGCTATTATGCGAATGCTTTATCGCCTTTTTTGTACGGAAAGTTTCCGTCATATTTTCCGGGGATTTTAACAAAACGCAATGCTTTTGTGCAACCTAATTCCGAATTAAAGAAACCCGTCAAAGTCAATTGTTTAAACATCGTGAACCAGTGTGGTGGATCATTTTCCACGTAATTATACAATTGATTTTGTTTTTCTTTATTTTTCTCCAAAATATCTTTTTGCTCTTCGCCCTGTTTCTTGTTAAACTCGTTTGCCTCTTTATCCAAAGCTGCAGCTACCGCTGTCCGATCTTCAGCTGAAAGTTCAAGGAAAGGTTTTCCCTTCACTTCTTTCGCTTTATCATCCAAACTTGCAAAACCAGCTAAAAATGCTTTTTGCTGCTTTTCCGTGTAACAGTCACGGACCATTACGGGAATAAAGCTTCCCACGCCAGCTTCTTTTGCACCGGGAGTTGCAGTTGCTGGTAGGATAGCTTCCGCTAAATCACCTAACAAATCTGTTGTTTTTGCCTCAAATAAAGCCTGCACATCATTTGTAGCCGAACGTGTACATCCTTCCAAAAATAAATTAGCGCCAATAACGGTTCCTCCTAAAATCAAGGCAACTCGTTGTAATGCTTCTCTTCTATTCATACTACTAAATATCTTAATTTTAGAAATTATATTTCATTTCCCAACCTTGCCTGTAGTTACGTTTGACATATTGATTCACATGATCAAAATTGGTCACACGCATATTGTTGTTATCCCACAACAATTTCAAGTTGCGTCCCGGATATTTTCCATCAATACGTAAATCAGCACCTCTGATCGCCAAATTAGCCATTAATAGTGCTTCAGTCAAAGGACCAGCGATTTCGAAAGGTGAACTTACCTCTTTTTTACCATAACCCGCCTGACAAGCTTCTACCCATTGTGCGTAGTGACCAGCCTCTTGTCCGGGTACACGAGCATATTTCTGCGCTACCTGATCTTTTCTTGATGTTGGCAACAAACGTGCATTCTGACCATAAGTATCAGCCAAGATCTTACCTTTGGTACCGACCAACAAGATGCCGTTACCACCGTCACCAAAGATTTCATTCGGACCTAATTCATCCGGACGTGCAGGTTGAATACCTCCATCCATCCAGTGTAATGTTACCGGTCCATTTGTGCGCGGTGTTTTGGGAAAAGTCAGCGTTGCGTGACTTGACGGAGGACAACTTTCAGGAAAATATCCACGTTTGAACTCATCTACATAAACAGAACCTACAGTGGCCTGTACATCTTGTACATAAGTCAATCCCAATGTACTGAAAGGAACTTCCAATAAGTGACAGCCCATATCACCCAAAGCGCCGGTTCCATAATCCCACCAGCCGCGCCAGTTGAAAGGTACCAATTTATCCACATACTCTTTGTATGGTGCAGTTCCCAACCAAAGATCCCAGTCTAGCTCTTTCGGAATTTCCGCTTTACCTGTTGGCCATGCAATTCCTGAAGGCCACACCGGACGGTCAGTCCAACAATATACCGTATGTACATCACCGATTAAACCAGCTTCATACCATTCACGAACAAAACGCGGTCCATCGTTAGATGCCCCTTGATTCCCCATTTGGGTAACCACTTTGTATTTCTTCGCAGCATGCGTCAGTGCTCTTGCTTCCCAAACATCATGTGTCAACGGTTTCTGAACATAAACGTGCTTGCCCAGTTGCATTGCCGCCAATGCCTGGATTGCGTGCTGATGATCCGGAGTCGAAACAGAAACAGCTTCAATGCGCTTGTGTTCTTTGTCCAACATCTCACGATAATCTTTATAATATTTTGCTTTTGGGTAACGTTTCAACGCTCCAGCAGCACGACGATCATCCACATCACATAAGAACGCTAGATCTGCTTTGCCTGAATCATGAAATGCGTTAATGTCGCTGAACCCTTTACCACCTACACCTATACCAGCCACTTGTAACTTGTCACTAGGAGCAATGAAACCATTTCCTCCTAATACATGACGAGGAACGATCATGAAAGCTGCCGCAGCAGTTGCCGCAGTCTTTAAAAAATCTCTTCTACTCGACTTATTTGAGTTATTTTCCATTTGTTATCAATCTTTAGCTATTAGATATTACCTTTTTTCAATTCACTAACTGCAAAATCAACTGCACGTGCAGTAAGCGCCATATATGTAAGTGATGGGTTAACACAGCCTGCAGAAGTCATACACGCACCGTCCGTAACAAATACGTTCAATGCATCCCAAACCTGGTTATTCCCATTTAATACCGATGTTTTAGGGTCGCGTCCCATACGAGCTGTTCCCATCTCGTGGATACCTTGACCAAATCCATATACATTATCATAGGTATACGTATCCTTTACGCCAATGCTCTCCAGCATTTCCTTCATCTCATTTTGCATGTCACCACGCATCTTCAATTCATTATCTTTGATTTCGGCATCGAACGATAGCACAGGTAACCCCCATTTATCTTTTTTGCTCTTATCCAAAGTAATTTTATTTTCATGGTACGGCAAAGTCTCCCCAAATGCTGTGAAACCTACATTCCATGTACCAGGTTCACAGATCGCATCTTTCCATGCACTACCAACTTCCATCTCGGCAACAGCACCGGACCAACGGCCACGGCTTGCAGCCCCCTGATAACCAAATCCGCGAACATAGTCGCGTTTTTTCGTATCGCCTTCAACGTTTACAAAACGAGGCACATAAAGACCTGTCGGACGACGGCCAAAAACATAGCTATCCAAATATCCTTCCACATTACCACCGGCACCGCAACGGAAATGGTGATCCATCAAATTGTGTCCAAGCTCACCGCTGCTACTTCCAAGACCACCTTCCCAAACATCGGTCGCTGAATTCATCAACACCCAAGTCGAGTTCAATGCCGACGCACAAACAAAAATTACTTTCGCAAAGAATTCATAAGTCTGATTGGTTTCAGCATCAACAATTTCAACACCTTTTGCCTTTTTGGTGTTTTTATCGTAAATAATCTTTGTTACGATAGAAAAAGGACGTAATGTTAAGTTATTTGTCTTTTTTGCTGCAGGGAGAGTCGCCGATTGCGTACTGAAATAAGCTCCAAAGTTACAACCCAACCAACATTGATTTTGATATTGACAATTGACACGGTCATGATGCGGAACAGTAATGTTTGCTGTCCTACCCATGATGAAATGACGTTGACCACCGTATTGTTTTTTCAGGCGCTCAGCCAAGTCTTTTTCAACAACATTCATCGCCATTGCGGGCATATAATCACCATCTGGCAAAGATGGCACACCATCTCTATTTCCCGAGATACCGGCAAATTTTTCAGCATAACTATACCAAGGAGCAATATCTTTATAGCGGATTGGCCAATCTACACCATGGCCATCTTTTAAATTTGCCTCGAAATCCAAATCCCCCAAACGATAAGATTGTCTTCCCCACATTAAAGAACGACCACCCACGTGATACCCGCGGTACCAGTCAAAGCGTTTTACTTCTGTATAGGGACTCTCTTTTTCGTTCACCCAAAAATCCAGGTTCTTTTCATTCAAGGGATAATCTCTACGCAAAACCGGATAATCTTCGATCATCTGTTGCGTACGACCACCAGCATGAGGCCATTCCCATGGATTTTTATTTGGCGCAGTATAATCTTTGATGTGTTCGATGTTACGACCACGCTCCAGCATAATTGTTTTCAGCCCTTTCTCCGTCAATTCTTTCGCAGCCCATCCACCACTTATCCCCGAACCGATTACAATCGCGTCATAAGTATTTGTTGCCATCTCTCTTCTAATTATTTGTTTTTTTAAATAGTTATTTTTTTCTGTTTAGTGTGCAGCGTTCGCATTATCCACCTTCTCGTCTTTAAAAAGAGCTAAAAAGATAATAAATACTACTGCGGCAATAATTGCAGGCACGACCCAAGTATGGTTCCAAAATCCCGCTAAATCTGTTGCTTTTAAATCTTTATATTTGTCTCCTACATAGCCTGCCACCCAGAAACCGATCAACTGACCAACACCATATGTTGCCAAGGTGATCAAGCCCTGAGCTGCAGATTTGTACTTAACACCTGCTTTACTGTCTGTATAAATCTGTCCTGAAACAAAGAAAAAATCATAGCAGATTCCGTGCAGGGCAATACCGATCAACAACATGAACGATAATTCGCCCGCATTACCATAAGCAAACAGTAGATAACGGATCACCCAAGCTAACATCCCCACAAGAATGGTCTTCTTAAAGCCAAATTTTGTAAAGAAGATCGGAAGTGCCAATAAAAACAAGACCTCCGAAGCTTGACCAATCGTCATTTTACCAGTGGCATTTTCTAATCCTATCTCTGATAGAAAAGGATTAGCATTGGAATAATAAAATGCCAATGGAATACAAATCAATACCGAAGAAATGAAAAATATAAAAAAGTTTTTGTCTTTCAACAATTTAATGGCATCCAGACCAATAATTGATGCAAACGATGGCTTTTCGCCTTCATCCAATTTAACCGGCGGTGTTTTTGGCAAAGCAAAGGAAAATATCCCCAATACTAAAGAAGCGATCCCCGATAGTAAGAAGGTATTTTTTAATGCTCCTTCAGAGGCCTTTGCATCCCAAAAATAACTGATAACTAAACCAGCAATGATCCAACCAATGGTCCCCCAGATGCGTATAGCCGAGAACTGCTTTTCAGGGTTGGTCAATTGCCTAAAAGAAACCGAGCTCGTTAAAGCCAACGTTGGCATATATAGAATCATATAGGCCAATACATAGGGATAAAAAGTAGACATATCGGCAGCACCATACATCTGATACATTAGCACTGCGCCAACTAAGTGCAAAACACCCAAAATACGCTCCGCATTAAAATAACGGTCGGCAATCATTCCTACGATAAAGGGAGCGATAATCGCACCCAATGACTGCGTCGAAAATACATTAGCCTTTTCAAATTCTGTCGCATTCAAATTCTTGCTCAAAAAAGTGCCTAATGTGACAAACCACCCCCCCCAAATAAAAAATTCAAGGAACATCATGAAGGATAGTTTAAATTTTATTGTTGATGAAATCATAAAAAAAATGGTGTTTTACAATACTACTAATTGGTTTTACCTGCTCAATTTAAGAAATTAAATCTAATTGTCAATAGTACACTATTAAAATATTACAAAAAGCTATCGACTTCGCGGTATGCGGCCACCAATCTGTCCTCGCCCTCTTTGCCGGGCTTAGAATTACCATGCTCCATCCCCATTACGCCCCTATATCCCTTACTATGAATGTGTTTAAATACATTTTTATAATTAATTTCGCCCGTAGTTGGCTCTTTACGGCCTGGATTATCCCCAATCTGTATATAAGCGATTTCATCCCAGCAACGGTTTATGTTTGCGATTAAATCGCCCTCGGTACGTTGCATGTGATAGATATCATACAAGATTTTACAAGAAGGGCTATTCACGGCTTTACACAAAGCATAGGTTTCGTGTGTCTGTTGCAAAAATAACTCCGGGGTATCACTTAAGGTTTCAAGCACCATCACTAGTCCATGGGGTTCAAAGATCTCCGCTCCTTTACGCATCGCGGTAAGAATATTGGCGAATTGGTTTCCCCAAGGAAGTCTACGTTCGTAGAATCCGGGCACTACCGTAAGCCATTTTGCGTTACAGCGTTTGGCTGCTTCGACAGACTTATGGCATGTTTCGACAAATTTATCCAAAAACTCCTGTTTTCCTGTCGCCAAGGAAGGCATCCAGTTTTGGCCGCCATCAACCACAAATACACCCATGGTCATCCCCAATTTGGCCAGTAGTTCACCTATTTTCTTTTGCTCATCTAATGTCCGGCCGAGATAGCCATTGTCTTCAATTCCACGAAATCCCAAATCATACATGTAACGAATTTCGTCAAGAAAATTGTCCCCTGCATGATTCTTGAACATCCCTTGATGGGGTGCATAATTTAGATTAAATGTCTTTCCTTTATCCATCATATTGGTTGCATTTTGATTTGTTGAGGCAAATGTGTGCCCAGATAATCCGGCTCCAGCAGCCAAAAGGCCACTTTTAATAAAATCAGATCTTTTCATTTTGTTTATAGTTGATTAATTTTTAAATAATTTACCAAATCCATCCGAATAAATCGTCTGAATGGACTGGTTTTTATTTTTGTAGATAACAAAAACTTCCACATCTTTCAGCTTTTTGGCTTTAGCAATAATTTCAGTGGGTTCCATGCTCATAAAGTAATTGTCCAGGGCATCGGCATCTATGGCTGTTCCGGCGTACACCGTAACACTTAAGATGCTGGTCGTATAGGGAAACCCTGAAATGGGGTCTATGTGGTGTCCCAGTCTTTTATCTTTATATTTAATAAACTTCTCAAAACTACCGGCCGTAGTTAACGCCCCGGACCGGAGCTGCACAACGGCCGTCATAGTCTCTTCCTGTTTACTTCCATCGGGTTGTACAATACCGATTGAAAAGCCCTGTTGCCCGGGAGCTGTTCCCGAAACTCGGATTTCACCCCCAACTTCCACCATGTAATCCGACAGTCCTTTATATTTTAGATAATCTGCCAGCACATCCACCGTATAGCCCTGTGCGATACCATTGACGTCAATTTTAACACCCGGTTTTTTCTTGATCAGCTGATTGCCCCTGACCTTGAGGTTATGCATACCGACAAATTGCTTTGCCTGATAGACGGTCGCCGAATCGGGTGCAACCGGGCTTTTTTTTACACCGAAGCCCCAAAGGTTGACCAATGGGGCAATGGTAATATCGAATTGGCCTTTAGATAGTTTGTTGTATCGGAATGAAGCGGCGATGACATGCGCCATATGCTTATCCATTTCGATATGTTGTACCGTATCCTGGTTGAACAGCGATATCTTTGAATCCTTGCGATAGACCGACATGGATAGATCAATGATTCTCAAGATGCTATCAACTTCCGACCGCTTGACAACACTATCCGGCGCGAAATAAGTGATGTGAAATTGTGTGCCCTGCGCGGGGCCTTCCAGGCGAATCTTATTTAACTCTTTTGAACCAGTTTGCGCCTGCGCAGCAAGCAACCCAATCATAAAAAAGAATATACAGCAGATTTCCCTCTTTAGCCCCATTGCCGCACAGCTGTTAAATATAAAGGTTGGTATTTTGACCAGGATTAGCTACAGCATAAAAACCTTCGGTATCCGGCAATAACTTCGGTTTTGCATCCCAAGCCAAGACATCCGGACCTAATTTGATCGTTGATTTCAATGCCTCATCCCATTTGATGACCTTACCTGTATAACAAGCAATACGGCCAATGATACCAGTTAAAGTACTGTAGGCACCGTACTCCGCATTGTCAAACTTATACTCTCCGTTAGCAATCGCTGCGAAAAGTTCTTTATGTTCCTGTTGATAAGGGTTAGGGTTACCTTTCGCATCATGACGATAGATTTCTTTACCTTTCCAATCATACAATATGGCTTGTCCACCGGCAGAAAGGTATACACGGCCTTTTGTTGCCTGAAACTGCTCATCAACACGATTTTGTATTCCTTCAAAATGTCTACATTGGCTATATACCACACTGTTGTCCGCATAGGTTAATTCCAGCGCAAAATTATCGTAGATCTCACCATATTCTTTGCCTGTACGGTGCGCCCTGCTTCCAGTTCCCTGGATAGATACCGGATAGGAACCTTTCACCCAGTTTGCAATATCAATATTGTGTACGTGCTGTTCAACAATATGGTCACCGCATAACCAGTTGAAATAGTACCAATTGCGCATTTGATACTCCATTTCTGTTTGCTCAGGCTTACGTGGGCGTACCCATACCCCACCTGAATTCCAATACACCTGTCCCGAAGTTACATCACCGATTGCACCATCGTGAATACGTTTAATGGCCTCACGGTAATTCGTTTGATAACGACGTTGCAAACCGACGACAACATTCAATTTTTTGCGTTTTGCTTCAGCGGCAGCACGGATAACTTGTTGCACTCCGGGAATATCCACAGCAACAGGTTTTTCCATGAAAACATGTTTTCCTTGACGGATTGCTTCTTCAAAATGTGCTGGCCTAAATCCCGGGGGCGTAGCCAGAATAACCACATCTGCCAATTTGATTGCCTCTTTATAGGCGTCAAAACCTACAAATTTATGGTTGTCGCTGACGTCAATTTTATCTTGCCATTTTTCCTTAAGGGTATTATATGTACTATCTAAATTATCTTTAAATGCATCAGCCAAAGCAACAACTTTGATGTTCGCTCCCGAACTTAGCGCATCAAATGTAGCCCCTGTCCCCCTACCTCCACAGCCTACTAAAGCTACTTTGATCACATCGGAACCAGCAGCATAGGCTCCAGATAAAGGCAGCGAACTTAACATGGCGCCGCCAGCAACCATGGCAGAAGTTTTAATAAAATCTCTTCTTTCTAGATTTTCCATAATAGTTTTATATTGATTATTTTATTTTTTTAAAAATCTTTAATTGGTTTTTTATCATAATAAGCCATAATCTCTTCATGACTAGGGGGATTAACCGGTCTAACTAAACGCATACCAACAAAGGGGGCCTCGGGGAACCACCAATTACTTTTGGGGACCTGCGGGTCCAATTGTTTCCATATAGGATCCGATGCACCACGGGCAGCCGAGCGCAGATCAGCAGCGGCACTGTCAAATGCACCACCTCGGACAACATTGGGATACAATGTCGTAGGAACAACAACAGGATTAATCAATACCTTATCCTTACCTTCTGCATAGCTATCAGCCTTATATTGGTCGTAGGTCCATTCCCCAACATTTCCATAGATATCGTAAAGGCCCCAAGGATTTGGCTTTTTCTCTCCTACCACATGCGTTTTTTGGTCAGCATTATCCTTAAACCAGGCATATTCTCCTAATTGCGTATCGTTGTCGCCGAAAAAATAAGCCGTCTTCGCACCAGCACGAGCCGCATATTCCCACTCTGCCTCCGTAGGAAGACGATAAAACACCCCAGTACGAACATATAACCACTTGCAGAATTGAATCGCATTATAGTGGGTCATAGCAAGTGCGGGATGCCCCTCTTTACCAAAACCAAATGTCATGTCAAGATAGGGCTTCGTAGGGCGGGTTACGGCGTCTATTTCCGGAGCAACCTTACCATCCTTACTTTTCGCAATTTCATAATCTTTGTACAAAAAGGGTTCAAACAAGTCCCAGGTTACTTCATACTGTCCCATCCAAAAAGGGTCGAGCTTAACCTCGTGCGCTGGCTTTTCATCTTCCTTACCGCCAGATACAGATCCCATTTTAAAGCTTCCGCCCGGGATAGCTACCATTTTAAACGAAAGATTGGTTCCCGCAATGGTCTGCTCATAAGAATCCAACTTGTTTTGAGCAATGGCATGTACTCCAGCAAACAGTAAAACAGGAATTAAGAATCTTTTTAACATATTTAGGTTTCTATTTAAAGACTAAAATATAAAATAAGGTGTATACTTTACACTTTGGCACTATAACTTTTTTATTACAGTTTAATTATTAACCGAATAACCATTTTATAATAACGGTTTAGCAAATTGACCTGTCGCTCTTTATGCCGAGCACAGTGCATTAAAAAATCTTCAACAAAAAAGGTTTTCCATGCGCATGGAAAACCTTTTTATCTCTTTACTGATCCGTATCCTTTATAGCAGGATTTTTCGGCTCACTGCCTTGTCTATGGTAATATATCCAGGATAGAATACCGATTGGCCAGCAATATTGATTGAAGGTTTAATTTTTAACGTAAATATTCCCTTTTTATTCTCATCACTGGACATTAAAAAATTTTGCAGGTCAGAATTTACTAACAGATCATAAATATTGGTCGCAATACGCACATTGGCCATCGTTGATCCCCCGGGTTCAATTTGTAAGGATTGATTGACAATTCCTTCGACAAGCTGTTGACCGCCATACAGGATGATATACTGAAACTTATTGATTGACGCCTTCTTCAAGGTTGGGTTATCAATTTTAAGACGAATAACCGCATCCAATGGAATATCTTTTCGTAAATAGGCCAAAGCCAAACTGGGTGCTGCCCCCAGATCAATCTGATTATTTTTTATCAGACGCTGCAATGATGTTCCTGCCAATCGAATACTGTCTACAGATTCTACATCAAACTTACATTTCGCCAAGTTCTCGATCTGTGCCTTTTGTCGGTTCACACCACATCCGGAAATGAATAAAACCAAAAAGACCAAACATCCAAATAAAATTTTCTTGCTCATAGCCGCTATTTTCCTCCAAATTTATACAAAACTCCCAGTGTAAACAATGGGTAACCCGCTTTTAAATATGTATTACTTTTAAAGCCAAAAACCATTCCATTCGTATACTGCAACTTCCACCCTTTCCCAAGCCCCATCCGTGTATAAAATATGGGTTCAATCAGCATGTTATCTTCTTTCGCTACGGCAAAACCATCAATAGCGAAGTTCTTCATACGCATATTGCTCAGTCTGATAATCGTCCCATAGTCAATATCATGTTTATTTCCGAACAATTTCAGAGCGTCTTTCTTTTCCGATGAAAAGTTCACTTGCACAAACACTTTGTCAAAATCCATATCCTGTGTCTCGACAATAGCCTGCCCCATGGTTGAAGATCTTTTATCAACTACACTCGTGGTTCCTAGCCCATATCCGCCATACACTTCAAATACACGATTATTTTTTCGGCCAAAACGCGTATAGTACCCGATCCCTGCTTCCCCCATTTTCTGTGCATAGTCTTTCGTATCGGATTTATTGTCCAAATAAGATCCATTGGCAATGACAGCGACATGATCGGTCACGGCTACTCCCAGATTTGCAGAAACGTTTGCCTTTGTGTTTATATTCCCGGAAATATAAACCTCACCAGCTTCCGTAAACATAGGTGCCGAAGGCACATTGGGCATATAGATCGAACTACAGGAATATAATGAACAGGCAAATAATCCAACGCACAGGCCATATCCAAACTTGTTGTATTTCATATATAAGTAATTATTCAGTTGTATGAGCATTCAATGTATCCATGAATGCTTCGCATTTTGTATTTTAATGGCCATATGGAATATCCTCATTATATATGCACCAGCGCTTAACCCCAGAGGACAAGCATGCTTAAAAAACACATATCCTTTATAAAAATTGTACCAAAGCAGTTACATTTAACAGAAAATAACAATTCATCGCAGGAGTTAAGCGGATAATTTATAAACAAACACCATAGTTACAGCTGGCACGGCTCAGCAAGCAGCTCGTACACAGGCAGATGAAACGCTGCAGATTTTTAACAAAATCTTTGCAGCTGTTTAAAAAAATTAAACAATAAAAGGGACATACATAAAAAAAGGCATCAATTGCTTGATGCCTTCTTCAAATATTGTTGCAAACCTTATGCTTGTTCTGTAGGAACTACAGATACATAAGATTTATTGTTAGCTTTTTTACGGAAAACTACTTTACCGTCTACTAAAGCGAACAATGTGTGGTCTTTACCAATACCAACATTCGTGTCAGGATTGTGTTGTGTACCGCGTTGGCGTACGATGATGTTACCTGCGATTGCTTGTTGACCACCGAAGATTTTGATACCTAAACGCTTGCTATGTGACTCACGGCCGTTCTTAGAACTACCCGCACCTTTTTTGTGTGCCATTTCTTTATCTTAATTTAAGACTAATGTCTGATTAAAAATTCAATTATAACGTAATACCAGTGATCTGGATTTTAGAAAATTGTTGACGGTGACCGTTTTTCTTTTTGTAGCCTTTACGACGTTTTTTCTTGAAAACGATAACTTTATCGCCTTTTAAATGAGACAAAATTTTAGCCGAAACTTTTGCACCAGCAACGCTAGGTGTACCAATGGTAAATTTACCACCGTCTTCTGCTAACAATACATTGTCAAATTCAATACTAGCGCCTTCATCTCCTTGTAAACGGTGTACAAAAAGGAACTGGTCTTTTGCAACCTTAAATTGCTGTCCTGCTATATTTACTATTGCGTACATTGTTAATTAATTAAATGTGTTATTAAATGAAGGGCAAAAGTAATTAGTTTTTCTCATAATTCAAAGATAAATCTATCTTTTTCCCTTCAATTATTTTCAGCCTTTGCGCTATCGCGCAATCGAAATAACAGAACAGCAAGGATTAAGCCCTTACCAAACTAAAACTCTTTTTTCTGGCGCGACATACATTTTAGCCGTAGGCTGTACATTAAATGCCTTATAAAATGCCTCCATATTATAGACGGGACCATTTACACGGAACTGCTCAGGGCTGTGTGGGTCAACCTTCAAACGTAAACGCATACGCTCGTCGCTGCTCTTCACCCGCCAGACCTGCGCAAAACTTAAAAAGAAACGTTGATCAGGTGTGAACCCGTCAATCTTCTCGCTTCCCTGTCCTTGTTTGGTCAATTTAAACGCATCGTAAGCGATGTTCAAACCACCAATATCGGCCAGATTCTCTCCTAAGGTCAGTTCTCCATTGACATGTTGATTATCCAATAAAGTGAAGCTTCCATACAATTTTGCGACCTGATTGGCTCGTTCGGTAAACTGCTTGGCATCCACTGCTGTCCACCAGTCGTTTAAGTTACCGTCTTTGTCATATTGCCGCCCCTGATCATCAAAACCATGCGTCATCTCATGACCTATGACAGCACCAATCGCGCCATAATTGATCGCATCGTCCGCATTGGCATCAAAGAATGGAAACTGTAGGATGCCCGCCGGAAATACAATCTCATTGTACGGAGGATTATAATAAGCGTTTACAGTCGGTGTGGTCATCAGCCATTCCTTCTTGTCGACAGGCTTGTTTATTTTAGCAACCATCTCCTTATAGGCATGCTTAGCCGAAGATTGCAAATTGGCGTAATACGTATCTTTTGCAACTTCTACATCGCTATAATCTTTCCATTTTTCTGGATAACCGATTTTCTTGACAAAAGCTTCTAATTTTCCGATCGCTTTTTTCTTGGTTTCCGGTGTCATCCAGTCTAATTTCTCGATTCTGGTCTTGTAGACTTTTTGTAAATTATCGACCAGTTCCATCATGCGTTGCTTTGCTTCCGGTTTAAAGTAGTCATCCACATAAAGCTTACCCACGATTTCGCCCAGATTTTCATCTGCTGAGCTCACCATTAATTTCCAACGCTCTTTTTGTTGTTTCTGCCCATTCAGCGTCTTGCCGAATAATTCAAACTTAGCATCTCGAAATTCCTTGCTTAGCGCAGTTGCCGAAGCATTAGCCAAATCAGCCTTTAGTTTTGTTTTCCAAATATCTACAGGCTGTGATTTCAACAAATTATTTAAGGCGAGGTAGAACTTAGGTTGCTGTACCAAAATTGTATCAGTCTTCACCTCCAATCGCCCAAGAATATCTTTCCAATTCAAATTTGGGGTTTGTTTCTGAAAATCCTGAACGGCAAACTTATTATAGTTTTTGATCGGATCCCGCAATTCAACGGGTGTTAAATGGGATTTCGCGATTTCCGTCTCCAATTTGAGTACCTCTTCCGCAGATTTCTGTGCAGTTGCTCCCTCACCGATCAACCCGAACAATTTAACCAAATAGGCTACATAAGCTTCCCGAATCTTTTTGGCTTTATCGTCCTGATCCAGATAATAGCTAGCCTCAGGTAGGTTCAGGCCACCCTGAAAAAACTGAAGCGCATTTTTAGTGCTGATCCGATCATCGGCTGCTACATAGAAACTAAAAAGGTCTCCATCCCCTTCTTTGAATCCATCAGCCGCATAGGCGATCAATTCATCAACATTTTTTAATGCATTGATTTTTTGAATAGTCCCTTCTATTGGCTTGGCTCCCAGCTTATCAATCGTCACAGTATCCATACCGCTCGCGTAAAAATCACCTGCTTTCTGTTGGTCCGATCCCTTCTTGGCGTTGGACTGAGCAGCATTTTCCAATACTGTTTTTAATTTCTGCAGGTTTTCATCTGCTAGAATATAAAATGAGCCCCAGCCCGTTTCGGAAGCCGGTATCTGGGTATTTTTCATCCATGCACCATTCGCATATTGGAAGAAGTTGTCGCCAGGATTGACCGTGGTATCCATGCCAGAAACATCAAAAAAATTGGTTCTGACTTCCTGTGGACTCTCCTTACTTTTATTGGACTGACATGACAGCATCATTAAGACGATCGAGAGCGTCCCCCATTTGACTTTTTGTATCATACTTTATTAGATTAAAGAATATAACTAAAGCTAAGCATATTTTGAAGCGCTTCAAAAATACAGCGCAATTATTTCAAAAGTTTTACCTCATATAAGTCTTTACGTCGGTCTTTTTTGACTTTTACCGTACCATATTCATGCAGGTCGCGAAGGGCGTAGAGATCCACATCAGCAATCAGCACCATCTCCGCATTGGGTGTGGCCTCGGCCTTGATGGCATTATTCGGAAACGCAAAATCCGACGGCGTAAAGACTGCGGATTGCGAATATTGGATATCCATGTTGTTGACACGTGGCAAGTTGCCAACAGACCCTGCTATGGCCACATAACATTCGTTTTCGATGGCACGGGCCTGTGCACAGGTCCTGACCCGAATATAACCATTTTGGGTATCGGTCATAAAAGGCACAAATAAAATCTGCATGCCCTGGTCAGCCAAAATACGGCTCAATTCCGGAAACTCCACATCATAACAAATCAGTAGGCCGACCTTACCACAATCTGTATCAAATACCTTCACCTCACTTCCACCTACCATACCATAGTATTTAAATTCATTTGGCGTAATATGAATTTTCTTGAATTCATCCAGCTTACCATTACGATGGCATAGGTAAGAAACATTATAGAGTTTCTTATTTTCCATCAGCGGCATAGAGCCAGCAATAATATTCACATTATAGGAAACCGCAAATTGCTGGATCCGATCAATAATTTCGGAAGTATGCCGGGCCAGCCTTTCCATTGCCAATCGCTCGGGAAGATCGTTATATGGACTCATTAATGGTGTGTTAAAAAACTCGGGAAACATAATAAAGTCTGTTCCGTAGTCGCTTACCGTATCCACAAAGAATTCGATCTGGTCATAAAACGCTTCGATATTATCGAATAAACGCATCTGCCACTGCACCAATCCCAGACGGATCGTCTGTTTGGTCGTTGAGATCGACCGGGTTTCCGATTCGTAATAAATATTATTCCATTCCAGCAAAGTAGCAAATTCCATCGACTCGGCATCTTCCGGGAGATAATGTTTCAGCACCTTTTTGACATGAAAGTCATTGGAAAGCTGAAACGTCAATGTCGGATCATAAATCTCTTTGCGTTTTACCTTCTCAATATAGACTCTCGGACTCATCTTGTCCGCATAATTATGGTAATTGGGAATCCGTCCGCCAGCAACGATACATTTTAAGTTCATCTGCTCGCACAACTCCTTACGTGCATCATAGAGGCGCCGGCCCAATCGCAATGCACGATGTTCTGGATGGACGAATACTTCGATACCATACAACGTATCTCCGTCATCGCTATGTTTGCTGAATTTACCGTCATCAATAATATCATAATAACTATCATAGATGTTGTTCTTTTTGGAATTGAGGATAATGGATAGCGCACAGGCAACCACATGCCCATCGATCTCCACGCACAATTGTCCTTCGGGAAATATCTCGATCAGATCCTGAATATTTTCCTTTGACCAGGTATCCCCTACACCATCATAAGCTTGTTCCATTGATTTTTTCAAATCAACATAATCCTTCTTTGTCAAGTTGCGCACTTGAATATCCATATAAATCTCCTTTTGAAATAAGTTTATCTAAAAATAGCAAAAGTCGGGCCCAAGCCCAAATACCAGCGTAGCCCAGCAACCACAAATGGAGACAAAAAAAGGCGCCAATTGTTTTATTGGCACCTTAATTATCGATAGATTATACTATTGACTATGCTTGACCTTGAGGAGTTCCGAAAGGAAATGCTACAGTTGGGTCGCCACCTTGTTGAGGTTGTTCGGCAACACCTACATCCATTTTAATCGGACCGTTCAGAGCTTCGAAACGATTCACGTTATCAACCAATGCACCTAACAAGCGTTTTGCGTGCTCCGGAGTCAAAACGATTCTTGATTTCACTTTTGCTTTTGGCACTCCTGGCATCACACGGATAAAGTCAACCACAAATTCTGTATTAGAGTGAGTGATAATCGCAAGATTTGAGTAGATTCCTTCTGCTACTTCTTCTGTCAACTCGATGCTCAATTCGTTTTGATTTTGGTTATTTTCCATAATAATTCTAAATGATAAGTTAATATAATCCTAAATTCTATTTTGTAAATGTTCTAAAGTCCTGTCCATCCTCGATATTCAACAACGTATGATAGATCAACCGGATCACATTGTCGACATCCTCTTTGTGCACCATTTCAACCGTCGTATGCATATAACGTAGTGGCAAGGAGATCAGGGCAGAGGGCACGCCGCCATTGCTATAAGCAAAAGCGTCGGTATCTGTTCCTGTATAACGTGAACATGCCTGACGTTGGAACGGGATATTATTTTCCTCAGCAACTTTCACCAACAGCTTATTCAAGTTGACCTGAACCGCCGGAGCATAAGACAATACCGGTCCTTTTCCGGAGAATAAATCTCCTTGAGTAATCTTATTGATCATTGGCGTCTGGGTATCATGCGTCACATCAGTCACAATGGCAACATTCGGCTTAATGCGATCTGCAATCATTTCAGCACCGCGCAAACCAATCTCTTCCTGCACCGAATTTACGATATATAATCCAAACGGCAATTTCTTTTTATTCTCTTTCAGCAGACGAGCGACCTCAGCAATCATAAAGCCACCGGCACGGTTGTCCAGGGCACGTCCGATATAATAACGGTCGTTCAGGATCGAAAAGGTATCCTCATAGGTAATCACACAGCCAACGTGCACCCCCAAAGCCTCCACTTCCTCTTTGGAACTGCAGCCACAATCCAAAAATATATTTTTTAGGGAAGGATTTTCTTCTTTCTCGCCCGAACGAGTATGAATGGCAGGCCAGCCAAATACCGCCTTTACGATCCCTTTTTCGGTATGAATGTTTACCCGCTTGGAAGGCGCAATCTGATGATCCGAACCACCATTCCGCACCACATAGATCAATCCATCTTTTGTAATGTAATTGACAAACCAGGAGATTTCATCCGCATGGGCCTCAATCACCACTTTAAAAGCCGCCTTGGGGTTGATTACACCAACTGCTGTACCGTAATTATCAACAAAAGTTTCATCCACATAAGGTTTCAGATAATCCAGCCATAAGCGCTGACCGTCCCATTCAAAACCTGTGGGTGATGCATTGTTTATATATTTCTCAAAAAATGAAAGCGAATCTTTTGTTACAACTGCTGTCGTTTTCGGTTCTTTTTTCTTATTCTTTTCAGCCATCTTTTCCTTTTCTATTTACTTTCGTCAAAATATGAAAATTTCAATGAAATGCAAAAGTAAAAATGTTTTTTGGAATATTCCTTTTACATTTCACTTTCATTTTATTGAAAAATAAGATTAAACCTTATCTTTACCTTAGTAATTTAAACAGACATAAAAAATATGAATTCAATACTAAGTGCAATACATTGGAACGTAGATCCCGAGATGTTCAACTTTGGCGCATTTGCCCTACGCTATTACGCCTTATGTTGGCTCCTCGCATTCTTTGTGTCCTATGTTATTATGTTGCGCATTTTCAAAAAAGAAGGCCGCACGCAAGAGCAACTGGATCAGCTCTCCATCTATATCTTCCTCGGCACACTGATCGGCGCACGACTTGGTCATTGCCTGTTCTACGATTTTGACTATTATAAAGACCATATCCTCGAAATTTTCCTTCCTTTCAAATGGGACAAAAACGGATTCCAGGTGACCGGTTTTGCAGGATTGGCCTCCCATGGTGGAGCCATTGGTATCCTTGTCGCACTCTACCTCTTCTGCCGCAAGACAAAGACTGACTTTTTATGGTTAGCGGACCGATTGGTTGTGGTGGTACCTATCGCCGGCGCATTGATCCGGATTGGTAATTTTTTCAATTCGGAAATGGTGGGCACACCTACGGATATGCCCTGGGCAATAATTTTTGAGCGTCATGACAATATCCCCCGCCATCCGGGCCAGCTCTATGAGGCCATCGCCTATATTATCATCTTTATTATTATCGGCTTCTTATTCAAATCGAACCCGAATCGTCAAAAAGGAAAATTGTTCGGTATTTTTATGGTTTTATTATTTGGTGCGCGGATGGTGTTGGAACATTTTAAAATTGATCAAGAAGCCTTTGAACAAAGCATGTTGCTCAATATGGGACAGCTTTTGAGTATACCTTTTATTTTGGTCGGTCTCTATTTTATTTTCCGAAAACCAAAAGCTTAAAATACACAGAGATCTGAGACAGTTCGCAACGTCAATATATAGCTGGCATCTTTCTTACAAAAGATGCCTTTTTTTATCGTTATGCTTCGGCTTCGGTCCGACCGCGGTAGCCGCCTGTTCCGAAACGGGGTCGCATCTGGGTCACCATGAATCCGACATGAGTCCGTGGTGAGTCCGAGTAAAACCCGGATTCAGCACGAATTCACCACACTATAATATTAGTCAGACCTACTTTCAGAGGCGATTCAGGCCCGAATCAGCCTCGAATATGACCCAAATAATCATCGACTCGGACCTAAAACACGGACTCCATAAACAAAATTAGCTTGTTTTTTTCCAAAGACTCCAAAGATTATTATATTTAGCCTTCTTTAATAAGCAAATTTTACAACAAGAAACTTAAGCCTAAAATGAGTCTAGAAAAGTGCGCATCTGTCGAAGCCAACGAAAACATGCTTCAATACAATGGTAAATATGGCGAGTATGGCGGGTCATATATCCCACCTGTTCTGGAAAATCAGTTAAATAAATTAGCCGAATTTTTTGATAGCCATGTTCAGAAAGAAGAATTCCAAAAAGAATTCATCTCCATCCTCAAACATTATGTGGGACGCCCCTCACCTTTGTATTTTGCAAAGAACCTGAGTGAATATGTAGGATCTAGAATCTACTTAAAGCGGGAAGACCTGAATCATACCGGCTCACACAAAATCAACAATTGTATCGGTCAGATCCTGTTGGCAAAACAAATGGGCGCTACGGAAATTATTGCCGAAACCGGAGCTGGTCAGCATGGAGTTGCAACCGCGACCGCCGCTGCTCTCTTAAATATTCCATGCAAGGTATTTATGGGCGAAATTGATGCCGCCCGCCAGGCCTTGAATGTGAAACGGATGGAGTTACTGGGGGCTGAGGTTGTCACAACAAATCTAGGAAGCCGAACACTTAAAGATGCTGTTGACGCCGCCTTGATGTATTATGTCGAAAATCCAACATCTTATTATCTTCTTGGTTCACATGTCGGACCGCATCCCTATCCTAAAATGGTGGGCTATTTTCAGAGTGTGATCGGCAAAGAAGCCCGACAACAAATTCTTGAACAGGAAGGGCGTCTTCCGGACAGTATCTTTGCCTGTGTGGGCGGTGGATCAAATGCCATTGGGTTATTTTCAGGTTTTCTGGATGATCAAGATGTTGAAATCAATGGCGGTGAAGGCGGCGGATCAGGTACTTACCCTAAGACAGCCGCTACCCTGTCGTTTGGTAAACCGACTGTATTTCAAGGTACCTATTCCTACTGCCTCGTTGACGATACAGGCAATCCGATCCCATCCACATCCGTATCTGCTGGACTGGATTATCCGGGCATATCGCCTCAGCATGCCGCTTTAAAGGACAGCAATCGAGCCAACTATTATCCTATTACGGACGACGAAGCAATCGCCGCCTATAAATTGCTTTCTAAATTAGAAGGAATCATCCCGGCAATCGAGTCTTCACATGCTGTTGCCCTAGCCGTCAAACTATTGAAAGATAAAAACAAACTTGCTATAGTTAACCTATCTGGCCGTGGAGACAAGGATGTCGACCGTGAATTTTAATAGATCACTGAATTTAAATAGCCCTAGCGAGTTGCTCATAGAGCAACTCGCTAGGGCTATTGATGTAAATCTGGGTTTTCTACGTATACTAACCGTCCCATTTAGATATCAGCGATTCTTATGAAACGAAATAGAAATTGCCGCAACTGGCTAAAAATCGTTGCTGTCGTATTCCTCCTATTGATTCTTGGGGTTACCGCCTATAACCTTTATCCTGAACCCCGCTTACCAAAAAATGCGGTGGTCGACAAACTTGTGGTCTATAAATCCAAACGAACCCTATCAGTTTATGCGCAAGGCAAATTGCTCAAATCCTACCAAATATCGCTGGGCGGAGAACCGATTGGAGCTAAAAAAATTGAAGGTGACTTAAAGACACCGGAAGGATTATATTATATCAACGATAAAAATCAGTACAGTGGATACCACAAGAACCTAGGGATTTCCTATCCGAATGATCAAAATATCGTCTATGCCAGATCTTTGGGCAAAACTGCGGGTGGTGACATCAAAATCCATGGCTTAAGAAATGGAATGGGCTTTATCGGGAAATTACAACGTTGGACAGACTGGACACTCGGCTGCATGGCGTTAACCAACACAGAAATCGATGAACTTTACCAGGCCGTCCCCATAGGTACCCCTATTGTGATTAATCCCTAGCGTTGATCGGCACGTCAGTTCCAACGGCTAGACAAACTGTATGGATAGCTCCGCAGAAAGCACCAAAATGCTACAACATATCACCTAAATCTTACAACAGAAATGTCCGATTAATTTGCGATTTTTGGGTTTGGATTTGTAACTTGTATTAAAAATAATCGAATGAAACTCGCAATAAAGAATATGGTATGCAATAGATGCATCATGGTCGTCGAAAACGAATTGGCCAAGCTTAATCTTCATATTAAACATATTTCTTTAGGACAGGTCGAAATTGAAGAGACATTAGACCGGGAACAATCGGCTCAGCTAGCCGAAAGCTTCTCCGCCCTTGGTTTTGAACTCATCGATGACAAAAGAACGGTATTGATTGAGCAGGTCAAGCATTTGGTCCTGGACTTAATCCGCAACCAACATAACAATACCAATCTTAATTTATCGGAAATAATAAGTAATCAGATTTACCATGATTATAATTATATTTCGAATTTATTCTCGGATGTTGAAGGCATGACAATCGAAAAATATTTCATTAGCCAAAAGATTGAATACGTGAAGGAACTTTTGGTCTATGATGAATTGACACTAAGCGAAATCGCCTATCAGTTGAACTATTCCAGCGTTGCTTATTTAAGCAATCAATTCAAAAAGGTTACCGGACTGACTCCTAGTCATTTTAAGCATATCAAAGAGAATAAACGTAAACCATTGGATAAAATAACATGATGCAGGATAAATTTATTCAGCTCCAGCAGTTTTTGACAGGTCAATTCATTATTTGACGCCCGATTAAAAAAACAGATATTAAAGATTACAGAAAAGGCCTCCGAGCGGAAGCCTTTCTTTTAAAATTGCCCTTTCAAATTTGCAACCCTTATCTTAAATGTCTCTAATTCTTTTTGTTGTTGATTGATAAAGGAGTTCTCCTCCAGCTTCCCTACCACAATATCACGTTCTCCATCATTGGCATAGACCATGTTTTTGAACGGATTTTTGTAGTCTTTCGCGCGTGATTTATAAATCTGTTCACCAATCCAGATCCGGTGTCCGAGCGCCTGATCCAACAAAGATACAATTTTATCTGCTGATAAAACCATTCCTTCCAAATTTAGAATCTCCATTAAAGACAAGAGCGCATGTTCACGTTTATCCAAGGCATAAGTTTTACTCTTATCATGATAGAATTCGTGGACTTCATCCCAAGAATCTATTTTTTTAGATTTAATATCGTCCAGAAAAGTTTGCAACGCGTTACTTTCTATCAGCTGTCCACCTATATTTTGCCAGCTGGTACGCGCCTTACCCGCTAAAGATTTAATGATATCCTGCAGCGAAAGTCCGTCTTCAAGTGCATCCATCAGATGCAGCACACCGTAATACTTAATAAACGAGCGATACAAATGATAGGCTTCGCCAACTTTCTGAATGACAGTAGGTCTTCGGGAATTCTCAGCTCCTTGCAGCACGATGGTCTGATTTTTCAGATCCATATTGTTGGCGAGCAACGCCCGACCGGCAATAATACGCTCTTGCGTATCCTTACCTGCTCCAGTGTGAAGGCTATCTGCAACAGCCAAGGCCAATATATCCATTCCTTCGAACATTTCATTCACCGTATCCGGTGCCAACATATCGTATTCAAAATATTGGTTTTTGAAATGTCTGTTATCCCTGGCTTCATATTTATTGGCGTTACGCACCAATGCGTACATATTGTACATAAACCAATAGCCAGGAATCAATACGAGCTGATCACGCTGCACATCATTGCTCACCAGCGTGAAAGGCAATCTAATGTCCAATTCGTGTAGAAAATCTCCTTTGACAATGAGACAATAAGATGCAAACCTAGAGTTGTGTTTTAAACTGACACAGAGTCCCGGCCAAAAGCCACGTCCTGCAATAATCTCACCGTCAGCAGCTCTGGAATTGTGGTTTGACCCCACTGTCGCTCCGGCAGCCATGTTGCTTTGCCCCATGACCAATGCTGCACACAGAAAAGAATTATTATGATGTTGCTCATGCGCCGGAAAAATCAGAGAATTAAGTACTTCACAACAGGATATCGTCGAATTATCGCCGAGATAAGAATTGATCAACCGTGCACCATATTTCAGCTGGGAGTAAGAGGCCAAAATAAAACGTACTGCCTTTACCCCGTAGAATATACGGCAACCGTAACCAATGATACCATTGACCAGCTCACAGCCCTCACCAATTTGCGTATAGGATTCCCGGGAAGAATTGACGGTCACATTTTTCAGCTTGCTTACTCCTTTAATATAAGCATCGGTACCAATCTTCACATTTTTGATTGTGAATGTATTTTTAATGACACAACGATCCCCTATCTGACTATAATAACCACGTTGAGTACCAAATTTCTGGTCCGTCAGCTCTTCAAAACGGTGCTGTAGCATACGATCATGGCGATTTCGCGTCCACAGGTAAACATCAGCGGCCTGCATGCCGTCGAAAGGATAAACGGAGCGTGCTCCATTTTCATTGCAAAGCTCCAATTGGATGCGTTTATCGGATTCTTCACCATCCCGCAGAATACCATTTCCGAATTTAGCCGTGCTACCAGTTTCCATCTCCTTGATCTGACTTAACAGCACTTCATTCCCCACAATAAAATAGGATAAATAACCTATATGATGTACAGCTACATCATCGCCAAAATCCGAACTGATAATGGTCGAATGATATAAACCGATGGGAAGCTGCAGATTTCGATATTCGAGGTAACTAGGGCTTAAATTTCCGATACGTACCAAGCCGTAAAATTTGCATCCCTGAACCTGCTTGGGATCAAAGATCGCCGAAACCTTCACCTTGGACCAATCACTCGACCAATTACCATTAGCGATAAGTTCCTGAATCTCAATTGCCGTGAGATCACGGTAATCATTACGTGGATTCTGCTGAAAACGCAGGGTGTACTCATCCTGCCCTTCATGGAGAAATTCATTTGGGATAAAATCATATCCCAAATGCTCCAAAGGTATTTTCTTCAATACACTCATGCGCCTCCTATTCTACTGTGACAGATTTGGCGAGATTACGAGGTTTGTCAACGTCTAAGCCTAACTCCACACCAATATAATAAGACAATAACTGCAAAGGAACAACGGAGATTAAAGGAGCAATAACCTCATCTGCCTCTGGAATTTCCATAAAATCATCCGACAGATTTTCGGAAACGGCATCACCTCTGGTAACTACGGAAATAATCTTCCCTTTCCTGGCCTTTATCTCCTGGATATTGGAAACAATTTTTTCATGATAAGCATCTTTGGTGGCGACGAAAACAACCGGCAAGTTTTCATCGACCAAAGCAATAGGGCCATGTTTCATCTCCGCCGCCGGATAACCTTCGGCATGAATATAAGAGATCTCTTTTAGCTTTAGCGCACCTTCCAGGGCAACCGGGAAATTATACCCTCTGCCAAGAAACAAGAAATCCCTCGCGTCTTTATATTTTTTTGCTATTTGTTGAATCTTTTCGATTTGCGTATCCAAAATCCACTGTACTTTCCCGGGAACCTCATGCAATTCTTCCGACAGTTTCAGAAAACGCTCGTCGGAAATCGTTCCTTTTAACGCCGCAATTTTTAATGCGATCAGGTTGAGGACAGTCAGCTGCGCCGTAAATGCTTTTGTACTTGCCACGCCGATTTCAGGCCCCGCATGCGTATAAGCGCCTGCATCTGAAAGACGTGCAATGGATGAGCCTACCACATTCACTACGCCCAAAATGATAGCGCCCTGTTTTTTTGCATTCTCCAACGCAACCAAGGTATCCGCAGTCTCCCCGCTTTGTGAAATGGCCAAAATAACATCTCCGGGATGGATCACTGGATTACGGTAACGGAATTCAGACGCATATTCCACTTCAACGTTGATGCGGCATAATTCTTCTATGACATATTCTGCAATTAATCCGGCATGCCAGCTTGTACCACATGCCACAATCACAATCCGATTGGTGTTGCTGATCTCATTCGCATACTTCTCGATTCCACTAAGAATAATTTGTTTCGCCTGTAGATCCAGACGACCACGCATCGAATCGTAGATGGTATCCGGCTGTTCAAAAATTTCTTTGAGCATAAAATGGTCGTAGCCACCCTTTTCAATAGCCGATAACTCCAGATCCAGCTTTTGGATATACGGGGTGATACGTTCATTCCCCAAATTTTTTAGAATCAGCTCTTCTGGCGTTATAATCGCCAGTTCGTAGTCATTGATATAAACAACCTCTTTGGTATAGGCCAACATTGGCGAAGCATCTGACCCTAGAAAGTGTTCGTTTTTACCTATTCCGATGACCAGCGGGCTCCCCTTTCTGGCTGCGATAATCCGATCTGGGTGACCAGCTTCTAAGACGAGAATCACATATGCACCGACGACTCTTTTTAAAGCAATGCGAATGGCCTCTTCCAGAGGACACTCATTCTGTAATTGGATTTCTTCGATAAAGTTAACGAGTACTTCTGTATCCGTATCACTTTTAAAATGATAACCTTTATTAATTAATTCTGATTTTAAAGATGCATAATTTTCAATGATACCGTTATGGATCATTGCGATGCGTCCACTGTTTGAGTAATGTGGATGCGCATTTCGGTCCGAAGGCTCACCATGAGTGGCCCATCGGGTATGCCCCATTCCTGTTGTTGACTGAAGGTCCTGACCGTAAACGAATTCTTCCAAATTTACGACTTTTCCCGTCTTTTTGTAAACATCAACATGTTCACCTTTGTGTAGTGCGACTCCTGCACTGTCATAACCGCGGTATTCTAATTTTTTCAATCCGTCAATGACGATACCATACGCCTGACGGTAACCTGTGTATCCTACAATTCCACACATGCTTGTCTCAATTTTAAGTATATATATATTTTGTTAATGCGGTCGCAATGTAATAAAAAATATCTATGCAATCGATTGATTAACCTAAATTTAATACAAAAAAAAGGAGGCCAATAACTTAGCCTCCTTTCTTTTGTAAAATTGATATATGTTTAATGTTCTGCGACATCAACATGGTCGTAATCTTCTACCATGAGCGCCTCATAATCAGTCTTTTCCTTTTTTCCGAAACGACGTTGCAAGCTATCGAAGATTGAATAGACAACTGGGACGACAACTAGCGTCAAGAACAAAGAGGACAACAGACCACCAATAATTACGATTGCCAAACCTCTATTCATATCGGCACCATCACCTGTGGCGATAGCTATTGGAATCATACCGAATACCATCGCGATTGTCGTCATCAAAATCGGACGAAGACGGGCATGGTTCGCTGCAACTAATGCATCGTGGGTGGTATCTCCTGCTTCTTTACGATGGTTAGCAAAGTCCACCAGCATAATCGCATTCTTGGCTACCAGTCCGATCAGCATAATGATACCCAAAATCGTGAATATATTCAACGTTTGATTTCCCAAAGCCAAGAACAATAATGCCCCGATAAATGACAATGGAATAGAGAACAAGACAACAAATGGAGTGATAAAACTATCATACAAAGCAACCATCACCAAATATACCAGGATAATAGATGCCAATAAGGCAATTCCTAAAGTTCCAAAACCTTCGGTTTGGTTTTCCATGTTACCACCCCAAATAAATACGATTCCTGGTTTGCGCGGTAGTTTTTCAAACTGCGCCTGCCATTCCTGAGCTACTGTACCCATCGGTCTACCGATTGCCTGTCCTTGAATGGACACCGCTGGCGATTTGTCCCGGCGTTCCAACAAAGTGGGGCCAGAACCATAAGTGACGTTGGCAAATTGTTCCAATGAAATCGAAGCACCCTTATTGTTAATAAACTTTAAATCACGCACATTGTCAATATTTGCACGACCACTTTCGGTGTAACGGATATTAATATCATACTCGTTATCCCCTGCCCTATATTTATTATCGGTATTTCCCGAAAATGCAGTTTGCATAGTCATACCAACGGTCGATACATTCAAGCCCAGGGATGTCATTTTATTACGGTCAATTTTCACATTGATCTCTGGGTTACCCGCTTCAGAGGTCAGTTTTACTCCCGCAGCTCCCGGAATTTTGCGCAATTGGTCCGCAGCTTTCTCCGCAAATTCTTGCGCGTCTTCGACCGAGGCACCAATGATGGTCAGCTTCAATGGCGCCTGCTCAGCTCCCATAATACCAACGTTCACAGTTTTAACCTTGGCACCAATCAGTTTATTTTCCAATTCACGTTTTAAGGTTGCGGAATACACCTGAGAATTTCCTTCAAAATTCTCCTTGTCCAGAATAACATGTATTTCGGATTTATAACGAGATCCTGTAGTGGAAGCCATACCATCCGAAGATTGTCCGACCGTAGTGATTATTTCTTTAACGTCTGGCTTGGATTTAAGATAAGCCTCCGCTTTCTGTGTCAATAAGTTAGTTTTTTCTAAGGAAGCGTCTTTATCGAGTTCCAATTGGATAAAAAATTCCTTACGGTCGATACCCGGAAAAAAATCCGAACCGATATAGCCCTTCACTACCAATGAAAATGAAGCAATCAAAAGTCCTATCGCAAGACCTAGCGTAGCCAGTTTAGTCAATCGTGTTTTTAAAGACCACACCAACAATCCCGATACCCAATGCGTAAACGCGGTCAAACCACTCTCGAATCCATGTATTATGCGTCCAAAGAAAGATGTTTTGCTCAAGTGTTCAAGTTTTCCGAAACGTGAGTACAACCAAGGAACTACCGTGAATGAAACAAGTAAAGATAACATGGTAGAGATAATCACGGTCACACAGAATTGTGCCAGGATATTTGCAACCAGTCCTGTAGACATCGCAATTGGCAAGAACACCACCACGATAACCAAAGTAATCGCCGTAACGGTAAATCCAATTTCGGAAGCACCATCAAATGCCGCACGCACCTTATTTTTACCCATCTCCATATGGCGGTGAATATTCTCGATAACAACGATCGCATCATCCACCAGGATACCCACCACAAGGGATAAACCTAACAGTGACATCAAGTTTAACGTATAGCCCATCAAAAGTAAGCCAATGAAGGTTGCAATCAACGACAGCGGAATCGCCACCATTGTAATTGCAGCATTTCGCAAACTCTGTAAGAAAAACAACATAATAAAACCTACTAATGCAATTGCGATCATCAAATCATGGATTACGTTGTCAGCCGCATTCAAGGTGAAATCTGAAGAGTCATTGGCCACCAAAATTTTAATATTTTGCGCAGCATAATCCTTCTCAACCCCGCTAATTACCTTTCCATTTTTATCATGTACCGCGATGGTTTTCTTTACCGCTTCGGATACAGCTACTGCATTGGCATCAGATTGTTTAAAGACCTGCAACAAAATAGTATTCTGGCGATCCAAACGAGCTACTTTTTCAATTTCTTTGATACCATCCTGAACGTCTGCAATATCACGTAAATAGATCTGAATACCTGCCGGAGTTGTAATCGGCAAGTTACGTAGCTCCTCAATTGAGGTAACCTTTCCCGCTAACCGGATTGTGGTTCTATTATCACGCGTGCTTACGTTACCTGTAGGAAAATCCAAATTAGATGCTGCTACAGTTTGTTGCACCTGTGAGATTGTCAATCCATAACCTTCGATTTTCTTAGGATCCACAGAAATTTGGATCTCACGTTCTTCACCACCAATCATGTCTACTTTTGCAACCCCATTAATACGTGCAAACACAGGCTGGATTTTATTGTCCAGGAGGTCGTATAACTCTTTCTCGGACAAGTTTGAGGTAACGGCCAAACTCATGATCGCGACATCATCCAACGAGAACTTGGACAGGGAGGGTGTCTCCACATCATCAGGCAAGTCGTTTATGACGGCATTTATCTTCCGCTGGGCATCAGTAAGCAGAAAGTTGACGTCAGCGCCATTGTTAAGGGTAATCATAACGATCGACACCCCTTCAAGCGAGGTCGATTCTACTTTTTTGATACTTTCCAAGGATGAAATAGCATCCTCAATTTTCTTGGTGACAGAGCTCTCCACCTCCGCGGGGGATGCCCCAGGATAAACCGTCTGCACTGTGATGACGTTGATCTCAAATTTAGGGACTAACTCGTACCCTAATTGAGTATAGGAAAACAACCCGCCTAATGTGAGTATTATAAATAATACGATAATTATACTGGGACGTTTTATCGATATTTCGGTAATTTTCATTAGAATTATTTGTTTTTAATGGTAATGAAACCACGACTTCATTTGCTACTGGTTTTCAGTAAACATTATTTAATAATTTCAACAGGGCTCTGATCAAACAAATTGATTTGACCAGAAACAATCACTTGATCACCATTTTGCAGGCCGCCCAAAATTTCAATATAATCGCCGAAGTTCCTTCCGGATTTCACATTGGTTTCGATTGCTTTACCATTTTTAAGCACGAATATTTTATTGTCGCTCACACTACCGACAAATGCGTTACGGGGCACGATCAAGGTATTGCCGGCAACACCCTCGCCAAAAATCGCTGTGCCATACATACCGGCACGCAATTGATTGGATGAGTTATTGACTTCAATTTCCACTGGGAAATTTAAGCTTCCGTCCGATTTGGGCGCGATAAATGTCACTTTACCAGTGAATCTTTGGTCAGCATAAACACTTGCCGACACATCCACAGATTGACCGATTTTTAACGTTGCCACATTTTTCTCATCCACATTGACACGTAATTTTAACGTGCCTACATTCACGATATCGAATGCTGCAGCTCCAATATTTAAATAAGTTCCGGGTTCTATTTTACGTGCATTGACCACTCCTGAAACAGATGTTTTGATGGTTACATCGCCTGCGTTCAATTTTGAAGCCTTTAAATTATTTTTGGCATTTTCATATTGTAATTTCACCTGATCCAATTGCTGTTTGGTAACGCCTCCCGTAGAATAAGCGCTTTCAAAACGATGCAGGTCAGCCTGGGCATTGGTAAAGGCTGCCTGAGCATTCGCTACATTGACATTCAGCTTATCTCCTTCAATGATCGCCAATGTTTGCCCGGCACTCACACGTGATCCTTCATCGACCAATACCTTAACTACTCTACCGGCAGTTTCTGCAGAGACCGTTACTTCTTGCTTCGGTGCAAAGGTTCCATTCGCAGTATAACGCAAATCCATCGAAGCGACCTTTGCGGTATCAATACGAACGGCAATAGACGCATTGGTTTTGGCGACTTCAGCAGTCTCAGCTTCGTTCTTCTTTTTATTTTTATTTAACACAAAAAATATTCCTGCAAGACCAGCAGCAATAATAAGTAGGGTAATAATTCCGCGTTTCATATCGTATTAGTCAATTATTCGTTAATTAGTGATTTGAGATTGCCGTTTGCTTTAATCAGTTGAACTTCAGCCACCTTATAATCAAGCAAAGACGTATTTAAATTATTTTGTGCATCAGCATAAGCTTTCTCTGCGTCCAGTAGATCTGTCAACGTCGCCAAACCGTTCTTGTAGTTATTGTTTGTATCCTCCAGGACGGACTTAGCCAAATCCACATTTTTGCGATTCGACTCAATCGTCAAAAGTGTATTCTTGATTTGCACTTTGGAATTTTCCGCAGCCATACTCAGCGCTAATTTTGTATCAGCGATATCGACCTGAAGCTTATCAATATCGATCTGAGCTTGACGAACCTTGGATTTTGTCAAGAAACCATTAAAAATAGGAACGGATAAATTCAAGCCGATTCCCGAGAAACTAGACCAGTTTACACCTTCAGCCTTTGAAAATATAGGAAATACTGGCCCCAGACCTTGACGTCCATAATTAGCAGTCAGTGACAATGTTGGATAATATTTTGAAATCTCGGCTTTTTTATTGAGCTCCAATAAGTCATTTTGCTTCGTAAGCACCTGAATCTCTGTTCTATTGGAAACATCAATTGGATTATAAACGGCATTTAACGCAACCGTTTCAAAGGTTGAGCTTGGCATGACGATCTGTTCATCCATGGACATACCAATAACAAATTTAAGTGCATTTTCTTTAAGTTCAACTGCATTAATCAACTGCTGTCTAGATGCTTTTAGATTTGTAACCGCTACATTTGTACGATCCAGATCAATTTTCTTGGCTAATCCATTATTATATAGACCTTCGATCACGTCTCTTGTTTTGGTCGTGCTTTCTAAGTTATTATCAACTGTTTTTAATTGTAATTTGGATTGATAAACATCATAATAGCTATTGGCTACTTTTTCAATTAACTGTTCATCCGTCAACGTTTTATTAATCAGGTAAAATTCGCGTGTAGTTTTCGCGGCCTTTAATCCGGTAAATACTGTTTGATTAAACAATTGTTGATTCAAACTTATCGAATTTGTTGATTGCCATTTTTGTCCGAAAGCGGCCATTACTGTTGTTCCAGGCTGACCGACAAGCTCACCGGGCAATGCAACTTTTTGAATCATGGGATTATACGTTATTCCCCCCGTAAAATTGATCTGTGGTAATGCGCCCGATTTAACCTCAGCGATCTTATGCTCCGCATTCTGCACATCGAGTGTTGCTTTTTTTGCATCAGCTTTATTCTGCAGAGCAAATTTGATCGCATCACTTAGGCTTAATTGCTGCTGTGCATGACTTTGGAAAACCATCGTACCTAATAAAAGGCTGGCTAGTATTCTGATTGTTTTCATTCCTAATTTATTTGTCCTAATTTTATATCTACTTTTTATTTATACCATTAAAAAACAGCTTCGTAGCTAACTTCTGCTTCTGTAATACTTCATCAAAACGATCCTGATTTGGTATCCCAGAAATGATATCTGAAATATTACACATCAAGGATAGACTCTTCATCAGTTCCACATAGATTTCCGCTGTTTCATACAAATGTTCTTCGTTGAGTTCCCCCTTCTCCGCGCCTACCTTAAATATTTCATAGAGCGCCTTTACATCACGATTATGGAGACACTGAAAGAAATCCTGCATCGAAAGCCCTTTAATCCACTCTAGGTTCTCGTTCATGTGCAACATATAATACTTACGTACAAATGCATCTCTTAATTCAAGGATCTTCATAATCAGTTCGTAGGTTGTACCTTTATGTATGGCAACCAACTTCTCCTCCTCCTCCCGGTACGCATCGGTCAAACGTATAATGACGTCACGTATAAGCGCATTCTTTTCCGAGTAATAATAATATAAATTCGCCTTGGTGATTTTTATATCCTCTGCAATTTCATTCATTGTTGTCTTACTAAATCCATAATGCATAAAGCGTCTTATGGCAGCATCAATGATCTGGTCTTTTCTATCTTCCATTCTTCAAAAAACTCCTTTCTACTTTCTGACTTTTATCAGAAATTGTTCAAAAATATAAAAAGTAACATCTCGCACAAAATATATTTTGAAATCGATAATAATTTGATACTTAGTTGACAACAAAAAAGGCAAACTTTAGAAGTTTGCCTTGCGCATAATAACTCAGATTTGATTAAAACGCTACAGTATTCTGAAAATGTTTGAGGAATTTTCTTTTATCCAGTTTATACAGACGGGCCGCCCGATAAGCAACTCCGGTCTGAACTTCATCCAGTTCCTTTAGAAAACCGTAATTCTGCATTTTCTTTCTAAAATTGCGTTTATCCAATGTTTTATTTAATATTCCCTCATACACCAATTGCAACTGGGTGAGGGTGAATTTTTCAGGTAACAATTCAAAAGCGATCGGTTTATAGGCCAGACGACGCTGCAATCTTTCCAGACATAGGTCCAAAATCTGCTTATGGTCAAATGCCAGTTCGGGAACATTTCTCACCGGAAACCATTTTGCCTGTTTCATGTAATTTGTAACAGGCTTTGTTTTTAATTTTGTATTGTCAAGTTGGACAAGGGCATAATAAGCTACGGTCAGAATACGTCCTTTTGGGTGCCGTTTGAGGCCCGCAAAAGAATGTAACTGATCCATAAATACATCTTTCAAACCTGTATTTTCATACAAAATTCTTTTTACGGCATCTTCCATCTCTTCGTCATTATCCACGAAAAAGCCTGGCAATGCCCACCAATCCTTAAAAGGATATTCATTTCTTTCAGCCAAAAGAACTTTTAATTCTCCTTCATGAAAGCCTAATATGACACAGTCTACGGTAAAATTACTATACAAAACTTCTAAATTTATTTATGTGCATTATACTGAGCTAAATTTATCGGCTACTAATCATCGGGTTATCTGTAACAATTATACGCTTCCTAAACGTGATGCGCAAAAAAATAATGAAAAATTTATTCAAAGTGTAGAATATACACTATAAAAATCTTATATTCGTAAAACCTAAAATATAGAGTGTGATAAAAGAAATTAAAAAAATAGGCGTATTAACATCTGGCGGTGACGCACCCGGCATGAATGCTTGCATTCGTGCTGTTGTCCGTACAGCGCTACATAAGGGCCTCCAGGTAACTGGGATTTATCAGGGTTATCAAGGTCTGATTGACGGAAATTTTAAAGAAATGGATACCCGCTCAGTGAGCAACATCATACAGCGTGGTGGTACGATATTAAAAACAGCGCGTTGTCTTGAGTTTAAAACAACTGAAGGACGAAAAATCGCTTACGATAATTTGAAGGCAGCAGAAATTGATGCTTTGGTGGTGATCGGTGGTGACGGAACTTTTACCGGTGCGAATTTCTTCTCCAAAGAATTTGAGATTCCCATTGTAGGTATCCCCGGAACGATTGACAACGACCTTTACGGGTCTGACTATACCATTGGTTATGATACAGCCAATAACACCGTTATCGAGGCCATTGATAAAATCAGAGATACGGCTGCCTCCCATGAGCGCCTTTTCTTTGTTGAAGTCATGGGCAGAGACTCGGGATGTATCGCATTAAACGCTGGAATTGCCGGTGGTGCAGAGGCCATCCTACTTCCGGAGAAAGAGACAGCTATTGATGACTTAATCCGTCACTTGGAAGATGGTGCGATTAAAAAGAAATCCTCGTCCATTGTTATTGTTGCTGAAGGTGACCAAAATGGTGGTGCATACTATGTCGCAAAAAAAGTAAAGGAAAAATTTGATCATTACGATACGAAAGTTAGTATATTAGGGCATTTACAACGTGGTGGATCTCCGACGAGTTTCGACCGCGTATTAGCCAGTCGATTGGGGTTTGCTGCCGTGAATGAGATTTTAGCGGGCAATACACGCATCACCGTGGGGCTTCGTGGTAATGAAATCAAAACCACACCGATTGAAGAGGCTATCAGCAACAAGGAAATTAAACTTAGTCCTGATCTATTGGAAATGGCTGAGATTTTATAACATAAAGCAAAGCAGACTATGATAGCAGTAGTATACAGTGGATCTCGATTCTCAGACTGGCGGTTGGCTGACAAAGGCCGGATAACCACCGGATTCCGCATGAATGGTATCAACCCTTATCTTCAGGATGAAAGGTCCATACTACAGCATTTAAATAGAAACACCAATCTGATCAATAACGCTGAAAAAATTAAGCGTATTTATTTTTTTGGTGCCGGTTCTTCCTCCAAGGAACGCAAAGATAAAATCAAAAATGTCTTCGAACGCTTCTTTGTCAACGCAAGGGTCAAGGTTGACCACGATGTCATTGCTTCGGCAATTTCAACTTTCGGGGATGAAAAAGGCATTGTGGGCATCATTGGAAGCGGATCGAACGCGGCTTATTATACCGGCAAGAAAATCATAGAGAATAACTACGGCTTGGGCTATATCCTCGCGGACGAAGGGGCGACAAACTGGAATAGCCAGCAGTTGCTGAAACACTATATGACAGACACCCTCCCGCTCGATCTGAAAGAAAAATTGGAGAAAGAGTTTACCCTGGATAAGAAAAGTATTTTGGAGAAGGTGTATATCGCACCGCAACCTACTAACTTCTTAAATTCATTTACGGATTTTGTACTTGAAAACAAGGAGCATCTCTTTATCAATCAGCTGATCAAAAATGGATTACGTATTTTCATTAAAACCTATATTAAGCCATTAATGAAGGAGTATCCGGATAGTGATGTGAATTTTACGGGTTCGGTGGCATTCAATTATGAAAACATCCTCCGGGAGGTAGCAACAGATGAATTTAATATCAGTATTGGCACCGTAGTCAAGGAGCCGATACATAATTTAATTAAATATTATATCAATAAAAATTAAGAATATGAAAATTGGAATTAACGGATTTGGCCGTATTGGTCGTTTAGCATTCAGAGCTGCTATCAATCGTCCAGAAATTGAAATTGTTGGTATCAATGACTTAGTTGAGCCGGATTACATGGCTTATATGTTGAAATACGATTCAACTCACGGTAAATTTGACGGTACCGTAGAGGTGAAAGACGGTAACTTGGTCGTGAATGGCAAAACAATCCGTGTGACTGCTGAAAAAGATCCGGCAAACTTGAAATGGAATGAAGTAGGTGCTGAAGTAATCATCGAATCCACAGGTTTCTTCCTGACACAAGAGTTAGCTCAAAAACACATTGATGCAGGTGCGAAAAAAGTTGTGATGTCAGCTCCGGCAAAAGATGATACACCTACTTTCGTTATGGGTGTAAACCACAAAGAATTAAAAGCTGATCAACATATCGTTTCGAATGCTTCTTGTACGACAAACTGTTTGGCGCCTATCGCTAAGGTATTGAATGACAAATTCGGTATCGTTGAAGGTTTGATGACCACTGTACATGCAGTAACAGCTACGCAAAAAACCGTGGATGGTCCTTCTGTAAAAGACTGGAGAGGTGGCCGTGGAGCTTACCAAAACATTATCCCTTCTTCTACAGGTGCTGCTAAGGCTGTAGGTCTTGTCCTTCCTGAATTGAAAGGTAAACTGACAGGTATGTCGCTACGTGTTCCTACTGCTGACGTTTCAGTTGTTGACTTAACAGTACGCCTAAACAAAGGTGCTTCATACGAAGAGATCAAAACTGCGATGAAAGAAGCTTCTGAAGGTGAATTGAAAGGTATCTTGGGTTACACAGAGGACGAGGTTGTTTCAACTGACTTCTTAGGTGATGCACGTACTTCAATCTTCGATGCTAAAGCTGGTATTTCTTTGAATGATAACTTCGTTAAGGTTGTATCTTGGTATGACAACGAGTGGGGGTATTCAAACAAAATCGTTGATTTAGTATTAGAAGTAGGTAAATTATCTTAAACAGATCCACCTAGACAGTATTGGAGGGCTATTCAGATCGAATAGCCCTTTATTTTTTCCGCTTAGGAATCAACAGGTTGGCGTTTAAACGCAAAAAAAAGCACTTTTGCTTTTTGTATTTCAAATAATCCCTCTATATTTGCAGCATCAATAAGACAAACGTCTAGCATTGAAAAGGTGCCATAGCTCAGTTGGTAGAGCAAAGGACTGAAAATCCTTGTGTCGCTGGTTCGAATCCAGCTGGCACCACCAAAAGAAACAGAACGCGATGTTCTGAAATACTTGAAAAAATAAATTCCATGCGAAAATAGCTCAGTTGGTAGAGCACAACCTTGCCAAGGTTGGGGTCGCGAGTTCGAATCTCGTTTTTCGCTCACCTGCCTAGGTGGTGGAACTGGTAGACACGCAGGACTTAAAATCCTGTTCCCGTTAAGGGAGTGCGGGTTCGATTCCCGCCCTAGGTACAATAAAGCCCATCATCTGATGGGCTTTATTGTTTTATATGCTATTCCATATTTAAGTCAAACTTTTCTTCGCACCAAATTCGGAGTATAGTCAGATTCCGGCTAGATGTTGGTCAGGAAATCACTGGTCCACATCTGGTCAATACCTCAACCTTGGTCAATAACGCAGACTGTCCGAATAAGATCCGAAAATAAGACGAAGGAACGATCTACCAACAACGATAATTTATTGATTTCTTAAATTATTCAAAAATCTGTTTACCAGACCACTTATTTCAATTCCAAATTTAAGTCATGTCTCCCTGCCTCCAATTCGATTACTTTACCATTGCGGATATTTGCTGGCGGATAAAAGGTTGCCCTGGCATTTGCCGGTATCTCCACCCGATATTCGACCTTATTTCCGTTCGATTTCCAGCTGGACACAATCTTTCCGTAGGGCGAGTTATAAGTAATGGAAGACTCCTTAAGTTCCTTCGGAAAAATGGGTTTTAATAGCACATGTTTAAAACCAGCCTGCGCCGGATCCGGCAGAATGCCGCCGATGGACTTGAAAAACCAGCCTCCGATTTCACCAAACATCATGTGATTGTCAGAGATATCCCGCGTGGCATTCAGATCCCAGTTTTCGAGCAAGGTAGTCGCCCCATTGACAATCCACCATCCCCAGGAGGGATAGGTATCCTGTACCGCGACTTTATAGGCCGTTTCGTCATAACCATTTTCCTTCAGTGCATTCAGGAGTGCTTTCGCCCCCAGCACCCCTACATCCAGATGAAAATTGGTCTCTTCTACCTTGCTATTTAGATTGGCAGCGACTTTGGCTTTCATCGCTTCTGGTACCACCCCCCAATATAAAGGTACACTTAGCTCGGTCTGAGTTCCCGTGCTGTAAATCCCCTTTTCAGTATCCAAAAATTTGGCGTTGATGGCATCTTTGATCTTTTGGCTTAATTGTTCATATTTCTGCTGGTCGGCTGTTTTTCCAAACATCTTTGCAGCGGAAGCCAGTATCCTTGCATCCACGTAAAAGTACACTGATGAGGTAAGTTCAAGATTGGACTGCGATTTGACCGGTACCCAATCCCCCCGACCAAAGGTGGTCAGTCCACTTGGACTGATTCCGTCCACGTAATCCACATAACGTTTTATATTGTCATAACATTCTGCCAATAGGCTTGCATCGCCGTAAAACAGATAGGTCTGCCATGGAATAATAGCAATGGTGCTTGTCCAGTCCAAGCCATTTGCCGTACCGTACCCCCAGCCCCCCGTGGGAATGATATCCGGCAACACACCATTTTCCTGTTGCTCGTCCCGATGATCTGCCATCCATTTCTCGTAAACCGTGATGCCATCAAAATTATAATAAGCTGTTTCAATGGCGAGGTGACCATCCCCTGTCCAGCCATTTTTCTCCCGCTGCGGACAGTCCGTGGGATAGCCCATCAAATTGGATAAGTAGGCGTTATTGGTTGCTTCCCATAATCCATTGATCAGGGCAGAGGAGGTTTTCAGCTGGCCAATTGGACGCACGTCGCTATGCATAAAATAAGCCATAACAGCCGACTTCTCCAACACTACCGGTTCACTGCAGCTCACTTCGACATAGCGGAAACCTTTATAGCCAAATTTCGCCATAAATTCATCTTCCTTCTTACCGCTTAGCGTCAGAATATCGGTTTGAAAGGGTTCCAATTCTTTATTTCCACGATAATAAACATCAATATTGGACTGGTCCAGTCGTCCATTTGCATGCAATCGTTCGCCATGTTTGATCTTGACCACAGTTCCGGCCTTCCCTCGCATATTGATCTTTGTCAGACCAGCCATATTCTGCCCCATATCAAAGACATAGGTACTGTCATTGATCTTTTTCATTGATTTCGGTTCATACGATCTAACAAGGCGTATGGGTACCGTCTGTTGTGAGGTAATGTTTGTGGAAGGCGGCTTCCGATACCGAACAGTATGCCACTGGCTGTCGTCAAAGGTCGGCATATCCCATCCCGGCATCTCCAGACGCGCATCATAATGCTCGCCCGTATAAATATTATTGTAGCGGATAGGTCCTGCAGCAGTTTTCCAGCTTTGATCCGAGCTTATTGTTTCCTCACTGCCGTCCTGATAGACAATACGCAGGTCCAAACAAAATGTCGGGCGGTCGCGCCAAGGGGCTTTGTCAAAATCCCATACCGCCAGAGGCTGATGATTATACCAACCATTTCCCAAGACGACGGCGAGGACATTGTCTCCCTGCTGAAGTTGCCGGGTGACGTCTTCCACCACATATAAAGTACGTTTATCAAATCGGGTATACATCGGATCCAGCCTGTGATCGCCGATTTTCTCGCCATTTACGGAAAGCTCATAAAGTCCCGCCACAGCAATGTAAGCACGAGCCGATTTGATCGGTTTGGCAGCTTTAAATGCTCTTCTGAAATAAGGTGCAGGCTGTTCATGGATACTGTGGTTATCGCTGATCCATTTTCCTTTCCAGTGCTCCACCCCCATCATACCGGTTTCGAATGAAGCAATGGAAGACGTGCCTGGCCGTCCATTTTTATCCCAGACCAGGACTTTCCAAAAATACTTTGTCTGCGGTTTCAATGCCCTCCCCTTGTAATGGATCAACATGTCAGAATTTAACTGCTTGCCACTATTCCATATACCGGGTTTATTTTTCACCAATGCCATTGAATCTGTATCTACCATAATTTGATAAGCCGATTGTTTTGCTCCCTGCCGTTTATCAGCCAGCTGCCAGCTCAAACGAGGACTGGGCCTATCTACACCCAATGGATTTTGGAGATGTTCACAGCTGAGCCCAATGGGTACACATTCTTTTCGCTGCTGTGCATAAAGGACTGAGCTCATGCTCAGCGTCATTATCAGTAAACTCTTCCGCATAGTTGGTTTATACATGTTGGTTTCTTGCTTTTCCCACAATAGAATTGAATTTAAATCCTAAACGATCATGAATGAATTCAGCGGAACAACAAGAGTTGTTAAATTGTTTTAGTTGATCCAAAAACGAATATATTAATTATTTTCAACATAGTAAACTGTACTGTCCTGCGGGGAAGTATTTAAAATTAATGACGATGTTTTGGATTTTTCATCAAAATAGTCCTATATTAGTTCCGACTTTAGGGGTGTCTGCATTTGCAGGCTGAGATTTTACCCTTATAACCTGATCCAGATCATACTGGCGTAGGGAAAAGTAAGCTGTCTTCCGGATACATTTTTGTATCTTGTTGTGGCCATTCCTAAAGTTTTACCAAAAAAATAAAAAGGAATGGAACTTACAATCAATCATCAAATCCGATTTTTCGACCCCGCGCCCAACTCTTTAGCCGATCTTTTACAGATTGAGCTTTCTGATAAAACACAAGGTGTCGCTGTAGCGCTCAACAACCGGGTTATTCCCAAAGACGACTGGTCCAAAACCCATCTGCGATCCAGCGACCAGATCCTGCTTATTACTGCTACACAAGGTGGTTAATCCCATGGAACATACTCAATTCAATATACCTAATTCCCCATGCACATGACATCAGAAAAAATCACACAGACCGCTTTTCCAAATTCCACCAAGGTTTTTGTCCCCGGAACGCTCTATCCTATCCAAGTGGCCATGCGTCAAATTTCGTTGAGTCCTACCAAATTGAGCAATGGTCAGATCGAAGTAAATCCGCCCATTACCATATACGACACCTCAGGTCCCTACACAGACGGGACGCAGGAAATTGACATCCGCAAGGGGCTTCCCCGCCTTCGGGACCAATGGATCCTGGACCGCAAGGATGTGGAACAGCTGGAAGGTATCAGCTCGACATATGGTCAAGAGCGTCTGGCGGATAAAACATTAGACGAACTTCGTTTTGCCTACAGCCATAAACCCAAGGTTGCGGCGCAGGGAAAAAATGTAACGCAATTGCATTATGCCAGAAAAGGTATCATTACGCCGGAGATGGAATATGTTGCCATTCGCGAAAACCAACGGATAGCACAGCTGGCTGAAAGTACCCCTGGTATGGATCACCAGCATCCGGGTGAGAACTTTGGCGCCCGGACTGCCGAAAAATACATTACACCGGAGTTTGTCCGGGATGAAATCGCTGCCGGCAGAGCAATTATTCCGAACAATATCAATCATCCAGAAAGCGAGCCAATGATTATCGGCCGTAATTTTCTGGTAAAAATCAATGCCAACATCGGCAATAGTGCGGTCAGCTCCAGCATCGAAGAAGAGGTTGAAAAAGCAGTATGGGCCTGCCGTTGGGGTGCCGATACCATCATGGATCTGTCTACAGGAAAAAATATCCACGAAACCCGTGAATGGATTATCCGCAATTCACCTGTACCGATAGGCACTGTCCCGATCTATCAGGCGCTTGAAAAAGTGAAAGGGGTTGCCGAAGATCTCACTTGGGAAATATTCCGGGATACGCTGATTGAACAGGCTGAACAGGGTGTCTCTTATTTCACCATCCATGCCGGTGTCCTACTGCGCTACATTCATTTAACAGCAAAGCGCGTGACCGGTATCGTATCAAGAGGTGGATCCATTATGGCCAAATGGTGTCTTTTTCATCATCAGGAAAACTTTCTTTATACGCATTTTGAAGAGATCTGCCAGATCATGAAGCAGTATGATGTTGCTTTTTCGCTTGGTGATGGCTTGCGTCCTGGCGCTATTGCAGATGCCAATGACGCTGCCCAATTTGCCGAACTCGAAACCCTGGGTGAGTTGACAAAGATCGCTTGGAAACATGATGTACAGGTGATGATCGAGGGGCCTGGCCACGTTCCTATGCAACTGATCAAAGAGAACATGGAAAAGCAGCTGGAATGTTGTGACGAGGCGCCGTTTTACACCTTAGGCCCGCTGACCACTGATATTGCACCGGGATATGACCACATCACTTCGGCTATTGGCGCGGCAATGATCGGCTGGTATGGCTGTGCCATGCTCTGCTATGTAACACCAAAAGAGCACCTTGGACTCCCAAATAAAAAAGATGTGAAAGATGGTGTCATCACCTACAAACTGGCCGCCCATGCGGCAGATCTGGCCAAAGGACATCCCGGGGCGCAGTACCGCGACAATGCCCTGAGTAAGGCCAGATTTGAATTCCGATGGGAGGATCAGTTTAACCTATCCCTTGATCCGGATACCGCCCGCGAATATCACGACGAAACACTGCCCGCGGATGCTGCCAAAGTAGCCCATTTCTGCTCCATGTGCGGGCCGAAATTCTGTTCGATGAAAATTACACAGGAAATCCGGGATACCGCCGCACAGGGCATGTTGGAAAAATCGCAGGAATTCATCGCCCAAGGAAAGGAAATCTACTTATGATCATTGCATTGACAGCAGCGGAGGAAGTTGCCCCGGAAATGGACATCATACATCATCTCTTTGAACAGGGGCTCGATCTACTGCATCTGCGAAAATATCATTTCACAGATGAGCAGATGTACCGGTATGTGGAATCTATAGATGCCACATACCGCGATCGACTGGTTCTCCACTCCCATCCGCAGCTGTCAGATGCACTTCAAATCGGCAGAATTCACTTCAACGAACATCATCGGCAAAGCGGCCTGTTCGACCGGCATCATTTCGGGAACATCTATTCGACTTCGGTCCATCATATCAGTCAGTTCAATGCCTTGGACACACGCTGGAATTATGCCTTCTTAAGTCCCTTATTTCCAAGCATCTCAAAAATAGGCTATGGCCGGAAAAATGCACTATTGAATCAGCTGCCACTACGGTCCAATTTTGATGTTCGCTTAATTGGTCTGGGAGGGATAACAGCCGCCAACTGCCTGCTTCCCTTCCGGGCAGGAGCAAATGGAATCGCCTTATTGGGTGCTATATGGCAAGATCCCGACCCTATTCAACATTTTATCATATGCAAACAGCTATGCTCGAAAAATTACAATATATCTCCCAGGGACTGACTTTGGCAGACCAAAAGAATAACATCTTAAAAGCTTTGGATGCAGGTGCCACATGGATTCAGATCCGATGGAAACAAGCAGATGAATCTGCATTCTCGCTGCTCGCGCAGCAAATGCTACAGGTTTGCCAGCACTTTGGAGCCAAATGTATCATCAACGATCATGTGCAGCTAGCAAAGGAGCTGGATGTCGATGGTGTACACCTGGGCTTAACTGACTGCGGTATAGCTGAAGCTCGCCAGTTGTTGGGAGCAGCAAAGATTATTGGCGGGACAGCAAATAGTCTGGAAGATGTGCAACAGCGGATAGCTGAAAAATGTGATTACATCGGACTCGGCCCCTATAAACATACTTATACAAAACAAAAGCTCAGTCCGCTATTGGGCATTGCCGGATATGAACATATCATCCGGGAAATCCGTCGGCAGGGGCTTACTCCTGTTCCGATCTTCGCCATCGGTGGGATCAGCAGCCTCGAAGATATCCAACGTTTAACAGAAACAGGGGTTTATGGTGTAGCGGTATCAGGACTGATCACCCAGACACCAAATATTATTTCATCCATTAAAAATCTTTTAAAATGAGCATATTACACATAGCCAATCGCAGCTTTGAATCCAGATTATTTATGGGAACGGGCAAATTCGGCAATCTAGATGAGATGAGCGCGGCCGTTAGGGCTTCCGGATCACAACTCGTTACCGTTGCATTAAAACGAATCGATCCGCTCGCCGTGCAAGACGAATTGACGGCTGCACTCGACCTAACAAAAATAGACTTACTCCCCAATACATCGGGTGCCAGAACAGCGGCGGAAGCGGTTTTAGCGGCCCAGCTGGCCAGAGAAGCGCTGGAAACAAACTGGGTAAAACTGGAAATTCATCCCGATCCCCGCTATCTGCTACCTGACCCGATTGAAACTTTACGTGCGACAGAGGAGCTGGCAAAACTGGGCTTTGTCGTCATGCCTTATATTCATGCAGACCCTGTACTTTGTAAACGTCTGGAAAACGCAGGTACTGCCGTTGTCATGCCCCTAGGTGCACCGATCGGTAGCAACAAAGGACTTCGTACCCAAGACTTTCTGGAAATTATTATCGAGGAAAGCAATGTCCCGGTAATCGTTGACGCCGGAATTGGGGCTCCCTCTGATGCTGCTAAAGCGATGGAAATCGGTGCGGATGCCGTACTGGTCAATACGGCAATTGCCATTTCCAATAATCCGGTACAGATGGCCGCGGCATTTAAGCAAGCAGTCAGTGCCGGGCGCGAGGCTTATGAAGCAGGATTAGGGCCCATTACTTCGCGGGCAGTCAGTTCAAGTCCGCTCACTTCATTTTTATTCGATTGATCCAAAACCATGACTGATTTTAAAAAGCTACTCGCGCAATATCGCTGGGAAGAAGTCCAGGCAAAGATTTATGGCACCTCGGATCAGGATGTCCGCCATGCATTAAACCGGGATAATTTGACACTCAATGATTTCATCGCCCTTATTTCACCGGCCGCAACACCTTATCTGGAGCAAATGGCTGTCAAGGCACAGCAGATCACACAACTGCGCTTTGGCAAGACGATACAACTCTACGCTCCTCTCTACCTCAGCAATGAATGTCAGAATATCTGCACTTACTGCGGGTTTAGCATGGACAACAAGATTCGGCGAAAAACGTTGAGCAACACTGAATTATTACTGGAAGCGATGGCACTCAAATCCGTGGGGGTCAACCATGTCCTATTAGTCAGCGGTGAAGCAAACAAGACCGTGGAAATTAATTATTTCCTGCAGGCGATTGAGCTGCTTAAACCTCATTTTTCCCAAATATCCATCGAGGTACAACCTCTTGAATTAACGGAATACCAATTGTTACAGGCTGCGGGTGTATATGCAGTCCTAGTGTACCAGGAAACCTATCATCGGGAAGTATATAAGAAATACCATCCCAAAGGCAAGAAATCGAATTTTGATTACCGTTTGGACACACCGGACCGCATCGGGCAGGCGGGGATCCATAAAATCGGATTAGGGGTGTTACTCGGACTGGAAGATTGGCGTGTGGACAGCTTCTTTACCGCGGCTCACATTGCCTATTTACAAAAAAACTACTGGCAGACCCGGTACTCCATTTCCTTTCCGCGACTGCGGCCGGCAGCAGGTTCCGTCGCTCCCAATTTTCATCTTTCGGACAAACATCTGCTGCAATTAATCTGTGCTTACCGGTTATGGAATGAAAATCTGGAGATTTCCATTTCTACCCGGGAAAATGAAAGCTTTAGGGATCATATCATCCCTATCGGAGTAACAACAATGAGTGCAGCTTCCAAAACAAACCCTGGCGGGTATGTTGTTGACCCACAAGCGCTGGAGCAATTTGAGGTCAGCGACGAGCGGGATATGGAAACCATAAAAAATCAAATCCGAAAAATGGGATACGCACCTGTGATGAAGGATTGGGAAAGTACTTATTCAGGACTAATTCGCTAAATGGATGAAAGAGGATTTAATTTTCGAACGCTATAGCCGACAAATCTTTATCGAGGAAATTGGTGTTTCGGGACAACGAAAAATCATGAATGCCAAAGTACTGATCGTTGGAGCTGGCGGGCTGGGGAGTCCGGTATTGCAATATCTGGCAGCTGCTGGCATTGGTGTGCTTGCTTTGGCCGATTTTGACCGGGTAGAACTACATAACCTCAATAGGCAGGTGATCCATGGCGAAAAGCAGCTCCATAAAACCAAAACCAGCAGCGCCGTTGACTTTATGCAACGGCACAACAGTACGATTGATTTCCGGCCCTTGCAGGTTAAAATTGATGTTGACAATGCAGCAGAAATTCTTCGACCTTATGATATCATTGTGGATTGCTGCGACAACTTTAAGACGCGTTACCTGCTCAATGAGACCTGTCTAAAGCTTAACAAGCCTTTAGTCTATGGAAGTATACACGGATTTGAGGGACAGTTGGCAGTATTTAATTATCAGGGCAGCAAACATCTCCTCGACCTGTTTCCCTCAGTTCCTCCCCCCGAACAGGTGCCCAACTGTGATAAAAATGGTGTGCTGGGTCCCTTACCGGGAATAATAGGGAGCATGATGGCCATGCAGGTACTCAAAATGGCCGCAGGGCTGCCTGTAGACGCTAATCAACTGACCCTTGTCGATACGCTGCATTGGCGTTTTTCGAAGCTTTCTTTTTAAAATATGACTTAACGAGCTCGCCTGCCTGCGGGGAGCTCCTCATTTATCATGAAAATTCATTTTTAAAACAAGCATTAGCAAACAATATTTCCTATTTTTAGTTTATATATTAGCAAGCTAAAATGTCAACTATACAATCTGGAATGAAAAAAGTAATCTATCCGTTACTATCCCTCGCTTTATTACCTTTATTTTCAACTGCTCAAGAGACAAAAATCACTGCTGATGATCTCTTTGCCAAAGCGCGCAAAGTAGCCTTTGATTCAAAAGATTATCCGCAGGCCATTCGATTATCGAAACAGGCATTGCTACAGGCACCAGATTATACAGACATCAGCATTTTCCTCGGACGCCTTTACACTTGGTCGGACAAGATTGACTCCGCCCGGACACTCTTTAATGAGCTGGATTTAAAAGACACGAAAGATGAAGACTTCTTTTTAGCCTATGCCGCGCTGGAGTACTGGAACGACCGGGCTGAGAAAGCCAGCCAGCTGACCGACAAAGGGCTGGGTTTTCATCCACAATCACAGGATCTGCTTTTGTTAAAAGCGAAGATCAACTATAGCGCCAGTCACTACGAGGTCGCCGAAAACGCTGTCCATCAACTCCTCAAAATCGATCCAAAGAATGCGGAAGCGAGATCTTTGGCCAAAAACATTGAGGAATATACCGCTAAAAACGCCATTGGCCTAACCTATAATTTCGTCTATTTTGACAAGCAGTTTGACAATAACTGGCACATCGTTGGCCTGAGCTATAAACGTGCTACTCCCATCGGATCTGTGATCTTTAGAACAAATTATGCGAATAAATTTGCGGAGAACGGTGTGCAGTTTGAAATGGAAGCTTACCCACGACTGTCCGAGTTGTTTTATCTCTATGTTGGAGCAGCTTACTCCAATAATGTGGGCATATTTGCCAAATACCGCACAGGTGTCTCCTTATACGCCAACTTACCGCATAGTTTTGAAGGGGAAATTGGGTACCGGCAACTCTATTTCAGCGACAATATCTGGATGTATACAGCTTCTGTCGGAAAATACTACCAAAATTTCTGGTTCAATCTGAGAACATACCTCACTCCCGGCGAGAAGAATATTTCCCAATCTTATACCGGCACAGTGCGCTACTATACAAAAGGTGCAAACGATTACTTCGGATTTAGTGCCGGGACAGGTTTGAGTCCCGAGGAAAACCGGAATAATCTATTGGACAACGCTCCATACAAATTAAAGACATTCAAAGTAGGTGCTGAGTACAATTTCTCGGTCAAACAAAGTAACCTATTCTCGATTTCGGGCACCTATTATAACCAAGAATTCCGACCAAAAGAAAAAGGAAACCAACTGGATATCATTCTGGGTTATATCCGCAAATTTTAGTCTTTTTTCAAAGACCCAAAATAATTGGCATAAACACTGTCTGGTAACAACCGTTTTTGAGTATAAAATAATTTGTTCTTGCGCTTGAACAATTCAAAGTGCTTTGACAATTCTTCTTTTGCATCATCCGAGGCAATATCCTCATCGAGCCTTCCGTCCAATCTATACAATTGTCCCTCAGATAGGTGATAATTACCGCGCACAAAATCGTTCAACTGATTTTTGCTCTGCATCATCGCAATCCCTTCTCCTTTTGCCAACGCACCTTTATCAAGACCATGACCGATCCATGTCACTTGACGGGGAGTTTTTATGGCAAAATTTTCACGGTAATAGGCCAGCAACGAAGGGGCCACATCAAAATGGCTCACAAAATTGTGAAAGGTCTTGGGTTCTTTTAAAAGCGGCGAATAAATCAATAATGGCACATGATAACGGTCGATTTTGCTTTGCAAAGGAATCTCCGGCATGGCGTGGTCTCCTGTAATAACAAAAATGGTATTTGCAAAATCCGGCCTTTTTTTATATTCCTTAAAAAACTGTTCCATTGCATCATCCAAATTTAAGACCGAAACAAGTTGCGTCCGGTTTTCCAGAGCCCACTTTTTTTGTGTCGGCGACAGCTCCGCGGATGCAATTCGCTGTTCAAATAGCTGCTCATAATGGGCTGTGTTATTAATCAAAAATGGATTGTGTGTAGACAGTGTCAGCAGGACGTGGAAATAGGGATTCTCCTGCACTTTTTGTACTTCTAGCAATTTACTAAACACGGCCTGATCTTCATATCCCCAACTTTCCCCCCCCTTTTCCGGTAACTTTTTATACGGTGGACCAAAAGCATCCTGGTCAATGAGCTTATCGATTTGATTATAGTCCATGAATTTTTTCATGAAATCGAAATTAGAATGACCACCATAGAAAAACCCCGTATTGAAACCATTGTGCTTCAGAATATTGAACAGGTTAAAGTGATCCGGCAGTGTATCCTGTTCGAGGAAACCATGCACGGCGAAAGGCAATGAACCGGTTAGGGTAGGCAATACGGAAAATGTCCGTCCGGAGGAACTTATATTATTATCCCAATACAAAGATTGTTTTTTTAATGTGCCTATAAATGGCGTAAAGTTACCAATATAGCCATTTTCTGAACTATAGGCATGTCCTAAACCTTCAATAACAAGGATAACCAAATTCGGCGCCTTTGCCGTCTTCTTTAAATAAGCTCCCAGAAAATCTTTGGTATCTTCAGCTTTCAAAAAAGGAAATTTACTATCCAACACCTTTGGATCCACATCATCTTGATACAGGGCAGCCAACATTCCGGGATGTTCCTCTACATAATCTGATAAATTGGATTCAAAAAAATACCGCCATTTGCTACGGCTTGCATTGGCCACAAATTCGTCTTTTGCCGAAGCATTTCCCAAAATCGAAGCCGAAGAAATAAAACAGGATACAAAGCCCAAAGACAGGCATGCAATGCCCACATAAACCTTTTTAAAAGTCTGTTTATTGGCCATCCAAAGGGGAACCCAGGCAATCACAATCAATAGTAAAAGCAAAGCGATATTTGTAAAATTCAACATGCCGCTGGCTTCCAAAATCTGCTTCATCTCTTCAGAACTGTAATAAAACATATCTGCTCCGAGCAAATTTCTCGATTCTCCGAAATACAAAAACAGGATAAATTGGATGACAACAATAGCTGAAAGCGACAGCACCGACAGGATCCTTGCCCAGAAGCTGCTTAAAAACTGAAGCAATAAATACCCGATACCCACACAGCCCAATACCTGGAAAGCAAAAAGCAGGTTATCTACAAGAAGGTATTTCCCTGCCCCCGCTTCGGCAAGCTGGGCAAAACGTCGGCCATACCACCACCATTCTATTCCAATGGACAACATATACAGCACAAAGAAAACCAGCATGACAGGACCCATTCCCCGCAATGCCGAAATTAACCGCTTTCCTATGTATGTCCACACCGACTCATTCACCTCTTTTTGCTGAAAGCCTTGTCTTGTCATTTCACCCCAGCCATGTTGCTTGCGAAAGTAATCAACCACGCCCTGGACACCGGCTTTAACGACAATGGGGTGAAAATATAGCGGTTCAAGAACAGCGGTTGCAATTAAGGTGGAGAGCTCTCGTTTCCTTGTATAAACCTGATGACTAACAAGATCAATCAAGATGGCATAGATCGAATATAAAATTCCAGAAGCAATGACCAACGCAAACAAGGCGAGGAAGAAGGGCCAGTTAATAATTCCTAAAATAAAAAAGATCACGAAAACGATGTAACCCGTAAACTCGACAATAGGGCCCAAAAACTCAAAGAAAAACCAATAAGGCATACTGATCATACCAAAACGGCCATATCGTGGGTTAAACATCAGCTTGCGGTGCTTCCACAACGTCTCCATGGTACCTCTCATCCAACGATTACGCTGTTTACGCAAGACCTCTTTTGACTCCGGCACTTCTGTCCAGCACAAGGGATCCGGAATATTAACGACTTCATAGGCCTGTTTCTGTTCTTCCATATAGCGTCGCATACGAACAACAAGTTCCATATCCTCACCCACCGTATTTCTGTCATAACCACCGCAAGCCAAAACGATCTGACGATCAAAAGCCCCAAATGCCCCAGAAATCAATATCAATCCGGAAGCCCTGGACCAAGCCATCCGACCCAAAATAAAGGCACGGATATATTCCAAAGCTTGTGTTCGTCCCAACCAGGACTTCGGAAGATTCACATCCCTCACAGAGCCATTCACCACATTGCAATTATTGGCCAAACGTATTACGCCACCACAGGCGATAACGCGTTTGTCTGTTTGTTCCAAAAATGGCTTAGCCAATTTCAAGATCGCATCCTGTTCCAGAATACAATCCACGTCAATACAGACGATATAATCACCAGCAGAAATATTAACACCAACATTGAGTGCATCCGCTTTACCACCATTCTCTTTATCGACAACGATAAGTTTTTTAAAGGCTGGATTTTTACTTTTATAGATTCCTCGGATTGCCTTGGTTTCAATATTCCCCTGCACGAAAAATGAAGTAGGTTCGAGCTCATAGGCCGCAATCAATTTCTGCATGGAATCATCCTTGCTCCCGTCATTCACAATGATAATTTCCAAATTATGGTAATATAGGGATAGTAAAGAGCGTACATTCTCGATGATGGTCATGCCCTCGTTGTAGGCTGGTGCAATCAGACTGAAGGTAGGTGCATTGGGATTGGTGGCGATAATACCATAATCGGTAAATGCATTTTTATGTTTATAACGAAATACTCCTCCATAGGCATATAGACCTATCCATGTATAGATAATAAATAGAGCTGCAGAATAAAGCAAAAATAGCCAAACTACAATTTCATAGACGATATGGGAGAATTCTAACATTTTTTCTCTTGCAAAGCGTGTTTAATAATCTGTATAAGTTCGTTGTAAGTATCTGTCCTTTGCGAAATTTCGCGTAAATATTGCTCTTCGCCTAAAACCACGAGCACCTCAGCCGCCGAAATTTTAATCGAGGTCTCGGGATGATCCAGCAATTGTTTCTTCAAAAAGTCCTCACTTTCCTTGCTTCTGGCCACCTTCATGGATTTCAAAATTTCAAGCTTGACTTCAATGGGCTGTTGATCGAAGCATGTTATAAACTGTCCGATCGTCGCGCTGTTTTCAATGGCTTGCATTGTCCGTATTGCCTGTACACGAACAGACGTGGCAACATGATCAAGTAACGCATAGATCGCCGGATAAAATGCCATCAGTCTAAACTTACGGATAAAACGTAAGGTAAATATAACGACCGAATCATTTGTGCTCTTTAGCCAGGTGTAAACCTGAACATCTGAAAGTTCAGGTATATGATGAATTGAGGACAGTAGGCGTAGTTGCTGCCAGTCTGATAGCGGTTTATCAAAATGAGTCAGAAATTCCAGGCCTTCATAACCCAAGAAAGTCACCATGGCATATTGTGCTTCTTGATAAACTAGGGCACGATCATCCTTTAGTTTAGCTTTTATCTCCGGAATTGCTGCTTCAATATTCATCTCAGCCAGTTCCTGTATACCGCCAGCCACGAGATAGGCTTTCCGTTGTCGTAGTCTTCGCCAGGCTTCGTCTTCCAATTTAAAATCAAAAAACAACCCATCGATGGCTTTTTTGGCTGCCCCTGAAAATTTTCGGCCAGAATCCACCAATATCTCCAAAAAAAGTACACGAAATGAAGACTCCTTTAAATATCTGCTGAACTCCCGGTTTTGTTCGTCATTCCCATCGCTTCCCACGATCGTCTCCATAATCTTATACTCAATGATCTGTCTCCAGGTGTGTCGATTGTGTAAGATTCTATAACTATAAAAGCTATAGCCCAACACCGTAATAATCAGCAGCAGAACCAGAATCAAGACGACGATAATCGCCAGGATAAGCTCGTGCAGGACAATAGAAGAGAAACTCATCGCAGTCTATTTATTTGTTAAGCGTTTTATTCTCAGAATCAGTTCGTTTGGACTAAATGGTTTAACCATAAAATCCGATGCACCTAGGTCAAAGGCATCAACAACCACTTCTTCCTGTCCCATGCTGGATAACACAATGACAGGGACTTTTTTTCCATGGCGTTTGATCGCCGAAAGAATTTCAATGCCCGATGCAAATGGCATCATGATATCCGTTACAACCAGATCAAAATCCAATTCCTCAATCTTTTCAATAGCTTCCTGCCCATTTCTGGTCAAAACAACCTCGTGTCCTTCCTTTACTAGCTTGTGTTCTACGGTGCGCAAAATTAGCTCGTCGTCTTCGGCAATTAAAATCAACATACTCCTATTTATTTAAAATTTTTGCAATCAAACCCAAACCGACCTCCATTTCTTTTTCGATAAGGGCAAAAGCTTTTGACAGATCAGTGTCAAATGAAATATTGGCTTCCAGTTCGTTTGTTAACTGGGCCAGCTTAATGAGTCCGGCAGTTGAAGAAGTTCCCTTTAATTTGTGTAAAAGCTCCTTGATACGCTTCCAATCATTTTCCCTTTTTGCTTCGGTGATCTGTATTCTCGAGGATGTAATTTCCTTGATCACCAAGTCGAGGAAAAAGGATAAAAATGCAGGATCATCGCCTGCCTGCTCATGCAGACGTCGCACATCCAAATGTGCGGCCAGATCAACTGCATCAATTTCCGGCGTTTCAGAAACTTCCACAGATAACATTGCCTGCTGCAAGGCATTAAACAAATCTTTCTGCCGGATAGGTTTAGCTAAAAAGTCAGACATGCCAGCTTCTAAACAGCGTTCCTTTTCCCCCGAAACATTACCAGCAGTGATACCGATAATAGGCGTATCTTGATATTGTTTCATCTGACGGATCTGTTTTGTTGCTTCGATACCGTCAACTTCCGGCATCTGCACGTCCAGCAGGATAAGATCGAAATGTACTTCCTCACATGCCTGAATCGCGTCCGCGCCATTTGACACTTCTGTTAAATTAGCATCGGGCATAATACTGGCCATCATTCTTACATTCAAAGCCATGTTTACCGCATTGTCATCAGCCAGTAGCACCCGAATTCCCCTACCATAGGATTCCGTAGGCAGGGATAGATTTGCTTTCGCCTGTCCCAGCTCTTCTTTATTCTGTTGGATCGCCCTACGCAAGGTTTGATACAACTCATCCGATTTAATGGGTTTCAGCAGGCAAAACGAACGTTCCTCCTGTCTAAATGCCGAAATTACCTCATGTTCTTCAGAAGATGTATGCAATACAATCAACGGGATCGCCTCTCCCTGTTTTCGAAAGAGCTCCTTAATCTTTTCAATGGTTTCAAGCCCCGATAAAATCGGCATATGATAGTCCATTAAAATCACATCAAAGCGTTCCCCTTTCATTAGCAACTGCAATGCTTCCATACCATTTTCGGCCAGAACAGATTCAACCTGTTTGTAAGTCAGCATGTGTTGCAGAATAATACGATTGTTGGCATTATCGTCCACCACGAGCGCCCTATTTAATGGTAAATCGGCATCTTGATTTTCCATTTCTTCACAGGGAACTTCAATGTCAAAGTAGAACGTTGATCCTTTGCCCAATTGGCTGGTCAAGTTCAGCTTACTCCCCATATACTTTAATAAATTATTGGAGATAGTCAATCCAAGCCCAGTTCCACCATATCGTTTGCTGACGGAACTGTCCTCCTGCGTGAAAGCGTCAAAAATACGCTGCTGTTTCTCTTCAGGAATTCCAATCCCCGTATCACGTACTTCAAAACGCAGGCTTAGCTTGTCGCTGTCATGATGGAGTCTGCTTATTTTAAACTCGATTTCTCCCTGCTCCGTAAACTTAACCGCGTTGCCCAATAAATTAATAAGGACTTGTTTAATGCGCGCCTCATCAACCCATACAAAAGCCGGCAATCCTTGCTCAATATTCAAAAGCAATTCGACTTCTTTTCTTTGAGCCTGGTATAATACGACATTGATCACTTGGTTTGCGATATCGTATACATTATGCTTATCAACAAACAGTTCCAGTTTTCCGGACTCGATCTTCGAAAAGTCCAGAATATCGTTGATAATATTCAATAAGCTATTGCCAGATTCATTAATATAGCCCAAGTACTGCATTTGCGTATCATTCAGCGGAGTTTTCAATAACAAATCCGAGAATCCGATCACACCATTTAATGGCGTTCGGATTTCGTGACTCATATTGGCCAAAAATTCAGACTTAGCTTTACTCGCCAGATCTGCCATTTTTTTTGCAAGTTTTAACTCCTCATTTATTTGGACAGATTCCGTGATATTTTGCGTGAAAATAATAATTCCCCCAATGCTGCCATCTGTCAGATGCCAAGGCCGTACTTCCCAGTTAAAGTGTTGTGGTTCGGCGATTCCGCCGACCTGAATAACTTCGTCTATATTCTTATAGGAGATGCCCTGCAGTGCATCTTGATAGATTTTCTTCCGCTGGGCCGGAATATCCGGAAAAAGTTCAAACAGATTTTTAGTGAGCAATTGATTTTCATCCTTATGAAAATCTTCAATCCATTGATTGCTCAGCGAAACATAATTAAAATCGCGGTCGAACATCGCAACGGACGCAGGTACGTAATTTACAAACGCACGCAACATGGATTCTTTACGTTCCAATTCAAGATACAGCGATTTACTCTTATCAATATCCTGAATGATACCAAATACACGCTTACAGACATCATTCTCAAATTCAGGGATTCCTTTTACCCTGACCCAGATTGTTTCTCCATTCTGTTTTAAAAGGCGAAGTTCCGTATCATAGGGTTTTCTATTACGGACCGATTCTTCGAATATATGCCTCAGTGCTACTTGGCTATCCGGCTCATAAAAGCCAATAGCGTGTTCAAAATCAGGTGTAAAATGCGGATCAACACCGTGAATTAATTTCGTTGAGTCTGACCAGTAGACTTTATTTTCTGCAAGGTTTACTTCCCATCCACCGACTTGAGCGACAGCATTGGTCTGTTCCAGGATCTGTTTGGTATGCCGCAGATCATTTTCAAGGCGCAGACGATCGGTCATATTCAATGCCGTACTGACCACATAGGGTTTACCCTCTTCATCCACTTCGACTATATTATGATAAAGCCAGGAAATACTTTCACCGTCCTTTGTCTGTAGAACCATCATCGCGGAATCTTCTTTATTCTGCGCGATTCGCTTCAGGTATTCTTCAACCAGTCCCACATGGTGTGGCGGAACCAATTTTTTCAGGTTGAGCGATTTAACCTCATGCTGTTCATATTTCAACACCGCCCTACCTTTTTCATTGACCGCCAGAATATTACCCTCCATATCATGCATGCTCATCAAACCAATGGCATTTTCAAAAAAACTTCGGAAGCGACGTTCCGAATTTTCCAGCTTCATTTTTTCCTGAAGCTCTTGTGTCACATTACGCCCAAAGGCTAAAATTTCATGATTGATCGCATCATACTTAAAATGCCATTCGATAATGACCTCAGAGCCATCCCCCAGAGGTGTTAATGAGGTGGATTGAATCCCATAATCTGCCGTCACTATCCGCTTCAAATCGGAAGCCAGCGTTTTCGTATCATCTTGCAATAACGTCAGTAAGGACTGTCCGATACTTTCTGATCTTGAAATCCCCAATACGTTGGTAAAAGCGGGATTAACATCTTTAATTTGGCAGTCTTGGTCTAACACACAAATGACGTTATTTGTCAGCTGAAAGATTTCGGAGAAATATCCGGCCTGTCGCTTTCTTTTCTTTCCAAGAAGAATTTTGGTCACACCTACTCCCAGCTCTTCCAATAAATGTTTCTGCCTGTCAGAAAGCGACTTGGGCTGAAAATCTATCACACAAATAGTTCCCAATACATCCCCGTCCTCATCCATTAGCGGCACCCCGGCATAAAAACGAATATTGCCTTCCCGTATCAGCGGATTGGAGGATGAGCGCGGATCTTCAAAGGTATCCTCTATGACAAGTAGCTCTGTGCTCATGATCGTATACTGACAGACGGTATTCTTTCTTTCGACAGTATCCAGTTCCATGCCGACACAACTCTGTATACGTTGTGTTTGCTCTTCCATCATGGCAATTAGTGCAGCAGGGGAATCCGTAATCAAGCAGGCAGCCTGTGCAAACACATCCAATTCTGGGTCTTTCCCTAGCCCCATTAACTCATAGGACTTTAATTTCTCTATCCTTCGCCATTCATTTTCAGGGAAATTCTGATTTGTCATAAGCTGCTGTCCGTTACTTTTGGTTTATTATGCCTGTGAAGTTAATAAAAACATTATTGAACACATAACCAATAAGGAAATATCATTGAATCATACTTATTTGATAAACAACGATAACGCTAAATTGTTGCTATCGAACATAGAAGATTGGCCAAAAATAAATGTCCTTCTGCTTTTCAAATTCCTAATAATTAATTTTATTTAAACCCACATCACCGAACCGCGCCTCTTTTTTTCTCATACAACAACTGCAGATTGCTGGATAAAGCCTATAAAAAAACGCCCTCCCGAAAAAAGGGAAGGCGTTTTTTATAAAAGAAATATCCTAAAAAAGCTTTTCAATACTTTGTTCGGCGTATCCGGCACTCGCCGTCATCCCTTTGCCGCCGATACCTGTACGTACATGGATGCGCGGACTGACATCAACTTCGAGCATATGATCTTTATGCTGTGCATAGAATCCTGACCAAGAAGAAGTAATCCAATCGTTCCGCATCGGAATAATACGATTTGCCTCGGCAATCATGAGGTCATTGATGTAAGTGTCAACCGCAAAGCCTAAGTCGTCCAATCGATTCCCCGCCGCATATTCATGTGAATCTCCAACGATAATACTACCATCGGTGGCCTGTTTAAATAAAATATGTATTCCATATTTCCGCAGTTCATGATAATGCTCAGGTACGGGGATAGTCCCAAATGATGGACAATATTCTTCAAAGCTTTCATAACGACGAATCGTTAAACCGGTCAGGATATTTCCGGGCAGCTGGATCTGAGGTAACGGTTTGGTACGCATCATTTGCAGTTTACTAATCTCGAGACCACTGTCATCAAACAATGAACGGTACAAGATCTTAAATTCGTACCCGTTGCAGATAATGATTTTCGCTCCCTCAAAAACTTCGAGGTTACTTGTTGTTAAGCTTGCCTGCTCATTACCATCTTCACAGGCAATAACAGTTGTGTCATATTTTAATGTATATTTTTCAAATTTTGCCTGCATAAAAATATGCAACTGGCGAATCATTGTTTCAGGTTCGACGCTCAGTTCCTGATCAAAAACAATAGCTTCTTGAACGTAATCGGCATGCATGGCGGGATACTTTGCCAAGATTTGCGCTTTGGACCAAAGCGCATGATCGTATCCTTTCGTTTGATAATGTGCAGACAACTCGTGAATGACCTGTATTTCATCAGTATCAGACGCAATATAAATACTGCCATTATTCCGAATGGAGATATCCATTTCCTGTTGGATGGATTGGTATATTTCCAGCCCCCGTACACCATAATCAAACCATTCACCTGCCATCCCAGATGGCACCACCTGACCGAAGTTGCGCACGGTAGACCCGACAGGAAAATTATCCTTTTCCAGCTGGAGCACACTTAACCCTTTTTTCAATGCATGATAGGCGTGAAAAGTCCCCAGAATACCACCTCCAACAATAATTAAATCGTATGTATTTGTTTTCATTCTTTAAAATAATTAGCATTAACTTATTTGCACTTCACCACTGTTCGCTTGCCAGGGCCGCAGCAATTCTTCGCCTTTCTTCGTTTTCATCTGTTCCTTCTTCCGAACAAAGTAAGCTAACGAAAAGATCGCCAGGATAGCACCTATAATGGAAGCTAGATAAACCAACTGGATGAAATAAGCGCCCCAAGTGACTGAATTTGGTAAAAATTCTTTATTCATTAAAATCAAAAAACTCCCTAAATAACCAACCGAATCAGCCATATACATGACAAAACCAATATTACTTTTCATGCGATAGGTCGCAATCATACGTTCAAAAAATATGGCATTATAGGGTATATAAGCCATATAAAGTCCCAATCCAACCAATAACATCCAACTGAGACCGCTGATCCAATGCATCGAGAATAAATAGGTTGAAATCCCGGCGGTCAAAAAGCCCAAAATAATCATGTAATGAATCAGCTTAAATGCTTTCAGATTGTCTTTTACCATAATTAAACAGCCGACTAAAATCAAGACAATAAGCGCAATGGTTCCATCGACTTTAGCGAATATCCCTGCTCCTTTCAGATGCAGCATTTGCCAGATTTCTATCTCAAAATTATCACGAACGTCACGTAAAATCGTCAACATTGTATAAATAATAATGGTTAACATAATGCCCGGCATAAATACCTTGAAGAAATGTTTACGCATACCGGCATCCATAGCGACACGTTCGGTCCGCAGCTGCTTATCTTGTGCTGTTGGCCCCGGGGCATTTTCAAGAATCCAGATACAAAGGACAAAAGGCATAAAAAAGAGCATCCCGGTGAAAAAAGGCATCCAGAATTCATTGACGTGGAAAGTGGACATAAGCCAGCGTCCTACTGTTTTAATAAAACCGGAAGCAAAAATCAAACTGACAGACATTACCGCACCCATAATTTCCGTATGTCGACGACCTTCCAAGTAGCTGAATACCAAACCCCAGACCATCCCCAACGGGAAACCATTGATAAAAAGAAAGAGTACATTCCATGGTTTAGGGAAAAGCGCAAAAGCCAATAAGCCAGTCCACGAAATACAAATTAAAGCAAGTAAGTAGCGTCCTCTATTCCGCTGCTTGCTCTCAGAAATAAATTTAATCCCATAGAATTTCGAAAACAGATAGCCCAACATTTGAACAATAACCATACACACTTTGTAATCTATACCCAAAATAGATTCATTGGCAAAAGCCGAAGCTGTAAATGATTTCCGGAATGAATACATACTTGTGTAACATAAAAATGCCGTAATAGCCAGTAAAATGGCTACCGACCGTTCGTCTAACCCCGCAATCCGCTCTTTTATTCGCTGGTTCAAATCCATGATTTAGAATTGTTGACGGACCTCATTGTCCGCAATCAAAAGTAAATTCTGGAAATTAACACAACACTAAACTTTTGTTAAGTATTTATAAACAAATATAAGTAACCGAATTGACATTGTACAGCCATCAATAAAAAAGCATCAATGAAAATTTTCATTGATGCTTTTTTATTGATGGACTACCCCGACAGAACTACCGTTTATTTTCAAAGAAATACACAATGAGCATGACTGCTTTTTCCTTCCCGACATTGCGCGGAGTATGTGAAAGCCGTCCATTAAAGAATATGGAATCTCCCTCCTCCAACCGAATGCTTTGATCCTGAAAGATATATTCAACTTGCCCGCTGATGATATATTTATATTCATAGGCTTCCGTCTCCACCATTGGGCGCTGGGCATCAGGTTGCAGTTCCAAAAGCACAATATCCATGGTGGAACTCTCTATCGCGGAGGTGAAGATGCGTTTGTAATGAAATCCAAGGGCATGCTCTTTTTCAAAGGATGTATAGCTATCTTTTTTTCGAACGACGACCGGCCCTGCATCCAATTCGGAGTTGAAATCTTTAAAGAATTCATTCAGGTCAACATCCAGTGCATTAATAATATTAATTAACACCAACAGGGAAGGTATGGTCCGGTTATTTTCAATCTGCGAAATCAATCCTTTGCTTACTCCGGCTTTATCAGCAACTTCCTGTATGGTAATCCCCTTTTCTTTGCGGATTTCTTTTATTTTATGACTAATCTTAAATATTGTATTATCTTCCATAATTGGGATCAAAAATAAACATTATTTTTCTGCTTGGCATGTTAAGTTTTTGTCACTTAATTTCGACTAAAAACCACCTTAACGGTAGATGGTACCTCTTATAGATCTTGCTTCCTGTTTATTATTGGTAAACTTTGACCCAATCTATGCGCATTTCGACCGGTAGCTGTTTCAAATCCACTTCCCCTACCCAAGTTCCGCCAAGCTGCTGGTCAATTAACAGGTAAAAAGGTTGATCATAGGGCCATTGGGACGCATCGACACCAGTTATCCGTGGATAGGTAAATGTATCCACGCCATTCAGCTGAAACACAATCCGATCCGGATACCAGCTGATACCATAAACATTGTAGTCCCCCGCATTGACTTTTGCCGTTCCGGAATGTTTGGGATTATCCTTCTGTCCTAAATTCAAGGTGTAATGCGAATGAGTCGTTTGATAGATAATATTATCAAAATTAAGGTGCTCCATAATATCAATTTCACCGTTTCGCGGATACTGCCCGTATTTGTCCAACTCAGCCAGCATCCACATTGCCGGCCAGGCGCCTTGGGAACTGCCAAGTTTGGCTCTTATTTCAATGCGTCCATATTGAAAAGCAAATTTTCCTTTACTCCATATCCCGCCAGTGAGAAACGGTCGTGCATCTTTCTGCTGGTCGGTATTCTTGATCCCTTTTAGAATCAATTCTCCCTTTTCCCATCCAAAACAGGCATCATCTTGAGTCATATGCCGGTTCCAGTCTGCTCCCCCTGCCGGAATCCGGCTCCATTTGCTTGTATCCAAATTTGATGAGTTAAAATTCTCCTCCCACACAAGCTTCCATTTTTTTGTCTCCCGCCCGGGATTTTGTAAATACACCTGCGGATTTTCTTTTGGATTGTGATGAACGCTACAAGCGGAGATAAGGATATAAAAAAGGCCTGCACCTAAAATTCGCTTCATTTAGATTAATTATTTTCTGCTTTAATTACAATGCCATCGATCTGTCAATAACATAATAAATATAAGGCCTTTTTATAAAGGAATAGCATGATTGAACAAAAAACAACCGATATACTAAAACATGGGGTGACTATTGGCAGACTCTTTGGGTACATCCTGCTGTGTATCCCAGTGTTCAACAATCTTTCCGTTTTCTAAACGAAAGATATCTATCGTTGATTTCAGACTGCCATCAGCATTTTTATTTTTAAGGTGGATAAAAACCAGATCCCCATCGGAGGCAATATGCTGTACATCAATCTTGGTTTTTGGCTGCCCTTCAAACCATTTTGAAGCAGCTGCCTTAAATGCAGCGGCACCATCCGCTACTGCCGGATTGTGCTGGATATATTCCGGGGCAATAAAACGGTCAACGGCAGAAAGATCTTTATCTCCGAACATTTGCTGATAAAAGTCCAATACGATTCGTTTATTCTCCTTGTTGATATCCAACTGCGTCTGTCCTTTCTCCTCCTTAGCCTGTTGGCTCTGCTGACATCCCGTAAATAATAGCGCTACAATCGCTATTGACAACATAAAATTTCTGCTTGTTTTCATTATCTGAACCTAATTATAATATATAAAAGAACCTATTATATTCACTGCCCCCTATTTATTGTATCCAATAAACAACATTTGGCCCATAATTTTGTTTTCAAAGCAACCATCCTTCACCCCAATATGCCTCGAAAAATTATGGCATGATAATTGAAAATTACTTTACAGTATAAATTCAAAAATATACATTTCATAAATTTAGGTTAATAATTGGTTAGGTTAAAAACACCTGAGGTCACCCACTTCAGGTGTTTTTTTGTTTACGGGCCCGGTCCTATTAAAATTTACCAACAAATTAAAACAAAAAGTCAATTCTTGTTTTTATTAATCTAGTTCAATGATTTTGTTTTTCAGCTGCCGTAATTTTACAACAGTTAAGAAAATAAAAAAAAACAATTATGGATAATAAAATATTAGGACTGCATCATATTACCGCGATAGCTGATAATGCAAAACGAAATCTTGATTTTTACACAAAAGTCCTAGGGCTTCGGCTTGTAAAAAAGACTGTCAATTTTGACGATCCTGGCACCTATCATTTTTATTTTGGCAATGAGCAGGGCAACCCGGGTACTATTCTTACATTTTTCCCTTGGGAAGGTATCGGTAAAGGTAAACAGGGCGCGGGAATGGCTACCCATATTGGCTATGCCGTCCCGGAGGGTAGCCTTATTTTCTGGAAAAACAGACTAAAAGAACACAATGTGCCTTTTTTGGAAGATGAAATTTTTGGTGAAAAATTGATCTCATTTACCGATCCGGATGGTTTACAACTACAGTTTATTGAACCGTTAGCTAAAGATAATAGAAGCGTATGGACGACAGCGGATATCAATCATGAAAATGCATTGAAGGGATTTCACAATATTACCCTGTCTTTAAGAGAGGCTGATCCAACACTCAAGGTTCTGACGGATATATTAGGATATTCCGTGCAGGGGCAGGAGAATGAACGCTATCGCTTGACTACCGACAGCATATCAACTGCGAACATCGTAGATATTGTTGCGGACCGGAATTTACCTTTTGGTCGTAATGCCGCCGGTACGAATCACCATGTCGCATTTCGGGTAAAAGATGATAACATCTTAATGGAATATCGCGAAAAAGTGCTTGCCGCAGGTCTGGATATTACACCTAAAATCAATCGGGACTACTTTTTCTCGCTTTATTTCCGTGAACCGGGAGGTGTTTTGTTTGAAATCGCAACAGACAACCCGGGATTTACCGTTGATGAGCCATTGGAAAGTCTTGGTACAGCACTTAAATTGCCAAAACAATACGAAAGTCATCGGTCGCAGATCGAAGCCTCTTTACCAAAAATAGATTAAGATCAACATAAACACTATTAATATACTGCAAAACAATGGAAAGAACAGAAATTGTACTGGATAAAAATCAGCGTGGTGAACTTCAATTATTCTCAGACGAGAAAAAAGCTGGCTTAATGAGCATCGCCATTATTGACGGACGATTGGTCGTCTACCATACCGAAGTCAATGAAGCCTTTGAAGGTCGAGGATTTGCAAAAATACTATTGGAAAAATTAGTGTCCTATGCACGGGAAAACGCGATGAAAATTGTGCCTTTATGTCCTTATGTAAATGCACAATTTCACCGTCACCCTGACACCTATGATGATGTATGGTTTAAGAAAACAGTATAGGAAGGGATATAATGAGTCATTCTAACAATATCAAAACAGCGGGGCATAGCCTGGAAAATGCGAAAAAAGCATTGATCATGATCCATGGCCGTGGCGGAAATGCAACAGATATCTTGAGTATGTCGGCTTATCTCAATGTAGGGGATTATGCCTTACTCGCACCGCAAGCTGACAATTACACCTGGTATCCAAATTCATTTATGGCCCCCGAACAAAGTAATGAGCCCTGGTTGAGTTCCGCTCTTGAAGTCATTGAAAATACCCTGCAGCTTGCTTTGGACAAAGGCTTACAAGCAGAAAACATCTATTTCTTTGGTTTCTCCCAGGGAGCTTGTCTGATGCTTGAATTCCTAGCGCGGAATGCCAGACGATATGGTGGCGCAGTCGCAATTATCGGCGGATTGATCGGTGAGCAAATTGATCCGGGTAAGTATATGGGAAACTTTGAGCAAACACCGATATTTATTGGCACCAGTGATCCAGATTTTCATGTGCCCCTGGAACGTGTCAACGCCAGCGTAAACATCCTTGAAGGCCAGCATGCGGACGTCAAACTTGCCGTATATCCCAATTTTGGTCATTCCATTAATCAGGAAGAGATTACCATCGCCAACAAGTTTGTCTTTCACTAAATGCATCCTGGCTTAAGTATCCTTATCGAAACAGAAATCAGCAAGCCGCTCAATATACGCGACATATCCTGGGTTTAAGCCGAAATAATTTTCAAAGCTTAAACCCAGGATATACTTTGGTACTCCCTGTCACTTAACGATTGATCCCTTTGCTCCGCAATTCTCTTTTTCTATATCCTTAGACTTTAGGGTATTTATAGCCGTTATGATAGACTGCAGCAAGGTATTTGTTTGCTTTTTCGTCATTAAAACGTTGCTTTTCGTTATTCCAATAGAGCTTTTGCCCTGTTCTATAGGCAATATTTCCCAATTGCGAAAAAATAGCAATATGGGCGCCGGCTTCAAGCGGGGCATTTAACAAGGCCGGATTTTTCTTACGAATGGCGTCCACGAAGTTGGCCATATGTTTTTCCAAACCGTTGTCTACGGAAGGCTGCAGGGCGACCGCCTCCATCCTTCCCTTTTCGGGAATGACTTCCCAGCCCCCGCGATTGAGTACCAAAGTTCCGTTATTGCCAATAAAAGCCACACCATGGTTGCGGTTATAAGGCCCTAAATCAATTCCTTTTGCATGCTCCCACTGAATATTAAAGTTGTCAAATTCATATACCGCGGTCATGGTATCCGGTGTTTCTCCGGCATCATCCGGAAAAGCAAATTTTCCACCGGAAGCCATGACGGATTTCGGGTCAGAAACTTTCATTCCGAGCAGGGCATAGTCCAGCATGTGTACCCCCCAGTCCGTCATCAGACCGCCAGCGTAATCCCAAAACCACCGGAAGTTAAAATGAAAGCGATTGATATTAAAAGGTCTTTTCGCGGCGGGACCCAACCAATCCATATAATGTACACCTGCGGGTATTGCCTCGTCCGGCTGAATCGGAATACTATTTTTCCAGCCTAGATAAGACCAAGCTTTGACCAAACGTATTTTACCCAGCTTACCCGAATGTACAAAATCAATGGCATCCTTAAAATGCTGCTGACTCCGTTGCCACTGACCTACCTGAACAATTGCATTATTTTTTGTTGCGGCTTGCAACATGAGCTGACATTCCCGAATAGAATTCCCAATGGGTTTTTCGACGTAGGTATGCTTCCCGGCATTCACCGCATCGATCATCTGTAGGCAATGCCAATGGTCAGGCGTACCTATAATCACCGCATCCACATCCGGACTAAGTAGCATTTTCTTATAATCAACATAGGTTGCAACCTTCATATTTCTATCCTGTAGCTCTTTCGCCCTTTTGCCTAAGATATTTTCATCTACATCACAAAGCGCTGTGCATATCACACCATCCTGCTTTAACAAAGCATTAAGGTCAGACCAGCCCATACCATTTACCCCGATCACGCCCACCCGGATCGGCTGATCAAATAAGCTGGATGCCTGGCTTTTGAGCATGAATGTAGAGGCGGCTAAAATACTGGAAGTTCGGATAAAGTCTTTTCTATTCATCACATGTTGGTTTATTATACACGAAGGTTTAAGTTTCCGATGAAATTACAAAATTCAATTTAAGCCTTACCCTAATCATTGTAAAATATATATCGACATTCAAACCTCTACACATTAAAGTCTCTTCGAGACAGCGAAAAATCGGACAAAATTATGGTATCTAAAAGCCTTACTCTACTATTTTCAGGAATACGGCTGTTACAGAAAAAGCCAAATACCCTAGGCATACTGACTTTCAATACCATATAAAAACAGGCCCTAACCCATTTGAAGATTGATTAGAGCTAAATAAACAGGAAGAAAGAAAAAAAACTTTGTTATTTTAACGAAAAATAAAAGATTAATCATTTATTATCCCTACCTTGCAGGACTTAATTAAAAATAATGAATACAGGTAAAATTAAATTTTTCAATGAAACTAAAGGTTTTGGTTTTATTACACCAGAGGATGGTAGTGCAGATGTTTTCGTACACGTTTCTGCTCTTAAGAACCAAGTATCTGAAGGCGACGTTGTAACTTATGATGTAGAAAGAACTCCAAAAGGAATCAACGCTACAAATGTAAAATTGGCGTAATCCAAAAAATACACTTTCTTGTTAATGGGGTAATTCTTAATGATTTATCCCATTTCTTTTTCGTATTCTTCCCTTGTTATTTTCAATGTACTTATTCATTTCGGGTATAATTAAGATACCTCTAATCAATTATTTGATACTATAGAAATAGCTAAAGGGTCTTCATTTACGCTTATTTTTCTGAATCATATTTAATGGAATTCAAACAACTCAATTTAATACCTCCTCTCCTCAAGGCAATCGCGGAAACAGGATATACAACCCCCACTGCAATACAACAAAAAGCGATCCCCGTTATATTAAGCGGCCAGGACCTTATTGGATGTGCACAAACAGGCACTGGTAAGACAGCGGCATTTGCCCTGCCCTTGTTGCAGCGTCTATCCGAGAAAAATGCACACGTGCAAGGTAAAGTAATGCCGATCCGTGCCCTGATCCTCACACCAACCCGTGAATTAGCCATACAGATCGGTGAGAATATCAATTTATATCGCAAACATCTAAAATTAAATTACTGCACCATTTTCGGCGGAGTCAATCAGGACAGACAGGTTAAAGAAATAAAAAAAGGAGTGGATGTTTTAGTAGCCACACCGGGCCGTCTTTTAGACCTGATGAATCAGAAACTGGTTTTCCTCGATAAAATAGAAGTATTGATCCTCGATGAGGCTGACAATATGCTCGACATGGGATTTATCCATGACATTAAAAAAATCCTGGCGAAGGTTCCCGAGAAAAGACAGACACTGTTTTTCTCCGCAACAATGCCGCCCAATATTCGCAAATTTGCACATGGCATCTTGCACAAGCCTGTCGAAGTGGACGTAACTCCGGTAAGTTCTACTGCTGAAAAGGTAAATCAGTCCGTATACTTTATTGAGAAAAAGGAGAAAATAAAATTGTTGACGAGTTTGCTTAAACAATTTAAGCAAGAACGTACGATTGTATTTTCACGTACAAAACATGGCGCTGATAAGATTGTCAAACTGTTGGCTAAAAATGGACTGCGTGCTGCTGCAATTCACGGCAATAAATCACAAAATGCCAGACAAAAGGCATTGGGGGAATTTAAAGAAGACCGGCTGAAAATTCTGATCGCTACTGATATTGCTGCACGCGGAATAGATATTGAACAATTGCCTATGGTCATCAATTATGACCTACCCAATGTACCTGAAACCTATGTGCACCGCATTGGGCGGACCGGTAGAGCGGGCCTGGAAGGAAATGCCATTTCTTTCTGCGATGTGGAAGAAAGACCTTATTTAAGCGATATTGAAAAATTGATCGGCTTAAAGATCAAAGTGAATAAGGCAGGAAAATAACTTTCCGCTTCATTCTTTTACAAAGCGTGCCGGAACGATCCTGTTTCGGCACGCTTTGTGTAAGTCCCTATTTTTTTCGGTCAGCCAGCAGTAAGGTGGATGGTGTATGCTGTAGCCAGTCCATCTTCTTGTTAACAATTTTATGCCAACACGGTAGGCTGATAAGCATCAGATCCTGTTGTGTCCACAGCTCGGCGTCAAGCTCCTTCTCTTCCAATATCGTCAAATGATTGGGAACAAGCTGCTCCAGCTGTCTTAGCTTTTCCCGAAAACTCTCCTGCTTCCGCAAGATCTGGTCAAAATCCCACACCATTACCTGCGCATCCGAATGATGAATTAAGCGTTGGATGATCGCCGTTAGGAATTCATCATTTTTCAACAGGATAGGTACAATAATACGACGGGGCCGGACAAAGTTTTTGTCAATCAAAATGCCAACCATCGCATTGACTTTTGCATTGATCTGCTGATTTCGGTCAAATGTCGCAAAGGGAGATTCCGCATTTGTCACGGTATGAAATAATTTCTCCGGATTGATAATACGTGATGTAAAATCCAGAAATCGTCCCAACAGACTGCCTTCGTATATGGATTCGCTCACCCCCAGCAACAGCAGATCCTGATGTTGTTCATTAGATGTCTCCACAATTTCACTGTCAATGTCACTCGAAATTTTGAAAACCGTCTGAATAGGTTGTTCTAAATTTGCTGCAGCCTCCTTTATTTCCCGGAAGCTATCCTGCTCCTGTGTTTCTACCTCGTAATGATGGAGCTCATTGGATGGTTCGATATGCAATGCAGTAATTTCAGCCGTATTTTTTGACTTTAAAGTAAGTGCATCTGCCAGACGAAGCAGTGAAATTCCGGTATTGCTCTTGGCAAATGACAGAAGGATCTTAAATTTTGACTTATTCTGGATTTCTTGTTGTAATGAACGTTTTCCTGGCCGATACAGGTAATTGATCAGGTCCAGTGAAGGACCGGTCATAAAAGTGGTGAGCAGCGCCATGACGACCATCATGGAGAATAATTCGGCACTTAACACACCAAGGTCATAACCGATATTCAATACGATCAGTTCCATTAGCCCCCGGGTATTCATTAACGCACCGATACTTAAGCTATCTTTCCAGCTTTGTCCCACAAAGCGGGCAGCCAACGCACTTCCGGCGAATTTTCCAATTACCGCCACCAAAATAATAACGATGGTGATGATCCATAGCTGCGGATCGTTCAATAAACCGATTTGTGTACGGAGACCCGTGTATACGAAAAATAGCGGCAGTAACAATAGCGTCGACACATCCTCGATTTTTTCAATAAAGGCTGTTCGAAAGCGGCTGCTTTCGGGCATGATTGCACCTGCCATAAAAGCACCGAATAAAGCATGTATACCTATGACTTCAGTTGCGTAGGCCGAAAATAATAGCACAATAAAAAAAATGGCGACAACAGGTTTACTCAAAGCTTCACGCGTACCCTTCACCTCTCCCACCCGCATAAGGAAAGGGCGCACAATTTTTATCATCAATAAGACATAAGCCACCGCAAGGGCGATCGTGTATAAGGCACTGGCAAAATCCCCAGCCTTCACAATCGCAATGACCACCGCCAAAATGCACCAGGCTGTAATATCATCCGCGGCGGCACAGGTAATGACCATCGCACCCAGTTTACTTTTTTGAAGTCCCCGTTCCTGTACGATCCTAGCCAGGACAGGAAAGGCCGTGATGCTCATCGATATACCGATAAACAGGCTATAGGACAAAAACTCCACATTCGCAGGTGGCTGGTATAGGTATAAAAAATAAGCCAGGGAAATTCCCAGCGTAAAGGGGATAACAATACTGGCATGGGAGATCACCACCGCATCGTGCGCTTTATTGCGGAGGACATTCAAATCCAGTTCCATACCGATAATGAACATAAATAAGATCAATCCGATCTGGCTCAAAAACTGTAGATTGCTAAGAGATTCAACCGGAAATAAGGTATGCGCGAATTCAGGAAAATAAAGCCCCAATAAGGAAGGGCCTAAAATAATACCAGCCAGCATTTCACCGATGACGACCGGTTGTTTGATCTTGATACATATCCATCCCATCACACGGGCGGCGATAATAATCGTCACAATCTGTGCCAGCAGTATCGCTAATGGATGCCCAAGGCTGTGCAGAAAGGTCGTTTTGAAATCCATCCAGGCCCCCTGGCTTGTTTTTTCTCCGGCAGGCAGTCCCTGACTCTGCAGCTGTGTCCCCAAATGGATAACCCAGTACATCACCACAAGCAATGTGCCTATAAGGGTCACATAAAAAATCGTATTCCTGTATTTCTTCATCTTTTTCGCTTTAAATAAATCGGGTGTTAATAGCAGATAAATGTCCGCACAAAATCAACTATTCATCAATTCGAACAGACAACCACAACAAAAATAAAATTCTATACCTGTTTTAAATCTTACTGCGGGTTAGGAAGCCAAAAATTTGTAATGAACTCCGGGAATTTTGTAATCAAACAAATTTCTCGAGGAATGATTTTTTATAGGATTCGCCCAAGCTAAAAAGAATAGCCGATTCTTGCTCATCCAATAAGTTACTGGTGATAATATCCGCCGAAAAGAATTTCACAATTTTAAGAGCTATAATCTCCTTCTTGCTGATACGGATAAAATCCTGCTCCGGTAGGATGGACAGCAACTTGTCGAAGCTGATATTTTTTAATAATATGGAGGATCCGCCTGAGAGGAATACGGTCTTATCGCGGCTGTCCACCTCCGCAATTTGAATATAGTCTATCTGATTGAAATAAAGTATTGCTTTGCCCTTATTGGTATTAAATTGCGCGAAAGGAGAAATGTCTGTTTGCCGATTATTTACTACCTGTTCTACTTTTAGAATCGCCTGCTGAAGGCGCGATAAAGATATTGGTTTGCGCATATAATCTACGGCATTGATATCAAAAGCATCGCTGGCATACTGTTTATAGGCTGTCGAAAAAACAATGGGATAGTTTTCCAGTTCCTTAGCAATATCAAAGCCGTTTAACTGTGGCATCTCAATGTCCAGGATGCAAAAATCAAAATCTAAACTTTTGTATTCGTTGAGTAACACACAAGGATCATTAAAGGCCCTAACAACCTCCAGCCCGGGAATTTGTTCACAGAGCATTTTCAAAAATCGTAAGCTCGGCAGTTCATCATCCAGCAAAATGCATTTCAGTACTTTTTCAATTCTCATATAACCTGATCTGAAGGTTAGCGTTATAGACATCATTTTCTACAAAACGTTTTAACTCGTGCCTATCCGGATAGTAAAGCATCAAGCGTTCTTCCAGTGTCTTGCTGCCTATGCCACCTTTGCTTTTATACAGAGGGGACCGTTTCGATATTTTATTGCTGACTGTCAATTCCAACAAACCATTGCGAAAAGTAAATACGATCGAAATAAAGGAGTCAGGATGGTGAAAATCAGCATGTTTAAACGCATTCTCAATCAGATCTACGGTCATTAGCGGAACCAGTGCAGGGCGCTCCAGTAGGGACTCGTTCAATTCATCAATATCAAATTTAACACGCATATCGAACAAGGGGCTTAACTTGACCTTATTGACCTCAATTAAATTCCGTGCAAACTCAATCTCTGCTTTTGGAGAGACAAGTTCAGCCTCACTTTCATATAAGACATAATCCAGTACCATCGCCAATTTATCCATGGTATAATAGGTTTGATAGGCGTGGGAAAGAATACCATTGAGTGAGTTTTTCAGTAAATGCGGATTTAAACGATTGCGGTAAACATGATCCATCTGCTCATTATCCATGCGTTTGAAAAGTTCTCTATGTCGCAGCTCCTCCCCCCGCAGCCTGTTGTATTTCCGTATCAATAATATATAAAAAATTAACAGGACAATGACAGCCACGAGAAGCAATACGATCATTATATTGGAAAGTTCAGTCGTCATGATTACTTTCAAACTTAACGAAAATTTCACTAGCAACGAAACGATTCCTTTAGACAGCCACAGGTCAGATTCATTTTATCGGGATGCAATGAATCGCAAAATTTAATACCGAAAAGAATACTTATCTGAGTGTAAAATTTGTAGGTATTGATTACAAAAATTAACAGTTTCATTACAATTTAGTCACTTCAAACTATTAATTTCAGATTATTCTTCTTATATTGAGAGTATTGTAATTAGCCGATCAAATGATTGTCTACGCTATTTTGGTTAAACCTGCCTGATTTATTCTAATCGGGCCTAATATGAAACACGATGGAAAAGCTCATTTTCGAAACTAATGCACAACACCCCAGTCTTGTAGACAAGATCAAACAAGCTGTAGAAAAATTAAATGGTATCCATGAATGGAAGATCGATCTGGATTCCATTTATAATCTGCTCACCATTGAGGGCATCCGGCTCAACCCAACGGAAATAGAGTCCGAACTTGCGCTTCATGGTGTTGAGGCAAGTCGTCTATATGAAGAATAACCCTTGTTGATCTTCTGGCGCTTTGTCATCAACCAAACCATAGGCTTCGTCCAGATCAGTAATTACTGATATAAAATAATTCCTGATCTGGACGAGAAACTACAATCTTTTAATAATCATTCCAGAAGCCCCTCCACCACCGTTGCAAATGGCGGCGAGTCCAATTGCTCCCCCCTCTTGCTGTAATATACGGGTTAATGTCACGACTATTCTTGCTCCGGAGCAACCCAATGGGTGACCGAGCGAAACTGCTCCACCATAGATATTCACCTTATTTAAGGGAATATCCAATATTTTTGCGTTCGCAAGTGCAACCACAGAAAAAGCTTCATTAAATTCAAAGTAATCGATATCTTCCTTTGTCAATCCCGCTTTCTTCAGCACCTTATCCGTTACGAGGCTCGGACTGGTCGTAAACCATTCCGGTGCCTGTTCGGCATCGGCATAGGCGACAATTTCAGCCAGAGGTTGTAGGCCCAATTCCTTTACTTTTGCCGCACTCATTAATAACACTGCAGCGGCACCGTCACTCAAAGTTGATGCATTCGCTGCCGTCACAGTACCATCTTTCTTAAATGCAGGCTTTAATTCGGGAATCTTATCGAAATTGACCTGAGAAAATTCTTCATCTCTAGAGATTGTCTGTTCGCCTTTACGTCCTTGAATGGAAATCGGGCTTACTTCGTTGACAAATTTATTTTTCTGCCAGGCTTCCAGACTCCGTTTGTAAGAACTAATGGCATACTGATCCTGCTCCGCTCTCCCGATCGCATATTTCTCGGCGCATAGTTCAGCAAAAATTCCCATTGCTTCATTCGAATAAGCGTCACTTAAACCATCCCGCTGTAAACCGTCGACAAAACTTTGGCTTCCGAATTTCGCCCCCCAGCGCATGGCACTCGCATAATAAGGTACCCTGCTCATGCTTTCCATACCACCTGCAACCACCACATCTGCATCACCCAATAGTATTGCCTGCGCAGCAAAAGCAATAGCTTTCATACCACTCGCACATACTTTATTGACTGTCGTTGCCGGCACCTGGTCAGGTAAACCTGCAAGACGGGCAACTTGACGAGCGGGAGCCTGTCCCAAATCGGCCTGTAGCACATTGCCGATCAGAATCTCATCGACCTGATCTCCCGCAAGACCGACCTCATCCAAGACCGCCCGGACAGCATGAGCCCCCAGAGCTGTCGCGGAAATAGATGACAAACCACCGCCGAAACTTCCGATTGGCGTACGCTTAGCAGCAACGATAAATACACTCTTTGACATGTTATTCTGTTTATAATTGTTTTCTTTTGAACATGATGGACAAGGGCATCATCCCTTTCCTAAAGATAAAAAATATAAAGTAAACAAGCGAATCCTATTTCTATATTTTTCCAGCATAAACAGAATAAATAGAAAAAAAATCAGGCAAAAAGTTCCCTACCTAATCTATTTTACAAAAAATAAACAATAAATATTTGCAGAAAAGCCACTGCTTTTCGTTAAATTCGATTAGACATCCCATGCTTTGGGAAAGGTATTATAATGCCAAGATAAAGCAAAGAATGAATTGTTTTCAGTCTTCTATCGAGTAACTGAAACCATTAACCAAAAGTAAAATAAACAATTATGCAGGCAAGCAAGCTCACAGCTGAACATCAGATTTTTCGCGAGACCATTCGGGCATTTATTCACAAGGAAATTATCCCACATATAGATCAATGGGAACAAGAAGGTGAAATAGATCGGAGCATCTGGAAGAAAATGGGTGACATGGGTTTCATGGGACTCAATTACCCTGAAGAGTACGGTGGTCTGGACTTAGATTTTTATTATTCGCTGATCCTATGTGAAGAACTATCCTATTGTTTTTCAGGAGGGTTTACAATATCCGCCTTAGTTATCCAGTATATGTCAGCTCCCTATTTATTAAAATATGCATCTGAAGAACTCAAAGAACGTTATCTCAAGCCAGTTATTGCCGGTGATATGGTCAGCGCCGTTGCCATCACCGAGCCGGGAGCTGGGTCTGACGTCAAACAGATCAAGACGACAGCCGTTCGATCGGGCGGCCATTATATTGTAAATGGTTCCAAGACCTTTATCACCAACGGTTATTATGGAGATTTTTTTATTACTGCAGTAAAAACGGCTCCGGAAAAAGGAACAAAAGGGATCAGTCTGCTGCTGATCGAAAGAAATGCTACGGGTGTTTCGGCCAATAAGATCCATAAATTAGGCTGGCATGCCTCCGACACAGCTGAATTGAGTTTCGATCAGGTCCAGGTTCCGGTTTCCAACTTGATTGGCGTTGAAAATGAAGGCTTCAGCTACTTAATGGCGGGTTTACAATTAGAACGTTTAACCGCCGCCATCCATAGTCTTGCAACAGCGGATTCGGCATTACAATATACCCTGGAATATATCGGTCAACGGGAGGCATTCGGTAAAAAGCTCCATGATTTTCAGGCCATCCGACACCGCATTGCGCAAATGGCTGCCGATATCGCAACCACAAAAGCATTTGTTTATCAATGTTGTGATCTTCATAACCAAGGGGAATATACCGTCCAGGACTGTTCCATAGCCAAACTCCAGGCAAGTGAACTCGCCGTTCAGGTGGTCAGCAATTGTCTGCAGTTGTTTGGAGGCTACGGATTTACCGAAGATTACAAAATCGCACGTCTGTATCGGGATGTAAGAGTGGGCACAATCATCGGTGGAACATCTGAGATTATGTTGGAAATCATTGCTAAGATGACGATTGATAAGGTAAACTATCAGCGGAACAAAACTAGCTAACATAACCATTTTCAATACAAAAAAATAAATTCAATATAATGAATTATAATACCCAGCCCTATTTTGACATACAGCATGACAATCAACATATTGTCACCATAAAACCATTCGCCGATGCCATAGCCGACGAACAAGGCATACTCGATCGTTTGCAGCAGTTCGTTGCCCTAGTAACGGCCATTCTTAATGAAAAAGAGGTTCGGGGACTGATCTATACCTGTCCGTTAAATAACAAACAGACCGATTATCTTTCCCTATTCGATCAAGTGTCCAGTGGTCGATTCGATCCTGAGACCCTATTAAAAACCACCCTACAGGCACTACAATGGAAAAGCCAAAACAAACCAATTGTGTCTATTTTTGATGATGAATGCACAGGTATTGGTTTAGCAACGATGTTGTGGTCAGACTACCGTATCGCAGGTCCGGGAATTAAAATGGGTTTTCCCGAAAGTAAATTTGGGCTTTTTACCGGTTTTGGAGCGACGATATGTCTACCACAGCTTGTAGGTTCCGTCCAAGCACTGAACCTGTTGACCCAACCCGACCTTATACCGGGTCAAACGGCGCTTGAATCGGGTTTATTGAATGAAGTAGCAGCCGATTTTGATCTGTGCCTATTGCAAGCGAAAAACTGGATCCTTACAAATTCAAAGCAATCTGTTTCTGCTGCCTATTCAACCATGCCATCTGCGGAATTTGAAGCGGCCTGTTCCGCTATTTTAAAGAAAACAAGAGGATTATTACCCGGTAGCAATGCTGTCGTGGAACTGCTGAAAACAGCCCCGTCTTTATCATTAACTGGTTCGGTAACGGCTGAAACATCACGCTATTCTCAGGTATTAAGGGCACCGGAACCCCTCCATATGATCAGGACGCTGCATGAAGGAATTCGAAAGGCACAGCATCCCGGTCGGATAAAATCACTTGGAGATTATAAGGTCAAAAAAATAGGAATTCTGGGGGCAGGTATGATGGGATCTGGTATTGCCTATGAAGCCGCCAAAGCAGGCATTGCAGTGGTTTTAAAAGATGTGACTATCGCACAGGCCGAGCAGGGAAAAGCCTATTCGACCAAACTTTGCGACAAACGGCTTGCCCAAGGGCAGATGAGCGGCATTCAACAACAGGAACTTTTATCCAATATTCAACCCAGTGCGCAAGTTGCCGATCTTGTCGGTGCTGATTTAATTATTGAAGCGGTATTTGAAGATCTGGAGCTAAAAGCTGAGGTTACCCGACAAAGTCTGCCTTATCTCGCCGAAAATGGCTTTTTCGCTTCCAATACTACTTCGCTGCCCATTACGGCATTGGCCGATGTAACGGATCGGCCGGAGCGCTTCATTGGCATGCATTTTTTCTCTCCTGTAGACCGTATGTCCTTGGTTGAAATTATATGTGGCACACAAACCGATCATATTACATTGCAAAAGGCAATTGCAGTAACGTTGCGCCTGGGCAAAATCCCCATTGTCGTGCATGATGGACCCGGATTTTTTACCTCACGCATTTTCTTCCATTATTTACTGGAGGCAATCACGATGTTGCTGGAAGGTGTTCCTGCGATTCAGATCGAAGAAGAAGCCATTCAGGCAGGATTTGCTGTTGGCCCATTGGCCGTGCTGGATGAAATTTCACTGGAACTGATGGTGCACGTGTACGATCAATTCCCCACACTCCATAACAGTCAACGACGTGCTTATGCCCACCTGAACAAAATGATTGAGAATGGCAGAAAAGGCAGAAAATCAGGCCATGGATTCTATGACTACGACCCGGCTTTTGGAACAAAAACAATCTGGCGGAATCCTGCTCTACCGACCTCCGAAGGGTCTTGGTCAGCCGATATAATACGTAAGAGACTGCTCCATGTCATGGCTTTGGATAGCTACCGCTGTCTGGAAGAAGGTATATTGGAAGAAACCATAGATGGCGATATAGGTTCAATCCTCGGCGTGGGATATGCCGCACATACCGGGGGAGTGTTTGGCCATATCGACCTAACAACGCTCCCGATTTTTATGGAGGAGTGCCAATCGTTTCTACCATTTGGTGAACAATGGGAAATCCCACAATCGTTAAGAAAACTTGCCGATAGAAATTTTACCTTTTATACGGGTTTAGATTCAAACTGGACAGGAAAACAGTCTTTGAATTAAACGATCAGCATTTATTAAAGAACGTGGAATCAAGCAAAATGTCTATCTAAGGCTTAAGCTCTTCTATAAATAACAAGCTAAAAAACCATTGACCAGTAATAACTCAATTTTACACCAGTCAATGGTTTCTTGTTCTTATCGGGCCAGAAGATCCATCAGATCAGATACATCCAGATCAATGAATGTATCGTAATCCAAGGTCACTTCGAGCAATTGTTTTTGTTGTTTTTCGGCAAATACACGAGCAAGATTCGTCTTATACTTTTCAATCAGCTTCGGTATTCCTTCCTCCCGACGTCGTGGATGTCCAATAGGATATTCCACAACCAGCTCCGGCAATACTGTCCCATCTTTCAAGACCACCGTCAGTGCATTGGAGATCGCCCTTTTTTGTGGATCATGGTAATCTACTGTAAACTGAGGATCTTCGACACAGAAAATCTTATCCCGCAAGCTGTCAATACGTGGATCCTGCGCAATATGATTTTCATAATCCTCCGCCGTCAATCGTCCAAAAATTAGAGGTACCGCAACCATGTACTGAATACAGTGGTCGCGATCGGCCGGATTATGTAAAGGCCCTTTCTTGTCTATGATCCGAATTGCGGCTTCATGCGTACGAATGGTGACACGCTCGATATCATCGCTATTTTTCCCAAATTCTTTTAACTGCTGGTGAAGCTGCATCGCCGCTTCGGCAGCAGTCTGCGCATGAAATTCAGCAGGGAAAGAGATTTTGAACAGAATATTTTCCATTACGTAAGATCCATAATCGCGCTGGAATTTAAATGGATTCCCTTTAAATGAAACATCATAGAAGCCCCATATAGGTGCTGTTAACACAGAGGGATATCCCATTTCACCCGTTTTGGCGATTAAAGCAAGGCGTACGGCACGCGAAGTCGCGTCGCCGGCAGCCCATGATTTACGGCTCCCTGTATTGGGCGCATGACGATAAGTACGCAGGGCCTGCCCGTCGACAAAGGCAAGTGATATGGCATTGAGCAACTCTTCCCTACTGAGCCCCAAGAGCTTACCGACAACAGCTGTAGAAGCGACTTTCACTAAAATAACGTGATCCAATCCCACTTTATTGAATGAGTTTTCAAGCGCCAGGACCCCCTGAATTTCATGCGCCATAATCATGGCTTCGAGCACCTGTTTCGTCTTTAGGGATTTCCCTCCTTTGGCGATCTGCGTTCGGCTCAACCAGTCTGCAGTCGCCAGAATACCGCCAAGATTATCTGATGGATGCCCCCATTCCGCCGCTAGCCAAGTATCGTTAAAATCCAGCCAGCGAACTAAGGTGCCGATATTGAATGCAGCCTGTATGGGATCCAACTGATAATTCGTTCCGGGTACTTTCGCACCGTTAGGAACAATCGTCCCCGGGACAACCGGACCAAGTAATTTGGTGCAAGCGGGATAGGTCAGCGCTTCCAACCCACAACCTATGGTATCCAGGAAACAATAAAAAACTGTATTCCATGCCGTTTTACTTTCTATCTTGTAATTTAGTACATAATCCACTATCGCCACCAGGACCTGATCGGGCTGTGGTCGCTCATTTAATATTGTTGAACTCATTATTTTTTTCTTATAAAAGCTATCTTTATTTTCAATTTATTTATTTCAGAAACTGCCCGTACCCATCAAACGAAAAAACACCAAAATATCCTTTCATCAGGGCTCCAAGCCGTTTCTTCCAATTTCGTTCACGCTATTATACATACCATACCGGTTTATCGTTCTGAAATTGGCACAAACGGCCGATCATCGGGACCGATATAATTTGCGCTCGGCCGGATGATTTTGCCATCTTGCCGTTGTTCAAAAACATGTGCGGACCAGCCTGTGATACGTGAAAGCACAAACAAAGGGGTAAACATCTCAGTAGGTATTCCCATCAGGTGATAGGAAACGGCCGAGTACCAGTCCAAATTAGGGAACATCCGTTTTTCTTCCCACATTACTTTCTCCAGCCGTTCGGCAATCAGGTACAATGTCATATCACCGGCCTCCTCGGATAATTCCTTGGCGACCTGCTTGATAACCTGATTTCTTGGATCTGAAATGGTATAGACAGGATGTCCAAAACCAATTATAACTTCTTTATTTTCCAGTCTTTTCCGGATATCGGCTTCGGCTTCATCAGCATTCGCATAACGGCTCTGGATCTCAAAAGCAACTTCATTTGCACCGCCATGTTTTGGTCCCCGTAGAGCCCCGATTGCACCGGCAATACAGGAGTACATATCGGATCCCGTCCCCGCAATTACCCGTGCAGCAAAGGTAGAGGCATTAAATTCATGTTCAGCATATAAGTTAAGCGAGATTTGCATGGCCCGCACCCAGGAATCGGATGGTGCCTTCCCATGTAGCAGATGCAAAAAGTGCCCCCCAAGGGTTGGGTCATCGGTTTCCACCCGAATTTCACGTCCATTTTGACTAAAGTGGTACCAATAAAGCAAAGCCGAAGCCATGGATGCCATCAAACGATTGGCAATGTCCCTGGCTCCTGCCAAAGCGTGATTTTCCTTTTCCGGATTTACACTTCCAAAAAAAGAAACATAGGTGCGCAGCACGTCCATGGCATGTGCTGTAGAAGGCAACTGTTTCAATACCTGTTGTACTGTAATCGGCAGACCGCGCTGACTAAGTAACTGGCCTTGATAAGTCGTTAACTGCGCCTGTGTAGGAAGATTTCCGTAAATCAGCAGGTAAGCAACTTCTTCAAAGCTGGCCTGATGGGCTAAATCCAGGATATCATATCCCCGATAATGGAGGTCATTACCACTTTTCCCCACGGTGCTCAGCGCTGTATTTCCAGCCGGAACACCCGAAAGTGCGACGCTTTTTTTGGGTTTAAAACCCGTATCATTTGGTGTCTCTTTCATCGCCATAAATTATTTATGTATAAGTTAGCGTGTATTTAAATAACAAAATATACTCATGCATCCGGTTAGAGATGGTAATTACTTCGCGTTGAACAATTGATCCAGGCGGTTCTCGTAAGCATAGTAGTCGATACTGCGATACAATTCATCGCGAGTCTGCATACGGTCTACAACTGCTGCCTGACCACCGTCTTTCCGAATATGCCTGTACACATCAGTCGCCGCTTTGTTTGCTGCACGGAATGCAGATAAAGGGTAAAGCACGATGGACACATCCGCATGACGAAGCTCGTCAAGGTTAAACAATGGTGTCTGTCCGAATTCGGTAATGTTAGCGAGTATAGGTAATCCGGTTGCGCGACTGAACTGCATATATTGATCCAAGTTATGCACGGCTTCCGCGAAGATAAAATCCGCCCCGGCTTCTTTGTAGGCCAGGGCTCTTTCCAAGGCCATTTCCAAACCCTCAGAAGCCAAAGCATCGGTACGCGCACCAATGACAAAATGTAGATCAGTACGCGCATCGACAGCAGCTTTTAACCGGTCTACCATTTCATCTTTTGACACCAGCTCCTTTCCCGGGCGGTGGCCACAGCGTTTGGCCCCCACTTGATCTTCCATATGGACCGCTGCAGCCCCGGCTTTAATCAGGCTCTTTATCGTCCTTGCGACATTAAAAGCTGAAGGACCAAAGCCCGTGTCGATATCCACCATCAAAGGAAGCTTGCATACATTAGTAATGCGGTCCACGTCAATTAATACATCCTGAAGTGTTGTAATACCCAAATCTGGCACACCCAGCGAACCCGCAGCGACACCGCCTCCAGAGAGGTAGATAGCTTTAAAGCCTGCTTGCTCAGCCAAAAGTGCGTGATTCGCATTGATGGTTCCGACGACTTGTAAGGGGTTTTCATGCTTGATTGCTTCTCTAAAAAGGAAGCCTGGAGAATCTATCATATCATTGAAATTTGAAATTCCACAACTCATTAGTCCGACAGGATAAAACCCTGTTAGGGGCATGATGAGCAGTATTTAAGTTTATTTAGTTTGAACAACAAATAATTCGATCGTTCATCCTAAAGATACTAATTATCACGGCATTTCAACAAATTATTTTCTACATTTCAAGTCTTTAGCCGAAGAAAATACGGTTTCATCCGAAAGCATTCACAATCGTGCGCGCAGCTCTCCCCTTAAAAACAAGTCGGTAGCTACCGCCATAAATAACATGAGCCCGGTGTTTGGCCGGACTCATAAGATCAGCGTCGTTGTTTAAACGATGCTGTTTACCTCATTAATAAGCACAGGATATGGTATCGACAGCTTATAGGCGACAAAAAAGTCATATTCAACGCCCAACGGCATCCTAATCCGGTCATAACTCTTTAAATTTCGGACCGGAGAAAATACGTTTCGAATCCCCTCGACGGACATCAATCTGATTTTTCCAGGACTGATTTTTCCCTGCATTTTTCTGCAACCGTTCCAGCTCCAGCAACCGTTCTTCCAAACGCAAAACGGCAATTTCTTTATTTTGCAATTGGGAACGGGTATCCATCACCTGTACCATCATTCCTGTCGGGAGGTGAGTCGCGCGAACTGCTGAACTCACCTTGTTTACATGCTGTCCACCTGCGCCACTGCTGCGCATCGCCTGAAATTGCACATCCTTCAAGTTCATTTTCGCAACAGGCTGTACCGAATACCAGTTCTTGACCTCCATAAACCAATTCTTACGTCTGTGGTTAGGTCGAAAGGGACTTGGACAGATCCAACAAATTGTTCCTATCCAGCGATCAATAAATACCGAAATTGCCTCACCTGCCAGCTTTAACACCAATGAACAGGGAAGCCCATCGATCTCCTCGGCTTCCACCGTCTCCATCTTTAAGCCATATTGCTTTGCTTCTGACCGCATCCTTTCCAACACCAGCTTTACAGCAAGATTACATTCCCTGGGCCCTCGCCCCGAAGTCAATAAAATATACTTTTCCATGCGCTCCTATTTATCCATGCGAACAATCTTGGGACGAAATGTTCCAAGTACATTAACCAACTCCTGCTGCAGGCTCATCACCCGGTGAATATCCTTATAAGCATGTGGAGCTTCATCCAATGCGCCTCCGATGAGTTCCACATCATGTTTCTCCAGTTCCTTGAGCATGGCACTTTTGGTGAAGCTACTTTTGCAGGCTGCCCGCGACATCATGCGTCCGGCTCCATGCGATGCCGATTGCAGGCTCAACGGATTGCCCCGCCCCTCAACGATAAATCCGGGTGCGGTCATGGACCCTGGGATAATCCCCAGCACCCCCTGTCCGGCAGGTGTCGCCCCTTTGCGGTGAACAATACATTCTTTTCCATCCACGATTTCCTTCCAGGCAAAGTTATGGTGGTTGTCGATGGTTAAAACGGGACGTTCCCCCAAAGCCTTAGCCAAACGCCTGTGGATATCCTCATGACAGGCCCGCGCATAATCACCCGCTAAATTCATCGCTAACCAGTACTCCTGACCTTCTTGGCTGTCCAGGTCCAGCCACGCCAGATGTTGCACATGACGCGGTAAAGGACACTGCTTTGCGGCTAGGTCAGTATACTGTTTCGCAATATTTGCGCCCAATCCCCGCGATCCACTATGCGACAATATCGCCAGATAAGCACCGGGGGCCAGCCCCCAGCCCGGGCGGACGGCATGCAGCTCAACCACGCCAAATTCGACAAAGTGATTACCACCACCTGAGGTCCCGAGTTGCTTGTACGCTTTATCCAACAATGATTTCAGCAGAGGGATATCGTTAAATTCGGATCGGCTAAAAATCGCATGATCCTGTTTATCGCGATGCGTATCATACATACCGAATTTGGTGTTTTCTTTCAGCATATTTCGCAACTGGAATTCTCTTCCTCTAAAATAACTTGCCGGTAGATCAAAGATAGACAAGCTCATCCGACAGCCGATATCCACGCCGACCCCGTAAGGTATCACGGCATTATCTGTTGCCAGCACCCCGCCGATCGGCAGGCCATAGCCCATATGTGCGTCTGGCATCAATGCTCCCCGATATGCTATGGGTAACTTCAATGCTTCATACAATTGCTTTTTGGCTTGCTCATCAATTTCATTTTCACCAAAAATGGTAAAGGGAGCAATCTGCTTATTTAGTTGCCGCATACGGGCTTCAACCGGCTGAATCAAACCTTCAGCGAGCTTCGCCCAGATTGGATGTGCCCTAAATTTTTCAGGTGCCTCCAACACAGTTTTTACTTCCAAAAGGATATTTTCCTTCTTTTCTCCTTTTCGGTAGCGTGTTATTAGCCCTAAGGCTACTTGTATTATATTATGCTGTGGAAAACCGATTTTAATAAGGTCTTTCCCCGATAATTTACTTCCCATATTTTTTAAAATAATTTAATATGCTAACTTATCCCACTCAGGGATAAGCAATTTAAAATATCCGGGTTTTCTTTTCTTGAATAAACAGTCTGCCGACAGCGGGATCATCACATTTTATAGCATGACCAAAATGACATACAAAAACAGGCCGGTTAACCTATATGGGCCGACACAGAAATCGACCGATAAAAAACAGACCCCGCATAGCCCGGCTAAATAGAAAATTGAAGGAAATAAAAAACCCGAATGATCTTCGGGCTTTTTTCAAATCGTAAAGGATACGTTATAAGTGAAGAAAAGCACGAAGAATGCTTCCAGCAAATCCATTTGCCGTAAAAGCGTCTTTTGATTTTATCTTAGCAACCAACATAGTTCTTCGTCTTTTAAATTGTTTAAAATTAATATCAGCGGCAAAGGTAAGTAAGTTAAATTCAATTTTCCAAATTTTGAAGAAACTTTATTTTGAATTGAAAGGCAGCGGATCTTTTAGAAAGAAGGTATAATCGAGTTCCTGTCCAGCTCTTTCTATCTTAAAGCGGATCTCTTTGCCTTCCTCTGATTTGAAAAGTGTATGGATCGCTTCCAAGGTATAAGAAGACGCCGAACGACCATTGATTTTCAACACTTTATCATCTGGCTTTAAACCGACAATTGCCGCTGGGGAATCTGTTCGAACTGTAGCGATTTTATACATGTTTTTCAGCACAAATCGGTACTGTACCCGATTGTCCATGCGAATCTCAGTTCCACCATCTTTTTTTAAATAGACAGGTACCTCCTCCTTCTCATATTTAATGCCGTCATGGATGATTTCCAGACCGCTCATGTTTAAATAATAGAATTTATCAAAATTTCTATTTTTAACCAGATACACCACATTATTGGGGTAGTCAAAAATCACTTTAAATCGGCGCAGAAGTTCGTTTCCAACAGAGCCGATTCGTTCATTGACAAAAGTCGCATGCTGCGTTGAACTCAATTCCGGATAAGCCACCAGCGGATAATGCATCGTAAATGGCCCCAGCTCCAACGATTTGATCCGATTTCTTTTCCCATAAATTTCACCATTAAATCCTTGCCCGATATAATCGTCAATAAAAGGAGGTTTAATGGAAAAATTATTTAATTTGGAAGGGATAAGCATCAACGCATCGCTATTGCCCATATCAATCAATACGCGACCTTCGATGTCTGCGGAATCCTGATTAAAAGCGATCGAAATATAAGGTCTACTGTTTAAAATATCTAGCGGGATGCGCTGCATTTTGGCCAGCCCCTTGGGATACTCTTCCTTCTGGTAAATGGTAACCCAATGTTTCAAAAAATCCATTTCAACAACGTGATCACTAAAAAAACGGCTCCCCATAATACCATTTATTTCAACGCCTATCCGGGTAGAAATATCGATATGTGCATTTTTAAGAATATAGATGGGTTGATCCGTATCTTCATACACACCGGCGATATTCACATTATTATTTACAGACAGATAGCCATCCAACCCCTCGTCCCTCCCCAGTCCCTGAAATTTATTGACAAAAACAGCGCTATCTATAGATTTAAGTGTTTCCCCAAAGATCATCGTCTCTTTGACTCCTGTATCCAATAAAAAGTTCATGGCATAGCCGTTAACCTGTACGGGAATAATAATGAGGTTATGAACAAATAAAAACGGAATTTTAGCCTTCTTTTTTTCTTTCAGAACAAAACGGTCCTGTCCCCATGCAAAAACAGAACAGAGTAATGCTAAAGATAAAAATGCTGCTTTCATCTAAGTTTAAATTTGGTATTTCCAATTTAAACAAGAATTCCCATAATAAAAAGGCTTATACAAAAAAACTGTGTCAAATTCTACAGCACCGAAGATGAAAAAAATATGACTCGTATGTTGCCCATTTGGCATCTTTATCCAATGAAACCATTACGAAAGAGTCGGCTACAAACTTAGGGGGTAAAATCGGCCAACTTTTCGGCAAGACATAACTTTTTATTGCCGATTTTGACACCTTATGGCCAAAATCAGACGAAAATCAAGGTCTAAATGCCATTAAAGGGGCATTTTAACGGTAAGCAAACACTTACCGTTGCTAAGGAGAGATGAACAAAACGTCCTTAGCATTTGTTCATCTCTCCCTAGCAATTGGTCAAACCTCCTTGACATTTGATCAATCGTCCTTAGCATTTGTTCATCTCTCCTCAGCATTTGGCCAAACCTCCTTGACATTTGACCAAACGTCCTCAGCATTGGTCCAATCTTCCCTAGCATTTGACCAAACCTCCTTGGCATTTGATCAAACGTCCTCAACATTGGTCCAATCTTCCCTAGCATTGAACTAAACGTCCTCAGCATCGGATCAATCCTCCTCAGCATTTGTTCATTTCTCCTCAGCATTTGGCCAAACGTCCTCAGCATTTAACTAAACGTCCTTAAGGATAAGCCGCGGCTGATCTCATTTAAACAAATAATAAGCATATATCGGTTGATATTCATCTCAAAAAGATCGACGCGAGCATACGAAGATTTCAAATAAATTAACGGATGAAGCTAAGTGTCTGGTGATGAAACAATGAAGCCTAACCTTGTTGCGTGGTTAAAAGCTTTCAGGTCTACAAATTTTTCGGCTTGTTAACTAAATCACCCGTGTCAAGGAGTTGATTCTATGTTCCCAAAAGGGCATTTTATTTAAAAAGGGCCTTATCATGTATAATGTTAAGACCCTTTCAGTACCCGGAGCCGGAGTCGAACCGGCACGGTTTCCCACTGGTGTTTGAGACCAGCGCGTCTACCAATTCCGCCATCCGGGCATATCCGTTTGGGATGATGCAAAAGTAGTTTTTTTATTGAAAAAGAGAAAACTTTTTAAGCAAATTTCCCGTCGAAATCAATAGTCTACTGAAATACAGTCAAATAATTTTTCGTTAATTACTCAAAAAGCTCGCCTTAACCGTTATATTCGCTGTTTTCTTCCGCGAAGTTGTATTAAAAGCACCTCCAGAAGAGTATTCTTCGTTATCATTTTGACCCGTTATCTGGAAAATTCCAAGATCAGCCTTTACCAGACTACCTAATCCCGCATTCGATTCTTTGGCAATATTATCCGCACGCTGATGGGCGTTTTTTGAAGCTTGGGAAATAAGTTCCAGCTTTAGATCTTCCAGCTTTGAGTAATAATAGTTCGGAGTGCTTGAGCTCAGCTCTATTCCTTTTGAAATCAATGTCGATATTTCTCTGGAAGCATTGTCCACCTTATTCAGGTCTTTGGATTCCACACTCACGGTTTGTGACAATGTATAACCAGAAAAGGTATTATACCCATTGCCCTTCCCGTCGGTATGGTATTCAAAGTCTTTGGCGATATTTACGGCTTCAAAACGAATCTCACCTACCTTGATCCCCTGCTGCACTAAAAAATCGCGTACCAGGTCACGGTCGGTTGCCAATTGGGCCGAGGCAGCACTTAATTCGAAATTCTTTCTGCTAAATGTGGCGTTCCATTTTACCAAATCCGATTCGAAGTCCTTCTTCGCATTGCCATTTACCGTAATCGTCTGTGTTGATTTAAATTTATATCGATAAGCATTGCCCAATATCCATGCGGTCAGCAACACAACGACGCCCACAATGACAGAAACAATAATAGATGATGATTTCATAACCAGTTTTTTATGTTTACGTAACAATGAATATACCAAAAAATCGTCGATTTTTTATTTTTTATAGATAAATTGCGACAAAAGAATTTAAACATGAATAAGAAAAATATCTGTATACCATTCTGTTTTCTTGCTACTTTAGCTGTCCATGCACAAAAGAAACCGTTGGATCATACGGTATATGATAGCTGGCAAAGCGTATCATCTCCCTATATCAGTAAATCCGGCAAATTTGTCCTCTTTCAGGTTGCTCCGCAAGAAGGCGATAGCCATCTCTATTTGAAAACGAAAGAAAACAAAGCCTTGGTCCAGATTCCGCGAGGCTACAATGGGAAACTGACCGATACAGAAAATCATTTGATCAGTCTCATCAAAGCGCCTTTTACTGCAACACGCGAGGCTAAAATCAAAAAGAAAAAAACCGAGGATTTTCCCAAAGATTCCCTGGCAATCTATAATTTAACCAGTTCCTCCCTTGTCAAATTTGGATCAGTCAAGTCCTTTAAGATTGCGGAACAAAACAACAATTTTGTTTCCTTCCTTTTTGACAAACAGGCGAACGAAAAACCAGATTCTTCCAAAAATCCGGCAGATTCTACTCAAAATAAAAAAAATACCACCGATAAAAAGAAGAAAACAGTAGCGACACTAGCGTTATATGACCTCAATTCCGGCGATTCAGTCCAATTCACTTTGGTAGATCAATATGAATGGAACAAAAACGGAACAAAACTCGTCTTTTCAAAAAAAACGGATGCGAAAGACAGCTTATCTAAAGAGTCTGGTGTTTACCTGTATGATATAGCTACTAAAAATCTGAAGAAAATATCAACGGGCAAAGGTGAATACAAAAGTTTCAGTTTTGATGAATCGGGTAATCAATTGGCTTATTTGGGAGATCTCTCCAAGGAAAAGGCGCTGCTCAAAAATTATAATCTGTATTATTATGCCAATGGTATAGATACAGCACAGTACCTGGCAACGAAAAATAGCACCGGCATTCCCAAAAATTGGGCTGTCAGTGGCGATGGGAATATCCGCTTCAGCAAAAATGGCGAAAAACTTTTCTTCGGCATCGCCCCGGTGCCGCGTGTCAAAGATACGACATTAGTCGATTTTGAACATGCTAAAGTCGACGTATGGGGCTGGCAGGATGACTATTTACAACCCATGCAACTGGTTAACTTAAAAAAAGACCTTTCCAAAAATTTTTTAGCGGTCACCTACCCCAAAAACAATCGTACTGTTATTCCATTAACGGATGAAACGTTCAACTCCACAACACTTACGCCGGATGGAAATGCAGAATATGTTTTAGCACGTACAGATTTTGGCAAGCGGATCGAAAGTCAGTGGAAAGGCGGTACAAAAGAAGATATCTACCTTGTTTCAACACGAAATGGCCAACGTGAACTTATTCTTTCTAACTTTTCCGGAAATGTAACCTTAAGTCCAGATGCAAAATATGTCGTTTATTTTGACGAAGAAAAAGGGACCTGGAATTCGTACCAGATCAATTCAAAGAAAAAGACCGTATTAAATGAAGGCATTCCAGCATCTTTTGCAGATGAAGAGAACGATATGCCTACACCGGCACAAGGCTATGGCATGGCTGCCTGGAGCCCTGATTATAAAGGTATCTATGTCAACTCACGCTATGACATCTGGTATTTTACACTGGATGGAGCCAATAAATCCATACTCACCAACGGTTATGGTGCAGCTTCCCGAACAACATTACGTTATCTGCCGCTGCGACGTGAAGAAGACCGCGATCAGCCATTGACATTGGATTATAAAAAAGGTGGATTCCTGACATCATTCGACAACAAAACAAAGGAATCTGGTTTTTATCAGTTTAAAGGTCAGCACAACGATCCAAAACCCCTTTTTGTTGAACCAAAGTCATTTAAAAATATAAATGCCTCAGCTGATCAACAAACCGTTCTTTACACAAAAGAAGATTATGTCAGTTCGCCGAATATCTATATCAATAGTATTAAGTTCAAAGACGAATTGAAGCTGTCGGATATTAACAGACAGCAGGCAAACTACAATTGGGGTACTGCCGAACTCGTGCATTGGACCACACCGGCAGGTCATCAGGCTGAGGGTATTCTTTATAAACCAGAGAATTTTAATCCAGCAAAGAAATATCCGATCATTGCTTATTTTTATGAAAAGCTTTCAGACGGTCTCTATACCTACCAACCACCGGCCCCTACTCCTTCGCGGCTAAATATCCCTTACTTTGTGAGCAACGAATATTTGGTATTTGCGCCGAATATCAGCTACGAAACCGGACATCCGGGAAAATCAGCTGAGGAATATATCAATTCGGGCATGCGTTATTTAGCGCAGAACTCTTGGGTAGATAGCACTAAAATGGGCATTCAGGGACAAAGCTGGGGCGGTTATCAGGTCGCACATCTGATTACGCGTACCAATATGTATGCTGCAGCATGGACCGGAGCTCCGGTTGTCAATATGACTTCCGCCTACGGAGGAATACGCTGGCAGTCGGGTATGTCACGTCAATTCCAATATGAGCATACACAGAGCCGTATCGGAAAAACCCTATGGGAAGCGCCTGAACTGTACCTGGAGAATTCGCCGCTGTTCCATTTAAACAAGGTAAACACACCTGTTGTAATTATGGCCAACGACAACGACGGTGCCGTGCCCTGGTACCAAGGCATCGAAATGTTTACCGCATTGCGTAGACTAAACAAACCGGTCTGGATGTTGAACTATAATGGCGATGAGCATAATTTAATGCAACGACAAAACAGAAAAGACATACAGATCCGCGAGCAGCAGTTCTTTGATCATTACTTAAAAGGTGCTCCAGCGCCAAATTGGCTAAAGAAAGGAGTACCTGCCACCTTAAAAGGAATAGACTGGGGACTGGATTACAACTAAAAACATGTAAAATAGGTCGATTTATTTAAATCGACCTATTTTTTTTGACCAAAAGCCAACCACAAATACATATTTTGCAAAAAAAATCAAAAAAAATTTCAGTTTTCCGTAAAAACACAATATTTTTGAAAAACAAAATCAACAAAACTGTAATTTAATTATAAAATACAAATGTCGAACCTAAGATTCAAAGCAGTAGAGGCAGCGGGCTCACGCCAGATTGCACAATTTGAAAAAGTTGAAACTAAAAAAGCAACTGACATCTACGGAAAGAACGTTTTTTCCGTGAACAAAATGAAAGACTACCTTCCTAAAAACTCATATAAGGAGTTAGTTGCATCCATTGAAGAGGGACAGATTATTTCTAGAGATCTAGCTGAGCACATTTCGCAAGCGATGAAAACTTGGGCCCTTAATCATGGCGTTTCCCACTACACACACTGGTTTCAACCTTTGACTGGTTCGACAGCTGAAAAACATGATGCATTTTTCGAACCTGACGAAAATGGCGAAGCAATCGAAAAATTCACTGCAGATGCTTTAGTTCAACAAGAGCCAGACGCTTCATCCTTCCCTAATGGCGGTATCCGTAACACATTCGAAGCAAGAGGATATACAGCGTGGGATCCTTCTTCACCAGCATTTATCTATGAAACCGGTGCTGGTAAAACACTTTGTATCCCTACGGTATTTGTTTCTTATACCGGTGAGTCATTGGATTATAAAGCCCCTTTATTGAAAGCAATCAATGCTGTTGATAAAGCGGCAACTGAAGTCGCACAATATTTTGATAAATCAATCACGAAAGTAAACGCTTCTCTTGGTATCGAGCAAGAGTATTTTTTAGTTGACCTTTCCTTATACAATGCACGTCCTGACCTTCAATTGACCGGCCGTACCTTGTTCGGCCATATGTCTGCTAAAGGACAACAATTGGAAGATCATTACTTCGGCGCGATTCCAGAGCGTGTATTAGCCTATATGGTTGATCTGGAAAACGAGGCATTAAAATTGGGTATTCCATTAAAAACCCGCCACAATGAGGTTGCACCGTCACAGTTTGAATGTGCACCTATGTACGAAGAGATCAACTTGGCAATTGACCACAATCAATTGTTAATGAATTTAATGGAGCAAGTTGCTTTGAGACACAACTTCAAAGTACTGTTACATGAAAAACCATATTCTGGTGTAAACGGTTCCGGAAAACACAACAACTGGTCTTTGATTACCAATACGGGCATCAACCTATTGTCACCGGGCAAAACACCTAAAAATAACCTGATGTTCCTGACATTCTTTGTCAATACCATCAAAGCCGTATTTGAAAATGCAGATTTAATGCGTGCATCTATTGCTAGTGCCAGCAATGACCACCGTTTAGGTGCAAACGAAGCGCCACCGGCGATTATCTCGATCTTCTTAGGTTCTCAATTAGATGAATTGTTAGAAGAAGTTGAATCAGCCCGTGTAGCGAAGAAAGTAAAAGCTGAAGCAAACTTGTGGCACGGCATCCCTAAAGTTCCAGAATTGAAGCTGGATAACACGGACCGTAACCGCACCTCACCTTTCGCATTTACCGGTAACAAGTTTGAATTCCGCGCTGTAGGTTCCTCAGCAAACTCTGCCCTACCAATGACGGTATTAAACGCCATCGTTGCTGCACAACTAATTGAGTTTAAAGCAGAGGTAGACAAACAGATCAAAAAAGGCACGAAAAAAGATCTTGCAATCTTAAATGTTGTCCGTAAATACATCAAAGATTCAAAAGCAATCCGTTTTGAAGGAAATGGATACAGTGAAGAGTGGGAAAAAGAAGCTGAAGCACGTGGTCTTTCAAACATCAAATCTACCCCTAAGGCATTAGATGTTTATGTAAAAGAAGAGTCATTGGCCCTATTTGAGTCATTGGGTATCTATACAAAACGTGAATCAGAAGCCCGCCATGAAATCTTGTTAGAAAACTTCTACAAGAAACTTCAAATTGAGGCCCGTGTGATTGAAGAAATGGTCAATAATCAAATCGCACCTGCATGTTTCACTTACCAAAATGAATTAATCGAAAATGTAAAAGGTCTTAAAGACCTAGGACTTGCTCAAGCAGCATTTAGTTCACAGCTGAATTTCGTGGAGCGTATCTCAACACACGTAAACACCATTCTGGAGCAAGCTGAAGCCATGCGTCAAGAACGTAAAAAAGCAAACCAGATCGAAGATGTACGTGAACGGTCAATCGCTTATGACGAATTGGTAAAACCATATTTTGACGTGATCCGTTACCATGTCAACAAATTGGAAAAAATCGTTGACGATAAAAAATGGCCTCTTCCAAAATTGAGAGAAATATTATTCTTAAGCTAATATCGCTTTATACAAAAACAAGAAGAGCATTCCGGCTGGAATGCTCTTCTTGTTTTATATACCGACAGTTGATTTGAACAAAACCCTACCGGCCGCTATTTTTTCAACCGGTTATCCTCATCATTATTTCCGGCCCGCTTATCCACGGATTTAATATTAATGTTTCCGAAACGGTAAGAAAGTGAAAGCCGGATCACTCTACTATCATATCCATTGCGAATGCGATAATATCCGTTTTCTTGAACACTGGACAACCGCCGTTGGCCTCTGGTATTCAAAATATCGTTTACCGCCAACTTGACATTCAGCTTTTTGTCGAAAAATGTTTTCCCTGCTCCAAGATCGACCCCATAGTAAGATTTAAAGCTAAATACACCATAAACAGCCGGAGAGAAATAATTGGCGGTCAGCTCCAAATTGGTTGTCTCTCCAATACGGATATCGTGATTGGAGCTCACCTGAAAAGATAGTTTTTCAAGTTGCCGCTGAGCACCCGAATGCTCATCAAAATTATATTTGCTATAAAACGCAGTCACGTTGTTGGAAGTAGTCCACCATTTAAGCACTTTAACCGGTATATTGATATTCATATTATAATAGTCGAAATAGGTCAGGTTTCGATCTGTCTGTGCAATGGCCTTGGTTTCTGAATTGCTCTCAATTACCTGGGTGATCGCATCGTTTGTCCTCTTGTAGCCAAGGCTCAACAAATAACGCTCCTTAAAGGTGTAATTCAGCTCGTAGGAGTTGGTATATTGTGGATTCAAATAGGGATTACCGTACTGATAGGTGTATTGATCCAGGTAGTAGATAAAGGGATTCAGTGCACCATAATCCGGCCGGTCTATTCTTCGGCTATAACTTAGACCAAGCTTATGATTGTCGTTGATCTGTTGCTGTATAAATACCGTGGGGAAGAAATCCGTATAATTACGTTTTGTCTGCTGCCCTAAGGTTACTGAATTGCCCAATGAACTTGTATTTTCAACACGGAGCCCCGTTTGTACAGAGAACTTTCCAAAGGATTTATTCAAGGTAAGGTATGCCGCCGCAATGTTTTCGTTATATAAAAACTGATTACTCTGATCTTCATTTGGGACGAATTCCCCGGCTGTGTTTTGATCCTCATAGACCAGGTTATTATCTGTTTTCACACGGCTGTATTTTAAACCTGCTTCGAATTTTGTCGTTTTATCAAAGGGATGGATAAAATCAGTTTTGAAAACTAAAATTTTGGTGTTGGATAACATATCGTTTCGGAATACATTTGGCGCCTTAAATTCCACCCAATTCGGATCCAGAAAACGATTTTTCATCATGCTGTTATCGTGATTTTTGGAATAGGAATAGTCTGCATTGGCCGTTAGTTCAGTCCCCAGGGTATCGAATGTCTTTTTGTAATTGAGATTATAAGCCAGGTAATGATAGGCAAAATCCGAAAAGTTACTTCCCTGTACTACGGAGTCCAATTTTCCTTTTTGTGAAGCAATCAGATTATCCCCTTGTCGTGTTGAATTGCCGCTGCTGACATTACCATTGACAACAAAACCCAACACCTGCTGTTCGCCGAGGTTAAAATCAGCAGCAAATTTAAAATTATGCGCACGATAACGAAATTTCGAGTAAGAATCTGAATTGAAATAGGTGGTCCCCATTGAATCACTGACAGAGCGATCGATTGTTAAATCATTAAATCCTAAACTGTTATTATAATTATAGGAAGCGAAAATATTCGCCCAACTATTTCGATGATTGACTAAGAAACCGCCGTCACCTTTCGTATATTTCCCCTGCCCCAGATTCAGATTCAGGCTAACATTGCTGCCAAATTGTGTATTTTTTTTGGTTTTGATATTGATAATGCCTGCATTACCGGCAGCATCGTATTTAGCCGGTGGATTGGTAAGCACTTCAATTGATGTAATTGAATTTGAAGCCGTATTTTCCAGCAGTCGGCTAACTTCATCCGCCGAAAGATAAGTAGGCTTGCCGTCAATCATAATAATTACGTTACTTTTTCCGCGGAGATTGATTTTCTTATTATCCAAAGTAACCCCCGGAACTTTTTGCAGGAGTTCCAATGCATTGTTCCCCGTCGCTAATATACTATTTTCCACATTCAGCACAATTTTATCAATTTGACTTTCAATCAAAGGTTTCTTACCAACAACCTGAGCCTCGTTCAGCACTTTTGATACGGGCACTAAACGAATGGTGTCCAAAGACAATATTTCACTTTTTTTTAGGGTTATTTCACTGGAACTGTAAGTCGTATACCCCACCGCCGAAACCTGCATCGTATATTTACCTTCGGACACTCCCAAAAATTCAACACCTCCATTCTCCTTAGACACAGTCCCTTTCAGCAGGATACCCCCGGGATTACGGAGCAGTGAAATACTCGCCCCAGCAAACGGTCCGCCATCTTGGCCGACCACAACCGCATTTAACTTTCCGTCACTCGATTGCGCAGAAACAGTCCCCAAAAAGGAAAATAGCTTGATAATAGTAGCGAATAGGAGCAGTTTATTTTTATTTAGTTTCATAACATAATTTCTTTTTTCCATCAATTGGATCGTCATTGTTTATTTAGATGACAACAAACATCGTGTATTCATTACACCTAGAACAAGGGAAATAGACGTATACCCAAAAATCGTCGGCGGATGGCTAAATAACCTCGGTAAATTGCTTTTCAGGTTTTCTCGACCACGGCATATTTTTCATCCCCCAAAAAATATCGGTACATTTTTTCAGGGCGTCGGAGAACAAGATTGCATATAGCACCTGTTTCAAAATAAAAATTTAAAAAAACAATAGTATTCAAAATAAATAAAATGAATACACAAAATATTAAGCATAATATTTGTATTTTTGTATCGAAAATTAGTAAACTGATTGATGGGTTTTATATCATTAAAGAAAAGATTCTACCGTATTTATAGCCAAGTTATGCGATTTATCCAAGGTGAACACTTTGGTGATGCCTTGCGTAATGTCTCCATCAGTATTCTTCCAAGTCTGACCATCTATTTATTGGGCACTCCCGCAGGCACTGCCATTGGTATTGGTGTCGGCTCCTTGTTAACGACACTGACTGATCCTCCCGGTAACCGAAAAGATAAACTATGTTCAGCCCTGGTATGCATTCCAACTTTCTTTTTTGCGTCATTTCTTACAGCTTACTTCTTTCCTTACCATTGGCCTCTGGTCATTCTGCTGAGTTTGGCGGGATTTACTTTTACGTTATATGGTTTGTTCGGACCACGATATGCTGCTATCGGCAACATGACTTTGATCTTAATGAGTTTTGTCATCGGTCTAGCTCCAAAACATCCCTTGGCGGTCGGCCTGCAAATTACGACTGGCGCAGCGATTTACTATGCTTTTAGCCTGCTACAGGCTTATATAAGACCCTACCGCTCCTTGAAGCATGCAATGGCAAATGGTTTTCAGGGCTTATCTCAATTCCTGCTGATCCGTGCCCAGTCCTATGACCCCAACATTCCGCTGGACATTACATACAGTCGCGTGGGCAAAATCCACGGTCAGATCAGTGAGCAACAGGAACAGATCCGTTCATTGCTGTTCCGCGAGAAAAGAATTATTGGTCATCAATGGCCCAAAAGTAATTATTGGCTGAGTCAGGTTTATGGTCTCATTGATCTGCATGAACTCATCATCGCACTCGACCATGACTATGATGCAATCCGCAAGAATCTTGCAGATACGGGTAGCCTCCCTATAATCCGTCGTGCAATAAAATTATTGGCATTAGAAATTGATAGCTTTTCACAACCACATATCAGATTCCGATATGCACAGCAATTGTATTACAATACAATTAAACTGAATGAACTCCTGACCGAGCTTAAAAACATTCAGCAACAACAAACCGGTCCAGCCGGCCCTATCCTACGGTCTATTATCACCAATATGGAGTCTATTCTTGAGGTACTGCGTCGAATCCAGGTTGCTTTTTATCAGAATCAGGAAATTCAGGACAAAATAGATACAGCGGAATATCAACAATTTATCAATCGCCCCTTGGGCAGTCTAGGTGAGATTAAAAACAAACTTCACCTTAAAAATCCGCTGTTTCGTTTTGCGCTACGTATGGCCCTACTTTTTGGTATTGGTGCATTGATCGGCATTTTGTTTCTGGATTTCAAATATACCTATTGGATTTTGCTGACGATCGCTATCGTAGCAAGACCAGCATTTTCGATGACCAAAAGCCGCAACATTGAACGGATTGTAGGAACATTTTCAGGTATTTTGATTGGCATCTCCTCCCTAGCATGCTTCGAGAGCCTCCCCTTCTTGTTGAGTCTATCAGCAATTGGTCTTTTTGGCTTTTTTCTATTCAACCGTTCCAATTATATGGTTAGTGTTATTTTTATTACATTGGGTGTTGTCATTGCGCTAAACCTATTTGAAGGTAATATCAATCTTATTTTGGGCAGCCGTATGGCTTTTACATTGGTGGGTGCATTTCTGACCATTGCTGGATACTTCTTGATTCCCGTTCGCCAAAGCTCAAGCGTAGTGCATCTGGCTAGGGAGGTTGCAAGTTACAACCAACATTACTTCCAGATGATCAACCAACGCCTATCGGACAATCTACAGAGCTCTTTTGACATCCGGTTGGCGCGAAAAAAGGCGCAAACAGCAATGGCCCTATTTTCGGACTCCATCAACCAAATGAAGAAAGAGCCTGAACAAAAATGGATAGATTGGTCCCATATTCACCATTTTCAGGCACTCTCCTATCGCGTCAATTCGCATCTTGTCGGACTTTCCATTTCCATCAGTAAAAAGAATCCGGAAGTCGTACACAACGACATTTATAGTCGAATAGATGAGTTAAAACCGCTTTTGACAAATTTGGATCAAATTGCGGAACATATCGCGCTCGCTAAAAGGTAGTAGAAGAGCGATGGCGAAGATGTATTTATTAGATAGTTTTAATTAAAAAAATGATTTTCTTTTGCATTAATAGAAAAGAAGTTTATATTTGCAATGTCTTCAGATGAAGATTTCTAATCAACACCTTCCTTAATCAGCAGGTCTTGATTTATAAAGAAGTGGCGAGAGACTGGCTCTATGACCCACTGGCAACCTTCAATTTGGTTGAAAAGGTGCCAAATCCTGTCCAAAGCAATATCGTTTTGGAGCATATAAATGAAATAAGACAATGATTATTACATTACAGAAAACCATCAACAATCTAGGTTTGTTTCAGACAAACCCGCTAACAGGTAAAGAAGCGACATATAGCAAGGTCATGTCTATGCGAATGCGCATGCATACGCACCTTCCAACTTGTTAAGAATCATTTTCCTTTTTCCCGGATCACGATATTAGCAGACCTTTTCAACAGGTGTGTATGCTTTCTTTTTTTCTTATGAATACTTTTTTTGAACCCTTAAAATCTGATATATTATGTCTTCCAACAAAAATCTAAAATTCGAAACCTTACAAGTTCACGCGGGTCAAGTGGCAGATCCTACTACTGGATCCAGAGCTGTACCTATATATCAAACTTCTTCATTTGTCTTTGAAAATGCCGAACATGGAGCCAACTTATTTGCGCTGAAACAATTTGGCAATATCTATACGCGGATCATGAATCCCACGACGGATGTTTTCGAACAACGTATCGCGGCACTAGAAGGCGGAGTTGCGGCATTAGCAGTTGCATCCGGACAGGCAGCACAATTTATTGCGTTAAACAATATCCTTGAAAATGGAGATAACTTCGTGGCAGGCTCTAATCTATACGGCGGTACATTCAACCAGTTTAAAGTTGCTTTTAAACGATTAGGTATCGAAGCACGTTTTGCCACAGATGCCGAAGCCGATAAAATTGAAGCACTTATTGACGATAAGACGAAAGCCATTTATGTGGAAACGATCGGAAATCCGAGTTTTAACATCCCTGATTTTGAAAAAATAGCGGCTGTTGCCAAAAAATACGATTTACCGCTAATTGTCGACAATACTTTTGGTGCCGGTGGTTACCTGTTCAAACCACTGGAATATGGCGCCCATGTGGTCGTTGAATCTGCAACAAAATGGATTGGCGGTCATGGAACAAGTATCGGCGGTGTCATCGTTGATGGTGGAAACTATAATTGGGGTAATGGAAAATATCCACAATTCTCTGAACCATCCGAAGGTTATCATGGTTTGGTATTCTCAGAAGTATTCGGTGAAAAGGGACCTTTTGGCAATATTCAGTTTGCTATCCGCGCCCGTGTTGAAGGTCTACGTGATTTTGGCCCGGCCCTTTCGCCATTCAATTCCTTTTTACTACTACAGGGACTTGAAACATTGTCCTTGCGTGTGCAACGCCATGTGGACAATACCTTAGAGGTTGCCAAATGGCTTGAGGCCCACCCTCAGGTAGAGAAGGTAAATTATCCAGGATTAAAAAGTTCACCAAGTTTTGCCAATGCACAAAAATATCTCAAAAACGGTTATGGTGCTGTCCTTTCCTTCCAGTTGAAAGGTGATGCTGCTCAAAAAGCAAATGCTTTTATCGACAGCTTGGAACTTATCAGTCATTTGGCCAACGTAGGTGACACCAAATCATTGATTATCCATCCATCAGCAACAACACACCAGCAATTAAGTGATGCGGATCAGGCCAATGCGGGTGTATTTCCGGGACTGTTGCGCCTTTCAGTAGGGATAGAACATATTGATGACATTAAAGCTGATCTGCAACAGGCATTCGAAAAGATCAAATAATCAAATGCATTCCTAAATTTAAACATCATGAGCAGGCATATTTATCAGCATCAGGAGCCTTTTGTATTTGAAAACGGCAGGGAGCTTATCGATTTACAGATCAGCTATGAAGTATTTGGAGAACTGAACGCAGATCGCAGCAATGTAGTTTGGGTTTGTCATGCCTTGACAGCGAATGCCAATGTGCTGGACTGGTGGCCGGGCCTTTTTGGGACAGATGACCTGTTTAATCCCAATGACTATTATATCGTGTGTGCGAATGTGATTGGTTCGCCCTATGGAAGCAGCAATCCCCTATCCATCAATCCGGCAACAGGTCAACCATATTACCTTTCTTTTCCCGAATTTACGGTAAAAGATCTTGTCAATGCCCATCAATTGCTCGCAGCACATCTGGATATCAACCAAATTGAAGTTTTAATCGGCGGATCACTGGGCGGTCAACAAGCGTTGGAATGGGCCGCTTCCAAAACGATTGCCATCAATCAACTCATCGTTGTCGGTACAAATGCAGTGCATTCCCCTTGGGGCATTGCCTTTAATGAAAGTCAACGTTTAGCCATCACAGCAGACCGGACTTTCTATGCCAATCATCCGGATGGCGGCGCGAAAGGGCTGAAAGTCGCGCGTTCGATCGCGCTGTTGTCCTATCGCAATTATATCACCTATGATCATACACAAAGGGATACCGATGACAATAAAGTAAATGATTACAAAGCTGCTTCTTATCAAAATTATCAAGGTGAAAAATTGGTTAAACGCTACAATGCGTACAGCTACTTTTACCTGACAAAAGCGATGGATAGCCACAATCTGGCCCGCGGAAGAGTATCTCTGGAAGCAGCGCTCGCTGGTATCGACTGCTCAACATTGGTATTAGGTGTCAATACAGATATATTGTTCCCCATTGATGAACAGAAATTTATTGCCCGACATATTCCCAATGCCAGCTACCGGGAGATCGAGTCGAGCTTCGGTCACGATGGCTTTTTGATCGAGACCAAAAGGCTGTCAGCTATTATCCATAACTTTTTAGAAAATAAGAAGGAGTATATCAACGAATTAGTATAAGAGTAGTAAACAATAATATAAGAGCATACAAGAAGAAATATGAGTAATAAATTAACGATAGGGATGTTTGGATTTGGTGTTGTCGGCCAAGGTCTCTACGACATTATCAAAACCAAAAATCTGAATCTGGAAATCAAGAAATTTGTCATTAAAAATGCGGATAAAAAACGTTCACTGCCCGCTGAACTATTTTCAACTGATGCGGAGGCGATTTTGGATGATCCGGAAATCAACACGGTTGTCGAATTGATCGATGATGCAGAAGCGGCCTATAGGCTTACTGTACGTGCACTGAAATCAGGCAAAAATGTAGTATCCGCAAATAAAAAAATGATTGCCGGTCACCTTGAAGAGCTAGTAGATATTCAACATGAATATGGAACGAGCCTGCTTTATGAGGGAGCCGTCTGTGGAAGTATACCTATTATCCGTAACCTGGAAGAATATTACGACAATGAGCTCCTGCATTCGGTCAGCGGTATCTTTAACGGATCTTCCAACTACATTCTTTCCAAGGTTTTCAACGAAAACCAGCTTTATGCGGATGCATTAAAAAAAGCACAGGAACTTGGCTTTGCAGAAACAGATCCTACGCTTGACGTTGGTGGATATGACCCTAAATTTAAAGTCTGTATTGTCGCGTCACACGCCTATGGGATCTATGTTAAACCAGATGATGTATTCAACATTGGTATCGACAAATTAGGCCAACAGGATATTCGTTTTGCTAAAGAAAAAAACTTTAAAATCAAATTGATCCCTACGGCCAAAGAGATCGATGGCAATAAAGTTGTGCTTTATGTACTGCCTCGTTTGGTAGGCAAAGAAAGCATATTGTATAACGTAGAAAATGAAAATAACGGTGTGCTGGTCAAAGCTGCATTTGCGGACGAACAATTCTTTTACGGTAAAGGCGCCGGGGGGCATCCGACAGGTTCTGCAGTACTGTCCGACATTGCAGCACTACGTTATGGCTACCGCTATGAATATAAAAAGCATTTAGAATCCAGTGCCTTAAATTATAGCCAGGATTATCTGATCAAGGTCTATTTAAGATACACGGACGATCAACTGATCGAAAAATTAAATTTCAGTGAGATCACCGAAAGGTATTACGCAGCAGATTTCAAATATGTAATTGGCCACATTAATCTTCAACAAATTGCTGCCCATAAGGCTGATTTGGACCGAGAGGGCAATTTCATTGCAGAGATCGCGTAGGCAATCAACAAACCAACCTACCTACGGGGTGTCCGATCATTTTGGACACCCCTATTTTTTATTTTATATACGTTCCAAAGGTTTTTTGAAATGTGCTATCCGGTGCAGAATTTTCATTTGCTCTTCAGAACTCTTCGTCTACCACTTAGTTTCCACGCGCATTACTTTTTAAGCTCAGCGTCATAACACCACCTTTAACCAGTTGTTCAACGGGAAGTTGCCATCCGGTCCAGGCTTTATTATTCAGTCGGATCTGATCAACATAATAACTATCCGGGGCCTCTTTTTCAACCTGAATCGTGAATTTATTTTTTCGTAATGCCTTGGGAAGCTGTATGGTAATTTTATCAAATAAAGGCGCGCCGATCTGAAATGCCGGATTTTCTGTCGTTAGACTTCTTACGTCGAATAACCCGATCCCCGATAAAACATACCAAGCCCCCAATTGTCCCTGATCTTCATCCTGCCCATAGCCATAACCGTGTATAGGATCGGTACCATAAAATTCATTTGAAATCGCCCGCACCCATTTTTGGCTCAGGTCAGGTCTCCCTGAGAAATAAAACAACCAGGAGATATGCAAGTTGGGCTGATTTCCATGGTTATATAAGCTTTCAATTCCAGCAAAGGCATCGATATGGGTTCCACCACCAAAAACATTCTTTTGTGATACTGTAAATATACTGTCCAAGCGTTGATTGAATAGATCCTTTCCGACGAGCTTAACCAATTCCTGCGGAACATGTGGCACATAAAACGTATACTGCCAGGCGTTTCCCTCCTGAAAACCACGCCAAGGTTGATAAGGATTAAAATTTGGAATAAATTTCCCCAAACTGTCTTTTGGCCGCATGAACTTAGTCGATGGATCGTATAATCCTTTCCAGGCAGTTGAAAGTTCATGAAGTTTTTTGTAGTCTGCATCACGGCCCAGTGATTTTGCATATTGCGCTGCAGCTGCGGCCGAAAATGCATATTCCAAGGTATGGGAAGCACCAAAAGGTGATCCAGTGGTCAATAATTCGGGACTACTGGTATTGTCCTGAATATAGGGTGAATAACCTTTATCGACAAATACCCCAACATCAAGCTTCCCTGCTCCCGGAATGCGCCCCTGTGATTCTAGTTCATTTTTCCGCACAGCTTCATAGGCAAAATTCGTGTCGTAATTCCGGATCCCGACATTATAGGCAGCAGCAATCGCCAATCCCGTAAAATTGGTACCCACACCGGAGACATATTTACTATTGGCAATACCGTCCCCAAGCCAGCCCGCATCGCGATATACCAGGAGTTGGCTCTGTACCCAATCGTTGTAATAATCAGGATAGGCTATGGACCAGAGTTGTGTCAGGTTCCAAAATGCCCCCCAGATCGCATCGGTATTATAGTGCTGATGTATAGGTTTTCCTTGCGCATTTAACGCAATCTGGCCTACTGAGCCATCATTTTTTGGATAAGCCCCATTGATATCACTGGCAAGGCCCCGTCCAAGTAAGGCATGATATAATCCGGTATAAAATTTAACGCGGTCCTCTTTTTTACCACCTTCCACCAATATCCTTCCCATTTCATTATTCCAGGTCTTCAGTGCTTCGGATTTCGTTTTATCAAATGTCAGCCCCTTTGCCTCATGCTGCAAGTTTAACCGTGCGTTATCTACAGAGGTATAGGACAAACCGGTTTTGATGGTGATGGATTCATCCGACCCTGTATCGAATCGCAAAAACAGTCCGGCTCCTTTCCCCCTTATGTTCTTCTTTTCCTCAAAAATCGCGTCGTCCTTAAATGTCCCGTAAGATTTTGGTCGCTTGCTGACTTCTGCAAAGAAATACATCTTTACAGTAGCGCCTTGTTGATATTTTTGGACATATACCGGGTTTGTCACCACGTATCCCCATACACATTGATTTTCGTAATTTACTTCAGCATCGACCACTGGCCCGCTCTCGCCCATCACATGTCCAATATCAAATATTAGGTTGGCCGCATCTGTTTTCGGAAAGGTATAACGATGGAAGCCGACCCTTTTTGTCGCCGTTAGTTCGGCAAGGATTCCGTAATCTTTCAGTTTCACCCGATAATAACCTGATGTGGCAAATTCATCTTTTTTATCAAATGATGAGCGGTAGCCACTTTGCGGCTGTTCCAGTTTACCCGGAGTCGTTTTGAGTTCACCTACTGATGGAGCGAAGACAATTCCCCCGATCTGAAACTCATGAAAATTAGCAAAGCCTTCGATTGAGCTGTGTCTATCGTCATAGCCAACAGCTTCCCAACCGGACTTATTGCCATAACTTCCATTTGTGCTTGGTGCTAATTTGGCCATACCAAAGGGTACTGCCGCCGGCGTATAAAAAAAATACCGGCTATGCACAGATCCAATATTAGGTCTTACCAAGGTAGTTAAATCAGTTTTCTGCTGCCCTGGCGCAGGTAGCACACTGGATAACATGCAGAAAAAATAAAATATAAGATGCTTAGCCATCGTTGTCAATTAGGTTCAAAAACAAACATACAAAAAATAAAACTATGTATAAACATGAAAGCAAAAAGATCATTAAAAAAAATAGGCAGAGGCAGGTCAAAATAGCACAATATTGTAATAATTTAAATACGAATTTAATTATACCTCATTAAAGGCCTTATGGAGCAGTTATTTTTTTACCTTTGTTTGTACATACATAATAAATAATAACCAAGAAGTTTTAAGTCAGAAAAATCAATCCAAATTGAATGCGCTGGAAATAATCTAACGAACCATTGCGATTGGACTACTGAAATGCATAAACACTTCAATTAATAAAAAGTTCCATGAGAAGAAACCTAACGTTTTTCGGTCTTACGCTTATCTTTTTTAGCAGCGGTCTGTCTGCGCAGCAAAGAATCCCATCGAAAGGAGACCAACTTAAGCTTGCGCAGACCATTTTAGCCGATCCGAAGTTAAAATATGTGGATAGCCTAGCCAGACAGGTCATCAAAGAAGGATTTAATGCCGGAAGTGGCTATTCGCAGATATGGGCACGGGACCTCAATACGTTTATTGAAACGGCATTGGAAGAAAGACCTGCAGCAGATGTTCGCGGGGCTATCCTATTGTTTTTCCAGATGCAACAACCTAATGGTGAAATGGTAGACGGCTATGTGCTCAAGAAAGATTTCACCTGGCATGATGATACACCTTATTATTCGAAAAATGCACCCGATCATGTCGGCTTTAAAAATACTGTCGAAACCGACCAAGAGACTTCGCTGATTCAGCTACTGAGCAAGTATATACAGAAAACCAAAGATTATGGCATTCTTGACGAATCCATTGGTGGACTTTCGGTCAAAGAACGCATACAGCTGATGTTGAATTACCTCAGGCGAGAACGGTTCAATGCGACATACGGTCTCCTCTGGGGCGCCATGACAGCCGACTGGGGTGCACTCTCCTCTGCCAAAAGGCTTTGATGAAAATCAAATCCATTACCATGGAGGTACGGCAATTGCGATCGAAGCCGGACTGCTTAAACGAAACGAAATAAAAACGGTAAATAGACAGATGTTGGAAAATGTCCGTTTGTCGGGTATGCCGAGCATAGGTCTTACACTCTATCCAACCTACCCAGCCGGCTTTTTCAAAGGTTGGATGGCAGAGCCTTATCACTATCAAAATGGCGGGGACTGGACCTGGTTTGGCGGTAGAATGATCCAGCAACTAGTACGCAACCGCTTTTATCAGGAAGCCTACGACGAGTTAGGGCCAATGATTGATCGTGTGGTGAAGAACAAAGGTTTTTACGAATGGTACGGCAAAAACGATGTGCCGAGCGGATCGGGCAAATTCAAAGGCTCGGCAGGTGTATTGAGCAAAGCAATCGCACTACTCCGTCAATGGGCCGCAGAAACGGCCGAGTAGCCACATTCAATCTACGGATGAATTGATCCAGTAGCTTATGATAACTGGATCAATTCTTCTATTAATAATCTCTTCGACTCTCCACGGTATAGGTAAAGCTCTCGGCGCGATAGAATCCCAGATTATATTCAATTGGCTTTCCGGACTGATCGAAAACAAAACGTTTACGCGATAAGATCGGGTCACCAATATTGATTTCGAGTTTGTCTGCGATAAATTTATTGGCTGCAACGGCGTCTATTTCTTCTTGCGAAAGATCAGCAACAACATGGTAATCGGTCTCCAATATTTCATAGAGCGGACGTTTAAAATCTTCGTCACCTGTCAGTCCAATACGAGGATGAAAATAAGATGTAAAATAGACGAACGGATCATCTTTTTTACCACGTAACCGTTCCAGCTTTAATAGCTTTTGATCTTCATCGACCGCAAAAAATTTTGTAATGGCCTTATCGGGCACTACCCAGCTCACATGAAGCTCAAAATTCTTAACCTCGATACCACGGTTTTTCATTTCTTGTGAAAAACTTAGCCAATTTTTGGATTTCGAACTGAATTTGGTGCTTGCAACCTTTGTACCGATACCTTTCTTCCGGATCAATAGCTCCTCATAAACCAGCTTATTAATCGCCAGACGCAGAGTAGAACGGGAAATAGCCAGACGTTTGGCTAGCTCTATTTCATTGGGCAACATTTTCCCCTCAATATATTCCGGTTGTTTTATTAACTCCCGCAGTAGATTTTCTGCTTGTATATGCAGTGGGACTGGACTTTTGTGATCTATTTTTAAATTCATTACATGATATTGCTTAGGCTAAAGTAAGATTTTTTGGATAATTAAAAAAATAGATATATGTTTGTATGTATATACATATAAAACTAATAAAACCAGCTATGTCTAAAAATTTTATCCTTATTTTATGCATTGTTTCACTGGGAGGTCTGCTTTTTGGCTTCGACATGGCTGTTATCGCCGGTGCTTTACCGCTTGTGAAGGCATTTTTTGGATTATCTCCCGTGCAGGAAGGTATTTTTGTTAGTTCAGCACTGGTCGGATGCATTATTGGTGTATTCTTTACGGGCTCTTTTACGGACAAATATGGTCGTAAACAAGCCTTTATCGTTGCATCGTTGCTTTTCTTATTATCAGCAATTGGCTGCGGATTCAGTCCTAATTATACTGTATTGATCGCGAGCCGAGGTATTGGCGGACTAGGTGTTGGTATAGCTTCTATTGTAGTTCCTCTTTATCTTGCTGAAATATCCCCCAGTAAATTCAGGGGCAGATCGGTTACCTGTTATCAATTGGCGATTACATTTGGTATTCTGATTGCCTATATTAGTAACTATTTCATTCTTCAATTCCATTCATTGCCTCAGGCGGAGCTTTGGCGTGGCATGTTTCTAGTTGGGGCAGTCCCCGCCGTCCTACTTAGTTTCGGGGTTTATTTTATTCCTGAGAGTCCCCGCTGGCTGGCCAAAATTGGGCGGGACGGAGAGGTCGCAGCTATTCGTACCAAACTTGGTTTAACGGATCTGTATGATTCACCAAGCCCGGCCAAGGGAAATATGAAGGAGCTGTTTTCTCCCATCTACCGCAGCGCATTTTTCTTAGGTCTATTTTTACCCTTATTTTCTCAGCTGAGCGGAATCAACGCCATCGTCTATTACGGCCCAAGCATATTGTTGGAATCGGGTATTTCCTTAGCAAATTCTTATCATGCACAATTATTTTTTGGTGCGGCGAACGTACTATTTACCTGCTTTGCCATCTGGAAAGTAGATCATTGGGGAAGAAGACCCTTATATATTTTAGGGACATCGGGGGCCACCATTAGTCTGATTGTAACGGGATATCTTTTCAGTCAGGAACAACCAAACAATGTTGCATTGATTGGATCCATCCTGCTCTTCCTTTTTTTCTTTGCTTTTTCTATCGGCCCGTTAAAATTTGTGGTCGCGGCGGAAATATTCCCAAATGCCATACGGGCAAGGGCAATGGGAATAAGTATTATGGTGATGTGGATTTCCGATGCGATTGTCGGTCAGCTGACTCCTATTTTGCTCGCATCTTGGGGAGCGAGTTATACCTTTTGGTTATTTGCTTTTTTCTGTGCGATAGCTTTTATCGTTGTGCTGGGATATTTACCGGAGACCAAAGGCAAACCTTTGGAAGAAATCGAAAAATATTGGATTGAAAAATCAAAGAAAAAGCAGAATAACAACGTATAACTTCGTTCAATACCCGCTATTATTTTAGTCATTTTTTTACATACGCAATAAATAACATCCTATGTATTCCAATACTCAAACAACATCTTTTCAATACGACATCTTACCTACATTTCCAGTTCAGGGCAAATTGTCAAACTCTTATCATGAGTTGGTCGATCACCTGATCCAAAATCATATACACTGCATAGATGGATTTGTTGGCGTAAATTGGGAAACACCGATGCAGCATATCCAGCAGGAATTTGTTAAGCGAGGATTAACGGCGCGATTTGTTTCCATAGAAACAGCATTGCTCCCTGAAGCAGCGATCGAGGAGAAAGTGGCTCCTTATCTTGGCGGTAATGATCCTTTATTCGGAAAAAAAACACCACTCGAACTGATCGCATACTTTGATACGGTCAAATTGGCTACACTGCGGGGAATGCTAAACCAGGCTACCGACAATGAATACCTTATTTTTTATGGCCCCGGAGCAGCATTCCTTGACGTATCAGGTCAAGTGATGTACATCGACCTGCCCAAAAATATCCTTATTCAGCGGATGCGTGCGGGACTGGCCGGGAATCTGGCCTGTGCGAAACAAACAGATCAAAAAGAGCTTTATAAACGGTATTACTTTGTCGATTGGGAACTCCTAAACCGACATAAGCGGATGATATTATCACGCGTGGAGATTCTTGCCGATCAACAATCCGCTGAAAATCTACCTTGGATCTTAGGAAATGATTTAAAGGCAACTTTGCATGTAATGTCTAAAAATTACTTTCGGGTAAGGCCAACATTCGAACCCGGAGTCTGGGGCGGGCAATGGATGAAAGAACATTTAACGGGTATTGATCAACAGGTCAAAAATTATGCGTGGTCTTTTGAAATGATTGTCCCCGAAAACGGCATTTTACTTGAGAACAATGGGCAAGTGCTCGAAATTTCATTTGATCAACTGATGTTTCAGGAAAGTTCAAATGTCCTGGGCGCTGCGCAGCCACGGTTTGATGTTGAGTTTCCAATCCGGTTTAACTTTCTGGACACTTTTGATGGCGGCAATCTTTCCATTCAGTGCCACCCTAGTCCAAGTTATGCCAAAGCCGAATTTGGTGAAAATTTCACACAGGACGAATCCTATTATATTGTTGACAGAAAGGGTGATGCACAGGTCTACCTGGGATTTCAGGATGATATCGATGCGGAAAACTTCCGTGCTGTTCTTGAACAGAGCTTCCATACGGGCGAACCGATCGCCATCGACAGGTACGTTCAAAAATTTGAATCGCAAAAGCATCAGTTATATTTAATTCCCCACGGTACGGTGCATTCTTCAGGGACAAATAACCTTGTACTGGAGATCAGCGCCACCCCCTACAACTACACATTTAAGATGTACGACTGGGTACGCCCCGATTTAGACGGTAAGCCACGTCCATTAAATATCGACAGGGCTTTCGCCAATCTTAATTTTAACCGAAAGGGTGATGTTGTCAAAGACACGCTCCTGTCCCAACCAAAGGTTTATACACTCGATGACCAAACATCAAAAGTGCATTTGCCGACACATGAAGATCATTTTTATGATGTTTACAGGTACGAATTTATGGACGAGGTGAAGATTGAGACAAAGGGCCAATGCCATATTATGATGCTCGTTGAAGGGGAAGCGGTAGAACTGACAACTGCCAATGGCATGAAAAAAATCTTCCATTATGCCGAGACATTCGCCGTTCCTGCGGCTGCGAAATCCTATTCGCTCCGAAACTTGGGAACTGCTCGGGCGAAAGTAATACAGTCTTTTGTCAAAGACCATAAATGTTAATAATAAGTACACAACGATAGAAAAAACAGCATCATGAGAAATTTATGTTTCGCGTTATCAACTTCATTCCTGCTATTATCCTGCAATGGTGGTAGCAATAAATCCACAGGAAGCGACACACAGCAAAATGTGGCACAGGATAGTAGCTTCCAACTCGTCAAAGATATGGCAAGCAAGGTTATCAAAGCAGGATTCAATGCAGGTGACGGCTATAGTGAAGTATGGATCAGGGATTACAATACCTTTATTACCTTAGCAAGCCAAGTGCACCCCCACGAGCAGATCAAAGATCAATTGGCACTATTTTTTAAATTACAGGAAGCTGATGGAAATATCGCAGACGGTTTTGTCAAAAAATCCAGTTTAAAGAATGGTGTTTCCGACTATTATACGATCACAAATCCACTGGCTCCGGAATATGCCGCACATAAAAACACGGTTGAAACCGATCAGGAAACATCTTTGATCCAGGCAGTCCACAAATATATCGTAGCAACCAAAGACAGCTCTTTTCTCGTACAAAAAATAGGCGAAACAACAGTGAAAGACCGGATGGAACAGGCTTTGCAATTTTTAATGGACAAACGTTATAATGCCACTTATGGTCTATTGTGGGGAGCCACAACCGTCGATTGGGGTGATGTGCAGCCAGAACACGATTGGGGGGTACATTTGGATAAAAACTCTCATATTGCCCTGGATATTTATGATAACGCCATGTTTTTAATTGCTTTGGACAATTACATGGATCTTTTCCCTGATAAAAAAGAAAAATGGGGTAAGGTCAGGGCCACGATTACCAGCAATACCATGAAATATCTTTGGGACGATAAAAATCAAAAATTCATCCCCCACATCTACATCAACGGGTCGCCATTTCCGAAAGATTTTGATGAAAACCAGATCTACTATCACGGCGGAACAGCCATTGCTATTGAGGCAAACCTGCTTAACAAAGAGCAGATCAAAACTTCCCTGGACAAGATGATCAAAAATGTAAAAGATGCCGGAGCAGCCACCATTGGATTAACCGTATATCCGACTTATCCGGCAGGTTTTTTCAAAAATAAAGGCATGTATCCGTATGGTTACCAAAATGGCGGAGATTGGACTTGGTTTGGAGGGAGAATGATCCAGCAACTGGCTAAAAATGGGTTCCAGCAGGAAGCTTATGAGCAGATCAAGCCCATGTTGGCGCGTGTCATTAAAAATAAAGGTTTCTACGAATGGTACACGAAAGACAATAAACCTGAAGGTTCGGGAACCTTTAGGGGCGAAGCCGGCGTACTTTATGACGCGATCACCTTATTGGAAAATACCGGAAAATAATCCTTAATATTTATACCCAACACCTAAAAATAGGGTGTCCGAAAAGATCGGACACCCTATCGCCATTCAATCGCATCGCTGCACTATAGGTCAGTCAGGTTCCAACACCCTTATTATCCTCTTAAAACTTTACCGTGTCCGTAGCGATAAATGGTAACCGATAATTACCTGTATCGATGCGCACCTTACCATGTAATGCTTTTAAGGCCACACTGTCCCTGTCACCCGTTTGGTAGATATATACATTTTTCAAACTAGGAATATCCTTCAACTTCGACAGTCCCTTTGCGGTTACTTTTGTTCCCACCAGGTTCAGGTAGATCAATTTTTGCAGTCCTTTCAATTGTGGTAGGCCATTGTCGGAAACTTTTGTATTCTCGAGATGCAGACGTGAGATGACAGGCATGGATTTTATCGTAGAAAATGCCTGGTCAGTGATGGCGGTATGCCCGAGTTTCAGTTGAACGATATTCTCTTTAATGGCCAGAAGTTCCTGCATATCCTTGTCATTAAACTGTGGATAGTTGATGGCATTGACCAGCACCAGATTATTTTCTTTAGCCACAGGAATGATTTTAATACCTTTTGCCTGCCAGGCATCAACTTTATCCTTTGGTAAATCGGGTGCCTTGGGAAAATCAGCATACAATATCTGCGAAGCCTGCTGTTCTCCTGTTTCAAGTTTTTTCAATATCGCTGCAATTTCCTTCGTCTGTGTAAGTTGATTCACTTTTTTATCGAAGCCTGCCCCTTGATCAATCCACCATGCAATCAATTTGATCTGATCGACGCTGATAGGTGTACGCCCCTTTGGTGGCATTCTTTTTTTGTGTCCTTCCGGTAATATCAGTCGCGCATACAATTCACTTTCTTTCGAATTGCCCTCCTTCAGCACCTTTCCATTTTCACCCCCTTTTAACAGACTTTCCTTTGTCTGTAAGGCCAATCCTCCCTCCTGTTTTCGATCACCATGGCAGCTCTGACAACGTTGTTTGAGTATAGGTTGTATAATACCGTCATATACGGCAGCCTCTTGTACATTCGCAACAATTAAAAGCTCATCACTGCTTTCCTCCACACCAAAAGTCTTTTTCATCGCCTGTGGCATGGCTTCAAGAAAATAACCTTTGCCATGTGTTAAGGTACCGCCGTAGTGTCCTGTGACTCCCAGTAATATGACCAGGACCAAAAATATCCAAAAACGGAAACGTACGATTTTTCTTGCCCAGTGTAGTGTCCCGCTTTTTTCGCGGTACAGGAAACAAAGCAGTAGACTACATAGGGCGACAGCAATTCCCAGCCACTGATGGTAATTCAGTACGTCGATTTCATAACCGCCATTGCGTGAAAGCAGAAATCCCGAAAGAGCGGCAAACATGGCTGCCATACTACCCAATAACAAGCACAACCTAATCGCCAACAGGTATGGATTTTCTTTTGTGAATAGCTCCAGAAATACCATCACAAATGCAATCAATAAAATTCCGATGGGTAAATGCACTAAGATGGAATGAAACCGTCCCAAAAAGGCCATCAATTCTTCAAGAAAAACCATCATTCTTTATACCTGTCTTTGAGTAAATTCAACATATATACATTTACGGACCATTGGTCTGCCACTGGCTGCTGTGTAAAAGGCAGTGTAGGTAAATAACCTGCTGGGCCAAATTCAGTGGTAATGGTCAATACCTTTGCTCCGCTTTGTTTATGTTGGGCAACAATCTGATCCCACCAGGCCAGATGTTGACTGACCGTATTTTTCCATTCCGGTGCCGCAGGATCATTGACCTGAGGTCCTTCAGGATGTCCGATCCGGGCATGGATATGTTCTGTCCGGGCGAGTGCCAAAGAGACTGCTTCAGCTTGGTCAGCGAGCAAAGACTCATGTACATTGCACCAGTGTGAAATATCTAAAGCAAGCCTTAAAGCAGGGATTTTTTTTAAATAATCTTTGGTCAGGTGTGCCGCAAAGCTAAATCTCCCACGATGTGTCTCATGGTAAACCGGAATACGCCATTTTTCCATAATCACTTGACCAATATCGATCAATTGCTTATTCTGTTCAAACGCGTAATATTCTTTACCTGTATGGCAATTGATATAATCCGGCTTTATGCTTACAGCTTCTTCCAGATTACGTTTGAAACTTTCACGGTACTGGTCAAACGAAGCTCCGGAACCACCGGAAAGAAGCCCTAAACGCAGACCATATTTTTGCAAGGCATCAATCATTTCTTTTCGTTCTTTCTGATCCCCTGGGAGCCAGGCTTCTACCCCGTCATAGCCTGCATTTTTCACCCGTTCACAAAAGCGGTCCCAGGAATCAGTATTTCCCCAATTGGTACAGTAGTACTTAATATGTAATTTCTCTTGTTGCTGTGCCAGAAGTGTATAAAAATTGGCCATCAGAAGGATTAATACTAGTAATCGTTTCATTCGTTAAATAATAGCTTGTATAAGTTCACCTTCCACATCCGTCAAACGAAATGGTCGGCCCTGAAAGTCATAGGTAAATTTTTCGTGGTCAAATCCCAGGAGATGGAGCATAGTGGCATGCACATCATGTACGGAGGCCCTGCCTTCAACACCTGCAAAACCAATATCGTCCGTTTGCCCGTAGCTGATGCCGTTACGTATGCCTCCACCTGCCATCCAGATGGTATAGGCATCAGTATGATGATCTCTCCCAAGGAATGGCATATCACTATTGTCACGATTCTCCTGCATTGGCGTCCGTCCAAACTCCCCACCCCAGACAACCAATGTGTCCTCTAATAAGCCCCGTTGTTTTAGATCCAGGATCAGTGCTGTCATGGGGCGATCAATTTCACGGCATTTATTTCGAAATCCAAGATCTATGGAGTCTGCCGCATTTGTGCCATGACTATCCCAGCCCCAGTCAAACAATTGCACAAAACGCACCCCCTGTTCAACAAGCTTGCGGGCCAACAGGCAGTTATTGGCGAAAGATTCCTTTCCGGGTTCGGTACCGTATAATTCATGGATATAAGCAGGTTCATTGTTGATATTCATCACTTCGGGTACGGCGACCTGCATTTTATAAGCCATTTCATACTGTGCAATCCGTGAAAGTGTCTCCGGGTCCTTAAATGTGTCATACTCCGTTTTGTTAACATTATTGATTGCGTCGATAAGATTGCGCTTCATGTCCCGGTCCATTCCCTCAGGATCAGCAATATACAATACAGGGTCTCCCTTTGACCGGCATTGCACCCCCTGGTAGACCGATGGTAGAAAACCGCTTCCCCAGACACTCTTTCCGGCGTCCGGAGTTTTACCCCCAGAAGTCAATACCACAAATCCCGGTAAATTGCTGTTTTCTGAGCCTAGGCCATATGTCACCCATGAACCGATGCTTGGCCGTCCCAATCGGGCACTTCCGGTATGCATAAACAGCTGTGCCGGTCCGTGGTTAAATTGATCCGTATGGACGGCTTTCAAAAAACTGACGTCATCGACCACCTGACTAAAATGAGGTAAATGATCGGATACCCAAGCTCCACTTTCACCATATTGTTTGAAAGTCGCCTGTGGTCCCAGCATTTTAGGTACCCCACGGATAAAGGCAAATTTCTTTCCGGCCAAAAGTGATTGCGGGCAGGGTTGATTATGTAATTTCTGTAGTGCAGGTTTGTAATCAAACAATTCAAGCTGCGAAGGGGCTCCTGCCATATGTAAATAGATCACACTTTTGGCTTTACCGGGAAAATGGGGCGATTTGGGAATCAACGGATTTAAAGCATTCAGATCCAAATTGCCTTTCGATCCGGATGTGTCCCATCCGCCGCAACTTGCCAAAAGACTTCCCAATGCAATGCCGCCAATACCAGCAACACAATCTTTTAGAAAATGTCTTCTTGTCACAGCCTTCAATTCAGATTGCTGCGCTTCTTCTATTAATTTATTCAGATCTTTCATTAATGTAACTCTTTTTGAATGACACCGATTCTACCATATCTCTTGTTTATCCCGATTCCCGGTTGATTCAGCTTCCGGGGATTATTACCGTCACGTATTTTGAATCTCACCCCTATGATTTCGTTAAAAATTCATCCAGGTTCAATAATGCATTTGCAACCAACATATAAGCAGCTTTGGATGATATTGTTTTTGTATTTTCCTTAGCCAAATCGCTGCCCAGATATTTCGCTGCAGATGCTGGTGCTTTGTTAAATTCCAAGAGTGCTTTTTCGTAGAGTGCTTCAAGGTCGGCGATCTTCCTGGGATCAGCTTCTTTGAGCATTGCTCTTCGATAACCGGCACTGATGCTCTTTTTTGTATTTCCTTTTCCTTCCTGTAGCATGATATTTCCTAAATGCTTTGCCGCTTCCAGATACACGGGGTCATTGAGGGTGGCCAAAGCCTGCAACGGCGTATTTGTCCGTATGCGATCAACAAGACATACTTCCCTACTGGATGCATCGAAGGAAACAAAGGACGGATAAGGGCTCGTACGTTTTAAAAAGGTATAAATACCACGTCGATACTGATCTTCCCCTTCGCTCTTGACCCAAGACTCTCCACTGTATACAGTCATCCACACCCCATCCGGTTGATAGGGCATGACACTCGGTCCATACATTTTATTGCTTAACAAGCCACTGACAGCTAGCGCCTGATCTCGGATCTGCTCCGCGGAAAGCCTAAATCGCGGCCCTCTCGCCAAATAATAGTTCTGCGGATCTTTTTCCGCTTTATCACCATTTAGCGTTGAAGCCTGCTTATAGGTACCTGAAAGGACAATCTCACGAACCAATTTTTTCATGCTCCATTTTTTCCCGTTCATAAGATCCAGAGCCATATAATCCAATAATTCACGGTGAATTGGCGGTATACTCTGTGTCCCCATATCACCTAATGGCTCCACCAGCCCCCGGCCAAACAACTGTGCCCATACACGGTTAACCAAGGTCCGCGCGGTTAATGGGTTCTCTTTACTGACGATCCATTGTGCAAATCCCATGCGGTTTCGGGGAGCGCCTTTTGGAAATTCATTGAGCGATTCAGGCACCATGGGCTGTACTTCTGCTCCCAGAGACAGGCGGTTACCCCGAATGAATACATTCGTTTTCCGATGCATATCTTTCGGATTTTCAATCATTATGGGCACACTTTCCGGTTGCAGATTAACTAGCTGGAGAAAAGTTCGCTGAAGGTTTAGATTTTCCACGGGTTTTCCAATCGGAAAGTCCTCCCGAAAAGCAAACCATTCAATCATACAAATCGGTTGACCAGCTGCAATCGCTGGATTCTTAAATACCAAAAAAAGGTCGTGTACACCGCTTGTCGGTGCTATCGCTGCCTGGATAACCTGTCTACCGGAGGTTTTTGGTAAATCTATATTGGCTAGCAGAGGCCCATTAGGTTTATTGAGATGCACTTCCATTTTTCCGCCAACTGCATCTGTCCAAAAATTCATGAAGAGCTGCCTTTTGCCATCCAGGGCAATTGCTTTTAGACGGGCTGAGCCACTGCTGCGTACACCAAGCCATTTTGTATCATACAAAGCACCGTTTACAATCTGATCGCTATAATGAGCATGAATCTTAGGCTCGAGCGTATGCAGGAAAAGATCCGCAGATTTTACCGCATTTCCATCGCCATTGACTGCCAACCAATGCTTGATGCTATCGACACGTTTTTCATCCTGTGCCGTATAAAAACGTAGTTTTGGATGATCACCTTGTGTATCTTCATCTCGCGTGTTGTTGAAAAATGCCAGAGATTTATAATATTCCTCAAATTTAAAAGGATCATAGGTGTGACTATGGCATTGCACACATTCAAATGTTGTACTCAACCATACCTGATAGCTGGTATTTAAACGATCCAGTACAGCCGCCATCCTAAACTCCTCACTATCCGTTCCACCTTCATCGTTATTCATGGTGTTCCGATGGAAAGCCGTCGCGATAAACTGATCTTTGGTCGGTTGAGGCAAGAGATCTCCTGCCAGCTGCTCAACGGTAAATTCGTCGTATGGCATATCTTTGTTCAGGGCTTTGATTACCCAATCCCGATAGGACCAGATACTACGTGACCCATCTTTTTCGTATCCTTTGGTATCGGCATAGCGTGCCATATCCAGCCACCAGCTAGCCCATTTCTCACCGTATTTAGAGGAAGCCAATAAGCTATCAACTCTACGTGAATAGGCATCATCGCTGTCATCCTCGATAAATGCGCTGATTTCATCTAAGGTCGGTGGTATGCCGATGAGGTCCAAATAAAGTCTTCTCAACAAAGTACTCTTATCGGCTTCATCCGAAAAAGACAGATCCTTGCTCTTCAATTTGGCCTGCACAAAATAGTCGATGTTGTTATTCACCCCTTTCGGTTTTATGCCAAAAAGTCCTGCCAGGGAAAATGGTTTCGGCACTTCGACATCATCGGGTAAAGTATAAGCCCAATGTTTACCCCACTTTGCACCTTGGTCGATCCACTTCTTTAAAATATCAATTTCGTCATCATTCAGTTTTGGCGCATTATAAGGCATGCGCAATTCAGGATCATCAGAAACCAATCTCTTCATAAACTCGCTATGCTCCGCATCCCCCCGAATAATCGCCGGTTTGCCAGACTCGGCTTTGGCAAAAGCTTCATTTTCAAAAAGAAAACTTAGCCCTCCATTTTTCTTCACTCCACCATGACAAGCAATGCAATGTTTATTTAATATCGGTTTGACATCCGCACTAAAGTCTACTGTTTCTTCTTTGCCAAATGTAAATATTGTAAAGCAGGCGATAATTAAGGCCAATAATGCTAATACCATTAATTTTCTATTCATAGCAATAAGGTCTATTCAATATTATTCTGTTATTAGGTTTATTTTATAATTGTTGTGCAGCTATTCCAATGCTTGAGCTAATGGAATACATATCAACGCGCCGAAACAGCATTGATAGCTAACGTTAGTAAAATTAAAGAAGAACGACGGGATAAACTAAAACTAGATTAACAGAAACATAAACTATATTACCTCCTCGCAATACAATCTCTATTTTCGTCGCTTTTAGCGCCATTTGAGCTTCATTATCCATGGATAACATTTTAGTTACGGAAACTTAAGAAGCGATCACTTTTTTACTTTTAATCTGAGATCGGGATTACGATCATTGTTGATAAGCGCTATTTGATCCGCGTTTGTGGCCAATGGACAGGCCACTTATCTACTGGCCAATATAAGACCAAAAATTAAATAAATAATACTTTGAAAAATATCACAGGAGTAATACCTTTGCGTTGTTTATAATTAATCTAATTAAGACTACAAGCCAACATGAATAAAATTATCATCTACCTCCTGTTGTTTATTCCGGGCACCCTACTTGCCCAAGGACAGCACAAAGCCGAAATTTACGGTAAAATTTTCTCCTCCGATGGCAAACCTATCTCAGGTATTACAGTAAAATTGTACCCGCAAGACATCACCGTATCAACGAGAACCAACGGCTCATATCAATTTAAATCTTTAAAGCCGGGCGAAGCCAGACTGGAGATATCAGCCTTGGGCTTACAGTCTTTGACCCGTACAATCCAAATTGTAGAGGACAAAAACCGGATTCCAGATATTTACCTCAACGAAAACCAATCTACCCTACAAGAGATTGTTATTAATGGAAATGGATCCAATAAATACACTCGGAAACAAAGTATTTACGTTTCGAAGATGCCACTTAACAACCTTGAAAACTCCCAATCCTACGCTGTCGTTACCAAAGAATTATTAAAGAGCCAGCTTAACACCAATTACGACGATGCTATGGCGAATGTTTCAGGTATTGACAAATTATGGGCTTCAACAGGAAGACCTGGTGATGGAGTCACCTATTACACATTGAGAGGATTTAGCACACAGACTGCCATGGTTAATGGTGTGGTTGGAATCGCTAGCACCAGTCCAGATCCGGCCAATCTTGAATCCATAGAGGTGATCAAAGGGCCCTCAGGTTCACTTTACGGTGGAGCCGCAGTTGGATTTGGTGGACTAATCAACAATATCACCAAGAAGCCATTGGATACTGTCGGTGGTCGTGTCAATTATATTTTTGGCAGTTATGCACAGCATCGTCTTACTGCGGACGTATATGGTCCGCTAACTGCGGATAAAAAGCTTCTGGGCCGTGTGAATACAGCACTTACCAATGTCGGCAACTATCAGGACGCGGGTTTCAACAGATCATTTTTTATCGCCCCCTCATTACTCTACCGACCAAGTGAAAAACTTGACATCCAATTGGATTTCGAGCATTTTCAAAACAAGGCGACCAATCCATTAATGGTATTTCTCAATCGTTCACGCCAGTTATTTGCGAGGACGCCCGATGAACTACAGTTTGATTTCGGTAAATCGTATACGAATGACGACGTGACCTTTAAAAATCCCACCACGAATGTAAGGGGCAACGTCACCTACCGTTTCAACGAACAATGGACCTCCTATACAACAGCAAATTACAATAGACGTAAATCAGACGGTTATTTTCAATATGTTATGTATCTCCAGGCGAATAACGATACATTGATCAATCGCTATGTCGCTGACCAGAACTACACCGCCAGCAATTTCAATGCACAGCAAAATTTTGTCGGGGACTTTCATCTCGGGGAACTCCGAAACAGATTGCTCGTTGGCATCGACTATCTTTTCCAACAAGCCGAAAGTCATAATTCACCTTATATCTTATTTGATCAGCTCAATACTTCTTTTGATGATCCAAGATATGCTAAATTCAATGTAGCAAATATTGATGCAGCAATAGCCGCTTCAACAGGAGCCAAAACAAATACGAGAAGCCGTAATCAGGTCTTGGGCGCCTATGTCTCCGATGTTTTGGATCTCACTCCGCGGTTACATCTGAATGTTGCTCTACGTATGGATTACTTTGACAATCAGGGAACTTATAATTTTGACAAAGACACCACAACGGGGACGTTCAATCAAACCGCATTTTCTCCACGTGCAGGTTTAGTCTATGAATTTATCAGAGATAAAGTCTCATTTTTTGCAAATTATCAAAACGGATTCAAGAATGTTGCTCCTGTCGTACAACCACATCCAAGTATATCAGGAGACTTTAAACCACAGCAGGCCTCGCAATGGGAAGCCGGGGTTAAATTTAATCTGCTCGACAATAAACTTGGTCTAACGGCAAGCTACTACGACATTACCGTTGATAATATGTTGCGCTCTGAAGCAAGAGTTATTGATGGGGAGTCCTACAATATTACCGTTCAAGATGGTACACGTTTAAGCCGGGGAATAGATTTTGATTTAACAGCTGCTCCGGTCCAAGGCCTGAATGTTATATTTAGTTATAGTTTTAATGATAGCAAAACGACAAAAGCTGCTGAAAATGTGAATAATTTACGTCCAACAGAAGCAGGGCCAAAACATCTTTCGAACCTATGGGCCAACTATATTCTACAAAAAGGAATACTCAAAGGTCTCGGTATTGGGGCGGGATTGAATTATGCCAGTGAAAATCTAATTACCAACAGTGTACCTACTGGTATTTTTACACTACCGTCATATACACTATTTAACGCAAGCCTCTCTTATGGGTATAAACATTTTGAATTTGCGGTAAAGGGAAACAACCTGACCAACCAAACCTATTTCAAAGGTTGGACTACTGTAAATCCTCAAATGCCTAGAAATATCCTCGGGAGTGTCGCATATCAATTTTAATTTACTCAGTTAACGCGGTATAAATATACAAGAAAGGGGCATAAATAGGCCCCTTTTTGTGTATTGTTAGAGATTACAATTAAATCGTGCTCTTGTTACAGCACTTCAATTTCGTACTATTAAGGTAGTTCAATCAAAAACTCAGTTTTAGGCAATCTAAATTTTTTCAATTTCAGCAACCAATCCTCTTCACCCAAACGGTAACCTAATGGTAGCAGAACAACACTTTTTAGCCCCAATTTATCTAATCCCAATAACTTATCCAGCTCACCGTTGGAAAATCCCTCCATTGGTGTAGCATCCACTTTCAATTCTGCAGCTTGCGCGATGGCTATTCCAAAAGAAATATAAGCCTGTTTCGCAGCGTGCGCTGCCTGCTGTTCCTCAGTAAGCGCGGCAAACATACTTTTTAATTTATTTTTGTAATCATCAGTTGTATCCAATGGTAAACCTCTATGGTTATTCATCTGGTTAAAAGTTGCATCAATACGTTCATCTGTGTATTTATCCCATGCCGCAAAAACCAAAAGATGAGAGCTTTCTGCAATAATTTGCTGTCCCCAAGCTACAGGTACAATTTGCTCCTTCAATTGTTGATCTGTAATCAACACAACACGGAAAGGTTGCAATCCCGAGGAGCTCGGTGCCATACGTGCTGCTTCGATAATTTTATCTACGTCCTTCTGATCAACCTTCTTTGTTGAATCGTATTTTTTGGTCGCATAACGCCATTCAAGGGTTTCTAATAATGCCATTTTCTTTTTTTTACTTGATTATTTATTCAAATGCCCTATTACGGGCTTAGTATCACTCAAATTTGATAAAAGAAATTAAATCTAGAAAGCAGTATACATACGATTAACCTTATTTTAATTTCTATTTATAAAATAAATATAGCAAATATTTAAATGTTCAAACACTAAAACAATATAAATAATCGAAGAAACTGAGTAAATTTTTGTACAATCCCGTCAAATTGCTTTGCCGATGATCAGCCCTTCACTAACGTCTTTTTTTTGCAAAGGGATTAAAAGAAAGTCCAGCATTGAGATAAAACGACGGGTCCGCAGAAGCTTCCCATACATAATTATTTTGCCTTTCACTTTTTTCAAATATCCTTGACCTCGGAATGGTCTTCATACCAGATTTGAGCGTTGCTATAAATGATCTTCCCAAATTATGTTCGTAGGTCAATCCCGAGTTGATCTCCATCTGACTAAAGGTATAGATCTTATCTGATCCCAAAAAATCATTGAGGTAGAATGTCGTCGTGCTGAGATCTGCCCCCAGCGAAAGGCGACCGTTTCGCAGCATTGTTTTTCGGACGTAGGCGCCTTTTGGCAATAGCACATCTATCATCCAGCCATTGTGATATTGCTGCTTATAAGTGAAGGTAGGAACAACAGGAATAATTGCCCCAGGATCAATAAACCCGAGTAAGCCGATTGTCATTTGTACATCCCGAGTTGCTTTTAGTACCCATGTTCCGGTCAATATCCCACGCATCCGTTCAATCCCCCTATCGCTTCCATCCGTCATGAAACTGGCGGAATAAATAACCATTTTTCCAAATAATTTTGAGAAGTAAGAGAAATTAAGTGATTCGTAATGGTAATGGAAATCCTGTGTACGCATTTTCTGCGGCCACATGCTGAAATCAGATTCTTGGATATTAAACGAAGAATACTGATAACCGAGGTTAGTACCTAACGTCCAGCTACGCCGGTTTAAAAAATTGACATTCAAACTCCCGCCAGCCTGATAGAATGACTCTACCTTACCTTGCGTAATGACGCCCCCTTTAGCATTGGATGAATATTTGTACCCGCCGTTATATTCATAACTTAGATTTAGCACCCGCGCAGCAGGAAATTTGTCGGCTACAATGGCCTGTACTTTTTGGGGAATACTATCTTTGGTCTGTGCTGAACCGCTGCATATAAAAGCAAAGCTCCCAAGCAACACCAGATTCTTTTTCATGTGGATATTCGTTTTTTGTCTATCTATTCTTTTTCAATTAAAGGCAATCCGAAAAACTGCTCTTTCGGAAATTAGAACGGAGCAGCCAGCGTCTTACAAGAATAGATCAATCGGAAACGCTCATTTTATTTTTTATACAAAAGGGGCAATATTTTATACGAAAGGCGGGTAACATTAAAAGAGCTTTTATCCGTTTTACCTACCGATTTCACTTTGGTATAAAAAAAAGCACTGTTCATATAAAACAAAATCATTTTGAAACAAAAAAAGTTACATTTGCGAAATCAGGGTCAATAAACCAGATCAATATGCTAGACTGCAACAACCGTATTGTTTTACGCTACCTAACGGAAAAGAAATTCAGATTTTTACGACATGGCCTGTTTTTAATTGGTTTGCTTTTTCTTTTTGCCAATGCCAATACAAATGCACAATTTTTAGGAAATTATAAGACCTACTTCTCTCTGGCGCTTTGGACAGTTTTCGTCGCAATGTTCTATATCAATATGTACGTATTGATACCACAGTTTTTTTTCAGGGGAAAATATGAAATCTATACTGTATTGCTCATTTTACTGGTGACAGCGAGCCTGCTTGTTGTCATGCAGATCGCAATCTATATCTTTAGTATCCATATCCCGACAATTGAAAGGCAACGAACCAATACCATGAGTTTTGTGAGCGGTCTTTTTATCTGTGTTCCCATCATTTTGACCACCACCACGTTTAAACTTTTTAAACGTTGGATCGAAGACAATAAACGCATTTCAGATTTAAAAAACTTGGCGCTTACAACGGAGTTAAACGCACTAAAGAACCAGATTCAGCCACATTTCTTGTTTAACATGCTCAATAATGTGAAGGCTTTGATTCGGAAAAACCCGAGTATGGCCACCGAGGTTATTATCAAATTATCCGATTTTCTACGGTACCAGCTGTATGAAAATGATGCAGATAAAACACTCTTAAAATCCGAAATAAACTTTATTTTCAATTTTCTAAAACTTGAGGAAATACGCCGGGATAATTTGAAAACCTCACTTTCCTGTGCCGCGGAACTCGAAAAACAAAGTATTTTTCTGCCGCCACATCTTTTTACCGCTTTTATTGAGAATGCGATTAAACATAGTGTCAATATACACAATGAAAATACCTTTATTGCTATTCACTTTACACAGACCGACGGGCAACTTTGTTTTGAATGTGAAAATTCGAGCGATCCAAATTTTTCGAATACTGATCTTAAATACGGTGGACTGGGATTAGTCAATGCTAAAAGACGGCTGGATTTGCTGTATGGCAATAATTACGAACTTAACATATCAAAAAAGGACCTGTTGTATCAGGTAAAATTAAAAATTCCATTATGAACTGTATCATTGTAGATGATGAACCCTTAGCAAGGGAAGAAATGCGAAATCTGGTCGAAGAAATTTCATCCATAGAAATCCTCGGCGAGTTTTCCAATGCCTTAGCTGCCAAGGAATATCTCGCAACAGGATCTGTTGACCTTGTCTTTCTGGACATTGAGATGCCCACCGTCAACGGACTGGATTTTGCACAGGCCTTACCGAAAGATGTCCTGGTGATACTGACGACAGCCTATGCCCAATATGCGTTGCGGGGCTTTGAGCTGGATGCGCTTGATTACCTGCTTAAACCAATAAAAAAAGATCGTCTGGCCAAGGCAATTGATAAAGCGTTTAGCTATAAAAATCTGCTCAATTTAAAAGAAAATCAAAACACCTTTGAAGATGTGAATGAAGATGCTGTATTTATCAAATCGGACCGAAAATACTATAAAATCTTATTTGGTGATATTCGATTTATTGAAGCACTCAAAGATTATGTGGTCATCTATACCCGTACCAACAAACTGATTACAGCAATGAATCTGAAAACCATTCACCAAAAACTACCGGCCCATATATTTGTTCGGGTCAGCAAATCTTATTTGATCAATTTATTCTTTATTGATTCTTTCGACAACCATACGATATACATAGACAAGTTCGAAATCCCGATTGGCGATATCTATCGCGAGCTGTTTTTTAAGCAGTATACGGGCGGGCTATTGTAAGATCATCTGTACGGCGGTCTGAATAGGACTAAGCAAGGACAAAGCGGTCCAGAAAATCAACTTTTATACCATGTCTGTGCAACAAAGCTGTCAATAGATCTACGGAACAGTCCTCGGTTTCTACCCGGAAGATGGCATCTTCATCATCCAGATCCAAGGTAGCCGACTGTATCTGCGGTAGATGGAGCTTTAACAACTGCATCAGGAAGGTCTTCTTCTCCTTTGTTCTTACAGAGCTTTTAAAAATCAATATCTGCTTTGCTTTCATGTTATAAATTTAAAATTGCACCCAAAATTCGGTCGCATCTCAGTTTATATTCATCCGAGAATTGCTCACAAATCTATCATTTTAAACTATCGCCAGTGGAGATTTTATACGAAAGCAGGTCTTTCTTATACCAAAACTCCCATAAATCTTCACACAACCGTTATCCTGTTTTTCTTTATGGGATTATCTATTTTTTTTAGACCTTTGTTTATCTTTAATTCAATAAGCTAAAACACAAAAAAGCACCATGTCTATTACCAACGAGAACGAATTGACCGGAATGCAAAAAGCGAGTGTGGCAGTCGCCAAAACGCTTAAAGCGATGTGTGATTATGCCAAGGTAGGCATGTCAACCAAAGAATTAGATGAATATGGAGCAAAGATATTAACAGCATATGGTGCCAAATCAGCACCAGCGTTGACCTATAACTTCCCGGGCTGGACTTGCATCAGTGTAGACAACGAATTCTGTCACGGTGTTCCTACTGCGGACCGTTTATTACAGGAAGGAGATCTTATTAATATTGACGTATCGGCTGAGCTGGATGGTTTTTGGGCTGATAACGGGGCTTCTTTTGTAATTGGCCAGGATATTCATAACCATCAGAAATTGGTAGACGCTTCAAAGGAAATACTTCAAAAAACCATAAAAAATATCCGTGGTGGTGTTAAAATTGCGGACATTGGCCAGCTAATGGAAACAGAAGCAAAAAAGAGAGGTTATAAAGTGATCAAAAATCTAGGTGGACATGGCATCGGACGCAGCTTACACGAAGAGCCAGATGAATTACTTAACTATAAGAATAGATTTGACCAGAGACGGTTTAAGAAAAATACTATCGTTGCTATCGAAACCTTTATTTCCACCAACTCCACTTATGCTACTGAATTAAATGATGGCTGGACGATGGTTGGCGACAAAGGAGGTTACATGGCACAACATGAGCACACCATCATGATTACAGATGGCACCCCAGTAATTTTAACGGCTGAGAATGGCATTTTCAGTTAGACATTATGTCCGGAAAGATATTTCCGAAGATCGTTAGGATCAATATCTTTCCGGAATAACTTTTCTAAAAAACTCCTTTTTTAGCAGGCTCCTCTTCAAAGTCCAAAAGGCTTATTTTCAACTTTTTTTGCTCCATCAGACGAATAATCAATTCATCTACTTTTTTAGTTGATTTCACCATCATCGTGAATACCTTGTCATCTAGATTAAAAGAAATGGATATCACTGTCGGAACCAGTAAAAAAATATAGGTTTCAAGTTCCTTCCGTCGCAGTAGAATTCCCCTGCCTACCGCAAAAAGTTGCACATAAGGTATCATAGTTATTGTTATAATTTAAATCCAAATTACCGACCTATGCTTGCCCCATAATATTTCAAGGCGATGCTGTAAGGAAAATCTTCAACATTTGAAAACAGCTGTTCCAACCCTTCCAAGTTCGGTATGATAGCCACTTTTTGCCTTCTTTTTTCAAGGATTAAGGCTAGCTGGTCCGCAAAATCCAGATCGGCATCAATAAGTATAAACCGATCAGCACTACATGCGTAGGCCATCTTTTCAGTTTCGCGGCGATTTTGGCTTGGATTGATCAGAATCAGCATGTTTATTGTTTTCATTGCGTTCGTATATTAAGATGCTGCTATTAGAGCCAGCCGCCTCCCAAGGCACGATAAAGGGATGTTATGGCATTAATTTTCTGTGATTTCACCGTAGCCTGATCCAGTTCGGCCTGCAAGCGATTGATCTGTGCCACAATCACTTCCAAGTATGTTGCTTCATTAAATTTATAAAGCAGCAAGGCATTCTGCACGAGCTGCGCGGAGCGTTCTACCTGCCGGTTGGAAGTCTCCAGTTGTTCTTCTGATTTCTCAAGCTGAATCAGTGCATCGGACACTTCACCGACTGCTTTTAACATCGTCTGTTTGAAATTCAGTTCCATTTGATCCTTCGTAATTTTTGCCTGTTCTAAACGTGTCTTTAGCTGTCTTCCATTCAGAATCGGCTGTACGATACTTCCGGTTGCGGCGGCAAACAGTGAGCCGGGCAGATTAAACCAGTTATGGGCTTTAAATGCATTTAATCCGCCCTGAGCAGTGATATTTAGATTTGGATACATGCTTGCCCGGGCGATGTGTATGGAGGCCAGGCTACGTCGGACATCCAATTCGTTACTGCGCAGATCCGGTCGGTAGCTCAACAGATTTGCAGGAACCCCCAGTGAGAGACTTGTCGGCGACTGGGCCTGATCCAATCGGGTAGTTCTTTTTACTGGCCCCGGCACTTCACCCACTAAAATACTCAACGCATTTTCCTGTACTTGAATTCGGGCTTCAATTGCTGGAATCTGTTTGGCAACTTGATCCCGTGTCACCTCTTGCTGTTGTACGGAAAGCATATTTGTCAGCCCCAATTCAACCTGTTTATTGAGGATGAATAACGTGCTATCCGCAAATTCCAGATTACGTCTTGTTATCTCCAACTGTCGATCCAGCAGCAACAGATTGTAATACCCTTGAACGACCTCAGCCACCAAACGTGTCTTAATCGCGCGCGCTGCCTCCTGTGTTTTAAGAAAATCCACCAAGGCTTCCTGCTTTTGTCCTTTCAATTTCCCCCAGATATCGGCCTCCCAGGATAGCTGAATGGATGATGTGTAATCCATGGTATATTTTTGTCCCATAAACTGACTGGCCATCATACCGTTCATGCTGTTGTCGGAAGGGCGGTTAATCCCCACATTGGCAAGATTTGCATTTAACAACGGCACATTCAGCCACTTGGCTTGTTTATAACCTTCCGAAGCAAATTCAATCTGCTTCAGGGCAACATTCAGATCATTATTTTTTTTCAATGCACTGTCCAAAAGAGAAATGAGCATATCGTCTTTAAAAAAATCGCGATAAGATATCTTTGCGATACTACTATCGCGTTCTTGTGCCTCCTCCTGATTTCGATAACGATCGACCGGCTTCATCTCGTTCCCAGCGTATTGTGGCACGCGGCAGGCATGCACCACTGTGATAGTCGCTAGCAGCACCATGCAATACCGGAGATTTTTTTTTATCTGTTTCATATTATATCATCCTTAATTAGTAATCCCATTCACTTTCATCCAGCTCACGGCCATTCAATCTTTCGTGGAAGTACTGAAATACCACAAAGAGTACGGGGGTCAGGAATATCCCTAATACCGTCCCCACCAGCATGCCAAAAATGGCAGCATAACCGATGGAATGATTACCCATTGCTGAAGGTCCTACAACAAAAACAAGCGGCACAATTCCTGTAATAAAAGCCAATGAGGTCATTAAGATAGGTCTTAGCCGCGCTTTTGCACCTTCTACCGCCGCCGCAATCAAGCTCTTTCCAGCTTTTCGGCGCTGGCTTGAGAACTCGACGATCAGAATTCCATTCTTTGCCAGTAGCCCAATGAGCATCACCATGGCAATCTGTACATAGATATTATTTGCGATTCCGGCCATACCAATTCCGATAAACACGCCTGATAATCCCACAGGAATGGAGAGCAGTACGGAAAAAGGCAATATGTAGCTTTCATATTGTGCAGATAACAAGAAATAAACAAATACAATACAGAGCACAAAAATTATTGTTGTCTGTGATGTCGCCATGTTTTCTTCGCGGCTCATGCCTTTGTAATCGAAGGTATAGCCCGGTGGGAGCAGCTGTCTGGCGACCTCCTGTATAGCTGACATCGCTTGCCCCGTACTATATCCCGGAGCGGGCATTACAGTAAGGTTTGATGCGTTGAACAAGTTAAAACGCTCCACGACCTCCGGACCGGTAACGGGTTGGATCCTCACCAGCGTACTGATCGGGATCATGTCCTGCCGGCTATTTTTCACAAACACCCCCTGCAATGATTTTTCATCTGCGCGGGATTCCGGAGTTGCCTGTACCAATACACGATAATATTTACCGAAGCGATTGAAGTCCGAAGCTTGTATGCTGCCGTAATACCCTTGCATAACGCCAAGTACATCACTAACAGCCACACCGAGCTGTGCGGCCTTCGCTTCGTCCACAGCAACTTCGTATTGTGGGTAGGAAACATCAAAAGTGGTAAAGGCCATGGCAATCTCCGGTCTTTGCATCAATGCGCCCATCATACCATAGGATATGTTGCCAAGTTTTTGCAATTCCGCATTTGTTCTGTCCTGTAAAACCAGCTCCATGCCACTCGAATTACCAAATCCGTCCACCGTAGGTGTGTTTAATACAAGAAAGTTGGCCCGTTTATCCTGCGCAAGCATACCTTGCAGTTCGCCCATAATCGCTCCGAGATCGTGCACTTCCCCGCGTTCTTTTTCAGCTTTCAGGCGAATAAAGAAAGTACCGGCAGCGGAAGACATTGCTCCTGTAAATAGACTTAAACCATTCACGGAGATTACCTCGCGAACTGCAGGATGCGCCATCAACTTGTTTTCAGTATCAGACATCAGCACGGTGGTCCGGTCTTTCGACGTTCCGGCAGCCAGGTTGGCCGTCACAATGATAAACGACTGATCTTCGTCCGGGATAAAACCTTTCGGAGTATTCATGGAGTACCAGGCAAACAAGCCACCAAACACAGCCAAAAGTAAAAATGCGATCCACTTGCGTTTGATCATCGTTAGAATTGCTTTTCCATAACGAAAAGTAAGTTTATCAAAACCAGCATTAAATCCGGCAAAAAAACGTTGTTTAAATGTAACCTTACGATTTTCATCCGGATGATCCACATGGGTTTTCAATAAGATTGCACATAAGGCCGGGCTCAATGTCAGGGCATTTATGGCTGAAATGACAATTGCGATCGCCAATGTCAACGCAAATTGTTGATAAAACAACCCTGTAGAACCATCCATAAATGCAACTGGGACAAATACTGCGGACATCACCAGCGTAATCGAAACAATAGCACCCGAAATTTCCCCCATGGCAGACATCGTAGCGGCTTTAGCATTTAGTTTTCGCCTTTCCATTTTGGCATGCACGGCTTCGACAACAACAATGGCATCATCGACAACAATTCCGATTGCGAGTACCAAGGCGAAAAGCGTTAGTATATTAATTGAAAACCCAAATATTTTCATAAAGAAAAATGTCCCTACAATGGAAACCGGAACGGCAATGGCCGGAATCAAAGTTGAACGAAAATCTTGTAAGAAAATAAATACCACGATAAATACCAAAATAAAGGCTTCGATCAGGGTTTTAATAACCTGGTCAATCGACTGATCCAGTGATTCTTTGGTTGCATATGGTATTTTGTACTCCATCGTTCCCGGAAAAGATTTCTGCAGTTCTTCCATTCGCTTTTGTAATGCAATTTGTACCTCATTGGCATTTGATCCGCTCATCTGGAAAATTGCCATGGTAACGGCAGGTTTCTTGTTATAGTTGGATGCCACGGTATAGCTGTAAGCTGCGAATTCTACTTTGGCAACATCTTTCAGACGCAATACCGAACCATCGTTCTGTGCCCGGATAACAATATCTCCATATTGCCGAGGTTCGGTGAATTTCCCCTTATAGCGCATTACATATTCTTTCACCTCTGTGCTCTGTTCACCAAACCTACCCGGAGCTGCTTCCAGATTTTGGGACTGGATGGCGCGCGAAACATCACTTGGAGTCAGATTGTAGCTATTCAATTTGTTTGGATCCAACCATACGCGCATGGCGTAGTCCTTATTTCCATATACCATTGCGTCGCCTACTCCTTTGATACGTTTAAGCTCAGGTACTACATTTATTTTGCTGTAGTTTTCGAGAAAGAGATCATCCATGGCGCCATCTTTACTTGTCAGCGTGACCATCGCAATCATACTATTTTGACGTTTTAAGGTAGTGATTCCACTTTGGATCACCTCCGCCGGCAGCTGGTTGGTCACCTGCGCAACACGGTTTTGGACATTGATAGCGGCCTGATCCGGATCGGTACCCAACTTAAAGATGACCGTAATATTTAATGTACCGTCATTGCTCGCCGTTGATGAAATATAATCCATATTTTCAACGCCATTAATAGCATTTTCAATGGGCGGAGCGACGGAACGTGCGATTGTTTCGGCATTTGCACCAGGATACACAGCAGTCACCATTACAGTAGGTGGGGCAATATCGGGAAATTTGGTAATGGGCAGGCTGAGCATACCGACAACACCGAGAATGACCAATAAAACAGAAATCACGGTGGCCAATACCGGTCGTTTAATTATTTTTTTTAACATGAATTGCTGTTTTATTTTTTGTTTTGAGTTTGCTTTTGTGCTGTAACCGACATTCCGGGCTGCAGACGTTCGAATCCTTGTGCGATATAACGGTCGCCCTGTTTTAACCCTTCTCGAATGATAAAATTATCTTCAGATTTTCCTGAAATAACCACGGGTATCTGTACGACTTTATTTTCCTTATCGACGGTATAGACAAAGATCTTATCCTGGTAGGAGACTGTCGACGCGATAGGTAATAATGGCATTTCCTTCAATTGCTGAGCCATCACAATTTTTCCGGTGTTACCACTCCGCAGCTCTGCATTGGGATTATCAAATTTGGCACGGAAAGTAATCGACCCCGTATTTTTATTGAACTGACCTTCAACGGCATCTATTCGCCCTTTTTTGGCATATTCTTGTCCATCCGATAGTAATAGTGCAACGGGCGCTGCATTTTGCAGTTTCTCGGCCACAGTACTTCCGGTATGCTCGCGCTGAAACCGCACGAAATCACGCTCACTCAAGCTAAAATAAGCATATACCTGATGGTTATCCGAGACGACTGTAATGGCTTCCTGATTTGTCGTAGACAGCAAACTCCCCAAACGATAGTTGAAGCGACCGATATAGCCATCCACAGGCGATTTGATCACCGAAAAATCCAGATTGATCTGTGCCGAAGCTATCGCTGATCTGGCTTGTGCCACAGACGCATTTGCGGCAGCATAGCTCGCCTGAGCCTCTTGCATCTGGATATCCGAAACAATACGGCTTTTGGTCAGCTCAGTTTTTCGATCTAATTCAATTTTAGCAGTCAGTAGATTTGATTCTGCGACAGCCAATGCAGCCTTTGCGTTGGTCAACTGTTCGCGGAAGATCCGATCTTCAATTTTGAATAGCGTCTGTCCGGCACGAACATAGTCCCCCTCATCGACAAATATTTTTTGGAGATAACCGTTCACCTGGGGCCGTATTTCTATATTGGAAAGACCTTCAATGGCACTCGCATATTCATTTCGGATCGTTGCATCGCCTGTTGTCACGGTATCAAAAAGAACCTCGGCAGGTCCCTGCTGATAGCCGTCCCCCTGCTGTTTACCCGTACAGCTGGATAATAACACCAGTGCAATAAACAAGTTCGTGGTGCGTTTTTTAACGACGTTTTGCTTCATAATGGATTTTGCTTTTAATTATATGTGTAGCAAAAGTCCAAAAAAACCGAAGCCTAAATTCGGCGCAAAGACGCCAAAATTTGTTTAAAAGACGCCAAACAGAATAGCTCAGGCGCTAAAAACAAAGGTGCTTTCACTTTCGTACGAAGTAAAAGCACCTTTGTTCGGATTGCTATTGAAACAGCAAGAATTACTTAGAAAAGATCGTCCATTTTGTAGTCACTCGGATTTCTTTTGGTATGTTTTTTGAAAAATTTGCTGAAGACCGTTTGATCTGAAAAATTAAGTAAACAGGCCACCTGACTGATGTTATTTATCGAGTTTTTTAAGAGAATTTTTGCTTCGATAAGGAGTACCTGATTAATAATTTCTTTCGGGGTACGCGACATGGCTTTCTTGACAACTTTCGTGAGATACTTTCGACTGACAAATAAACGATCCGCGTAAAATTGAACGTCATGATGTTCGACATAATATTCCCGGACAAGCGCAAAAAAAGCACTTGTAATCTCTTCTTCCCTGGAAGAAAAACTCGCCTGTTGCCGAAAGTTCTTGGAATAGTTCTCAATATCGTACATCAATAAAGAAAAATAATGCCAGATCATCTCATTACTATAATAGACCGTGTTCTTAAAATCGTTGAGATAAGCAAGTTCCTTTATATAAAATGCCAACCGTCTGTAGAGGTGTTGTTCCCCACGAATGATATAGGAAGGGTTATTGGAGAAATTCTTTAACATATCATTTGACCGATAATTAAAGCCGGCATCCGATAGCATATCTATGGAAAAGAAAATTTGCTTTTGCTTGACATCCGCGGAAAAGTAAATGACTTTGAAAACCTCCTGTGGAACACAAAAAAGAATGTCGCCTTTTTGAAACTCATATTCATAGTCTCCCACCCGATAATAGGAAATACCCTCTTCAGCCAACAATACTCCAAAAAAAGAAGCTCGATAATGGCAATTGCGCTGAATTTGCATATTGTCACTTGTCGACTCTAGCACCATATATTCCTTGCTGCGTTGCGGAAACAGCAGCTCACGCGTCAAATCTTCCATTTTAAGAGAAATGACGTACTCTTTTTTTTTCATTATGTTGAGTTGTACTTAAAATAACTTATATTGAAGCAACCAAAAATAGTCGATTAAAAAGTGTAAAAAATCATATCATGGTCCTGATTTGGAATTTGACAAAAAAGAAATAAAATATATTCGACCTTATCGGAACTGGCAGTATGGATCATGAAAAAAAGCACAAATACCGCCGCCGAATCTTTCAATACCAAGATAAAATTTTTCGGAAGTCAGTGCCCCTGACATCAATTTCTTTCTATTTAGATTGACCAAATTACCCGCTTAGTCCATAGGTTTTGAGACTGACCAAATAGTTTGCTTTAAAAAAGTGTGATGTGGACGTTCTAACGATTCAAGTGGGATGAACTTTTATATAGTATTATGTTTTCGTTACGACAATATTAGCGGGGCAACAACTGAGGCCACTACCAAATATATCCTCGACACTACCATTTTGATAAGGAAAGATGTTTTAGTTATCTTAGCCCCAGGAATAGCCTTTTGGAGGCAACATTAATTCGATTAAAAGAAAGAAATATCGTGAAAGAACTATTACACAGCAAAATATATGGAGCAGAAAATGGTGGAACACCACTTATTGTTCTGCATGGGCTTTTTGGTATGGCGGACAACTGGGGATCTTTTGGCCGAAGTTTTGGAGAAAGAAGACAGATACATTTGCTTGACCTCCGCAATCACGGTCGAAGTTTCCACAGCGATGGCATGTCCATTGAGGATATGGTCGAGGATCTAGCCGACTATATTACTTCGATCGGGGTGAAGAAAATTCTGTTATTGGGTCATTCTCTGGGCGGAAAAGTTGCCATGCAATTTGCCATTGATCATCCCGAACAGGTTGAAAAGTTAATTATTGCGGATATTGCCCCCAAAGCTTATCCACCACATCATGAGGATATTTTCAACGCGCTCTGTGCAGTTGATATCAATAGTATGGACAACAGAAAAGATGTACAGACAAAACTTGAAACTTACCTTGATGATCCGGGAGTCGTTCAATTTCTGTTAAAAAACGTTTATATTAAAGAAGACCGCAAACTGGGGTGGCGCTTCAATCTAGATGTTCTACAGCAAAAATATTCGGATTTTATCACAATAAGTGTAAAAGCTGGTATTTACAGTGGCCCTACGCTATTTCTAGCGGGCGAAAAATCGCGCTACATTCTTCCTGAAGATAAAGTCAAAATCAAAGAGCAATTTCCAAATGTCAGCTTTGAAACGATACCAAACGCCGGACACTGGGTCCAGGCGGAAAACCCACAGGCATTCGACAAGTTTGTTGCCGATTTCTTGGCGCAATAAAAATCTAGTCCTAAGGACGCCGATCCCAGCTGAACCAATTGTTAAGTTGGGATTGGATTATCCTAAGTCATCGTTTATCCAATGCTGCCGCATAGGCCTTTAGCGCACGTTCTCTAGCAAAAGAATGTGCTACCATCGGTTCGGGATAAGCTGCGCTCCCAAGTTCAGGGATCCATTGTCCACTATATTCTTGCTTTTTATCAAATTTTTCAGCCTGAATGATTGGGTTAAATACCCTGAAATACGGTGCTGCATCACAACCACACCCCGCTGCCCATTGCCAATTGCCATTATTCGCAGATAAATCATAATCATTGAGTTTTTGCGCAAAATAAGCTTCGCCCCATCGCCAATCAATTAATAAATGTTTACATAAAAAACTAGCCGCTACCATGCGAACCCGATTATGCATATAACCAGTACTATTTAATTGCCGCATTCCGGCATCGACCAAAGGATAGCCCGTTTGGCCCTTACACCACCGTTCAAATTCCACTTCATTATTGCGCCAATGAATACCATCATAATTCTTTTTAAATGATTCGCTGACGACATTTGGAAAATGATACAAGATTTGCATAAAAAATTCACGCCAGATGAGCTCTGACAGCCATACCTCATTATGCTGCCTGGCAAAGGTCACACACTGACGAATACTGATCGTGCCAAAACGCAGCGCTATACCAAGGTTCGTTGTCCCCGCTAAGGCAGGGTAATCTCGGAATTTATCGTAATTATTAATAATATGTGTGCTCAATTGTGGCGGATGGAAAGTCAAATCTGTCTTTTTAAATCCAATTTTCTCCAACGAAATTATTGGCGCATAAGCCTGCTGGACAAAAAGCCCCCCTTTATGATCCAGTGGCTGAAGATCTTTTGTCGTTAATTTTTCCCGCCACTTTTTCGCATAAGGTGTATAAATGGTATAAGGGGTACCATCGTTTTTCAATAACTCATTTTTATCGAAAATAACTTGATCTTTTATTGCTTTAAATGGAATACCAGCTGTTTTAAAAAATTCAAATATTGTGCGATCCCGTTTGATTGCTTTAGGTTCATAATCTCTATTGCAATAGATTTCATGAATTCTGTATTTCTCATGTAGTGTTTTATAAATTGCCAAAGGACTCCCATAAAAAGTATTCAATGTTGCTCCGAACTCCTTTAATTGTTTGTTTATCGCTTCAAGTGCCTGATGGATATAGTCTACACGTCGATCCGATTTATCTTCCAATTGCTGTAAAATATCTTCATCAAATATAAAAACCGGCAGCACAGGGAGTCCTGTTGCTAACGCCCGGGATAATCCGCCATTGTCTTCCAGGCGAAGATCCCTGCGGAACCAAAAAACTACGACTTTACTTTCTTCCATAAAAATAGAGGCAACGCGATCAAAATAGCTACACGTCTAATTAATTCAAATGATGACACCAAAAAATTCACAAAACGACAAACAAATTAATTGGACAGTGTTAGACTTACCATTAACTTAAAGTTGCTCCCGGCTGATTTAACACTGTCTGATTTGCATCTTAGTTCTTTAAGCTTTCCATATGGATCACAAATCGATATTTTACATCGCTCTTTAGCAACCTATCATAGGCATGGTTAATGTCCTGCATCCGTATGAGTTCTATATCCGAAGTGATGTTATGCTTTCCACAGAAATCCAGCATTTCTTGCGTTTCGGCAATTCCACCGATCATTGATCCTGAGAAACTTTTACGGGCAGGAATTAAGCTAAATGGGGCTACTGGAAGCGGAAGTTCCGGAGCCCCCACGAGCGTAAGTGATCCATCACGTTTCAATAGACTCAGGTAGGTATTGATATCGTGTTGCGCAGAGACACAATCCAAAATAAAATGTAAAGTGCCGGCATTCTTTTTCATCTGTTCCTGATCTGTTGACAGAACGACTTCGTCAGCACCTAAACGTTTGGCGTCTTCCACTTTACTTTCGGAGGTTGTTATCACTACGACATACGCCCCCATCGCTTTAGCAATTTTTACCCCCATGTGCCCCAAACCGCCTATGCCCACAATACCTACCTTCTGTCCGGGGCCAACTTTCCAATACCGTAATGGTGAGTAAGTTGTAATACCGGCGCAAAGCAAAGGCGCAGTTGCCGCCAGGTCCAAATTTTCAGGAATACGTAAAACAAAATCTTGATCCACTACAATCCGCTCTGAGTATCCGCCAAAAGTCTGTTTGTTCAGATGTTGATCATGACCATTGTATGTTTGGATATTTCCATTCTCACAATATTGTTCCAATCCTTCTTTGCAGCTCTCACATTCACGGCAACTGTCCACCATACATCCAACGCCGGCAAAATCGCCAACTTTAAATTTAGTCACACCAGATCCTATTTTGGTGATCCGTCCGACGATCTCATGGCCGGGAACATTTGGATAAACTGTCCCCCCCCATTCGTTACGTGCGGTATGTAAATCGGAATGGCAAACACCACAATAGAGAATATCAATCTCCACATCTCCTGCTGTTACTTCACGGCGCTGAACTTCCAGCTGTTTTAAATCTGCTGTCGGCGCTTCAGTTCCGAAAGCTTTTATTGAAAATGTATTCATATCCATATAATGCTCTATAATTAATTATTATTTATACCTGTTATAACGATCTGCATTAGTTAACTATCCGCAAGACCAGTTATCTCCCGTATAAGTTAAGAATAACCCTCAGTACTAAAAAAAGTTTGGCTTAAAACACAATATATTCCATTTTCGATGCTTTCCCCGACCTTAGAAGTGAACACCTTATATTTACAGTGTTTCATAGCCTGAATCGAAAAATATGAAATGTAAATTTATGCATTATAACAATGCGCCGAACTGGATTTTCAAAAATCTTTAATCGAAATCCTCTACCTGGACAAACTGTATCTTAAGGCCTTGTTGCTGGCAAATATTTAGAATTGAAAATTCCAAACGGCTGTTAATCTTGACAACAAGTAAAAATTGCTGATCATCCAGCAATAAATCAATATTTTTAATCTCCGGAAAACTCTGATATAAGAATTGATAGATCTCGCTGGCCTTCCATTTCAATTTGCGGGATAGGGAGTAAACAACTTTGTACATATTAGATTTATTTCACTAAAACACTTTATTTCAATACCTTAACTTCGATCTGATTCATGTCACCGATCACAATTCCTTTATCTTTCAGCTCATTAAAATTGCGCGCCAATCGCACTTCTTTATTTATACCTTCCAATGCAAGCGCCAATTCATCCAAATGTTCGATTTCACGATGTATCAATACATAACAATCAAACGCTGCATCCAATAAACCGGTAGACTCAGGCTGAATCTTCTCATCCGTTTCTACTAATACGAGCAGGTATTTTTTTGCCGTCAATTTTCTGGTCACCTTTCCTATTTTTGCATTTAAAATCATGTTATACCATATTTTTTATTAGGCATTCCTATTTTTTGAGTCAAATACAAAATAGACATATTTTGTATTTTTGTCGAAACTTTACGCTAAAAAAAGAGCAAATGCTCGTCAATTTCTAATGTCTGGGTACAAAACAGCTACCTGAGCCCTTTTACACAGATGCTGATTAACCAACCAAGTCGCGCTTCGAAATCAGGAAACCGGTCAAATAACAACACTTCCTGTTCAAAACAACGGGAAGTCGTTACTAGCATTTCTGAGAGGAAGAGAATATCTTTTTCTTCTAAAAACTGAATCTCTCCTTTTGCAATAGCGCACCCGATCATATCACGAATCAATTTAATTTCATCATCCAACATATAACGTGTCTTGGATACCATCAAAGCCGGATCTGATTTCATATCCTCGAAAGCAAGGTGAAAACGTTTCGTAATCAGATTAATCTGGTGCAGTTTCGCTCTCAAAAAGCCAACCAAATTTTCCTCCAAAGAAGCTTCCCGACTATAGCTTTCCTTTGCTTTTGTGAATACCTGTTGACATAAACATTCGGCTATCGCATCAAAAACATCCATTTTGCTCGTAAAATAGTAATACAACGTACTACGGCCTTTACCACAAGCTTTAGAAATATCCTGCATTGAAACTCGTGTAAAACCATACGTTTCAAATACCTTCATTGACGAAAGGATAATTTCTTCTCTAATATTTTCCTGTTGCATTGTCATTGCTCGACAAACATACAAAAAATGTCGAAAACTCACATCATCATTCTTCAATTAAACATATTTTATTATTTTTACATCCATGATATCGGATATATTCCCAATTTTATCGACTGAACGTCTTTATTTGCGTGAGATTCAACAGTCGGATGCTCAGGCTTTATTCTCTTATTTTTCAAAAGATGAAGTAACGCTATATTTTGATCTACCAACTTTTCAGCACATGGATGAGGCCTACGAGCTCGTAAAAAACTGGCAGGAAAATTTTGAACAAAAGAAAGCAATTCGTTGGGCAATCTGTCTGAAGGGCAATCCGGATCAGCTGATTGGCTCTTGTGGTTTTCATAACTTCTCCTCCGAACACTTTCGTGCAGAAATCGGCTATGAACTTCATCCTGACTTCTGGCTGCAAGGGATTATGACAGAAGCAATTTCTACCATTATTTCTTACGGATTTGAAGAGTATAAGCTCAACCGCATAGAGGCATTTATCGACCCTGAGAACTTGGCTTCCCGTAAGTTGCTTGAAAAAATGAACCTTGTTTCAGAAGGAATCTTGCAGGACTACTTCTTTGAGAAAGGACGTTTTGTGGATGGCGAAATTTTTGCATTACTTAAAAAGAATTATATCCAGCCTACTTTCTTTCGCCAGATTGTATAGTCGGGATCCCGCTGATTTAAATTCGCAAGCTCCTCTATATGATAAACCGTGTCAAGTTTCCTTTTAGTGAGCGGGGGCAGATTCATTTGCAAACGCAACGTGTTCAGGTCTTCCTTGTTTTCCACAGGATAGATTCCGCCATCCGCAGTTAACTGTGTTCCAAAACGCTGTGGCTCGCCCTTGAAACACTGTATTCTATCGTATAAATAGGCTATGTGGGCCAAGTTAATATCCTCTTTATTGTTCATCAATTGATAACAGTTTTGCATAAACACGGGCTCTGATACCGCATGCTGTACAATCAACCAAGCGGCTTCACTAGCCTCTTCGCCAACTTTTGAAATACCGGGATATCCTATCTTGTCAATTATTTCGCGTAATCGTTTCGCGTTGGCACGATGGACAGCTTCCATTTTCGGATGATAGCCTTTTCCAAGTGCACCTTCTTTGGCTATTTCTTCCCTCAAAAGTCTATCGCCATTTGCGAGTTGAATCAATTCCTCTGCAAGCTTCTTGTCTACCATAAGTACAGTTTATCGCTTATAAACGAACATCTTTATACGACTGTTGGTCAACAAGAAAAATTGACCACAGTCGTATAGGATATTGGATTTATAACACTTTTGTCATTTCAAGTTGGTTAATCCCATTTACCAAGCCTTGCTTCTCCAGAAATAATTTCAATTCCTCCGCTTTTGCATCAATGTTATTGAATTGTATATTCTCTGCTGGCAGCTCATTTCTAAGCGCCTGAAAAAGCTGCCTTCCCACTCCTTTCCCTCGAAATTCAGGTGCCACGGCGATATGGTATATTCGCTTGTTTCCAAGGCTGAAAAGTATATAACCAACAAGTTCACCATTAACATATGCACCCAATGCATTTGGCCGCAGGGTATCCATACTCTGTGGCGCACTTTGCCAGCTTGGTAAAATATCCCAGAACGATTGAAGCAATGTCCATGACAAATTAGATAGTGTCTGGATTGTTGCAACTTCCTCCACTTTTGCCGATTGAATGACGCCATTGAAACATAACAATTTTCTACTGATCAAAAAACCAGTCTTTTCATAGGCACGAATAGCTGACTGGTTACTTTCTATTGCCTCCAGAACAATCCACTTTGCTTGATGCTGGCCCAGTAAAGGCAGTAGATAATCATACATTTTTCCCACCAGCCCAAGTCCACGAAATCCGGGTAACACACCAGTGCCGCCATTGTAGACAACAGGATGATGATCTAGTTCGCGCAGGCCATGCAACATGAAGGCCACAAGTTTGCCTGCTACAAATGTCCCAACAGACCATGCAAAATCGATATCTTCTATTCTGATCTTCTGTCTCAGCTGCTCGACATCAAGATGAAATGGAACAATATAATCCTCAAAAGCTGCGTTAATTGCCTCCAGTAGCTTTGGGAAATCCGATTGTGTTAATTGTCGTATTTTTGATGACATATCTTCGAGGTATTAATCAGGTCGAATAGTACAAAAGGATATTATCGATGACCACGATTCGTTTTTTATACTTGAGATTTAATGACTGTTTCAATGTTTTCACAGTACTCTTCCAATGTTGAGATCAATTGCGCGACATGAATCCCATCACAGACGGCATGATGCACCTGGATCGCAATAGGCATCAAGGTTTCATCAGCTTGTTTTTTATACTTTCCAATGGTAAAAGAAGGTGCAAAATAATCTGTAAAGTCAGCAATATGCAAATTAAAACTATCGAAATTAATCCATGGAATCGCTGAAATATTAAAATGATTCTCCGGTGGCTGCTCCGGGAAAAAATGCAGATTATCTGCGTGTCTTTCTCCTACATCATTATAATTAGCCATAAACCTCGTAAAATCTTTATCGTATATAGCAGTCAGTGCAGAAAAAGTCTCTGTTTCCGAGTGCAATACGGTATATATCGGATCTACATAATCCCAGACAATGAGCTCGCCCTCCTTCATTGCCATCTTAAACGCGTCATGCTTGTTCACAGCGCGTGCGATGAGGTATATCAGGACAGGATAAAGTTTATAGCCATTTTCCTTAATAAAAGGAAGTACTTTGGCGATATTGATTTTTGTTGTCAGGCTAAAGCCGCATTTCATCTGGCTGCGATATACCGCAAAGTGCTCCTTCCGCTTCCAGTCCGCTAAATTAATCTTCTTATATGCTGATTTTATCTTCTCCATTGTTTTTATATTGATCACTCTGTCTAAATCTATTGACTGTACCCTAAAATCACCAATTTCTATCCAGATTTTCTTTCCAGTCAAAAGGTAACAATTCTTTTAAGGATTTGAACACTCCATTTTTTACTTCCACAATTGCTTCGAGGTTGTCTTTGGCAAGCTGACTGATCAATTCCCGGCAACGTCCGCAAGGGGGAACGGCATTTCCTGCGGCATCTACTGCAACAAATGCCCTGACCCGAAACTCCTTATGTTTCAACATTTCCGCAACAGCGCTATGTTCAGCACAAAAGCCCATTGAGCAGGCTGTATCGATACTGATTCCGGTATAAATATTGCCTGATACCGTTTCTATCGCTGCGGCGACACCGGCATATTCAACAAAGTCATTTAGTCTATTTGTACCGGCCAACCCGATTGCTGCCTGTTTCAATTTATTCGTCATATCTTTACTCATATCCTATGTATGTGATAAGGTCATATAGTTTTTCTCCTCAATCCTTACATGCTCGATAGTCATTGCTGTCTCTCTCTGTACCATATTAATGCGTTTCTTTCCTGCCTCTTCAAAAATTCGTCCTTGCCCTTGTTATAATCGTTTCCATCAACCCATTCGAGTTGAATTAAATTTTGTTTAAGTGCCTGATAGCTTTCTTTGACCTTCGGATGGGCTATTAGATAATCACGAAACGCGATATGTCTTACCCAATCTGCCGAGCCTTTTACAAAAGCATGTAAATGGGCGAGACGAAATTCATGATCATGCAAGATCGCTGGTATCTCCTCCCCAATCTTTACAACATCCGGGACCACAATTTTATATACAGGTTCATTGAGCAAAATAAAAAAACGGCGTTCTGGCCAATCTTGATTATATTTTTCGTAATAAACAATATTCGGCAATTTTAATACATCGGGAAGCACTTCCAAATCCGTTTCGTTCTCAACTCCTAACTGTATATCAATGATCGGTTTAGCGGAAAGACCTTCTACTGCAGTGCTGCCAATATGATCAATCTGAGGGGCGAGTGGTTTAAGTATAGCTTGTAGTTCCGACTTAATTGACTCAAAATGTTTTTTCCATTTCGGATCGTAGGGTAGAAAAGGTAATCGCATTTTAAATATTTTTCAAATTCAATAAATAGTTTGTTTGGACTCAGAAGCATTCTTTCCAGTTTCTCAGACTGAAAATAGTCACCTCGGACAGATGATTTTACCGTTATTACCAATAAAGTTGAAGCCAGTGATCACTGCAAACGTCGAAGCAAAATTAAAGTGTTTCGATTGACAATCAGCATTCACAACCTTGTCTAATGTGTTCATATGATAAGATTTTATGTGCTGAAACATCTTCTCCGGCGTAAAACAAATTCTGCAATTATGTAAATCCTTACAGGAATTGCAGCAATGTAGATATTTCTCTACAAGAAAAAATCAACCTATCAAACAACACTTATTAAACAAAAAATCCATTTAATTTTGCGTCGAAAAACATTTACTACAACAGATATCATATTACTGACACACTAAAAATACACAGCTTTAATTTAAAATATTCCGAATAAGGATTTAAATAAACGCTTTGTATCATATAAAAATACATTAAAACAAAGAATTCCCTTACATAAATATTTAATTACATGAATTTAAAGCCTTATCTTAATCTGAAAAACATTTTAATACTAACCTGCATTGTACTGACGGGCTCAGGCCTTTACTCGTGTCAAAAGAGTGGAGAAACTACAGCATTAACTGGAGAAACAGTGGTTAAAATCAATCTACAAGGCGTTGCAGGCTTTGATGAAGATGGCAGTAACACTGTAGGTCAAAAGCAAGGCTCCGCTAAAGGATCTTTAGCTCCTGGCAGCACACCGGATATTCAGGAAATGACCGTCCCTTTCGGTAGCGGATGTTCCATCGATGTTGTCCTGACAAACAGTTCTGCAGCAGCTGCAAAGAAGGGATTAGTTGCCGCATCGAGCCCAAAAACCACCGCTGCTCAGGTAAGCGAGAAACCATTGGACAAAGATATCAAATATAAAGTCGTGGTATATGACAACCAAGGCAGCTATGTAACAGAAAAAACCTATAGCTATGGTAGTGAATCAACAGCAGCGGGAATTGCACTGGATGCCGGCAAAACCTATACGTTCATCGCGTATTCAATCAACAGCAATAGCACTGTTCCCAATATCAACAACCAAAGCACATTGTCTGCGGCAAGTCTGGACAATATCAGTGGCGATTTAATGGTTTACTCAGGTTCTTTAAAATTGAACACCGGTGTAAACAACTTAAATATTGTTTTAAAACATCGTTTCAGTCAGATCATCACGACTTTGACCATGGATCCAAATATGACCGGAGCAATTACAAAACTTGAAAATGCGGTGTTCAAACCAAGCTATTCTACGGCAAACTTCAAATTATCGGATGAAGCCCTTACTTACAATGCCATGAATGATGCTGGAGTGCTGGCACAGTTTCCAAGTTTAGGAAACGGTCTTCGTACAGTCGTTAGTACTCCTTCTTTATTGATCCATCCGGCAACGAGCAATGGAACACTTAAATTAGGAACGTTAACAATTGATGGAGAAACAAAATCAAACATCAGCATTCCAAATGTAAAAATTAATCCGGGACAAAAATATGACCTCAAACTTAATTTCAAAACCTGTACACAGGATGTAACAAGTGATGGATTAAATTGGAGCTATCCTGAAACAACTTTTCGCGGTAAAAAAGGAATTATGAAAGATGGAACATTCTACGCTAATGGTAGCACAATCGAACGTATTTTTACAGCGCCGGTAGCGAACTATGGTTTTGTCTTTGATATCACTGAGCTTGACAATGCTTTCAACATGGAAGTAAACGGTATTAGATTAGCCAAACAGGAAATCCAATTTCAGAATGCGGGTGCTTCTTCAAAACAAAATATTCAATTTGCTGATGGAAGCAAATACGAAGGTACTGATGTACAAACCAATAAAAGAATTGGTAACATCTATGACATGAAAGGCACGGCATCAAAACCATTAATTAAGCTTGTAATTAGCAGAACTGGTGAGGTTACGATGTTTGGAAGTAAAACTTCCGGTGGCGAGTTGTATCCACTTATCTTAACCAATGGCAATGCTTTCAATACATTCCCTTGGAACGGTATACAAAGCAACGCGGTAAAAGTCACTCAACTTGTTGATGGCAGAACGGTAATCAAAGGAATTGGAGCCGGAAAAAAGAAAATACCATGTAATTGATAATCTAGGTATAAATAAAACGAGAGCCCCCTTAAACATGAAATTTTAAGGGGGCTCTCGTTTTAAGCTCCGTGATCTTTCTGTAAGATTTTGCTGAGGTGACTTACATCTGTCAATCCAAACTCATCTGCAATTTCCTTTAAAATCATGCGCCCGGCTGCGATACGTTGTCGAATAAGCGTATTCCGGTAGCCCAGGATATATGCTCTTATGGTCATCCCAACTTGACGTTTGAAATAGGTGCCCAAATAATCGGGCGAAATATTAAAATGAGGGGCCATAACCTGCGACTTCAATAAATTGGGCGTATAGATATTTTTATGGATATAGCAGAACATCGCCTGTAGGTCGCGACTTCTACTTCCATCTACCTGTAATTCGGGCATATTTCTCATCAGAATCGTAGTTATGCTAAGCAACTGATACCAGATCAAGTCTTGATTGGCAAAAGTATCGTGTTTTAATGAAGCAACGACCTGAAACAGTAGGTGAACAGTCAAGAGATCAGCAGCAAGTAGCGGAAATCCATGCTGATGGGTCTCCCTGCTTTTCACCAAATACTCCAATTGTCGGGTTAACACACCCGAATCGGCGGCATACCCGAGGCGATATGCATCTGTAAATTTTAAATAAATAAAATGCGTCTCTTGTTCAATCTCAAAATAATGGTACTCTTCTGGCCCAATAAAGAAAATAGCCCCGCTTTGGTAAGGGACAATATGGCCATTGATCACATGTACCCCCCTTCCACGCACAATAAAAATAAATTCGTAGTGATTATGATTATGTTCAGGATGTGCCCATTCAGCGGTTTTAAATTCCGATACCAGAACAGGCTCAAATTGTCGATAGCGTTTCATTTAAGAAATGTACAAAATTATAGCCGATTTTTACATCCTGTCCGATCTGATCCACACTAATTTTGTTAAAAAGGAATCCATATGGAAACAACAAACAACACGGCGTTAATCGTCGGGGCGAACGGTGTCATCAGCACAAACCTCATTGACTATCTTAGCAGCCTTGGAAACTGGGACATCATTGCATTATCCCGTCGCGGTGGAACCGATCAAGGCCACGTGCATCATATTGCAGTAGATTTATTGGATTTAGAGGACGTTATCAACAAACTAAACCCATTAACAACCGTAACTCACATTTTTTACGCAGCTTATCAGGACCGGGAAAGTTGGGCAGCTTTGGTCGAACCCAACCTGAAGATGTTGGTCAATGTGTTAACCGCAATTGAGCCGGTAGCGAAGTCTTTGCGGCATGTAAGTCTCATGCAAGGCTATAAAGTATACGGTGCTCACCTCGGCCCATTTAAAACACCGGCCAAGGAATCAGATGCCGGACACATGCCACCGGAATTTAACAGCAGTCAGCTCAAGTATCTCCAACAGCAGCAAATTGGAAAGCGCTGGACCTGGTCAGCGATCCGCCCGTCAGTTGTAGGGGGAACAGCTCCCGGCAACCCGATGAACCTAGCCTTGTTAATTGCTGTATATGCAACAATCTCCAAGGCATTGAATATCCCGCTACGCTTTCCGGGAAAACCCGCTGCCTATGGCAAACTGTTGGAGATGACCGATGCTAACTTATTGGCAAAGGCGACTGTATGGGCCGCTACGGAACCGCGTGCAGCCAATCAGGCCTTCAATATTAATAATGGTGACTTATTCCGCTGGGAAGATCTCTGGCCCAAGATTGCGAAATATTTCCAGATGGAAGTCGACGCGCCCTTACCCTTACCGCTACAGACGATGATGTCCGACAAAGCGGATATATGGGAAGATATAAGGACCCGACATGGATTGAATTATACTTATACAGAAGTATCTGCCTGGGCTTTTGGAGATTTTGTTTTCTCTTGGGATTATGACTTTTTTGCGGATGGCAATAAAGCCCGAAGAATGGGATTTCATGAGTTCGTTGATACCGAGCAGATGTTTTTTCGTTTATTCGACGAAATGCGGAATAAACAAATTATCCCTTAACAGCTTTTCTCTTCATGGTGATTTTGATGATCGCCATGAAGAGAAAAAATCAACTTGTTATTTGACCACTGTAGCTTCCAATTCGACCTTCAGCGTCTCAAATAATCCTACAACTTCCAGCGCTGTTAATGCTTGTTCAATTTGATGTTTGGCAATCCATTCCTGAAGTATCGGGAAATGTGGCCAAAGTTCTCGCATGGAAGTGGTATATAGGTTTAAGCGCACAATTCCACTACACAAATAGCCAGCCGTCTGAATAACGTTCTCGAGATTGGCAATAGCCTGTCTCAGTTGGGACTCCATGTCTTTATCACTAGAAATTCCGTCATCAGCTATTGCCGCCTGCCCCGAACAATACAAGGTTCCTTCGACATTTTTTACTTCAACAGCCTGCACGTAACTCCGCTGCTGTTGCCACGTCCATGGGTTAATCGATCTTTTATTCATTTTCACAACATTTTGATGTACAACAAAATTGTGAAATGGCAGATGTAAATACCCTTGATAAAACGCACAATTTTTGCGTGACAAAAGTCACATCACCGCGACAGCCGGCTTAGAGCCTCCCGAGAAACGCCCAAATAGGCTGCAAGTAATGATTTCGGAACACGCTGTACCAGCGTGGGGTATTTTTTCAGGAGCTGTTCATAACGTTCTTTAATTCCTACTGTCATTGTTGAAATAATGCGCTGCTGTGCAGCGATAAAGCCTTGATAAGCCTTCTCCAGAAAAAAATGCTCTAATTGGGGTACTGCAGCGCATAGTTTCCTATAGTCAGTCAAACGGAGACAGAGTACCTCCGTATCTTCAACACATTCGAGCGACATCGTGGCCCTCGACTCCGTATAAAAAGCGGCAAAGTCAGTCTCCCACCAATCTTCCTGTGCAAAACTGACAATATGCTCCTTTCCGGTATCGTCAGAATAAACGAGCTTTAAAAGTCCTTTGAGTACAAAAAAGTTGCATGGTACCAGCTCTCCTTCCTGAATCAAAAATTGATGTTTTTTGTATTTTTTATAACTAAAAAAAGAAGAAATCGTCTCAAATTCAGTATCCTCAAGAGGTACAATACGTTCTATGTGATCTCTTAATTGATTCATCATTGTATAAAATTTGGTTGCTAAAAATACAATTTTCTTAAGTCATTTTGCCGGATTTTTGGATAAACTGCTATTCCGTTCAACCCGATCCATGTTTGCTAAAAGAAAAGTTAATTTGCGTTCTGAAGCTGTCGTTCGCTTCGTTCAAAAGCTGCTGATCCCTAGCCCCACTCCCACTTTCATCGGATAATTAGGTTCGAAAGTCTTGTTCTCGGTCGTTATATTGACCGCACTTGTTGACAGATAACTCGTTAGCCAGGAAGCCTTAGGGTTTTGTCCCGAAATATCGACTCCAGTTACAGATCATGGCACTTGCGGAATAGATTTTGTTTTATTATTATTTTATACTTACTTTGAGAAGGTTTTTGTGGGATACCTATTGTAAACAGAATTAAACTATGAATTTCTCCGCCTGTTCGGATCAGCAAATTTTTGAATCAGTTTGTCAAGGTGAGGAACGGGCGCTACAACACCTGATGCATCGCTTTTGGCAACCACTGTTCAAAACGGCGTCTGTCACGATGCAGGATCCCGAAGTATGTCAGGAACTTGTCCAAAATGTATTTATCAATATATGGCGAAACAGGGAGAAAATAAATCTCAAATATTCCATCAAAACTTATCTATTTGGTTGCATTCGTTACGAAGTGTTCCGAAATGTTAAAAAGAAAATGGATCACGTTGAACTCAAAGACTTAGATGAGAACTATATTGATTCCTTCAACCCCTTGTTAAAATTGGAGTACAGTGAACTGCTGGATTACCTGGATCAAATGATCAACCAGCTTCCTGACAAATGTAAGGAAATCTTTTACCTCAGCAGAATGGAGCAGTTAAGCCATAAGGAGATTGCTGAGAAGCTAAATATTTCCGTAAAAACAGTAGAAAACCAAATTTCTATTGCGTTGAAACGATTAAAACAAGGTATGCAGAATATGCACATCTTTTTTCAGATTTTCTTTCTCTAACAAGACACTGAAATACAACACATTACAATCAAAATAATTTAATAAAAGGCTCTTTTATATTTTCTTTTTTTAAAAAAGTGCAATTCCTTTTGGGGGCTAATTGAAAAAATGAACTCTATAAGAACGAATCAATTATAGATTTCATGAAAAAACCTGAAATTATAGACTTAATTAAGAAGATTTTACGCAAACAATCCTCCGAAGATGAATTACTTGAAGTAGACGATAGGCTCTTGGATGCATATCATGATACGACTTGGGACGAAGATAAATTCGGTCCTGCAGAAAATATAGAAACACAGATTAAGTACAACGTAGAACAACTTATTCAGGCAGAAGCGGGCAATTCAAAAAAAATAAGCACTTTCCGTCGTTACCTCCCCTATGCAGCCTCTTTGTTATTGGCTGTTTCCAGCATTGCCGGATATTATTTTTTGAAGGTTGGGAAGGCCGATTTACAAGTTGCAAATCAACATACATACCTAAATCCAGGTGTAGAAAAAGCTTCTCTGAAAAACTCTGACGGCAATAGTCTGGATCTGCAGAAAAAAAAGATTGGAGACACAATTCCCTTTGGAAAGTTGTTGTTCAAAATAGATCAGGAAGGTGTTATCAGTTATCTTGCAACGACCGGCAAAAGAACTATAGAATCTCAACTTATAACTTTAGAAACGCCGAAAGGTGGTAAATATCAGATCAATTTAGAAGATGGTACCAAAGTATGGCTCAACGCCGAGAGTAGCCTAATTTTCCCCGAACATTTTGCTGCTGACCGTCGCCTCGTTCAGGTCAAAGGAGAAGCTTACTTCGAAGTTGCTGAATCAAAACACAAACCTTTTATCGTAGCAGGAAATGGATTTGGAATTCGGGTACTGGGCACAAAATTCAATGTATCTGATAGGGATAACCTCCATTTTGCAAAAGTTTCTCTGTTACAGGGATCAGTACGTTTGACTTCAAAAACAGGCCAGACCATGCTCAAACCCGGAGAGCGTGCAAAGATATCTACCTCAGGTGTTGAGATTGATCAATTTGATGCTGAATCCGAAATCGCTTGGAAGAACAACTATTTTATTTACAAAGATGAAAATATCAAAACCATTATGGCGGATGTAGCGCAATGGTACGATGCCGAAGTGATATTTGAGGGAAAGGAATGGGATGATGTAAATCTCAAAATGAAAATCTCCAGGAGAGAAAATATTGAAGAGATCTTATCACTTCTCGAACTAACAAAATCAATTAAATTTAAAATTGTGGAAAGGAGGATCTACGTCAGCAAAAGATAAATAGAAAACTTAAGCCAGGATGCTGTCACATCCCGGCTACGAATAGAGTTTAAAAATTTTCTGTCAAAAATTAATTAACCTTTTAATTCTAAACAAAATTATGAAAATAATACCGGGAAAAGAACAGCATATGTTCTTAATTAAGACCCTATTGATTATGAAGTTCTATCTACTGCTCGCATTTTTTAGCGTTGTTCAGGCTAAAACCCCGGTTTATAGCCAAAAAATGAACCTACATTTTAAAAATAGTAAGGTCGACCTAGTTCTTGCAGAAATCAGCAAACAGGCGCAGCTTGATCTGCTTTACGATTCAAAACTGATCAAGAAAGCAAGCCCTGTCACCCTTAACTTGGAAAATGCCACGCTGAGCGAAGCGCTGACGGCATTATTCCGAAATCAGGCGCTGGAGTTTGAAGTCATCAAGAAGACCTTAATAATACGTCCAAAAGAATCGACGGGGGCAGCTCGTACCGCAGAGGTTACCGAAAATCAAAAAGCCATTAATGGTTCAGTCAAAGATCAACAGGGAAACCCTTTAGCCGGTGTAACAGTACGTATCAAAAATACCCAGATCACAACGACAACCGACGGCAAGGGAAATTTTACCATTGCCCCTCCATCCGGATCCGGTCAGGTGATCCTGACATTTACCTACGTGGGCTATGAAAGTATTGAACGAGATGCGGATAACAAAGACAATCTAAATATAACCTTGGCACTCGCCAATAACAATCTGGATGATGTTGTTGTCGTAGGTTATGGTACACAGAAAAAAATCAATGTCACGGGTGCTGTAAGTTCAGTAAATATGGCGGATATGCGGACGCCTGTACCCAATTTATCGAATGCTTTAGCAGGTAAAGTCGCTGGTATTATTTCTGTGCAGTCCAGTGGTGAACCCGGTTATGACAATTCGACCTTTACAATCCGTGGAATCGGGACCTACGCTGGTAATTCGTCTCCACTAATTATCATCGATGGTGTGCAACGTGATGATGTCAATGGCGGTTTCGGTGGATCTTTCAACAATATTGATCCCGAAGATATTTCCAGTATTTCCCTATTGAAAGACGCTTCATCCACGGCCATGTATGGAGCTAAGGGCGCCAACGGTGTTTTGATTATTACCACGAAAAGAGGTGTTGCCGGTAAACCAAAGATTTCCTTTAAGGCAGAAACAGGCTTCTCAGGTTTTACAAAAACGCCACAGATGCTGGATGGAATAAAATATATGGAACTGCAGAATGAAGCGCGAAGAAATATGGGACTTAGTCCCGTCTATACAGACGAATTGATCCAAAAAACAGCCAGTGGACTGGATCCCTATATGTATCCCAATGTGAACTGGATTGATGAAGTATATAAGAAGAATTCCATGCTCACCAATGCCAACATCAACATTACCGGCGGTGGTGAATCGATGAAATATTATATTTCAGGATCGTATTATAATCAAACCGGTCCTTATAAAGTCCGTAATTTAAACAATTACAATCCGAATCTCGATTTCAAGCGCTATGATTTCCGCAGTAATGTGGATGTCAATTTATCAAAAACCACCTCCGTTCAGCTCAACTTAACAGGGATGCTGGTCAACTCCCGCTACCCCGGTATTGCTGCCGGTGATTTATGGTATCTGGCATATGCGACTACACCCGTTGCCTACCCAATTCAATATCCGGACGGTAAATGGGCAGGACCACTGAGTGGTGGTGGCGCAAACCCATTAAATGAAGTACAAAATAATGGTTATTCCAGCGAATTTAAACCTATCGTACAGTCGGTATTGACCATTAATCAAAAATTAGACGCAATTACGGAAGGATTATCTGCCTATGCCCGGTTCTCCTTTGACAGTTATGGTGAATTCAACAACCGTCGTTCAGGGAGAAATGATTTATGGCAGGCCACAGGAAGGACACCTGAGGGGGAACTCATTTTTAATCAAAGCAGAGTTGGTCAGCAATTTTTGGACTATAGTAAAGAATCTTTTGGCCAACGCGTCATGTATCTTGAAGGTAATTTAAACTATGACCGTACTTTCAACGATCACAAAATCGGCGGGATGTTTCTTTATAATATGCGTAACCGTTTGGTCAGTTTGGCCGGTGACGTTATTGGATCCATCCCCTACCGCAATCAAAGTCTGGCCGGAAGGATCAACTACGGATTCCGTGATAAATATCTTGTCGAAGTTAACGCGGGCTATACGGGATCTGAAAATTTCGAGAAGGGACAGAAATTTGGCTTATTTCCCTCCGCTTCGGCTGGCTGGGTGATTTCCAATGAAGAATTTTTTGAGCCTTTGAAAAAGACATTTAGTTTATTAAAAATCAGGGGATCCTATGGTGTGGTCGGTAACGATAATATTGGTAATGCTGAAAATCGCTTCCCTTACTTAACGCAGATCGGTGGTGGCGGCTCTACAGGTTTTGGTCTCAATGGAAATTTGGTCGGCGGAAAAACGGAGAGAATATTAGGTGTCGAGAATCTCACCTGGGAAAAATCCTATAAAACCGGGATTGGTCTTGAAATCGGATTATGGAACAAGCTCAACCTGATCTTTGACGGTTTTGCTGAGCGTCGAAAAAACATTCTTATTGGTAGGGAATCCATTTCTTCTATCGCCGGTTACAATAGCTTAGCTGTCTACGCCAATATTGGTGAGATGGACAATAAGGGTATGGATGCCAGTATTGAATACAATGATAAATTTGGGGATGTTGGGCTCCGTCTTTTTGGCAATGTCACCTACAGCCGCAATAAAATAGTGTTTGCGGATGAACCCGTCAGACGCTACGGCTATCAATCCAAGACAGGAACACGCTATGGCGAATATCAGGGGCATATTGCCATGGGCTACTTTACGAGCAAAGAAGAGGTCGAGTCTGCCCCTCAGCAAAAATTTAACCCCGTATCTCCGGGAGATATCCGTTACAAAAACTTAAATGCCGAGGACGATAATATCATTGATCCTTATGACAGAACCTACCTTGGAAAATCCTGGTTTCCTTCATGGTTATATGGTGCCGGCTTTTCGGCTTCGTATAAAAACTTTGACCTTTCCCTATTCTTTCAAGGAGTTGCTGATGTAGGCATTATGGCTAACGGCAGTGAAATTCCCGGAAAAGGCATGGGGGTCAATGGGGTCGGCGTACTCCCTTTTTCGGGTCTGGGAATCTACCCCAATAATACCATGTCCATTGTTGAAGACCGTTGGACCGCAGAAAATCCACGTCAGGATGCTTACTACCCGCGCCTGACAATGGCCAGTGGTAGTGACAACAACTATATCAACAGTACACACTGGTTAAAAGATGGGGCTTATATACGCATGAAACAGGCTTCTTTGGGCTATACTATTAAAGCAAAAGGATTGGACAAACTTGGTTTCACGTCACTTTATGTGTATTCATCGGGCCAAAACCTCCTGACATTTAGCAAATTCAAGCTCTGGGATCCCGAATTGGGAAGCAACGGTGCCAAATATCCATTAAATCGTATGATCACCTTCGGCGTTCGGGCACAGTTTTAATCTAAATCTATACAATAACCATGAAACAGATATCACCAAAATATATTGCATCAGGTCTATTAGCGCTAGCCTTATGCCAAAATATGCAAAGCTGTACTTATTTGGACAAAAAACCGGATAACCTCCTCACTTCAGACATGGTTTGGGAGACCCGGGCCAATGCAGAATCTTACTTAAACCAGATCTATAGTTATATCGAAACGCCGGTAGACGATTTTACGACCCTTGGTGCCAGCGATGAAAGCTCCTGTAATATACCTGTTGTGAACGTTCGACAAATGGCTGTCGGGAACTGGAATGCACAAAGCATGTACTGGCAGCATTATTGGAATAACCCTTACACCGCCATTAGGCAGTCATTTATTTTTGAGGAAAACATCGACAAGGTTCCTGAAGGTGCATTGAGCACAGAACTTAAAGTACAATACAAAGCCGAGGTAAGGTTTTTGCGGGGCTGGTACTATTGGAAATTGCTGCGTCAATATGGCCCAGCGGTATTGTTGAAAGGGACATTGGGTTTGAACGAAGATTTCAACAAATATCCCCGCAATTCATTTCAGGAATGCGTCGATTACATCAATAGCATGATGGATCTTGCCGCAGCAGACCTTCCTGTGGTATGGTCCGCCTCCTCCAATTATGGCCGACCAAGCAAAGGAACCTGTCTGGCCATAAAATCACAGGTGGCACTATGGGCTGCAAGTCCCTTATGGAATGGGAACCCACGATTTGCAAACTTCAAAAACAAGGATGGGAAAACCCTTGCCCCGTTGCAGAACGACGCCAATAAATGGCAATTGGCCGCTGACGCTGCAAAAGCTGTTATTGACTTAAATGCCTATAAGCTCTTTACCAATCTGGATGAAGGAGATTCAAAATTCGATCCTTACCTGTCTTTCCGTAACCTCTTTTTAACCAACTGGAATAGTGAGATTATTTTTTCCACGCACAAAGCGGACACCTGGCAATGGGGACATGAGAAACGAAGTGCACCTGAACCCGGTGGAATTGCGATGATGAATGCCACACAAAATGTGGTGGATGCCCACCTGATGCGTAATGGCAAGACTATTGACGATCCCACTTCTGGTTATCGGGAGGATGGTTTCGTCGCAACGGATGATCCTGCCGACTGGGGCAAAAGCCGCGATGGCGTCAATAGAGGTTACATCGCTGGCAATTCAAATATGTATGTAAACCGGGAAGCGCGATTTTACGTCAATATCCTCTATAATGGTAAGCCTATCCTACCCGCACCAACAGCCGATGACCGCAACTTCTTTTCCTCAGATGGCAACAAGGATGGACGCGGAAGAGCCGAGTTTTATTATTCAGGAAAAGCCGGACTGGTACAGAATTCAAATAGTGCCGATAAAACTGGATATCTCGCACAAAAAAATGTTAGTCCAGCCAGTAATATTCGCCAGGATCGCGCTGTATATCGTCCATATATCCATATCCGTTTGGCTGAAATCTATTTAAATTATGCCGAATCGCTCAATGAAGTTAATCCGAGCCATCCTGATATTCTGTCTTATCTAAACCTTGTCCGTCAACGGGCCGGTTTACCTAAATTGGAAACTGTCTATCCACAGGTGGTAGGCAATAAAGATGAACAACGTAAATGGATTCTTCGCGAGCGACAAATTGAACTCGCTTTTGAAGGTGACCGCTATTTCACCCTCATTCGTCGACTGATGATGGGAAACCCAGCCTCCCGAGCGATATACCGGATGAATATAACGTCAAACGATAACAATCAAGGATTTTTCTACCAGGATTTCTATAAAAGAAATTTATTGCAAAACAGATTCTGGGATGACAAAATGTATCTATTTCCGATTTTCCAAGATGATCTGGACAAGAATACAGCCCTTGTTCAAAATCCCGGCTGGTAATTGGGTAAATTTTATTATTTATGAACCGCTCCTAGTTGAAATTTCATTTTTATCACAGCAGTAAATGTAAATTTTAAATAGAATAGCTCCCATCTAACGGATGGAAAATAAAATTATTGACAGATGAAATTAATATATAGAAAGTATTTATTCTTCCCCCTGCTCTCCTTTGTGATATTGGTGGGAATATGTTCATGTAAGAAAGATCATATGAGTGCAGCACATGATCCGAATGCGGCCATTGTTGTCACGGATTTCCTTCCAAAGCAAGGCGTCTATGGAACAGAAGTGCTGATCAATGGAGAGAACTTTACCACGGACACTGCTGCGATTTCTGTTAAACTTAATGGCATACCTTTGAAAGTCGTTGGCTCAAATGGTAGCCAGATCATGGCCATAATCCCTAAAAGAGCTGGTAGCGGACCTCTTGAAGTGTCTATCGGCGGAAAAACAGGAACATCCAAAGATAGCTACAGCTATATCTACAAAAGAACGGTCAGCACCTTGGCGGGCAATGGCGCAGCAGGCTTCCTCAACGGAAAAGGTACTGATGCGAAGTTCAATTTTGGAGGCGAATCCTGGTACCGCAATGGCGGTATCGCTGTAGATGATGCGTTAAATGTCTATGTCACTGACCCCGGTAACCACTGTATCCGTAAAATTGATCCCGCCGGAAACGTCAGTACTTTAGCCGGATCTCCAAGTAATGCCGGTTTTGCAGACGGGAAAGGAGGTGAAGCACGGTTTAGCCTTCCCTATGGATTGACCATTGATGAACAGGGTAATCTGTATTGTGTCGATCCCGGAAACTGGGATATCCGTAAGATAACACCCGATGGTACAGCAAAGCTTGTCTCCTTGGCCGCAAGGGAGCCTTGGTTCATTGCTTATGACCAAACGTCAAAAAAACTATATTATAATTCTGTTACCTCCCCGGCTCCTATTTATCAGTTAAATACAGATGGTACAGCAGTAACGACAGTCATCGATGGATTGAATTTTCCGGCAGGAATGGCCTGCGGTCCGGATGGCAGTCTATACATCTGTATCCATGGCGACAATCAAATCAGAAAATACGATCCCAAAACATGGAAGCATACCATGATTGCCGGTTCTGGTAAATATGGTTATAAAAATGGACTCAGTACGGAGGCTGAATTTGCACTCCCTTGGGGGATTGCGGCCGACAGCCAAGGCAATGTATATGTAGCTGGAAATGGTACCGCCGGGGCCGATAGTGGATCTCCGGATCAGAGCATCCGCTTGGTGGATGGCAAGACATTCCAGGTAAGTACATTTGCGGGATCTAACATCGCAGGTTTTACAAACGCCGTCGGCGAGGCTGCCTCATTTAACGTGCCTGAAGGTGTGGCTGTAGATAAAAATGGTACAGTCTATGTCATCGACAAGAAAAATAATAGTGTCCGAAAGATCATATCTGAATAACCTAATGGGTGTCCGAAATAGAACCATCGGACACCCATTTTCTTTAATTTTATCCATATCCCCAACCACTCTTTTCAATTGTGCATTCCCAGAGATGACAAGATCCAAATGAGGTCATAAAGATATGAAAGCCTATACACTTTGCACAGTTTATTCAAATTTCAAATGACTTTATATGATTTTTAAGCGCCTATTTTCGTTGACCTATTCGCTATTACAAGGTTTGCTTTTGTGCGCGGCATGCGGTCATGCTTATGATGTCGATCATATACAGACCGACTCAGCCCCTCAAAAAAGCAGGTACGTTTCGGTTACAGGTAACGACCAGAACAAGGGTACGGAGAGCCAGCCCTTTCGTACTATCTCACGCGCTTTGGATGCTATATCAGCAGGTGACACTATTTTTGTACGTGAAGGTGCTTACCATGAAAAACTATTGATTTCAAAATCAGGAAGTTCAACGAAACTCATTACGATAAAGTCTTATCCCAACGAAGCTGTGGCCATTGATGGTGAAGGACTGTCCATTTCGGGCACAGAAGCATTGGTCACGATCAGAAATGCCCGATTTATTCAATTCGAGGGTTTTGAAATCCGTAATTTTAAAACACAAGCCAAGGGCAATGACGTGAACGGGATTATTATCGATCAAGGTTCTAAAAACATAACCATACGAAATAATAGGATTCATCATATCGAGAACAATGCCAGCCCACAGGATGGCAGAAGTGGGCATGGTATTCTGGTCATCGGCAATACTGCCGAGGCCTTACAGGATATTATTGTGGAGGATAATACGATCCATGACTGCAATACCGGCTATTCCGAAAACCTCACCATCAATGGCTACGTGGATGGCTTTACGATTAGAGGGAACAAGGTATACAATGGTGAAAATATTGGTATTGTTGCAGCCGGAGGATATGCCGCCAATGCTACAGCAAACCTGAACTATGTACGTAACGGACTGATCAGTCAAAACGAAGTTTATGATATTGATGGTCGAACTGGTCCTATCCCTGCATTTGCTGAGCATAACGGGGCCATTGGAATTTACATCGATGGCGCCCGGGATATCATTGTTGAAAGAAACAGTGTCTATCGCTGTGGGCGCGGAATCGGCCTAGTCAGTGAAACCGACAACTTTCCTACACGTGACTGTATTGTCAGAAATAACGAGGTCTATAACAATTCACTCGCGGGGATCAGCCTGGGTGGATATCTAAATTACACCGGAGGTGGTACGCTGAACTGTTATGTTGTGAATAATACCTTATTTCATAACAATATCGACAGGGGCTATTTTGATGAAATTGAAGGTGAAATACGACTTGTTGAGAACTGTATAGACAATATCATCCAAAATAATATTATTGTTGCCAAACCCAATGGTGTATTTATTCATAAATATACCAATACAGGTAAATCCAATGCGATTGACTACAATTTATACTTCAGTACCGGAGAAGATCAGTGGATATGGAATGGGAAAGTCATCCGGGATCAACAAACCTGGAAATCAACCCTTATTGGCGATACGCATGCGATCTTTGGCCAGGATCCGGGGTTTATATCAACGACACAAGCAGATTTTGAATTAAGGGATTCATCTCCTGCCCTTGATAAAGGCAATTTTATTAGTCAAGCAATCAATGGCGTATTGGATTTGAGCGGAAAGGCAAGATCAGAAGCAAATCGCATTACGATTGGAGCATTTCAAAAATAATCGTTTACCTATTCTGCACTTAATTCTAATTCTTTGCCTTTGATTTTAAAAATCGCTGGGTCAGATATTTTCGTACAGGGATATCGTACAACTTTAAACAGCTATAAGCGAGCACAATACTACCGATCACGACCGCTGCAGCACCGGGCAATGATTGCTCAAAGCTGAGGTTTTCATTTTTCACCCAAGCGTAATACAAATAGATAAAAGGATAGTGCACCATATACAAAGGGTAAGAGATATCTCCCAAGAATTTAGACAGTTTGTTTGTAAAACTGCCTCCTTTTCCGGAAGCCCCCAGAACAACTAGCAGTGGAAAAACCAGCACACAGCACAGCGTATCATAGAGTCCATTCATCCAGAGATGTTCAACTCCCCCGATACGAGGAATCGCCAAAAGTGAAACAAGGATAATACTACAGATCCAAAATGCACCTTTAATCCGAAAAGGCTTAAATACGCGCGATAAAAACAGTCCTGCAGTAAAGGAAAATAAAAGACGTAAGGATCCCGCTGTAAATTCTGTTCCGGTCAGTGAAAATCCTGCACAAATATCACCCAAAGGACCCCAGATCGCAAATATGGCTAATCCACAGCCAGCAGCAACCACCAGTCCGCCAAGTGCTTTTGTTGAAAATTTACGGATGATCAAAACATAAAGGAGATTACCAATATATTCAAAAAACAAGGACCAACTCGGACCATTCAGCGGAAACATCTCACCTAATCCCCTTACTTCATGTCCGGGGAGAGCAGGGATCAGCAGTGCATTTAATACCGTCGCTAGTAATAAAGCCGAAACAGTCACCTTCGATACATCCCAGACCGAACAACCCTGTAAATAGAATAGGACAGCACCAATGATCGCCCCCATAATAACCATGGGATGTAATCGTATAATCCGGCGTTTGATAAAATCCATTGTCGTCATCGTTCCCCAACGATCATCGTACGCATAACCGACGACAAATCCAGATAACATAAAGAAAAAATCGACCGCCAGGTAACCGTGGTTAATACGTTGATCCAAGTGACTGGTGGCAAAAGCTTCGAAAATATGAAAACACACTACCGTGATGGCGGCAACGCCACGCAGGCCATCAAGCACAGCATAATGCGGTTTGGTGTCGGCATACGCGGAAGTAGAAACTGCTGTATCGGGCATACAAATAATAAGATTAGTTTGATTGATTTTTCCGAAAAACAAAGATGTAAATATAAACAATTTCAAAAAACGTCTTAGCCCTGCCGCTCAATCGAATCGTTTATCATTTAGCAACAGGAATATAATCCTTCAGATAAACCTGCTCTTTCCGCATATCCTGAATATATTCTTTACTAAAAATTTCCAAAAGTATTTCTGAAATAGCTGTCGTGGTGGGCTTGTCATCTTCGGATTCACCAAACGAGAAAATTTCCTCCTCCGTTCGATCTTTCTTCGTTAAGAAATAATAAAAATCCGGACTTTCCCAGCCTTTTACCCCTGAACCAGCTTCTTCTGCTATGTTGAGGGCAGTGTATTTTTTTTGTAGAAAATTCTGAATATTTTGGAAATCAGCCATATTTTTTGAGGTTTTGCCCGCATATAAATAAGCGAATTTACCATCGCTATTTTCCCCCATAGCCAGCGAGGGAAAAGCGACACCATTCAGCATGGCCAAGGTATCCTTCTCCTCGTTATAGGACACCGTTGTATAGCGATAGCCATAATATTTCTTCGGTTTTAATTTTCTTGTTCCCCAGCTAGAGGTAGACTCCAGATAAAATGGCGTCGGCAAACTTCCTTCGCTATCAAAAATTGCCATGGTATCTTTTTTGAACATGGCGGTTTCAAAAACCTCTTTTATTGCTTTCTTGTCCATGTTCTTCACATCAGAAGCTAATATAGACTCTGTTTTTTTTATTTTTGGTGCATAAAACTTTGAAACATCAAACGTCTTATCCAATTTATCCAAGAGTACAACATCCGGATCCTGAGATTGACAAGAATGTAACAGCGTCGATAAAAGTAGTGAAAAAAGGATACTTTTATGTATTGAACTAAATAGCTTCATGGGGAAAATTGCTCAAAATTATCTTTTCATTTTCAATCTTAAACCTGCGGCAAAAGATAATCAAATATAAGGAGTACAGCGTTAGGTTAACAATAATATTTACAATCCGTGCAAACTGGTTTTACAAAACATCGACCGTTATCCGAAGAAAGGGACGCATATATAATTATTCATCCAAACCATAAAATGGATTTAAAAACGAATTGATTTCTGTCCGTGAATTTTTATTTATAAATTAGCAATAACAGTTTATCTCTAAATACGACTTGCGGTAATTTTTTCAGTGACAAGCCATGTCATCACTTAACACAAATCTACCATCATATTAATATCCAATAAAAATGAACGATTTTATACATGAATTTGAAGTTCTCATTGATACTTTTCCAGCTGAACTTTCGGCAATTAATACAGTCGCATTTAACGAGAAGTTAGTTCCGGAAAAATGGAGCAAGAAGGAAATTTTAGGGCACTTGATCGATAGTGCCATGACAAACTATCTCCGGTTTATAAGAGCACAATCTGAAGAAAATCCGCAGATTTTTTACGCACAGGATGATTTTTGCGAAAACGCAAATTATCAACAGTCGGAAACCAAACAACTCACGGACTTATGGTTATCACTCAACAAGCAGCTTTTATTCCTATTCAGGACGCTGATTGCGAGAGATCTGACAACTCGAAAATGTAATGATCTCACATTAGCGTTTTTGATGGCAGATTATGTAACCCACCTCAATCATCACCGGCACCAAATACTAGCTTCATTGTAAATTCATAAAGAAGTCTAGTCCAGATAATCGGATGATTCTAAGGACTAGACAAAATATAGTTTACTTTTTACTCCACCAATGATAATAGTTGTGGGCTCCATCGTATTCAAATCCGCAACGTGGATATAGCGTATTGCCGATGTCGTTTGTTTTTTCCGTTTCTAACATCAAACCACAGGCACCGGTTTCCGTACACCATTGTTTACTTCGGTCTATCAGTGCGACAGAGAGTCCTTTACCACGATAATCCTGATGAACAAACAGGTCGCTCAGCAGCCACTGCATTTCCAATTTGGTGTAGTGAAACAGTTTATATAATTGTACAAATCCTACCGCTTTACCGTCCACCATCGCTAGAAAAATATCCGATTCGCTATTCAGAAACCGCTCTTTTAAAAAGACTTTCCCTTTTTCCAGATCCGATTCCTGGCGATAAAAAATCCGATAAAGGTTAAACAGTTCTGCGGTCTGTTCCAAGTCTTCGAGGCTAGCTTTTTTAATTTGATAATTCATTTTAGTAAATATTTTGATTTATACAGGCAAAAATACTCGTAAAAGAAATTCACCTCATCATCCAGATTTGAGATGTCAGACAGTCCAGTATGTTACCACCGCCGATTAAAGTCATTAAACGAAGACGGGAAGAGTTCAGTCGTGTTGCATTCTTCAATCGACGGATAAAATTTCATTTGTTCATATTACGTGATCAGCAGTCTGTTTGACACAATTTGATGTATGATCAAGTATAAAATCTTTTCGGACGAATTGTAAAAGCAGCAAACATGGATTACTTTACACCTTTATATTCATCAAAATGATAAAGAGCTTATGGTTAATGAGGTTCAATCTGAAAAGATTTATATCCACCAAAATAGAAAACGGTCACTATCGCCGTTATTTAAGTGCTCATTGGTCTAGCACCATTAGGCATCGATATTGCCTCTTTGTCACATTCCATGGTAGCAATTCCATTGAAACTTACCTGTATTCTTACCGGCTTTTGGATTTTGAAAAACAAGAAAAGAGCCATTTGGGCAAAAACAGATAGACAGGTTTTTTATTTCAAGTGAATATCTGGTAGCCTGCTAATAAAAAAAGCATTAACGGACTTGGATTTATTGGTTTTTGTTCCATTTGCGCAAATTGTCAATATCCGGATAACAACGAGTATCTGCATGGGAACGAGACTCGAACTAGAAACCATGCAAGGCAAAGAGATGCTGACTATGCTGAATGTGCTGAGCAGAAAAGAAAAACAGCAGATTTATCAAACTATCAAAAGATTCGGTATACGAAATCTCGTCAAACCCCGAATGGAAGAAGGATATCTTAAATATTTAGAAAAACCTGCTGTAAGTTAGCCTCCTTCCCTGTTAACTTAAATGATCTAATAACAATTGATCCACATATTCCCTAATTTCTTCGGGTAACATCAGGTAAACTGGTGTTTTTAGATTTTCTCTGTTGGCTTCACCTTCGGTAAAAATATTTCTGAACCCTTCATTGAGCCATTTTCCTTCATCTTCTAAATAAGCCTTATATTTACTGTCCAAAATCTCAATTATGTTTTTGCTATCTTTCATTTGTTCCGTCATTTATTCAATTGTAAACTGCATCTAAAAATATTCGACAGGGGAACATCAACATTGGTGCCACTCCTCCACTAAATTTTCAAATGAAGATTGGAAACAGAAAACTTTAAGATTTCTTAACATTTTTAGCGATTTGCCAAATAATGGTTCAGCAAACCAACAGCGGCGATTTTGGTAACAGGATTCATCTTGAAGCAAGTAGCAGCAATTTTCACCATTCTTATTTGCTTTCTTTCTTATTATTGTCGATTTTTGCTTTGAACATCTAAGCTATCTATAGCCAGATAAACATAGATTATTTTAACATAAGATATTACTCTTTTTTAAATCAACTGTTATGATCTTGATCGCAGTGTTACTACCTTGGTTATCCTTCTTTTTAAGAGGGAAAATTTTCAGGGGAATTATTTGTTTAATCCTTCAGCTCACTATTCTGGGCTGGTTACCGGCTGCTATTTGGGCGGTTGCTTCACGTGTAGATGGCAAAAATAAACAACGTATACGAAGTCTTGAACGAAATATGCGCCATTAAGTCTAGCAATCACCTGTCCTAAAATCGGATCGTTGATGTATACATAACCGCCACAAAAGGGTGCTATTGAGCTTCGAGGAATTTTCGAACCTGAAAAATGGTAAAATCAATTAATCCTTCATCAGTCTCACCGCTGAAATCTTTCATCATATAGTTTCCATGATTGGCGGGTAAGATCATGAGACGGGCATTTGGGATTTGTTTTTGCATTTCCGCTAAATGCTCTCCCTTAACCACATCCTGATCCCCTCCTATGAGAAATACCGGACATGATATATTTTCTAAAGCTCCGGCTTCAAAATCGCGAAAATTGATCATTCGTTGGCTGTCTTTTTCATACATATTTCTAAAATCTTCGGGATCAGAATTTAACTTCAAAAAGTTTTCTTTCAGAGAGGGCGGCATCACCTCAATCGTTGAAGCCGACATTCCCTCAAAAAAACCATCTAACAACCCCGCCCTCTTTGTATTACCGGAGGCTGCGATCAATCGGTCTACCCGATCTGGAAAAAGAGAAGCGAGTTTCAAAATAGTGGTCGCACCGTTACTGAAACCAAAAAATGAAGCTTTATCTATGGCGAGATGATCCAATACTGCTACAATGTCTTTTGCATCCTGTTCAAATGTTTCGGGAACTTTTCTATGTGCCGATCTTCCGTGATTTTGCATATCCAACAGAATCAATTGGTAATGATCCTGCAGCCGTTTCACTGTTTCCTCAAAATCAAAAAAACCAGAAGAACCGCCGCCATGAATAAGTATCAGCGGTTTTCCGGTTCCATAGATCTCATAATATAGTTGTATTCCATTCGCTGGAGAATAGCCTGAATGATTGTTCAATATATCCATAATTCAATATTAAATAGTTTGGCTTATTTAGATGAAAAATTTATCTGCTTTCCACAAATTTTTTAAAGTTGATCAGAACAGAGTCTGTGAATTTTTGCTGAAGGTCTAAAGGAGTTTTTTTGTCCGGTTCAAATGTTTCCCTTAGAATTGTATTGTTATCTATTGCCTGAAATTCGACAATGCAGTTTCTCCCTGCACTGGTACTTTCAATATATTCGAATGGGACAATTCGGTCATACACGCCACGATAGTCAAAACCCTCTCCGTCTTCCATTCGCTCCATTCGAAAATTAAAGTTCCCTCCTTCCCTGAAATCGTTTGTCACGGCTGGACAATGCCAATCGTCAAATGGAATGTTCCATTGTTTTATGGATCCGGCACCGGTCCAATGTTCCCAGACATCCTCGATTGGCCTTTCCACCAAAACAACCGAGACTAGGGTATTCCTGTTTGAGTCTGCAGCTTCCATATTTTATATTTTTAGGTTAAATACGTTCTATCTATTGATCATTGTCTTTTCTATTTATTATTTAAATTTTCTGCTACGTTCGGCAGATCTGATCGTCGCAAGTGAATAGCGACCAATCAATTGAAAGACAATATTAATAAACAGCGTACTAAATTAACTTGCCCTATGACAATATTTATGCAACATTTATTTTTTTTGATAAAAAGTACAATTTGACAAATATGGTATATTTATTGCACAGCAGAATTAGAATATATAGAAAAACCGATTCAGATGAAAAAAATAGCGATTCTAGCACTGGGTGTGATCCTATTTGCCGGATGTAACAATACACAGCAATCAAAATCTACAGAGAGCACAGAAGATAAAACCAAAGAAGAAACGCCATCTATTGGCGGTGATAAAGATGAACATGGCTGTCTGGTGGGTGCAGGTCAAACCTGGAGTGAGGTTAAGCAGGGATGTATCCAGGTGTTCAATGTCGGAACGCGGCTAAATCCTGTTGATTCCAAAGAGGGGGATGCTGTCATTAGTGCATTTGTCGTCATAAACGATGATAAATCGAAAATGGAGCTATTTTTGCCAGATGACAATAAAACAACCATTATTTTGGATAAAACGGAAGACAACCTGTACCAAAAGGATATTTATAAATATGATGCAAAAAAATCAGATTTATATGTCGATGGTACAATCAAATATAAAGGTGAAGTTGAATAACATCCCTGAAACTTTATAGGACGTAAAGGTAATGCCAATGTTTATCACATTGGCATTTTTTTATTTATCTTACAAAGAGCAATATCTCCTTTTGAAAACTTTTTGACTAACAAGAATGCCTACATAGCACGTCTGCTTAATCAATCTCGAAGATTGCCTGTATCTCAACATCGGCAGCCTCTTTGACCTCCTGCTCATTGACCTCCATGCCCAGTTTTCGCAGTTTCAATATCTTACCATCCTTAATGCAACCTGATTGATAAAGACTAAATTTCAGGAACGGACATAGGATTGATAATTTCCAGCGGGCTGGGGAAACAAAATTAAAAATGCCCCTTTTATCTTTTTTGCCAAATTACACTTAAAACGACATTTCGAATTCGTGCATAAAGCAATTGGGAGTAAATAAATTTTCAATATCTTTAAACTAATATATTTTTTTAAAATGATCGAAACGAATGCGTGTTTTCAAGTTGCAATAGAGAAGGCTTCCCACTTTAATTATAGCTTCTGTTTCCATAACCTGTCCTTGGTGGAAAAAATTAAAATCACTGCGGTCACGAGAGATATCGAGCACATTAAAATTGAGATGACTTCTGAAATCGGGCTGTTCAGCCCTTATGCATTTCATATAGATAAATTTTCGGAGGGAATTCCAGTAACGCTGGAAAATTTAGCTTTCGACTACCATATTCCATATCTCCGGAATCTCGTGGAGAAAGATCTAGACACCATTACCTGTACTATCTCTTCGAAAAATGAAATATTACATCAGCAAAAGTTTGCCGTAAAGGTGTTACCGATGGATTATTTTGGCGGATTAAGTAAATATCCAGAGTTGTTAGCATCTTATGTTTTACCCAATCACCCTATAATCTATACCATTAAAGCAGAGGCGGTCAAGATTCTTGAAAAAAATAAATTAAAGCCGGCCTTTTTGGGCTATCAATCCAACAGCAAGGAACGTGTCCTACAGGAAGTAACAGCGATATACCAAGCAATATTAAATATCAATATTACCTACAGTGCCATGCCCCCGAGCTTCGAAACTGAAGGTCAGCGGATTCGTCTGGTCGATCAGATTTATGAAACCAAATTCGGAAACTGTATTGATATCTCTCTATTATTTGCGGCCTGCCTGGAAGCAATCGATCTGAATCCGATTCTTATTGTTACGCATGGTCATGCATTTATTGGTGTTTGGCTCAGTGACCAACGGTTAGATGCGGTAATCAATTATGACCAGGCCGCGATTTCAAAACGGATCGTTCATGGGATTGATGATATTGCTTTAATTGAGTCTACTCATCTGTGCCGTGGAAATGCGTATACCATGGGCGAAGCTATGAACTACGCCGAAACACAGCTCTTGCATGCAAACAATTTTATCTTATCTCTCGATATCAAACATGCCCGTTCACATGGTATTCTTCCCCTACCTTTTTCAGGAAAAGAAGAGTTGCACAACGCAAGTATAGAGCATTCTTCAAGCTTACCTAAACAACAGGCTATCGATCGTTTTACCCTAGATGACAACAAGCTGGACCTAGCTCTTAGTGACGCTAAAGAGCTAACCAAACAAAAAATATGGGAAAGGAAATTGCTCGATCTCTCGCTCAGAAATAATCTATTGAATCTACGGTTCACCAAAAGCATGCTGCAAATTGTGGATCTGAAAATAGACCATCTGGAAGATCATCTTTCGAACGGGAAATCACTGTCAATTCATCCCAATAACAACCAACAGCTCTTACGCCGTTATAATCTATATTCAGCACCTTTACACTTCTCCGAGCCATTATTTAAACTCGCAGATGACGCATTTCGCTATAACCGCTTGCTGACCCATTACCATCAGGATGACCTAGATATCATTTTAACACACTTGTACCGTAATGCGAAATTAGCCGAAGAAGAAAATGGAAAAAGTACATTGTATCTGGGTGTTGGCCTATTGAAATGGTTTGAACCCAAAACCAAACAGCAGGCCAGACTCGCTCCTATCCTATTGATTCCGGTAGAATTATCCCGTCGATCCGTTAATACGAAATTTACGCTCCGAAGCCGTGAGGAAGAGGCTATGATCAATATTACCTTATTGGAATATCTCAAGCAGGAATTCAAACTTAATCTCAGTACATTGGAGACACTACCGATGGATGAATCGGGAGTAGATGTGCAGAAAGTACTCGCCATTTTAAGAAAGTCTATTCTAAATCTGGAAGGCTGGGATATCCTGGAGCAGGTCGTTTTAGGAAACTTTTCTTTTAACAAATTGATTTTATGGCAAGATCTATCCAGATATGCTGAAGAAATTGAAAAAAGTACAATTGTAAAGAGCCTGATTGACGGAAGGCTTTCAGAAATGCTGGATATCAGCGGCGATTCGGAGAACCTGGAAACTATGCCATCTTCACAGTTGACATTACCGATACCAACCGACAATTCGCAATTGGAAGCTATCCGTCACTCGAACGCAAATAAAAGCTTTGTCTTACATGGACCTCCCGGTACCGGTAAATCCCAGACCATTACCAATATTATCGCAGATGCTTTGGCGAATGACAAAAAGGTACTTTTTGTGGCCGCTAAAAAGGCGGCACTGGATGTGGTCCATCGTCGGTTGGAAAAAATTGGACTGGGCTCCTTTTGCCTGGAGTTACACTCCAATAAATCCAAAAAATCAGATGTGTTAAAGCAATTGGAGCAGAGCCTGGAAACTCCCAAATATCAAAGTCATATTGATTTTCAGGAAGAAGCCCAACGTATCGATCAGCGCAAAGCGGCATTAAGTCGCTACGTAGACGCCCTGCATCAGCCCTTCGCAGTAGGTTGGAGCCTGTATGATTCTGTCTCTTATCTAGACAGCAATCATATTGCAATCAACACAGCATGGCTGCTACCTTTGCAACTGGATGTTATCGATAAAAAGACCTGGAATGACTGGCAGGACTGGGCAATCCCTTTTGGACAATTAACAGCTAATTTACCCGCGATTGACACGCACCCGTTGCGTTTGATCCCGTTGAAAGATCAGAACTTTGCCTATAAAAATCAGATCGAAAAATCTATCGACGAATACATTCAGGCATCTACTCATGCGAACAAAGCCCAATCGGATCTACAGCTGAACCTTTCAGACAACTGGATCGTAAACAAAGCTTCTCTATACTCACTTCTCGAAAAAACAGCTCATTTTCAAGCGCATCAGACCCTCGTGAATGTGCACTTTGACCCACGTAAAAAGAATTTACTTGATCATTGGATTGAATTGCAAACCCAAGAGCAAGCATTAAAACGAGTGCTTATCACAGATTTTGGCAACCGAATATTCACCACAGACTGTAATCCTATTGAATCTGTCTGGAATCAGTCAAAGCATTCCTGGTTTCTGCTCAAGTGGCTGAAACAGCGCAAAGTAAAAAACTTTTTAAATGGTTTTGCCACAAATAAAATCACCTCCGAACAACAAGTTGATCAATTCTTTAATCAGAAAAATTCCTTTGATCTCGTTACTAAAAATTTAAGCGAGCCGCAGTTTCATCCCATAAACGAAGCGACGAGCTATTATCTTGTCGGTAACCAGTTTGACTTAAACACATTATCACAGAACCAGCATGAGCTGGAAGAACTAAATCATCTGGCGCAATATCTCAAAATTGAAAATTTCCAATCCTGGCTCACCAACATCCTCACGGATGTGGATTTAAAGCTTAAGATCCCTGCCACTGTCCTTACCCTACAGCAGTATGCGGATAAACATCAGGAAATTTCGACATTCTTAACATATATTCCCGACATTGAAGAATTAAACCAGATAAAACAACATTTAGATAGCCTTGAAGACTGGATCCGCTACAATTATTATAAAGATCAGGGAATAAAACTTGGATTATCCTGGTTGATTGACCTCCTTGAATCAAACAAGATTGATAAAAATGAATTAAGCAGAGATATGGAAAGTGTACTGCATCTCAATTACTTCATAAAATCGTTGGATCAGTACACTATTTTAAATGGTTTTGACGCAGCTGTGTATGAAGCACAGATCGGACAATATAAGGCACTTTATCAAGAATTTACCCGACTGGTGCGGGATCAATTGGTTTTGGCGCTAAGCAACAAAATTCCGAATCTCTCCCACGAAGCGGTCCATAGTTCGGAAATCGGTATTTTGCAACGAGCCATCCGTAACCGGGGGCGTGGGGTCAGTATCCGCCGTTTATTTGACCAAATTTCGACTTTACTTCCCCGGTTAAAACCCTGTATGTTGATGAGTCCAATCTCGGTCGCCCAATATTTCGACGTAAATACCGATCATTTTGATCTTGTTATTTTTGATGAGGCTTCACAATTACCGACATCTGAGGCAATCAGTGCTCTTGCACGGGCAAAGCAGGCCATTATTGTTGGGGATCCCAAACAAATGCCACCAACCAGTTTCTTTGCCAGTAACAAATTCGATGAAGACAATCTTGAATTGGAGGATCTCGAAAGTATCCTTGATGATACCCTGGCCTTGTCCATTCCGTCCAAATACCTGCTGCGGCATTACCGCAGTAAACATGAAAGCCTGATTTCTTTCAGTAACTCCAACTTTTATGAAAACAAATTGCTGACATTTCCTTCTCATGACGATCAGGACAGGAAGGTAAGTTATCAATTTATCAACGGCCATTATGACAAAGGGAAAACAAGAACAAATCAGAACGAAGCTGAAGCTGTTATTCAATACATAAAACATCATTTGGAACATCATCCCCATCGTTCATTAGGTGTGGTTACATTTAGTCAAACACAGCAGAATCTAATAGAAGATTTGCTACAGCTTTTATTCTCCCAATACCCCACTTTAGAGGAAACTGCACTGCAGGGAGAGGAACCGATTTTTATTAAAAACCTGGAGAATGTTCAGGGTGACGAACGTGATTTCATTTTATTTTCAATTGGCTATGGTCCAGATGAAGAAGGGAAAGTTTCCATGAATTTCGGTCCTTTGAATCGTGAGGGTGGCTGGCGAAGGCTAAATGTCGCAGTAACCCGGGCCCGATACGAAATGCGTGTTTTCTCTTCGTTAAAGGGGGACCAGATCGACTTGAACCGTACCAGTTCAGCTGGTGTGCAAGGACTGAAAGCCTTTTTGAACTTTGCGGAAAGAGGTATATTGCAAACAACAGAAACTGTTGCCCAAGATAAAGACAAACATACGCTCATCCAGTCTATTGCCGGCCATTTAGATCGAAATGGAATAAAAGTAAAAACAAATATTGGAACCTCTGGCTACCGTGTTGATATTGGAATTGTTGATCCTATGCATACGCAAAAGTATATTTTGGGAGTTTTGGTCGATGGAAAAAACTATTTCAATACAAAAACGACAAATGATAGAGAGCTGCTTATTCCCGATGTTCTGCAATCCTTAGGATGGAATATTTATCGCATCTGGACCTTAGACTGGATAAAAAACAAAGAAAAAATACTGGCTGACATCCAAGCGGAAATTCAACGTATCTTAAATGACGCGAAGATACAAGAGCCAATCATCATTGACGCCTCACAACCACAACCAAAGACAAATATTTCAGTGATATCCGATGATGCGATTGTTTCAAGTAAAATGAAACCCTATCTAAGTGCCAATATCAGTTCAATGGCAACAGCTAGTGCGGAATCAATTTATGATGCAACACATCGCGCAACATTGAGCAATCAGATCCTGAAAATCATCCGTACAGAATCTCCAATTGGTCAAAATCATCTGTTTCGCAAAGTTCTACGCCTATGGGATCTCCCAAGATCCTCCGGAAAACTTACCCTATATCTAAGTGAGCTTATAAAAAATCTACCGGATATAAGGGAGGAAATTTCACATCAAAGTTTTTATTGGGATCAGGGACAATTGGCTACCGACCTGACCCACTATAGAGACAATAGTCTGGAAAAAAGGGCAATAGAAGATATTGCTCCCCAAGAAATAGAGATAGCGCTCATCGAGATCATGGATACCAACCTCAGTTTATTGCGGGAGGATCTTGTACGTGCCGCCGCAAGAGCCTTTGGTTTTTCAAAGACTGGTGCTCAAATTGATATAATTGTCAATAATTCAATAGATAAATTATTGCAGCAGGCCCATTGGAAATCTATAAATGGGAGAATTGTACTGATAGATTAGGTCCATTGCTGCGAAGTGATTATAGTCCTCTCACCTTGTTTGGGCCATATAGATCAGGCCTAGTTGCCTGATCTATATATTTGATTGACATAGGCCGTATAAATTCCAATAGGAATCTTGCCGGTCACTCTACCACGGCGTGATTCGGGACAGGCATTCAAAATACTGTGCAATGAAAAAACAAATATATTTTCCACCGCATTTTGAAGCCTCCACTCTCCTTTTTCGTGCATATATTCCATCAGATGCAGGGCCTTGCCCAATTCATCTTCGCACTCCTGTGCGATCATTTTCTCAATATAAGCGGTAAGAATCCCGATTATCGTAAGTGGATTTCCAACATTTTCGGGTCGCAAGATTTCCGTCTGCACCGATGGTACTACCGAAACAATTATTTCCTGAGCCTGTTTTATATTCATCATTTACTTGCGTTTAATGCTATATCCGGTTCAAACATCATCGCCGTACAATAGCAGTTTCTAAACCCTGTATTTTTTAAATTCTGATAATTCACACATTGCTCACATTTAAGCCAAAACGATGCATCCTGTGTTATTTCAGAGAAAGTTACCGGCCGCATCCCGAGTTTTGAATTGATCCGCATAGTCGCCAATGTCGTTGTGATACCAAATATCTTTGCCTCTGGATACTTTTTCCGTGTTAACCAAAATATACACTCCTTCATTTGGGTTGCGATCCCAAGTCTGCGCCAGTCTGGAGCTACAATCAAGCCACAATGAGAAACAAAACTGGCATGTCCATACACCTCTAGATAGATGTAACCAACCCATTCTCCAGCTTTGGTCAAAGCGATAACGGCATTTCCTTCCGACATTTTATGAACGATAGACTCGGGGCTTCTTCGTCCAATTCCGATACCGCGCGCACGTGCTGAAGCCTCCATTTCCTGAGAGATCCGAACCGCATATTTACAGTCGGCCGGAATAGTTTGTCGAATTGATACATCAGTTGTTTTCATAGGAGCGATATTCAGCATGCTTGTTTTTTTCTTTATCGCAGGTATCTTCGGGCAAAACAAGCCGTTGTATTGAAAGTGGCAAGCGGGCTTCAAGGTAATTCCATTCAATCGAGTTGCATGCTTTTTTTAACCTGGAGAAGGTGTTTGGAAGTAATCCGTTTATCACAAACTGAAGTTCGGAGGTTCCCCGATCATGTACATAAGCCATGACCTGCATAATCCATTCAAAACGATGCCAATCCTTGGCATAAATGACATCTTCCGCAAACTTTGATATCAATTTTATAATATTTTTGTAGTCTCCTTTAAGTTCCGATTTTCTTAATCTTAGATTCAACTCAGGGATTACGGCGGCAATAAAATCCACCGTCTGTCCTTCATCCATTTTTTTTCTTACTTCCATTGTATCGTTTTTTATGTATACATGTTATCACTGTAAACCGGATGAACCAAACAATATTCCAAAACAATAAAAAACGAATTAATAAACTGATATACAGAAAGATAATTTTATTTAAAAAAATATAAAAAAGAAACGGCCTTATCAAATTGATAGGGCCATTCTCAATTTGGAACAATCGCCACTTCGTAGGGACCTGAATACCGATTGCCAACCATCCTATTTTCATTGACAGTAATATAGTATTGTCCGCTATCAATAAAACGATGGATCAATTCTTTCCCAAACGGTCCGTCGGCTTTTCCATTTGGAGAAAATAGCTGGCTAATCCGAATATTAGCCGTATCTGAGGGAGTTTTGATTTTTATCCGAACAGAATCTGCTCGATGAACGAAAATAAAAATAGTATCAGTATGTCCTGACTTTATTTCCATATGTTTTACCAGACGGCCATCGTTAAAAGAAACTGCTTTTTCTGCTGATTTCAGATCAGCTGAATTATCTCGCATATTTCTATGTTGATCTGACGGGGACTGACACGCGGTCTGTGCGATGAGTGCTGCTGAGATCAAAAACGATGATGATACTTTATTCATGACTTTTTACCCAATATAACAACTCTCAACACATCCTTGTTTTCATGATAGCTGATCCTCATTACATTGTCCAGAGACTCCATTTTGATTTTACCGCAGCAGGGTTTACTTGCTCTATTTTCTTATAAAATTTATAAAAATCTTTATTCCATAGGGTATAGTTATGGGTAAACTTAAATACGATCTTGTGATTGTCAGCTCCCTGAATAATGACTTGCCAGACCCTATCGTTGGTGATTGTTATTGAAGTCTTACTCAGTTCGATTATGTCCGTCAGCGGGAAAACCGCTTTTCTTTGTTGTTTATTATCGATAGCATAAAAGTTTATATCATCAAAATAGAAATCTTCATCGCTGACAAGATTATCTTCCATGCCAAACAGGAAAGGGCGGGACGAAATCTTTTTGATCTTTGCGCTCACTAAATCAGCTGAAGCTTCATAACTGATCTGATGGTTTTCAGGTTTAAATCCAGCAGTATACTTCCTGAAAATTAAGCTATAAAGTACAATAAATAGTACTAAACCTGCCAACAATATAAGGTATAAATACATTCTTCTCTTTGTTAAACGACATTTGTGTTTCTCTCCGGACATCAAAAAAAACGTCTAAATAGATAATAAGGTAATTAATTAGCAGCACAAAATTACCAAATTTAATTCGATATGCAGAATTCCATGGCTAACGGGTAAATAAACGAGATCAAAGCTTCCGTTTGGGATGATACCCACTTCCGTTTCTCAAGATAAAAAGACTAGCTTCCAAGGCTGACATAATACAAGGGTGTATCTCCTGGATGATTCTTGACACGATCAAGCCCTTCAAAGAATATGTGATCCCCCAATTCCTTGCCTATCAATTGTTTCTCCATTTGATACAATAGATCCAGTGCGGTAAAATTCTTCTCATTGGATGCGCGAAGGCGGGCACAGATCTCCACTTGGTAGTACCCGCTGTCTTCGTTATCGTCATCAAAAGCCTCTTCTTCATCATCCAATAGTGTTTCATTTGGATTCAAATCTTCCATACCTTTGATCCAACACATATAACACAGCTCAATTTCGGGAGCATCCACCACAATTTCATTGGCGTCCCATTGCGCCCGATCAGCTAAAATATTACGTTGATACTCCGCAACATCGGCGTCAAATTCCCGGGAACTATCATACGATTTAGCCTGAAATGTCCAAGCTATAGCTGACAGCACACGATCTTGGACTGATTGGATGTTCCAATCTATATTATTCCAAGGGCTGCCTATTTTTTCCCTTAAATAGCCAATATATCTTTTCAAATAAGATTTCCCGATTTTATTGTTCAGCCCAACATAATGTTCTCCTTCTAAAAATTTTTCGGAGAATGTGTGCCAATCTTTAAAGTTCAATCTTGCGTAAGAAGAAAGGTTTTTCAGTATATCCAAAGCGGCTGATTTTTGCAGATACCCTACATCTGTTGCAGCAGTCGTGATATGACTACTCACAGTAATGACAAGTGCATCCACACCAGGTTTGCTAATATCCCAGTTTCCGCTGTCTATTTGATCTTCCCGACCCTCCAGGACAGTCCCCCCTGTCTTCATTCCGAGCAAATTAAAATATGCTGCTAATAGCTGCAGGCAGCTTTCAGTATCTGCAATGGCGAAGTCTCTGTTCAATAGTTTCACCAGTTCGTTACGGTACTCTGCCTGTTTAGGATAAGTCCCGAACTGATAGAGATGAACCGGATAAGTTCTATCGTCCCCGGCACTGCCAAATACGGTAAACCAATCGCCAAAGACGATAACGCGGAATGCCGCTCCCAATGCCGTACCAAATTGCTCTTCATAAGAAATATCTTTCAACATATGCTTATCGTTAATTTGCTGTTTTTTGGCTTTATCCAATTCCGCTTCCTGTGCGAGTTCCTCTTTCGCTTCCCTTACGCCCTCCTTGGCTGCACTCAATAATTCTTTGAAAAATTTAAACATAATTTTATAATATTATTTTTAACTAATGATTCCTATTTACATTTTATCGCAGCCCCAAAAGGCTTCCCACAGTGAGTTTAACTACTCATTATCACTTTTATGAGCTTGAGATTTCAATTTACTGCTGTAAATCTGGAAATAAATATTTGCTTTTTATCTTGAAATCCATATTAGTCTGGAGCCCGGCCATATTTGTAGCCGAATACTCCATATTTGAAGGAAGATAATCGGGGTAAGTTTCAGTATACATCAGACATTATTGTATTCCAGATGAACCGTAGGCATAAACACTTGGACAAAAATGTGCTCGCTGTTTTTTGGGAAATGACTATTGTGTCAATTTCGTCGCTTTCACTCAGCCTAACAATGATATTGCTATCATTAATACAAAAATTTACCAGTTGTCGAAGGGACGAACAATTTTACTTCGTCAGGATGTTGAGCATCAATTTATATTGAAAGATCATCAGTTTTCAGACAAAGAGATGCATGTCACGAAAGACCTTAAAGGGCATATTTCAATTCTTCTAGAAAAGATGGCTAACGACACTTCATCTAGGTAAATAATTTGAAGATATCCAGCACCGCTGCGAGTATATTTAGTAGCTGTTTCATGGAAAAAATAATGCAATTATCGAGCCATTAGGATGATCGTGGTGAAAAGAGATCGATTACTCTTTCCAATGGACGGCCGATAACCGCTTTGCCGTCTTTAATAACGATGGGCCGTTCTATCAATATAGGGTTTTGCAGCATCACCTCAACCCACTCCTCGTCTGTCAATTGAAGCTGTTGAAATTTTTCGAGGAATAAAGCTTCATTCTTACGGATAAGCGCTAGTGGCTGAAGTCCGAGTTGTGACAATATTTCAATGAGCTCTGCCTTACTGGGCACTTCTTCAAGATACTCCTGTACCTGCAGATCTATAGTATGCTCTTGCAGAAAGTCCAACGCTGCGCAACTCTTGCTGCATTGTTTATTGTGGTATATCTTAATCATGGTAGCTTGTCGTTGGGCACTCACTTCTTTTCAGAAAAATAATGTGATTTGCGTAGTTTATCTATTATTTCTGTTCAGTAGAAATCCCCGAAGTTAATAAAAGTTCTCAATAAAAACCTATAGCCTCATATCACGTTATGTGATTGCATATTCCATTTCCCGCTTAAACCTTCCAAAGTATCTTCGATCTTCGAGAAAATGCTGGGGCAATAACGATTGTTACCCCTCTCCTAATCAAACTAGAACATTGGCTCCGTGATAGTAGATGTGTTGATCTAACGAAAGATTCTCTAGTGTACAATAATACAAAAAAAGATAAATGACAAACAATAAAATTGAAACTGTACTGGAGGTTAACGGTAAGTGTGGTCGCCGATCCCCATACTTACCCGAGTTACAAAGGAATTATCATCGATACGGAGTAAAAATTGAACTGTAAATGACCATGCATTGTAAAACGAATTTTATAATTTAGTACTATGAACTCAGCTGAAAGCGTAACAGATTTCTACAAAAGGCACCCGGGCTATGCAAACTTAGATTTACCGCTCAATAATACAGGTATAGGACATTTCAATGTATTTAGCAGAGAATCCTGTACCTTGGTCTCCCCCTATAATCGTCGTGACTTTTATAAAACTTCACTGATTATAGGCCGCGGCAAATTATATTACGCTGATAAATGGATACAGATCGACCGCCCTGCCATGTTGTTTGCCAATCCCGTCGTACCTTACGCTTGGGAACCGGAGTCAGCAGCACAATCTGGATGGTATTGCGTATTTACAGAAGAGTTTATCCAGCATAGTGAACGCATAGAGAGCTTAAAGGATTCGCCTCTTTTCAAAATAGGGAGCAACCCTATTTACTTTCCAAATGCTGAACAACTGGATGAAATCTCAACAATTTTCAAAAAAATGATGTCGGAGATGAATTCAGACTATGCCCATAAAGATGATATCCTTCGTAGTTATCTGCATTTATTGATCCATGAAACAATGAAATCGATCCCTGCTCAGGAGTTTGGTTCATATACCAACGCATCTATCCGGGTATCCAGCCTTTTTTTGGAACTTCTAGAACGCCAGTTTCCAGTAAATACAGTTCATACGGGTTTGCAATTGAAAAGTCCGGGCGATTATGCCCACGCGCTTTCAGTACATATCAATCACCTCAACCGTTCGGTTAAGGAAACAACAGGTAAAACGACTAGTGCACATATCGCCGGCCGTATTGCCCAGGAAGCCCGGACATTGCTTTTACATACAAACTGGAATATCTCAGATATTGCCTATAGTTTAGGCTTTGAATACCCCTCTTACTTTACAAATTTTTTCAGAAAACATACTGGAATGTCACCAAACCAATTGCGCGCAACGACTGTTTGAATAGTATAATTATCTGTTTGATTGTCTTAAGTAAGGCACGAAATACCTTCATTACTTTTGTATCGAACAAAATATAACAGTCATGAAATATAGAAATCTTGGAACAACAGACGAACAGTTATCTGCTATTGGATTGGGTTGTATGGGAATGAGTTTTGCCTATGGACCCACTGATGAAAAAGAGAGTATCGCCACGCTTGAAAAAGCATTGGATCTCGGTGTAAATTTCTGGGATACAGCGGACATGTACGGTAATGGCGCCAACGAAGAATTAATTTCAAAAGTTCTCGTTCCCAATCGTGACAAAGTATTTATTGCGACCAAATTTGGCTTTCGCTTTAAAGATGGAACTGCTGGACCGAGCGGTACTGCAAATACTTACTTTGACGGTTCGCCAGCTTGGATAAAAATAGCTGTAGAAAATAGCCTAAGACGTCTTCGCATCGATACCATAGACTTGTATTATGCTCATCGGGTAGACCCGAACATACCTATCGAGGATACTGTGGGCGCAATGGCCGAATTAGTAAAGGAAGGCAAAGTAAGGTACCTGGGACTAAGCGAAGCATCACCGGCTTCAATTATTAAAGCCAATGCTGTCCATCCTATTGCAGCTCTTCAGAGTGAGTATTCTCTACTAACACGTGATGTAGAAAAAGAAATTCTGCAGACTGTACGTAATCTGGGTATTAGCTTGATTCCTTATTCGCCATTGGCCCGAGGTTTATTTTCCAACACCTTAAATTTAGATAGTCTATCGGCAGATGATTTCAGGAGAACACTTCCCCGCAATCAGGGTGAACATGCAGCGAATAATGCGCGATTAATTGCTGAGTTTGCATTATTGGCCCAAGATAAACAATGCTCACCGATACAATTGGCACTGGCTTGGGTACTCGCTCAGGGGAATGACATTATTCCGATTCCGGGGACGAAAAAAAGAAAGTACCTGGAAGAAAATGCAGGAGCCATCGATGTACAATTGTCTGATTCGGATTTAAATACCATCGAAGAAATACTTCGGAAATACCCGAATGTGGGCGCTCGTTATAGTGATGGTGCCATGGCACTGGTCAATAATTAATAGCTTGTCTTTACCGGATACGGAGTATTACAGGTAGTTTCCAGGCACTACCTAATACTCCGTATTGCCTTATCGAATTTGTCTTTCAAATCATTTACAGACAATAAAACTACAGCTGGTAAGTCAATACGTATGATGAAGCCCTTTTATTGAAAATGCCCCATACTATTCGTTATGGATTATTTGAGCCGCGTGCTCTCAATATAAAGTAAAATGAACTTCCGGCACCGTATTCACTCTTTACACCTATTATACCACCCTGTGCCTCAATAAATTCTTTACTGATACTCAAACCTAGCCCAGTTCCCCCCTTTTTGGATCCCGGAACACGAAAATAACGTTCGAAGATCTTGTCTAAGTATTTAGGTTCAATACCTTGTCCATGGTCGGTGACCGAAAACCGGATCGCCGATTCAATTTTTTCAACACGGATCTGAATACTGGCATCTTCATAGGAATAACGTACGGCATTAGAAAGAAAATTCGTCAATACCCAAGCTGTTTTTTCATTGTCCGCTACAACCGTATTTATGGTGGGATCTATTTCCAAAACAAATTTTACCTGCTTTTGATCTGCAGCAAACTGATTTGCCATCACGGCATAGTCAATAATAGGCCTTACATCAGTTGTATGTAAGCTGATCTGTATAGCGCCACTCTCCACTTGGGTCATGTTTAGTAGTTCCCCGGTGATCTTAAGCAAGCGGTCAGAATCATCTTTTATCCCTTTGAGCAGTCCGATCTGCTCAGGGTTTAGGTGCCCGATCTGTTCATTTTCCAATAGCTGGATTCCCATTTGAATCGCCGCGATGGGCGTCTTAAATTCATGCGAAACCGTACCAATAAAATTTGTCTTTGCCAGGTCGAGTTCTTTGAAAGTAGTGATATTTTTTAAGATCACCACCTGGCCGATAAATGTTGAATTAGCTTCGCCCGTCGGTAATACATTGATATCTATAATATCCTTTTCAAAATAGCTTTCCCTTTCATTTGCATAAATTTTGATGGGGTGTTTTTCCCGTTTATCCGGCGGAAGTGATAGGTCTTTAAAAATATCCCTTATCAGATCATTTTCTTCGGCAACGAGCGGCACAAACCTTCCGACCAGCTGCTCCTTTTTCAAGGTTGTGATATTGATCGCTTCTTCGTTTGCAAAAATTACCTGTCCATGTTCATCAAGTCCAATAACAGGATCATGCATATTGTCGACAAGAGCCTCAATGCGTTTCTTCTCCTTTAAGATCTTTTCCAGTTTACTTTCTGAATACTCCTCAAGCTTTTCTGCCATCGTATTGAAGGATCTAACTAGTTCTGCAAATTCTCCTGTGCTCTGTAGGTGCAGACGTTCTTTATAATTCTGACCAGCAATCTGTCGAATACTTCCTGTCAATTTAGCAATTGGATCCGCAATATTGGATGGTAGATTGATAAGCAATATAAAAGCAATAATAAAACAAAGTGCCCCAGCAAATGAAATGATCAGGATAGCCTGTTCAGCAGTGCGATCCGCCACTAGGCTCTTAGCTGAAATTGCCGCCATATTTTGCTGCATTAGCTGCGTGATATCCTTCCTGATCGCTGAAATGACCATCATATCCTGCGGGTTACTTTTAAGCTGCCCAAAATGCTTAACAATGGCGTCGGTGGTCTGTTGCTCTCCGGGTTCAGTAACATTCTTCCTTTGCTGATTCAGGTTGTTTTCGAAGCTAGAAAGCGCGTCATTTTTCTTGGGGATATCCTCAAGTGCCAATAACATATTTTTCGCGTAAAGCAATGTATTATAATTGGCTGTCAATATATTTCCGGTATCTTTCTTTAACCTGTACACATACCAGCCGCTCAATGCAGCGAGCAGCAAGATCATGAGAAACAGGGAGCCTACTCCAAAAGTAAGTTTCGTTTTTATTTTCATCGTTGTTTGTCAATTAACTTATGTTCATGATATAGTATACGCTATTATCACTATTTTAAGACAATATAATGAGGTCAATATCCTTCTTTGACAATTGTGCCAACAGTCTACGGAATGTGTCGGTTGACAGTAAAATTCTAAACAGTGACAGTCTCGGCTTTCCGATACACACCGTGGTAATATGTCGCTGTTCACATAAGGCCAATATTTCATCAGCAACCCGACGTGCTTCAATCTTTACAATTTCTCCGCCCAATTCTGTTGCCAATTTAAAATTATTGATTAAATGCCGCTGCTTGTTCAGGGCTATCCTATCAGCACGTTCTGCAGGCACCTGAACGTATAATACTAACCAGCTACTGTTATAATAACCAGCGAGACGAGCAGTCTTTCGGATTACATTTTTGGCTTTGATCTCGTTGGAACTAATGCAGGCAAGGAAGCGTTCTTTGCGTACCCATCGCTGTGGCTGTACTTCTATTTCTACTTTACGCTGCACCTGAGATGCCACTTCCTTTAAAGCCATTTCCCGCAGCTGAAGAATATGCTCATTCTTGAAAAAATTCTGTAATGCGGCCTGAATTTTTGACGACTCGTAGATTTTACCATCTTTTAAACGGTTGATAAGTTCTTCGGCAGTAAGGTCTATATTGACAACTTCATCAGCAGAATCCACCACGCTATCTGGTACGCGCTCTTTCACTTCCACTCCCGTAATCGCCTTTACCTCCTCATTTAAGCTCTCAATGTGTTGAATATTGACAGCACTGATTACATTTATACCAGCATCGAGAATCTCGAGGACGTCCTGCCAGCGTTTCGTGTTTTTACTTCCCTCGATATTTGTATGTGCCAGTTCATCAATAATGACCACTTCGGGATGAATGTTCAGCACAGCACTTACATCAAGTTCTTCCAATTGTTTTCCCTTGTAGAAAAGGCTGCGCCTAGCAATAAATGGAATTCCCTCCAGCAACTCATGCGTCTCCTTTCGATTATGTGTTTCGATGTAACCAATGCGTACGTCAATCCCGCTATGCAGTAAGTTATGCGCGTCCTGCAACATACGATAGGTTTTCCCCACACCGGCACTCATACCGATATAGAGTTTGAATCTACCCCGTCTGGATTTCCTGATCAGATCCAGAAAATGTTCCGCGTTTTTTCTTTCTTCCATTTTTTGCGTGTCATTTCGCTTACCTTGCTGTTGAATCAACGCACAACAGCAAGGTTTGTTTTTAATTAGAAACTAACAGCTAGCGCCATCACGGCAGTTGTGCTATTTTTTACAAGATTATTTTTCCGGTCTAGGAAAATTGCGTCCTTATTTGTCAGATTACGTAATTCCATCCGCCAGAGTACATTCGGGAGGATGGAATAATCAGCATTGAGTGAATAGCCAAATGTCCGGAAACCATTTTTCGCGTCAGTAGAAACAATGACTCCTTTTTTATCTTGATAATATTCGCCCCTAGCGGTAAGACTAAATTTATCCGAACCTATATAACGTGCAATCAGCACCGGAGTATACCATACATTATAGCTGCCGCTTCCTTTTTCCTTTTGCTCTGCCCCAATGTCAAAACCGACTGTAAAGCCAAACTGTCTATTGAGCTGATAAATGGCATATAAATTATGAAAATAGCGCATCTGCCTGACACTATCGGCTTTGTCACTACCAATAAAAGATCCACTGTTAATGGTTAAATTATCGGTTGGCTTATAGACTAGCTGATGTCCAAAGGCAGGCAAACTATTGCCATCGACTCGCTGTATACGTTGCCAACCGTTTAACACAAGCCCGCTAAGAAATAACTTCCCCGATGCGGACGTGTATGATATTTTTGCGCCTGTTTCAAAATATGGCGAGTTATCGGCAAAAAGACTCCTTGTCAATGTCCAGTTATCTTTTCCGATGGCGCTTTCGAATCCCAAGTGGGAGGAAAAAATACCGGCATCAATCCATAAATTGTGTTTTTTCGAAATGCGTACACCAACATTGGCCTCATAGATGTTCTTCAATACGCCCGGCTCAGCCGCATAATTGGCATTCATGTAGGTACCTGTTGCCAAGGCGACATTAGCTCGCGTATTTTCAGTACCATAAGTTGCTTTTAACAATGCCACATTAATATTTACTTCATTATTTCTATTGTGGCTGTAAACAAAAGCAGGACGTGTGTTGGCAATCGGATTATTAAAATCACGCATATAATAGGCCTCAACATACCCGCTGAATGACACTGTCTTATTTTTTGTTGTATCTTCCTGGGCAAATATGGATATCGTCGACCCGAACATAAGGCAGGTCAACAGGGTTATTTTCTTCATCTATCTAATTATTTTATCGTCTTTTATGATCTTCGTATCGTCAGGCTTTCGCATTTATTTTTCAGTCATCTGATCCAAGGCAATATTCAATTCAAGTACATTTATTTTTTCTGGTCCGAACATACCCCAAAGTGGCTTTTGCACATGTGCATCTACTAAGGACTGTACACTACCTACATCTATGGCTCTTGCTTTGGCGATACGCGCAACCTGTACTTTTGCTGCAGCCACGGATATATCGGGATCCAGTCCACTACCGCTTGCTGTGACAAGGTCTACAGGAACCTGCGCTTTTGACACCCCCGGATTTTCTTTTAAAAAGGTATCAATACGTGCTTTTACCTCTGTCAGATATTCAGGATTGGAAGGGCCTTTGTTGCTTCCTCCCGATCCTGCAGCATTGTATGCAACGGCTGATGGTCGGGACCAGAAATAGGTTTCGTCAGTAAAAGACTGACCGATATTTTTATAATAATTCTGATTATGATAGCTTATAACCGCTCCCTTTCCATGATTGGGTGCCAGCTGTGCGATCGCCCAGACAACAGCTGGATAAATGATAGCGAGAAGTACCAAGAGCGCTAGGGTAATCTTGATAGCTGGATAGATATGTGTTTTCATTTTATTTTTATTAAAAGATATTAGATAAATAGTGCAACCAGCAGATCGATCACTTTAATTCCGATAAAAGGTACGAGAACGCCTCCCACCCCAAATACGAGTAAGTTTCTCCGCAACAGCGCACTTGCACCAATAGGTTTATAGGCGACCCCTTTCAACGCCAATGGGATCAATAAAGGAATAATGATTGCATTGAAAATCACTGCGGATAGAATCGCGCTCTGAGGGCTGTTCAAATGCATGATATTTAGCCCTTGTAGGGCTGGAATTGCCGTAATAAACAATGCTGGTATAATGGCAAAGTATTTGGCCACGTCATTGGCAATACTGAAAGTCGTCAGCGTACCACGGGTCATCAGTAATTGTTTGCCAATTTCCACTACCTCAATTAATTTCGTAGGGTCATTATCCAGGTCTACCATGTTGCCTGCTTCTTTGGCGGCTTGTGTACCACTATTCATTGCTACGCCAACATCTGCCTGTGCGAGAGCCGGCGCATCATTGGTACCGTCCCCCATCATGGCAACCAATCGACCATCGCCCTGTTCCTTCTTGATATAATTCATTTTATCTTCGGGTTTGGCTTCGGCAATGAAATCATCCACACCTGCTTTGTCAGCGATATATTTTGCGGTTAGCGGGTTATCGCCAGTTACCATCACTGTCTTAATTCCCATTTTACGCAGTCTTTCAAAGCGCTCCTGAATACCGGGTTTAATCACATCCTGCAATTCGATCACACCGAGTACCTGTTCGTTTTCGGCCACGACCAATGGTGTTCCCCCATTTTGTGAAATGGCCTTCACCCGTTCGTCTGTCTCAATGGGAAACGAATTCCCCGCTTTGGTAACGATATTACGTATCGCATCTGTCGCTCCCTTGCGGATACGTGTACCGTCAAAGTCTATCCCAGAGCTGCGTGTTTCGGCGGTGAACTTGATAAATACAGGTTCCTGAACGCCGTAATTCGCTGGTTTTACTGCCGCCAATTCAACAATGGATTTTCCTTCAGGCGTTTCGTCAGCCATAGAACTTAAAACAGCAGCACGTACCAAACTGTCCATTTCAACCATATTTGCAGGATAAAAATTGGTCGCCTTCCGGTTTCCTATCGTAATCGTACCCGTTTTATCAAGAAGCAATACATCAATATCGCCCGCCGTTTCCACGGCCTTACCACTTTTTGTGATGACATTCGCACGCAATGCTCTATCCATTCCCGCTATACCGATAGCTGACAGGAGACCACCAATAGTCGTTGGTATCAAACAGACAAAAAGCGATATAAAAGAAGCGATCGTGATACCTACATTGGCATAGTCAGCAAATGGCTTGAGGGTCACAGTAACGATAATAAAAACCAGTGTGAACCCCGCTAATAGTATCGTCAACGCAATTTCATTCGGTGTTTTCTGGCGACTGGCACCTTCAACCAAAGCGATCATTTTATCCAGAAAGCTTTCACCCGGCTCAGTCGTAACCTGCACGACAATTTTGTCGGATAAGACTTTCGTACCTCCGGTAACGGAACTTTTGTCCCCACCGGCCTCACGGATGACAGGGGCAGATTCCCCGGTAATGGCACTTTCGTCTATCGTCGCCAACCCTTCTATAATTTCTCCATCAAGGGGTATGATGTCCCCTGCTTGACACACAAACACATCATTTTTCTTTAATTGTGCAGAAGAAACTACCCGGCCATCCTGTAGTTTAGCAGGCGTCTCCTCACGGGTTTTACGAAGACTATCCGCCTGTGCTTTTCCCCGGGCTTCGGCTATCGCTTCCGCAAAATTCCCAAAAAGCAAGGTCAGGAACAGAATGACAAATACAGTGAAATTATAACCGAGCCCACCCTGAGAGGTTTCCCCGGTTATTATCCAAACACAAACTGCGGCCATAATCAGCGTTCCAATTTCCACCGTGAACATCACTGGATTGCGGAACATTACCTTAGGATTTAGTTTCACAAAAGATTGCTTTAACGCTTGTTGTACAAGTTCTTTCTGAAACAATGTTTGTTGATTGCTCATTTCTAAAATTTTATTATTTTAATTATTGCATGGAAAAATATTCAGCGATCGGCCCTAATGCCAATGCCGGGAAGAAGGATAGTGCTGCTATAATAACGATCACCGCAAATACCATCATCCCAAATGTACTTGTATCGGTCTTCAGTGTACCTTCACCTTCCGGGATGAATTTCTTCTCGGCCAAAAGTCCGGCTATCGCCACTGGGCCGATGATCGGAATAAAACGCCCAAGCAACAGCACGATACCTGTAGAAATATTCCACCATAGGGTGTTGTCTCCCAGCCCTTCGAAGCCACTTCCATTATTTGCAGCCGAAGAGGTATACTCATACAATATCTCGCTAAAACCGTGGAATCCCGGATTGTTTAATGTAGATGCTCCCTGCGCCGGAAAAGCGGTCGCCAATGCTGTGCCGACAAGAATAAGAAAAGGATGGGCCAGTGCCACGATCATGGCTATCTTCATCTCACGGGCTTCCACCTTTTTGCCCATAAATTCGGGGGTACGACCAACCATCAATCCACTGATAAATACAGCTAATATGATAAAAATAAAGAAGTTAAGGATTCCCGCTCCAACACCACCATAAAATGCATTGACCATCATCGCAATAAGCTCGTTCATACCTGACAATGGCATATAGCTATCGTGCATAGAATTCACCGACCCTGTTGAAATCATGGTCGTTACAATACTCCAGAAACCAGACGCAGCAGATCCAATGCGAACTTCCTTACCTTCCATGGCACCAAGAGAGGTGTCAATTCCCATATGTGCCACTGCTGGATTTCCGGCGATTTCCATCCTAATATTTGGAATTGTCAGGATCAGGAAACCTATGGTCATTACAGCGAACATCATCCATGCAAACTTGCGCTTGCGGATAAAGAAACCAAAGGCAAAAATCATAGCCATAGGGATTAGAAACTGAGCGACCATCTCTACCATGTTTGTTAGATAGTTAGGGTTTTCCAATGGATGTGTGCTATTTGCACCAAAAAATCCACCTCCGTTTGTCCCAAGATGTTTAATGGGAACAAATGCGGCAACTGGTCCCCTGCTCACCTGCACAGTATCTCCTTGCATATTGATCATGTTGTCCTTCCCTTCCATCGTCATCGGCATTCCCTGAAAGACAAAAATTGCTGCAATGAGCAGACAAATTGGAAGTAGTATCCGCGTACATGACTTGAGAAAAAACTCATAAAAATTGCCGAGCTGCGTTGTGGTCTTATCTCTAAATGCCTTAAAAATGACCGCAGCTGCCGCCATTCCAATACCTGCCGTAACAAATTGAAGAAACATCAGCCAGATCTGTCCAAAGTAACTCACCCCAGTTTCGCCAGAATAGTGCTGTAGGTTACAGTTGACCAAAAAAGATATTGATGTATTGAAAGCAAGATCAGCCGACATACTTGGGTTGCCATCGGGATTCAAAGGTAAATGCCCCATATTCATCAATACGGCCATGCTCAATAGGAACCAAACAAAATTTATGGTTATAAGAGCGACCAAATGCTGCTTCCAAGTCATCTGTACGGTCGGATTTATACCGCTAATTTTATAAAATAAACGTTCCAAGGGTTGAAAAATAGGATCGAGCCCCGTTTTCTGACCCGCATATACTTTGGCAATATACCTGCCGAGTGGAAATCCAAGCAGCAATGTGATGATAAACATTGCAACGATTCCAAAAATTTCTGTATTCATTTCAGTTGTGTAATTGTTGTTTGAAAGATTTTATTGTCTACCTTATTCGAAATCTTCTTCTTTCCATCAGAAATCTGTCGCACTTTTGGATAAAACTGAATTCGTCTACGGTGTTTTTTAGTACTGTTAAAATTTTTCGGGTCTGAGGAGTACGTAACAAATGTATCCAAAAACCAATAGCGCCACTATAAATAATGCTGTCATTTGTCTTATTATTAATATATTGCCTGTTGCTGTCTTTTTTGAATTTCCAGAAAAGACAAGGGAAGACGGTATTCAATCCTTGTCCATTCTTCTGCCGAGTAGATCCGCTTGAGTCCCGTCAAGGATCGTACAAATAAATTCTCCATCATATATTTGACGTAATGGTTACCTCGGCTATATAATGTTCCCAGAAAATGGATATGCCGGCACAATTTATCGATATTACGATCAGCGCTCAATACGCGAAGGTGGTTGACCACTGCCTGTAATGCTCCGGCAAAATTATGTTTACGAATCAGAAGGTTAATTTCCGAACGAATTTCCCTATAGTGAAGTATAAGGTACATACCTACCCGGTATTGATTTAATTTTTGCATGTTACTTTTTTCAAAATTTAACCGAGATACAGTTGATAGATCATAGTAAGTATCAAGATGATCATCACAACCTTCGCGATGCGGTCCATAGACCATTTGTTTAGAGATGAATACTCCTTATTTTCTTTTAAATCTTTCATGGCTAACATTAACGTAAGCATTGTTCTATCTTGTGTTTTCTTAAATTTTTTCGAAGAAATCCACCATTTTAAAAAATAACCAAAAGCCAAGCAGTCCAGTGATTATCAATACGAGTGTTATCATTATTGTAGGGATTAATAGTAAAGATTTGTAAACTGTTTCTTGTCGCTGTTAGGGATATTATGTCACCCCTGATCCATGGATCTGCTTCAAGGTGGGTGGGCTCTTTGACGATTCTGTTTTTTTATCATTTCCATTATTATATGCTTTGTCCCTATAGGCCAAACGGTATTCCATAGTTCCCAAAGAAAACATAAACAACTACAAAACAGCACATTGAAAATAAAAGACTAAAAATTAAACTGATGAGACCTTATCAAAATGATAGGCTTATTTTATCAAAATGAGAATGATTGGTAAGATGAGCTATTAAAAATAGAAAAAAAAACAGCAATAATATGTAAATTGGATCATAAAGGCTAACTAGTAAGCTTATATAAAATAGATGCAAGAAAATAAATACGACAACCCTAAATTGTTTGAAGAATACATCAAAATGCATCACTCAAAAAGGGCTTACTGCGCGCTGGCAAATGGCATGAATTTCAGAAACATTTAACGGATCTCAAAGACAAAACTGTTCTGGTTAGGCTGCGGATATGGATAGCATTGTCGATATGTGATTGAAAATGATGCAATATCTGTTATAGGTGTTGATCTATCTGAAAAGATGCTGAAAAAGGCCCATGATGTTGATTATTCCTGCTGAAAAATAGAAACCACATGGGCATGTCGTGTAACAAATTCACATAATTGTCTGCATTTATAAAAGAAAGTAAACATTAAAAATTATTTTAGTACATCAAATTCTTAAGAACACTTTCATATACGACAAACTTTAAACAATGATAAACTTAAACCTATTCAAAAAAATTGTTGTTGCTGTCTTTATCAGCTGCCTATTCTATTCGTGTAAAAATGAGGCGAGTGCTCCAAACACCTTAACTGAGAAAGAACAAAAAGAGGGTTGGCAACTTTTATTCGATGGTACAACATTGAACAATTGGCATACGTACAACAATGAAAAAAAAGCACCGACCGCGTGGGTGGTAAGAAATGGCACAATCTACTGTGACCCAAACAACGAAAGTCAAAAATATGACCTTATTTCCAACAGCGATTATAAAAATTACGAATTTAAATTTGAATGGAAACTTGAAAAAGAAGGCAATAGTGGTGTTTTTGTCAACGTACAAGAACGGCCCGACATCAATGCAACTTATCATTCAGGACCAGAATATCAGTTACTTGCTGACTCACATCCCGACTTTGACAAACCGTTGAAACGTGCGGGTTGTCTCTACATGTTTTTACCGCAGCAAAATTTTGTCAATACCAAAGCAAAAGATGATTGGAACCAATCGAGCATTGTACAGAAAGACGGTAAAATCACATTCTATCTGAATGGTACAGTTACAGCGGAAATGGACTTCAATTCAAAAAAATGGAAAGACATGGTGAAGCACAGTACCTTCAAAGATTTTCCAGAGTTCGGTAAACATACTAGTGGAAAACTTGCCCTTCAGGACTGGTCAAGAGGTGTATCCTTTAGAAATATAAAAATAAAACAGTTGTAACGTATCTCATGTAAGCGACGAAAAAAGTCCAAGTGGTTTCATCTCGATTTAAAATTGCTCTTAGTTTCGAAGCCAGATATCATTTTACCAGGTACCTTAGAAAATTTTACATTTACTGTCCGAAAAAGAACAGTTATGCCCGTCATCGGACATTTCAAAATTTATATAAAGCATATCTAGCTCATAACAAAGCAACTATAAATTTGGCCAAATAATTGTCATCCGTCAGCTAATTAAAAATCCTAAATAATATGTTTAAGCTTAATCTGTCCTTTGTTTTTATTTTCATTTTCAGTTATAATCTACAGGCGCAAAACTGCAATTGTGCTGAAAACCTTAAATGGGTCAAAAAAATTATTGAGGAAAATGATGCTGGTTTTCAATATGCTTTAGATCAGAAAGGGCAGGAAGCTTATCAGGCGCACAATGTAAAAATAGAGCAGAAGCTAGCGGGAATTAAATCAAACTTAGACTGCACAAAGCTCTTGTCAGAATGGTTACAGTTTGTGCGCAAAGGTCATTTGTCAATAAACCGAATTGATGGAAAAGATGTTGATTCATTAGTTTCAGAGGCTGGTTTTATCAGTAAGAGCAATCACCCTACTGTGAGCATATCGGAAGACGAGTTCAAGAATTACCTTACTATAAAAAAAGAACAAAATCTAGAAGGGATATGGGATTCTCCTCCCTACAAAGTAGCTATCAAAAAGTATCCTGAGGGGTATAAGGGGATTATAGTCAGCTCTACCGCAGATAATTGGATGTCAGGTGACGTTAAATTCACCCTAAATAATGAATTATCAGAAGGTATCTATTATCTTAGAGATAAAACTCCGGAAAAAATATCGTCTACGTTACCCATTGGCAAAAATATGTTCCAACTGGGCAATTATTTATATACAAAAATATATCCGATAGTAGAAAACACTCCTTTAGAGGCTGATTTTGTAAAATCATATTCAACAGATAAACCTTATCTTCAAAAGATTAATGCAAAAACAATTCTGTTACGTATTCCTAGCTTTAACGGTAGGCAAAAACAAACAATTGATAGCCTTATCGCTGTCCATAGACCGCAGTTGGAAAAAATAGAAAACTTAATTATTGATATTCGAAATAACGGTGGTGGCAGTGATGGCAGTTATGCTGAAATTATTCCATTGCTATATACAAACCCCATTCGTACCATCGGAGTAACATTTTATTCCACAAAATTAAACAACCAACGGATGTTGGATTTCTGCAAAAACTATAAAGAATACGGTATTGATCCAAGAGAAGTCCCTTTCTACAGGGCTGCATATGATAGTTTAAATAATCATTTGGGGGAATTTGTCAATCTCATGCCAAACCGAAAATTGGTTCGTATTGATTCCGGCTACTCAACACTCCCCTATCCGAAGCAGGTGGCTATCATCATTAATGGTGGAAATGGAAGTACTGCGGAGCAATTTTTACTTGAGGCTAAGCAAAGTAAAAAAGTAAAACTCTTTGGTACAACAACTTCAGGTGTACTGGATATATCGAATATGTATTTTGTAGAGTCACCCTGTAAAGAATATAGGTTAGGTTATGCACTCAGCAAAAGCTACCGAATCCCCAATATGGCCATAGACAATAAAGGAATACAACCTGATTATTATATTGACCAAACTATACAAAATCCGGAATGGGTGGAGTACGCAAGAAAGATACTGGAAGATTCAAAATAATTGTTAGTTTTCAAAAAAGAGCCGGATATTCAAACAAATCAGCGTCATCAATTTCACTGCACTTATTATAATCAAATTCACTACTCACAAGATATTTCAGAATTAAAATTCAAAAACAAAAAAAAGTTATCGCAAATCAATACGCGCATCTATCCAAAAATAAGTCTGATTTTTGCGGAATAGATCTTCAGGTATCTGATGATTATAAATCAACTCTTCCAAAGTATTAAAGTTGTAGCGCAGCATATCATCGTTCTTGAATTGGATAGGACGTAAAATTGCGTCTTCATCATCAATAAAAATATCTGACTCAAAAAGATTAATCTGATGTGCAGAGACCCAGGCAATAGCAGCGACCTTATCCATTCTTATCAGTGCCTTGGCTGCTTCCTGATATTGTTTCATTTCCCAAGGGAGATCTTCCGGATAGTGGGAGGCGACATAATCCTGATAAATTTTTATATCTCCCATACGTAGACATTCATTGCGAAGCAACAATCGCGTGGTATCACGCGCGAAACTAATATAGTCCGGATGCATAAACAGTCCGTATCGTTTACTATACATTGCTATCTTGTCTGCCAATTCTTGCCTCATAATTTAAGTACACAACAAAAATCATCCCAACATCCTCTTTAGCAACACGTTTTGAGCCATATTATTATTTTTTTTTGCAAAAAAATGTGGTTTATCAATGCGAACCTGCAAGGGATAAAGTCTAATTGTGAATTAGTCAATAGCTATACCTGTGTTTAATATTTAGAATACCGAGCTCCTCTGCAAAAAATCTATTTCCATTAATTCGTTCAACTTTTGGTACTACTGCACTTTTTAGGCCTCCCAATCACGATCAAACAAGTTATATTGCCTGAATAATATCCGCCATATTCAGACGTGATTTAGCTGTTATGCTAGGTTGATTTGAATCCTCCACATTTCGATAGCCAATAGCAACAGCAAATAATGTATGGTATTGCTCGAGCCCCAAGATTTGATCATAACGATCATTTTCAATTCCCTCCATTGGTGTTGCATCAATATTATTTGACGCACAGGCCGCAAGAAAAAATCCCAAAGAAAGATACACCTGCTGTTTCATCCAGGATTTCACATGTTGTTCCCCCTGTGATTTCAAAAAACGATGGTAATAATCTATCGAACCTTCGGGTAGTGTACCGTTGATCTGCTCTTCAAATCGTTCCACATCATGAAGTGCACTAAAGACTACCAAATGACTCGCCTCATTAATTTTTTCCGCATTCCAATAAGATGCTTCAGCCAGTTTCGTTTTTGTCTCCCCCTCTGAGATAAAGAAAAACCTCCAGGGTTGGCTATTGATGGAAGAAGGGCTCAACCGAAGTATTTCTTTTAGCTCAGCGATCTTGTCCGCTGTGATTCTTTCCGTCGAATTATACTTCTTTGTTGTATAACGTTCTTTTGCTGTTTCTAAAAATGCCATAACATACAATTTTAAATTAACTATATTTTTTATAGTTGCAAAAATAAAGATAGTATTATATATTTGCAATAACGGTCAAATTTGATAGTAACAGATGTATTTGATAGACAACAAACAATACCCATGCAGTACAAGCCTGACAATGAAATATATAGGAGGCAAATGGAAGGCAGTTATTCTCATTCATTTAATTGAAAAAAAACGTTATAATGAACTGAGAAAAGAATGTCCAATGATTACAGAGCGTACGTTGAGCCTACAGCTGAAGGAATTAGAAGCTGACGGTTTGGTTAAGCGCACAGTACACACGGACAAAGCGCCATTAAAGGTCGATTATGAACTTACGGAATTTGGCAGGACACTTATTCCTCTATTGGAATCTATTGCATTATGGGGTAGAGAAACGGCAAGTAGAACCGGAGCTGTTCAACAGGTTAAATAGAATCAAGGTAGTGGCTGTACTTATCAGGAACCTATGGATGAACATCTCCTTAAGATCAACAGCATTATTGAACAGCTCGACGGGGAAACCCTCAGTTCACTCGAGGCTGTATCAAAAATAAAAACTTATAAAAAGGGTGATTTTCTGCTCTATCAGGGTGAGGTCTGCCGATATAGCTTTTGGATTGAATCTGGTATCGCAAGAAAATTTTATCTGAACGAGAACAAAGAGCTAACGACTGAGCTGCTCTTTGAGAATGACCTCGCTGTTGCGTTTAGCAGTTATGTAACCCAACAGCCCAGCCAAGAATTTATACAAGCGGTCACAGATGTTAGGGTATCATCAATTGATAATAGTTCTTTTCAGCGTATAAAAGGTCAATTTTCGGCTTTAATGGAACTCGATCTCTTGATGACCGAGTATTACACCATGTGGCTGGAAAAAAGACTTTTTGATTTTCATACACTTGATGCTTCCACGCGTTATTCACAGCTCCTGAGAGATCAACCCAATATGATACAACAGGTTCCCCTTACCTATATCGCATCTTACCTGGGCATTTCATTAGAAACCTTAAGCAGAATCCGCGCAAAAATCAAATACTGATTATTTGACTTAAGTCAAATGCCATGTTAACACATCTTTCAAAATTTGCATAACATTTTGAAAACAATTATCATGGCAGAAAAAACGAGATTTATAGGATTTGACTTACTAAGAGCGTATGCAATCTTTGGGATGTACATCGTGAATTTTAACATGGTATTTGGAGACCACAACGATACCAGTTGGCAGGGACAATTCCTCTCCCTCTTTAGCGGCAACTCAAGCACTATATTTGTTATGTTAGCAGGTATGGGATTAACCCTGATGACAAAAAAACAGGCATTTGGCACCGCTGAAGAGCAGCTAAATCAGAAATATATTGTACTTAAACGGGCCAGATTTTTATTTGTTTTGGGATTAGTACTCGCGATCTGGTGGCCAGCGGATATTCTACATTTTTACGGGTTTTATATGTTCATTGCCTCATTTTTCCTTTTCCGCGATAAAAAACAATATATCTACGGCGCAATTATCTTTGCCCTCGTCTTCCACCTGCTACTTCTTTGGATTCCCTATGAAACAGGATGGAATTTTGACACACTGGAATATAAAGATATGTGGACTTTAGCTGGTTTTATACGACACTCTTTCTATAATGGCTGGAATGCTGTTTTCCCTTGGATGAGTTATTTTATTACCGGAATGTACTTGGCAAAACTAGACTGGACGGATTTAAATATACAGAGGAAAACATTTGGTATCGGACTAGTCATGTACTTATTGATCCAACTATTGCAAGGTATTCCCAAAAATCTGATGACTCCTGAGATTGATTTTTTTCTGAATACAGATTATCTCCCCCCTTTTCTACCCTTTCTAATCAGTACAATAGGCTTTGGGTTAATGTTAATTGCTTCTTTCATGTATGTCAGCAAATTTATTGGACATCACAAATTTGCAAACGATTTGGCCAAAACGGGACAAATGACATTGACACATTATATTTCCCATCTAACAATCGGATTAGTTTTCTTCTCATGTATAATAAATCAGGGATATTTTGCCAAGATCAACCCATCTAAATCACTATCCCCAATACTCATATTTATTATTTCGCTTCTCTATTTTGCATGCAGTTACTATTTCAGTAAACTTTGGGCCAAAAGATTTAAACATGGTCCGTTCGAACTTCTAATGAGAAAAATGTCTGCTTAAGTTGGGCTAAGCACAATGGCTCTTAAAAAGTTCTTCATTCGGAAGCGTTCATCCCAGATCGCTTCCGAATGAAATTAAGATTAAATTTGTTGTGGCTACGATCTTGCAAGTTTATATTAGAAGTTTTCTTCAACTAATTCTTTATTGACCATTGCTCCCGCTAAATTGCCCGCTGCTACAGCATTTGAAACGGACCGCATCATACTCGTATTATCGCCACATGCAAAAACCCCTTTTATAGTTGTTTTCTGAAAATTGTCAACGACAATATGCCCTTGTTCAGTCAAGTCACAGCCCAACTCAACAGGAATACTTGAATGCTGCCTAAAAGGGATTGCTGCATATACGGCATCAAATGCTATTGCTTTGTTGTCCTTGAAAATCACTTTTTCCACCCAGCCATTCTTGTGCTGGATTTTACTCACCTGTTCTGTTATGACAGTAACACCGTGCTTCTTCAATTTTGCAGCCTGCTCCACACTGAAATTTGCTTCTCCAGAAGTCAATATTGTCAGATCGGTAGAGAGATTATTGACTAAAGACGCCAAATGTAAAGCCCGTTCACCGTTAGCCATAATTGCTGTCTTCTTGCCCCTGAATTCATATCCATGGCAGTATGGACAATGAATAACTGAAATCCCCCAACAGGCCGAAAAACCCTGGATACCTGGCATGATATCTTCTATCCCAGTCGCAAAAATCAACTTTTTTGCACTAAATAGTTCACCATTTTCAGTATTGATTTCAAAGCCATTGCTTGTTTTCTTTCCACTTACAGCAAGTCCTTTCTGGAATCTTACTGTTGGATAATTTAATACCTGCTCTTTCGCTTTTTTAGCAATAACCGATGGTTTTTCACCATCATGAGTTATAAAATTATGCGAATGCGGTGTTTGTCTATTACATGGTAGACCACTATCAATAATAAGCACCTGACGTAGTGATCGCCCCAGAGCCATTGCTGCCGAAAGTCCGGCATAACTTCCTCCAATAATGATGACATCAAAATTTTTATCGTCTTTCATCTTTATAAATTTGATTTTAAATGCTGATGATACTGGCAGATTTATGGACCTGTAAGTAAGTTTTTCATCTCCTCAACCTATTCATTTCAGCAAGTGAATTAAATAAATCAGAATAGTTTCATCTATGATTGTTTTGTTTATTCTATTTTTTACAAATGATCAAATAGAAAGGATAATTCTCATCTACTTCCTTGATTTCAATCAACCCATATTTTTCGAACTCTGAACGAATAGACTCCAAGTCATAAAAGAACATGTTAACACCTCCAAACATTTCAAAACGATCTGTGCCTATGGCAGTCCCCTGCCTATAAATATTTGCCTGTTTTGACACAGTCGTAAAGATCATGTAACCATCGTCGGATAACTGCTCGTAACAGTCGCGTATAAATTTAGCCCGCTCCTCAGTTCCCAAAAGATGGATAAGTGCGTAACAGAATATACCACCATATTTTTTGGTATCAAATGGCATATCAACGACCGACCCATGATAAATAATCGTCTGAGGTCCAAAATGTTTTCGCGCAAGTTTAATTGCTGTATTGGACAACTCTATTCCCGTAACAGCGATTCCATTTTCGAGAAATACATGACCATTTCGCCCATAACCAAATCCCGGAATTAGGATTTCCTTTATATTTTCTGCTATAAAGAGATCTTTCGCTAGGTGTGCTGAATGGGCAGGACTGCCTCCCCACATCTCCCCCTTTTCTATAAAATTACGTTCCCAAAACTCCATATCTGTAGGTTTTTACATTAAGTATACGGTCTATTTTTGATTGAATTCTGCTTCCGATAGACTCTTTAATTTCAATAATAGAACGAAGGTAAGATATTTTATTATTGCAACTATGTAGCAAAATAATTAAATGCAATTAAATTGCAAATAAATTACATTTAAAGACCGCTATCCACATAATGGTTATTTATCAGTATTGAAAAAGACAGTACACCGACGATATCTTTGCCTTTAGAAAAAAGAAATACACCTCTTGCTAAAAAGAATAGAATGAAAAAAATAAAGACACTTTTTGCGGCTTCATTGCTTCCTTTCTTCGCCACACAGGCCTCCGCACAACAATTGGACAAGATGACCTGGTTTAACGAACCTACGGAATGGACAGTCAGTAACAACTCCCTTTCCATGTTTGTCACACCCAAGAGCGACTACTGGCGAATATCACATTATGGATTTACCGTAGATGATGCACCTTTTTTCTACACGGAGAGAGGGGGTGAATTTGAAGTGAAAGTCAAAATTTCGGCCAAGTATAAAAATCGTTTTGATCAAGCAGGTATCATGCTGCGTATAGATCATGAAAATTATATAAAAGCGGGAATAGAATTTGTCGATGGCAAGTACAATCTGAGTACTGTCGTCACGCATCGAACCAGCGACTGGAGCATCGTCCCAATAGATAAAGAAATCCCTTTTATATGGATAAAAGCAATTCGAAGATTAGATGCTGTAGAATTCTTTTATTCTTTTGATGACAAGGAGTACGTGATGATGAGAAATGCCTGGTTACAAGATAATCATCCTGTCATGGTTGGTTTGATGGGTGCATCCCCGGATGGTGATGGCTTCCAGGCTAAGTTTGAAAACTTTGGGATCAAGCATCTTCCAGACCAGCGCAGAACGAAATGGCTAAAAGAAAATAATTCCAATTGAGCAGCTTAGTCAGGTCTGTCAAAAGCCACTCTTTTGACAGACTCTTTGCTATAGCGAAGTATCATCTTGATTATACATTTTGTTGTATATACTGATCGCTTCATGCGAGTTGCGCACCCGTAGTTTTTGCAGAATATTCTGTCGGTGTCGATTGACGGTATTAACACTCAAAGCTAGCTTCTCAGCAATATCTTTACTGCTCATACCTGCTCTTATACACCGTAAAACCTCCTTCTCCCGCACACTCATGACATCCTTCATCTCCTCTTTGTCAAGCGGAAAAACTTCGCCGCTGACCTGATTAAAAATATAGTTTTTCTTACTTTGACGATCTTCTCGATCAGGCATCAACGCATAGCAGCATAATGCCAGTTGGGGAAATTCTTGGCCGGGGGTATCCAAATAGATAATCTGATGCGACATCAACATAATTTGCCCATCTTTTCCTTCTACACGGAGTACACTATTTGCCTGATATCGAAAACGTTCTTTCGGTTCGATTTTCTTAACCAGATCAAGAAACTGCAGTTCAAGTGCATGTTTTACAGCCAGATCTTCAGGGTGTACGCGCTCTAAGAGAAAATCCTCCCATATACTGTTGATCTCCAATTTTCTTTTGGGCGAACTCAAATGTAAACGTTCAGCAATCTCGCCCATAAAGGTAAAACTCCAATTGGCTGTCAGATCACTCAATACTACAATGCCGTTATGAATCTCGGCATATGTTTTAGCATATTGCTTATAGTATTTCAAGACAGATAGGTCTACACTTGTATTTCGCAGTCCTTTCCCAGCAAGATTTTTATTTAGTGTCTTTTTTAAATCCGATCCCATAGTTAAATGTTTCGCAAGTTCATGGACATCCCTGGACCATTTTTAATTTATATACAACCTGACCGAACTTTTCGATTCTCCCTTGTTAAGCAAACATTTACGCTTAAAAAGAAAGACCGATCCTAATATATGGCAAAGTCGCCTCTTTGCTAAAACCCAGCACTCCTTGAATCGTAAGAAGCTCTCCCGGCATAAAATAAATTCCTCCGCCATAGCCCATATGCCATGTATCTGAACTTTCCGCTGTCATCCAAACCCGCCCAACATCGTAAAAACCAATCGCTCCTACCGTTCCTGGAACAAGATAGGATGAATAACTGAACAGTTTCAATCGCATGTCAAAATTATTATATACAGCTGTTTTCCCCGTAAAGCGTCTTGAATTATATCCACGCAGACTCATCTCACCCCCGATTTGTGCGTGCTGATAAAAATATGGATCTCCCCAAACAGCATCTATCCCTGTCCTATTCGCAAATGTAATGTAGTCATTAGCAATTGTTTTATAAAAACTCATCGCATGATGCAGCTTTGTATATTTCCGTGTCTCTCCGCCGATCTCAGCATTCCATCCTACTCTGGTATAGATATGTATACCAGATTTTGGATTTGCAGCGTTATCACGTGTATCATAATCTATTCCCCCAGTAATTCCTGTAAAAAAATTGCTCCCATAAATAGGTTCAGAAGGAAACTTAGTACTAAACTCCTCAAAGTATTTTCCAATATTATTAGCCTCTTTACTGTTGTAATATTCAGAAGATGAACCATAAAATAATTTCAGTTTAGGATTTAGATACTTTTCCAGAAAAAGGTCGCCACTTACAATATCAAATCTATTTCGATAGTAAGAAATACTCCTTGAATCCGATTTTTCAAACAAGGTGTTGTTTCCATAACCAAAAAAATTGCTCAGATTTCTAGGGCCAAGTGATGAAAGGTGAATAGAAAGATCCTGATCTGCAATCAGTTTCTTAAAGTGGCCTTTGTAATCAAACATAAATGATTCGCGTCCTGTTAAATAACTGGCCATAAATTGGTGCCGATAAGCATAGGGTTTCTTCCTAAACCCTTGATTTTCTACCAGGTATCCTAACCCGAAAATTAAACCGCGGTCAACACCATAATCCAGATTGACCACAACTCCTTTACGATCGTATACAAAATTATCGTACTCAAATTGGTGAATAGCGGTATCTGTACTCAGCTTTAGTCGCACATTTTTATCAACCTGAATATTGGAAGCCTGTTGATTTTTAGCGTCATAAATATAAACCTTATGTCCATTGTCAAATTTATCAGAAGTACGATATAGATCTTCACCTTTTCCACCTATTAAACGAAGTTTGATGGGAGATCGGCCAGATCCATGGATTTTATATTCATCCGAGCCTGAAATCCCATAGATTCTGATTTCCTCGGTTTGATTAGGTAAAAAAGTACGTTTTATAAGTTTTCGACCCTCAGTACCATCCTTTTTCTTATTGTGTATATCGACCGATACAGAACCGTCTTTATTGTAATCGATATCAACGAATTCAGATTTGGCAGATAAGGGCAAATCAACAACTCGGGCAAGAAAACGGTAATAGGTTAACCCACTCTCCATGAGATCGTCCCTTCTGGATCGAATATTTGTTTCCAGTTCATTCGCGCTTAATTTTACGATAGTATCAGGCATAGTAAGCATAGCCTGATGAATCAGCGAATCGGTAAGTGTTTTCTGAACAAATTTTATTTCATCGATCCATTCGTCTTCTGTAAGATGGGTAAGAAAAAAGTGATCAAAATGACGTGCGTTAAAATTCCAATGGGCCACATTACGTATGTGTGGGCTAAATGGTTGTAAGTGGGCCTTTAACCATTGATAGGAAAGTAAAGTCGGAAACAGACCCGAGGTTTTATAATAAACCTTATCTCTATCACGTGGTACAGGGGTGTAAATCTTCTTGCCCTTCTCTTTTTCGGGATCCCAACGCCAATTATCTTGATGACGGTCCCAATCCCCTAACGTAAAATCGAGTAATCGTGACCTTAAAGTCAGTTTTTGATCAATCTGTGTATCATTATCTTCCAATACCTTTCGGATAACTTTTGCACTATTATCTGTTTTTTGGTCTTCAAAGGGCGTACGTGCCTCAAACATATAAGGCCTATTTTTAAAGACCTCGCGATACTCGCTAAATCCAGGATCATCACCAACAAAAACGAGTTCCGGAGATGCATGTGGAATACCTAAGGCTTTATTAAATGGCGGAACAGTCAAAGCGCCAAATGGATGGTGTATTGATATTTGATCCTGAACGATATCTTTTGCAAATGTTTTTCGAAGACTTTCCGGAAGACTCCGTTCCGGATATTTCTGTATAGACCGAAGCACCCATTCTCTACCAGAAGGATCGGCCATCCGAAGTGATTGGGTCTGCATCCCCCCGCCCAGTTTTATGATATGAAGTCCCCCTTTTTCTGTTTGAAGATCCATAACACGCATTTTTACAGGCGTATTATATAATTTACGGTAGCTATCGCCCAACCAGAAACGATGAACCAAGCCCACTTGGTCATATTCAGGTGCAATAACAGATGTAATACTGTCAACTTGTTGACCCTGTGAATTTAACGCACAACAGCAAGCAATTAAAGTAAATATTCTTCTCATTTTATCTAAGTCGGTCTTCGGGGGAATCAACATTCAAATTAATAGCATATGCAGATTCTCTTTCTGTATTAAGCAATAGATCAATAGTCACCTGTCCTAAATAATTAAAGTGCTAACTGTCTATTCAGGCTAAAGTTCATGTTTTAAAGCATGGAATCAAAAACTTTCTGTCCCTTTTTTGGTTTAAACCTTATATTTTTATGAAATTTATTACTTTCTATTCATAGGACATTACATCTCACACGCAAACGAAGACAACGTAAGATAATCGAGTGCAAAACTAGTGTATATCCAACAAACGACGATGATAATTGATCTGCCCTAAATGGTAGGTTAAATGTGTCGTTAAATGCACCAACAAATATTCCGTTGTTGTCTTCTCCTCAAACACTAATAGGGGATATATTGCGGCAAGGTCGTCCTGATTAAGCTTATCCAAAGCCAGATCAACGACACTAATGGTATTGTCTATACCATCTAAAAGTACCGATCTTGGAATATCCCGCAGGGTAAACTCAGCCTCCCTATTTCTAATATAGCCTGTTTTTCCGATCTCCGCTCCAATATAAGTTTGTAAATTGCCAATTAAATGTAAACATAAATTTCCCGCTGAATTTGCAATACCATGATCAACAATCCAGATATTCTCTTCTTGTGCATAAGATGCAATTTCTGTTTTCAATCTATTCAGATCTCTATAAAAAAGACTTTTCAATGTTTTTATAAGCATAATCTACTTTTTAATATAATGCCTTTATTATTTTCTCAATCAAAACTAACGCTTTTAAATTATAATCGTTTTCTTATGCAAAAGAAATTGAAAACACACTTCATTCAGTTTACAAAAGGTTGAAAAAAGATAGACCAAAACCTATTGAAAAGTACATGCATCAAATATTCATAAGATATTGTATTTTTATTTATAACAACAATTGTCTTTACGCGTATGTTTCCAAAGTTTTCCAGAGCAACTTGGCTCATTTTTTTTATTTTAACGGTAATCATAACCATTCTATTTTCGAGATTTGACAGCCCCTCGGATGGTAACGATGCGATTGGTTTCCCCTTTCCATTTTATACATATTTGGGGGGAAAGCGTTACCCAGAACCACCGGACAGAACATATTTCAACGGCATATATCTTCTTCTGAACCTTATCATCTATTTCGGAATCTCTTATGCATTAACTTACTCGATAAAAAGTTTAGAAGTAAAAGAGCTAATACGAAGTAAACAATCTATTTGTGAAACCTGTTATTTTTAACACCTTAAATTTTAATTACAAGAATTGCTATAGCCATGAAAAAAAACACGCAGATAACCAACCTGAGTATAGAATCCGCTGGTTTACCTAAAGATCCGAAACTGGTCATTGCTGAATATATATGGAACGGCTTTGACGCAAGAGCTACCGAAGTCGATATTGCAATTGATAGCAATGAACTCGGTTATATAAACTGCATTAGCATCAACGATAATGGTGAGGGCATCATTTTCGATACACTACCCTATTCATTTGGTAATTTTCTGGATTCAGTAAAGAAAAATAGTATCAAGCGAAGTTCCTATACAAGAGGAAAGAAAGGAAAAGGCAGATTTTCATTTTCATTGTTTGCAACAAGAGCGATCTGGAATACAATTGTAAAAGAAGAAGGAGTCTTAAAAACATACCGCATCCAAATTGATAGAGACAGCAAAGAACAATATGACGTTAGCGAAAGTATCCTGGTAGAAAATCAACAGACAGGTACCCGAGTGAGATTGGAGGGCGTTTTCGGGCTAAATTCATCCCATTTAGAATCAAAAGAATTTATAGATTTCATGGCGCAGGAATTTGGCTGGTTTCTATACCTTAACCGCGATTTAGATTACACCATACGAATCAACGGCACAATATTAATATATGATCATCTGATTCAAGAAACGGATCTACTGTCGTGGACTTTATATAGTCCGGAAGACGGACCTTCCTACACGTTTCAGGTCAATTACATTCGTTGGAACCAACAGATCGGGGACCGCTATTACTATTATTTGCGCAATAGCGATAAAAGAGAAATTGCCAAAGTACTCAGTAGCTTTAACAATAATGCGATAGATTTTCATCACTCGGTTTATGTAACATCCGATTTTTTTGACGATTTTGAACAAGAAGATATTAGCAATTCAACGGACCTTAATCTCTTCACTGGCAAAGAGAAACAAGTTGTGTACCGTAATCTGTTAGCTGAATTGCGCGATTTTCTGGATCGCAAACAGAAAAAATACGTTCGGGAAAATGCTGTTGCTGTCAAACTCCGTGAATTGGAAAAGAAAGGTTTTCTACCCGATTACGGGCAAACAGACAACGATAAAAAAAGAAAAGAAACATTGCTCGCATTGGTGCAAGAAATCTACATCATAGATCCGCGCATCTTCTTTGGTGTCAAAACCGACCTGATCCGTACCTATTTAGGTTTCTTGGATCTCCTATTACAAACAGAGAAAAGCTCAGACATCCTGACCATACTAGAAAAGGCAATTCCATTGTCGGACAAAGAGAGAAGCCGGATAAAACAGATCCTAATAGCCCGCAATATCCACAACAAAGGGGCTATTTGAGAATATTTAAGCGACATTTTTATTTAATGACTTTCAAATGTCATTAAATAAAATAAAAAGTTAGAATTTTGTTTAACACTGTTAAATCATTTATGCATTAAGCATGGGTAGTAAAGAACGCATACAACGCCTTAAGGATGAGAATAGAACAAATATTCTCGATGCCGCTCTTCAAATCGTAAAAGAAGAGGGATGGCAGGCATTGAGTATGCGCAAAATTGCGGATATCATCGAATATACCGCCCCCATGATTTATGAGTATTTTGCAAACAAAGATGCAATTTTAAACGAACTTGCCAATCAAGGTTATCTCTTACTTGCAAAAAAAGTCAGACAAGCCAAATCAACTCAAACCGACTTGGAGAAACAATTGGAAGCAATGTGGTTCAGTTACTGGGATTTTGCATTTGAAGAGCGCGAATTATACCAACTCATGTTTGGGGTAGGTACAGCTTGCTGTGGGTTTGAAAAAACGTATAAGTGTGCTGAATCTCATGGCAGATTGATCAGTGACGTAATTCGTGAGATCATGAAAGATAAAAGTCCGTCAGAAGACTTGATCTGTAGAAAATATTTCACATACTGGTCTATTATACATGGCCTCATATCCATCAATTTAGTTAATCAAGGTAACGGAGACAATACCAACCAGGAGGTACTAAAAGATGCGATCTACGGAATCACACGTTCACTTACTGACTAATTTTTTTGCATCAAAAAATACAACGTTAAAAAATCTAACACCGTTAAATACACCAAAACTTCAATTTTTAATATCACATGAAAACAAATGTATCACCAAGTCTTAAGAAGATTTACATTCCTGCACTTAACAGTGTTAAACGAATTAATATCGTAAAGACTGCATATGTGCTTAGTGCAATTTTGTTATACAGCTGTTCGACAGGAACAAGCAAGCCTAATGATCCGCCACTAGTTAGCTTACCTGTTGTCAGCATCGAAAATGGCCAGGAGACCATCTATCAGGAATATCCGGCAACAATCGAAGCTTCTGCCAATATTGAAATCAGACCCCAGGTTGAGGGCATTTTGGAACAGATCTATGTCGATGAGGGTGCGAAGGTCAGTAAAGGTCAGGCGCTTTTTAAAATTAATGACCGCCCTTACCAAGAGCAATTGAATCAAGCTAAAGCCAACTTATTAGCTGCGAAAGCTGCATTGGAAAATGCAGAACTGGAAGTTGAAAAGAAAACAAAGTTGGTAAATACCAAAGTCCTGACTGATTTTCAATTAAAAACAGCGATCAGTGCGCGAAATGCTGCTAAGGCAAATGTGCAATTGGCAATATCTGCTGTAGAGACCGCAAAAATCAATGTGGGCTATACCTTGATCCGCGCTTCAACCGATGGATATATCGGAAGGCTGCAACGCAAACAAGGAAGTTTAGTAGGCCCAACTGATACACAACCCTTGACAGCACTTTCAAATGTCAGAGATCTCCACGTCTATTTTTCATTGGGAGAAAATGATTTTATTGCCTTCAAAAACAATACGGAAGGTAGTAACCTGCAACAAAAATTAAACAACCTTCCCCCAATCAGCTTAGTGCTTTCTGATCAGACTATTTATGATCAAAAAGGAAAAATAGATATGGTGGATGGTCAGTTTGACAAAAACACTGGTGCGATTACGTTACGTGCGACTTTCAGTAATCCCGAAGGAGTGTTACGTAATGGAAATACAGGCCGTGTCAGACTACAAAAGAAATACGATCAGGCTCTATTGGTGCCACAACTTGCTACCCTTGAAATGCAAGACAAGATCTTTGTGTATACGGTCGGAAAAGAAAATAAAGTTGTACAGCAGCCTATTACTGTCATCGGAAAAAGTGGTTCAAACTATCTTGTAAGTAAAGGAATAAATGCAGGAGACCGCATTGTTTATAAGGGTATTGATTTACTGCAAGACGGCCAAAAAATCACACCACAACCTTTATCAAAAGACAGCATCAATTAATATTATAACGACAAACTTATGCTTAAGAAATTTATAGAAAGGCCTGTACTTGCCACCGTAATTTCCATATTACTTGTGATATTGGGAGTAATCGGTATCCTAAAGCTGCCCTTACAGCAATTTCCGGACATCGCCCCGCCTGCGGTACAGGTCACCGCATTATATCCAGGCGCAAATGCCGAAACAGTACTTCGTGCTGTTGCTCCTTCGCTGGAAGAGTCTATCAATGGGGTCGAAAACATGAGCTATATGAGCTCTACCGCCAGTAATGACGGATCATTGATGATTACGGTATATTTTAAGCTGGGCACTGATCCTGATCAGGCTGCTGTCAATGTGCAGAACCGGGTGGCACAGGCTACTAGCCAACTCCCTGCCGAAGTAGTTCAGGCGGGAATTACAACGGCCAAACAACAAAATAGCTTGATCATGGTATTGGATCTATATACAGAGGATGAAGGTAAATATGACCAAACTTTTATCACCAACTATGCGCAGATCAACATCATTCCAGAACTTAAACGTATCCCTGGAGTAGGACAAGCATTGGCTTTCGGTGGTAGTAAAGATTATTCCATGCGTGTATGGCTTAATCCAAATCAAATGGCCGCCTACAAATTAACTCCGGAAGAGGTTATGGGGGCAATTCAAGATAAAAACGTCGAAGCTGCTCCAGGAAAATTTGGGGAAAGCAGCCGTGAAGCTTTTGAATTTGTCATCAAATATAAAGGTAAGCTTAACCAAGCCAGCGATTACGAGAATATCATTATCCGATCAAATACAGATGGTTCGGTCTTAAAACTTAAAGATGTCGCCCGCATTGAATTAGGGTCATACACCTACGCGAGCCATACACGTATCAATGGTAAAGCCGGGCTCAATATTGGCGTCATGCAATTAGCTGGGTCCAATGCGAATGAAATTCAGATTGCCATCCAGGAATTTATGGAAAAAGCTTCTTTAAGCTTTCCAAAGGGTGTGAAGTATCTCGTTTTATATAATACCAAAGATGCGCTCGATCAATCTATTGATCAAGTTAAACATACCTTGATCGAAGCTTTTATTCTGGTATTTTTAGTTGTTTTCCTATTCCTTCAGGATTTTAGATCCACGTTGATACCGGCCATCGCTGTGCCTGTGGCGATTGTAGGAACATTTTTCTTTATGCAGCTTTTTGGTTTCTCCATCAATCTGCTGACATTATTTGCACTCGTACTGGCAATCGGTATCGTCGTGGATGATGCCATCGTGGTGGTGGAGGCGGTACACGCCAAAATGGAGCATAATAATCTCCCGCCCAAATTAGCGACCACTTCCGCCATGAGTGAGATTACTGGAGCTATCATCTCCATTACCCTGGTTATGTCCGCAGTGTTTCTTCCTATTGGGTTTATGGAAGGTTCGACGGGAGTTTTCTATCGACAATTTGCCTTTACCCTGGCCATAGCCATTGTAATTTCGGCCATCAATGCCTTGACTTTAAGTCCGGCGCTTTGTGCTCTATTTTTAAAGCCTACGCACCATGGCCACGACGGCGCCAAGAAACTTAATTTCAAAGAACGTTTCTTTACAGGATTTAATGTTGGTTTTGATCGACTCACAAAGAATTACTTAGGCAGTTTACGCTTTTTGATCCGTTACAAATGGGTAGCTTTTGCAGGATTGGGGATCACCTTGTTGTTGACGATTTTTATGATTCGTCGTACACCAACCGGATTTATCCCTTCCGAAGATCAGGGTTTTATCGCCGTATCATTATCCATGCCTGCCGGTGCCTCTTTGGATCGTACTTCGGGTGCATTGGCTGAAGCTGAAAAACAGCTCCAACATGCTGACTTTACCAAGACACTAAACATTTTGGCTGGTTTTAATATCTTAACACAATCAACCAGTCCTTCCGCGGGTGTTGCATTTATTTTGTTGAAACCTCATGAAGAACGCGGTAACATCAAGGATATCAATGCAATCATGGCCGATGTGAACCAACGTTTAGCAAATATCAAAGGTGCAAATTTCTTCGTATTTACCTTCCCTACGGTTCCCGGATTTAGTAACGTGGATGGTCTTGATATGGTTCTTCAGGATAGAACCGGAGGACAACTTGGTAAATTCAGCACTATTGGTCAAGGCTTTATCGGTGAACTGATGAAACGTCCTGAAATCATGATGGCCTTTACGACATTCAAAGCGGATTATCCGCAGTATGAATTGCAGGTGGATGATATCAAAGCCGAGCAACTTGGTGTAAGTACCAAAAGCATCTTGCAGACCATGCAGGCCTACTTCGGTAGTGCACAGGCATCAGACTTCAATCGATTTGGAAAATACTACCGCGTTATGGTCCAAGCAGATGCAAAAGACCGCAGCGAACCAACTTCCATGGACGGAATCTTTGTAAAAAACAGATTAGGTGACATGGTACCGATCAACACATTGGTTAAATTGCAACGTGTATATGGACCTGAGACTGCTTCGCGTTACAATCTATTTAATTCGATCGGAATCAATGCGATCCCAAAACCCGGCTATAGTTCAGGGGATGCGATTCGTGCGGTCGAAGAAGTTGCGAAACAGCATTTGCCTACTGGATTTACCTATGAATTTTCGGGTATGACCAAAGAAGAAATTGTTTCGGGAGGTCAGTCGACCCTTATTTTTATTCTTTGTTTGATCTTTGTTTACTTCCTGCTTGCGGCACAATATGAAAGTTATATTATCCCATTAGCGGTTATACTCTCTATTCCAACAGGGATATTCGGGGTCTTTGCAGCAATTAGTTTCACCGATACGGCAAATAATATTTACGTTCAGGTAGCTTTGGTCATGTTAATTGGTTTGTTGGCAAAGAATGCAATTTTAATTGTCGAATTCGCTATCCAGGGGCGGAAACAGGGACTCTCAATACCTAGCGCGGCGCTTAAAGCAGCACGCCTACGTCTGCGTCCTATTATCATGACCTCCCTAGCGTTTATTGTGGGTATGATTCCTATGATGACCGCAGTAGGCCCCTCTGCGCAGGGTAACCACTCAATCAGTATCGCAGCTGCCGGTGGAATGCTCAGTGGCGTTGTATTAGGACTGTTTATTATTCCTATCCTCTTTATTGTTTTTCAATTTATACAGGAGAAAGTAAGTGGCACGCCAAGGGAAAAACAACGAGAAAATGAATCCATTTCTTTAGAAATTCCTGTACATACAAATAATTAGTGAACAATGACAACATCGAAATATATGAATAGAAAAGCAAAGCTATTGACTATTTTCATCTTATCTTTTGCAGCGTGGTCTTGTAAAACAGATAAATTGGTCAGCAATAAAAACCTTGCGCCAAATCTGCCCGAGCAATATCGTGATCAGGGGAAAGCGCCACAAGAAAACAATATTGGTTCTATTCCTTGGCGCGACTTTTTTAAAGATCGGATTTTACAAAGCTTGATCGACAGTGCTATCCAACATAACCTGGATATGCAATTGGCTCTTAAAAATATACAGGCATCTCAACTGAGCTTAAGGCAAGCAAAAGCAAATTATCTTCCTTCAGCACAGTTGCAGATCAGGGGAAACAGCACCAACCCCTCCAATAACAGTATGAACGGATTAAGTTTGGGCCAATTTCTAAAACAACACCATGTTGAAGACTATACGGCTTCAGTGGGTGTATCTTGGGAGGCTGACCTATGGGGAAAAATCAAAAACCAGAACGCCGCTGCCTTAGCATCGTACTTGCAGACGGAAGAGGCGAAAAAAGTCATACAAACACAATTGATTGCCCAAGTAGCGCAAGGCTATTATCAACTTTTGATGCTTTACCAATTGCGGGATATCGCACAGCAAAATTTACAGTTAAGCGACACGACCCTCCGCATCGTTAAACAACAATACGAAGTTGGTGATATTACATTACTTGCCTTAGAACAAGTTGACGCACAACGTTTGTCTGCAGCCGCGCTTATCCCTGATTTCGAGCAGCAGATTCGCCTTCAGGAGAATGCAATTCAGATCCTTAGTGGTAAACTCCCTGCAGAAATCAAAACACAGGAACAATTGGTCAATGTTCGTTTTCCAGAAGATTTGGCAACAGGAATACCGGCAGACTTACTAAGCCACCGTCCGGATGTTAAGCAGGCTGAACTTGCTGTCACAGCTTCTCAGGCCTATCAAAAATCCGCTAAAGCGAGAATGTACCCATCCTTGGTCATAAGTGCTGAGGCTGGAGTCAATGCTTTCAAAGCCAGTAACTGGTTTAATTTGCCAGGCTCGTTATTTGGTGCTATTACAGGAAGTATTACACAGCCTATTTTTCAGCGTAGAGAGTTGAAAACACAATATGAACTTGCTCGTATAGAACAAGAAAAAAATATTATGATTTTCAAACAAAAGGTCATTGCTGCGGCTGGCGAAGTTTCCGATGCTTTAGTCTCGATTCAAAAACTAAAAGAAAAACAACAGATTACTTTGGATCGAACCAACCGTTTGAAAGAGGCTACAAAACATGCGAACCTACTGTTTGAGACGGGTATGGCTACTTACTTGGAAGTAATCACCGCGCAAAGCAATATATTGCAGAGTGAACTAGAGCTCGCGCAAGTCAAAAAAGCCGAACTTTCAGCTGTAGTAGATCTCTATCGCTCTTTAGGTGGAGGCTGGAACAATAACTAATTTTCGAAGGTGCAATTTTTCTAATTTTATATCACATATCTGGGAGGCAGGGGACCGCGAGGGTCTCCTGCCTTATTTTTGGTAGCAACATCTTTGACCTATTCCGGCTTCCCCAAAGTTCAGACTTTTCTACTCCTACTCTTACTAAGCTCCCCTTAAGCATCAAAACAATACAATAGCCTCCTTTTTAGAAAATCTTGGCTGTCTCTGTAGTCGTTGTTATAAATCCTTCAAACCTTGGAATAAAAGGGACAAATGCAATCACAACCATGCAATTACTTTTGTGAAACAATAAATTTAATGATTATGAAAGATTTAAAAAAGATTGCATTGGTATGTTATATTGCCATTTGTACTTTGCTGATAGCCAGCTGCAGTAAGGATGATGAAGTTACATCAGAGCCTCAGCTTACACCAAGCGAGGTATTAGCTAGTACCGCTTGGGAGACAACAAACGCCAAAAATAACAAAGGTGAAAATGTGGTATTGACTGATGCCAATGTCTCAAATTTCGTAGGTTTTGCCTACTTCAAATCCAATGGTACCTTTACCATGTTCAATCTGGATGATTCTCCCAAAATGCATGGAGACTGGTCTGTTTCAGCAGATGGGAAAACACGGACTATCGTTGCTAAAAATGCTGCGGGAGAAACACTTTTCACACGTGTGGTTGATATTACTGTATTGACAAAACAGGAATTTACGTACCGCATCTATCCGAACAACGACAATAAAGCCGTTTATTTCGATATTGTCCATACACCGACAACACACAAAGAACCAAAATAATCAGCTTTTTTGATTACATGGAGACGTAACTCCACTTAAACCATAAGGATTGACAAAAGAAACTGTCAATCCTTTTTTTCAAGCGGACAGCTCTCCACCTTCCAACTTATTACTATATCATTCGGTGAAATCGTCGAACTCGGTAATATCATGATAACCGAATACTTTAACGCCAGGATTTAGGGCTATAAAGCGACGGATTTTGTCCAGCGATTCTAAGCGCTGATGATTATCTTCAGCTCTACTTTCGGCCAAAATATTCACAGGATGCGTTTGGTCAGTAAGTTCTACTTTCATGTAATACGCATCAGCGACATAGAGCAATTTGACTTCAGATCCTATAGCAACTCCACAGTGCCCTAAAGTATGACCAAAGAGAGGTACCAGATACAGTGGAACCTGAACATCAATCGCCAGTTTTCTAACTTCAAGACCACACCATTGAAGATCATCTTTTGCATAAGTTTTGATTATCGGCTGATGCGACAATGGTATTTCCAAATAACGCGGGTTACCGGCCAGATAGCTTTCATACTCTTCTTTTCCAACGTGAACAGTGGCATTTGGAAAATCAGCCAGTCCTCCTATATGATCATTATCTAAATGGGATATCACACAATCGGTGACAGAAGATGGATCAAATCCTAATTTTTCAATCTGACGGATAGCTGTCAGCTCCTCATTAAAACGGTAACCAACCATTTCCACAAGTTCTTTACCTATCCGTTCCATCGGATAACGGGTATCCAACAAGCCAATACCCGTATCAATTAAAACCAATCTGTCTCCATCCTTAATTAACAGGCAATGCCCGCACACATTGTCGTTCACCTGCGAAACAATCCGAACACAATTTAAGTGAAATAACTCAACCATAATATACATTAATTTTACACCGAACAATTTAATAAATTACCAGGTTAAATATTATTATCTGATTGTAAAAACAAATCGAATTTAGTATATTAATATAACGTGAGCGGGATACGGATGATTTATAAAATATACGATTGGGTTGTACAAATTGATATTTCAGCTTGCTCTTTGTACGTTTCAGAATAAATTTGTGGTTCAATCCTTAAATGAATTGCGAAATTTGTAGTGATTTAATAGCTATATACAAGTAAAACGAATGCAGGATAAGACTATCTATAAAAATGAGAAAAATCTAATCAGTACAAACAAGAAAAGGTTATTATTTACCCTACTGTCTTTTTTTCTCATCTATCTTGTTGCCTATATTATAGATCCATTTTCTAGTTGCTGGAATGGCTATTTTCAGCGAAATATGTTTGAAATATTGGGAGAATGGACCTTTACCATTATTTACAGTTTCCTTATTTCAGAGTTCAGTATTATTGTCCATAATAAATTGGATCGTATCTTAACATGGAAAGACAATCCAACAGAAAGGCTTCTGATTGAAACCGTCATTAACCTCATCGTGGTTCTTCTTATCAATTTATTACTAGTTTACATTATTTCCCGTTATTATTATGAGCTACAAAACCTCACCATTGCAACATCCTTAGAAGAAAAAAGAGGCGCCATACAAAATATCTCCATCAGTGTTATGATCGCTTTAATGATTATGGGGATTAACATTGGTATCCATCTGATCAACAACTGGAAGAATGAATCTATACGTGCCGCCAAACTCGGGCAAGTTATTCTCGAAACAGAACTTCAATCACTGAAGCTACAGATTGACCCGCATTTCGTTTTCAACAATTTGAGCGTATTATCCGAAATAATTTTAGAGGATCAGCAACTTGGTTATGAATATGCTGAAAATTTCTCCAAAATATACCGTTACCTATTGGTGAATTCAAAAAAAGATGTTATTTCTCTTGAAGAGGAACTCAATTTCTTAGATTCCTATATTTTCTTAATAAAAAATAGATTTGGAGAAGGAGTTCATTTTGAAATAAATGTAGATCCTGCAAAATCCAATTATCAACTACCGCCACTCACCTTACAGCTTTTGGTCGAAAATGCACTAAAGCACAATCAAACCAATAAAAAACGTTCGTTAAAAATTAAGGTATACACCAATGCACATAACCAGTTAGTTGTCGAAAATATTTTGATACCAATAGAAAATGTATCAGAGTCATCGGGAATAGGTATTTCGAATATCATTAAAAGATATGATCTATTGTCAAATCTGCAACCAGAGATCTTGAACAATGGAAAGACATTCAAAGTTAATCTACCACTTATAGAACAAAACTCATGAGTATAACCAACGTATTGATTATTGAAGATGAAAAATTGAATGCTGATCGTCTAAAACGACTATTGAAGGAAATAAAGCCATCAATACAGATACTCGATGTCTTGGATAATATTGCCGACAGCATCACTTGGTTTCAAAGTAATGAGTCTCCGGATTTGGTCATGATGGATATCCGTCTTTCTGATGGTCTAAGTTTCGAGATCCTGGAAAGCATTAAAATTGACTGCCCCATTATCTTTACGACAGCCTTTGATGAATATGCCGTCAGAGCCTTTAAATTCAACAGTATAGACTATCTCCTAAAACCTGTAGAAAAAAAAGAATTAGAAAATGCGCTGATCAAATTAGACAGTCTAAAACTTCAACAGACGAATCAGGACCCAATTCAGGGCTTATTGGATTTTATTTATCCAAAAGATTTCAGAACCAGATTTCTCCTACCCTACAAGGATGGTTATAAAACAATACTGGTAGAAGACATTCAGTATTTTTATTCAGAGTTTAAGTTGACACATGCCAAATTGAAATGTGGCACGGTCGAAATTGTACCACAAACCTTAGAAGAGCTGGAACAACAACTAAATCCTAAAGTTTTTTTTCGTGCCAATAGACAATTTATTGTGCATATAGACGCAATAAAGAGATTACATAATCATTTTAATGGAAAACTTAAAGTAGAAATCAAATATAGCGAAGATGTCGAAGTCCTCGTCAGCCGCGAAAAAGCACAACTCTTAAAAAACTGGCTGGATTATTAATTGACAATGGTCTTTAATTCCAAATTTTTGGACACAATTAACGGGTGAGGTCATTTCTGCAAGTAACGTCTTTCTAAGGAAAACGACAAAAAAGACCCATTCTGATTAAATAATTTCAAAATTCAGCGCATTATAGCTACGTTTCAGCAAGCAATTGTTACGTCTCGGTAGATTTCCTTACAACATCCCTTAAAAGAATTCTTTCTTTTGCTTTATATAAAATGATAAAATGGCACTAAGAACGATGACTTTAAAACCTATCCTTAAATTTATTACAGCAGCTACATTATTATCGTCCTGTGGAGGTAACCAAGAACAACCGCAAGAGCAGGCAGTTACTGTTGACTTTATCGAATTATCCCCCGCACAGGCGGAAACAGAAAAAAAATATCCCGGCACGTTAGAGGGTACGGTCAATGTTGACGTAAAAGCTCAAGTAACAGGTTATCTGGAGCAGATCTATGTGAAGGAGGGGGATTACGTCACAAAAGGCCAAGCCCTTTTCAAAATAAAAGCAGATGTATATAATGAACAAGTTAATAACAGCAGGGCAGCTTATCAGGCAGCGCTGTCCGCAGAACAAAATGCGAAACTGGAAATTGAAAAGATCAAGCCGTTGGTAGAAGGCAAGGTGTACACCGAACTTCAGCTTAAAACTGCCGAAGCGAATTACGCTGCTGCAAAAGCTCAGGTTGCACAGGCACAAGCGGCCTTAGGCTCCTCGCAAATCAATGCACGATTTACCTTAATAAATGCTCCAGTAAGCGGATATATCGGGCGGATCCCAAATCGTATCGGAAACCTGATTACGGCTGCAGATGCGACACCGTTGACAACATTGTCTGAAATCAATACTGTGAACGTTTATTTCTCCTTAAGCGAAGCTGATTTTATAACCTTTATGAAAGACAGTGGAAAGAAATCATCCAACGATGACGCAACATTGATCCTCGCTGACGGTACAGTATATAATCATCCCGGAAAAGTAGAAATGGCCAGCGGTAATATTGATAAGACGACCGGTAGTATGACACTAAAGGCAATATTTGCCAACCCGGACAAGATACTTCGTTCTGGCGGTTCAGCCAAAGTTGTCCTAAAAAAGGTTCATGACAATGTATTGTTAGTTCCCATGGCAGCTGTTAAAGATATCCAGGACCGCTATTTTGTTTATGTCATCGGAGACAAAAACAAAATTGCCATGAAACAGATCGAGATTGCCGGAAATACGGCCAATGAGTATCTGCTCAAATCAGGCCTGACAGCGGGCGAAAAAATCGTAATGAATCGAATTGATATGCTTAATGACGGAATGCAGGTTCAACCTACTAAGAAATAAGAGCCTGTAGTAGATTTATCTAAAATTTAAAATAAAATGCTGAAGAAATTTATTGACAGGCCAGTTTTGGCAACTGTTATATCTATCATATTTGTGATACTCGGGGTAATTGGTCTTTTGAGACTACCGCAGACACGGTTTCCCGATATCGCTCCCCCTACGGTTCAGGTTACGGGAAGTTACCCCGGTGGTAATAGTGAGACCGTATTACGGTCAGTTGTCACACCACTGGAAGAGCAGATCAATGGCGTTGAGGACATGGAATACATTACCTCAACAGCAAGTAACGATGGTACATTCTCCGTACGTATTGTTTTTAAGGCTGGTGTAAATCCGGATCAAGCAGCTGTAAACGTACAGAACAGGGTGCAACAGGCAACACCGATACTTCCACAAGAAGTTGTGCGGATGGGATTGACGACTTCCAAACAACAGAATAGTATGATCATGATTTTTAATATCTATACGGAAGATAACAAAAAATATGATGAACTTTTCCTGCAGAACTATGTCAACATTAACCTGATCCCACAGATTAAACGTGTTCCCGGTGTGGGCCAGGCCATGGTATTTGGCTCCAAGGACTACTCCATGCGCGTTTGGCTGAATCCTCAGAAAATGGCAAGTTATGGGCTTGTACCCCAAGAAGTCATCGCTGCCATTTCCAAGCAAAGTCTGGAGTCCGCACCCGGAAAACTAGGTGAAGAATCAAAGGCACCATTGGAATATGTGATTCGATATAAAGGGAAAAAGAATCTTCCGGAACAGTATGAAAACATTATTGTTAAAAATAATGATGTTCAGATCGTCAGGCTGAAAGATGTTGCCCGAATCGAATTTGGTTCGATCAGCTATAGCGGTAATTCGCAAAATAATGGATTGAACACAGTTACAATTGGTATTTTCCAGACTTCTGGTTCCAATGCCAACGAAATTGAAATAGGTATCGATAAACAGATCGAAATAGCGCAACGCTCATTTCCTCCCGGCATCAAGATTTTTAAGCTGATCAGTACCAAGGAGCGTCTGGATGAAAGTACCGCGCAGGTGCGTTCGACATTAATTGAAGCGTTTCTCCTGGTGTTTTTGGTGGTTTTTTTATTCTTGCAGGACATCCGGTCGACGATTATTCCGGCAATCGCGGTACCAGTGGCCATCGTAGGGACATTCTTTTTCCTACTGGTGTTTGGGTTTACGATCAATATATTGACCCTTTTTGCCTTGGTATTGGCCATCGGTATTGTGGTCGATGACGCCATTGTCGTCGTCGAAGCCGTCCATGGCAAGATGGAAACATCGACCATGACCGGTAACGAGGCCACACACAGTGCCATGAGTGAAATAACCGGTGCGGTTATCTCGATTACCCTGGTTATGTGTGCCGTATTTATTCCGATCGGCTTTATGACCGGTTCATCGGGAATGTTTTACAAACAATTCGCTTATACACTGGTTATCGCCATTGTAATTTCAGCAATAAATGCATTGACGTTGACGCCAGCTCTTTGTGCCTTGTTGCTGAAAAATACACATACTGAAAATCATGATGGGCAAGTTCAAAAAACAGGATTCTCACAACGGTTTTTCAAAGCCTTTAATGCTGGTTTTGAAAACATGACAAATAGATACGTCGGCTCTCTGAAATATCTTGTTAAGAAAAAATGGCTAGCGGCCCTATTAATTATCGCTACAATAGCTGCTGCGGGATATCTCATGACCAGTACGTCAAGAAGCTTCGTTCCTATGGAAGATGATAACTTTGTCGTGTACAGTTTGGAAATGCCTCCGGGTACCGGTCTCGATCGAACAACAAAAGCTGTAGAAAAAATAGAAAAACTATTGGCTGACTTACCTTCTATTGAAAGCCACACGAGTATCACTGGTTTCAATATGATTGGCAACAACTCCAGTGCGGCTTATGCAACAGGATTCATCCGTCTAAAGGATAAGAAGAAACGTGGCGAAATGAATGATATTGATCAGATTCATCAGGTGATTTCTCAAAAGCTAACTACTGTTAAAGAAGGCAATGCAATGGCTTTCCGCTCCCCTCCTGTCGATGGTTATGGTATGATGAACGGTGCCGAACTTGTACTACAAGACAGAGCTGGAAAGTCTCCGGTAGAGCTTAAAGCAATGTCCGATTCTGTTATTGCAAAGATTATGCAACAACCAGGTGTACAATTTGCCTATACCATGTTCAGAGCAGATTATCCACAAATGGAATTGGAAGTTGACGAAGATAAAGCGGCTCAGCTTGGTGTAGATGTCAGTGAAATGCTTTCGTCTGTTCAGACCTATTTTGCCGGCGACCAATCCCTGAATTTCAATCGTTTTGGTAAATTTTATCGTATCGCTGTAAAAGCAGACGGAATTTTTAGAACGGATAAGGACGCGTTCAATGAAATATTTGTCAAGAATAATAAAGGGGAAATGCTACCGGTAAATACATTGGTTACACTTCGCAAAGTCTACGGACCGGAATCTGTGACACGTTACAACTTGTACAACTCGCTGACCATTAACGTTGTCAGTAACCCAGGTATCAGTAATGGCTCTATTATGGAAACCCTGGAGAAAAATGTGCTGAACAAATTACCTGGAGACTATAGTTTCGAATGGACAGGGCTTAGTTTGGAAGAAAAATCTTCTGGTAATCAGACAATGATCATTTTGACATTGAGCTTATTGTTCGTCTATTTCTTACTTTCCGCACAGTATGAAAGCTATCTATTGCCGTTGGCAGTCCTGTTATCGATTCCGACCGGGATCATCGGATCGTTCTTAGGAACACGTGCTATCGGTCTGGACAATAATATATACGTTCAAGTCGGATTGATTATGCTCATTGGTCTTTTGGCCAAGAATGCGATTCTGATTGTTGAGTTTGCGTTGCAGCGTAGACGGGCTGGTTCTTCACTCATTGATTCTGCTTTGGAGGGGGCCAAAGCACGCCTTCGCCCAATTTTAATGACCTCATTAGCCTTTATCGCAGGTATGGTTCCTTTGATGTTTGCTACTGGGGGAACAGCGACAGGTAACCACTCCATTAGTACGGGAGCAGCAATGGGTATGTTAAGCGGGGTCATCCTCGGTGTGATCGTTATACCGTTATTGTATCTGGTATTTCAATATTTACAGGAGAAGGTCTCAAGTAAAAAACTCGTGAAAAAGACAAACGATTAAAATGAAAAAATTTCATCACTATATTATTTTTTTAGCAGGTACTTCCCTACTGCTCGCTTCGTGCAGTGTCGGCAAAAAATATACACGTCAGGATTTGGACCTACCTGAAAATTTCAGAAATAACGAAATTGTCCTGACCTCGGATACATTGGCATTATCGTGGCGGAAGTTTGTGAAAGATCCCAATTTAACTGCACTCATTGAAAAAGCGCTCATCAAAAACACGGATGTTAGTGTCGCACTTTTGAGTATGCAACAGCTGGAACTGGCTTATAAACAATCAAAAAAGGGCCTTTTACCAACACTTGATCTAAACTTGGGCGCGAATAGGACCTGGTTATCCACTAATTCCCTTAACGGTTCCCTTAGCGATCAATTTATTGGAACCCCTTATATGGATGATTACAACGCTACACTCCGACTTTCTTGGGAAGCAGACATCTGGGGAAAGGCAAAGATGCAGAAAGAAGAAGCATTAGCAAATTTCTTTGGACAAAAGGAAAATTTATCAGCGTTAAAGACGCGCATTATTGTTCAGGTTATCCAATCTTATTACAACCTGATCGCGTTGGACGAACAGTTAAAGATTGCCCAGAAAAATGTACAACTTAGTGACAGTACATTGAGTATGATCCGTCTACAATACAATTCCTCACTGGTGAGTTCTCTAGCGGTAGAACAGGCCGAAGCACAAAAGAAAACGGCAGAATTGCTGATTCCACTAGCTGACCAGAATATCGCTATTGAAGAAAATGCCATAAGTATACTATGCGGTGATTTTCCCGATAAAATTCTGCGTTCCAAAGGTCTTGACGCAACTATTGTCGATGGGACATTGGTAACGGGAGTTCCAGCCGAACTGCTTAGCCGAAGACCCGATGTCAAAGCGGCCGAGTATGCCGTAGTTGCAGCGAACAGTAGAATAGGGCTGGCCAAAGCAGCGATGTATCCTTCAATCAGTTTGACCCCTTCGATCGGAACAAACTCATTTCAATTCAATCGCTGGTTTGATCTGCCGGGGTCCATTGTGAAAACAATAGCAGGAAACATCACCCAACCGATCTTTCAAAAAGGTGCGCTGAAGACAAACTATGAGATTTCGATAATCGAACGTGAAAAATTGGCGGTACAGTTTAAACAGTCTGTTATGCTAGCAGTTTCGGAGGTATCGGATGCTTTAGCAAAAATAAAGCATAGCAATCAGAGACTTCAGCTGATTGAAGCTAAATCCAATTCATTAGCCAAGGCGACTTCAGACGCTGCCCTACTCTACAAAAGTGGCATGGCAAATTATCTGGAAGTCATAACCGCACAAAACAATGCTTTACAAAATGATCTAGAACAGATTAGCATAAAGCGGGAAAAACTCAACGCAGTGGTGGATCTTTACCGCGCATTGGGAGGAGTTAACGATACCGAACAGTATTAGGTCAAGCATAAGGTTTTCTTCAGAAAGTTTAATCAACGGGGGCTAATGAAAATTAGCCCCCGTTTTTGGCTGATACCGTCACTACAAATACAATCACCCGAATGGATCCTTGTTATTTTACAATCATCGAAATTAAACCATTAAATTTTCTTATCTTCGGATAAGAAATAGAATGTTATGAACAGAACAAGCTGTCTTCCTCCTCCAATCGTTTAATATTTGCTAAAATATTATTAAAGCATGGCACCGAATAATCGGCTAATTGCTCATGCCTTAAATTCACAATCACATTTTATAACAATCGCATCTGTCTTTTTTAAGATGGATCTGGAAGACAACATCTTATGAAACATTCATATTTCATACTACATCTTGCTGTGGTATGTTTAGGTATATCGGGCGTATTGGGCAAGGTCATCAGTCTCAATGAAGGTATGCTAACCTGGTATCGGGTATTTTTCTCTGCTATTTTTCTATTTTTAATTTTAAAATGGTTTAAAATTCCACATCAGATCAGCATAGCTGAAAAATTCACTATCGCAAAAAATGGACTTTTAATTACAGCCTCCTGGTTACTTTTTTATGCAAGTATCAAATATTCCAATATTTCCATTGGCGTAGTCTGTTACTGCATGGCTAGTTTCTTTACCGCAATCTTCGGCCCAATGATAAACAGAACAAGTTTTAAACGTTCGGAGTTTCTCCTGAGTGGACTTACACTTTTTGGTATAGTATTGATATTCCATTTCGATACAACGCATCAATTGGGTATTATCTTGGGAATCATTTCACCAGCATTCGCTTCGATTTATGCGGTTTATAATGAACGTTTGGTCAAACGATACAATAGCATTATTATCAATTATTATCAAATGATCGGCGGGACTGTCGGTCTGGGCCTGCTCCTTCCAGGCTATCTTTATTATTATCCCATGTCCTCTTTTATCCCGAGTTCAACGGATATGTTATACCTCCTCGTTTTGTCCCTATTTTGTACCGTTGCCGTATACATCGCTTTCACAGAAATTTTAAAGAGAATTTCTGCGTTTACGCTCAATTTAAGCCTTAACCTCGAACCTGTATATGCTATCTTAATTGCATTTTTTTTCTTTCATGAATCCAAAGAACTCAATCTATCATTCTACCTCGGGCTTTCATTGGTTATGCTCTCTGTGTTCACCCAGGCACTCCTCGGCAGAAAAAAAGAATAATCTATATTTCGATATAACACAAAGAATATGAGGCAGTCTACTACTAATTAACAACAGATTCATGAGATATGCCCAAAAATTTGTTCAGGCAAAGTCTTATATTTACATTATATCGAAAGCTCACTTGAAATAAGAAAGTCAGGTGAGCTTTCAAAAAAATGAACATCACTTAGACAATATTATGAGCAATTCTTCTTCAGATAACAAACTTATCCATGAGCAAATTCAATATCTCGAATTTATATCGAGCGATCTTGAAAGAGCTAAAAAATTCTATTCAGCAAGTTTTGGCTGGAGCTTTACAGATTACGGTCCTGAGTATACAGCCTTTGACGGAAAATATGTGGATGGAGGTTTTACAGTTGGGAAACCGATAAACGGCAGTATTTTAGTCGTTCTTTACTCGAATGATTTGGTCGCTACGCGTGACAAAGTCACCCAGGCCGGGGGTGTCATTGTCAAAGATATCTTTAGCTTTCCCGGTGGCAAAAGATTTCAATTTAAAGACCCCGACGGCTATGAGCTGGCTGTATGGGCGACAGAATAAATCGATCAGACAATCGAATAGCATAAAATACAAGGGGCTTAATAAATTAAGCCCTTTTTTGTTTCTGATAATTTTTATTTCTGTTCTTATTGGAACGTCTTCTATTTTGCGAATTGCCGCTTTTCTTAGTAGGATTATATTCAGGTCCAGCCTCAAAGCCCTCCGGTAAAGCGATCTGTTCGACAGGATAACCAATCAGATTTTCAATCTGAGAAAAACGTTGCTGATCTTTGTCATTTACAAAAGTTATGGCAGTCCCTGTTGTTGCAGCCCTCGCTGTACGGCCGATACGGTGTACATAATCCTCAGGATCTGGCGGAACATCATAGTTTACAACCAGGCTGATACCTACGATATCGATACCGCGCGAAATCACATCCGTCCCAACGAGCACCCTCACCTGCCGTGATCTAAATCTGCTCATGATATCTTCACGCTTCGCCTGTTCGAGATCAGAATGGAAGCCTTCTGCGTCTATTCCCTGTTTTTGCAATTCTTGCGCCAATAATTTAACTGTAGTTTTTTGTGAGGCAAAAATGATGACAGAGACATAATTAACATCCTGTAAGATAATCTTCAATAGATCCATCTTTTGTTTATCATATACAAGATAAGCACGCTGATCTATACCTTCCGAAGGTTTTGAAATGGCGATATTGACCTCAACGGGTTTAAAAAGAATCTTTCTCGCAAAATTTCGGATTTTGAGGGGCATCGTCGCGGAAAAAAGCAACATTTGCTTTTTCTTTGGCAAATAGCTGACAATACGTAATATATCATCCTGAAACCCCATGTCCAGCATACTGTCCGCTTCATCCAGCACAAAATGCGTCAGATGAGTTAAATCGACTTTCATTGAGGTAAGGTGACTAATTAGTCGACCAGGGGTAGCGACAATAATATTAACCCCCTCTCGTATAGCACGTTTCTGCTGCTCGTAGCCCATACCGTCACCACCTCCGTAGATCGAGATGGAAGTTGCCCCGGTATAGTAGGACATACCCATGATCTGTTGATCTATTTGCAATGCCAGTTCCCTTGTCGGAACAAGTATAATCGCACGTATGTATTCTTTAGCATCTCTGGCGACTGCATCTAAAATTGGTAACATATATGCCGCCGTTTTCCCTGTGCCCGTCTGTGCACAGGCAATCATATCGCTTCCTTCCTTTATGACGGGAATTGTCTGCTCTTGAATAGGCGTAGCCTCTTCAAACATCATGCTTTCTAAGCCCTCTTCCAATTCCGGAACAAAACCAAATTCAGTAAATCTCAATTTTTATTATTTTGTTAAATATGTGCTAAGTTACTAAAACTAATCTATATATGAGGTCAGCTTTTACTCGCCTAAGAACTATACCGACAATAAACCTGCTGACAGCATGTTAAATCCATGCCATTTTTAGCCTACACTATCCCGATTGTTTTTGAAATTACCCGCTAATCTCAATATCGTATATCCTAATATTCCGGCGCAAAGCGAAGCAATAAGCACCGCGAATTTTGCTTCTTCGATCAAGAAGGCGTCATCAAATGATAAGATAGATATGAAGATAGACATGGTAAAACCAATTCCACCCAATAAACCTACACCGAAAATCTGTACCCAGCTTGCACCATCCGGAAGCTGTGCTATTTTCAATTTTTTTGCGATAAAACAAATTAAAAATATACCAACTGATTTTCCGGCAATCAATCCCACAATAATACCCAGTCCCAATTTTGAAGTTAAACCGCCAATCATCTCTGCATGAATTGGAATTAATGTATTTGCAAACGCAAACAAAGGGATAATAATAAAATTCACGGGTTTAGTCAATAAATGCTCAAGCTTTTCCAGCGGAGACTCTTTTTCATCAGGCGTAGTGGGTAAAGTCATTGCTACCAACACCCCCGCAATAGTCGCATGTATGCCAGAATGATGAATAAAATACCAAATAAAAAGCCCCGGAATGAGATAAGCCCACAGCGCTTTTATCCCAAGTTTATTGAGGACAACTAAAAAAACAAATATGCCCAGCGCAATAAATAGATATGTTGCATGAATCCCGTTGCTATAGAACAAAGCGATAACTAAGATCGCAAGCAAGTCGTCCACAATGGCTAAAGCCGCCAGAAAAATCTTGAGGCTAGCCGGAGCTTTATTTCCCAGAAGTGTGATTACGGCAAGCGCAAACGCAATGTCCGTCGCCATGGGAATTCCCCAACCGTGCGCTGTGTCGGCAGCATCTTTATTGATGATAAAATAGATTACCGCAGGCAATAACGCCCCACCCACGGCAGCTAAAATAGGAAGAACAGCTTTACTAGGAGAAGATAACTCCCCCTCTACAATTTCTCTTTTTATCTCCAATCCCACCAATAAAAAGAAAATAGCCATTAGTCCATCGTTGAGCCACAACAACCAGGAATATTTCAGCTGGATACCGTCGGTTTCAAATCCTACTTCTCGAAGCAGAAAGTCCATAACCGATCCATATACCGACGTATTGGCCACGATCAACGCCAAGATTACACAGGAAAAAAGAATAATCCCACCAGCAAAGCTAGATTTCAAAAATTCTCTGAAGACAGTTAAATTAATAAGTTTTGACATGACATTAATATCTTTAAATGCTCAAAAGGTTCACAATATACAACTTTACGCCCATTAATCCGACCTCTGGCCTTAGTATTTCCACCTAAGAGCCAGATTACATGAATCTGTCCCATTATAACACAAAAAAAAGAATATTTTTTAATCGTTCATTACCAAACAGGGCATTTCGACACAATCTCTTCCAATAATGGAGACATTTTAACTTTAAACATAGCCTTAAAACCCGACATCTCCATAAAAATCAACACATTATACACAGCCACCGCAAACCACCTTTTGATATTGTCATTTTTGTAAAATTTATTTGTCTTTATTGCAAAAAATAGTTAGCTTGCTACTATAGTTAATAAACCGTTTATTATGTGCAAGAAGTGGATTTTCATGGTGCTTCTTTTCGTAGCAAATTTTATATATGCGCAGACGACAGAGGATACAACCCAACATCAACAACAATCAGGCTCCCATTATATTATTTTAGGGATCGTAGCTATTATTGTCATCATTTTTATATTATATAGGAGGCAAAAGAGGAAATTTAATGAATAAGGGAGATCGTTTGATCTCCCTTGTTGTTTCTATCTAAATACATCCATTTTCTCTTTTACCCACATCATACCTAGTGTTTAATCGGCTCATTAGTTTGCGCTAAACGTTGTGATCCTGTATTCGCAGGGCAAGCAATATCATCTGTCGCGTCGTAAATCAACTTTTTGCCTTTCAATTTTGTGATCAGTTCCTCCGGTACATATATCTGTACTTTGGTCATGGAGTAACCGCTAGGAAAATATCGGACGTAATAACCATCGGGATGAAGTGTCCAGATACCACTAGGGACATCAGTACGAGGTTCGGCCATACCGGCCATAATCGCATACTTTTCAAATTCGGCATAAGAATAGTTGCCAGAAGAAACCAGCTGCCTGATATTATTCTCTGCTTCAAATATAGTTTGCACAGCAGGTGGCATCTGATCTTTCGCTTTTTGCACAATATCAAACGGTAATATACCTAGTGCCCCGCCTTCCAATAACAACAACTGTTCTGGGCTCAATAACTTCAATGCTGTCTCCTTGACCTCACCAGCATAGTCTATAAATTTGGTCTTGGCAATAATAGTCCACAATAACATCTGTATCGACGATTGTGAAACTTCAGGATGTCTTTCCGCACTTTTTAAGATCGCGATAACAACCTCCCTTTTTTTTCCAAGCGTAGGGGCGTACATATAGCCATCACCCTTGGACGGGGCATAGGTACCCGCCTTCAGACAGTAACTTTTGTTGGTCATTTCAAAATGACCTGCTTCGAGTAGATAGCCGTCCTGACCATTTTTGGTTAAATTTTCCAAGGGTTTATAGACGGCTGTATTTTGAAAATCGGGCATCTGTTCACCTTTTCGATTCACATCTTCAAAACTTGTGCTTATCGCATCAGGTTCCTTTAAAAGCTTGTCCAATCCCAACATTTTGCTCCCTTTGGAAGCTACGGCCTTGCTCGCCTTATCAAGCAGTCCACCAAACTGTGCATGGGCTCCCTGCAAATTCAGCAAAAAGGCAAATACGACTACTAAAGCATACGGAATGCTATTTCTTTTCATAATTGATTTCATTTCAACGCTAGAGCAACAAAAAAGAAGCCAATTTATAGGTATAGCACCGAATTCATAATTTATTAATCTGGCACATTTTTTTAACCGTGTTCTCTACTCTACTGTAGGTCCAATGTCTGCATTTTGCATTTTCGACAGTTAGACGCTATTCACATGAAAATCCAGCTTTTACAAAAGCTAAAACCGAGGCGATTATATCAGGAACTGATGTTTGGAAATAGTTAAAAAATACAAGATTAAAACGTATCTTTGCAGCATGATTAATGTGTCAAATCTCTCCCTTCGTTATGGTAAACGTGTACTATTCGAAGATGTCAATTTAAAATTCACACCTGGCAACTGTTACGGTATTATTGGTGCCAACGGAGCTGGTAAATCTACTTTCTTAAAAATTATTTCTGGCGAAGTTGACCCTTCTACGGGCTCGGTGGCATTTACTCCCGGCGAACGCATGTCTGTATTGAGTCAGGATCACTATGCTTTCGACGAATATACGGTATTAGAAACTGTCATGATGGGTAATCAAGATCTTTACAAAATCATGAAAGAAAAAGATGCCATTTATATGAAAGAAGACTTTTCTGATGCAGATGGCGAACGTGCAGGCGAACTTGAAAGTCTTTTCGCAGAAATGGATGGCTGGAATGCAGAATCCAATGCAGCTACCTTATTGAGCAGCTTGGGCATTAAAGAAGAGCTTCACTATAAGTTAGTCTCTGAAATTGATGGTAATCAAAAAGTACGTGTCTTATTGGCACAGGCATTATTCGGTAATCCAGATATCTTGATTCTCGATGAGCCTACCAATGACTTGGACATCAATACAATTGCATGGTTAGAAGACTTTTTAGCTTCTTATGAAGCAATTGTACTTGTAGTGTCCCACGACCGTCACTTCCTGGATGCTGTATGTACGCATACCGTAGATATAGACTTTGGTAAAATGACTATTTATACAGGTAACTACTCATTCTGGTACGAATCTTCTCAACTGGCATTAAAACAGCGTGCAGACCAAAATAAAAAGATGGAAGACAAGGTTAAAGAACTACAGGAATTTATCCGTCGTTTCTCAGCCAATGCATCCAAATCAAAACAAGCTACATCACGTAAAAAAGCGTTAGATAAGATCAATATTGATGAGATCAAACCTTCCAACCGTAAATATCCGGCAATCATGTTCAATACCATGAACCGCGAACCGGGAGACCAAACATTACAGGTAGAAGGTTTGAGCAAAACCGTTAATGGTGAAGTATTCTTCAAGGATATCACATTTATGATCAATAAAGGTGATAAAATTGCGGTATTAGGTCCCAACTCTTTAGTCACTACAGCATTTTACGATATTATCACCGGTAGAGATACTGATTTCGGTGGCGAATTTAAATGGGGGGTTACCATCACTCCTGCGGATATGCCAATTGAAAATGCAGCTTTTTTCGAAGGTAAAAATGAAAATTTGGTCGATTGGTTAAGAGACTATACAACCAACCCTGAAGCGGATGAACAGTTTCTACGTGGATTCTTGGGGAAAATGTTATTCTCTGGTGAAGAGGTGATGAAGAAAGTTTCAGTACTTTCCGGGGGTGAAAAAATGCGTTGTATGTTCTCAAGAATGATGCTACAGGGAGCCAACTTCTTAATTTTTGATGAGCCGACCAACCACTTGGACTTAGAGTCAATCACCGCATTGAACAATGGAATGTCAGACTTTAAAGGGTCAATGCTGTTCACCTCCCGTGACCACGAATTGACTGAAACTGTGGCAAACAGAATCATAGAATTGACTCCGAAAGGAATTATCGACAAATTAATGACTTACGATGAATACATCAACAGTGATGTGGTAAAAGCACAACGCGAAGAGATGTATAAATAAGATAATTTATCCCAATTTTATAAAGGCTCCATAACTTATTTATGGGGCTTTTTATTTATAGATAGCCCTGTTTGGACCGTCGAAAATACCCAAACACAAAAAAGCACTGAAGGGGCTCAGTGCTAATCGCGATTGATATGAAAGAATTGAGAAAGTCTACTGATCGAAGGGGGTAATCATGCGCCATCCCAACTGTAACGATACGGCACAATGGTCAGATAAATCTTGTCCCGCCTTGTTTTGAAAAAGATGCTTTTGAACTTGATAGTCCTTTGCTTCAAAAACAATACGGTTATTATTACGGTAATAGATCTTATCAATTCCTTCACAATCATCCGTTAAATCCAATGCAGCCCGAGCTGTAAAGTCTTGTTTATGCGAGGGTATTTCACCGTTATTTTTCAAATTTACCCAAGCATCCACCAGCGCTAACTCACTCTGAAAAGAAACAATATTATCCAAGGTGTACGCATAATGAGCATTAAAATCGCCCATGATCAGCAAAGCTTGCCCTGCGGAATGCTTTCGAATATAATTTTTCAGTTGATTCAAATTCTTCTGGCGGGCCACCGTTGCATCGGGATCATCTTGAGCTGTCGCATGCACATTGTAAACATCAATAAAAACCTCTTTCGCCAGCTGGATTCTTGCATACGAAAATCCTTTAGGAGTCAAACAATCCGATCCATTACAGTCCTTCCAGCTCACCCGTTCAAAATCCTGTATAGGATATTTTGACAGTGTGCTCAATCCATCGCCGAAAGGTACACCGCCCATATTTTCAGTTCGATAGCTATGCTTGTTTCTACTGTACAAAAACTTATTATAATTAAAATCCTCCTGCACATTGACAATATCAAAAGAATTTATTAATTCACCGATCGAGGTAATGCTCGAAGCCCTTTCGGTCTCGGCACTTGAAATCAATTCTGGAAGACCAGCGATGTTATAGGTCAATAAACTAAGCCGTCCTTCCCGTGCGTTTGGCATATCGACATAAACGAAATTCATGGGCCTCACTTCCTTAGGCTTCAATTTGAAGCCCAACATGACGCCCGCCGAAGCACAAACAGCTAAAATCAGAACCTTTCGGAGACCTTTGAGTCTAGTTTTCCTTTCGAACAATAAATCTAATAACATGGACTGAATAATTTGTTCATCCCAAAAATACCATTGCAACATTAGGTCAACTATACTCTAAAATTAATTTTACTTATAAAAATTATTGACAAATTATTAATAATTAACAATTTACAAACACTTTAATGATAAAAGATTAATATCTAAATAGCTTTTGAGTTACGCTTTTCAAATATTTTTATGAAACCCCTAATTAAAATAAAATGAGAAAGGTAGCCTTTTTTACAGAAATACTCGTTGAAGATTTCGACGGTGCATCTCGCACAATGTTTCAGCTCATAAATCGTATTGACCAACAAAATTTCAGTTATTTCTTTATTTACGGTGGCGGTCCCACACAATTCCGGGACTTTCTTTCTTACAAAGTTCCCACATTTAAAATACCTGTCAATGATGATTATTGTCTGGCTATTCCGCAGCTCATCAAAAAAAAGCTCGAACTGGCATTGGATGAATTTGCACCGGACATCATTCATATCGCAACCCCCTCGCTGCTGGGCTTCTTTGCATTGAATTATGCCAAACGTAGAAATATACCCGTATTAACCATATACCACACACATTTCATCTCCTACATCGCATATTATTTCAAAAATATATTGCCTCTGGTCAAGCCCACAGAACAATGGATGAAACGTGCAATGAATAATTTCTACAACAAATGTGACATCATCTATGTTCCGACAAAATCTATCTTAGCTGAACTCCAGCAGATCGGCCTTCAACAGGACGGATTGAAGCTCTGGCAAAGAGGCATTGATACGCAGCTATTTACACCTACGAAAAAGAATATGAGTTACATCCAACAACTGACCAAAAATGGAAAACCAACCGTGCTATTTGTAAGCCGGATCGTTTGGGAGAAAAATATCAAAACCCTGATTGACATTTACCAGCAAATACAAGCTCAAAAACTGGACTATAATTTTATTGTAGTCGGCGAAGGAACCGCAAAGTCAACTGCAATGCAGGAAATGCCCGATGCTATTTTTCTGGGAAAAAAGACACATCAGGAACTTGCCATACTGTACGCATCAGCAGATGTCTTTGTCTTTCCTTCGGTTTCAGAAACTTACGGCAACGTTGTTGTCGAAGCATTGGCTTCGGGTCTGCCCTGTGTGATAGCAGATGGCGGTGGTTCAGCATCGCTGATTCAGCATGGTGTAAGTGGATTTAAATGCCAGCCCGAAAATGCGGCCGGATATGTATACTATATAAAGAAAATCCTGTCTGACGCAGCGCTAAGAAGAAGCTTGATTACAGCGGGACTTTCTTATGTCGGCCAATTAGACTGGTCACGGCTATCCCAACAATACTTTGACGACATCGAATTACTGGCCGATAAAACACAGGACACAGACCTCGCATGGGCAAATTAACAACATTCCCTCGGTTAATCAAAGCCGTCTTTCTCATGTTGATCCTAATTTCCATGGTAATTTTCCTAACCCACAGCGATCTTTCCGCCTTGAAAAGAGAACTGTCAACTATTGGTTATCGCTTTATCATTATCGTATTGACAACTTTTGTAGCCTACTTCTTCGGAACACTGGCTTGGTGGGTTTGTCTGGGAGCCTCGAAAAAAAAGATCAACCTGATCGAGCTTTTTGCAGTGCGTCAAATCGGTGAAACAGTCGGACTCTTCAATCCCACCAGCATCATCGGCGGAGATCTGCTTAAAGCCCAATTGCTAACCCGTTATGATATCCCATTACAGCAAGGGCTAAATGCTGTCACCATCTCCCGTATCACGGCCATACTATCACAATTAAACCTTTTCTTACTTGCAATGATCTGGTTGATGTTTTCTCCGCTAAAAAAAGAAGTTATCCGATCTACAGGACCTGCGGTCTATGCCGTCTGTGCGATACTAATATTGTTTGTCATTTTTATATTCTATTGGCTCATATCCAGCAAAGCACCACCAGCACAAGTAGTCGATACATCACTTCTATTGAAAGCGAAAAATCAGATCCAGAAGTTACTTTGGAGCACAAAAGACTTCTACCAGCAGCAAAATAAGGTATTTTGGTATTCCTATTTGCTGTTTGCATTACATTGGTTAATTGGAAGCCTTGAATTCTACCTGATCTTAAAATTTATGACTGTTGATGTCAAACTAATCCATGGGTTAATCCTGGATATGAGTGTAATTATATTTAAAAGTGCAGGTGCATTTATTCCGGGGCAACTTGGCGTTGAAGAAATCTCAAACAAAATACTACTTAGCATGATCGGAATTTCAGGTGGAAGCATCTGGCTAAGTGTTTCCCTCCTGCGCCGTGGCCGTCAGCTACTCTGGACCGCAATTGGAGTAATATTTTATCTCTGTATCAAAAGAAAAAATCTACATGCTACCGTCTGAAATAGAAATCTTATTTGTTAGCCACAAATATCCGCCCGCGGTCGGCGGAATGGAAAAACAGAGCTTTGAGCTCATTAATAATGTGGCACTCTATCTAAAAGTACATACAATCGTTTATGATAATAAAGAATCCATTCTGACTTTTTTCTTTCATTTGAACCGACGTATCCTATCGAAAATCAGCGACAACCCCCGCATTAAGCTCATTCATTTTAATGACGGATTAATTGCTGCTTTGGCATCTTTTCATAAGGGATATGGCCATCTCAAAAGAGTCGTCACCCTTCATGGCCTTGATGTCGTTTTTCCATTTCCTTATTTTCAACGTCGGATAATCCCCCGCTTCAATGTATTTGACAGGATTATAACAGTGAGTCAGGCAACTGCCCAAGCCGCTCAATCACGTGGAATTGATGCCTCCAGAATCTTGGTCATCCCAAACGGTGTGGATCCGGCCCTTCCCAGCACTGCTGTAACACCGGAAAATGGCCTGGATTTTATTGGAACTGAGTATCGTAACTTAAGCGGAAATGCTACGCCTCTGCCTTATTTTATCACCTTAGGAAGGCCTGTAAGACGCAAAGGGTTTTCGTGGCTTATGGAACATGTCATTCCTGCAGTTCAGGGTAATTTTAAACTTGTTATGATAGGGCCGTTTGATCATAACTCTACGCCGACGGAACGTTTACTCAACTTATTGCCCAACAAACTTTATCATCTGTTTACCCTATTTCTTGGATATCCAACAGATCAACAGAATATGCGCAAATTATTGAAGGCATATCCGGAACAAATCCAGCATCTGGGAAAAGTTTCCATTGCTCAATTAAAGCAGCTGCTCGCAGGAGCCCAAGCTTTTCTGATGCCCAATATCCAGGTACCGGGGGATATGGAAGGTTTCGGATTGGTCTGTCTGGAAGCATCTGCTGCAGGCACCATCGTTGTCGCCGCCGAACTGGAAGGGATTACTAGCGCCATTACACATAATCACAATGGACTTCTGCTTGCTAGCCGGGACGCTCATGCATGGATAACGCAGTTACAGTCCATTTTAGACCATCCAGATCATTATGAAAAACTGGGGCAGAAATTCAAATGCAATACGAGCAAAGAGTTCAGCTGGGACATCATGGCCAGAAATTACGGTCAGACCTTCGTCGAACTGTGCCAAACCCTTTAACAAAAGAATAGGTTTAGTGCTTCGACAAATGAAGAATTCGTTCGTAATGATATTTTACCGGTCTATAAAAGGTGAGCTGCATCATCGCAATTGTAAAGAGAACAAGGAGTGCCGGAAACGAAAAAAAAGTAATTGTTATAAATAGCAAAACCAGAAATAACCGCAGCATTTCGAGAGGAAAAACCCATTTTTCATGCTCCAGCAAGCCACCAACACAAATGACACTACACAGGATAAAGAGACCGCCCACCAACAGCTGTACACTGTTTTGGTAGTTGCCGTAAAGCAAAAAGAAAAACAGAAGTCCCATCGTGGATATGGATTGGAAGAAAATATATCGGCTCAGATTTTTTCCATGAACCCGAGTCTTGGTTCCCGCAAAGATCTTCTGCTCCAGTTCCTCCCGAATTTCAGGTTGTATATCATCAGGGCGACCAAATATCGTACGCATTTTGTTTTTAAATCCCACCGCACGCTTAAACGACAGCCCTATTTCAAAGAGATAGTGAAAATGCTGCCAAAGAAAAGTATACCGATGAATTGGTTTGGTTAATCCATAGACGCAAGGCTCCGCTCTTTGTTCAGCAATAAAAGTTCCGAACATTTTATCCCAGATGATCAAAATATCACCATAGTTCTTGTCCAGATAAATCTCGTTACTGCTATGATGTACACGGTGATGTGATGGAGTGACAAGTATTTTTTCAAAAATCCCCAGATTACCCACCGTTTGGGTATGGGAGAAAAACGGATATACTCCATGCACCAATAGGATTGTGGTCATCATAAAAGGCGGAAAACCCAAAAGCGGAATAAAAGCCCAGAACAAGGAGCGAAATACCGCCTGAAATATGGTAATCCTTGCAGCAACAGTAAAATTATAATCTTCGCTTTGATGGTGGACCACATGCGCCGCCCACAGCAGGTTGATCTCATGACTATATCGATGATACCAATACCACAAAAAATCCGTAAATAGAAAAAGTATGATCCAAGTCCAAAGGTTGGCTTCGATATGGAAAATCGCAAAGTTCTGGTAGACCCACGCGAAAAAAAAATAGAACAGGCTAACAGAAAACATATCGCACATACGCTCAACAATGCCAACGTTTAGATTAGAGATTGATTCATCAAATGTATAATATCGCTTTTGTTTCTTCAGACTATACCAATATTCACATAACATCAACACTAAAAACAAAGGGATAATAAAAGCTAAAAAATTAAGTCTTCCTGTATACATGCGGCCTTCTTTTGAACTAATAACTTCTTTGTAACGACTAGTTTATAGACGTATAATCTTAAAAAATATTTTATTATTTAACAATCAATTTCAAATCAGGTTTTTATTTTATGCCTTTCTGGAAATAAAAAAGCCCCCAAAAAGTGAAATTCCTTTTGAGGGCCAATAAAACGATATAAAATTTTGCGTCGATGGTTTCTGGTCCACACAGCGGTTAGTGCACACTGGACATATCGATCTGCGTCTTGCCCTGTTTGATCATCAGTACAAAAGGTACACAGATCAAAAATACAACCCCCAAATAGAGGAATACATCCATGTAAGACAGTACAGTTGCCTGCTTCATGACATTCATGTCCAGTATTTGATGCGCTTTGGCCAATGCCTCATTTGAAGCAAAGCCTTTCGCCTGAAAGCTCATCTGCAGCTGCTGTACACGTTGCTGTACCTCAAACTTACTCGGATCCAGATTGGAAACTAAGTCAACACGGTGCTTTTGAGAGTCACGCGCGATAAAAGTTGTGATCAGTGCAATACCAAATGAACCACCCAGCTGACGCATCATACCCGTAAATGCCGCTCCCTCACCGATGGATTTACCATGAAGGGTAGACAGGGATAAAGTCATTACAGGAACAAATAGCAACCCCAAACCTACCCCACGAAGGATAAGCGGCCAAAACATATGTTCAGATCCTGTATCGTTTGTCATTAGACTATACATCCAAAAACAAAACCCAAAGAAGATGCTCAATCCAACAGCAACCATATACTTCTGCGGAACACCATTCTGGATCATTTTACCAATAAATGGCATCATGATCCCAGTCATAATCGAACTTGGCAATAGCAATAGACCTGCATCCGTTGCCGTCCAACCCAATATCGATTGCGTATAAATCGGGATAATAAAGGTCGATCCAAATAAGCCGAAACCAAGGATAAAACTCATTACCACCCCTACCTGTAAATTCTTATCACGCAATACCCTCAGGTTAACAATAGGTTTGTCATATACCAGCTCCCGCCAGATAAAGAACAATAGTCCGAATACAGATAATATGGACAGACCTAAGATTAATGGGTCATCAAACCAATCATCCTGTTGACCATGTTCCAGTACGAACTGAAGTGAACCAATAAACATAATTAAAAAGATCACACCAAACCAATCCACCTCTTTTGCCGATTGCTTTTGGCTATATTTCGGACTACGCACAAAGGACAAGGTCAGCAAAGTAGCTATAATTCCCAATGGTACATTGATGTAAAAAATATAAGGCCAGGAGAAGTTATCTATGATATACCCCCCCAGAGGCGGACCTAATGTCGGTCCAATGATCACCCCCATACCGTAGATCGCCTGTGCCATACTACGCTTTTCTTTGGGATAGCTTTCTGTGATGATGGTCTGAGCAGTCACCAACAAGGCTCCACCGCCCATTCCTTGCAGAAAGCGAAATGCGACAAGCTCCCAGATATTGGTCGCGTTACCACACAAAAATGAAGATACTGTAAATATGATAATTGACGCCGCAAAGTAATTACGTCGACCAAACTGTTGGGACAACCAACTCGTCATCGGAATAACAATTACGTTAGCAATGGCATAAGCCGTAATAACCCAGGCCACGTCTGTCAATGTTGCCCCCAACGATCCTTTCATATCATTTAAGGCTACATTCACGATCGTGGTGTCCACGATTTCCAGCAAGGCACAGAGCACGGCTGTAATCGTGATGACTACGCGTCTAAAACCATATTCAACCAGACTATCTTGTTGATTTAAATTTTCCATAGTTATTGAACATGCACATCTACGTCAGCATTCATGCCCGGTCTGAGCAAAGCAACATTTTCAGCTTTATTATCTTTTGTCAATTTGATTTTTACCGGTAGGCGTTGTACTGTTTTTACAAAGTTACCAGTTGCATTGTCCGGAGGTAATAATGAGAAACGTGACCCAGTCGCCGGAGAAAAGGAATTGACCTCACCTTCAAATTCAATATTTGGATAAGCATCTACCTTAATACCTACTTTTTGACCGGGTTTCATTTTTTGCAATTGTGTCTCTTTGAAATTCGCAACCACCCAAGTTTCAATATTATCAACAATATAAAATAAAGATTGCCCCGGGTTGATCATCTGACCGGGCTGCACCTTGATATTCGATACCTGACCATCAACAGAGGCTAGCACAGCAGTATAAGACAGATTTAATTTTGCAGCCTCTAATTGCGCCTTCGCCCTTTTTATATTCGCCTCAGCAACAGACGTCTGTTTAGAAGCTACGGTAGTCTTACTTACGATGGCATTCCGTTGTGAAGCGCTTGCATTGCGTTGTTGTTGTAAGATTTCCACTTGTTTATCCGCTTCTAATTTAGTCGTTAAAGCCTGCTCATATTGCTGTTTCGTGATAGACTGATTATTATATAGATTTTGGTAACGGATATAGTCGTTGTTCGCTTGTTTCGCACGGATACGTGCTGCCTCAATGCTTCCTAAATTTGATTGAATCGTTGCGTCTGAGATCGCTACATTAGCAGAAGATGCCGAAACATCCGCCTTTGATACATCAAAGCTACTTTCCGCAGCAGCCAATGCAGCTTCTGCTTCGTCTACACGAACCTGATAATCTTGGCTCTCAATCGTAAACAAAGTATCCCCTTTTTTCACCAAATCATTGTCCTTGACGTAAACCTTGGAAATAAATCCCCCCACACGCGGGATAATAGGACTCATATTCTTCTCAACCTGTGCATCGTCAGTGGTCTCATGCGCTTGACCGTGCAAATATTTATAACCGCCGTAAGCCCCACCGAAGATGACCAAAGCGGCCAAAATAATTGTGAATTTTTTATTTGTACCTTTTTTTTCAGGTGCGTTTTCTACTGTATTTTCCATGTCTAGATTAATTGCTATTTAATATTTAATGACCCATTTGCCAACAGTAAGTCATAGTATTTTTCAATTGTATTTGCTTTGCTGATTGCCAGATTTATTTTGCTCTGAAGCTGTTGAACATCAGCCGTCAATAAATCATCCGTATCCGCAATTCCGTTATCATACTTATCTTTTGTGATACGGTAATTTTCAACGGCCTGATCTAAGGCCTGACGGTACACCACATCTTGTTTTTGTGCCAGCATATAGCTTTCATTCGCCTGTTGCACCTGAACTTTTACCCGGTCATTGAGCAGTTCTAGGTTCTCATCAATTTGCTTGATCCGGTTCTTAACGACATTCACCTCTCTCTTATTCTTATATAAAGAACCTATATCATAAGATATTCCAACACCTACCATGGCAGCGTTCGTTACCGTAACGACTTTCTGTAAACCAAAAGCATTATAACCAGCGGTTGCCGAAACTGTTGGCAATGTAGCCGCTTTTGTCACTTTCAACTGATCCTCCGCAACCAAGCGCTGAGACTCCATGGACTTCACATCAGAACGTACGGTCTTGGCAGTTTCATAAGAGGCCTTCAAACCTAAATCTAGCCCGTTCACTTCACCTAAATTGATCTGATCCAACTGTGTATCTTCGTCAATTTTCAGAAAATTAGCCAGTTGATAATTGAGCACCTTAATATTTTTCTGCGCTTCCTGAAGCGATACCTGATAGTTTGATAGCTGCAATTCCGCCTTTAACAGGTCGTTTCGCGCGATTAAACCATTGTCCAACATCGCTTTGAAATCTGAAACCCGTTGCTCAGACTGCTTGATATTTTCAGCAATCAACAAATTGGTTTGCTGCGCCTTATATAAACTCAGATAGAGATTCACAGCGCGCATAGCCAATTGTTCTTTACTAGCAATGGCGTTCCATTCCTCGGCTTTTAACACATCTTTTGCAATATCAATTCCCCCTTTGATCCGTCCACCTGTATAGATTGGCATACTCACAGAAGCCTGTCCCAACCACAATTGATTTGCAGCGATATCCGGTGCAGAGCCTCCGTCACCCAGTGCCAACTTTAGATTAACATTCGGCGTGGTCATCGCCATATATTGCCCACTCAATTTTGCATCAGGAAGCTGTTTCGATTTGGCACTTTCGACCTCGAGCTGTCTTCCCAATATTTTGGTATCGGCAGTTTTCGCTTCCACACTTTGGTTTGCAGCCATGTGAATTATTTCTTCCAAAGTCAGGTGCTTGTTGTCTTGTGCAAGCAAACCCAAAGGACTTAAAAGCAATAAAGCACTTAAATTGGCCAACTTATTTTTCATATGTCAATAAAGCTTTAATTGTTTTCTGTATGAATTCTGTTAACGTTGTTTCTATATAGTGGCCATAACCTTCGTCATCGGCTATTCCTAATTGATCCTGTAAAAAGACCTGATTCATCTGAAAGTTCATAAACGTCCCCATCATCATCGAATGAATCAAAATAGGATCATTGCCCGCTTTGAATACCCCGTCCGCTATACCTCCATTAATAATGGATGCAATGACCTCCAAATTGTGAATTTTTAATTTTTTGAAAGCATCCGAAATCAGCATCCGCTGTTTTAAGGTACTTTCAATTGCAATAACACGATAGAGTTTCCGATGAGAGCTCATCGATTTAACATACCTGTCGACCATCACGTCAATTTTGTCAAGCGCATTGCCGACTACTGAGAGTTCATCCACGTTGATCATGAAATCTGGAACGCGCCATTCAAAAAAGGTATCCAGCAACTTATCTTTCGACCCAAAATAATAGTTGATCATAGCCACATTAACATTTGCTTCATGTGCGATATCGCGCACGGACGTTCCATCAAAACCTTTTGTCGCAAAAAGTCGCTCAGCTGCAAGGAGGATATCTATTTGTTTATCGTTAAATTCCATGTAAAACCCTTAACTTTTTATAGCTAATTCCACCTGTTTATCCAACAGGTAAAATCGTCTTTTGTTAAATGCGGGACAAAGTTAAACAAACGTTTAATTTAAACAAGTGTTTAATTATTAAATTTATGTCAAAAAATACAGCAGTATATGTTGCACAAAAAGCTAAAAAATCATAATAAATTGATTACAAAAAGATATACCGTATACAAAAAAAACCATTTAAAGGGTCTTTAAATGGTTTTTGCCCCGTTACAGCACAAAAAATCCGATTAACTGGTCGCCCAACGCATCCATCAAACAAAACGGACGACAGATCAGGCTAAAGGCTATCTAAGTTTTTTTTCGGCAGGCCTAAAATACCAGGATACCACAATTAGAACCAGGTAAAGCAATGCTGGAGCCATTAAACCAAAAGTATCCCCTACCATAAGATGGGAATACAATGCTCCAGTTGCCGTAAAGAAAATACCAGCATAAGCCCATTCCTTCAACAGCGGTCTCTTTGGTGACAGTAGCGCTATGACAGCCAAAATCTTCCAGAGACCAAGCAGCGGTAGTATATAGTGTGGATAGCCCAAATGATCTACATTTTGTCCGCCACCAGCTCCCTCAGTTTGGATGCTAAAGACCTGTATGATAGCGGTAGACGTCAATCCCAAAGACAACCATGCCGTTGCGACCCAATAAATTATTTTATCTCTCTTTTTCATCATTATATATATTATTTAAAATTGGCCAAACCAATATCCTGGTGGTCGACTTTGACCCCAATATGATATGGACTATTCACATCGGATTCTACGTCCAATAATTTTGCGAATAACACTGCTCCACTAGCCGCTTGTTATGCTGCATATCACGAAATTAAACCCCAGGCCGTCAATCCATAAATATCAAGACTACATGTAGCTATTTGACTACAAATATACATGTAGTTATTTGACTACGAAATATTTTTTACTTTTTTTCCCAGATTAATGTAAATTCGAGTAATTTCTATTCCCAAGTGTTTTATAAGCATACAGCGGATTGAAATGCCAATCACATAGAGCACTACCAGTATTCAACATAAAACAGTATTCGATTGAAAATTTATCTTTTTACACTATTTGTGAGCCTAACGCTGCTTTCAGCAGCACAACCCCGGCATGTGAGGCTAATAGGCGCAGTTTCAGCGGGCAATTTCGCTGCGTACTTTAATACAGACACGGTACAGTTAAGCCAGCTAAACACGAGCAAAACACCTGCAGGAGTTTTTGTTGCTTACAGAAAAGCTGATACACTTAATTTCAAGCATGAATTTTATAAGAGCTTTGGAGCTGAAGATTACATTAAGGTCGGATTGGCATTTTACGCGAGAAAAGGAAATGACTATCAGCTGTCCTTCAAAAATGACAATGCTTTCTTTTGTGCATCGTGCAATAATATGAGTTATTATGATGTAAATACCAGCCGCGATACGGTAAGCATCTCGATTTCGTGGGGGCCGAACGCGCATGGTCAAAATGAGGGTTATTGCTTTGTCTATAGACCGGCAACTAAACGCTGGCAACTGGCTGAACGAGATAATTCCGGATCGGATGACGAAGGTACATGCAGCAGCGAATATATGACCTATTCTAAAAACATCAAGGTGTATCTAGACGACTACAATGCTGAGTCCTTATCTTATGATTCCACAGTAGTAAGCAATCAACGGATTGGTCTGAGCTACAAGCCCGGAGACTATGCTGCTCTCCTTCGCTCGTTAAAAGAAATACCTAAAAATAGCCTATTTCTGCTACCTAGAGTTTTTAACGAGCATACAGCAAAGTATTTTATGGAAAACGGCTTGGACGAGGACCAGCCTGACAATACAAACCCGATTCATGGTAAAAATGTCCTTTCGGCCAATGAGATCGGTTATTTTCTGGAGCAGGCGAATCAGCTGGACGCGGCACAAATTTTTTTAGATAAAGTAATTGAGCGTTTTCCTGAGCGTGAGGTTGCCTATTTAAACCGTGGTGATGTGTTTTTCAAAAGAGGGCAATCTTCTTTCAAGCAAGCTGTCAAGGATTACCGCACCTACGTTGCACTGATGAATAAACGTGGTATGCAGGCAAAAATTCCACAACGGGTCGTCAAATTTCTGAGCACACATTAGTCTTGAAGAACTTGCCAGCCCCTAACTTAAGATCCTATAAACCATTTCTTTGAGAATCTCCTCACTATTGAAATTGCTAGGCACATTGACGCCCTTTGATTTCAGGTCAGTCTCTTTGAGGACATTCAGTACATCAAAAGTTTTCCGGCGGTTATAATTTCGGGCAGCCAGTTCATACTCTTTCAAGAAAAATGGATGCACCCCCAATTCCTTCGCGGCAATGGATTTATCAATGAGGTAATGGTATTTTAGTATTTTGGTGAAATAAGTAGCCACCTGCCCGACCACCATCACCAGCGGGTTATTCTTTGGGTTTGCCACAAAATAATCCACAATCTGATAAGCCTTCAAGGCGTTGCGCTTTGCGAGCGCGGTGTTGAGCTCAAATACATTGAAGTCTTTCGAAATACCAATGTTACGTTCCACATCATCTACGCTGATCTCCTGACTTTTCGGAACATTCAGCATCAGTTTATCCAATTCATTGGATACCTTGGCCAGATCATTCCCGAGATAATCCGCGATTAAACCCGCTGCCTGTGGATGTATTCGCCAGCCGGCATCTTTAAGATATCCGCCGATCCAAGGCGCAACTTTATCATCGTATAATTTAGCGGCATCGATCACCAATCCAGCCTTCTCAAACACCTTGTATATTTTTTTTCGCTTGTCAAATTTGCCATGCTTATAGCAAAATACCAAGATAGTTGTTGGTGTCAGATGTTCCAGATATTTAGTCAACAGCTCCTCTGTATCCGATTTCCATTTGAGTTCCTGGGCTTCCTTTACAATGATCACCTGATAATCGCTCATCATAGGATATCGTTTGGCGGCATTAACCACTGTGGAAATATCGATATCCTTGCCGTAAAAAACAGATTGATCAAAGCCTTTTTGTGCCTCATTCAGCACTGTCGATTCCAGTGTATCTGCGATGGTATCAATAAAATAACTTTCCTCCCCCTGTAGCAGATAGACCGGCTTAAAAGATCTGTTCTTGATATCGGATAAGATCGGATTTATGTTCATATAAGCGAAATTACGATTTTACCGCCAAATCTGCAGCAGTAAACCGGCCAGAATTCATCCGGCATTTGAGCTAATTCGGTAAAAGAGACCTAACCAATTGATTAGAAGAAGCAATTATAAAGACAAAAAAAACGCTTGGGGGATCTTATGATTTCCCTTTTTTTGCTAAAATTTTAGTATATTTGTGTATGTTTTCACCGACACCGCTCAATTTGCCACCATTCAAAGCTAAGATATCCAAAAAGAATAATGCGGTTTATATTTTTGATGAGTTGCGAAAAAAAGAGCTGGTATTGACGCCGGAGGAATGGGTCAGGCAACATTGGATAAATTATTTGGCATTGATCAAAAATTATCCCAAGTCACTGATGAATATTGAGGGCGGGTTAAAACTAAACAGTCTTCGGCGACGGAGTGATTTATTGATTTATAACAGTAAAGGACATAAGGTGGTTTTGGCCGAATTCAAAGCACCACATATCAAGATCACACAAAAAGTATTCGCACAGATCGCCAATTATAATTCGGTGCATCGTATCCCATACTTACTGGTGAGCAATGGCATAAATCATTATTATTGCAAAGTTGACTTTGATAACGAGTCGTATCAATTTATAGAAGAGCTTCCAGATTATGCTGAAATCGGCTAAGGACTTCTAAGTGAAATGGATAAAGCATAAGCCCTATTAATAAAATGCCTTTCTTTGCTGAAAGAGGCCGTATCAAAAAAATGTAAAGTAGATGTAAAACATCTTTTCACTTTATTTGATTTTTAAAATATAGTTTTATATTAGTCCTACAGAATAGAAAAAATAAAAAGATGAATATAGATAAAAACGAATTCAGAAAATATGCAGTAAAGCATCACCGAATTGGAAGTCAACATGTTGACAGTTTTATTGCCCGCACAGAAGCTAGCATTCCGACCAATCTTACGCCGTACATCGTTGAGGAGCGTCAACTGAACGTTGCGCAGATGGATGTGTTTTCACGTTTGATGATGGATCGTATTATATTTTTGGGAAGCGGTATAGATGACCAGGTTGCAAATATTATCCAGGCACAATTGTTGTTTTTACAGTCTACTGACGCACAGCGTGACATCCAGATCTACATCAATTCACCCGGAGGAAGTGTTTACGCAGGTCTGGGTATCTACGATACCATGCAGTACATCACCCCGGACGTGGCGACAATCTGTACTGGTATTGCAGCATCTATGGGCGCTGTCCTACTTGTAGCAGGAGCAAAAGGAAAACGCGCAGCTTTACGTCACTCACGTGTAATGATTCACCAACCATCTGGCGGTGCGCAGGGGGTTGCTGCAGATATGGAGATCAATTTACGTGAAATGTTAAAATTAAAAGAAGAATTATATACCATTATTTCAGAACACTCCGGACAAACCTATGAGTGGGTGGAAAAATCTTCTGATCGTGACTACTGGATGAGAGCCAACGAGGCCAAAGAATTTGGTATGATTGATGAGATTTTACTTCCTAAGAAGGAGATTATTAAATAACGATGGCGAAGAATAACGATAGAGACATTCATTGTTCGTTTTGTGGGATAAGCAAAAATGAAGCTCAGATGCTCATTGCTGGAAATGGAGCACACATCTGTGACAGATGTATCCAACAGGCAGGAGAGATTTTGGCAGAAGAATTAAAACAACGTAAAAGCAAAACATTACAGACCGCATTAAAATTAATACGTCCCCAAGAGATCAAAACTCACCTGGATCAGTATGTAATCGGTCAAGATGACGCAAAGAAAGTAATTTCAGTAGCTGTTTATAATCACTATAAGCGTTTGAATCAAAAAGTGGATAAAGATGAAATAGAAATCGAAAAATCCAATTTGATTATCGTTGGTGAAACGGGTACAGGTAAAACATTATTGGCAAAGACCGTTGCCAAAATATTGAACGTACCTTTCTGTATTGTTGATGCCACTGTACTAACTGAAGCTGGATACGTAGGAGAAGACGTGGAAAGTATTTTAACGCGCTTGCTTCAGGCGGCCGATTATGATGTTGCATCAGCAGAACGTGGTATCATCTATATCGATGAAATTGATAAAATCGCACGTAAGAGCGACAACCCTTCCATCACAAGAGATGTCTCAGGTGAAGGCGTTCAACAGGCGTTATTAAAGATTTTAGAAGGTACGGTGGTCAATGTACCACCTCAAGGTGGCCGCAAACATCCAGATCAAAAAATGATCGCTGTTAATACCAGTAACATTCTATTTATCTGTGGTGGTGCATTCGACGGAATCCAAAAGAAAATTGCAAACCGTCTGCGCACACAAACGGTGGGTTATAAGATGAATGAAGATGAAGAGGAAATCGACTTGAACAATCTATACAAGTATATCACGCCTCAGGATCTCAAAAACTTTGGATTGATTCCAGAGTTAATCGGCCGTCTTCCAGTTCTGACCTACTTAAACCCATTGGATAAGGAAACCTTGTTAAGTATTTTGACAGAACCAAAAAATGCATTGGTCAAACAATACAAAAAGTTATTTGAGTACGAAGGTGTTGAACTGAAATTTGATCCCGAAGTATATACTTTTATTGTAGATAAAGCGGATGAATTTAAACTTGGGGCCCGGGGGCTGCGAAGTATCTGCGAAGCGATCATGCTGGATGCCATGTTTGAAATGCCGTCAACGAAAGAACAAACGGGACAGAAAAGTTTGGAGATCACCTTGGACTATGCGAAGAAAAAATTCGAAAAATCCGATCTGAAAAAGCTTAAAGTCGCTTAAAAAAATCCCGTTCGCTGAACGGGATTTTTTTTTTACTATTTAACCTCGTCACTGAATTTAATAACGCCCCTATCCATATTGAAATCCGTGAATAAAAAGCGCTTAAACAAGCTAAAGCATAATAAAAAAAGAATTAAAAATCTTATATTACAATAATAACATAGCCATAACGGAATGTTGACAGACAGATAAGAGATTCGTGAAATAAAAATTTGATGACTATGACAAAGAAAAGTACAAAAAATACGGTAAATAGCCCGATAACCCCAGGTTTAAAAACCAAAGAAGAAATCGTAAACAACTGGCTTCCGCGTTATACCGGAAGACCGCTGGAAGAGTTTGGAGAATATATCCTATTGACAAATTTTTCAAAATATATCCACCTGTTTTCGGAAATGCATGACAACGCTCCGATCTATGGCGAGGACAAACCCATGCAATCTGTCACTGCTGGCGGCATCACCATTATCAACTTTGGGATGGGCAGCCCAATGGCCGCAACGATCATGGATCTGTTATCCGCCATTGCCCCTAAGGCCGTTCTATTTTTAGGCAAAACCGGCGGTATCAAAAAGAAAATCCCAGTAGGCGAACTGATCCTCCCGATTGCGGCTATCCGTGGTGAAGGAACATCGAACGATTACTTTCCACCCGAAGTGCCCTCGCTACCGGCCTTCGCCATGCAGAAAGCGATATCCACAACAATCCGTGATCATCAACGCGACTATTGGACAGGAACCGTATACACCACCAATAGAAGAGTCTGGGAGCATGACAAAGCGTTCAAAAAATACCTCAAATCTATCCGCGCCATGTGTGTCGATATGGAAACAGCAACAATATTTAGCGTCGGTTTTGCCAACAAAATTCCAACAGGCGCTTTACTGTTGGTTTCTGACCAGCCGATGGTTCCGGAAGGAGTCAAAACTTCTGTCAGCGACGTCACGGTTACAGCTAAGTATGTCGAGGCACATATCAGTATAGGTATTGATGCCCTGAAACAGCTTATTAATAACGGACTGACTGTGAAACACCTTAAATTTTAAGCGTTTCAATAGAAAGAAAATTGACTGCAAATAGATTCTCCCAAAGGATAAGGAGTTCGGTCTCCAAAAACATCCTGAAAATCGGAAAAGAATAAAAATTGATGATTAAAAATAATGAGCTCGATATCGGGCTCATTATTTTCAATATGGGCTTCACACAGCCAGATTAATCACCTCCGAAGCATGTTTGTATTCATTAAAAATCTACCATTTCTTTTAATAGCCAATCATCCGAATCCCTTCCGTAAATGTTGAATGATCAGTAGCAAGATCAATTTACCGTTCGCAATATATTAGTTATACCGCTAACCAATACTCTCTGAAAAACAGCAACTTAAAACTAATAAACAGCATATTTGATTATTAACTGACCTGTTATTAACTATAAATTGAAACGTTAACAAATGTTAATTTGCACAATAATTAAACTATTTGGCGTTATAACTTGTAATAGTAATATTACAAATAGCACATATATCATAAATTTAATCAAGCATTGTGAAGAAAAAAACATTATCTATTTTCAGCGTCTCCTTATTGATTTGTTCGGTCTTAACCACCCAGGTAAGTTGTTCTTCAAGTTCTTCTAAAGAAAATAATAACAGAGAAAAGCCTGTAGCACTACCAGTTTATACTGTTGTCAAGTCAGATGCTACCACAATCAAGGATTATTTAGGTACCATTGAAGGAAAAGTGAATGTTGAAGTGAGACCCCAGGTTGAAGGTTTACTGCAGGAAATCTATGTTGACGAAGGTTCTTTTGTGCAAAAAGGACAAAAACTATTCAAAGTAGACCCTTCTACTTATCAAGAAAACCTAAACAATATGGTCGCAACGGAGCAGGTTGCACGGGCCAAACTTAAAAATGCACAACTCGAAGTAGACCGTTTGAAACCATTGGTTCAAAATGATGTCATTTCAGAGGTAAAGCTGGCCTCCGCCAAATCTGACTATCAGGTCGCCAAGGCCACCCTAGATCAGGCCATTGCTGCTGTACGTTCGGCACAGATCAGCAAAGACTTTACCATTATCACCGCTCCTGTAAGCGGTTATATCGGACGTATTCCAAAACGTATCGGTAATTTGGTTTCCAAAGGTGACAAGGAACCCCTCACCTATCTTTCCGATATCCAGGAAGTCTATGTTTATTTCTCCATGAATGAATCCGACTTCCTTTACTTTTCAAAGGCACAGGCAAAAAAAGACAGCATTGAAGGTAAGAAATACAACCAAAACCAAAAACTGGTATTTCCCCAGGTTACACTCGTTCTCGCTGATGGCGAAGAATATCCTATCAAAGGAGTTGTTGACGCTGTCAATGGACAGATCAACAGAACTACAGGGGCGATCTCTTTACGTGCGACTTTTCAGAACCGGGATAACATCCTACGTTCGGGAAGCAGCGGTACATTAAAAATTGCCGAAGTAAAAAAAGATGTACTCCAGATTCCGCAGATTGCGATCAATGAATTGCAGGATAAAACCTTTGTTTACATATTGGATCAAAATAATAAAGCACAACGCCGCAATATCCAGCTTTCCGGTAAAAGTAAGGGCAATTACATTGTGTACTCCGGTCTCAAGGAAAACGACCGTGTTATTACCAGCGGATTTGATAAACTAACAGATGGCTCAACCGTAGCCCCTATTCCACAAAAATAATTAGCGCACGTTTTTACGTATTTACGGCAATCCTTTTTCAGGTCTGCCTGAGGTATGTCTAAAATTCTTATATATGTTAAAAACCTTTATAAATAGACCTGTCTTAGCGACAGTCATTTCTATTATTTTAGTCATATTGGGCTTGGTGGGATTAAAATTGCTCCCTGTCTCCCGATTTCCCGAAATCGCACCGCCGAGTGTCCTCGTATCACTGAGTTATCCAGGTGCCAATGCGGAGACCGTGGCGAAAAGTGTACTGCTTCCCATTGAAGAGGCTATTAATGGCGTCGAAGATATGACCTATATTAAGTCGTCCGCCTCCAATTCCGGTTCGGGAAGCGTTTCTGTCTATTTTAAGACCGGAACCAATCCGGATATTGCCTCTGTCAATGTGCAGACCCGTATCTCCAAAGCCATCAGTTCCATTCCTGCTGAAGTAAACGAGGCTGGGATTACCGTTATGCCTCGTCAGACGGGTGTCATCATGACCATCAACCTCTATTCAGATCATCAGGATAAAGCCTATGACGAGACCTTTCTGCAGGCCTACGCGCAGATCAATCTGATGCGGCCCCTATTACGTGTAGACGGTGTCGCACAGGTATCCCGGCTCGGTGCAAGGGATTATGCCATGCGGCTCTGGCTGAACCCGGAGAAGCTGGCCCTATATAACCTGGTTCCCCAGGACATTATGGATGCCATCAAAGATCAAAACTTTGAGATTGCTCCCGGTAAATTTGGGGAGACTTCCGACGAAGCATTTGAAACCGTCATCCGGCATAAAGGACGTTTTACGACACCCGAAGAATTTCAAAGTATCGTCATCAAGACAAACAACGACGGGTCGGTCCTCTACCTCAAGGATGTAGCGCGGGTAGAATTTGGCGCCACCAATCTCAGTAGCGACAATAAGGTCAACGGTCACCCTGGATTAACCCTTAATCTGACGCAAACCAGTGGTTCCAACGCCCACGATATCGACATAGCCGTTCGAAAAGTGCTCGAAGAACAAGCCAAGACATTCCCAAAAGGATTACATTATGAGGTGACTTATTCCGTGCGTGACCAGATTGATGAATCCATCAATCAGGTTGAACATACTCTCTTCGAAGCCTTTATCCTGGTTTTTATCATTGTTTTTATATTTTTACAAGATTTTAGATCCACCTTAATTCCGGCGATTGCCATACCTGTCTCTTTGATAGGTACTTTCTTTTTCCTACAGCTCTTTGGTTTCTCGCTCAATGTATTGACGATGTTTGCCTTGGTGCTGGCTATCGGTATTGTCGTGGATGATGCAATCGTTGTTGTTGAAGCTATCCATGAGAAGATGCACAGTACGGGACTAAAACCCAAAGCTGCAACATTGTCGACCATGTCAGAAATTACGGGCGCAATCCTCTCAATTACTATGGTCATGGCGGCAGTATTTTTACCGGTCGGTTTTATGGAAGGACCTGCGGGTATCTTTTACCGACAATTTGCGTACACGCTGGCAACAGCGATCTTGATTTCGGCGCTGAATGCACTGACATTGAGTCCTGCCCTATGCGCGCTATTACTAAAGGTACCAAAGCATCAACAAGAAGACGAGCACAAGTCAAGAATCAACCAGTTCAAAGATCGTTTCTTTAAAGCATTCAATACGTCTTTTGATCGTCTGACGGCCCGATACGTAACCATTGTACAGTTGTTGATCAATCATAAAAAAATAGCTTGGATAGGCCTGATATTGGTTACTGCGATCGGTGTAACTTTGATGATCAGAACACCGAAGAGTTTTATTCCGACCGAAGATGACGGTTTTATCACCTATAACATCGCCCTGCCTCCCGGGGCTTCGTTAAGCCGTACCACAGAAGTACTCCGTCGTGCTGACAGTATATTGAAAAAGAGAAAAGATATCGAAGGCATGACCACTGTATCTGGCTTCAATGCACTGGACGGTAGTTCAAGCCCTGCCTTTGCCGCAGGTTACATTATCCTTAAACCGCATGCCAAACGTAAGCACATTAAAGATATCAATGCTTTTATGGATACCATAAGAAACGACTTGGCACAGATAAATGAGGCTACATTTACAGTATTCCCGAGACCAACAGTACAGGGATTTGGTGATTTTGCGGGTATTGAAATGGTTCTTCAAGACCGTATGGGAGGAGACGTCAGAGATTTTAACACCATTGCCGATACTTTTATCAGTCAGCTGAATACGCGTCCTGAAATCCGTAGTGCCTACACCAGTTTCAAATCCAATTTCCCACAATATGAGGTAAACATTGATGCCGTAAAAGCGAAATCACTCGGTGTTGAGATCAAAGATCTGATGTCTACGATCCGTTCCTACTTTGCGCGTGTACAGGCCAGTGACTTCAATCGCTTTGGCCGGCAATACCGCGTATACGTGCAGTCCGATTTTGATTTCCGGAAAGATCCGGAGTCTTTCAATTCAATTTTCGTACGGAACAATAAGGGCGAGATGGTACCCATCAATACCATTTTGACATTAGAAAAAACCGTCGGCCCTGAAACTATTACCCGTTACAATTTATACAACGCCATTGCGGTCAATATCACACCGGCCGAAGGCTTTAGTACCGACGATGCCATGCAGGCCATCCAAAAGCTGGCGGACGAAAAGTTACCCGGAAATTATGGCTTTGAATGGACGGGAATGAGTTACGAAGAGAGCCAATCCGGCTCTCAGACCATTCTGATCTTTGTTTTGAGTATCTTATTTGTTTACTTTTTGCTTTCGGCACAGTATGAAAGCTATATCTTGCCCTGGGCGGTTTTGCTGTCCATACCTGTTGGCCTGATCGGTGTTTTTTCAGTGATCAATCTTGTCGGCTTACAGAATAACATCTATGTACAGGTTGGTTTGATCATGCTGATCGGTCTGCTGGCTAAAAACGCAATCCTCATTGTAGAATTTGCCGTTCAGGAACGCAAAAATGGAAAAAGTATCGTGGAAGCAGCGATCAGTGGGTCGAAACTGCGGTTGAGACCGATCCTGATGACCAGTCTCGCATTTGTAGCGGGTCTGGTTCCGCTGATGTGGACGGTTGGCCCATCGGCCATTGGTAATCACTCCATTAGCTTCAGTGCTGCAGGGGGAATGTTATTTGGTGTTGCCTTCGGCATCTTTATTATTCCGGTACTATTTGTGGTTTTCAAAGGTCTGGATGAAAAATTACAGAATAAACTCGCTAAAGAAGAAGAAGAATGAAGAACATAAAAAAATACATTTCAGCGCTATGTCTAGCTATGGGGCTACTAATTTCGATGAATGCCTGTAAAATCGGTAAAGATTATGTTCAGCCCAAATTACAACTACCCAGTACCTTCCGTGGCGATACATTGGATTTTTTTGGAGATACCTCAAGTATGGGGCTGATCCATTGGAAAACCTTTTTCCATGATCCCACACTCAAGATGCTGATCGATTCAGCGCTTGCTAACAATTTTGAGATGAAAACAGCACTGCTGAATCTGCAGATCTCCAACAACCTTCTAGCACAGAATAAATCAAATTATTTACCAAGTGTAGGTGCCACCATAGCCAATGGAAGCCGTACCTGGCGATCGAAAGATTTTGGAAGTGGCCCCTTGACAAAGTATTATGACCGCAAAGGTGAAAAAGCGCCCGAAAATAGGTTTGTCTACCAATCCCAGTTTGGCTCTGACATCAATTTCAGCTGGGAAATAGATATCTGGAAAAAGATCAGCAGCAAACAAGAGCAGCTTTTAGCTGAGTATCTGGACACACAAGAAGCCAAAAATGCGATTCAGACCAATATCATTACGTCTGTCGCCAAAGGCTATTTCAACCTGCTGATGTTAGATGCTAAGATCGAAGTAGCCAAACGTAATGTTCAGCTGAACGACAGCACATTGCGCATGATCAAGCTCCAATACACCGCTGGAGAGATCACTGCACTTGCTATCCAGCAAACAGAGTCCCAGCGTCTGCTAGCAGCCTCACTGGTACCAGAATTGGAAAAGCAGATTGTTATTCAGGAGAATGCCCTTCAGACATTAACGGGAAAACTACCCGACAGCATCAAGCGCGGGACTTCATACGAACATCTCTTTGCGGAAAGCAAAGAGATATCCTTAGGTTCACCTGTCGAAATCATACGAAATCGACCGGATATCCGCTCCTCCGAGTTTCAGCTGATGGCCGCCAATGCGAACGCCAATATTCAGCAGGCTATGCGCTATCCTTCGTTCAATATAGGCGGTGTATTCGGTGTAAATGCGATGCTTCCCCGAAACTGGTTCAATATTCCCGGAGCCTTATTAGGTGGTATCACTGGCAATCTGACCACACCTATATTCAAGAACAAAACATTAAAAACACAATATGAAGTTGCGAAACTGGAACGGGATAAGGCCGAAATCCAGTTCCAACAGAAAGTGGTTGAAGCCGTTGCCGAAGTCTCCAATGCTGTAGTAACAGTAGACAAGCAACGGGAACAGCTTGAACTAGCAAGAAAAAGAGTGGACAATGCACATCTTGCTGTAAAAAATGCAAACTTACTCTTCAAAAGCGGGTATGCAACGTACCTGGAAGTCATCACCGCCCAAAGCAATGCCCTGGATAGCGACTTAGATCTCGTCGAATTGCGCCAGCAACATCTGGATGGATTCTTAGATCTTTACCGATCTTTAGGTGGTGGTTGGAGATAATGATTTAAAACTCTATTTTTGTCTTATGACACCAGAGGAATTACAAGAATATTTTCGGTCGCGGGACTTGCCCAAATCACTGGAAATACAACAAGATATGCAAGTATTTGATGTGGAGCGATTTATCAGCACAAGTTTTATCCATGTTGGATTATGGAAAAAAGACCTGAGCAAATGCCCTTCATGGGTCAGGCTCTTAAAGTTTAAAGAAGCACTGGAAAATAGCGAAAAAGCCTAACGAATGTTAGGCTTTTTATTTTTTAGCTAAGTTGCTTCAACAATACGGACATCTCCTCCTTCGAAAAGATCTGCTCCGCTCCCCCCGCCAGCATTTCAAGGCGTTCACTCTCATCACTGCTCGAGGTAAGGCCAAAAATACGAATGGTGGGGAACTTTTCCCTGACTATTTTCGCAGTTTCAATGCCATTTAAGATAGGCATGTGCAGATCCAATATACATACCTCAGGGAGCGCGTTTTTATGTTCAGTCAAATACTCGATCAGATCTCTACCATTAGCAGCGCAATAAATTATTTCCAATGAATGGGATTGGGCCATTGCCTTCATCATGACATGATGGATCATCGCATCATCTGCGTAGACAATCTTACATTTGCTTTTGGTATCCATTCGAAAAAGATGTCATTCAACTAATTAATATAATAAAATTCTATAAATATGTGATAAAAATAAAAAATTTGGTAAGAAGTTAGTAAAAATTATGTTAATATGCAAATCTTATTAAAAAAGTGCACAACAGCTCTTCCATTAAATTCAATTAGCTCGAATAATAAGAACATCATTAGGTAGTAAAATGTTGATTAGACAATAAGTCTAACTCATTTGGATTAGTCGAAGATTTAATTTCACGACAACATGATACCATTAAAAGTCATCCGCTATAATTTCAGCCACTCGCCCCACCTGGCCGTCCGTCAGTCTTACTTTTATCCCTCTTGAATGATAAGATGAGGATGTCAGTAAATCCTTTACAATGCCTTCTGTGAGATTGCCGCTGCGTTGGTCTTTTTTCAAAATAATATTGACCAGCATTCCTGGTTTTACGTCCGCTCTATTTCTTCCGTCCATGGTCAAATGTAAGAAATAAAAAAGGAGTTTTCCAAAAGAAAACTCCCCTATTTTTGTTGAATTATTTATTTTTTTTCCTCCCCTATATAAGCCGGGGGGCCTCGAAGTGATCATCATGGCCTATATTTTTTATTTTCAGCAATATACGTCAGCGACTAATGTATCTTGGCTTATTACAACAAAATCGCTCGGAATACCATCTTAATGATGGTGTTCCATCACAGCTACACGTCTTTTAATCTATTTGAACAACTTAAAAATATCATTTCCGAAAATGAACACCATCAGGCCCAAAAGAATAAAGAATCCGACCATTTGTGCTTTTTCAAGAAATTTTTCACTCAGTGGTTTCCCCTGTATCATTTCGATCAGTAAAAACAGCACGTGACCACCATCCAATGCCGGAATAGGCAATAAATTCATAAATGCAAGAGCCATTGAAAGCATCCCGACCAAAGACCAGAAACGGATCCAGTCCACTTCGGTACCAAACAATGTGGCAATACCGATAGGCCCGGACAGTGCTTTATCAGCACGGACTTCGCCTTTGAAAATTTTACCGAATCCTTTGGCATTATCTGTAATCACTGTAAATGCTTTCTTAGCACCGATCGGAAAAGCCTCCATAAGGGTATAATGCGTTGTAAACGACTTAATCGAATTGTCATGGTTGACACTGATACCTAACATGGCATCCGCAGGTACATTTCCTTGTAGAGAAACCTCCGCTCCTGAACGGATTACTTTAATGACAACAGACTTATTGATATTTGCTTTAACTAACGTTCTAAATTGATCAAAGAAAGGTACCGGAGTCTCATTTAGGGCAACAATACTATCTCCTTTAATGAAGCCCATTTTGCTTGCCACCGATCCCGGAGCCACCTGTGCGACACTTGTTGTTTTAAAACGAGGCTCAATAAACTTTTCCCCCTTTTTATCGGACAAGGTATTCAATAGGTCTGCCGGAACCTTGATTTCTGTTGTCGCGCCATCACGTTCTACCGTGAGAGCCACCCCCCCCATCAATACTTTCGAACTGATTAACTCGGAGTAATTTTCAACGCGTTGCCCATCTATTGCGACTACCTTATCACCGGCCTTCAGACCGATAGATTCACCGATAGATCCCGGTACGATACCATTTACCAATTGATCCATTTTGACATCTGTATTGCCCATTTTGAAGGTCAACATCCAAAAGACAAGAACACCTACGACAATATTGACAATAATACCGCCCAACATCACAATCAGACGTTGCCATGCCGGTTTGGAGCGGAATTCCCAAGGTTGTGGCTCGCCCTTCAATTGTTCTGTATCCATTGACTCGTCAATCATACCGGCAATTTTTACATAGCCACCCAAAGGCAACCAGCCTATACCATACTCACAGCCTTTATAATTGAATTTGAACAACTTCACTCCCCATGCATCAAAGAACAAATAGAATTTCTCCACTTTAATGCCAAATGCACGTGCTGCTAAAAAATGTCCTAACTCATGTAGAACAATTAAAATTGACAAGCCTAAAATCACTTGTCCGACCATAATTAAAACACCCATGTATGCTTTCTATATTTAATCTTTGATTATTTCTTTTGTTATTAACCGCGCCAACCGATCAGTTTCCAAATAGTCTTCAAGTGTCGGATTGGCTATAAATTCCACTTTATCCAAGGTACGTTCGATTACATCGCTCATTTCCAGAAAACCAATTTTATCGTCTAAAAAAGCGCCTACAACGACCTCATTAGCGGCGTTCAGTATACAGGATTTATTTCCGCCGGCACGAAGAGTTGCGTAAGCCAGTGCCAAGTTACGAAACGTTTCCATGTCCGCTTTTTCAAAATGAAGCGTTGGATAGTCCATAAAATTGAACCGTTCGAAATTATTTTCAAATCGGGCAGGATAAGTCAATGCGTATTGAATAGGCAACTTCATATCCGGTACACCCATTTGTGCTTTCATGGAACCATCTTTGAATTGGACCAGGGAGTGCACGATTGACTGAGGATGTACGATAACATCCACCTGATCAATGGCAAGATCGAAAAGCCATTTTGCTTCGATTACTTCCAATCCCTTATTCATCAATGAAGCGGAATCTATCGTAATTTTTGCTCCCATAGACCAATTGGGATGTTTTAAGGCCTGTGCTTTCGTTACCTGCAGCAGCTCGTCCCGATTTCTTCCACGAAAAGGACCACCAGATGCCGTCACATAAATTTTTTCAATGGGGTTTTGCTCCTCACCGACCAGACATTGAAAGATTGCCGAATGTTCGGAATCTACAGGCAACATATGGACACCATATTCTTTGACCAGGGCCATGATCAGCTCCCCTGCGACCACAAGGGTCTCCTTATTGGCCAGGGCAATATCTTTCCCAGATCGGATGGCCGTTACCGTAGGTTTTAATCCTGCAGAACCAACAATCGCATTTAAAACAATAGCGATTTCGGCATATTGTACCGCTTCGATCAGGCCCTCTTCGCCGTATAATACAGCTGTCTCCTGAGATGCTAAGGCTTCTTTAACTTTTTTGTATTGGATCGGATCGGTCACAACGACCGATTTTGGTTTAAACTCTAAGGCTTGTTTGATCAATAATTCGCCATTGCTGCCGCAAGTCAGAACAACTGCCTCAAACTTATCCGAAAAGGCTCTAATAACATCCAAGGCTTGTGTACCGACACTACCCGTTGCCCCTAAAATGGCAATTCCTTTTTTACTCAAAACCTTCTCTCTTTATTAAAATATATTATTCAAAATCTTCGGATCCTCTCCACCGTGGTAGTCCGACATCATTTCCCGGTAAGCAACCGAGACAACAATACAGGCCAAAGGTACCACTAAGAATGAGCTCACAATGTTCAAAATAATAAAAATTATGTAATATTCTAAATAATTAAAATACATCTGCAATAATTGAAAAAAAGCAAATACCGCCAGGATCAATAATAATTTGAATACATTTCCTTTGGTCAACGCAAAACTAAAGCGTAGTGACTTAAAGGTGCCCGCATGTTTATCAATGATAAAGAAAGGGTAAAATGCAACACGAATAATCAAAATAAAAGTCAATATTGCAGCTACAAAAACCACATAGACGGTGAATTTACCCATGATTTCTGCGCGATTTTCACCATTTTCAAATAAATATAAAAATGGAAGCGACACTGCCCCCAATAGCATCAATAACGCAATAGACATCACCATGATACTCAGCATTGCGCCGAAAAAATAAGCTAATTCTTTTGAACTTGGTATGCAATGGATCAATTTTTTATCCTCGTTACCATCTATGAGATTAAGGATATATTTAAACAAAGTAAGATTCAGTCCAAAATACATTACCATAAAAAAGAAGGCCATAAAACCACTCAGCACCACATTAAAATCACTGATCGTCGTGGCCAAAAAATTAGATAAACCAGAGGTTACAAACAGTAAAAAACACAAGCCAGCAACCGAAAAGTAATGCTTTTTCAGGAGCTCCAACGACCTATTAAAAACTTCATTTACGGCAAAAGTACTTTCCTTTAGGAATTGAATCATTTTTTCTTTGAATAAACTTTTACAAAGATGCCATTATTTTTAATTTTCAACAATTTACACCCCCATAAAATTGACATTTTTTAAGTTTTTTAACATCCTATTCAACCCAAGTATTTTTACTGGCCTTCGTATGCTCAGTTATTTTCCATCCCTGTAAAATCTCTCCCTAATAAGGGCAATAAAAGCTACCATATGTTAATTGCCTGTCCCTGCGTTCCCATTGCCATCATCCCCCTTATTCACAAAAACTCTAGGCTGCCCGAGCTCTCAATTAATATCCAGGATTTTTTCCTATTTTAGAAGATCCTGACAAAATCATTTATCGCTTCAGCGAGATGATGTGATCTACCAAATCATGCTGTTGCCCGAAACAAGCAAACAGCCGAAAATAAGTTAAAGCAAAATCACTATAAGATACACCCAACAAGAATGGAAACAGAAGATCCTTATCGCCACATGGAATTTGAAGAATTCCAGTTGTTATCCACCCCCTATGAACTTCATAAATTAGCGACACAATGTTTTTTCTACATCCAACAATGGATCGTTGAGAGCCCATTTTGTAGTGAGGCCACCGCCCTTATGATCTTCTGGAATAACTATCCTTTTGAAGCTATTCGTCGAAGCTGGAAAACAAGGAAAGGAACTGACGAAAACTTTGGCATTATAAAAACGGTTATAAATAATTTTGAGAAAGAGTTTTATCTCAAAACAGCTATCAGCTACGATCCCGCTGAAAAAATTGCACAAGCTCCTAAAATACCGAATGTTGTTTTGCAAGCAAGTCACGGAGAGGAACCTTATGTTTATTTAGAAGAAAAGGAAGTACATAGCTGGTTTGGAGAACATCTGATCAATCAGATCATCCGGAGTGACAGCACTGTTGAATTGTACAACATTGCAGCCTTATTAAAACATCGCGAATTCGACGTATATCAATGTGTAATCGGACATAAATATTGTGACAAAGCAATTGCGCTTATGGTTTATTGGCTGCTTGAAAGGTACTCGACCTTGGCATTATATGCTGAAGATTGGCCGGAAATAAGGGCCATTTTGGAAAATATTGTTGATAGGCTCGAGCGAAATGAATACCCTGAGATTTTGAGTTACGATCCGGTCAAAGAGGTAAACCCCATCAAATGGGAGATCCCGGAACACTTATTTAACAGAATCAACTAACTAAACAAAAAAACACGCGATTTAGCTGAACCGCGTGTTTTTCTGTAATCACATAGATATCCTGAGACTTTCCGGGCTCAAATACCGGAACCCAGCAATCTACTTAAACTCTTTTGGAAGAGGTTTCTCCAATAGATATTGATAGTAGAAACGTGCACGCTCATTAAAGTCATATTTACTTTTTGTACGGTCAAATCCATGACGGCTGCCCGGATAGATCATCAATTCAAAAGGTACACTTCTATCTGTTAATTTATCAACCAGTTGCGTTGTATTCTGCAGATGGACATTATCATCCATATCGCCATGCATGATACGCAGTACGCCTTTGTAATTGTTTGCATAAGTCAAGACCGACCCAGCTTTATAACCTTCAGGATTATCTTGAGGTGTATCCATCCAACGCTCGGTATAATGGGTATCGTACAACTCCCAAGACGTTACCGGAGCACCAGCAATACCAAAGTCAAATACATCAGCAGCTTTAGTCATCGCCAGACAGGTCATATAACCACCGTAGCTATGGCCTGTGATCAATACTTTGTTTTTAGCTACCCAAGACTGAGATTTCAACCATTTTACGATAGTAGAATAATCAATAATTTCCCAATGTCCCAGATTACGGTGCATGTAAGCTACGCCCTGTTTACCGAAGTGACCAGAAGCCCTGTGATCCGCCGAAACCTGGATAACACCTTCATTCGCCCAATACTGATTGCCCGTGCCTTTCCAGGTATCCTTCACAGTACCCGCATCCGGACCACCATAGATACTGAAAACAACAGGGTAAGTTTTCGATTTGTCAAAATCCGTAGGATAAGTGATCGTCAGTGGTAAATCAAATAGACCGTCATCCGACTTAATATGTAAATACTCCGTTTTACCGTAAGTGTACGAACTAAAGTCCGCAGCTTTGCTATCTGCCAATTGACGGACCACTTTACCCTGATTGTCCACTAAAGCAAAACGGTCCGGTGTGCTCACGTTAGAATATCGGGTGATAAAATACTTGCCATCAGGCGATACATTGACATCATGTGAATATTCACCAAAGGTCAAACGTTTGAGATTTTTACCGGAGTAATCTACACGGTACAGATCAAAACGGGCTGAATTTTCTTTACGTGCAGTAAAATAAAGCACCTTATTTTTCTCGTCTACTCGTTTGATTTCAGTCACCTGCCAATCGCCGGATGTAATCGGATTTACTAAAGTGCCATCCAACTTATACAGGTAATAATGTGCCCAGCCCGTTTTATCCGATTTTAAAATGTAATATCTGTTGTCGGCAAGGTAAGTAATACGCTCGTCATGATCCAGGTTGATCCAAGAAGCTTGACGTTCATCATAAATCTCTTTTTTCGAACCAGTATTTGGATCCACCTGATAGAATTTCAGGTTGTTCTGATCCCTGTTCATCCATTGCACCATGATATTTTTACTATCAAAAGCCCAATATGGCTGCCCGAAATACTGATCATCCTTTTCATTGAAATCCGCCCAAGTTACCTTACCACCGTTCAGCTGCACGATACCCACTTTGACTTCAGGATTCGGATCACCCGCTTTCGGATAACGGGTCTCTTCGAGATAACCATGCTGTCCTTTGGATGAATATATCGGAAACATGGGTACTTTGGTATCATCAAAACGCATAAAAGCGATTTTTTTGCTATCCGGAGACCACCAAAAAGCTTTATAATTTGTCGAACGACCCAAAATTTCCTCGTAGTAAACCCATGAAGACCAGCCGTTGTAGATGACATCAGTACCATCGTTGGTATATTGTGTTTCTTTTCCAGTATTTACTTCCACACTATACAAGTTACTTCTGCGTGTGAAGGCCACATATTGACCATCTGGCGATAAGGTTGGATTCTGTTCGGCAATCTCGGGTGAATTGGTCAGTTTTTTCGCTGTTCCAGAGCCATTTCTGATAAAAATATCATTATTCTCAACATAGACCACAGTTCCCTCTTTTGCTGGAATAGTATAGATACTTCTCTTTCCCGATTTGACATCGACCTGATAGAGCCGGCTATCGTTGACGTCATTTTCGAGATAAGCAGCCCCATCCGCCCAGCCTGGATATTGATTTGTGCGCACGGTTAAAGATTGTTTCTGTCCCCAGGATTGCGCAAAATCCAATTTTTTCTGCGCAAAAGTCAGATCATGCACAAAAAACACAATAGATGCACCTAAGAGCACTCTTGATACTGTATTCATTAATTCTTGGATATGTTTATTAATTATTTCAGCTAAGATAAAGAATTGCGATAAATAACAACGATTTTACCTGTAACAAGCTTATTCACCCGATACCTATCAGATGACCATCCTTGAAATGGGGAGGATTTTACAGCCTACCGACAATTTTCAAAAAGAGCAAGCTGCACACCTTCTTTTGGAAAATCGGTCTCTTCGACGAAATTAGAAATTGAAACTCCAAGCAGCCTCACCTTATTGGCTAAAGCAATCTTACTCAACAGACTATGAGCTGTCGCATAGATTTTCTCTTCGGAATCAAAACTTGTATCCAGTGTAAGGCTTCGTGTCAACTGTACGAAATCAGCATACTTAAGTTTCAGGGTTAATGTCCTGCCTGATATTTCCTTTTTTCCGATGCGCTCCCAAAGCTGTTTACTCAGTCTCTGAAGAATGGCATTCAGTTCCTCAAAAGTTTCAATATCTGCGTCGAATGTATCCTCTATTCCGACCGATTTACTGCTCCGATTGGGTGTGACCGGCCGGTCGTCTATGCCACGAACAATACGGTAAAAAAAATGCCCGGTCTTACCAAACCAACGCACCAGATCGTCTTCGCGCTGTTTTTTGAGATCCATCCCTGTAAATAAACCCAGCTCGTGCATTTTCTTGGCGGTCACCTTACCTACACCAAAGAATTTCTCTACCGGTAAGGATTCCATAAATTTCAGAATCTTTGAAGGCCCTATAAATGTCAAGCCATTGGGTTTATCCATATCGGAGGCAATCTTGGCGACAAATTTATTGACCGAAACCCCGGCGGAGACAGTCAGATTAAGCTCTTCTTTGATGGCAGATTTGATCGCTTTGGCGATGTCAATGGCTGAACCAATGCCCTGTTTGTCCATCGTTACATCCAGAAAGGCCTCATCCAGCGACAAGGGTTCAATCAAGTCAGTATACCGCTGAAAGATTTCCCTGATCTGATAGGAAACCTGTTTATACACATCAAATCGTGGCCGTGTAAATATGATCTCCGGACAGAGCTGCAGTGCTTTGCGGGAGCTCATGGCTGATTTGACACCAAATTTCCGTGCTTCATAGCTGGCCGTAGCCACTACCCCCCGCCCATCAGGCGAACCACCTACCGCGATAGCCTTCCCCCGGTATTCCGGAAAATCCCGCTGATCCACAGATGCATAAAAAGCATCCATATCCAGATGGATAATTTTGCGGTATGTTTGGGGTGAATCCATTATCCAAATTTACAAAAATTAGCAAGAATCACTATAAACCACGACAAAATACTAACATAATTAGTTCATCAAACCAATTCTCAGGCAGTTAATTTCTGAATCAGACCCACTGGTATTATTGCCGGTACTTTTTCACCCTTTAGAGGCAGATCATGCGCTCCGCGCTGACCACTCCTCATGCTGCCCCTGCTCTCATTAGCAATGATACTTTTCAACCCGCTATAATTGGCCGAGTTCTTGTGTATGATGGACATGGGCAGCTTTGCGCCAAAACATATTTGAATAAAATGAAAAGAAAATAATACAGTAAAAACTAGCGTAAAAAATTATGGAAAATTTACCGGAACAAAAAAAGACTAAATCAGGATTTAAGAAATTTCTATTTATTCTGTTGCTCTTTTTGTTAGTAGGCTTTGGGTCTTATGGTTACTGGAAATACTATTACGTCTTTGGTGAAGGCGTAAAATCAGGTTATCTAAATTTTGCTGTCAAAAAAGGCAATATATTTAAGACCTATGAGGGAAAGCTGATTCAGGAAGGATTTGGTAGTGTCAAGACTGGCGGAATTGCCAGCAACCAATTCGAATTTTCTATTGAAGACGATTCTATATTTCGCCAGCTTGAGCTCAATAGCGGTAAATATTTCGATCTTCAATACAAAGAATATCATGGGGTATTGCCCTGGCGTGGCAATACGGTATACGTTGTTGACAAGATTATCAATATGAAATAATAAAGGAGGGTATACCCTCCTTTATGCTGAAAGCACATCTCTTACCATTAACCTGTCGCCAAAATAGCTTTTGAGTATTGTCCCGTCGCCATGTAATGTCCATACCTCTTTCGGGTCAACCAACTTAATATAATGCAAGATATCGTTCCAGTCCACATGATCCGATATATACAATTCGATATCATTCTGCGCCTGTAATCGCTTCCATCCAGAAGCAAAGGCCCGCAATACTTTTGTCGCCCTAAAATAACTATTGAAAGTCATGGGCGGTACCAGATAAACCTTATTCTGTTCCCCCTGTTTCATTTCTCTGCGGTTATAAGGCTCATAGCTCATTTTTTTAAACCCATGCTCATCATATAGGCGATGATAAGGCAATATTCCACTGTGGACCAATACCCTTCTTTCTGGGCAGTACCTATTGATTAGATCCGTCACCCGTTGCGCTTTACCAAGCACGTAAGTTCCCAATAGAATATTGCTCGCATGCCCCTCCAGTTTCTTGATCTCCTGAATGGGATCCGGATGGATAACTTCAGGATTTGCGAAAGTACTTTCGGTAATCAATACATCAGCCTGCTGCACTTCGATAGGTTCACAGGTCTCATCAGCCTGCAATTTGTAGTCGCCGGTATACAAATAGCGTACCCCCTGATATTCCATTAAGATTTGCGCCGATCCTAATATATGGCCAGCTGCTAAAAAGGTAATTTCCACCGGACCGATTTTAAAAGTGCCGTTGAACAATTTGACCTGATAGGAATCCTTACGGTTCTGCTTATAACGATAGCTCATAAACAATGCCGTTCCATTAGTACAATAGACATAATCATGTCCTGAATTGGCGTGGTCGCCATGGGCATGAGATACCACATTATGTGTTACGGGGCTACCCGCATCGATAAAAAAGTCGCCATAACGGCAATAATACCCTTCCGGTTTTCTGACCAGAAAGTCAGACAATATGATAGACATATATTTATTTTAGAAATTTTTGATGCAATGTCCACACTTGCGGTAGTAGTGGAGTGATTCCATCGTTAACGATGACGAAGTCCGCAAGCTGCAGTTTTTCCTCGTCAGACAATTGTTTGTTAATACGTTCGCGTACCTGTTGTTCCGTTGCGCCATCCCGCTCGATGACACGCTGTATGCGAATATCCATTGGCGCAGTAACCAATATGGTATAATCCAGTTCTTTGTATGAGCCACTTTCAAAAAGGAGCGCAGCTTCTTTGAGTGAATAACGTGTAGTCTGCCGCTCGGCCCAGTCTTTCGCTTCCTGGATGACAATCGGGTGTACAATGCTATTTAACAGTTCCAGTTTATCCTTATCCGAAAAGACCATATCGGCCAGGAATGCCCGGTCCAGCAGCCCATCCTTGTAAGTTGCCTCACCAAACTGCGCAATAAGTTTTTCCTTGATCCGTATATCGGTATTCATCAACCTTTTGGCTTCCTCATCCGCGTTATAAACTGGTATCCCCAAAGCTTCAAAGAGCTTGCAGATAAAAGTCTTTCCGGAACCTATTCCGCCTGTTATTCCTATTTTCATCCCCATTTTTATTCCCTATTTTCGTACAAAGAAGTCCACATTCTGTGGCACGACACTGATAATCTTACAGTAATCCGGCACCTTGGTCAGCAGGATTGGCAGGTATTGCACCTCATTCTTTTCCCAGTCTGCCAGATCCACCACCGCCTCAAAATCACGGGATGTATAATTGTTATAATCCTTGACCGACATCAGTACCGTGATCACCACTTTACTGGGATTGGGCCTTACGGAACTATAACGCTGTCCATTTTCAACCTTTACAGGCAGTTCGATAACCTTCTCCGTCAGCTCCCCTACGGGCATCAGTACCTCCACGGATGTGGGATAAACATTGATATTTCCCTTTTGATTGCGTGCGAGATTGGCCACTGTGCGCACATCAGTTTCCACTTCTTTCCCACGAACAGTATCTGTATCCCAATATTCAATGGTAGAAACATCTTCGTATGGCCCTGTTATGGTCACGTATGCAGGGGTGACCTTAGTATCAGCGATAACACCATAGCCCTTTTTAAATAAGATATTGGACAATGGCTTTACAGGAACCTTGCGCTGTGTTTGTTTTGAGAAATCGAAAAACAAGGTATCAGGGCTCACCGACACCACACGTTGTTCATGTGGAAACTGGCGGTTGATAAATCCCAGCTGATTAGAGAATACGATCCAATCTTTTGTTTTCAGCGAGCTGAGGTCCACCTGCACTTTGGGTGTTTTCAGTGCCGCTTTCGAAAACAGGAATTGCCATCCCGTCATCTCGAGCTTTACTTTAACCGTATCCGATTGTTGGGGGTGAAAAGCTCGTTTTTCGGGCAGATTGACATATTCTATCGCAGCCTTGACAGATACCGTATATTGGTTGGAAATTGAAAACAACAACCAAGCCAGCAACGAAATTGCAACACAACGCACAAAGATGTTGATCTTGCGTCGTTGGGTCTTATTTAATCGAACTGCGTTTGCCATGTTACAAACTTAATCAATTTGCGTAAAAATCAGTTCGTGGTGGGATAAAAACTTGGATTGGAAGCAACCTTTCCCTTAAGTAACTTTAAAAAGTTCAATATCTCTTCATCAGATAAATCCATAGACTATTTTTGAAGAAAGGGTTTATGTAGAATTTTAGCCTTTTTAAGCGTTTGCTGAATTTTGTAAAGACGCGTAGCCATTTCAAATTGTTCTTAATATGTACGGCTAAGGCCTTCTTTCAACAAAGCGATCTCAGATTCACTAAAAGACCACGAGGCATTTTCTTTGCTACTATACATCGTATTAAACTTCGTTAAAAACTATTTCTTTACGAAAACACATGATTATTTGGGCATTCATATAAGGTCCCCAACCGCTCCATCGCCTTTTTCTCTTTATCAGCTAGAATTTTGAGTATTTCCGAAGCTTGCTGTATGTATTCAATCCGAGCTGTCTCACTGATTTGATGAAATAAGTCTGAAACGGATTTCCATAACAAAGCGATTTCCATAAATTCTTGATGTACTTCATGGAGTTGCTCAATCTGGAGCAGGTCATAACTTTCTTTTAGAAAATCGCGATACAAATTTCGGAACAGTGCACCGCCTGTGCCGGCTTTTTCCATCAGATTGGCAGCCATTTTAAATTCCGTGGCTACATCCCTACTTCTATTAAACCATTTTATAAGCTCCTGACCCGTTTTCAAAATCCCCTTGTAAGAAATATTTGTGATGGGCGGATTCAGGTATTCGTTTGCATTGTTGATAATAGCGGTAATGACAGCTTTTTTTAAGTCAAAGTTTTCACTCATTCGCTGTATTGTATAGTATAAGTTATTCGATGCCATTGGCCCCTTCTCAGCTCTCGCCAAAGCCAGACTTTCGAGTGAGGTTTTGACCTTCCCCCCCTGTTGCCTGGTATCGACCAAAAAAGCGCTTTGATCGTCATAGTCGTAAATCGCAACATAGTGCCCAGCGAAATGGAACGGATTAGAGAAATACTCAAGGTAGTAGGCATCAAGTTTGAGCCCAACGATTTGCCCCTCATCCAAAAGCTGTTTGACCTGCTGCCAGGCCTTTGTTTTTGAGGTGGTTTCCCTTACAGAAAGCTCGAGATTGAGGTTTTTACAGAGATTCTTTGTCAACAGATCAGTCTTGATACGTCCACCCAAAAAAGGGAAATCCATTGTTTTCATATTCCAATAGATAAAACTAAGCCCCTCCCCGAGTCCAAAAAGCATGGGTTCAGAAAGTTCAATTCCAAGCTGCCGCAGTAAAGTTCCAGTAGCTGTAGTTTCACAATGTTGTCCGTCAAACAGTTTTAGATTGTTCATGATGTTTCTTTTGCTTAAAATTAACTGTCTGAATTGACATCACTATGTCAGTAGTTATAGATTTGAAAACACCATCAATACAACAAGGACCGTCAATATTTTCAGCCCCTCATTCCGACTGTCAATATTTATTTTCATAATTGATGACACGAGCCTTTAAGTTACAAAAAAATTATTATCACTAGTAACGCTTTCAATTTTACCTCGGTTGATAAATTCTAAAGCTGAAATCAGTTTTTAACGTCATAGTATCTATGGTAATGCTCTTCATTATGCTAGGTACAAAGATAATATTTGCTTATTACCAAATTCGCCATTAATAGGGTTTATACAGGGGGTTTACAGGGGGTTAACAGGGGTATTACAGGGATAGATCCCTATTAACCCCTTATTAATACACTGTAAAAATCGTGTTACTTCACTTTTAATTTCGAATTTGGTATTAATTTGGTAATAAGCTAGATACCAGCAATTATAAACAATAAAAACAAAGACTATGGCAATCTTACAAAATGGGCCTAATGGTCCAATTACCGGAAAATTTGGCTCTGTCAGTGCTTATATGTTAAATGGTCAAAATGTGGTCCGCGGGCCGAAAAGAAAACGCACTTCCCCTCCAAGCGAGTCAGAACTCCTGAATAGAAAAAAACAGAAAGTTGCCGGACGATTTGCCGGAGACAATCGGCCGATACTAGACTTTGGTTACAAGTTTTTGGCAGAAAAAGGAAGCCGCATAGGAGCGTTCCAATTGGCCCAACGCCATATTTTTAAGGAAGCCATGGAACTGGATTCGGAGAATGATCCTTTCATTAACCCTGAAAAGCTAGTTGTATTTGCAGGACAGCTTAGGCCATTATCAAACTGTCAGGTTAGCCTTCACGGTAGTGTAATCGCTCTCAAATGGACACCTGATGCGCAATATGAGGGTAGCTTCTACAAAATCAATCTGGCATTGATTGGTTTATATGGTGAATCTCATTTGAAAACTTCCATTGCAGAGGTAAATCAGGGTAGCTGTTCATTACAATTTGATGAAATAAGTACAAAAAGCTGTGACTATCACGTTTACGTCTGCATATGGGATACGCTGAATGGCGGCTTTTCAAATTCCACTTACTGTGGAGTTATATAAAGTAGACAGTCTAAAGGCTCACGACAAACGAAGGATAGCATAGAGGCTCCCGTACAACGGTGGAATCGAAAAGCTGCAATCGGAAAAAATCCTTTAAATAAATAAAGCCAGACCCTTTTGGAGACTGGCTTTGCTATTTTTTCGATAAAGACGCTTAAGAAGCGCTTTTTTCAGTTGCGTTCGCAGCTTTTGAAGCATCTAAAGCAATGGCAGACTTGTCAAAACGGATTCTTACGCCTGAACCTACATCGACCAAGAAAGTAGTGTCAGATACCTCTACGATGCGTCCGTGGATGCCCGCAGTAGTAACAACTTTAGCGTTTACGCCCAATTCTTCAATATATTTCTTATGGTCTTTTTGCTTCTTCATCTGTGGTCTGATCATGAAGAAATAAAATACCACAATGATCAAAACCATTGGTAAAAAACTCATCATGTTACTGCCACCTGCTGCTTGTAATAATACTGTATTCATCTGTTATTATATCGTTTAATAATGTGTTATTTCGCTAATACTTCACCCTTTAACTGGACGGTCGTCATACTATTGGAAGCATTCGATTGGACCGTGATAATCTTTTGCTGCTTACCCACCTGTCCCTCACTCTTGAAAGTCACCTGGATATCCGATGTTCCTCCCGGTAAAATAGGACTTTTTGAAAACTCAGGTTGTGTACAGCCACATGAAGCCGTCACTTTGGACAAAATAACCGGCGCATCACCCGTATTCTTCAATACGAACGTGTGCTTTACTTCTGCACCTTCTTTGATCTGGCCAAAATCGAAAGCCGATTCAGCAAATTCTACTTTACCCAATTGCGCAGCAGCTTTAGAAAGACTGTCTGTGGCTACCGCCTCAGTTCCTGTGTTAGCCGTTTCTGCTTGTCCTTTTTGTGCATTTCCACAAGAAAAGAAAAGGGCCGATGCCAAAGCTAAGACTGAATATTTACTAAAGTTTTTCATTTGTTGATTGATCTTTAATCCCTTAAACCACGACCTGCCTTCTGGATTCTTCCCTGTTGGTTCAAGTCGCTTAATATTTTATCTAAGATACCATTAATAAATGTATTACTTTTCAAAGTACTGAATACCTTTGAAATTTCAATATACTCATTTATTGTCACTTTCACAGGAATAGATGGAAAATTCACCAATTCGCATATTGCCATGCGCATCAATAAGGTATCCATCAGCGCAATACGATCTGATTCCCAATTCTTTGTCTTATCAGAGATCAGTTTCTGATACTCATTTGTATTGCGGATTGTCTTACCCAACAAGGCAATCACATAATCGCTGTCATCGTTCCAGTTTTGGGTGATTTCAGCAAGCTTGTTTTTACGTGGATCCTCCGAACTGAAGTTCTTAAAAGTTTTCGCGATCAATGCTTGCAACACTTCTTTATCGACAGGCCAGTTGATAAATTTCTCCTCAAAAACCTGCTCGATAACCGGTGATTTCAAAATGATCTTTTTAAAGATATGCTTAATGATATCTTTTTCCGTACCGATCGAACGGTCCTCCTGCTGCAAATATTCCAAATAAGCCTCAGAATCCTTTAACTGCAAAAATACCGTACGCACGATCTCCGGGTCAAAGCTCCATGAAATCTTATATTTTTTGACTCCCTCGGCATATTGCGGATTTTGTCTCAATGACTCAATAAAAGTATTTGTACTCAACTTGGTCGTTAAGGACAAGTCTTTTTCAGTCGGCAAAAACTTGTTGGCTCTGCCTTCTGCGTCTATCAATACATAATCGGATACCTCATCCAATAGATTTAGTGTCCAGATATACATCTCGTAGACCTCATCCACATTTTTTAATAGTGCTTTTTCAAATGTTTTGATGTCTTTGTCTTCTGTAAGACTGTACGCATAAAGCGTTTGCACTACTTTTACCCTCAGGTGTCTCCTGTTTAACATAGTAATTTTAAAGAACGATTTTTTATAAACTAATAAATAAGAACGATTTTGGGAAGAAGACTATCTCTTGATTTTTTTAATATCTTGGATACGCTTCTCCGCAATGCGATTGGCCGCTTCAAAAGTAGAGATATTCTCCTCTTTCGATTTTTTCAACACGTCCCTAGTCGCATTATATATGTTTTTGATCACAAATTCCGTGTGATCCACCCCATAATTCTGAATTTCTGAATAACAGCTGATCAACGCACCTGCATTGATTAAATAGTCCGGTGCATACAAGATACCGCGCTCATGAAGAATTGTACTTGTGGTTACCTCATCTTTCAGCTGATTATTTGCCGAACCGGCAATTATTTTACATTGCATTTTTTGCGCCGATTCCGGATTTACCGTACCGCCCAATGCACAAGGTGAATAGACATCAAACTCATGATCGAAGACTTCGTTGTATGGGATCGGTTCGGCTTTGTATTTCGCCGCCACCTTAAGCATTTTCTCCTCTGTAATGTCGCTCACATACACTCGTGCATTTTCCTCACGTAACATCGCGATCAATCGCTCTCCGACACTACCTACCCCGTGTACAATAACTTTTTTGCCTGCCACATTCTCCGATCCATACAATTCTTTCAAACAGGCTTTAATACCGAAATAAACACCTTGAGCTGCAAAAATTGATGTATCTCCAACCCCACTGCCGTGAATCGCTTTTGGCAAACCGGCAACATGTTCTGTTTCTGTATAAATATATTCTAAATCACGCTGTGTTGTACCCACATCCAAAGAAGCAATGAAATTACCGTTCAATCCCTCAATAAATTGGCCCAAACGGCGCAATAAAACCTCAGATTTGTCCAAACGGCTATTACCGATAATAACAGCACTTCCACCACCTAAGTTCAATCCGGTGATCGCGGATTTATAGGTAATGGCCTTAGATAAACGTAAAGCATCCTCAATAGCTTCTTCTGTCGTTTCGTATGGCAACATACGAACCCCTCCTATTGCCGGCCCCAATGTGGTATCATGGATCGCAACAATAGCTTTTAAGCCCACTAATTCATCATTACAGAAAAATAAGTTTTGATGGCCAGACTGGCTCATCAATTCAAAAATAGAATTTTGAGATGTTGACATAAAATGTACTACTCTAATTTGTTTTAATTTTTTAAGGTACTTGATGCAAAAGTAGGAAAATTATTCGTTGTGCATAATATCTTTTTTTATCCAAGACTTAACATTTGATTTCCCAATGACAGTAATTTCATCGAAATATAAAGCAGAGTTGACGAATTAGTCCTATTTTTGTATCCATAATATGAAGGATCTCGCCTACTTAAATAAGTACTTTTATAAATACCGCTGGAAACTGGTTCCAGGGGTGATTTTTGTCATCATTTCCAATTACTTTGGGGTGCTCCCCGCTAAAGTGATTCGTGAAGCGTTTGACTTGGTACAAGAAAATATTTACCTCTACCGGCTGTTCGATGGTTTTGACAGGCAGGAACTTATTTACAAAGTATTTGGCACGAGCCTGCTATTCTTTGGATTTGTTGTCCTGCTGCTTTCTCTGCTAAGGGGCATTTTCCTATTCTTTATGCGGCAGACCATTATTCTGACTTCCCGTTATATCGAATATGATCTTAAAAATGAAATATACAATCATTATCAGGAGCTGAATTTCGGATTTTTCCGTAAAAATAATACCGGTGATCTAATGAGCCGCGCGACAGAGGATGTCAATCAGGTGCGGAACTATCTAGGACCGGCCATTATGTATGCCATTAATACCGTGGTCCTGTCTATTATGGTTATTTATGCGATGTATAGCGTTAATGGAAGATTGGCTACTTATGCATTGGCACCGATACCTGTGTTATCAGTCATCATTCTCTTTGTCAATAAAATTATCAATAAGCGTAGCTTAAAAATACAAAAACAGCTGGCAAACCTCTCTTCTTTTGTTCAGGAAACCTTTGCCGGTATCCGTGTCATCAAGACTTATACCCGGGAGCAGAACAAAATGCAGGCCTTTGAAAAGGAAAGTACAGTCTACCGCAACACAGCGCTGGATCTGGTTAAGGTACAGGCAGTTTTCTTTCCGCTTATCTTATTGCTGATCGGTCTCAGTACTGTCATCACCATCTATATCGGCGGGATTGAAGTTGCCAAGGGAACGGTCACAGCCGGAAACATTGCTGAATTTATTATCTATGTCAATCAATTGACCTTTCCGGCCATGTCTTTAGCGTGGGTGACCTCACTGGTACAACGTGCCGCGGCATCACAAAAACGGATCAATGAGTTCCTTGAAACCCAATCGCCAATTGCCAATGGGAAAATAGATAAAGAAATCGTAGGTGAAATCAAGGTAGAAAATATCTCGTTCACCTATCCCGAAACAGGCATTCAGGCCATTAAAAATATATCATTTCAGGTACCTATCGGAAAAACACTGGCTATCATCGGAAAAACTGGTTCCGGAAAATCTACGCTGGCCAACCTACTGCTACGCATGTATGATATAGACAAAGGTAATATCCAATACGATGGTATTGCATTAAAGGATCTCAACTTCAAAAATCTACGTCAGCAAATTGGCTTTGTCCCTCAGGATGTATTCTTATTTTCAGATACAATTGCCAATAACATTGGTTTCGGTCTGGATCATTTCACGCAGGAACAGATCGAACAAGCCGCTAAAGACGCTGCTGTCTATGATAATATTATCGCTTTCGAAGATGGTTTTGAAACTGCTGTTGGAGAACGCGGTATCACCCTATCGGGTGGTCAAAAACAACGTGTATCCATTGCCAGAGCGTTGGTAAAAGAACCCAATATATTGATCTTTGACGATTGCTTATCTGCTGTTGATACCAAAACCGAAGAAACCATATTACGCTCATTAAGCCGTATCATGAAGGGTAAAACCTGTATTTTCATTGCCCACCGGATTTCGACCATCAAAAATGCGGACCATATTCTTGTCATGGATCAAGGTCAGATTGTCGAGCAGGGCACTCACCTTGAATTAATGGAGAAAAGAGGTGAATATTTTGAACTTCACGAAAAACAATTGCTGGAAAGCGTCGAAGGATAGTCACAACTGCCCTAAATAATGACAGTAAATACTGCACAAAATTAAATATCCCTGAATTCAGCTAAAGAAAACAGGGATTTTCTCTTTTACATTTGCCTTATACATTTACATCACACTTTATCGTATAAGTATCATGGAGAGAAACTCAGTGCAGAGCACATCATCAAACGAAGGCAAAACAGTTGCTATTATTTCCTATTTAACCCTCATCGGTCTGATTGCAGCCATCATCATGAACAATAAGGAAAAGACTTCTTTAGGTCAGTTCCACATCAGACAGAGTATCGGTATTACCGTTACAGGAATGGCATTAGGTCTATTGCGCTTTATCCCAGGTATCGGTGGAATAATGATGAATGTTGTCGGTATAATCTTGCTTATCGCTCTTATATTGGGTTTAATTGCGGCATTCTCGGGCGAGAAAAAAGCCCTTCCTCTTATTGGCGAAAAATATCAGCAATGGTTTGATATGGTTTAATCAGATCTTATTTAGCCCCTATTTCAGAAAAAAGGCTGTTCAAAAAACTGGAATGAACTTCAAAAGCAAGATAAATACTTTTGAAGGCCAATTAAACTTTTGAGCAGCCTTTTTATTACTTTGCCAGATCACTTTATATCTCCTGCTCCTGTTCGCTGTTTTTTTCTTCTTTGAAAAAAACAGCGAACAGGAGCAGACAGAAAAATGAAATTCCAGCCGGTATAAACCATAGGTATTCCCAGAATTGTTCGGCATAAGCCACTTTGAGATAATCTGAAACTCCACCGGCAACCCAGAACCCGATCAGCATCCCTACTCCATACATGGCAATCGTGATCAGCCCCTGTGCCGAAGCTTTATATTTTTCACCAGCAATCCGATCGGTATAGATCTGTCCGACGACAAACATAAAATCATAACATATTCCATGCAAAACAATACCTAGGATAAGCAAAAAGGCTTTTTCCTGTCCATCCCCAAAAGCAAAGAACAGATACCGCAATGCCCATGCGGCAATACCCAATAAAATCATTTTCTTATAGCCCAAACGTCTAAAGAAAAATGGAATCAACAGCAAACAGATCGCTTCTGAAAACTGCCCCAATGCCATTTTTGCGGTTGGATTTGCCATACCGACATTGACCAAAAAGGGGTTGGCATTTTGGTAATAAAACGAAATGGGAATACAGATCACGATGGCCGTAACAAAAAAGATTAAGAAACTCTTTTGTTTTAACAGCCCCAGTGCATCCAGCCCGATAGCTTTTCCAAAATCAAATTTTTCATCTTTTACCCTTATCTGTGGTGGAGTTTTAGGAAGGAACAAGCTGAATAGCGCCAAAAGCACAGAACAGACAGCGCCCATAATAAAGGTATTGTGCAATGCTCCCCGGCTTATTGCCCCGGGACTATCCCAGCGGAATAGATAGCTGATCACAAGACCTGAACAGATCCAGCCGATTGTTCCCCATACCCGGACTCCCGGAAAATACTTTTTAGCATCCGCGATATGTCGAAAAGCAATACCGTTGGAAAGGGAAAGTGACGACATATAGGCCATAAAATAAACAAAGACGTAGGGATAAAAATGGCTGGCATCTGGCGCCTGAGACATCCCATAGAGCAACGCCGCACCCAGCAGATGTAAAGCTGAGAGCACACGTTCTGCATTAAAATAACGGTCTGCGACAAAACCTACAAAAAAAGGAGCAAATACCGCACCTAGAGACTGCGTAGAAAATATATTGGCTACCTCCATTCCTGATGCATTTAGCGACTTGATCAGGTAGGTACCTAAAGTAACAAACCAGGCTCCTTTGATAAAATATTCCAAAAACATCATCAGGGATAACTGGAGGCGTAAGGTAAGCGTCATAACGGTTTAGAATTGTTTCTGTACGAATATATCATTTATTTCGAAGACATATCTATTGGGTAAGCGGGCCCTTTTGTAACGATCTGCTTACCATAATCTGATTTTATCTGCCCTATAGGCCTAACCTTGAAGTGACTTTCCAGAAGACTACTACCCCCTAAAGGTCTAAATCTGAGTTTCCAACGATCATGACCTTAATCGTCATTGAAGATAACTATAGTATGCTAAGCATCTCAACAAAACCATTGATATCATGAACTGCTATTACCCAAGGAGGATTTTCTGCTATTCTGATAAGACTTTCCGTTATTCCGGTAAGGCATCCCGCATAAAATTCAACCAGTTCTGGCTGGCGATTTTTTCAAGATCAGCGTTGCCGTAGCCGCGTCGTTTCAATATTCCAAAAACCTTTTGGATATCAGCAATGGTCTCCAGATCGTAAGGACACTGTTCCCGACCAAAGGCTCCATCCAAATCACTCCCTACCCCGACATGATTGACATTGCCCGCCAATTGACAGATATGGTCGATATTATCGGCCATGATTTCCATCGAACAATTGGTAGATTTGGGATCAGATATACCACGTACCCAGTTGGGCACCATCATCCAGGCATCTAAAGCAACGCCGATAACGGCTCCCTTCTCCACCAGAATCTTGATCATCTCATCGCTAAACTGTCGGTTGTGATCCACAAACTTCCGACAATTGTTGTGGCTGGCCCAGATTGCGCCATTGTATCGTCCCATCGCATCCCAAAAAGCATCGTCATTAAGATGTGTTGCATCCAAGATCATCCCCAATCGTTCCATTTCCTGCAATAACTGTACACCTTTCGCATTCAGTTTACCGGAGGAATCGGTTCCATTGGCATATCTCCCTGGCCCATAATGTGCCGGGCCGATCGCCCGCAAACCATAATTGTAGGCAACTTCCACATGACTGATATCCACCAAAGAATCGGCACCCTCCAGGCTCAGCAGATAACCGATGGGTTTAATTGAATGATCAGTTACCTTGGACCACACAGCACGATGCTGCTCCAAATCGCTCTTTGTTTTGATCATTTTCATGTGTCCGTCAGCCTCCATGGTCTTGTACCAAGCCAATTGCCCCTGTGTCTGCGCCCAGGCCTGCTCTGCTGAGTACCACCCCGGCAAAGTGCTGTCCGGACGGACAAACCGTGCAATCTGCGTGGCTACAACGATACCGATATTTCCTTTGCGTAGCTCTTCAAAAGTAACCGTAGCTTTTGCCCGGTCGGGCTTATCTTCCATCCCTTGCTCCCTTCGGTTCAATTCCTGAATGGGTAGCCGGAGATCTCTATTCCACTCCATGGCATTCATGCTCAAGTCTAAGTGAGCATCAACCACAAAAGGCATTTCAAATTCGTACATATCAATAATTTATCTTTTTACCTCGTGCAAGCACCTTCCAGACCTGATCAGCGGTTCCTTTATCAATTACCTGTATTTCGCCATAACAAGCGACTGTCGGACAGATGTGCCGTGGCACACAATACAGCTCATCGCCAATCTTAAAATCGGTACTGTCCCGCACCTCAACAACAAGGTGCTCCTCACTCTGCATTTTGATCGTTCCGATCCGCTGATCAAAAAATTTGACACGGGGCTGCGGCGATTCACTTGCCACAGACTTGTAACCCAGATCCAGACACAGATGCTTATGATCCACGATGGAAACAACACGTGTCAGCAATACAGCAGCTACCAAAAAGTCCTGTTCGGCATAATTTTCGGCATAACCAAAATCCCAGAACACAAAGGTGCCGGGACTGCATTCCACATCGTCACGTTCGGCATGGAACGGAAAACTGGGTGATCCACCGATCACCTTTGTCAACGGTGTAGAAGTAGAACCCTGCGCCATCAGATAAGCCATTTCGAGTACACGATATGCCTGCTGACTTTGTTGTTCACGAACTTGGTGATCCTTATCATGAATATGTCCATCATAGCCATGTACCCCCATCAAATGAATACCATCCAGTAACTGAATATCAAGCACAAGACGCTCCATTTGGGCGATAGAAGCCCCGGTACGCCCCATACCAACATTAACATCGATGTAAATTGCAAGAGGCCTGCCATTTTGCAGTCCTCGTGCTGATAGCTCATGCGCTGAATCGGCATTGTCTACCAGACAGGCATAATCTGTATTGGGAAATGCTTCGATCAAATGCAGCAAACGGTCAATCTTTGGTCCCACTGGCTGATAAGCCAATAAAACGTCCTTCGCTCCGACCATACCAAGAAGTTCGGCTTCAGCGATAGTCGCACATTTGAATTTGCTGATCCCGCTGTCCAACAATAACTGACAGACCTCCCTACATTTGTTGGTTTTGATGTGTGGCCGTAAACGGCCAGCATCCACATTAACAAATTTCAGTGCCCTTTCTATATTCCGAACAATACGATCAGGATATACCAGCAGTGCCGGGGAATCTATCTGATCCACATTTTGTACCCGATACCAATTTTCCATGATCCACCGGTTAATATAACTCAAATAGTGCTTCTATCTCAACAGGAATATTATCTGGCAGGGAGCCAAATCCGACCGCACTACGTGTACCGATTCCATTTTCCTCGCCCCATACCGCAGCAAACAACTCACTACAGCCATTGATTACCCCGGGATGATACAGAAAATCGGAGGTACAGTTGACCATACCCAATACCTTAATAACTCGCTTAATTTTATTCAACGAGCCCAAATTAGTTTTGATTGTCGATAACATGGTCAATCCCACTTGTCTAGCCGCAAGTTTTCCATCCTCGGGGCTGATATCGCTACCAATCCGTCCGATAATCAGCGAAGCGTCATCCTGTACCGGCCCATGTCCAGAAAGATAAAGATACTTGCCATCGATAACGTAGGGTTTATATACACCTTTAGGTGCTGGTGCCGGAGGTAATGTCAAACCTAATTTCTCAAATTGTTCATCTGCGTTGTACATCGTGAATGATTTTAAAGTTTAAAAATATAATAGCTAATATAAAATTATTTGCAATAGCAAAACAGCAACCAGTCCGACGATGGAAACAATGGCTTCCATAATCGACCAGGAGAATAAAGTGTCCTTGACGCTCAGGCCAAAATACTCCTTAAACAGCCAGAAGCCCGCATCATTGACATGGGAAAACATGAGACTTCCAGCCCCGATTGCCAATACCATCAGATTGGGGTCAACCTTGCCTGCTGTAACAATGGGTAATAAAACTCCAGCAGCTGTCAGTGCGGCAACTGTTGCTGACCCCACACAACCTCTGATGACAGCAGTAATTAACCATGCTAATAGCAAGGGTGAAATAGGAAGTTGCTGTAAGGTATTGGCCAACAAAAGGCTCACACCACTATCCTCCATGACCTGTTTGAAAACTCCAGATCCGGCAATAATCAATAAGATCATCGCAATATCCTTGACTGCTGACTCATAGATCGACATGACTTTGACCATGGAACGGCCAAGTTTCAATCCCAGTAAGTAGGTGGCCAAAGCGATTGCAATGACCATGACCACTGTTGTGCTGCCGATAAATTTCAACCAGCGCTGTACGTTGGCATCATCGGTATGGTATATATAAGGTATAATGGTAAATAAGATAATCAATAGAACGGGTAGCAAGGCAACGACCAAACTGGTACCAACCGCAGGCTGCTTGTACACCTGTTGATCGACTGTTTTTTCCTGCCGGAAGATTGATTCTTGACTCGGGAGCATATTCCGCAGGCGTCGGCCGAAAATAGGTCCTCCTAATACAATCGCCGGAAAAGCGATCAAAAGACCATAAATCAATGTCAGCCCCATATCCGCATGAAAAAGTGCGACCAGCGCAACTGGTGATGGATGGGGAGGAATAAATCCATGGGTAACCGATAATGCGGCCAGCATGGGCAGCCCAATATATACGGCCGGAAGCTTGTATCGATAAGAAATCGAAAAAATCAGCGGTACCAGCAGCACGAAACCAACCCCGTAAAACAACGGAATCCCAACGACAAAACCGGTCAGCATTAGGCCCCACTGCAGGTACTTCTCCCCCATCAGCCGAACCATCTGCACAGCGATGATTTCAGCAGCGCCACTTTCGGCGACGATCTTGCCCAACATGGCGCCCAGCACGATAATCAAGGTCAGGCTCCCCATAACGCCCGCGATTCCTTTTTCAACAGTACCTACCAGCTGATCCGGTGCAATACCCAAACACAGTCCGCTGAGAATAGAAACCAATAAAAACGAAAGAAACGCATTAATCTTAAAATAAGTAATGCATAGAATGAGCAAACAAATGCTGATTACAATGAGGATTATGGTCATTATATCAATATTAGGTCCACCCCTCAATAGAGAGGTTTAATAAAATTTTGGTCTAGTAAATCATTTTTTCATCCTGAAAATACAATTATTTTTCGTTTTCTACAAGGAAAGTGAAAAATAATTGAAAATCCCACGATATATGACGATAATATACGTGGTAAGTTTGTTTGATTCTTTTAGATGCGTACATCCTGTTGTTATTAACCTTTTTCGGATAATGAAATAAGCAACCTAAAAGCGAATGGGAAATAAACAGCATAAAAATACCCCCAAAATTGGCTAAACTTTGGGGGCTGGTATATTGTTAGTATACGCTGCTCTTGCTGCGAAGTAGAGCAGCGGCTTACTTATGTGGAATCTCTCTTAATATTTCGAGCACAAAGCTCCAATATTTCTGAACAGAAGATATGGAAGCGCGTTCTGCCGGTGAGTGCGCCCCCAATATCGTTGGACCAAAAGAAATCATATCCATACCGGGATAATTGGTTCCCAATATACCACATTCCAATCCAGCGTGACAGGCCACAACTTCTGGAGCCTCCCCGTGTTGTTTTGTATAAATGGATTTAAGCACCTCTAAAATTTCAGAATTTGGATTGGGTGCCCATCCCGGATAATTTCCGGAGAATGCCACATCAAAGCCTCCTAATTCAAAGGCTGCCTGCAATGAATAGGCTAGATCAAACTTGGACGTTTCAACCGAAGAACGGGTCAAACATTTAATAGCCATCTGCCCATCCCCCACCTCAACTTTAGCTATATTGTTGGAAGTTTCAACAAGATCCTCAAAATCTGCACTCACCCGATAGACACCATTCAATGCCGCATAAACGCAATTGATTAAATTCTCCTGTACGCGAACAGGAACAACTGTCGTATGAACTGCATCACTTGGCTGCACTATGATTTCCATTAGGGGTTCGGTCGTTGCAAATTCAAATTTGATGTCCTGCGCCAATTGTGTTAGTTCTGCAATGAATGCCGGCGATTTGTCTTTATTTATGACAACTTTGGCCACGCTTTCTCTTGGGATCGCATTGCGAAGGCTGCCGCCCAATAACGATGCAATACGTAATCCATAGCGTTCATTGGCCTTAAACAAAAGACGGTTCATCACTTTATTGGCATTCGCAAAGCCCTTATGGATATCCATGCCTGAATGCCCGCCATGCAATCCTTTTACCGTAAGTTCAAAAGATATGGAGTCTGAAGGACAGGCTTCTGCGATATAGGATTGTGTTGCCGTAACATCAATACCGCCAGCACAACCAATGTCGATCTCATTGTCATTTTCAGTATCAAGGTTCAATAGGATCTCGCCTGACAACACACCACCTTTTAATCCCAAAGCCCCAGTCATTCCAGTCTCTTCATCAATGGTAAACAAAGCTTCAATCGCTGGATGAACAATTGTTGTAGACTCTAAAATAGACATGATCGTAGCCACCCCCAACCCATTATCCGCTCCCAAAGTAGTTCCTTCGGCTTTTACCCAGTCAGCATCGACATACATTTTAATACCCTCATTGTCAAAGTCAAAAATGGTATCGTTATTCTTTTGGTGGACCATATCCAAGTGCGATTGCAACACCACAGTTTTGCGATCTTCCATTCCCGCACTTGCAGGTTTCTTGATCAGCACATTCCCTATTTCGTCCACGCTGGTCGCCAATCCCAGTGATTTTCCAAAATCTACCATGAACGAAATGACACGTTCCTCTTTTTTCGAGGCCCGCGGAACAGTGTTCAGGGCAGCAAAATTTTTCCAAATTGCTTTTGGTTCTAATGTATCTAAACTATTTTCAGCCATATCTAAAAATTTGTATCGGGCAAAGTTACTCCATTTTTACAATATATGCTCGCTTTAACCGATGCTTATAAAAACAAAAACCATTTGTTGATAGTTCTTACAACAGTGTAAAACATCAAAAACACCGACATGTACAAACCCGTAAAAGTAGAACGAAAAAACATTTATTTCAAACCGGACAAGAAAAGAGTACTGGCAAGATTCTTTTTCCTGGGCGATGAACGTACGATCAAAATCATTAAACGCACGCTAGAGCTGAGCGAATCCGAGCGCAAAGAGGTTTTTGGTCAGGTTCTCCGGAGCTACACAAAAAGACATCGTAGTATTGTCAATATTTTCGAACGCAATTTTGAGCGCGTAAGCCATTTATTGGAAAAAGTTCCTTTTCCAAAAGACAAACTTAGTCAACTGGACAAGCTACTGATTGGTTCATATTTTACGATGGAGTACTCCATTGAATCGGCAGCTCTTTTTAATCCCTCCATCGTAGAGCACCCAGATCAGACCGAACTCTTTAAAGGTGAAAAACGTGTGATACTGAGCTTTAGGGCCACAGGTGAAGGCCATGTATCTTCGATTGTTTTTCGCGCCGGAACCCTTGACCTGGACAATAATATTCATATAGATTATATCGGCAACCTGTTGGACAAACCTATTCAGGTCAAAAACCATCGTTACCATAAGGAATCATTCTTAAAAAAGATGAATGAGCTCCATGCTGAACCCACAGAGGTCAAAACGAAACTTGAGCAAAAATTAACCCCTACCTTTACCTATGAAGAACTCAAACGCTATATTGATGAGGTCAGACGGGATAGCGAAGAAAATCTCGAAAACATCACCTTTTTACAACAGGCACTATGGCTGGCCTCATCCCATTATGAAATGACATTTTCACTGGACACCTCCATTTCTGAACGGGTCATCTTCCCGATTGCGGATACAGAGAAAAGAGGCATCGAGGACGCCCGTTTTGTACAGTTTAAGGATGAAAAAGGAGAAAGCATCTACTATGCGACCTACACAGCGTACGACGGATTCAGCATACTCCCCAAGCTTTTGACCACCAAAGATTTCTACCATTTCAAGGTAAAACCGATCTATGGGGAGATTGCCAATAAAGGGGCGGCACTCTTCCCCCGAAAAATCAACGGCAGGTATGCGATGCTGTGCCGTATTGATGGTGAAAACAACTATATCGCCTATTCCAATAACATCAATATCTGGCAGGAAACGGCGATTAGGATCCAGCAACCTGAATATGCCTACGAATATGTGCAGATAGGCAATTGCGGATCACCGATAGAGACCAAGTACGGCTGGCTGATCCTGACACATGCGGTCGGCCCGATGCGCGAGTATGTCCTCGGCGCAGCCTTACTGGACCTGGACAACCCGCATGTGGAAATAGGCCGTCTTCACAGTCCTTTGATGACTCCCAATGACGAGGAGCGTGAAGGCTACGTCCCTAATGTCATTTATTCCTGTGGTGCACTGGTTCACAATGAACAGCTGATTTTGCCCTACGCGATGTCTGACTATGCATCCACCTATGCGACGATCAATCTGGAGGACTTGCTGCTTGCTATTTTGAATCCTGAGCGCTATCAATAAAAGCACCGTAAACGATAATATAGGCAAGATAGAAACAGAGGGTGCTTTCGGCGCCCTGGTTTCTATTGATTCCATAAGATTCAAGGCCATCGCAGCAGCCTTTGGTTTCTTCATCGTAAAGTCCGAGTTTTAAGTCATTCTCGCCTAAAAACCAGCGGAACGAAGCGATCATACGGGCAAAATAGACTTTTTTGTTGGTCAGACGAAATGCTTCACGGTACATAAACACCATTGCCGTGACATCAAGCGGCTGCTGACCGAATTTGCTGATGTGTTTCCCCTGTTTTGCCCAGTCCTGATTTCCGACCAGCGAAAGAGCGCCATTCTGAACGGTAATGCTCTCCAGAAATGTCAGTGTCGATAAGCCCAATTGTTTAACGGCCTCATCGTTAAGAAATGGATAGGCTGTCAATAAAGCATAAGGCAAAATAGCATTATCATAGGCCAGTACCGCCTCAAACCATTGCCAATTGTCATCCGAGCTTGCCTCATATTCCCGTATCAACTTACTGACCAGTTCTCGCATCAATTCGATCATGACTTCGTCATTCGACTGATGATGCAAATACTCTGCGATACCGAGTATGGTATAGGCAATAGCACGATTGGACCGCAGCTGACGAAAATTTGGCACGGATCTAAAAAACAGTTCATGCCCCAACTGATAATAGCTTGTCAGCTTTGTTTCCCGGAGCAGTACCCCTAAAGCCCAGATCGTTCGGCCAAAAGAATCCTCTGATCCGACTTCATCGAGAAAATTATGCTGAAAGCTCATGAAATTATGAAACAGCCCGTCTTGTCGCTGATGATAGTAGATGTAACTCAGATAAGTGGAGATACGACGGTCTAGTTTTTTGTCTGAAAAGTCACGCTGTGCCAATAAAGTAACCAGTAGTGCACGCGCATTATCATCCAAGCAATACCCCTCTTTATAATTAGGCAATGAATAGGTCGCATGCTGCAAAATACCGACCTGATTGGTCAAGCGATCAATATGTTTCCAGCTGAACTTAGGCATTTCATCTTTAGAAAATGTGACATTTTCTTTGAAACCATCCTGTGAAGGCACCACTTTATCCAAAAGCCGGGTATAGCGAAGCCCGATATTTCGCCAGGTCATCTCCTTACCAAAGTTTCGGGCATTGTCGCGCAGGGTCATACGGTATTCCTGATTGCTAAATAATGCTGTCAAAGTCCTCGCCATCTGGGCAGGATTTTTAAACTCTACCAGTACGCCACGGCCATCAGCCAACAGCTCTTTGGCATGCCAATAGGGCGTAGACACCACTGCAGCCCCCGCCCCTATGGCATAGGATAGTGTTCCGCTTGTGATTTGCGCTTCGTTGACATAAGGAGTCACATACACATCACAGGCCGACAGGTAGGTAACAAGGTCCGACTGGCTGACAAAAGAATTGACAAATTGCACATGTTCTCCCAACTTATATGTGTCTATCAAGCTCTTGAGATAATCACGGTATTCTTCTCCGGAATGGGCCAGTACATTGGGGTGCGTCTTCCCAACGATCAAATACAAAAGATCAGGTTCGTTTTTAACCACCTCGGCAAGAGACTCAATCACGGTTTCAATTCCCTTATTCCGTCCTATGAATCCGAAAGTCAATAAAATCTTTTTGCCTGAAAGCCCTATCTGCGCTTTAGCTTCTTCCTGACTAAGGCAAAATTCGGGTACCCCATGGTGGATGAGCCTCACTTTCGCGGTATTGACACGATAGACGGATTTCAACAATGTAATCGCGTAATTGCTCATGACAACAACGATGGAAGCACGTTTAACCAATTCTATCAAAATCGCTTTCTCGTCAACATTCGGTTTCTCCAGAATGGTATGAAAATTTACCAACAGCGGAATATGAAGCGCATTAATGAGCGAAAGAATATACATACCGCTATTTCCTCCGAAAATACCATATTCGTGTTCAAGTACGACGCAGTCGTAACCATTGTCGTTGATGTAGTTGGCAGCTTCGATGTAGGAAAGCTGATGGTACTGGTCAATAGTAAAAACCACTTCACTTGGATAAAGATAATCTCGATCAGCAACGGCAATAACGTGCTGGGTCAGATCCTGATTGTGTAGGGCCACTGCATGCAGCAGATCCGAAGTGAAGGTTGCGATACCGCATTCTTTGGGTAAATAGGTACTGATATAAGCGATTTTCATTGAAATGATTGTTTTGAATAAAAGCCTTCCGTGAAGGCAATAGCATTCTGTGTGTTCCATTATCTAAATGCTTCTCAGCAGCAAATTGTTTGTAAAGAATATATTATTTCATCCAGAAAGAATAAATTCAGCCCATAAACGACAGTTTAATTTTAACTGTCCATGTAGTGCCTAAAAAACTTCCCGTATATTTGCGCCAGATCAAAAATATTGACTGAATGAAATCACCCAAGGAGAAAATGATTGCGGGCATACCCTATATCGATACGGATGGACAACTATTTAAAGAAAGGCAATTTGCAAAAGAAGAGCTCAAACGTTTCAATGACTCCGAACCCAAACAGATCAAATTCAGAAAGCAGATCATTCAAAAGCTATTTAAAACAACAGGTAGCCGTTTCTTTCTGGAACCACCATTCCGTTGCGATTATGGCTATAACATCTCCATTGGTGAGAACTTTTACAGCAATTACAACTGCACCATTTTGGACGGTGCACCCGTGACAATTGGTGCAAATGTACTGTTCGGGCCAAACGTCAGTCTTTTTACCGCAGGTCATCCGATTTATTTTGAAACAAGAAATCAGGGCTGGGAATTTTCGGCCCCCATTGTCATTGAAGATAATGTATGGATCGGCGGGCAGGTCGTTGTTAACCCCGGAGTACGTATCGGAAGAAATTCGGTGATTGGCTCAGGTTCTGTGGTTACAAAAGATATCCCTGCTGATGTCATTGCGGCAGGAAATCCATGTCGCGTCATCCGGCCGATTACAGCCGCAGACCGTATTGATTATGCAAGCATTTAGACAGCATAAAGATGTCATTTACTATCAAAACAAGGGCATCATGTACCTGATGAACGTTGTTTTTACATACTTCGCCATACGCAACAGACATGACTTGCCTTATTGTCTCATGCCACCGCAAACAATAAAAACCTAAGGCAATTCAAAAAATCTGGTTTTATGCCCACTCAGTCTATTATTCAACACGAAGGAGAGTTCAAGAACTAGCCCAATCGTGACAGGAATTCCCCATTCATGCATCTCACGGAGATATAATATCCTCTTTTATATTGTATATGAACCGGTCTGGCATACCTGATTCTTTCATTAGAACAAATGCATTTTGTATCCAAAAATGCTGCTGCTGCGAAGTCGTCCGAACAAAGAGACTACGACCTTCAACTATTTTAACAAATTGTAGCGCATAACGAAGTAACGCACTACCTGCTCCCTGTTTTCTAAAATCGGGGTGAACGGCAAAATAAAGAATTTCATAATTCCCTTCCGAGCACTGCAGGGTAAGTACGCCAACAACTTCGTCAGCACTGTAAGCTGCAAAATGAGCCGCTTCAAAATCCCCATCAAGCATGACCTCCGACAGTTGCCCTTTGGCACTGAACACCTCCTTTCGGAGCTTCCAGGTGCGAGCCGCAAATACCTGTTCAATATACCAATCTGTCATCACTGTATTTCAAGTTCTAAAAATGCCGCTGGAAGGTAACTAATAATGTCTGAAGGCAATAAGGAATAAACGCCAATCGAAGGTACCGCAATATCAGCTGCCCTTCCGTGAACGTATACTCCCATAATCAGTGCTTCCCGGGAGGAATAGCCCTGACCGATCAAAGCTGTCAATATCCCTGTCAAGATATCTCCGCTGCCACCCGTCGCCATTCCTACATTGCCGGTGCTATTGAAATAAATTACTCCTTCAGGCGTAACCATCGCACTGTTGGCCCCTTTGATCAAAACGTACAACTGGTATTGTGCTGCAAAGGCCTTCACCTTATCCATCTTTTCGAAGTCATTCTGCCAAGTCCCCAGTAATCGACTTAATTCTTTGGGATGTGGAGTCAATATACTTTGTTTCGGAACGAACTGCCATAGCTCAGGTTCTTGCGCCAAGATATTCAATGCATCAGCATCTAATACCAATGGGGTATCAAGACCCTGCGCGATAAACACCTTAAAAGCATCAATCGTAGATTGGGCTGTCCCCATACCAATGCCGATACCGATGGATTGAAAGCTATGCATATCGGGAAACTGTGTGATCAGATCGTCGTCGGTGTCATTAATTACCATCGCTTCGGGGACGGCAGTTTGTATACTTGTATAGCCACAGGATGGTATGTAAGCAGAAGCTAAACCACAGCCCGCACGCAAAGCAGACTTTAAGGCCAATTGTACAGCGCCCATCTTACCCCTACTCCCACCGACGATCAGACTATGCCCGAAGGTTCCTTTGTGATCAAATTTATTTCGTTTCCGATAGAACGACCTAAGCAAAGCTGAATCGACATAGTGAAAAGCAGTATCAACCTGATCAAAGGCCGTTGAGCTCAGCCCAATATCCAATACGCGAAATGCTTTGACCCGAAATCTATTCTCAGGCATTAACAGTCCCAATTTAGGGGACTGAAACGTATACACCAGATCTGCCTCCACCACTATTGAATCCTTGGGTGTAGTTTCGTCACTTAGAAGACCTGAAGGCATATCTATCGCATAGCATGGTCCATCACAATAATTGATGGCTGCAATGAGATTCCGCCAGTCTTCATTCAGCGGGTATTTCAGACCATAGCCAAACAGACAATCCAACACAATTGCCCCTCCAGGAATATGAACCTGGCTTTCAGTACTGATTTTTTGGATAAGATGAACAGGCAAGCGTTTCTGGTTTGCTAAGTTATCCGCTGAATAATCCGGCGTATCAATTAAATAAACGCTGACATCAGCTTGCTGTTGATCCAGGAGCCTGGCCAGCACCAGTCCATCGCCACCATTATTGCCTTTACCACAAAAAATACAAAAAGAGTGCTGCTCCAAGCTTGGATGCTGCTGCTTGATTGCTTCAAAAACAGCGGTCGCTGCCCGCTCCATCAAGTCAAGACTACTGATCCCCTCGTCTTGCATCGTTTGTCTATCCACCCAGCTCATCTGGGCTGCCGAAAGTATTTTCATTTTTATCTTCTTTTTTAGCGAATCATGTCCTGCTCGACTATGAAAACAGATTCTCCTGTTCTAAATTACTTAGAAAATGGGGCACCACCAAGATCTAGCCATTATTCGCTGACCGTTACTTCCCGCACTCCCCCAGTTCGCTTCAATGTACCCCAGGTATTCAATTCACCTTTAATGGCTTTTCTGACCGATTTGAATACCACAAAATACATCAGTTGTCGCCAGAAAAAACGCTGCGGAAACAGGTAGATCAAATTTTTCATTTTCTCACCTTCCATCCGAAAAGCAATCCCGGCAAAGAAAATATCCACGAATACAAATAAAAAGTAATAAAACATGACCTGACCAAAACCGTTATGCAGGGAGAACAAACCTGTGAGCCCTGTCCAGCTGATTCCATTGACTTCACTCAATGAAAACAAGCCACTGATCAAGGAAAACAGCATAAATAGATCTGCCAATGGTGCAAATAAGGGCAGGATAATCTGAAAAATCAAGATATTGGGCATACCAACCATACCAAAATATCCGTATCGGGGGTTTAACAAGGTATTCCTATTTTTCCAGAAGCTTTGCAGCACGCCAAAACTCCAGCGGAAGCGTTGCTTGAAAAGCATTTTTACAGTATCGGGAGCTTCGGTGAAGGCAACCGCTTCTGCCGAGTTGCGTACGGTATAGCCGGCTTTCAGTATACGCATGGTCAGATCACAGTCTTCGGCCAATGTATCTGTTGTAAACCCACCGACTTCCAAAATGACGGATCGCCGAAAAGCGCCGATTGCGCCGGGAACGACCGAAATCATATTGAGCAGATCAAAAGCCCTTCTATCCATATTCTGCGAAGTGATATATTCGATAGCTTGCCAATGAGTCAACATATTGTGTACATTACCGACTTTCACACTACCGGCAACCGCAGCAACCTGATCTTTATTGAAATACTTCATCAACATCCGCAAAGCGTCAGTCTTCAACTGCGTATCTGCATCTATACAAAGTACAAAAGCCGCATCGGACTGTTGGATGCCATAATTCAGCGCCGAGGCTTTACCGCCATTGGGTTTTGTAAACAACCGGACCTTTGGATGGTCGCCATAGACCTTGCTCACAATTTCGAAGGTTTTATCTTTTGATCCGTCATCAACAAAAATCAGTTCGTAGGCTGGGTAATCGAGATGAAGCAGGCTTTTGATTGTCGCCAAAACGGTCACCTCCTCATTATAGGCTGGGATAATAATACTGACCTTTTCCTGTGGATCCGATATCAATTCCAATTGTTCCTTCCTATTTTTTCTTTTTTGTCGTATGGCCAGATAGGCAATCATGACTGTACGGAAGATCGCCAATACAATCGCTAGTGAGAAAATCAGGTTAAGAAAGATATTTCCGTAAAACAGTGTTCCTAAAAAAAGTCGATTGGATGATCCGCTGAACCCCGAATCCGATGCATTTTGCACGGGTGGCATTAGCTCATCGCGTTTCTTACCCATAAGGTCTCCGATCGTCGCAAATTTATAACCATGCGCTTTGAAATAATGAATAATACGGGGTAGTGCCTCAATAGTAGCCTCCCGATTACCGCCAGCATCATGCAGCAGGATAATATTACCATTATCTCGTTGTTTTACAACTTCATTATAAATTTCATCCGCAGTACGACCGGGAAGCCAGTCATTGGGATCAATATACTCACCGACATTAATGTAGTTTTCCTTTCGGCTCTGGGCGACCGGAAGAATTTCAGCGACAGTCTGCGGTTCGGCATCAGCATTAAACGGTGCACGGAACAGAATCGTGCTATGCCCAGTAATACATTCAATGATCTTCCGGGTTGCATTTAACTCAAATTTGACCCGATTGGGACCTATTGTTGACATATCGGGATGGAAAAAAGTATGGTTCCCAAGTTCATGCCCCTGCTGATATTCTTTACGTACCAGATCCATATTTTTTTCGGCCATAACCCCCACAAGAAAAAATGCTGCCAGAACATGCTCTCTTTTTAAAATATCCAAAACCTCGGGTGTATATGTAGGATCAGGGCCATCATCAAAAGTTAATACGACGGTGTTGTCCCTTTCGCCAAAACGCTTAATCACATAATTACTCGGCGTCTTGACATATTGTTGATCCTCAATCAAACCATTAGCTGGATTGTATGCAAATTTTACCAATCCGGGCTCGGGGCTATTCACCAAATCCAGAATCTCACCATCACCGATATATTGTATCCCCCCGACCTTGATTTTGCTTATTTTTTCAAAATCAAAAGGCTCCTTGGCCAAATGATCATGATCCAAAGATCTCGAGATAAAGGACCATAAACGGGCATCTTCACTTCCCAACCGCCAAAGTGCTATACCCGCCAATCCCCAATCGTCGGCTTTACGGATCAGATTGAAGTAGGTGGCAGCATCCGTGAAATAGACATCATGGCGCATGCCGGTGCCATCCCTGTAACTAAAATTAAAATTCGCTGACTCCCGATCGAACCGAATGTTTGCATTGTAATTATGTGCCAGGATAACCGCATTGTCATAGGTCAGCGTCTTGCCCACTTTTCCAGCTGGCCAATCATATCCATAACAGGCCAACGCCAAAATCACTTTATCTGCATCCACTTTACTGCACAGCTCATCCAGGTTCTTTTCGACCCAAGCCTGGTGGGAAATCGCGCCGGCATTGCTCTCGATAGTATGCTGATCATAGGCCATTAAAATGATGTAATCATTGTATTTTTGAAGCGAAATAGGGTCATAATCATTATTTTCGGGTGAAATATCCTGTGACACCAGCAAACCTTCGCTATGAAAAACCTGATAGATTCGCGCCATAAAATCGTTTAAAGGTTTACGGTCATCCAGTTGAAGGTTTTCAAAGTCGATATTGATGCCTGAAAAACCATTCCGCTTTATTTTGATTAAAATATCATCAATAAAGCGTTGCTGTTTTGCCGGATCTGACAGTATTGTCCGTACAGTCTGTCCGTCAAAGTCATTGCCGCTGAAATTGGAAATTTGGGCAATTGCTTTCCGTTTATATTGATGGATCGCATTCAGGGCAGCGGTATCGGCTTTATCGACAATGGTATCCTGACCGGGCACCGTAAAAAAGGACTCCATGGCCACCATATCTAGATGTCCTATGTTTCGCCTGAGGTCTGACAAAGATTGCTGACGAACCTCATTGGACCAGGAACTCACATAAAAGCCCATGTTAATCCTATTTTTATTGCCAAGATGCTTCATATGTTTCAGCTCCCGGTCGCGTTTGATCTTTTCAAGTTCCGACCTGACGACTGTAAACTCCTTAAACTGTTTCGAGTTTTTCAACTTTGCGGTAGACTTTGCCGTCAAAGGTGCATTTGTATTGATTGTTGGAAATGGAGGTACCTGGATCTTGCCCAGGGTATAGACAACACATATGATGGCTACGATCATTCCAATGATCAGTGCCCTGCTCATCCATGAAAAAGCGTACCAACGCTTTTTGCTCGACGTCTGAAAAATCTGTTTTTCTGACATAAAATATTTGCGATTAATTTGGCTAAGCTACATCAGAAAATGATCCAAAACATTCATCCTCAGCTTAAAAATTCCTTAATTTCACAAGACTCCTCAACCTGGACACTCTGCCGAATTTTGACTATCTTAGTAAGATCGGTAACACTGACTTAAAAACTCTGATATGACAACAACATACCTGCTATTATCCATCCTTTCCTTACAAGCTCTTATCGGCTGCGGACAGTCTAATTCAGCAGTATCCCAACCGAAATCCAAAGACCTAACTGTGGAGACCAGCAATCCTGACGGGAGACAATTTATTGATCCAAAGGGAATGACTGTCAAATCAAGAATCTTATTGCCTGCAGGTTTTGAGAGACTCAGCTACACGTCAAAAGATTTCGGTAGTTTTCTCGAAAACCTTCCATTATACCCCATTGATCATGAGGTACGTTATTATAACGGAAAAATTAAGCCCCGAAACAATATCTATAATAGCGTTATAAAACTCGATATCGGCAAACGCGATCTGCACCAATGCGCCGACGCGGTCATGCGATTACGGGCAGATTACCTCTACCAGCAAAAGAGATATCAGGACATTAGCTTCAATTTTCTCTCCGATGGCAAACCACGCACCTATACAGATTATGCCAAAGGAGACTATTCGTATCCAAAATATTGGAAGTATATGGAGTATATTTTTGCCTATGCCAACACGGCTTCCTTGCACGATGAGCTTCCTAATGTAAAATCGTCCACAACTGTCAAAATCGGTGACACTTTCGTACAGAAAGGCTCCCCCATTGGCCATGCGATTATCGTCGTTGACCTTGCTAAAAATAAGGAAGGCAAAACAATTGTACTACTCGCCCAAAGCTATATGCCTGCGCAGGAAATACAGCTATTGAACAATTGGAACAATGCAGCGTTAAGCCCTTGGTACGATATTGACAAAGATGTGATCAATACCCCAGAATGGACTTTTTATGCCCGTAACCTGAAAACCTGGAAATAGTGTCATCATCCTGAAAATACTTTCGGCAATTCTTGAACAATATAACCGAATTACAGTCTACGTAGTTATATGATTTTTTGGGTAAATTAAATAAAAGATATTTTTGTCTTTTATTTAATTTTACTATTTTTGCTTACGATAGTCATTTGCAAATGTACCCTATCAAGGAGTATTAACAGCCTCTAAAAGAGGTAAAATCACATTTCATTCCTTTTTTTTATCAAAATAAAAGACAAAAAGGTATTTAAATATTTTATTATGATTACCGAAACACAGAAAGATTTAATCAAAGGCACTATACCTGTTTTGAAGGAGCACGGTGTTGCGTTAACCAGTCATTTTTACAAACGCATGTTTACACACAATCCTGAGCTCAGGCATATATTCAATATGGGGAATCAGCAAAATGCAAAACAGCAAACGGCATTGGCCACCGCTGTATTGGCGTATGCGGAGCATATTGATAATCCCAGTGTACTATTACCCGCTGTCAAACACATCGGACAAAAACACAGTAGTCTCAATATTCGTCCTGAACATTATCAGATTGTTGGCAAGCACCTATTGGCTTCCATCCAGGAGGTATTGGGCGATGCTGCTACAGGTGAGCTTATCGAGGCATGGAAAGTTGCCTACTTTCAATTGGCCGACCTGATGATCGGTATCGAAAAGGAGATGTACGACCAAATGATCCAAAACGAAGGTGGCTGGACAGGTTGGAAACCTTTTAACATCGTTAAAATCGTTTCGGAGACCGAAGAAATCCAATCGATTTATTTAGCACCGACTGATGGCGGTCAACTTCCAAAACATACTGCCGGCCAATATGTAAGTGTACGTGTGTATCTACCTGAGCTTCACCTCTACCAGCCGCGGCAATACAGCCTATCTGACGCCAGTAATGGTGAGTACCTTCGTATCTCTGTTAAAAAAGAAACTCCCATGGGAAAACCCGAAGGCATTGTCAGCAACTACTTACACCAATACTTTCAGGAGGGAAAACAGCTGGAATTGACAGCACCTACGGGCTCCTTCAACCTGATTGAGAACGGGCATCCGCATGTGTTTATCAGTGGCGGAGTCGGCCAGACTCCGTTGATGGCCATGCTGGAACAGCTTATCAAGACAAAGGGACAAAATCCAGTGACATGGATTCATGGCTGTAGAAATAGCGATTTACACGCATTTAAAGACAGACTCAGGACACTTGAGGTACAACATGAGCATATCAGATGCTTCTCGTTTTACGATGAACTCCAGGAAAGCAACAGTGGTAATCTCCCGGGCTGGGTAGATCTGGCTAAAATCCATCCAGATCATCTGCCACAAAATGCCAATTACTACTTGTGCGGCCCCTCGGGTTTTATAGAAAAACACTTTCAATATCTGACTGACCAAGGTATCCAAACCGAGCATATTCATTTTGAAGAGTTTGGACCAGCCTCCCTACAGCTCAACTAGGCAGCAGTGATAGCCATCCGTAAATTTTCCATGGATTGCGGATGGCTATTCTTGATTTTGTACCTTTGTGAAAAAGCAAGAATAGATTATGGGTATTTTTTCCAAAACATGTGAATATGGTCTTCGGGCAGTTTTTTTTATCGCACAGAGTTCACAAGAAAACAAACGTGTCGGCATAAAGGAAATCGCCGAAAATATCCATTCTCCTGAGGCCTTTCTCGGAAAAATCTTGCAAAATTTAAGCCGCGCCGGTATTATTCGTTCCATGAAAGGGCCTGGTGGCGGGTTCTATCTGGATGCATCCGATATGTCTACCCCTTTGTCAGATGTGGTTAAAGCAATTGATGGGGAGAACCTTTTTGTGGGTTGCGGAATGGGGCTGGAGTTCTGCTCCGAACAATATCCCTGTCCGCTACATCATGAGTTTAAAAGTATTCGCAATAGCCTATCGGAGATGCTTCAAAAAACGACTGTCGGCCAATTCAACGATGACCTCATTAAAGGAAAAATACTGCTGACAAAATCCAAAATTACGCCAGACCAGGACAACTAAAGCGCCACTCAAAAGTGGACGATATAGGTCCAAAATAACATATTTTTCGCCCTATTATGGATGCCTTCCCAGGATTCCAATTGTTGCTTCAGTCTTTCAAATGCTATCTCTATTGAGTTTTCCTATTATAAACAAAAAAAACAAATAAACCTCATAATTATATTGAAATAAAACAACTTAAACAAAATAAAAACACCAATAAACCAGTACCCTATCTCTTGTAGCTATAACAGCAGGTACTGATGCCGTCTCTCCCGAAAAAGAACAGCTATAAAGAATTCCTTCACACCATTACCTACCCCAATACCGTCTGCATTAAATAGCTGTAAACGATACATTAATCAAGAATAAGTCCGTGGATGAGTAGGTCTTTTTGCGAAAAAATGCTAAAATAGCAGGGTTTAAAAGCACATTTCTTATGGGTTAAAACCACATAGGCCATGCGCATTATTGGTCAAAATTGTCTTCTACCAGAGTTTTCACTCCTTGCCACCAAATTTATCAAAATAAATTATATTATTATTTAAAATAGAATACTTTACAAAATTCACATAAATAAAAAAATAATATAGAAAACACAGAAAAAACTAGGGTTTTCAACTAAAAAAGGTGTGGATAAAATTCTATCCACACCTTTTTTCTTCAATACAACAGCCTTCCCTGCATCCATTCAATCTAAAAATATCATTCTTCAAATGCTGTATATTTCTGTTACACTCTGCTTGCTTGCTTGCTTGCTTGCTTGCTTGCTTGCTTGCTTGCTTGCTTGCTTGCTTGCTTGCTTGCTTGCTTGCTTGCTTGCTTGCTTGCTTGCTTGCTTGCTTGCTTGCTTGCTTGCTTGCTTGC